>Ga0335394_10000003_pt1 | contig 483791 bp, 461 predicted proteins | sample MAT03_FD_205741 | JGI IMG/M metagenome (GOLD analysis project Ga0335394, IMG submission 205741) | Freshwater microbial communities from Lake Fryxell liftoff mats and glacier meltwater in Antarctica - MAT-03 (spades assembly) (version 2) ... | reverse complement strand
AATGAACAATGAACAATGAACAATGAACAATGAACAATGAACAATGAACAATGAACAATGAACAATGAACAATGAACAATGAACAATGAACAATGAACAATGAACAATGAACAATGAACAATGAACAATGAACACTAAAATGTTGGTTTGTGACCGATGGCAGTATACAAACATTCAACGTTCGCAAACGTGAGTCGGATCGTCTGCGCGTTCAGCATACTCCAATCCCCTTGCCAAACGCCAAGCAAAAATAGCAGGCAAACCCTTTTCAATAATCGCAGCACAAGTTTTTTGATAGTCGTATTCCACTTCCCGTAGCGTCACTTCTTCCGTTTCGGAATTGTAAATAACATAAGTTGCATTCGGGCGTCCGTGACGGGGTTCTCCCACCGAACCAACATTGACAATTTTCTTCAAAGGTGTTGTAAAACTTAAAGACTTTTTTCCCTCTCCATATTTTACTTTAATTTCTAGCTGACTGGCATCAAGAGTGCGAATGTAAGGAACGTGAGTGTGACCGCAAAAGAGAACATCTGCATTTGTAGAAAGTACCCGTTCTAATGCCAAAAAAGCATCGAGTTCTGGCAGTAAATACTCGTGGTTGCTGTGAGGACTTCCATGCACAAAACAGAGATTTTCCTCCCGCACAGTATGAGGCAATTCTGCTAAAAATTCCCGGTCTTCGGGATAAAGGTGCTGCTGCGTCCACTCATGAGCTAACTTACTCCGCTTTTCCGCTAACAAAGAAGGATAACTGCATTCACAGGCGTTAAGTCCCTCCACGATATCTTCATCCCAACATCCCTGACAGGTGGGAATATCCAAAGAGCGAATTTGCTCAACAACTGCATGGGGAAAAGGGCCATATCCTACCAAATCTCCCAAGCAAAATATTTTCTCAGCTTTTTGATCGTCGATATCCAATAAAACGGCGTCCAAGGCTTCATAGTTGCCGTGAATGCAGGACATAACGGCTATTTTCATTCCTAAATCTCCTCGAATTGTTGTGACATTTGTTGTTGATAGTGTTGCAGTTCGGTATCTGAAAGGCAACAATCTTTGATGGTTTGCGCTAATGATTTTTGGTCTAGATTTGGTCCGAAAATTTCTAACCCGCTGAAACCTTCGGGACGACCTTCTAGCAAACGGGGGAGGGTTAATTCGATGAATGAATCTCCCTGAATTCCGGGGGTAAATTCACCGTAAATACAGCGTCCATCTGCTAGATTTAAGATAGCTTTGGCTCGCTCGACTTGGCCGTAAGCTTCTTGAATTAGTTCGTACCAAAAAGCATTGAGACTGTCAGGATCGATCGCTTGTCCGGTCATGGGTACGCGCCAGAGTTGAGATGTGCTGGGTAAGGTTTCTGCCCCTCCACCAGGGATGATTTCGTTCGCCCATTCATGCCATTCAGTGTTTTTTAGTTTGCTTGATACGACGGCGACGCGATGGTGGGGGATATCTCCAATAAGTTTGTCGATTTCTGATAGTTCTAGGTAAAATCCTATCTCGATGTAGGCGGAATATCCGTCTGCCAATAGTTTGGCTAATTCCAATTCTTGACCGTCAGTTAAGGTTTGGCACTGAGGAAATTCGGCGGCAATTATTGTTTGGTCGATTGGCACGTTGCCGTTACCGGGACTGAAGTATACCACCGGATTAGATGTGTCATCTAGATGGTGGCGAATCCAGGTTGTTTTGCCAGCCCCCGGTGGCCCTGCAACGAGGGTTATCGCACTTTTGCTCATCGCAATTATTCTCCACCAACTAAATTGAAAAAACAACTCCTTGCCCCAATAGTTACTTTTGTCTCTGGGAACAGGTTTTGAACTGCCATTGCCAAAACGTGAGCGCAAGTATGGTGAATCCGCCGTAAGGTTTCGGCGTCCCTCGGCCTTGGGCTTTGGCTGGATTGAAGCTGTGTTGGGTAACTGACCATAGACAAGAGGGTAATAATGATTCTCATTATAATACAAATTCAGATCGATCTTTACAGCCCTTTGAGTGAGGTACAGAGAAACCCGGTTTCTTGGAGAAACTCCTGTGTCGGCGATCGCTCTCTTCGTGCCATTCAACTATGAACCACGAATAATTTAGAGATTTTTGGATATCCGATCGCAAACTATCACCTACAATTCCTATCTCAACATCAGGGCCACTTCTTTGGCAAAGTAAGTCAAAATCAAATCCGCACCAGCGCGTTTAATGCTGTTGAGAGTTTCCAAAATCACCTTTTTTTCATCAATCCAACCGACATTACCAGCAGCTTTAATCATCGCGTACTCGCCGCTGACGTTATATGCTGCTATTGGTAAATTAGTTTCTAGCCGAATTTGATGGATAATATCCAAATAAGCAAGTGCGGGTTTTACCATCACGATATCTGCACCTTCGGCAATATCTAACGCAACTTCTTTCAACGCTTCCCTAGCATTAGCTGCATCCATTTGATATGTCTTTTTGTCGCCAAATTTCGGTGCAGAATCTAAAGCGTCGCGAAAAGGGCCATAATAGGCAGAAGCATACTTAGCCGAGTAAGCGAGAATTCCGACATTGATGTATCCTTCTGCATCTAAGGCTTTTCTAATCGCGCCTACTCTTCCGTCCATCATATCGGAAGGTGCTACCATATCTGTGCCAGATGCTGCTTGGGAAAGAGCCATTTTCACCAGAACTTCTACGGAGGAGTCGTTCAGGATTGTGCCGTTTTCATCGATTAAACCATCATGTCCGTGGGTGGTGAAGGGATCGAGCGCTACATCGGTAATTACTACAATGTCGGGTACTGCTTGTTTAATCGATCGCACTGTCTGCTGTACGAGTCCTTCTGGATTGTAGCTTTCGCTGCCAGTATCGTCTTTTTTGCTTTCGGGGATGACTGGGAAAAGCGCGATCGCATTTATCCCCAATTCCCAACATTCTAATACCTCTTTTACCAATAAATCCAGGGCATAGCGGTAGCATCCCGGCATTGATGCTATTTCAACTTTTTGCCCCTCTCCTTCCATCACAAACAGCGGATAAATCAGGTCATTAACGGTCAAATGCGTTTCCCGTACCATTCTCCGCAAGGCAGGTGTGCGACGCAAGCGACGGGGGCGATGAAGTAAGTCAGTCAAAGGTGAGGTATGGGCCTTTGTCATAGCGGTGGGGTGACAATCTTCACTTTATTATATAATGATTCTCATTATATAGCGCGTCTAAATGAATTGTACAACCCGTGCAGCCCAGAAACCCGGTTTCTTACACCTGTACAAATGATTTAGACGCGCTATGTAATAAAGTTGAGTCTATTTACGCAGTAGTTTGTGAAAACAGTGCTTTACTCGAAATCTACGTACTTTTCTAAACCCTGAATTTGAGGGTCTGGGAATTGTTTGATGACGCGCCACAAAACAGTATAACTGCCATCTTGTCGGCGATAAACTGGTCGAAAGGCGATGAGTAAATCGATGCTGGGCGTTTCTAGTAACGCATTGAGATTGCGGCGCTGACTGCGGGAAATGCGATCGCCATTTAGAAGAATTTCTGGCAACTGAAACTGGATAGTCCTGACTAGATAAGTATGATTTAGCACGGCAGTAGCTTCAGTAAGGATAGTTTCGGACAAGCCAAAATTTTGTTGTTTTCCAGTAATAAATCTTCTGCGGTCTGCTTGCAATGGGTCTAACTGATTGGGCGGTTGATAAGTGAGAAAAAATTGTTGTGTAGAAACGGAAACATCGGTTAAGGAGGAATCGATATTTTCTAAAGGAATATCGCCCAAATCTACCATAAAGCCATAATTTAGTTCTCGCTGCACAATCTGGAAATTGTTATCTGCAATCTGAATTTCGAGTTGGGGCGTAAATCCATCGAAGGGCTTGAATAAAGGTGGGAAAGAAAAACGTTCTGCGGTGGTGGGAAAGAGGCGATTGCGTAGCTTATCTCGATCTTGGCGGTAAAATTCAGCGTTGAGAATGCGGGCTATCCCTGTATTAGGTATGGAGAGAAATTGGTTGTATGGCTCAACTTCAGTGGGATAAAGAGCGTAAGGGTTGTTTGGATCGATTAAGCTAACTTCATCTGGAACGATAAATTCGGTTCCGCGTGGAAAATTTCTTTGTGCTTGCGCTAATAATGTTTTGGCGGCTAAGAGAGGGGTATTTGCCTGCACTGGAGGTACGATCGCAGGTGGAAACGGGGGCACATAATCGGCGATCGCATTTTTACCAGTTCTACCAATTAGGGTTGGTTCTGCGGGGGGCAGATCGGGTAACGGCGATAATCGAGGTGTTGGCGGTACAGAAATGTCGCCGCGTACAATTGGAATGCCTAAAATAGGGTCGCGTCGGCTAGAGGTAAATTCCCCCACTCCATCAAGCATAACCAGACGATGGTCGAGTACTGGTCGAAGGGAATCTAGTTTCTGGGTAGAATTATAGAGGAAGCAGTAAACTCGTACCTGTTCTGCACTCAGAGATCCAACTGCTGGCAAATCATCAAAGGTAGCGGTAGCAGTAGGGGCGCAAAGGACGTTTGGAAATTGGTAGTAGTCTTTGAGCAAGCGATCGACAGATGATGTGTGCAGGAAGAGTTGTCCTCGAACAGATCTAACTTGGTTGGGATCTGGACTGAGCATAGCTCTTTCAATCTCGGCAATCAAATAAATCTGTTTCTGCACCAGTTCTTGCGCTGGCGGCCAAAAATCTGGCGGTTCGCTGGGCTGGAAAATTATTGATGGGTCTTGGACTGCTAGGACTTTCAGGGGTTGGGACAGCAAACCTAGCATCAAAAGTAGTGAGAAGTAATAGCGCATTTCCTTCAATTTTAGATTTTAGATTTTAGATTTTAGATTTTAGCCCCTAGCTCCTAGCCCTTAAAATAAAATCAGTTCATCAATATCATCACCAGTTATGCCAAGTTTACTTGTGGATGCCAAAAACTTGCTCTGTGACTTAATCGCTCGCTATCGCTCCCAAGTTGACTATTTGGCGATTCGACTGGAAGAAGCCGAAGGGACTGATATTTTCCTGCGAGGAGACAAGATAGAAACGCTTTCCCAAGGCATCTCAATTGGTGGACAGGTTAGAGCTTGTTATAAAGGAGGTTGGGGTTTTGCCAGCTTCAACCAACTTTCGACACTAAAAGAACGAGTTGAAGAAGCGATCGCAGCTGCGCGGATAGTCGGAGATGAAGAAACTATTCTAGCTCCTGTAGATCCCGTCCAGGATATCGTAACACTGCCTCTTACCGGCACCGATCCGCGTAAAATACCCTTAGCTGACAAAAAAGCATTATGCGATCGCTACACCGAAATTCTCCGCAGCGTAGATAAGCGAATTACCACCACCTCCGTGCTATACAGCGACAGCGCTCAGCGGATCTTTCTGGCCACCTCCGAAGACACTATGCTAGAGCAATCTTGGGTGGATATGGAAATGCGCTTTGCCGCCACCGCACGGAATGGCGACACCGTACAAACCGGACGAGAAACCACAGGTTCCCGCAAAGCATACGAAGATTTAACCAATCTGGACGCCCAAATTCGCAGTGCCGGTCAACGCGCTGTGGACGCCCTCGCACTGCCTCCCGTCAAAGGTAACACTTACACGGTAGTAATTGACCCCATCCTCACAGGCTTATTTGTCCACGAAGCTTTCGGACACCTCTCAGAAGCCGACATGGCTTATGAAAACCCGGACTTGCTGGAAGTGATGACTCTGGGACGCAGATTCGGGCCAAGAGAACTGCAAATCTTTGACGGTGCAGTACCTCAGGGTCATCGCGGCAGCTATTTCTACGATGATGAAGGAACGCCAGCTACCACTACCCAGCTAATTAAAGATGGGGTTTTGGTAGGACGGCTGCACTCCCGCGAAACAGCTGGCAAACTGGGTGAAGAACCGACTGGTAATGCGCGTTGTCTCAACTACCATTTTCCTCCGATCGTGCGGATGACGAATACTTGGATTGAGCGTGGAAATACGCCAGTCAAGGATTTATTTACGGATATCAAAGAAGGTGTTTATGCTCGGAATTGGTTGGGTGGAATGACGAATGGGGAAATGTTCACTTTTAGCGCCGGTGAAGCTTGGATGATTCGCAATGGAGAAATTGCCGAACCAGTGCGGGATGTGACGCTTTCTGGGAATGTCTTTACAACTTTAGCTGATATTGAAGCTCTAGGCGATGACTTCTATTGGGATGAGTCCGGCGGTTGCGGTAAAGGCGGACAAAGTGGTTTGCCAGTTGGTTGCGGCGGGCCTTCTTTGCGACTTCGCAATGTAGTTGTGGGTGGCGAAGCCGGATGAAATATTTAGTATGTAGTTGCGCTTTAGCGCTCTTTAAGATAGCGCTAAAGCGCAACAACATACCTGAAAAGATTTGGTATGTTGTTGCGCTTCAGCGCTCTTTAAGATAGCGCTAAAGCGCAACAACATACCTGAAAAGTTTTATTAGCGGCGATCGTCCGAACACGATATAAGGCACTCCCCACTCAGCGCTACGCGATCGCGTCCTTCGTTTTTGGCTGTATAAAGAGCTTGGTCAGCCGCATTAATCAAATATTGCGGCAAGAATTCTTTTGTGGGTACGGTACTAGCAACTCCCAGACTGACGGTAACGCGATCGATCTTCAAACCCAAGGCCCGATCGTACACCCTAGACTGAGCGTGGGGAATCGCCAAATCGTGAATTGCCTGTCTGATCGCTTCTGCCACAATGAGAGATCCAGAGGTATCAGTATTAGGTAGAATAACAGCAAATTCTTCGCCACCATAACGAGCAACTAAATCCTCCGGACGCCGGATCGTACTTTTAATAGTATCCGCCACCAGCCGCAAACAATCATCCCCTGCTAGATGACCGTAGGTATCGTTGTAGCTTTTGAAAAAATCGACATCCAACATTATTAAAGACAGGGGTGCAATTTCCCGTTTTAGCCGCTTCCACTCAGTGTTAAGATACTCATCAAATCGGCGACGATTGGCAATTTGAGTCAAACCATCGAGGGTCGCCAGTCGTCGGAGTACTTCCTCGCTCTTTTGCAGCGCCGCCTCTGCTTTTTTGCGCTGAATCATCGACCCTAATTGGGTAGCGATCGCATTGACTAGCTGTTGCGATCGCTCATTCGGTATCATTTCCTCCTTTTGGAAAAACACTAACACAGCCAGAACTTGGCGATCGAACACAATTGGAATTCCCAAAGCACCTTTGATTCCAACCTCTGCTGCAATTTTAAGCCTCAGAAAAAGCCGCTCCTTCTCCTGAGTTACATCAGCAATCCATTCCGATTTTTGGGATAACCAGATCCGTCCTGCTAACCCCTCACCAGGAGCAAAGCGAAATGTCTCGCTCTGACGGCGAAATTCATCCAGACGGACATCGCCACTATACCAACCTCCAACATATTCCAGCACAATTCCATCTGGGGAAGGCATCCAAGCTTCTCCAAACTCCCAACCAAGAGTTTGACAAACGTTTGTCACAATTACTTCTAATGCTTCTTCCACATCAGCGGCAGAGCTAATTGCTTGAGTTGTGGTCAATAAAAGTTGTAATTGTGCATTTTGCCTTTGCAGTTGTAACTGATACCGACGCAGACGCAATTGATGTTCTATTCGTACCAAAACCTCGATATGCTCAAAGGGTTTTGTGATGTAATCTACCCCACCCATAGTAAAAGCTTTTACCTTGTTAAAGATTGCATCCGAAGCACTGATGAAGATGACCGGGATATCACGAGTTTGCTCCGAAGCTTTCAACTGTCGGCAAACTTCGTAACCATCCATATCCGGCATTTTGATATCCAGCAAAATCAGATCGGGAGGGTTAGATCGGACAGATTCAAGCGCCAGTTTACCATTAAGAGCAACCCGAAGCTTATACCCTTGATTGGATAAAATCCGAACTAATAAGCTGATATTTTCGGGTGTATCATCGACAACTAAAATCTTGGTTTTGGATGTGAAATGCTGCCTCGAATTCATAAGCGATTCTAGATTGACATTCTCCCCATAAGAAGATAGGTCATCATCTCTCCTTTCCCTTTAATTATAATAGTTCCGCGTTCTTGAAAAATAAACTGCTCCTTTAAGCGATCGTAAACGGCTGCTGTTACCTGAATTTCACCGGGGATACCAGTTGACTCCATTCGGGAAGCCACATTCACCGTATCCCCCCACAGATCGTAGATAAATTTAGTCAAACCAATCACCCCAGCTACCACCGAACCGATATTGATCCCGATGCGGAGACTGAAATTCTCGCCGTTTTGGGCGTTGAATCGGACAATAGCAGCCTGCATATCGAGTGCCATTTGGGCGATCGCATCTGCGTGATCGGAACGAGGTGTCGGCATTCCTCCCGCCACCATATAAGCATCCCCAATAGTCTTAATTTTCTCTAAATTATGCTGTTGAGATAATTGATCGAATTCGCTAAAAATCAGATTTAGAACCTTGACAAGTTCCGTAGAAGTTTTGTTTGATGCAAAATCAGTAAAGCCTACTAAATCTGCAAATAAAACACTTACATCAGAAAAACTATCCCCAATAATCTGCTGGTTTGCTTGCAAACGTTTCGCAATCGATGGGGGGAGAATATTTAATAAGAGCTTTTCTGTTTGTTCCTGGGCATTTTTTCGGGCGGTAATGTCAGAAACAGTTCCTTCGTAGTAAAGCAATCTCTCTTTAGAGTCCCGCACTGCACGAGCATTTTCAGAAATCCAAATAATTTTGCCATCCTTCCGATAAACTTGAGCCTCAAATTCGAGTACAGCATTATTCACTTCGATTTCTTCGATAAACTCGCGTCGTCGATTTCGATCGACATAAAGCTTATCTTCTATATTTTGAAGATTTGTCATCAACTCTTCGGGAGAATCATAACCATAAATTTTTGCAAGTGCTTGATTGGAACTTAGGTAACGACCGCTAGGGGTAGTTTGATAGATTCCTTCTACTGCATTTTCCACAATGCTGTGATAGCGTTCTTGAGTAATTCGCAGGATTTCTTCAGTTTGCTTGCGCTGGATCAGAGAACCTAATTGTGTTGAAACTGCGTTGACCAAATTAATGATGCGCGAATTAATAGCAGCCACCTTTTTCTTATAAAACACTAAAATTGCCAACACTTTGTCCTGAAAGATAATCGGAACTCCAAAGGCTGACTGTAAGCCAGTATCAGCAAGTTGAGAATGTAGAATAAATAGGTCTTTTTTTAGCGAAATATTTTCTACCCACTCCGGTTGCTTAGAAGTCCATATTTTACCTTGCAATCCAATATTCTGAGCAAAAGTAACCGTTAAGCTTTGCTCTCTTAACTCTAAAAAACTGAAATCGTTACCGTACCAACCTTGGCTGCATTCTAAAACTTTATCATTGTCATCGGGAATCCAAGCCTCTCCATAGTTCCATTGGATATTCTTACAGACTAACTGCAAGACAGCGTGAAAAGCTGAATGAACGTCATCCCGGTGAGTGATGGCTTGGGTTGCTGCTAATAATAGACGAAGTTCAACTTCGGCTTGTCGGCGTGCTTCTAGGTGGTTTTCGAGGATTTTATTCTGTTCTATCAGTTGCAGTTGGAGTTGGCGGAGGCGTAGTTGATGCTCGATCCGAGCTAAAACTTCTAGAGGCTCAAAGGGTTTGGTGATATAGTCAACTCCGCCAACTGTAAAGGCATTTAGTTTATTAATTGTTTCATCTAAAGCACTAATAAAGATGACTGGAATATCGCCAGTTTGCTCTGATGCTTTTAGATGTTGGCAAACTTCGTAGCCATCCATCTCTGGCATATTGATATCGAGCAAAATGAGGTCGGGAGGATTTGATTGGCAAGATTTTAATGCCAGTTTACCACTAGGGGAAACTCGTACCTTATAGCCCTGGTTGGATAAAATCTGGGTCAATAATTTTAAGTTTTCTGGCTTATCATCCACAACCAGAATATTAGCTTTAGGGGGAAGCGGTTGGCTTTCGTTCATAAGTTATCCACCGTATGAATTAAGGTTAATAATTGCTCAAATTCGTACTGGTCGATCATTGTGAGTAGAGCAGCCCCTAAAACTTTTTCTTGCTGGCGAATTTGCTCGACGGATATAGCGATCGCTTCCAAGTCTCCCTCAACGAGAGCCTGACGCAAATTCCCCAACATATCTTTAGGCAAAGCCGCCAGATGGGAGGGTTTTAAGGTTAGCGGTTCCATTAATGCTGCATCAGGGACAGAAGTTGATTCCTCATAAATAAACGACACACCTAAATGTTTGTGGATAACATCAAAAATCTCCTCTTCTCGGAAAGGTTTGCGAATAAAATCATCGCAACCCGCTGCTAAAACAGCCACTTTCTCATCTGTAAAGGCACTAGCACTGAGGGCAATAATTACAGTATGGGGTATGGGGAATAGGCTATTTGTTCCCGCCCTGTTCTGCTCCCTCGATCGAATCTGCCTTGTTGCTTCATCGCCATCCATGACTGACATTCGCATATCCATCCAAATTAAGTGGGGTTGCCAATGCTCCCAGAGTGACAATGCCTCCGTACCATTGTTGGCTTCTTGTAGTTTAAAGCCAAGTGGGTTGAGGAGTTTGTGTAATAATTGGCGATTTACATTGCTATCATCGACAATGAGCATTCGATATTCTGGTTGGTTGGGGGCAAGGGCCTTGACGCGACGACGATCGGACCGCTGCTCGATTTCGCTGGCAGCCACCTGGTTCGCTTGAATATCGAACTGAAATATAGTACCAGTAGTGGTGTCTTCCTGCTGTTCTAAAGAAGCTGTGCCAGGGGTGAAGGCGATACCGTGACTGATGACGGTGATTTCACCCCCCATCAAGCGAATGAATTGGCGGCTAATCGTCAATCCCAATCCCGTTCCTTCTTGCACTTGTTGACCCGCTGTTGTTTGCACGAAGGGTTTGAAGAGGTTTTGGAGTTCATCAGCAGCAATCCCAACGCCTGTGTCTATGACTTGAAAGGTGATTGATTGGGAATTTTTTCTGCCCAGTTTGACTGTGAGGGATACGCTTCCTTGGCTGGTAAATTTAATGGAATTACCAATTAGGTTAATCAGGACTTGCCGCAATTTGACTTCATCAGTGCAGATATGTTGGGGAACATCGACGGCCCGATCGCATTTTAACTGCAAGCCTTTTTCTTTGGCTTTCAAAGAAAACATATTTTCGACATCATTTAGCAGCAGGTAGAGGTCGAAGTTATTTTCATGGAGTGTCATGCGTCCGGCTTCAATTTTGGAGAGGTCTAGCACTTGGTTGATCAGGGTGAGCAAATGTTCGCCGCTGCGACGAATGATGCCGAGATTGTCTTGCTGTTCTTTGGCAAGATTTGTGGCCCGACTCATGAGTTGGGAAAAGCCGAGAATGGCGTTGAGGGGCGTCCTCAGTTCGTGGCTCATGTTGGCCAGGAAGGTACTTTTGGCGCGGTTGGCTGATTCGGCAGCTTCTTTGGCGGTTTCGAGTTCGGCTTCGGCTTTTTTGCGATCGGTAATATCTCGTCCTACTACTTGGTATTCCGCAATCCGATCGGACTCATCAAATATCCCTCGATCGATCCACTGCGTCCAACGCACTTCTCCCCGCGCAATTACCCGATTTTCTACCATGACTACGGGATTTTGTTTGGTAATCGAATTCACGAAAGCAGCAACGTATTCGCGGTCTTCCTCAAACACAACAGGTGCGTAGTGATAGCCGATAATTTCTTCTCGCCTCAGTCCAAAAAAACGACAAAAAGCTTCATTAACAAAAGTTACTTGGCCATCTGGTAAAAATCTAATAATCAGTTCTGTCTGATCTTCGATAATGGCGATATAACGCGCTTTGCTCTGCCGCAATTGCACTTCTATCTGTTTGCGATCGATGATTTCCTGCTGTAATAGTTGGTTAGTTTGACTTATTTGAGCGGTGCGATCTTCGACTTTTTCTTCCAGCGTCCGATAGAGAAGAGCGTTTTCCAATGAGATGGCTGCTTGGGCGGAAATAAGTTGCAATATTTGCAGCCTTGCGGGAGTAAAAGCACCTGTAACTAAATTATTTTCTAAGTAAAGTAAGCCCATCATTCTGCCTTGATTTATGATGGCCGTACACAAAATAGATCTAGTTTTATTTGCCGCTATGTAAGCGTCTTGTTTAAATATAGCCTCTGCAAAAGCATCATTTAAAACTACATTTTTGCGAGTTCTTTCTACATAATTGATTACGGCTATTGGCAAAGCTTGAGAAAATTCTATTTGTGGCGATAACGAAACGGTGATATTGCCATCCTCAATTTGACCGGAAACTTCGATTTCCAGAGAACCCGATCGATCTAAAATTAGGAAGCCTTTTTGAGCGCCAGCGTTCTCGATCGAGATTTTCATTAGTCTGGAAAGCAATTCATCGAGAACTATTACGCTAGAGAGCGCTTGCGATGCTTCGATCGCCGTCGTAAAATCTAATCTTCCCCCACTTCCTCCACTGGTTCTGAGTGTAGTATTACTAACATCAATATCTGCGTTTTTACGCTCCGTGATTCTCGAAAATATACCCGGATATTTTGATTCTAAATTTTTAACTTTTGCCTTTGCTCCCCAGCGACCGTAGCAGTAATAAGCTTCTAGCAAATAGAAACGGCCCATATTTTCTTGTCCACGAGAAAGATGAAATTTTCCCGCTAATTCGTTGGCGAGTGCTTCTTCTTGGATGTATTTTTGTTCTCTGGCTCCAGATATGGCCCGATCGTAATAATTTATAGCACCTGCCAAATCACCTAATACTCGCGCTTTTTCTGCTTCTACCAAATCGTACTTATGTTGAAAGTTCATCGGCGCATGGTGCGCCCATTTCTTCATTTTTTCCTGGTTACTTGTTACCTTTTCCAACAGTTTCTCTTGTTCTGAATTTGGGACAGATGGATAGATAGACAGCCGTACCAAAGAATAGTACAAGTAGAAATAAGCAATAATTGGAGAGCCAGCTACACCGCTTGTATATTTTTCGGCAATTTCTGCATTTCTCAAGGCCCGATCGTTTTCTTCCAACAAAAAGCACAAAATTAGTTTGTTAAAATGTAAAAAGAACAAAGCTGTAAAGTCATTGGACTGCTCGTGAAGAGGCAACATAGCCTCCTCGTTATAAGCTTCACCGATGAGATAGCACGGATTATCCAATTCACCGATAAAATTCAAAACAGCTTGGCGGTATATTTTATTCCAGTTTAAAGTTTTTTCTTGTTTAATTTGGCTCATAACCTGACTGTATGCAGCCATCTCTTTTTCTAACTCGGTGAGTTCTTTACCAACTAAATATGAATGGATGCAGTAATCTAAAAGTGAGTTAGCAGTAAACTCTAAATCTCCAGTTTCCAATCCACTTTGATAGGCTTCTAAAAATGGGTCTAAGCTTTCTCTAATATGCTCCTTCCAAGGCTTAATGAGTAGATGAACTATTGTATATGTTCCCGCTTTCAGTTTTTTAGCATTAAACTTCGCCAATATATTTAATGCCAGTTGACCGAATTGATAAGCAGCGTTAAAGTCTTCTGTGATTCCGCACAAAAGTATCCCATAAAAAGCATAAGCAAAAGCTGACTCGGAAGTATTGCCGTATTCGAGGGATAAATTAATCTGCTTGAAAATTAATAAAGGTAACAATCCAGGTGCAGCATTATAAGAAGCAGTCGTTACCCTCAAAAGAATACGCATGGCTGCCAATTTTTCTGGCTCTACCATTTCCGGCAGGTTAATTAAGTCTGCAATTCGCTTTTCGGTTAAATTTGAAGAGATATCTTTCATTCCCAACTGAATATCTGATTCGCTAGGCTGTGACGGGAAATTTACATCTAATAACTTAAGAATTTCTAATCCCGTGTTGATGGCTTCTAAAATTTTTACCTGTGCCATACACGCAGATATCTGCACTTCATAAACTTTCACTTTGTCGAGCAAAGTTTTGGCTTGTTGTCGCACCGTATCTGAAAGCTTCTGCATCAAATCGAAGTCGCCGCCCAGATAAGCTGCTTCTGCTCCTTCCTCATGCAAAGTTAAAGTTAAATCATAGTTAGTTTGCCAACTATCAATTGCCAGTAATTCTATCCCTAGAGTTAAATACCTGAGAGCAGCTTCATAAGCTGTCGCCGCTTTTGCTTTCTGTCCGGCGATGAAATTGAGTTGCGCTAACTCATCTTTTTCTGGCTGAGTTGCGAGTAAATTGGTGCCAAAATTTAGTTGATTGACGAGAGCAAAAATATTTTCTTTTCGTTCTTCCGGAGTAGTATTTTTCAGCAGCAGTTGACCGATTTTTAAGTGAGTGGCTTTTTGAGCGGATTCGGGAATCAAAGTATAAGCTGCTTGCTGTACTCGGTCGTGCAAAAATTTGTAGTTAACTTTAACATCCTGCAAGCCAATAAATGCCGACTCGGAATCGGCAAACACCAGCGGAATTTTGTAAGCTTCCGATAAAGGTAACAATAAACCCGCGTGAATTGCAGGCCACAACTGACTTGCCGTCACCAAGACCGATTCTTCGTTGACAATTGCCAAAACATCTAAGTTGAAAGAATTGCCGATGCAAGCTGCCATCTTTAATAATTTCTGGGCAGAATCTGACAATTTTTGAATGTTTCTAGCCATCAGTTCGACGACGTTATAATCGGTAATCCCAATGGCTTGAATTTGCTCTATATCCCACTGCCATTTGTCGGCGATTATTTCATAATTCAGCAGGTTTTCGGAGTATAATGTTTTGAGGAGTTGGGTGAGGAAAAAGGGATTGCCTTGAGTTTTGTTAAACAGGAGTTCCGAGAGAGACTCGATCCTGCTTGCTTCTGGAGATTCGTTGAGTGTATCGGCGACTAATTGACTGACGTGGCTGAAATCTAAAGGTTTAACGGTAATATTATTGACTGTCGCTTCCTTTTCTTTAATTTTTTCTAATGTCTGCATCAAGGGGTGCGCCGGACTGACTTCGTTATCTCGATAGGCTCCTATTAGTAACAGGTATTGGCTATCGGTATCGGTGATTAAGAGTTGGATTAATTTGAGAGAAGCTGAATCTGCCCACTGCAAGTCATCTAAGAAGAGAACTAGGGGATGTTCAGGTTGGCAAAATACTTTGACGAATTGAAGAAAAACGCGATTGAAGCGGTTTTCTGATTCGGTTGGGCCTACTTGCGGTACTTCTAGCTGAGAACCGATAATTAATGCGACTTCGGGAATAACATCGATGATTACTTGTCCGTTGAAGCCGATCGCATCTAATATTTTTTCTTTCCAACCTGCGATTTGTGTGGCGTTTTCTGTTAAAGTTTGATTGATTAATTCCTGAAAAGCAGCTATCAAAGCCGCGTAGGGAATATTGCGTTTGAATTGGTCGAATTTACCAGGGATAAAATAACCGCGCTGTCGCGTAATCGGTTTTTGTACTTCGTTGACAATGGCAGTTTTACCAATACCTGAATAACCGGAAACTAAGATTATTTCGCTGCCGGAGAAACCTAACCCCCCCAGCCTCTCTCCGGCCAGGAGAGGGGCTGCGGGAGAGGTTCCACACACTCGATCGAATGCTTCCAATAGCAGGGAAACTTCGATTTCGCGTCCGTAGAGCTTTTGGGGGATTAGAAGTTGGTTGCCGCGATCGCGTCTTCCCAGCGGGAAAGGATCTATTTTTCCCGCACTTTGCAACTGTTGCAGACAAATTTCCAGATCGAATTTAAGTCCGGCTGCACTTTGATATCTTTCTTCCGCTGTCTTGGCTAACAGTTTCATCGCGATCGATGAAATTGCTTCTGGAATTTCGGGATTTTGCTCGTGTAGCGGTACTGGTTGTTTGGCTAAGTGACAGTGTACCAAATCCATCGTATCTTGGGTAGTAAAAGGTAAACTACCTGCCAGCATTTCATAAAAGGTAACTCCCAAAGAATAAAAATCTGTCCGATAATCAACCGATCGATTCATCCTGCCAGTTTGCTCTGGGGACATATAAGCGAGAGTACCGACAAGTTCCAAAACAGTGCCGAGATTCTGGTTTTCCACACCCTGAAGGGAAGCCATGCTGAAGTCGGCAATTTTCACCGTTCCTGTGGAAGGATTGATAATAATATTTGCCGATTTAATATCTTTATGAATTATCGAACTTTTATGCAAGTAAGCCAAAGCTTCTGTTAAATCAATGGCGATCCGCAAAAATTCCGACAGCGACAATTTTTGAGAAGTGAGGTACTGTCTGAGGGAAATGCCGCCAAAATCTTCTAAGATGAGGGCCAACCCGTTTTGATAGTTTTCCAAACTGTAAGCTTTGACAATTCCCGCACTATCGAACTTTTGAACAATTTGATATTCCTGTTTCAGGCGTGCAATTTCTTCTATAGTAGGATAGTCTGCTTTGAGAATTTTAACGATAATTGTTTGTCCGGAGGTATGGCAATACCCCCGATAAACAACCGTATTTACGCCGTTATAGATTTCTTCTACGATTCGATAACCTGACAGTTCGAGCATAGTATTTTGGTTGTTAATAAGAGGTTGAGCCTGGATATTCTTATTTCTAGATTGAATGCACCATCTGTTGTAAGGGGAGAGTGACTCCCCCCTACGCATAAACTATATCTGCCAAGTTCTTAACAAACCAACGCCCTGTTTTTGAGCGGGTTTGTAATATGTTAGGCGACTTTGGGATAACTGACATCTGATCAGCGATTGCAAAGAAGTTATCGCCGCAGTTGTCGGATCGATTACGGGTGCTGGTTTACCTAACTCAACTAAGATTCTTTCTACCTCTTTGGCTACATCCAACATTCCCGTACATCCCAATACAATTGCCTGAGCGCCATCTCGATCGATCGCTATTAGACTTTGCTTGATGAGAGCCTGTTTTAATTTTTCTTTGTCCTGTAATTCTAGAACAGGTATGTCTACATCTCTAACAGAGGCAAGATTGCTGGTTATGCCAAGATCTCTAGCCAGATCTTCGATGATTGAATTAACGCTGTTGACAACTGTAATAATCGAAAATTTTTGGCAGATCAAAGTGGCAGTCAAAACAGCAGGATTGAAGCCTCCCACCACCGGAATATCTACTAATTCTCTGACCACACTAACTCCCGGTTCGCCAAAGCAGTCTACGAATATTCCATGATATCCTTCTGCTTCAGCCTTTTGCGCTTTCTGGATAATATCGCCTGTACTGAGAAATTCGTCGTAGCGACTTTCGATAGATTGCGGCCCTACGTCGAGGTTAACAACATCAATTTCCGTATCTGGTGCTGCCACAGTTTCGGCTTCTTTTTTGACGCCTTCATTAAATTGGCTATTGGCGAGAGGAACGATTATTTGGATTCTCATTTTTCTCTTTCTTGAGTTAGGTTTTTTAGGAGTTACCACAGTGTTGAAGTTGTTCGATCGGCACATAAAGGCCGTAATAACCCATCACGTTCAGCAATTGTTGGAATGCTGCCAGAATTGAACCATATCGTAATTCTTTTGACGCTTTTACACCGATTAAAACTAACTCTTGTCCTTGCTTTTTTTTGAGATCGTCTGCATTTGTCAGCGGTATTCCATCTGGCGTCAGATAGCAAATCAAGTCTGGTGCCATTGCAATGGGTTGGCTACTGTCATTGCGCCACGCCATCAGAGTTTCGTTTTGATAAATTACATAAACTTCTCGATCGCCATTTTTAAGAGTTACGATACCCCTGTCAAAACCGCCTTGAGTTTGTTCGCTCACATCACAAATTCCCCCCCTAAAAAGCTCGAAAGCGCTGCCTTCAAAAAACGCCAGCGCTGCCTCAACCGGATCTCCTCCTCGCTCTCTCGCCTCGCGCAGGATCGACCCCAATCGCCACGCTCGGCTAATCGTGCCAGGGATAACTGACTGCTTATCGTGCATAGTTTGACCGTTATGAGCATAAGTTGCAATGCCTCCTTGCTGACCGAATTGCTCGGTGCTGATAATCGGTCTGATCAGACTTTCCATATCTGAGGATGTTTTTGCATATAAAACTGACTTCACATCCCCATCTTTTTCGCTGACCAAAGGGCAAGGAGAAACGTCGATGCCTGTAGCGGCGTAAGTCGTCATTGACAGTTCGGGTACAGACCTACCCGCTCCGTCGCAGTCAACTATTGGGATTTGCTTGGAAACGGCTGCCAGCATAGCAATAAAGATGTTTGCCGTGCCTGTTTCTCCAGAAAGCGTGTAAGAGAATTGCTTTCCAAGTATTTGCTCCAAAAGCTCAAAAGCTTTGATGGGAGACTGCTCAATTCCATGCAAAGCCTTGAATATGCTCGTGCGAAGACGATAAGTTCGCGTTTCTGAGTCTTGGTCTTGGCTTGCATTTGGCGCACCAATGCCTGCTACGATCGCTCCCCACTGGTCGGCACCCACGTCGTTAACGTCGATCAGGTGAACTGTTTCTGCGTGCTGAAGAATCTCGTCGATCAGGTCTTGGCCCATTTTCCGGGAACCGCCTCCCCCGCTGCCGAAAAACGCTGCTCCGTTAAGTATGTCCTCAAGTGCGCTTTTGTCAAGTTTTTGCATTTAGTTTTTCTCCCGATCGTAGGTTTTCCCGACCCTATCAGACAAAGTATCTTTTGTCAATGAATGGATATAGTTAAATGCCATCTGAATGAGTATCAAAAGTGGGCAATACCACTCTATGTTTAACTATCCGAAAAATCGCAGGAAGTGTCCAGAAACCGGGTTTCTTTGTTTGCTGACAACGAAATTGATTAACTGCGACGCTACAATAAACCACGTTTCTCGCTCTAGACAAAACTTTTTGTACTGGCTATTAAGTAAGCGATCGTAAATAAACTGAACATCCAGAAACCCGGTTTCTCCAAGAAACCGGGTTTCTAAGGGCGCGGCAGTTTGACGTTTAATTATGCCCACCTGCTTATCACCGTAACAAGGCTGCATCTACTTGTTGGCAAAGATGTTGTTGAGTAGAAGAGTTATCCAAAACTACATCAGCTTTGTTGCACTTCTCCTGTATTGACATTTGGCTATTAATCCTCGCTTTTGCTTGTTCTAAAGTCAATTTATCTCGTTCTGTCAATCTATTTAATTGTTGTTCTTCATCAGCAAATACTACCCAAATTTCTGTTACCAAATCTGTCATGTTTGCTTCAAATAAGAGCGGCACAACTAACACTACTGTCGAATGTAAGGGTAATTCATCGATCGCACTCAGAAAGCGATCGCGTACATAGGGGTGAATTTGTTGCTCTAACCAATATCTCTCTTTGGGATGATGGAAAACAATATTGCCCAACTCCTTACGGTTTAAAGTACCTGAAGTTGTCATAATATCTGAGCCATAACGCTCTACTATTTGGTTGAGGATTGGCGAACCGGGTTCAACAGCTTCGCGAGCATAAATATCTGCATCAAAAATAGGAAAATTGTAGGTTTTGGCAAGATAATTTGATACAGTAGTTTTACCTGTGCTAATGCTGCCAGTTAGACCGATCAGGCGTCGGACTGAGGTATTGGGGTCAGTTTGGGCATTGGGCATTGTTCATCGAATTTTGAGTAAAGCTTGAAATAAGCCTTCCAAGGTATATTCTTTGGCCTCTACATCCACCCGTCCCAATAGTTGCTGACAGGTTTTGGAGGTTTGAGGGCCGATCGAAGCAATCCAAACTCCCTCTAGAACATCTGCCGATCGCAATTCCCCGATTAGCTGACAAAAATATTGCACAGTTTTGGAGCTAGCAAAAGTAATCGCATCGACCGCTTTGCTTTCTAGGGCATCCAAAGCTAAAGCTGGTGCAGTGGCGGGACACTGGGACTGATAAGCTGGTACTTCGATGACCATAGCGCCTTTGGCAGTTAATTCCTGCACGAGGATTTCTCGTCCGCCAGTTTCCACTCTGGGAAAGAGAATTTTTTGGCCTTCCAACTGTTCTGGGAAGTTTTCGACCAGGGAATCTGCCACAAAGTCTGGGGGGATAAAATCGGGATTGAGGCAGTGTTGTTTTAGTCGTTGGGCTGTTTTTTTGCCAACTACGGCAATTTTCAGGCCAGCTAAGGCACGAACATCTTTCCCTTGTGCTTCCAGTCGTGCAAAGAAATAGTCCACGCCGTTGGTGGAAGTTAGGATTAACCAGTTAAAAGTTTGAATATTTGCGATCGCACGATCGAGACTCTCCCAACTGGAAGGCGGGCCAATTTCTAGGGTAGGCATTTCGATTACCATTGCGCCTGCTTGTTGCAAGAGGTTGGTAAACTCCTCAGATTGATTAACCGATCGCGTTACGAGGATGGTTTTGCCAGCGAGGGGAGACCCCACCCCCAACCCCTCCCCGTCCACGGGGAGGGGAGACCCCACCCCCAACCCCTCCCCGTCCACGGGGAGGGGAGTAGGAGAGGAGGGGGAGATTTGTGAGTGCTGATCGGTAATCGATGTTGGGTGTTGAGTATTGGTCACGGGGATAGAAATTTGGGATTGAGGGTTTTGAATATAGGATTTGAAATCTTCGTTTATAGAAACTGTACGATCGAGTCCGTCGGAGCGCAAATACGGGCGCAACCCCACAACTTCCCCGATGACGATCGCAACTGGCGAGAGAGATACCCCAGCTGTGACCGAGACAATATTACCCAGATCGCCTGTCCAAACTTCCTGCTGGGGATGTCCCGCCCAGCGAATCACTGCAACGGGAGTTTTTGGCGATCGCCCATACTCTTGCAGGCGATCGACAATTTCACCCAAATGACGCCCCCCCATCAAAATCACCAGCGTCTCAATCCCAGAGAGAGTTTTCCAGTCCAACTCGGCTGGGTCGTGACCGCTTAAAACTGCAAAACACCGACTCAAAACAGGGTCGGTGAGGGGAATTCCAGCCAGCAAAGGAGCTGCCAGTGCCGAGGAAATACCCGGCACCACCTCAAAAGCGCAACCTGCTGCCAGCAAGCTTTGAATTTCGGAAGTAGATCGCCCAAAAATAAACGGATCGCCACTTTTGAGGCGCACCACCTGCTTTCCTTGCTGACATTGCTCAACCAAGAGGCGATCGATCTCGGCTTGCTTCATACTGGGGCGTCCGCCACGTTTCCCCACATCAAGCTGGCGACAATTATCTGACACTAGCCCCAATAACTGAGGATCGACCAAGGCGTCGTAGACCAAAACTTCTGCCATCGCTAGCAGCTGTTGCGCCCTGACTGTGAGGTAGGCCACATCTCCCGGCCCAGCACCAACTAGGTAGACTTTGCCCCTTTGCTCGGTCATAGTTCACTTTTGCTGATTCAGTTTCTGGATCAACTCATCGACTTTAGTAGCTTGTTCGGTTTGTCCCTGGGTTTGCAATAATTCTTTAGTTTTTTTGAGGCTAACCAGTGCTTCGTCTTTCTTACCTTGCTCGGATAAGCCAGCTGCCAAGACAAAGTGAGCTTGTGCAAAGTCGGGCTTGAGGCGAATGGCTTCTTTTGATTGTGCGATCGATTCATCGAGTTTGCGCTGTTGTCCCAGCGCCACAGCTAATTTCATGTGAGTATCTGCGTTATCGGGAGCGAGGCGAACTGCCTCCTTGTAATGATCGATCGCTTCTTGTGCCTTACCCTGACGTTGCAGAAGCACCCCCAGATTCGACTGAACTTCTGGATTCTTAGGGTCTAGCTGAATAGATTTCCGCCATGCCTCTTCGGTACTCTTAAGATCTCCCTGTTTCGCGCTAGCGATTCCTTGCTGGTAATAATCAAGAGCGCTGCCTTTCTTTACAGGTGCTGTTGGAGTGCTAGGATTTTCTTTCCCATTTGACGCAGCTGAGGTAGACGGCGAGGTTTCCGAGTTTTGTGGGGTTGACGCTGGTACGGACGCGGCTGGGCTTGGCTGGGGGGTTTCCTTGGCCTTTTCTGAGTTTGACCCCGGTGAAGAACAACCAAAAGTAGTTAAGCCCAGACTGATAAAAGCAGCCAGAAGCAGGTGTTTGCGTTTGAGTTTTTCAGACATAATTGGGGGATCTGTAATCGTAGCTCTTAGCCTAGTTTAAGCTAAGGCTGATTTTTAGGTACGTTGTTGCGCTTTAGCGCTAAAGCGCAACAACGTACCTCTGTTTAATAGTCAAGTCATATCTTGTCCGGTTGCATCGTTAGTGTAATAGTGAGATCGGAAAATTGTCTGTTGTCATCCTTGGTTAAATTTTTACCGCAGATGAACGCAGATGAACGCAGATGAACGCAGATAAGAGCGCGAATTTTACAGTCAATTTAATAAAATTCTTGTGGGATGGGCATCTTGCCCGTCCCTAACTAAAATTTAGATGCGTAATACCAAATCCGGGTTTGTTACCCCATGAGAATTTTTGGCCTAAACATTGTAGAGACGTTTCATGAAACGTCTCTACAGCCTAGAGACATAAAGGGGGTAATCGTTGCGGATTTGGTATAACAGCTTATTACATTCGTTAATTGGATTTGACACTCCCCGCGCTAAAGCGACGGGGATTCTTGGTTCAACGAGTCCACTTAACTTAGATACCTTGCAGTTTCACTCGCCAGAGATGGTTCTCTCCCCAAGCGTTTTACCCCATTGCAGAGGTCTGTTGGGATATGCCCTATCCTACAGTTTAAACCAAGAAATATTGGTTTTCTGGTACTTGACGCATGAAGATTTTACCTAGCAGTGCTTTTCCTGCTAGAACTCTCTATCTTCAGTTTTCAAGGTGCGTAGCCTCTCGGCAACTGGGTTTTTATTATTGTTGAATACCCGCTCCTGCTAAAGTCTAGATTAACACAGAATTAATCAAAGCCGTCCTTTATGACGGGGTTTTAAACCCAGTTTTTCGATAAAAAAAAGGCAGTAGCGAATGATGCTACTGCCTTTTGTTTTAACCAACCATTCCGTTACCAGCAGTTTTATTGGTCGGCGGGGTCGCCGTAGGGGTCTTCACTAGCGGAAGCGATATCTGCGGGGTCGCCGTAGGGGTCTTCACTGGCGGGACGTACATCACCAAACATTCCTTGGTCGGCGGGGTCGCCGTAGGGGTCTTCGCTGGCGGGACTTACATTACCAAACATTCCTTGGTCGGCGGGGTCGCCATAGGGATCTTCGCTGGCGGGACGTACTTCATTGTTGTCTTGCTGGTCATCGGAACCAAAGACTTCACCAATTTTTCTCAAAAATCCATCTACCATGATCGATCTCCAGTTTCAATTTGTAATTGAAGTGCTGTGTAGATGGCGGACAGATTACAAATAGACTTTTTTAGCCTAACTTGAATGCGATCGCGCCTTCGGCACATTACGCGATCGGCCCTGATGCCGCCTATCTGCACTAGCGTTACTGCGCTGGTGCCAAATCCTTTAAATCGCGCCCCGTGGATTGTCCGTTATAGCCCTGGAAGTCTCGGTACTGTTGGGCTTCCGACTCTGGAACTTGAATTCCCCCAGGCGGCGGCGTTACCCACTGAGCCTTACCTTGGGCATCGCGGTAGTAAACGCGCCCGTTCTTAGAAAGGTAATACTTGCCCTGCGCCCCTTGATCTTGCTTATTTTTATGCTTGTTGTAGAGATAGTAAAGTGCGGCAGCTCCAGCCAATGTTATCGCCACTTTCTGGCCTGTTGACAACCCTTTACGTGCTTGGGGTGTGGCTGGGCGGGAAGTGTTTGGCGCTGTTTGACCAGCCCTAGTATCGCGGGGCGGACTAACTTCATTTCTTGAGCCTCCCCCGCAAGCAGTGAAAAGGGGCGACATTAGCAACGCTATAAGCAGTAAGGCTATTTTGCGCGAGGCGCTTGGCTGGGGGTATGCTTTCTTCATTCACTATCTCCTCTGGCTCTGGGTTATGGGCAGTTTATGAACCGGGGCTGTTGTTTACAACAGTGTTTTCTTTAATTAATTTGTGACGCCAGTATAACTGGGGCTGTTGCGATCGCAAGCGACACCGCTTCAGCGCTACAACAGCACGGATGCGTTTTTTTTCTGTATTATTCGACAATAATAAATTCTGCCAATATTTTCCTCCAGCCTTAGATAGATTCTCTAAATCTTTGCTGTTCTGTTTCAAGCCATCAGACAGGCGGCTGGAAAAATTAGATATTCCAGGAAGAAGAGTTTCCAGATAAATTGGTAATATTGAGCGATCGCACTTTTATCTTGCAAGTCCACACTCATACTCCGCCACCACATCAAACCCAGCGCGATCGCATGAGTGACAATCAGAAAAATTGGGTTAACTGATGGCAGGTAAAGTCCTCCCCCAACTAGAACGCCCAGATAGCAGACAGTTAACACCCAACGCGCCAAATTAAACACCGCTTGGGAACCCAGTTTAATCGTGAAAGTGGTGATATTGTATTGGCGATCGCCTTCCATATCCGGGATATCTTTCAAGATGGCGATCGCAAACGTAAACACCAAAACAAACAGCGTCAGCGCCCAAACCTCTGGTGGCACAACAATCTCGTCTGAGTTTTGCAATTTCTGGTTAAAGTGCAAAAACAATCCTAAATTAACAATCACCCCCCGCACGCCAAAAATGCAAACTGCTGCCCAAAAAGGAAACCTTTTTAACCGAATAGGCGGCAGAGAATAAGCCGTCCCGATCGCCAAACTAATACTCACCATCGCCAGCAAAAAAGACCCCTGCAACCAAGCCAATAACAGTGCCAAAACGCCTGTAACACCAACAATCACCTGCGCTTGTAGCCGGGAAAATTCACCAGCAGCTAGCGGCAAATGGGGTTTATTAATTTGGTCAATTTCCACATCTTCCAGTTGATTTAATCCTACGATGTAGACATTGCCGCACAAACAAGCAATCCAGGTTCCGAAAAGCTGGATAAGCTGGATGCTGGAAAAGCTGGTGGAAGATTCTGCTAAGGCGATCGCGTACAATCCCAATACACTCAGACTTGTGCCAATGATGGTGTGGGGACGACAGAATTTCCAAAAGGCATACAGCCAGGTAGTATATTGCTGGAGGAAGTTAGGTTGTGGGACGGGAGACTTAGTGGGAGAAATCTGGCTCATAGTGCCGTGGATGAAAGTTTTAGGCTGCTGTAAGCCATTAAAAGCTTATTTGGTAGCGCAGAGCAAGCCAAAGCGAATTAGCCCACTCTGGTAGCCTCGACTCATGAGTCCCAGGGAAAGCGCCGCCTGAATTGTCGTCGGGCCACTAAAAAGCAAACCCAAAATGGCAGCGGGATTGAAGGCTGAATCAATCACTATATCCCAAAATGGCGCTACAGCTTTTGACCAATCAGCCGTGCGGATGTTTTGGAAACAGAGGTGGCGTGCGATCGCTTCATACTCCAGCAAAGAAATCACGTAAGGTAAGCAATAGACTCGATAAATCTCCTCCAAATGCTTTTGCTCATCCAGAGTTAGCGGTTTATTTGGACTCATCGCCGGACGATGACACCAAGTTGCCATCAGGAACGTTCCACCCGGCTTCAGCACCCGGTAACACTCCTGGAAAAACTTCTGTTTATCGGGCATATGTTCCCCGCTTTCCAGCGACCAAACAAAGTCAAATGAGGCGTCCGCAAAAGGCATATTCAGGGCGTCTGCAACCTGGAATTCAGTCCTTGTACTCAGTCCAGCTGCCTGGGCTCGTTCTGTCGCCCTAGACGCCTGCACGGGGCTAAGGGTGATACCGACAGCAGAGGCGTTATACTTTTGCGCCAGATAGAGAGAACTGCCGCCAATCCCGCAACCTACATCCAGGATATCCTGGGCGTGCTGCACCTGGGCCCAAGTAAGCAGTTCTTCAATCAAATCAATTTGCGCCTGACGTCGGTCTTTCTTCTGGTTACCGTCCGGCCCATAGTAGCCGTGGTGCATATGTTCTCCCCAAATCTGTTCCCACAGACCGGAGGAAGCATCGTAAAATTGTTGAATTTGCTGATAAAGAGTGGAAGTCATAATATTGCTGTTTATGTCCAGACCGGAATCAGCCTAGCAGACGATGCCACCGTAATAAACAGTGGTTTTAGTTTGATCGGTTGACATTAACCCTACTAAATCGGCAAGCCGCAAATAAGGTACTCCTTTGGGAGTAAGCTTTTGAAGAGATAATTGAATTAAATTGCCCATGACCATACCTAGAACCATTTGCCTGGGATTCGTCGCCGTCATCGCCGTAGGCGCTATTCTCCTGATGCTGCCGTTCTCCACTAGCAGCGGAACATGGAATGACCCGATTGTGGCTTTGTTTACATCAACCTCTGCTGTCTGCGTTACTGGTTTGGGGGTTGTAGATACTGGCACCTATTTTTCTTTCTGGGGCCAGTTTTTTGTGGTCGCCCTCGTCCAAATAGGCGGGTTGGGCTATATGACAACGACGACTTTTCTCATCCTACTGATAGGTCGGAGGTTTGATTTGAGACATAAAATGGCGATTCAACAAGCTTTGGATCGACCCGGTATGCAGGACAGCGCCCAAATGATCCGCTCTATCATTGCAACAACGATGATTTTTGAAATCACTGGAATTTTTCTGCTTATGCCTGTTTTTGTGCCTGACTATGGTTTAAATTATGGGTTGTGGCTATCAATTTTTCATAGCATTAATTCCTGGAACAATGCTGGATTTAGTTTATTTAGTGACAACCTTATAAAATATCACTCATCGATTTTATTAAATTTGGTAGTGACGGCATTAATTATTTTTGGTGGGATTGGATATCAAGTGATTTTCGAGATGTACCTGTGGTTGCGCGATCGCCTATTAAGAAAATCATCCTGCCAAGTATTTTCCCTGAACTTCAAGGTAGCTACCAGCACAACAACGATCCTGTTGTTACTGGGAACGGTAGCATTCTTTTTTATAGAACTGAGAAATCCCGAAACCCTTGGCTCTCTTAACTTAAAAGATAAATTGCTGGGAGCCTGGTTTCAATCTGTAACTCCCAGAACGGCAGGTTTTAATACTATTGATATTGGCAAAATGACTACAGCAGGTTTATTTCTGACGATCGCACTCATGTTTATTGGAGCCAGTCCAGGTGGAACAGGTGGCGGCATAAAGACAACAACATTGCGAATTTTGACTAGCTGCACGAAGGCGATTTTGCAAAGTAAAGAGGAAGTTCACCTGTATCAGCGCCAAGTGGCAATAACTCTGATATTAAAAGCGGTTGGCGTATTGGTTGGTTCGTTTGCGACCGTGCTGGGATCGACAATTTTAATTTCACTTACCGATCCAAAATTGGATTTCATTCAAATCCTTTTTGAAGTCGTTTCAGCCTTTGCCACAGTGGGTCTTTCTATGGGCATCACGGCTAGTGTTTCACCGGCAGCAAAGTTGATTCTAATTGGGACGATGTACATAGGAAGAGTAGGAGTTTTACTCCTGATGGCAACTCTATTGGGAGATCCCCGCCCCAGTGTGGTTCACTATCCAGAAGAAAACCTACTTGTGGGGTAGATATAAAAATGCGATCGTTTACTTGATAAACTGTAGTCAGCAGTCAGTAGTATTTTGCCAATGACTAATGACTAATGACTAAAAGGGGATTAATATGAATTTGTCATCGTTAGGTTTTTTTCGCAGTCTGCGTAAAGACAATCAACAGTTTGCAGTGATTGGCTTAGGACGCTTCGGTCGAGCCGTATGTTCATCGCTGCACAGCATGGGATACCAAGTTTTAGGGACTGACGTTGATGAAAAACGAGTATCCCAAGCTTTAACCGATCAACTGGTTTCTCATGCGGTACAATTGGATTCAACCGAACCGGCCGCGCTGAAAGAAGGTGGTATTTTTGAGTTTGATACAGTTATCGTTGCTATTGGTAATTATATAGAAGAAAGCATCATTACTACGTTGAATTTGAAGGAGGGTAAGGTGCCTCATGTTGTGGCGAAAGCTTCTTCGGACGTCCACGTTAAACTATTGAAGCGAGTGGGAGCAGATCATGTCATATATCCAGAGCATGAGGCGGGTTGTTCCTTGGCCCGATCGCTCACCAAGCCAGCTATTTTAGACCGTTTTGATTTGGACACCGAAAACTGTATTGTGGAACTTATTGTTCCCGATGAATTTCACGGCAAAACTATCGCCGAACTCAAACTCCGCAGCCGTTATGGTTTGAATATGCTAGCGGTAAGCGTCGATAGCAAATTTGAGATTAATCCCGATCCCAACAGGCGGCTTTCCAAAGGATCTGCGATGGTTGTAATTGGCTCGAACAAAGACATCAATCGCTTGCCAATTTGAAGTCAAAAAGGTTATGACAACAAAATCTTGTGTCAAAACATTAGAGAGCTAAATTAGTAGTGTGACTTGGGAGATAGAATATACTAATGAATTTCGACAGTGGTGGGAAGTCCTTGGTGAAACCCAGCAGGATGATATTATCAGTCTTGTCCAATTACTAGAAGAAAAAGAGCATAATTTACTTTTTCCTTATTCTTCTGGGGTGAATGAGCTTGGGCATTTTTTGATCTAAACGACTTTGCAGAAACTCACGAAGTTTCTCTCTAAATGCAACTTCCGTAGCACCTTCAACCAAAATAGCAATTTTCATGGACGACCACCCATTACATTCATTGCCCAAACTTGGTCAAGGCTGTAATCTTCTAACCATTTATCCAGCTTAAGAGTGTCAGCCCAAGTCATTTTTGCTTCACCTTCTTCGATATCGCAAATCAAAACTTCGCGTGGTTCTAGAAATCCGATCAGTCGATCTGAGTGGGTGGCAACGATCAGTTGTGTGTGTTTTGAAGCTTCTCTCATTAAATATACTAAGTGTCTTAAAAGTTCGGGATGTAAGCTAACTTCCGGTTCATCTATCAAAGTGATTGTTGTTAAACTTTGACTTTGCAGAAGAGTAACTAACCACAAAAAGCGCAGTGTTCCTTCTGATAACTCATGTACATAGATAGGTTGAGGAAAATTTCTATCTGTCCAAGTCATGGAAATAGTTCCAGCGGCAACTGGAGGAAAGTTTAATCGCTCAAAATCTGGAAAGGCAGCAGATAGAATATTTTCAACCATTTCAAAGCGATCGCGATCGCTTTCCCGCAGGTCATAAAGACAGGAAACTAAGTCTTCACCGCTTGCTCCAGGCAACTTTGCAGGGCGCATTGCTTGAGGTAGACGAATAGGGCTTTTCTCTGAAACATCTAGCGATCCATAATAGGTACAGGAAGCAAGGCTCTTTCTCAAATTTTCAGGTTCGCGATACATTTTAGGAACTTGAGAAAGAGATGTTTCAAGAGGGTTGTGTTCCCAATTCGGTCTCAAAAGTTTGCGGTCTTCTTGACTAAAATATTTAATATCTAAACCATCTGATTCAATATACTTAAATGGTTCACGGGCGTTGAGGTCGCTCTGCTGTGTTAAAGTTTCTTCTTTAATTTCATAAGATAAACCTTTAGGAGACAAAGTTAAACTATACTTTAAAGGCTGTCTTTCTGGTACTTTCATTGAAACTGCAATTTCTAGCTCCCGCGCTTTACCTCTCGTCAAAATTTCATTTAAACCGCCTTTGAGTTGCAAGATATTATGTAAATTTCCCCTTGCGGAAGCCGCTAGTACCGAAAGAACATCTAAAAAAGAGGTTTTTCCCGATCCGTTTGCACCAATCATCACGATGAGATTTCTCATCTCAAACTCAATATTTTGAAGACGGCGAAATCCCTTTACTGATATGTTTTCAAATCTATCCATACGGCTAAACATCATTATTATCAATAGTTAAATTGGCCTAGACAGTAAAGTATAGGTCAATCTTTATTGTACCATGCTTTAGAAGCATTAGGCACTTGGTCAAGCCCGATTAGTCCATGACAGACTCTGCATCGTTTAGATTAGCGCGGCATAACTTCCTTCATTGTGTTCTTACCGGAGTTCTCGGTTGTTTTCGCAGCACGTCAATTTGTTCGATTAATTGATCGACTTGTTCGGCTTTGTCAATGTTACCCTGAACTCTGTATAAGTCCCTGGCTCTTTTGAGGGGTCGGACGGCATCCTTGAGCTGGTCTTGATAGTACAAAATGACGCCCAAGTTATAGTAAGCAGATGCGTCGTTCGGCTGGCGGCGAATAGCTTCTCTGTATGCGACGATCGCTTCTTCTGGCTGGTTTTGTCTGGTTAAGATATTCCCCAAGCTATTATAAGCCGCCGCTAAGTTGGGATTGATGCGAACTGCTGTTCGGTATGCAGATGCTGCGGCTTCCAGTTGGCCTTGCTTTTCTAGGACAATTCCTAAATTGTAGTAACCATTGGCATTGTTGGGAGCCAGACGAATTACTTGCCTGTAGGCGACGCTAGCCTCGTCTAGCTGGCCCAGCCGATCGTAAATCACTCCTAAGTTGTAATAAGCATTGGCATTTTCGGGATTGATGCCAAGGGTGCGATCGTATGCAGCTAGAGCATCTTGTACTTGACCTTGGCGATCGTAAATCACTCCCAAATTATAATGAGCTTCTTCCAAATTGGGGTTCATGCTAATCGCTTGCTGGTATTCAGCTATAGCCTCCCCAGTTCGGCCCTTTTCGTTGAAAATATTTGCCAGGTAATAGTGAGCTACAGAAATTCTGGGGTCTCGCTCAAGTGCTTTGCGAAACGAGACTGCGGCGGCGTCAAGGTCTCTGTCATTGTAACGATTGACTCCTAGTTGGAAGTAACCAGCCGCCTCCAGATCCTGCGTAACAATGCCTTGGACTGCTTCTGGTATAGCTCTAGCAGCCTCGGTTATTAGTACCAGGGGTGTAAAACCGAAACCGATAACGGCGGCAACTATATAGATCGAGGCGTGCTTTTTAAACATTTATGCAAGACCTGTTTCCAAGGGCTATGAGGCACCAAAACCTTTTGAGAACACTGTACTCTTAGCTTCGGGCAAAATCAACATGGCGTCGCCAAAGGAATAGAAGCGGTACTCGCACGCGATCGCTTCCCGATACAAAGATAGCAGGCGCTCACGCCCGATCGCTGCACTAACGAGCATCAGCAAGCTTGAGCGAGGCAGGTGAAAATTAGTAATCAGTCCCTCCACCACGCGCCACTGGTAGCCGGGATAGATAAATATATCGGTTTTGCCGCAAAACGATCGCAATTCACCGTCAGCAGCCGCGCCTTCCAAAGCCCGTACTGCCGTCGTTCCCACCGCAATAATCCGACCTCCTCTAGCCTTAGTTTCGCGGATTTGCGCCACCGTTTCTGCCGATACCTCCATCCACTCGGAGTGCATTTTGTGGGTTGTAATCTCCTCCACTTCTACTGGTCGAAACGTTCCCACCCCGACGTGCAGCGTCACGTATGCTTGCCCAATTCCTTGTTCCTGCAACCGCGTCAGTAACTCTGTGGTAAAGTGTAGCCCAGCTGTTGGAGCTGCTACCGCCCCCGGTCGATCGGCATAAACGGTCTGGTACTGCTCTGGTTGGGATTGTGAATATTTGATGTAAGGAGGTAAAGGAACATGACCGAATTGGGCCAAAATTTGATTTAGGGATACTCCTTCTGGCAGTTCAAATTGCAAAATTCGTCCGCCGATGGTATTATCGCTAGCCAAAACCGTAGCACTTAATTGATTTTGGATTGAAAATTCAACATTCTCCTGCGGTTTAAATAAAATTTTCGTGTTGGGCGTTAAGCGTTTACCGGGCTTCACTAAAGCTAACCAGCAGTTGTTTTCTAGTTCTTCGAGCAGCAACACTTCTACTGCTGTGCCGCTGGGTTTGCAACCGTAAAGTCTGGCTGGGATGACGCGAGTGTTATTCAGCACCAGCAAATCGCCGGGTTTGAGTAAGTTAGGTAAATCCCGAAATATGCGGTGGCTGTGGCTAACGGGGGAGTCTAACACCAGCAAGCGAGAGCTATCCCTGGGAATTGCGGGATTTTGTGCAATCCGCTCTTTTGGAAGTTCGTAGCCATAGGCTGCTAATGAGAAGTCTTTATCCTCATTGTTAGCAGCTGGGTTGGGGGACGGTATCGATTTTGGATTTTGCACCTGGACTTGGGAATGTAGAAAGGACTGGTGGGAATCGAATTTGGCCTTAAGGGGGGTTTGTGGCCGAGTTAAAAAAGTTCTTGTTAATTTAACTTAATATAAAACGTCTACGATCGTGAGATCGCGCTGAAAAAAAAACCGTTTGGTAAAGTTTTTTATCTTTTAGGTGGTATTTAGTATAGTATTGTAATAAATCTATACAAACTTATCAAAAATTGGGTAACTCTCCCCAGTGAATATTGGGTGTTTCTCCCCTATCTATAAATACACACTCCTGGCAACAATATAGGTGTAAGATTCGCTACTCCCCCCCAAGTAAATTTATGGAATACATATATTTCCTCGCGAATGCCAGTCTCACCCAAAGAATAGTTGAGTACTTGCACGCAAATCGCCAATTTCCCTTTCACTCGGTCACGGTTTTACATCAGATTGATGGCTGGGTGGTGAAGGTGAAAATGAAATCTGCTTTAGAGCCACAACAGCATGGAGACTTTCGGGCTTACCTAAACGAATTAGGAATTCCCCACCAACCGGAAGTTCGCATAAAAATGGCCCTTTGGAGTCTGGATGCTGGACAGTCACCCATCGACGTCATGCGTCGCTATCAGGTAGCAGTAGTTTCTCACGGTAAACCCGATCGCGAAGAAATTGACGCATTTCGTCGCCAATTTGTCAATGGGTTGGGATATTGTCCAGAAACCCTTGCCTAATTTCTAGCTTTTAGATTGAATAACTAAAATCGAATGCTGCCTGAATATACTGCTGCAAGACAAGTCGATGTCCTGCTATCCGTGCAGCTGACTCCAGCGTGAGGGGAGATTGCCCAACATTGCTCTCTTTTTGCTGGGCTGCCGATGGGGGGTCAAAGCAGGAAATATTGCTTGCCTCAAAGTTTAAATTATGGGATAATTTGCCAGCTAGCCGTTGACATCTCACCAAAGCTACATCAAATCGGCAGGGGCGATCTGCTAGCTGTGGGTGTAGGGCTAAAAATAACTGAACGGCCTGCCAAAGTTTAGCTTGTTTTTGCGGCGTGATTGACAGCAGACCATCCGCATCCCAATTTCCCCGACTGCGAGTTTTGACTTCTACAAACACCAAATCCGCAGGTTCCTGTTGAGCGATGATGTCCAACTCTCCCCAACGGCAATGCCAGCGGCGATGGAGAACGCAATAGCCTTGCCAGAGCAACCATTGGGCAACTAGGTCTTCACCTAATGCACCAATATCGGGATAATGAGATACAGAATGGTTTGCCATCAACTGGTGCGAGTATGAATTCTAGTTTAAAGAATCGGATTTCGAGAATATTACTCAGTTTATGGCTTTGGGGAGCGGTCTGCTTAACAGGTTTTGGAGTGATCGCTAACTCGGCCTGGGCTACTGATTATACCAAAGAGGCGCTCGTTGGCGTCGATTTCTCTGGGCGGGTGCTGACAGATTCCTCTTTCAACCACGCTAATCTCCGCAACAGTAACTTCAGCCATAGTGATTTGCGGGGAGTAAGTCTTTTTGGGACTAATCTAGAGTCGGCTAATTTAGAGGGTGCCGATCTCAGGAATGCTACTCTGGATAATGCCCGTTTCAGGGGCGCTAATTTGACCAATGCTGTGCTGGAAGGGGCTTTTGCTTTTAATGCTAAGTTCGATCGCGCGATCGTTGACGGTGCTGATTTCACTGATGTTTTCCTGCGTGACAATCAGCAAAGGTTGCTTTGTGCAGTTGCTAAAGGCACTAATCCAGTTACGGGACGCAACACCCGCGATACTCTAGATTGCCGCTAATAAAGGGGCTAGAAAAGTCAAAAGTCAAAAGTCAAAAGTCAAAAAGGGGCTTTCTTGCTAGGGGCTAGGGGCTAGGGTAAGAGGGGAGGGAGGGAGACAACACAGATTACTCTATCCGTGCATTTGTGCTTATCTGTGTTCCCCTTTAAATTTCCCCTAAGTCAGAAAATTTGACTTGGTATTCCCGTTCTAAATCCATGCTCCGCTGTTTAGCCTCGGTGAATTCTTTGTAATATTGTTGCTTGCGTTCTGGATCGCTGGATAAGTTAGTTTTTTTCCACAGATCTAGAAAATGACGAGAGAGTTTTTCACACATCACCTGCTCTATCCGGTTGACAGCAGCTTGCATCTGTTTGAAGGTGCGGGAAATATCTCGCTGGCTCTTTTCATCTAAGTGAAACAGATGAGAAATTTGAGCCATTTCTTGCTTAAATTCTAGCTTCTTGTCTTGCAGCTTCGAGATTAAGTCTAGTTCTAGTTCTGCGGCTGTTTCCTGTAAATGTAAAATTTGTCGCCACAAAAATCTGTGGTGGGAAAGACTAAATTGCAAATCTCGCTCCTCTAAAATATCTGCGATCGCTTGACGACATTCGGGACAATGCAGATAAAGGCGCAAAAGTAAAGCTTCTGCTTTCTCTAATTTCTCGCTCTCAGAAGAAGCTGGTATAGATTCAGGTGGACTCGAACGCCGGGATACTATCCCAAGTGGCCGACTGCGGTGGGTTCTTTTAAGTTGAGCCATGAGATTTTCGGCAACCAAAGATACCCGTCGGGCATCGCCTTGGCTGAGAATTTCTGCACAGGAGTTGATATAGTGCGATCGCGTATCTGGGTTGCCAATGTTGTTCAGTAATTTCACCATTTGCTGAACAACTTGCTGATAAATATCCGCTTGTTTGAGGTTTTTATTGACCAGCATTTGCTGAATCTGCCAGTCTAACCAGAGTGGCGCGGTTGTCAGCAGATGGTGATATTCTTCTGGGGAATATGTTTTGAGGAATTCATCGGCGTCTTTGCCATCGGGTATATTGAGAATTCGCAATTGCACTTCTCCCCGGTAGGCTAAGTCGGCGATTTCTCCAATTGCTCTTTGAGATGCGCTAGTACCTGCTTTGTCGGCGTCGAAGTTGAGTACCAGTTGTTTGGATTCACTGTAGCGCAACAACAGGCGTATTTGATCTATGCTGAGTGCTGTGCCAAGGGAGGCGACTGCGTTGGTAATTCCGGCGGCGTGGAGTGCGATCGCATCAAAGTATCCCTCCACCACGATACCTCGATCTTGCTTGGCAATGGCGTCTTTGGCTTTATCTAAAGCAAATAAAGTTTTACCTTTATTAAATAGTTGGGTTTCGGGTGAGTTGAGATATTTGGGCTGGTCGTTGGTAAGAGTTCTGCCGCCAAAAGCGATCGCTCGTCCTTGGATGTCGCAGATGGGTATAATTAAGCGATCGCGAAATACATCATAATAACCACCCCCCTCCTTGCGAGGCTTAATCAACCCCGCCTCTTCCACCAAATGAACAGAAAAGCCTTTCTGTTCCACTAAGTAGCGGTAAAGCGTTTCCCAACCCGCCGGTGCATAGCCTAGCTGAAACTGTTGGATCGTTTCTTCACTCAGCTGACGTTGAGATTTGAGATATTCTAGCGCCTGCTGTCCTTGGGCCGATCGCAGTGCGTGCTGATAAAACGCCGCTGTCACTGCCAGAATCTCATATAGCTGTGCCCTTAGAGTGATTTGGCGTTGCAGTTCTTGGCGGTGTTCTGGTTCGAGGGTTTGCACCGGGACGGCGTAGCGTTTTGCCAGTTCCAGCACTACATCGCTGAAGGGTAGTTTTCCCAGTTGCATGAGGAAGTCGATCGCATTTCCCCCTGCTTGACACCCGAAGCAGTAATACATCTGCTTATTGGGACTGACGGTGAAACTGGGGGATTTTTCTTCGTGGAAGGGGCATAATCCGACAAAATCTTTGCCCCGCTTGCGTAGGACAACGCGATCGGATATCACATCAACTATGTCTGCTTTTTGCTTGACTTGTTCGATCGTGTCTGGGTGCAGGCGGGGAATTTGCATGGGGCATGGGTAATTTTAGATTTTAGATTTTAGATTTTATTACTGTCCTAACCTATGTGACTGTGGCTATATATGTATTGTGCCATAAGTACCCCGCCTCACAAAAAATTTCCTGAAACTATTTATATACAGCGTATCTTTATTTAGATCGGCGCGAAGACCACCAATAACCCCAGGGTATAGCGATCGAATCAGACTTCAGCCAGTTCTCAGAGTGTCTACCTCCAATGACTCTTCTCCTTCACCAAAGTGGATTTAGAACTGAAATTGACAATGACGCTCAATAAACTGGTCAACCACGACCTTTACCCAGGGACTATTTCCACTTAAATAAAATCAAACACGATAACTTTGCGAGGAACAGATATGGAAACTCTAGCTTATATTTATATGGCTTTGGCCTACGAACAAGCTCAACAAAATAATGGCAACTGTAGCCAATCCCAGAGAAGCACCTGCCAAAGTTATGAATTGCTGAAAGCCGCTTATCAATCAAACTTCTATGGCTAAACCATAAACAAAAATTGTTGCCATTCCCCAACTGCAAAAGCTTGAGAGATTAATAGTTATGCCCCTCATGACTGATAGAACACTTGAAGTAGTAATCGACGATTTAAATATTCTGATCCGGGAAATAGAAGCCAATCCTGGCACTTCTTCTTGGACTATTCGTATGGCGCTCAAGGCGATAGTCGATAAAGCCGAAAAGATGAAGAAGGAAACATCCTAAAAGTAAGTTTGAAATCAAACTATAATGCCAGAAACCCGGTTTCTTTGACAATACCTTCGCCAAAAACCTAAAATGCCTAATTTGTAGGTTGGGTTGAGGCACGAAACCCAACAGATTTGTTGGGTTTCTTTGTAAGTAGGGACACGGTATAATCAAAATTTTCATTTATACCGACATATTTATGATGCCGTGTCCCTACAAAAATGTTCACCAGAAACACTAGCATAATAATTCCGAAAGACCCAGATTAAGCTGTCTTAAAAAACCGGATGAGTTCGCGAACGCGATCGAGAAATTGGCCGTCGGTTGTCAGTTGGGCGATCGCTTCTTGCGCCTCACGCGCCAGTCGGTTATGCTCAGCTTGATTGGTCGATCGCAATTCTTCAAAGCCAGCCCCCATGCGGGTTAAATCGTTGCGAATCGCTTCCAACTGGCGCTGCTGTACGGAAGCCCAAGAGTCTGGATATTCTGAGTTCAGTCGATCTTCTATGCGCCCAACGGCTGTCTCCAAAGTAGCAAAGCGAGTACGCAATTCCACGATATCTTCGCGAGGATACTTGATTTGTTCGCGAATCATCGCCAGCCGCACCGCTAAATATTGATAACCTCGCACAGCTGGGCGCAGCACAGTTAAGAGCAAAGCGGCTCCCGAACTCAGGTATCCGATGACACTGATACCAGCGGCGGCTAGGATGTACAAACCGATCGCAGAAACAAGATGTAGAACAATAGCGACAAAGAGCGATCGCTTCGCCACCATTTTGGCATACTTGACTTGCTTGTCATCAACTCTAATTCCCTTTTCCGCAGACTGTGCTGCTTCTGCGATTACTTCTTTAGCTTCAAAGTGGATATTCCAAGGCACCGTCACAATTGCCAGCAACCATTCAAAAATAGCCACAGCAATAACCCAGTCGATAAAACTACCCGCTGGGACGTGCAACCATTGCAGTATGCCAAAAACCAGCAAAACCAAAAAGACAATTCCCAAATTAAAACTGATGAAATAGGAATAGACCACGATTCTTTCCTTACAGCCTAAAAGTATTGCTTTGATAATGGCTGATGGTTGGGATGGCATCTGGGTCGTGTGTGACAGTTGCGGGGGCGGAGTGTGGGCTAAAATAACAGCAATTATGAAAGAATCGAGGAGCAGTTCATAGACAAGGACAAGGAGGATAAGCAGGATAAGGAGGACTTCTCCGTGCAGACCAACTACCTATGACTACGCCTAAGATGAAGTGGAATATAATCCAAAAAATATTCTGCAACTAGCACAAAGTGAAGGTGTCATGGCCCCTCTACCCAGCTATCGTCCTAAGCAACTTTCATTAGGGCCTTTGGAAACCGAGATTTTGAATATTATCTGGGAACGTGGAGAAGCCAGTGTCAAAGATATACACGATCGCATTCTAGCTGACCCAGAGCGGGAATTGACTTATAGTTCAGTAACAACAGTGCTAAATCGCCTCACTCAGAAAGGTTGGCTGGCGTGCGATAAAACAGATCGCACATTCTCTTGGCGACCCTTAGTTTCACGCTCTGAGGCACAGGTTCTTAAGGCTTACGAGCAGTTACACAAATTTCTGGAAGTGAGCAACCCAGATATCGTGGCAGCGTTCGCAGACAGCCTCGACCATACCAGTTTAGAGCAATTAGAAGCGATTGCCCAACGTATTGAAGCTGCACGCCGTGCGAGGGAGAAGGAGTAATGCACCTAGTAATGATTCTGATGGCACTTTCTCTGACTTGGTTTGTGCGATCGCAATGGTCTGGGCCAAGGGGAAACTGGTTAGAGCGTTGGCAACGAGCAATATTTTTATTTCTATTTCCCCCCCTACTACTGATGATGACAGCGGTAGCAGTGCTTTATATGGGACCCCAGGAACGAATTGTAGAGATCCTGCTAGGATGGTTCAGCTATTCGCTTTCCTTCGTTTTTTTAGGGTGGTCGGGTTTTTTATGCTTCCAGCTAGCGAGTAAGGGATCGAAAACTCTGCGAAAAACCCGTACCTATCAGCGGCGTAAAATTAAAGGTATACAGGCTCGTATTCTCGACATAGATGCCCTATTTACAGCTCAGATCGGTTTTTGGCAGCCCGAATTGGTGATCAGCGAGGGACTGTTGGAGAAACTAGATGAGCTTCATCTAGAAGCTGTCCTAGCCCACGAACAAGCACACTATTATTATCGAGACACATTTTGGTTTTTCTGGCTCGGTTGGTTGCGTCAGACAACAGCTTGGTTACCAAATACAGAAGCTTTGTGGCAAGAGTTGTTGATCTTGCGAGAACTGCGTGCTGATGCTAAAGCAGCTCAACAAGTAGACCCCCTACTGTTGGCTGAATCTCTGCTAATGGTAGTGAGCGTGCTGCCTGTGCCATCGGAAAGTTTCTGTGCCGCGCTCAGTGCGGTTGCGCCTCCAAATCGCTTAAATGAAAGGGTAGAGGCGCTCCTATCAGCGCCAGTGGAACCGCCATCAGCCACTTGGAAGTCATTGATTTGGTTGCTTTTGGTGTTCCTGCCTCTGATTGCTGTGCCGTTTCATTGATTGAGTTAGAAATGGATTTATTCAATTACGATCGCCTGTTCAATACGATTGAAGAGTTAGTACTGCACCATTCTCCCAGCGGTGTTGAAGCCGAGATCGATCGGCTGTTGATGGCTCGATTTAACGCGCTGGGAGTGAAAGCTTGGCTGGATGCGGCGGGGAATGCGATCGCTTTAATTCCCGGTAAAGATTCTACAAGGGCTATAGCCATCACCGCCCACAAAGATGAAATTGGCGCAATTGTCAAGAGCATAGAATCTTTTGGACGAGTGCAAGTCCGAAAACTGGGCGGTGCGTTTCCCTGGGTTTACGGGGAAGGCGTTGTGGATCTCTTGGGAGACAACCAAACGATTAGCGGCATTCTCTCATTCGGATCGCGCCACGTCTCCCACGAGTCTCCTCAAAAAGCGCACCAGGAAGAGAAACCGTTGCGCTGGGAAGATGCTTGGGTGGAAACAAAATGCACAGCCCAAGAACTAGAAGCCGCTGGGATTAGGCCAGGAACCCGCGTAGTGGTGGGTAAGCACCGCAAACGACCGATCCGGCTGAAAGACTATATTGCCAGTTACACCCTCGATAACAAAGCTTCGGTGGCAATTTTGTTAGAACTGGCCCAGAATTTAAAGCAGCCTGCGATCGATACCTATCTGGTAGCTTCGGCGAAAGAAGAAGTGGGTGCGATCGGCGCTTTGTACTTTACCCAAAATCAGCGTCTAGAAGCTTTGATCGCCCTGGAAATCTGTCCTTTGTCAACCGAATATCCCATTGAAGACGGGGACGCGCCGGTACTGCTTTCCCAAGATGGCTACGGAATTTATGATGAAACGCTCAACGGCAACATCCGAATGGTGGCAAAACGACTGGGGATTCCCTTACAATTGGCAACAATAAGCGGATTTGGCTCCGATGCTTCAATTGCCATGAAGTTCGGTCATGTGGCGCGTGCGGCTTGCTTGAGTTTCCCCACCCAAAATACCCACGGTTACGAGATTGCCCATTTGGGAGCGATCGCCAACTGCTTCCATCTACTGCAAGCTTACTGCGAAACGGAATTCAGCGATTAGTCATTGGTCATTAGTCATTGGTCATTAGTCATTGGTCACTCGCTTTTGACCCATAACCGATAACTAAGACAAAAAATTAACAATATCTAAACTGCATCCGTCGATACCGATAATTTTCTACAATAATACTGAAGCCGGGAATTAATCAGAGATAGCAGTCGATCATGCCCAAAACAGTTGCCGATGTGATGAGCCGCGATCCCGTCACGGTGCGGCCCGAAACGTCTCTCAAGGAGGCTATCAAGATTTTGGCCCAGCGCCGCATCAGCGGTTTGCCTGTGGTTGATGGAGATGGCAAGTTAGTCGGTGTTATTTCCGAGAGCGATTTGTTGTGGCAGGAAACCGGGGCGACCCCTCCAGCTTACATCATGATTCTCGATACCGTGATTTACTTAGAAAATCCCGGTCGTTACGATCGCGACCTCCACAAAGCTTTAGGACTAACAGTTGGGGAATTGATGACCGGGGAATCCCTCGCAACTGTCCATCCTGATAAATCCTTGCGGGAAGCTGCACAACTGATGCACGAGCGAAATGTTCGCCGCTTGCCCGTGATCGATGATGGCAGTCATGTCATTGGCATCCTTACCCGTGGCGATATTATCCGGGAAATGGCAGCCAGTCAAGATTAGCTTTCTCTAAATCGTTTATTGTTCATCGCCATGACTAATGAACAATGAACAATGAACAATGAACAATAAGCAATAAGCAATGACAATTACTCCTGAGTCTGTTAAAAAATTGCTAAGTTCGGAGGAAGTGAGCGATCGCTTGCGAGGACTTAACCAACTGCGTCAGTTGGAACCGGCGATCGCTTTTGAGCTGGTTCAACTTCCTATTGGGGACAAGAATACTCGCGTTCGATATTCTGCCGTCAGCCAAATGGATACCCTGGGTAAGCAGGATTTAGAAAAAGCTTTAGAAATTTTGCGCTCTAGCCTGCTGCACGACTCCGAAATAGACGTGCAAGCAGCAGCGGCAGATGCCATAGGAGCGCTAAAGTTAGGAGAAGCTTTTGAAGATTTGCGACAAGCCTATCGCAACACTTCCGAATGGCTCCTCCAGCTGAGCATCGTCGCTGCTTTGGGAGAAATGGGCGATCCGCGATCGTTCGACTTACTCACTGAAGCACTCGGTTCCAGCATTGACCTAGTTCAAACCGCCGCCATTAGTTCATTTGGGGAATTGGGAGATTTGCGTGCCGTTCCATTGCTTGCTCCCTACGCCACACATCCAGATTGGCAGATCCGCTATCGGTTAGTCCAAGCGCTCAAACAGTTGGGTAGCCCAGAAGCCCTCGTTATTCTGGAAAAAATGACTAATGATGAGGTAGAGCAAGTGGCTGGGGAAGCCAAAAACTCTTTGCCCCTAGCCTAGACAAGGAAGTCAAAAGTCAAAAGTCAAAAGTCAAAAGAACAAAGAGACAAAGAGACAAGGGGGACAAGTGGGACAAGTGGGACAAGGGGAACTCTTGAAGAGTCTTCCTGCCAACCAAGTACTTATGGCCACACCCCTAGCACGCACTTCCACGATCGCCCAATGTCAAATTTCCCATGCCCCATACCCCATACTCCTATTTTCTTTTGACTTTTGACTTTTGACTTTTGACTTTTCTAGCCCCATTTCAGTTGCGGTGATTGTTGTTATAGTGAATTCTGGTACCTGCCCACATCAGCTTTTCTCGTAGGGTTTGGTAATAAGAATAGTTATCCCGCAAAATAATAAACTTAGCTTGACAATCGGCCATTCTTACATCCACCCGCTGTCCCGGCCAAATAGAGGTTGCCATAACGCCATCCATCCAGAGTTTAGTGCTGAGTTCATAATCGCTCAAAGGCCAGATGCTAACTACTGACCCAGAAGGTAATATAATGGGACGACTGGACAAACTCAAGGGGCAGATTGGCGTAACTGCGATCGCTTGCATTCCATCGTGGATAATCGGGCCGTTAGCCGAAACGGTGTAGCAGGTAGACCCCGTAGGTGTCGCCACAATTAACCCATCTCCCTGGTATTGATCGACCACCTCCCCGTCAATTTCCATCTCCAAGATAGAGGTGAGCATTCGATCGGCTGAAGCAGGTTTAACGCACATTTCATTGAGAGCGAGGAAGCGATCGCTCGCAGGCTCCAAATTCGTGCGATTTCCCTCAAATACCGCCGCCTGCAACATCATCCGCCGCTGAACTGCGTAGCGATCTTCCAGAAGCCGATCCCAAATCTTCTCCGTCTCTTTAAATTCCTCAAAAGGCTCAGTCAAAAACCCTAGATGCCCACCCACATTGACTGCCAAAATGGGAATGCCATCAGGAGCCAAATTCCGTGCAGCTGATAGAGCCGTACCATCACCCCCCAGTACCAGCGCCAGATCGATCGATTGTGTAGATGACGCCAAAAAAACCGGGAAGGGGTTATCCTTCGGCCCGCTGGGCCCCATCAAAACCTGACAATTGCGCTGTTCGAGTTCCTTAGCGCATCTTTCTGCCCAGCGCTTGCTTTGTGGATCTCCTGCCTTATGTGCAATAATAACCTGTTTTAGTTCCACTTCCTTCCTAGTATTATTCAGTTACAGATTAAGCTCTCTTAAGTAGGTCGGCAATAAAAAAACAACCTATTTAACGAAACATAAAATTTCTGGATTTGGTACGTTGTTGCGATGCCGCGCTAAACCGCAAACAAGGCTAATGACTAATTATAATTGGTTCATATTAACAATTAGCCATTAGCACTTGCCCAAATTTACCACTTCAGTAAATTAAACTGCTCCATATCTACCGTATCGCGATTGCGGTAAATCGAAAGCACAATTGCCAGACCTACTGCTGCTTCAGCAGCAGCTACAGTGATCACAAACACCGTAAACACTTGGCCTTTGATTTCTTGTGGGTCTAGGAAATTAGAAAACCCCATGAAATTAATATTCACTGCATTCAGCAGCAGTTCAATTGACATCAGTACCCGAACCGCATTGCGGCTGGTAATCAAACCGTAAATGCCAATGCAAAACAGGGCGGCTCCTAATAGTAGGAAATATTGAAGTTGCAGTTGCATGAACCCTCTTGTTAGCGAATTGGTCAATGGTAAATTTTAAATTTGAGATGGCAGATTTACAATTTATGAGGAGGGAATAGGGAATTAGTAAAGATTTCAAATTTAAGATTGCAGATTTAATTTCAATTCTTCAATTTAAAATCTAAAATCCAAAATCCAAAATCCAAAATTCCCCGTTGCCCGTGACTATTTGTTGCGATCGCCCGGAGTGCTAGTAAGGGTAGATGAGTCGCTGACTGCGGGCACCAATTCCCTCGGACGCTCCGGCAAAGTCAAAACTTGTTGCTGTACGTTCGGTGTCTGCAATACTTCCGGCAAGTATTCGCGCCGCGCCAAAATAATCGCACCCACCATTGCTATCAACAACAGCACCGATGCCAACTCAAAAGGTAGCAAAAAGTCAGTAAAGAAATGCTGCCCAATTCGCACAATTGAACTTTCTGTGGTAGGGACGCTTGCGGTTGATGCAGACCAGGGAGTTGCTAAAACCATCGTGCTTAATAGCACAAACAAACCAGCACAGACTAATGCTGTTGCCCCCTTACGAAGCCCAGCACTGGAAAGAGGAGTAAAATCTTCGCGCTTGTTCACCAGCATGATGGCAAACAAAATCAAAACGTTTACCGCTCCAACATAAATCAACACCTGCGCGGCTGCCACAAAGTCAGCATTAAGCAGAATGTACAATCCGGCGATGCTGATAAACACCCCCCCCAACAAGAAAGCGGAGTAGACAATGTTAGTGAGCAGCACGACACCCAAGGCGGCTGCAATCATCATCAAACTCAACAGGGCAAACGAAACAATCTGAACCCCTTGCGCTAAATCCACAGTTTTTTGTCCTTAATCATTAGTCATTAGTCATTAGTCATTAGTCATTAGTCATTAGTCATTAGTCATTAGTCATTAGTGACCCAATGCCCAATGACCAATGACCGAATGGCGCTAAGTTAAGGGAGGCTCTGCCTCCTTTTGGAGCTTCTCGCGACCAGGTTCAACCTGGTCGCGAGGTTTTGGAGGCTCTGCCTCCTGTGTCCCAGCTGAACAAGCGTGCCATTCGACCAATGACCAACGATCGCTATTTTTCCGATTTTTCCAGAATTTCCTCTGGAAGCTGACCGACGCGACGAGCGGTGTCCGGAACTCCGTGAGGGTCCATGACGCCCTTCGGCAGGTAAACCAGTTCGCGCAGCGGCGTCACCATCGGGTCATTCGTTACTTTATACGGCAAACGGCCCAGCGCCACGTTGTCATAGTTCAATTCGTGACGTTCGTAGGTGGAAAGCTCGTACTCTTCTGTCATAGACAGACAGTTGGTGGGACAAAATTCCACGCAATTGCCGCAAAAGATACAAACTCCGAAGTCAATACTGTAGTGCTTGAGCTGTTTCTTTTTAGTTTCTTTGTTGAATTCCCAATCTACTACTGGCAGGTTGATCGGGCAAACTCGGACGCAAACTTCGCAGGAGATGCACTTATCAAACTCAAAGTGAATGCGCCCCCTAAAACGCTCGGAGGGGATAAGTTTTTCGTAGGGATACTGTACCGTAATGGGACGACGGCGCATATGGTCAAAGGTAACAGACAAACCTTGACCGATATATTTACCGGCTTGTACTGCTTCTTTGGCGTAATCGCCAACTTGTTTGAGGAACTTTAGCATCGTGTCTCACTCAGATTGGAAGTTGTAGATTTTAGATTTTAGATTTTGTTTTCCATCTAAAATCTAAAATTGATTTAGCCGCCGAAGGCAAAGGGAAATACCAGCTTAAGGGCAGCTGTTAGCAGCAGGTTCGCCAAAGAGACTGGGAGGAGGAACTTCCACCCTAAATCTAGCAACTGGTCAATCCTGACGCGAGGTACTGTCCAGCGCAGGAGAACAGCTAGAAAGACGAGGAAGTAAGCTTTGAGAATGGTCATGATGATGCCCAGCGAGGCGGTGATAATCTGCAACCAGGGGTCTGTTTCACTTACCCCCAACAAGCTGGCTAACAAATCGATGGGAATTGGGAAATTCCAGCCTCCCAGGTACAGTACGGAGAAGAGTAGGGCAGAAAGAACGAGGTTGACGTAGGAACTCAGGTAGAAGAGAGCGAATTTCATGCCGGAATACTCGGTCTGATAGCCTGCTACGATCTCTTCTTCGGCTTCCGGCAAGTCAAAGGGTAGCCGTTCGCATTCTGCCAGGGCGCAAATCCAGAATACGATCAATCCGAATGGCTGACGCCAGATGTTCCAGCCCAGAATACCGTATCCTGATTGCTGCTGTACGATGTCGATCGTGCTGAGGCTATTTGACATCATAACGATCGCCAGCACCGACAGCGACAGGGGAATTTCATAACTGATCGACTGTGCAGCAGCCCGCAAGCCGCCCAACAAGGAGTACTTGTTGTTAGAGGAATAACCCGCCATCAGCAGGCCAATCGGGGCAATGCTGGATAGGGCCACCCACAAAAATATGCCTGTGCCGATGTCTGTAATTACCAGGTTCTGTCCGAAAGGCACAATCAAGTAGGACAGAAACACTGGGATGACGACGAGAACCGGGCCGAGGGTGAAGAGAAGCCTATCCGACTGTGCTGGCAGGATATCTTCTTTAAAGACGAGCTTCATGCCATCCGCTACAGGTGCCAGCACCCCAAAAGGCCCCATGTATTCAGGGCCGATCCGCTGCTGTGCGGCTGCGGAAATTTTTCTTTCCAGCCAGACTGTTACCAGCACTCCTACCGTTGCACCAATAATCATCAGGAACATTGGTAGGGGCATCCAAATTGCCTTGGCGGCACCTGGTGGGATGCCCAAATCCATGAGGGATTCAATAAAGATTTCTTGCAGGTCAATTCCTGAGTTCATGTTTGCCGATATGAGTAGTTATTGAGGCAGAACCCAACCAACCGTGTCTAATCGGTCTATGAGTTTGTGAAGATTTTTTTACGGCTCCACTCGATAGTATATCGTTGCACGGACTTCAGCCTTGGGCAACAAATGAGAATTTCTGCTTATGACAACCATTGGGGCTGCTTTATAGTTTGCCCAGAGGTGGGCTGATAAAGTAGGTATGATGGGGGATTCATGCCTCAAAGGTGGGTTCCCTTGAGCATCTTACCCTACGAATCGGCGTCCCAACTTACAACAGCAGTTGATTAATCAATAAAATTCAACTTATCCTCATAACCCCGCATAATCTTCTGCAATACGTTTCGTAACTCCTGAAAGTCGGAATCATCAAGAACAAACAAAATCAGGACTTACGCAACTGGCACAATTAGTAGGGTGCCCCGGAACCCGAAACCCTGATTTGATCGCTCGAACACTGCGTCTGACGCACCCTACAAGCTGATTAAAGTGTGACACTTGGCCTTATCCTGAAAATAAAAATTACCCCATAGCTATGAGCCAAATTATCCAAGCTAAGGATGTTACCCTAGATGAACTCGAAAGGCTCTTTCGCCTTCAGTTAGTTGACTCTGAAGACTTCTTCAGGGAGTGGCAAGAAAATTTGCCAGAAATCACCGATTGGCAGAAGCAACTTTTAGATCGAGTGAGAGCGGGTTACTTCAATTTAATTAAGAAACCGCCTCTTCTAGAAAAGCCAATCAATATGGCGATCGTTTCTCCTCTCTTATTTATTGGGGAATTTTACCTTTCTCCCTTTGACTTAAAAGCTGAAAAATCAGTAGAAATTTTGTCGGAAGATGAAGGCACTTTGATTAGAGGGAGTCTGGATACCTTAGTTTTACAGGAGCAGTTTTGGGTTATGGTGATTGAATCCAAAAAAGCGGCGTTTTCGATCGAAGCGGGGCTGGCTCAAATCCTGGCTTACATGATGGCTAACCCTCAGTCAGAGAAACCCTGTTTTGGTATGATTGCCGCAGGGGGCAGCTTCGTCTTCATCAAGCTAGTCAGAGGAGAAACTTCCCAGTACGCGACTTCTAAGGTTTTTGAACTTCGCAATCCGGGAAACGATTTGTACGGTGTCCTTGGCATCCTCAAACGCCTGAGTCAATTGGCAGTTTAAAGGGGAATGGTGGGTGAAGGCGAGGGAACTCAAGTACTTACGCAAGTTGCTAAGTAGGTGGGCGTAAATAAACTGAACTCCCAGAAACCGGGTTTCTCCAAGAAACCGGGTTTCTTTGGGCCTGGTTATGCCTGGGTGTTCTAGCGTTGCTCGATCGGTATATAAGTAGCTTCGTGCAGTCCGGTATAGACTTGAGTGGGACGGTAAATGCGGTTTTCTTCGATCTGTTCTTTCCAGTGGGCTAACCAACCGGCGACACGAGCGATCGCAAAAATTGGCGTAAACAAATCGATGGGAATGCCCATCTTTCTGTAAACCAGACCAGAGTAGAAATCTACATTCGGGTAAATCCCTTTTTGACCCAGTTTCTCTTCTACAGCCTTTTCCAACTCCACAGCAATGTCGTAATACTTATCATGCCCGAAGCTTTCAAACAACTGCTGCACTAGATTCTGGAGTATAGTCGCCCGTGGATCTTTCACCTTGTAAACTCGGTGCCCAAAACCCATAATTTTAGCTTTGTGTTCCAGGCGATCGTCCAAGAAAGGTCGGACATTTTCCACAGAACCAATTTCTTCTAACATTGAGATGACTTCTTCATTTGCCCCACCGTGCAGCGGGCCACCCAAAGTGCCTACAGCTGAAGCCATCACTGCGTAGGGGTCTGTCAAAGTCGAAGCAGTCACCCTCGATGAGAATGTGGAAGCATTCATCGTATGTTCTGCATGGAGCGTTAGGCAGATATCGAAAATCCTAGCTGTGAGCGGATCTGGTTCCTGCTCGTTCAGCATATACAGAAAATTAGCGGAGTAGCCCAAATCATCGCGGGGCTGCACTGGGTCATTACCCTTACGCATCAGTTGGAAAGCTGCCACCATCGTGGGAATTTTAGCCAACAAGCGCACCACGGCTTCTCGGGTATAAGCCGGGTTATGTAAGTCTCTTCGGGAATAGAACAACCCTAATGCGGCGGCTGAGGCTTGCAGGGCGTCCATCGGGTGGCCGCTTTCGGGAAAGCATTTCATCATGTCCCGAATGCGATATTTGATCCGTCGATGGTAGCGAATTTCATGCTCAAAGGCATCGAGTTCTTCTTTGGTAGGAAGTACACCCCAAATTAGGAGATACGAGGTTTCCAGAAAGGTGCTTTTTTCTGCGAGTTCTTCGATGCGGATTCCCCGATATTCCAAGATACCTCGCTGTCCATCGACGTAGCTAACGCTGGATTGGGCAGCAGGAATGCCTTCTAGACCTGGCCTATACTCGCAGAGAGTCATAACTTTACCGTTAGCGCTATGTGAAATATCTATCAGGCTAACTTACCAGAAACTTGCGTACTGTTGCCGACTGCACAAAAATCCTTTACAGAACCATACAAGAAAGTCCGCTGCCTGTGGTAAGCTGCTACGCATCTAATTTCACAGTCAGTTTTTCTGAAGCTCTCTTGTGGGATGGGCATCCTGCCCGTCCTTGTATTCGATTTAGATGCGTAATAGCTTATTAAGGTACGAACAGGAACTTGGGGGATGCGAGCCAAAATAGCTGGCTGCGGCCTACTGGCGAACCAGTTTCGGGAAGGGTTAAACCGATCGCACCAGCTTTTTTGACGACCAAACGCCCGCAAGTCTCTCCCCACATCAATATTTCTGCCCAATTCCCCAAATTTGGTTGATGACCGACCAATGCTAGCGTCTCGCCACCTTTTTGTCGCCACTCCTCAAACCAGCTTAGCCAAGCTTGCATATCGCCGTCACTAGCGAGGTCGATCGATTCTTCGAGTCGATCGCTCAGCTTGGCTGTTTTGAGAATATCGGCAGTTTGACGAGCGCGTACCAAAGGACTGGTAAGAATAAGATCGAAACGGAGATTTAACTCCCAGAGTCTCGCCGCTACTTTGCGAGTTTTGCGCTTACCCTCATCTGTAAGCGGGCGTAGGGCGTCATTGGAGTATTCTTCAGGTTCAGCAGCTATGCCGTGACGGATTAAGTACAGTTCTACCATTTGTCAATTTTGGATGAAAGGATTTTGGATTTTGGATTGAATCTAAAATTTCCTTTGTTATTCGCTTTCGATCGGATCGTGGGTAGGGTTAATCAACTTTAGGAGCTTTTGCTTAATTTGGGTATCGAAAACTTCCCACTTCAGCTTGGCGTAATCCGAGTTCTCGTTGCCGCCGCCCAAGAAACCGATCGGGATTTCAAAGCCACCAGCCATCATACGTCCGCCGCCAAAAAAGCGTCCTTGCTTATCTTGACCAAACGCTTCTTTGAGGAATTCATCGGGGTCAAGGGTAAGCTTGGTGGTTCGCAGGGACCCTATCACCAATTCTATTTCTTCATCTTCGTTGTGAACGATACCGTATACGACAGCCGTATGGACGTTTTCTTCCGTCACTAAGAAGTCAGCTGCTTGGGGGATGGCATCTCGGTTGTCGTAGCGCAGATAGCCGACGCCAGCAATGGAAAAGTTATTTTGGACGGTGCGGTTTTTGAGACTGCGCTCGATCGCATCCATGACTCGCTTAGAGCGATTCGTCTGTAGGATAGCCTCAAGCAACTGAGCGTCATAGAATCGGCTCAGATAGGCAGCGGCGAGAAACTCATCTTCCTGTGCTTGTCTGAGGGCGTTAGTATCCGATCGCAAGCCGTGCATCAGAGACGTGGCACACTTTATGTGTTCGCTCACACTACTGTCCAGGTTGAGCAACCCTGCTTGCAAGTATTGCGTCAAAATCGTGGCAGTTGCTCGTATAGAAGGCCGAATATCCGCAAACTCAGCCTCAAGGTTGCCTTGCTGTTTGTGATGGTCGATGACTACCGTTGTCGGTATACCTTGTAAGAAAGGCATTAACTGGCTGGTAGTGCCTTGATTATCAACCAAAACCAAACCCTGATACTCCGACAAATTTTTACTCTTGATTGTCTGAGGTGTCCAGCGTTCTGCTGGTAAATTTGTCAGTTTGACCAGCGCAATATTTTCTTGGTGACTCAGGGTGCCACCGTAAACTATTTCGCAGTGAATATCGTATTGTTGGGCAATCAACTTATACGTCCAAGCAGAGGATAAGCCATCCGGGTCTGGGAAGTCTTGTACAATAATTAGCTGGTGTTCGTTCCGGTGTCGCTCCAAGGTTTGCCGCAAAGCTTCAACCTTTTGACCGAACGGATTGGGGGAACGCTTAGGCTGTTCGTTGACAGCTTCACTCAGCGCCGTTACCGGACGCTTCATCGCGGGAGATTCTACAGAGGCTGTGTCCGCGTTGGCCTCTATAGGTCGCGGCTCTGGTGCTAAAGTCAAAGGGTCAAGCGGCTGGAGCGAACGAGATTGCATATCCGAAGGTGCGAATGGTGTGTTAATCAAGTAAATCCAGGGAGGTTTTGTGACTATGCTTGCTTGGGGCAGTAGCCAGTCAGTTGAGAGTAAATTGCTACTACTTAAGATCTTCGCAAAAAAATCCGGATTCTACATACCCTCCAATGGGACATTCCTCTGGGTAGAAGTCCCGAAACCCTTTCATACAAAAAAACCTGCACGCGAGACTGGTGCAGGTTTGTTATATCCCGATGACATATTTTCGCCACTCCTGATGCGTCCCGCTCTTTAGGTGTTTAGCGACTTCAAAGTATAGACTGCTATACGGCTTACGGGGGGTATTCCGTAAAATCATGTTCGCTTCCACAGGTGTCCGGTTCCCTTTTCTGATATTGCAACGGACACAAGCCGTTACCATATTTTCCCAGCTATCGCCACCGCCGCGCGATCGGGGTAGCACATGGTCTAAAGTTAAATCGTCGCCAGTGTAACTACAGTATTGACAGCTATGACTGTCACGGTGCAGTATATTACGGCGGGTAAGAGGAATTTCTTTATAGGGAACCCGGACGTAATGACGTAGCCTAATCACCGTTGGAAGGGGAAAATCCGAATATATGTACTTGCCGTTGTGTTCGACCCGCTCTGCCTTACCCTTAATCAGGAGAATGACCGCTCGCCGCCAGCTGGTAATGTTGAGCGGTTCGTAGGAGGCATTTAACACCAGAACCTTGCCCATTGGAGATCGATAGATAAAAGTTTTCTATGTCAAGATTATAGTCCGCACGCCAGAAATAGTTAGTCTGGGGCTAGGGGCTAGGGGCTAGGGGCTAGGGGCTAGGGGCTAGGGGCTAGGGGCTAGGGGCTAGGGACTAGGGGCTAGGGACTAGGGACTAGGGGAAGAAGTGTTTAGAATCCGCCAACGTTTCGGGAATTGAGAATGTCCTAACCGCCTTGGCGGTTGCTATACCTGTACCTCACCCACTCGCAAGCCGCTATAAACTCTTGCGCCAATTCAGAAATATCTCGCCATTGTTGGCTAGTTATTTGTTCTAAAACGTTAACTTCGGTGAAAAAATCTGTGTTGTTTGTAAGAATTTGCCGTCCAGAGTTGAACCATGTTTGCGATCGCATACTGAAAAATCATACCTAAGGCATACATAACTTATACATTAAACTAACATTGAACTAACATTGAACTAACATTTTTTAGTGACTTCACCGCCCATATTTAATTTGTGTAAAGTATTGTAAATTCTCGATCCTATTTAGAGTTTGATATAGCAGACTAGGAGCTAGGAGCATTGTTGAGATAGCAATCAGCACTGGCTAATTAAGAAGACTCAGGGTATAAATCATTTAGCCGTGCTTTTATAAGCTGCTACGCATCTAATTTGATAGTCAGTTTTTCTGAACTTCTTGTGGGATGGGCAGGAAAGCCCGTCTTTGTATTTGATTTAGATGCGTAATAGCTTACCAAACAACCGTTTAAGACTTTTTAACCAAAAACAAAATTAACAAACTTATGGAACTCTCTGAAAATACCAGAATGTTTTCTGATGATAACCCATTGGCAATTAATCAAAATTCATACTTGATTAATATGCAGGCAAATTTTCAATCATTTAATCAAACCGCAGCAATCAAAAATATCGCCTTTATTGATCGCACAGTCCAAAATTACGAAAACCTAGTTGCTGGAATAGTTCCCAACACTGAAATCGTACTCCTCGACCCCACAAGAGATGGAATAGAACAAATCACCCAAATCTTAGCCAGTCGTACAGAAGTCAGCAGCGCCCACATCATCACTCACGGCGACGAAGCCAGCTTGCAGTTAGGCACAACGCAACTAAGCTTAGCAAACTTGGATCAATATCGCACTTCTTTGGAACAGTGGAAAAATGCCCTAACACCTGATGCAGACATTCTCCTCTATGGTTGCAATGTAGCAGCCGGAGAGAAAGGAACAGCCTTTGTACAATATCTTAGTGAGATCACTGACGCAGATATCGCCGCATCCGATGACTTAACCGGAAGTGCAGCATTAGGCGGAAACTGGGAATTTGAAGTAAAAACCGGGGAAATTGAAGCACAGCTAGCCTTGGAAGCAGAAGCAATGGCAGGCTATGACTCAGTTCTGCTTACTTTTAGTACAACCAACTTTGGCGCTGGCGTGGGAGTACAACCCCAGTCTGTCGCCGCCAGCGATTTCAACGGAGATGGACATCTTGACCTAGCCGTTCCCACCCGTGCTTCTGGCGTTGTCTCTATTTTATTAGGAGATAGCACGGGTAAGTTTGGCACAGCCACTAACTTTAAGGCAGGACAATACCCCTTTGACGTTGCCGTAGGAAACTTTAACGCAGACAGTTTCCCCGATATAGCTGTGGCGAATTGGGGTACTAGCAATGTTTCCATCCTTTTAGGAAATGGTACGGGTAGCTTTCAAGCGGCTACTAACTTTAACGTGGGGTCAAGTCCTTGGTCTGTAGAAGCGGGTGATTTTAACGCTGACGGCAAGCTTGACCTAGCCACAGCGAACATAGATTCTAACAATGTTTCCATCCTGTTAGGGGATGGTACGGGTAGTTTTCAAGCAGCTACCAACTTTAGTGTCGGGTTACGACCTCAGTCCGTTGTAGTGGGTGACTTCAACGCAGACAGCAAGCTTGACCTAGCTACAGCCAACTTTAACAAATAATTAATCTGCGTAATTCGTTCCGTTATCCTACAAATGGAGTAGTAACTATCTCTAATGTATACACTGACCCTGATGGCGATCGCTTGACTTACACAGCAACTCAAAATAACGGTGAACCTTTACCCAATTGGTTGCAATTTTCCTTTAACTCCAACACTAATAATATCACCTTCACGGAAGTTTCTCCTCCTCCGGGCGATTGGCAATCCTTCCCTGTGACATTAACAGCAACAGACCCTTGGGGTGCTAGTGCTTCTCAAATTTTCCCGATCTTAAAAAGGGATAGCGGATGGGTTATAGATAGTTACATTGCTGGGGCTACTATTTTCTTTGATGCCAATAAGAATGGGGTAATCGATAACAATGAACCATCAACAACTACTGATAATTCGGGTGCTTATCAGCTAGACATTTCTCCAAATTTCGATACGAATAAAAACGGTCAATTCGACCCAGAAGAAGGTAATTTTGTCGCTAATGGCGGTACTGATACCGCTACGGGATTGCCTTTGGAAACGCCTCTTACTGCACCACCCTATGCCAGTGTGGTAACTTTATTAACCAGTCTGGTAGCAGAATTAAACGATCGCGGTATCAACCCCGATGAAGCAGAGTCCCAAGTGAAAGCGGCCCTGTCTCTGCCATCTGATGTAAATCTTACCAGTTTAGATCCGATCGCTGCTACCAATAATAACGAACCCGGTGGCGTGGAAGTTTTGGCAGCAATGGTGAAGGTGCAAAACTTCATCACGGAGACTAAAGCTATAATTGATGGGGCTTTCGGACAACCGCAAGGGGTTGCCGCTGGTAAAAATGATACCGTGCAGGGGGTTGTGAGTGCGATCGCCAATCAAATTCAATCTGGTGTAATCTTAGATTTCACTAATCCCGAACAGTTGGCGGTAATTATTGAGGCGTCTGTCAATAAGGCAAAACAGTTGTCTTCCACGTTTAATCCTGTGGTAAATAGCGAATTTATCGCCTCATCTGCTAACGTCATGGCACAGGTAAATCAACGCATCGATAAGATTGTCGCCACTACCGCGCCTGACTCAATTCAACAACAAATTGCTCGCGTGCAAAAGGTGGCGCTAGGTGAAATAACTTTAGGCTTCAAAGCAGCGGCATCTGGCACAAAATCAATCAACGAGCTAATTGCTGAAAATACTGGCTCGGCTTTAAATACCCAAATTCAAACAGCCCGTATTCCAGGCGTTCCGGCTGTTCCAATTATCAATCATTTACCTAAGTTCGACTCTACTCACCTGTTCGATAGCGACTTTTATCTCCAACAAAACCCGGATGTAGCAGATGCTATTGCTAATAAACTTTTTGCCGATCCTTTAGCACATTTCAGCCAATTTGGTTACGCTGAAGGTCGCAATCCCAGTGCAATGTTTGCCACTGACTATCTAAACAAAAATAGCGATGTGGCGGCAGTTGTTGCTAAAGGCGCATTCCACAGTGGTTTTGAACACTTTATGAAGTATGGCATGATTGAAGGTCGATCGCCTGCGACTGAATTTATGCCATTTGAAGACTTTTATCTATCCGCAAATCAGGATGTCGCACAAGCAGTTAGCCAAGGCAGTTTTAAAAGTGGAATCGAACACCTGATGCGATTTGGTATGGAGGAAAAGCGCGATCCCTTTACCCGCTTTAATATCGTGTCAGAAACCTTCGATCCCACTTTCTATTTAGCCTGGAACCAGGATGTTGCTGAAGCGGTGAATCGAGGCGTTTTTGACAATGCTTTTGAACACTTTGTCAATTTTGGTATGTTTGAAGGTCGCAACCCCAGCATTTTGTTTGATAATAGTTTGTATCTGAATCAAAATCCGGATGTGGCGGCGGCTGTGAGTAAACGAGTTTTCCATAGTGGAATGGAACATTTTATGAAGTTTGGTATGGCTGAGGGTCGGGGTGTAACAAGCACATTGGCCTAAAATTAAACCCCACATTCCGCTATAGTGTTTCCATTTGAGATGTAAACAATGGTAGGTTGGGTTAGACGCGGTAATTAACTTAATAATGCTCACAGATAAGTCTTTTCCCGCGTCGTAACCCAACATTCACTATTAAATATGTGTTCACGACTCATTTGAAAACGCTATATAATTTCGCCAAACCTTAGCCTGAAAAGATTGCCTAGCAATCACTTCAGGCTTTGTTTTCATGAGCGTGGTTCTCAGTTTTGGTTATTGTGATATATTTAAAATTAGAATATATCATCCTAATTACTAATTACCAAGCTTTTTTCTACCTGTGAGCAAATAAGTAATCATTTCGCCTTTGCCTTTGATAGAGATAGCACCCCGCTCCTCAAAGAGAAATTTTTCGCGTAATAAATTATATGTCGAGGCTGTGACTTGAATGCGGCCTGGAATGCCGTGAGATTCCATACGACTGGCTGTATTTACAGTGTCACCCCATAAATCGTAGATAAATTTCTTGATGCCAATCACCCCTGCTACAACTGGGCCACTGTTAATGCCGATGCGAATGCTGAATGATTGGCTGGTAGAGGTATTAAATTGGGCGATTTCTGTTTGCATATCTAGAGCCATTTCGGCTATAGCTTCTGCGTGATTGGGGGAGGGAGTTGGGAGTCCACCTACTACCATATAGGCGTCGCCAATTGTCTTGATTTTCTCCAAACCGTGCTTTTCAGCTAGTCGGTCAAATTCTGAGAAAATTTCATTGAGTATTGCCACCAGTTCTGTGGGTGATAGGCGGGTGGAAAGTTCTGTAAAGCCAACGATGTCTGCAAACAAAACGGTTACTTCTGGGAAGCTGTCAGCAATGTAGCCTTGATCCTGTTTGAGGCGATTGGCGATCGCACTTGGCAAAATATTCAGCAGCAGACGTTCAGACTTCTCTGTTTCAGCGCGTAGCGCCTCTTCTGCTTGTTTGCGTTCCGTAATATCGCGAATTACAGACATCATGTGAGGCTGACCTTTGTATATAAAATTTATGGCGTTTACTTCTATGGGAAATGCAGTGCCGTCTTTACGCAGGTGAATTCCTTGGGTTTTGAAATGACCGCCATTTTGAAAAATATTTTGGAGATCTTCAGCGGCGCGTTGACGCTCGTCTGGGTGGATAAATTCCGTTGCGTGCAGACCGATAAAATCTTCGTAATCATGTCCATACATCCGGCAAGTAGCGGTATTAGCCTCAACAACAAAACCATCAAAATTATTGATAATCAAACCATCGTTGCTGGCTTCAAAGATGCTGTGATATTGTTCTTCTCTCTCGCGCAGTGCCGACTCTGCTTGTTTGCGATCGGTGATATCCCGCACTATGCAAACTTGCTCGCCGCTCTCAAGTAAATAGTGCAATATTTCTAGTGAAGTGGTGCTACCATTACGTATGATTATCGTTTCCTCTCCTCGCCACTGCCGTTCTTTCAGAAGTGCAGGCATAATTTCTTGTTCGTAACGTTGTTCGGCTATTTTTACATCATCTTGTGAGTACAAAAATTTCCAGGTTTTACCAATTAATTCCGCCTGGGTTTCATAGGAGTATATCTGAGCATAAGCTTTGTTGGTGTAAATGAATTCACCTGATGAATTCAAAATAGCAATACCGTCGAGTGCGGCTTCAATTACTGCTGCCTGACGTTGCAATATTGCCTCTGTCTGTTTGCGATCTGTAATATCTTCAAGTACGCCGACAAGACCGATCACTTTTCCAGTTGAGTCCTGCATCGGAATTTTACAAATATCAAGCCAAATGGTTTCTCCATCCTGCGATGGCTTTTGTTTGGCGGCAATTATGTGTAATTCCGGCTTATTTGTTTCCATAATTCGGCGGTCTTGGGTGCGGAATAATTCTGCTACTTCCCGGTTAGCAACCAAGTCGTAGTCTGTCTTGCCTACTACCGCTTCTGGACTTTCAAGTTGGGCGGATTCAGCCCAGTTTTTGTTGCAACCTTGGAAAACTAAGTTTGTATCTTTCCAGAAAACTTGCTGAGGAATGTTATCTATAATCAGCCGCAAATACTCTTTGCTTGTTCGCAGTGCTTCTTCTACCTGTTTGCGATCGCTTATATCCCGGATCATCGTAGCAAAATAGTCAATCTCTCCGCTGTCGCGCCGCATCACAAGAATAACTTGAGAAACAGAAATCTCCCGCACATCCCGCGTTATTAGGGCTGTTTCTCCACTCCAGACGCCATTAAGCATGGCATATGGTATTCCCTCCTCGGAAATGATTTTATATGCCCACTCTGGGTGGCAATTAGGGATCTTAAGAAAGGAAATATCTTCATCTGCACTCATCCCCAGCATCCGACGACCTGCTTTATTGAGATAGATAAACTCTGTGTGCAAGTTATAGATGCCAACAAAGTCTGTCGTTGCTTCCAAAATTGCGGCAAACCGCGCTAAATCTGTTTCAGCTTGTTTGCGAGTGGTGATGTCCAGGGCCATTGAAGCGATGCCGATCGCATTTCCGTCGCTGTCAATTAGAGGTGTATTATACCACTCGCAAATAATAATTCTGCCATCTTTAGTAAGGTTCTCGTTTGTGCTGCGAGTTACACTTTTTCTTGTGGAAGTCTCATTCCAGACTTGGTTGACATTATCTCTGGCGCTTTCAGGTACAATCAATCCCACACCATGACGACCCATCGCTTCATTTTTGCTATATCCAAAAATAGCTTGAGCAGCCGGGTTCCATTCAATAACTTCAAAATTAATATTCCATTCAATTACTGCTAAAGGTGTCTGCTGAAAAAGGAGAGATAGTCTTTGTTGCGATTTGATGAGTTCTTGTGTCCGATGCTCAACTTTTTGTGATAAGGTGTGGTTGTATTCTTCTAATGTTTCGCGGGATATTTTTAACTGCCTTGTCATTTGATTAAAGGTGCGGGCGAGTATGCCAATTTCGTTTTTGTCAGCTATTTCGATCTGGTAAGATAGATCGCCTTGAGCGATCGCTTCTGCACCCTGAGCTAATAAGTTAATCGGACGCACGATGTATTGAGCTAACATAAAAGCACCGGCGATCGCTACCGAACTAACTGCCACGATTAACCAAGTGAAATTATAGATCAATCTATTAGGTGCAGCCAATGCCTGCGCTACAGGCTGTTCTACAACAATACCCCAATTGGTATTTTTAAGTAGCGTCGATGTACCGATAACTTCTGTACCGAACAAACCTACATATCTTTGGGCGATAGCTCCCGGCCTTTTATTAATCAGAGGATTAACAGTGGGGAAAGATGCTAAATTAATGCTTTGTTTGACTACTTTTAAATCTTTGTATCCAATCAAATTACCCCGTCGATCGACAATATAGAAATAGCTTCCTACGCCCGGTTCAAGCAAAGTTAGTCCTTGCCACAATTTATCAAATTTTACTACTGCTATTACCACGTAATTGTCGTTTTTTTCTCCTTTTACCGTTCGTGATATTGTTACTAAATGCCGATCGGCAACAAAGGAGACGTTTCCTATAAACATTTGACCTTGTTTCGCACGAAAAAAAGACTCTGAGTCAGAACGATTTGTTAATTTTTTAGGTGAAGATGGTATACAATCAATCAAATGAGATAATTCTTTACCCTGAGTATCTGTAACTGCGAGTTCATGGTACAAGCCCGGAGAATTAATACAGATTGCTTCTAAGGCTCGATCGTAATTTTTCTGATTTGTGCTAGTAATTTCTCCTGTCAATTTCAAGTTGCCGAAAACATTATCAACGTAGCTAGAAATATAAGTATTTCCCAAGGAAAGTATACTTTTTTGGCGAGTGGCAATTTCTTGATTGACAAATTGAAATCCGCTGTAAACAGATAAAATACCGCCTGCCAGTAAAGGTAAGATGGCAATTAGAATAAATAGCAACGCTAGACGTTTAGCTAATCGACCACGTTTTCCGATCATGATTCTCAATGGGGAATGGGAAAAGGGAAGATTTAAAATTTAAGATGGCAAATTTAAAATCCTTCAATTTGAAATCTTAAATCTAAAATTTTGAATTTATGACTGCACCCATATCTAACTCTATTTATAATACTAACCTGCGATCTAATGGGATTCTATGGGACTGGCTGTATTCACGGTGTCGCCCCACAAATCGTAGATGAATTTTTTGATGCCAATCACACCGGCAACTACAGGGCCTGTATTTATGCCTACGCGGAGGTGGAGGTTTTGGTTGGTTTCGGAGTTGAATCGGTTAATTTCCATTTGCATATCGAGGGCTATTTCGGCCACGGCTTCGGCGTGGTCAGTTCTGGGTGTGGGCAATCCCACTAAGATTTCGCCTGATTTTTTGCGAAACTTGAACTCCTGGTTGCGAAGTGACCCTCTTTCCCACGGCTGGGACTGGGAGGGCTGCAACATTTCCACTATTCTGGCACGGTCTTCTTGATTAACCCAGATATTGAGATTGGGCATTGGGGTCAGTTTGGGCATTGGGCATTGGGAATGGGGGTCAGTTTGGGGATTGGGAATATTCTTGCCCAGTCAAGAGTCCCTATTTTCTTTTTTCTTTTGAATGAGTGAATGAGTGAATGAGTGACTTTTGCCCTTGTGCCCATCCCGATCTATCGATAAACTACCTGCTTAATCTGATTAAGTAGGTGGGCATAATTAAACGTAAAACTGCCAGGCCCAAAGAAACCCGGTTTCTGGGACAATACCTTCGCCATTTCTTTGTAGGTTGGGTTTCGTGCCTCAACCCAACCTACAAATTAAGCATTTTAGGTTTTTGGCGAAGGTATTGTGGGAGAAACCTACCAGGCCCAAAGAAACCGGGTTTCGCAGGAGTTCAGTTTATTTACGCCCACCTACTGTAGTTAGTTCCATTGGCTCAGGTTCGGAATGGATAATAGGTACGTTGTTGCGCTTTAGCGCTCAAACAGCGCTAAAGCGCAACAACGTACCTGCTAGAAGGACTTGAATTTTTGTGTTGTGTGAGTAGAGGAGTGAATCGGCATGGTCGATACAGCCCAACCCCGGATAGGAGTATCCCTGGATGGAAACGCGAATTTTTCCCAGATGCGGTGGGATGCCTATGGTGGGCTTTGCCAACGCGCTTGGGTGGAAATCGATCTAGCGGCTTTAGCCCATAATGTGCGACAGATCGAAGGCATTTTATCGGCGCAGACGGCATTGATGGCGGTGGTGAAAGCTGATGCTTACGGACACGGTGCTGTAACCGTTGCCCAGACTGTATTGGAAAACGGAGCGAGTTGGCTGGGGGTGGCTACGATTCCAGAGGGAATCGAATTGCGACAGGCTGGAATTGAGGCCCCAATTTTGATCCTGGGGGCTACGCATACGCCAGAGCAAATTCGGGCGATCGCATACTGGAAATTGCAGCCCACAATTTGCACGCCCCAGCAAGCTTTGGCTTTTTCAGAAACGTTAAGTTCTTCTAGCTTGAAACTGCCGGTGCATATCAAGTTAGATACGGGTATGTCTCGTTTGGGTACAGCTTGGCAGCAATCAGCCGAGTTTGTTCAGCTGGTAAGTCGATTGCCCAATCTGCAAATTGCCAGTATCTATTCGCACTTGGCGACAGCTGACAGCCCCGATCCCACTACTATGAAGCAGCAGCAACAGCGCTTTGAGGAAGCTTTAGCCCAAATAAAATCTCTGGGAATAGCATCGCCGATAAAGCATTTGGCAAATTCAGCTGCCACTCTCGCCGATCGAACTTTGCACTACGATATGGTGCGGGCTGGTTTAGCTATCTACGGTCTTTACCCAGCCGAACATTTGCACTTTGCCAGCTGTGGAACAGATCTGGGTAAGACCCAGATCGAATTAAGGCCAGTTATGCAAGTGAAAGCGCGTGTTACGCAAGTAAAAACTATTGCACCTGGTACGGGTGTCAGCTACAGTCATCAATTTGTAGCCGATCGCGAAATGCGCCTCGCTGTTGTTGGGATCGGCTATGCTGATGGCGTTCCCCGCAACCTTTCTAACAAAATGAAGGTGGCGCTTCGAGGTCAGCCGATTCGGCAAGTGGGAACTATTACGATGGATCAGCTGATGCTGGATGTGAGTGAATTCCCCGATTTGCAGGTTGGCGAAGTGGTAACGCTGCTGGGGAAAGACGGTGACATCCAAATTCTAGCCGATGACTGGGCGGCGACTTTGGGAACGATCTCTTGGGAAATTCTCTGTAGCTTCAAGCATCGACTACCTCGTGTGGCGGTAAGTTCGATCGCGTAGGGAACAAAGAAACCCGGTTTCTTGAACAATACCTTCGCCAAAATACCCTCACCCTGAAGGGTGGGGCTATACAAACAAAGCCTGCCTTCGCAGGCTATAAGAACGGAAGCCCACGAAGGTGGGCTTGGTATGTGTAGCCCCACCCTTCAGGGTGAGGGCGTTTGATTGACTGGCGTTCTAGCGACGATGAATTCGATCGATCGCATCAATGAATCGCTGTAATTCTTCTTGCTTCAAATTAGATCCAGAAGGTAAACACAAACCCCGATCGAATAACTCTTCAGAAATTGCCCCGCCAATCGATTCGCACTCAGCAAATACAGGTTGTAAATGCAAAGGTTTCCAAACTGGACGCGCTTCTATTAGCTGTTTGCCAAGTTCCAAACGCACTTGTTCTCGATCGGCCCCAAAAGCTGCCGGATCGATGGTCAAACAAGTTAGCCACCGGGTAGCGCGTCCAAAGCTTGCTTCCGGCATAAATTCTATACCAGGTAATTTTCCGAGCGCTTGTTGGTAAGTTTCAAAATTGTGTCGTCTGGCGTTTACTCTATCTTCCAAAACCTGCAATTGACCGCGACCGATACCAGCCAAAACGTTGCTTAAACGATAATTATAGCCAACTACTGAATGTTGGTAATGAGGTGCGGGGTCGCGAGCTTGGGTAGCGAGAAAACGCGCTCTGGCTACGATGTTTTCATCATCAGAAACTAACATTCCGCCGCCGGAAGTGGTGATAATTTTATTACCATTAAATGAGAAAATGCCGATTTTGCCAAAAATTCCGGGGGATTTATCTTTGTAAGTTGCACCCAGGGATTCGGCGGCGTCTTCCACTAAGGGAACTTCATATTCCAAACAAGCTGCTAAAATTGGATCGATATCAGCACTTTGACCGTAAAGATGTACAATAAGAACTGCTTTGGGTAATTTGCCAAGTTTTGCGCGTTTTTCTAGTGCTTCCCGCAATAAATCGGGATTCATGTTCCAGGTAGTGCGATCGCTATCGACAAAAACAGGTTTTGCGCCTAAATAGGTAATCGGACTAGCGCTGGCGATAAAAGTCAAGCTGGAGCAAAAAACTTCATCTCCACGCTGGATACCTGTTAATTCTAAAGCCAAATGGAGCGCAGCCGTACCGGAACTGACAGCAGCGGCGTGTTTAGCACCGACTACTTGACAGAATTCTTGCTCGAAAGCATCTACGTGAGGGCCAACAGGGGCGATCCAGTTGGTGTCAAAGGCTTCTTTGACGAACTCTTGTTCGCGATCGCCCATGTGGGGAGTTGATAGCAGAATTTGTTTTGTCATAATTATCTTAATTCGGGATAAAGATACATTGGTTAATCGGTAGTGGATTAATATATTATCAACTACCTATTACCACTTCATCAATTAGCTCGATCGTCTGCGAAAATTTGAACTTGCTCATAATAGTTTTTCTAACATTATGCCGTCATAACCATACGTTATTCCTAATCGCGTCCAAACCTTTTCGTACAAGTTAGGTAAAGGATCTAAAAGGCTTTGCCATGCTAGATCTGTATTGAATTTCCTAATACTCTGCAAAGGATATTTTCTTGATATCAATCCTTTGATAAAATTATTTGGCCAGGGATAAGCAATATTTTTTGGCTCTGTAGAAGTAACCTCTTTTTTAAGGGTTTCAGGTAATTTATTACCTTGAGCTAACAAAATACCTAAATTTACAAAGTCTACTCCATAATAGACTAGCCCTGCAAAACTAGCCCAAAATCTTGGATTACATTCTATAACCTTGACTGAAGAATCTCTCTCATCAAATCTTATATCAAAACAAGCTACCCCAGTATAGTTACAGGAAGAAACAATCTGATGAGCTATATCCAGAATCGCATCGTTCTTGCGGAATTCGAGGAAATCAGGTGTTCTTCTATAAGTTCCCCAAGCGATTATTTTCCCATTTTCTGCCAGTACACCTAGTATGATATCTAATCCCGGAATATATTCTTGAACCAATAATGGTAACTCATTCCTTCCATTCGGACTTGAAACATATTGTTTCACCTCTTCCATCGAATCGCATTTCTTAACTCCTTCACCATTGCCTAAGTCCAATGGTTTGACAATCACAGGAAAACCAAATTTTAATGCGTTTATTTCCTCTTTTTTTTCAATTAATATCGTTTCTGGTACAGGAATTTTTTCTTTCAGTAAGAACTGATAAAATAGCCATTTATTGTGTAAATTATATATTTGTTCTGCACTGGTTAAAGGGAATATTTTAGCAAAAGTTAATTTTTTTTCACTTTGGAAACAAAAAATGTACCTAATAGACCGGCTGGAATAATAACGTCAATTTTTTTGTTGCTACAGTAATCATTTATATTTGCAACTAATTGCTCAACTTCTTTTGATGATGATGACTCAGAAAGCGTGTAAGAAGTATAGTTTTTACAAAACCTGAAAAATCGCGATAATCTTGAAGATTTCCATATACTTATTACATAAGCATTTGCCTTAAGTAATCCCAGACATCTCAATAGCGATAGAGTTATACCTTCACTGGAAGAAATTATTAATATATTCATCTAGTTTCTCCTTAACTACTAAAATGTATGATAGCACAAATGGCTCATATTAATTCTAGAGACAGGCAAGTTGTTCCTTGTATCCTGTTTCCAAAGAGCCTGGCCCTTTCAAACGATAATATTTATCTGGATATCGCCAGTAAAGAAATTTATCGATCATTGGATTCATATCTATTTTTACCGGAACAAATTGTACTTGGAACCCCATTGATAGTTTGAAATCAGTTAAAGACTGCTTTTCCGGGGAGTGTTGACCGCTGATAACTTCATGAATCTTGCCAGAGCGTCTACAAACTTGTGCAAATTCAAAAGTCAATGTACTACCAAGGTCAGTTTTTAATGCTTCCGTTTTCACCAACCTTTCATCCATGTAAGCAGTTCCATCAATCACGATCGCTGTTAGATATCCAATTAATTCATCATTAAAGATACCTGCCATAACAAAATAATATCCTGAGTAGATATAATTATTGATTTTTTCCAGGTATTTTTCTTGGGATAAAAAGTGTTTATTTTTAAAGCGCTTCATTGCCGATACAAATATTTGATATCCCTGTTGCTTTAATAATGCTTTCGCTGGTGTTCCAGTTAATTGAACTAATTTAACCATCCTTTTACATTTACGGATATGGCTTCTGCGCTTTGAGGGCAGACTTTCCAAAGTATAAGATTCCAAGTCTTGCAACAAGATAATAGGCATTGTTCCATTAGCAGCAGATAAAGAATCTTTTTCCAAAGATGCACGAAATCCCCAACATAATGGTGAGGGACGAGTTGCTTGATCTCCCTTCAAACGAGCCATCCAATGAACTGGTTCATAAAAGCCGGGATAAATCTCCTTCCAATGGCGATCGCGATGGATTAAAATGTGAGTTCCCGATTCACGAAGACTATCACCAAATTCTTCTTCTGTGATGGATATCAAGTTGGCATCCGAAAGGTCTTTATTCTGAAAATATCTAATTGGCATCCGCTCTATTTTTCCTCCAAGCTTTCAACTAATCAACTATTGTTTGGTAAATATACCTTAAATCTTTGAAAAAAGAAGCTTCTTCCAGATACTCCAAATTCAGACGTACTTTTTCTGGATAAATCACTTCATTATTGTATTGAATTGGATCGTTAACCTTAGCTAATATTTCCTCTTCATTTCGGTAAGCCAAAGTTGCAGGGCCAGTAATTCCTGGTCTTAGTAGTAAAAGTTTACGCTCATCGCCTGCCAACTTATCTGCATAGCCAGGAACATCGGGTCTGGGGCCAACGAAACTCATTTCCCCCACCATCACATTCCATAGTTGTGGCAATTCGTCAAGTTTCCAGCGTCGCAAATATCGACCTATCGGTGTAATTCTTTGATCACCTGCAACAGTAATTGTACTATCTTCTTCTTTCCGAACATACATTGTCCGGAATTTTTTGATCTGAAAAAGCTTACCTTCTTTACCGACTCTTTGTTGCGTAAATAGGATAGGGCGACTGTCTGTTACCCAAATAATAATTGAAATTATCCCAATCGGAATTGCTAAAATTAGCAACTCCAAAAAAGCGGCTGTAAAGTCGAATAAGCGCTTGCCAAATAGCAAGTATAAATTGCTATTTGCTGCATTTGGATTGGCATCAGTTTGATTCAGCATAGCATAATTATTGCATCATTTCCACAGCTACAGGATTAATATTACCACCAGAAGCTAAAAAAGAACTGCCATAATAGGCAAATTCGATAAGTAACGGCAGTGGATCGAGCCAACGAAAGTCATCGTAGCTACAATGACGACCGGGCAAGAAAATGCGTTTAAGGGAAGCCAGAGGAGCCAGCGGTTTTCCATGACGGAGTTCACCAACACTGGCAATAGTTTCACCCACTATCCAGAGGCTAGAAATTGATGGCGATATGGGTTGAAAAGACTGGGCATCTGGTTCGCCTGTAGTTAGCATTGTTACTAACCCTCTAGGGAAATCATAACCATTTTTGACAGCTAGATTGAGCGCACCCCAAAAACGAGGATTCATTTCAATCAAATAGGCAGAAGATTGTTGAGCATCAACAACAAAGTCAAAATGGCCGATGCCAGTCCAGTTAAGTTCTTTCGCCATCTTTTGGGCATAATCTTCTAGTAGGGGAAAATGACAACGTTCCCGAAAAACACTGGTGCCAAATCCTCCTTCCTTACAACGCAGATAGCGTTCGGTAAAGCAGGCTTTTACCTCGCCTTCTTTGGCTAAAAAGCAACTGCCATAAATACTACCTTCTATATATTGTTGCAGAATGGGCATTTGGTTATTGGCCAAACCAAAGTCTTTCACAATTTCTTGGTATTTCTGAACAGCTTCTTCTGGTGAATCGATCCGAAACACACCTTTGCCACTGTTACCCCGTCGGGTTTTAATCACGAGCGGAAATCCCAGTTCTCTCGCCAGGGCATCTACTTCGGAAATACGGCAGGTGTAAGTGTTTTGGGAACGGCAACTTTTGCTGATTCGGCAATCTTAATAATTTCATATTTATCCATTACTCTGAGTAAGTCGTTGCGAGAAGGGCAGGCAATTATCAGGTTTTCTGGTAGGCGATCGCGATAAGTTTGGATCGGCAAACTATCTTCGTGTACTGGTAACAAAACATCAATTTGTCGTCGTTTTGCGATCGCGGCTAACTCAGTTACATATTGCTCTGGCTCTTTAAACGGATGGGGGACAAAATCGAAACCCCGAACGAACCTAGAAACGCGGGTCATGCTCAAAGGTGTAAAATCGCACACATAAACTTCCCAGCCAGCACGCGCAAGACTTTCGGCAGCTACATAAGCCGTGCGACACCATCCATAAGTTAATAAAACGCGCATGATCCTCCTTTAATTAGTTAATAATTTCCTAAGACAAAGCTTCGGCATAAAGTTCTTCATGTAGCTTGACAATCTGACGCAGATCGTAAGCCGCCATGAGTTCTCGTCCGCGCTTACCCATTGCTTTGGCTTCTTCCGGATGTTTTAGCACCCAAGACATTGCCTTAGCAATTCCTTCTATATCTCCCAAATCTACCAGAAGACCGCAGCCACCTTCTAGCAATTCCTGAATGCCGCGAATTTTAGTGCCGATCGGGGGAATTTCCATTGCTAAAGATTCCAAGACACTTCTAGGCAATCCCTCCTGTTCGGAAACTAATATAGTGGCAACAGAAGCTCGCATGAGAGTAGGAATATCCCGGCGTATTCCTAAAAAATGCACCCGATCTTTCACTCCTAAATCTGATGCTAATTGCTGCATTTCTTCTACTAGCAAACCACTACTAACCAACCCTAAATGCACTTCTGGTCGAGCCAACGAAGCAAATGCTTGAATAAGATCGCGATGACGCTTGCGGGGAATAAATTCAGCTACGCAGAGAAACAAAGGAATTCCTTCTGCTATTTCCAATTCCTTACGGACTCGCGCTACTTCATCTGGCGAAACGGCATCAGGATTGTAATAATCTAAATGCTTTATCCAACGAACAAGCCATCTACAAAGAGCGGGTAAATGTCATACCCAGACTGGAGCAACAACAGCGCGAGCTAGAAAGTAAATTACAAGCATCCCAATCTACCTATGCACTTCTGCTGCAAAAGCTTCAGGAAATCCGGATAGCCGAAAATCAGAATATGGGTAACGCTCGCATTATCCAACCTGCCGTTGTTCCTGAAGAACCTGCTGCTTCTCGTAAGGTTTTATCTATAGTCGCAGGAGTTTTGTTAGGTAGTATGCTTTCTATAGCTACTGCCCTTCTTTTAGAAGCAAATGATAAATCCATCAGAACTGTGGAAGAGGCAAGGGAACTGTTTGGATTTCCCTTGTTGGGGGTGATTCCTTACCATAAAAAGACCAAAAAAATAACTAGAGGCAAAGGCGACAGAGAGCAACCTGCACTAGATATTGTTGTGAGAGATGAGCCTGAGAGCCCCACCAGTACAGCGTACCGGATGCTTCACGCCAACCTGAAGTTTCTCAATGCAGATAAAAATATCAAAACTATTGTGGTGACCAGTTCGGTACCCAAAGAGGGTAAATCTACACTGTGTGCCAATCTCGCTGTAGCTATGGCTCAGCTAGGGCGTCAAGTCTTGCTGGTGGATGCGGATATGCCCCATCCTCTTCAACATCAAATTTGGCAACTCCCCAATCAGGTAGGTCTAAGCAATGTTCTTGTGGGGCAAGCTGAAGCGAAGACAGCAATTAAAGAAGTAATGGTAAACCTTGAGGTTCTTACTTCTGGGGTTATTCCTGCCAACTCGATGGCTCTGCTCGACTCCCCAAGCATACCTTCATTGATTGAAAAATTCTCAGCCCATTACGATTTGGTCATCATAGACGCTCCTGCTTTGAATGCTTCTGCTGATGCTCTGATGCTGGGCAAAATGGCTGATGGCATCCTGTTGGCGGTGAGGCTGGGAGTAGTCGATTTGGCTAATGCTACTTTTGCTAAAGAGGTTTTGGAGAAAACAGGTCAAAATGTGATCGGTCAGGCGATCGGTTTCCCAAAAGTCTGAGTCACTAGAATGTCCGGATTCAATGACGTTCAGGGGTTTGGGGGTGAAAGGATAGATTTTTGCGGATGCGATCGCAAAAATCTATCCTTTCTCACAGAAGATGTGCTACTATAGGTTTCTGTGACCCCAGGAGAGGTGGCTGAGTGGTCGAAAGCGGCAGATTGCTAATCTGTTGTACGGCAGGTAACTCCGTACCGAGGGTTCGAATCCCTCCCTCTCCGTTCTAGTCAAAATTTCAGAGCTTTCCCGATTTGGGATGCTGGCAGTGGGAAATATGACAATTCTGTCTCAAAACAGAAGATAGTTGTAATATTTCATGCAGTTATTCTGTTGTGGACTGTTGAGGATTGGAATAGAAAATGAGTAAACCAGCTATAGAGAGAAGTTTTAAACCCAGCAGGGCGATCGCTCTGGCTGCGATCGCTTTGGCAACAGCTGCTTGTCAAAACACCACCCCGAACAATACAGGTGCTGTTAACCCTACCCCCATTGCCAACAACACGGGTGCAGTTACCCAAACCACCTCAGCTACTACCCCAGCAGCCAGCAGTGCCAAGGACGGACTGAAAATTGGCTCCTTGCTACCAGCTACAGGCGACTTGTCTGCGATCGGACAGCCGATGATTGCGGCAGTGCCGTTGTTAGTCCAAACAGTCAACAAGTGCGGCGGCGTCAACGGTAAACCAGTCACCCTAGTTTCTGAAGACGACCAAACCGACCCCAAAGCCGGTGGTGCGGGGATGACCAAGCTAGCAGAAGTAGACAGAGTGGCAGGCGTAGTTGGTTCCTTTGCCAGCAGCGTTTCTAGTGCCGCCGTGGATATTGCCGCACGGAACAAAGTGATGTTAATTTCTCCAGGCAGCACCAGTCCAGTCTTTACCGGAAGGGCGAAGAAGGGCGATTTTCAAAGCTATTGGGCACGCACTGCACCTCCCGATACCTATCAGGCACAGGCACTCGCCAAACTTGCCAGCGAAAAAGGCTTCAAGCGCGTTTCCACCGTTGTCATTAATAATGATTACGGTGTCGGCTTTGAAAAAGAATTTGTGCAAGCCTTCAAAAAACTGGGTGGAACCGTAGTCAACGAAAACAAACCTACTCGCTACGACCCCAAGGCAACAACGTTTGACACCGAAGCTTCTGCCGCCTTTGCAGGTAAACCGGATGCTGTAGCTGCCGTTCTCTACGCCGAAACGGGCAGTTTATTGCTCAAGTCTGCCGCCGAACAAGGTTTGAGTCAGGGAGTCACAGTAATGCTGACCGATGGCGTATATTCCCCAGATTTTCCGGGTCAAGTGGGCAAAACCAGTGACGGCAAGTTTATTCTCTCTGGGGCTATAGGCACTGTTCCGGGTGCCAACGGTAAAGCACTTGCAGATTTGACCCAGCTTTGGAAACAGAAACAAGGTAAAGAAGTAAGTGCCTATGTTCCCCACTCCTGGGATGCTGCTGCCCTCTTAGCGCTAGCGGCAGAAGCTGCTAAATCCAACACAGGCGAAGGCATTAAGAGCAAGATCCGCGATGTAGCCAATGCACCAGGGGAAGAAGTCAGCGATGTTTGTAAGGCTTTGGAGTTAGTGCGACAAGGCAAAGACATTAATTACCAGGGAGCCAGCGGCAACGTGGATATTGATGAAAGCGGAGATGTCGTAGGTAGCTACGATGTTTGGGCGGTCAAAGACGATGGCAAACTGGCGGTTACCGGCAAAGTCAGTCCTAAATAGTCATCAGTCATTAGACTTCTCCAAAAAAGAATGTAGAGACGTTGCATGCAACGTCTCTACTCTACTCAAGATACAAACTTACTAGAATCGGAATCCGGTACCAAAGTTGTAACCGATACCGAGCATGATTCCCAAATCGGTCGTATCGATAAACCCAGCAGTCACAGCAGCGGTTGCCGTAAATTGAGTGGTTAAAGGGACATCGACACCGCCAGTCAAGGCAAAGCCAACATTGCTGCCAGCGTCAGTGGAAATGATCACGCCAGCGCCAACGTAAGGAGCAAAATTGATCCTTTCAAAGGGTTCCGCCTGGATGGGGAAATCGTAAGTCAGCGGAATAATGAAGTCAGTATCATCTCCTATCACCACAGAGGGGCGCACCGAAAAGACTCTGGTTAGTCCGATTTTGCTGAAAATAGCAAAGCCGGTATCGCCCAAAGCAGTGTCGCCCGTCAGACCTAAATTGCCACCGACCCCGATATAGCTCGATCCAGAACGAGTCGCACGACCGGGTGCTAGTTCCATTTGAGCAACTTGCCGCTCTTTTCTTGCTGGAGTATTTGCAGGAGCATTTGCTGGAATTCGGGAAGAAGCAGACCGACCCAAAAGAGCCGAAGCCGAAGTCTCAGCCGTACCTGGAATTGGCTGCTTTTTTGTCGTACCATCAGATGTTATTGCCGATTCTACAAGCAGATCGGACACCTCATAGCTATCCAGTTCGCCTGGAGACACTGCGAATATACTTGAAGGTTTTAACTGTGACAGTTGGGTCGGGCGCTGGGGAGGGCTTGACAGCACCTCGGCAGACCCAGCAGCGATTGGTGACTGGGCTGAAGGCAGCGGAGCATCAATAGCGGTGCCAGTGGTTTGGGCAACAGCAGAGAAGCCGCTGCTTACACCCGCGATCGCAGCAAAACTGACTAGGAAAACTGTACGCTGGAAACAAATTGTATTCACATTCACTCCTCGACAAAGATTGGCTCAAGACTAATGCCAGCGAAATTTTATATCATAATTTAACTCTAGTATGGCTAATTTAGGCGAAATAGAGAACTTTTGCTACTTAATATAGGATAAAACTTACGGGGGCAGCCTCTACAAATTGGTTGATTTTGGGGCAGACCAACCAACACTCGGTTAACTTTCACCAAAAAAGCGGCTTGGGGCTTGGTCATTAGTCATTGGTCATTGGTCATTGGTCCCCCACTCCCCCACTCCCCCACTCCCCCACTCTTCCCCTTGTGACTTTTGACTTTTGACTTTTGACTTTTCTAGCCCTTCTCTTCCCCCACTGCGGCGGCGACTTGCTGAGAGACAAAAGGCAAAATCGCTTGATTTTTACTGTGCGCCCTTCCTTCTGTAAATACCGCTAACAAATAGGGTTGCTTGCCCGGTATCTCGATATAAGCGGCGTCGTGGCGGACTTGGCTAGTCCACCCAGCTTTCGACCACAGTTGGGTATCCTGGGGTAAGCCACCGCCCAGAAAACCCGTTACTTGATTTTCGTCGTCTGTCGCTAAATCGGCTGGTTTAAAGCTGCGTTTCATCAGAGTCATCATGGCTTGCGAGCCTTTTGAAGATACTGCTACCCCGCCAATAATGCTGTGCAGGAGACGCGCTGTGGCGTTAGTCGTCAGCATATTGCGATTTTCCATCAATTCTCCCAGGAAAACCCGCTCTCGTCCGTAGGGGCCATCGCACCAGGTTTTTTGGTTGACGTTGATTGGCTCTAACTCCGGCCAACCCAAGGAGTGAAAGTAGCGGTTGACAATGTTACGCTGTAACTGCCAGGTTTGAAAAGGCCCGTGGGACAATTCGGGGCCGCTGGTGGTGCCGGTTAAGACATCGACAACGAGGCTGGTGGCGTCGTTACTCGAATCGATAATCATGTCGCGAATGGCTCGTTCCAATTCGGCTGATGTCTGGATCATGCCTTTTTCTAACCACTCGAATACTGCTACGAGGTAGAACAGCTTGACGATGCTTGCTGGGTAAATGCGATCGCTCCCACGATAGCTAAAACCTCGGACTTCGTGGTTCCAAAACGCTTGCGGACTGAGGGCTCCGCCAGTGTTTACGGGTACGGGCGGATCGTAGACAATCCAGGTGAGGGCAATCTGGTTGCGAGCTAAATCTGGAAATTCCGCCCAAGTTGTCTCTAAGATTTCATTGCCTAGCTGTTCTAGTTGTTGGTCTTTGCGGAAAAAAGTCATTTGATTTTTTATTTTCGATTTTTGATTCTAGCAAGTTTGTTCATTATTCATTGTTCATTGTTCGTGGATAATGGGAATGAACCATGAACCATCGTGTCATAAATTCATTTTTTTTGTGTCATTTAGGAAATCCAGTTTTGGTGAAGCGCCACAATTAATAAATATGCAGTGTATCGATCCATATTGTAGATTGTTCTCGATCGTCTATTGTTTATTGCTCTATCCTCATCCATGAACCAGAATCCCACATTTATCGAGTATCAATGTCGAGCAAACCTAAATATCTATGATTCCCCTAGCTGTAACCGTTTGGCAACTCAGGCGGATCTTGGGCGTCATCTGCGAGTAGTATCGCGGCATGGGGATAAATCTGTAGAGGTTTGCTTGTTGGAGGATGATTATCCGGGGTGGTTGTCGATCGCAGATTTGAGCCAGCTTGAGGAAGCGACGACGCCTTATCGTGCGATCGATCTTTCTGTTGCAGAAATTCGCGATCGATTACCTGCCGTAATCGCCTTTACCCAAAACGCCATGAAACAGCCTAATTATTACCTCTGGGGTGGCACGTTGGGGCCAAATTACGATTGTTCCGGGCTGATGCAGGCAGCATTTGCGGCATCTGGCATTTGGTTGCCTAGAGATGCCTATCAGCAGGAAGCGTTTACCCAAGTAATTCCAATTGAAGAACTGCTACCCGGAGATCTAGTGTTTTTTGGTTCTAAAGAGAAAGCCACTCATGTAGGACTTTACCTCGGAAATGGGTCTTACATCCACAGTTCGGGTGAAAATCAGGGTCGGAACGGTATTGGCATCGATGTGCTGTCGGAACAGGGGGATGCTGTTAGTCAGTCTTACTATCGGCAGTTGCGAGGAGTTGGGCGAGTGGTAAAAAGTTGGAAGTAGGGGCTAGGGACTAGGGGCTAGGGGCTAGGGAAGAGGGGGATTTTAGATTTAGTTTAAATTTGAAATCTGAAATCTAAAATTTGAAATTTTCCCCCGTTAAGAGTTCCCCGTTCCCTGTTAAGAGTGGTATAAATACCTGGTCGGTGTGAGGCAAAAAGACTGGCTATGATTAATACTTCGTTATTTTCTGCTTCTTCAGGGGCAAGGCACGGTCTTTCTGCTGGAGTGATTCCGGAAGTATCGGTGGTTATACCGATTTGCGACGAAGTGGAGAGTTTGCCCCACTTGCTGGATGCGATCGCCACAATTTTAACCTCCAGCCAATTGTCCTACGAAATCATCTGCGTGGATGATGGCTCTAAAGATGGGTCGGCTGAATTTCTCAAGCAACAGGCTACCATCCGATCGGACCTAAAAGCTGTGCTGTTGCGTCGCAACTACGGCCAAACGGCGGCGATGGCGGCAGGATTTAACTATGCGCGTGGTAAAGCGATCGTCACTTTAGATGCAGATTTGCAAAACGACCCCGCTGATATTCCCCGGCTACTGGCAAAGTTGGAAGAAGGCTACGATTTGGTGAGTGGCTGGCGCAAGCACAGAAAGGATGCCGCTATTACTCGCTTGCTTCCTTCCAAAATCGCCAACTGGCTGATTGGGCGAGTTACTGGTGTCGAGTTACACGACTACGGCTGTTCGCTCAAAGCTTATCGGACAGAATTGGTGGCAGATATGAACCTTTACGGCGAGTTGCACCGATTTTTGCCTGCTTTAGCTTACATTGAAGGGGCGAGAATTACGGAAATGCCGGTGGGACACCACGCTCGTCGCTACGGTCGCAGCAAGTATGGGTTGGGGCGGACGTTCCGAGTGTTGATGGATTTGTTAACAATTTGGTTTATGAAGACTTTCCTGACGCGACCGATGCACGTTTTTGGTCTGTTGGGTATGCTTTCTATGCTTTTGGGAATACTGTTGGGGGGATATTTGACTTTCCTAAAACTTGGACTGGGACAAGTGATTGGGAATCGACCTTTACTAATTTTGGCGGTGGTGCTTTTGTTAACTGGTATCCAGTTGTTTAGTGTTGGCTTACTGGCTGAATTGTTGATGCGAACCTATCACGAATCTCAGGGAAGACCAATCTATCGGGTGAGGGAAGTTGTAGAACCGATCGTTAAGAATAGTTAACATTAGGGTAGTCATTAGGCATTGACAAATGACAAATGACTAAGGACAAATGACTAAGGACAAATGATTTGAAAGTTTTTTGGACGCTTGAGCCGCCCGTGCGCCACAATTTGTTGATTTTATTTGTGGCTGGGTTATTATTCTGGATGAGTTTGGCTTCTTTGCTGCCGACGCTACCGCTCTACATCCAGCATATAGGCGGTAACGCTCGCCAGATTGGCATTGTGATGGGGTCTTTTGCGATCGGATTGTTGCTGTTTCGTCCTTGGTTGGGACGTTTAGCCGATCGCAGAGGTCGGAAACTGGTTTTAATTGTGGGTACGACTGTAGCTGCGATCGCTCCTTTCGGCTACTTGTTTGTGCAGTCAATCCCGATGCTGATGGGAATTCGGGCTTTCCACGGCATCAGTATTGCCGCTTTTACTACCGCTTATAGCGCTCTTGTGGTGGATTTGTCGCCGATAAGTAAGCGGGGTGAGTTGATTGGCTATATGAGCCTGGTTGCACCGATTGGGATGGCCCTTGGCCCTGCGATGGGCGGTTTGCTACAAGCTGGCGCTGGTTACGATCGCTTGTTTCTCTTCGCAGCTGCATTAGGAATCATCAGTTTAGTGGGTGTCACTCAGATTAAAGAAGCAAGGAAGCAGATAATCGGGTTAGAACTAGATAACCCAGATCTTTCTGTTCAACTGACAGTCAAGCCAATGTGGAAAATTTTGACCGATCGCAGTTTGCTGATTCCGTCTCTGGTGCTGCTGCTGATTGGTTTTGCTTTTGGCGCGTTGATTACGTTTGTGCCTTTGTACATTACAGAGACAAAGATTGATTTGAATCCTGGGTGGTTTTACACCGCAGCTGCACTAGCCAGTTTTACTTCCCGCGTCTTCATCGGTCGCGCCTCAGACCGCTACGGACGGGGACTGTTCATCACTGCCGGTATTTTCTCATATTGTTTCGCTATGCTGATGCTGTCGCAAGCTAGGAGTGCGATCGCCTTTTTGCTTAGTGGTATCTTGGAAGGAGCGGGCTCGGGAATGTTTTTACCGATGATGGTGGCGCTGCTTTGCGATCGTTCTTCTCCCCTGGAAAGAGGACGGATTTTTGCCATTTGCATTAGCGGATTCGATTTGGGAGTTGCGATCGCAGGGCCTGCCTTTGGTTTTATCGCCTCTGAGATCGGCTATCGAGGTATCTTTGCTCTCAGCACGGGATTGTCTATTTTAGGGATGATTGTTTTCATCACCCAATGCAGCAAAGATTTACACCATTCTCTCAAGTTCGCCTTGGGAAGAGAAAGGGATCTCTATGCCTTTGAGGAACTAAAAAGTTAAAGGTAAAAGACAAAAGATTTTTTCTTTTGCCTTTTACCTTTTCACTTTTTTTCGACGGGCTAGGAGGGATTCGAACCCCCGACACCGTGGTCCGTAGCCACGTGCTCTAGTCCACTGAGCTACAAGCCCTTGTCAGAAACTAATAATAACACAGGCTTTTCGTATGACGCAACCTTTTTCTGAAAATCCATCTTTGACTCATTTAGACGATCGCGGAGAAGCCCGCATGGTGGACGTTTCGGGCAAACACTCAACTGTGCGAAAGGCAGTAGCTGCCGCCAGAGTGCGGATGTTGCCCCAGACATTGGATGCGATCGAAGCTGGTAACGCCCCCAAAGGCGATGTGCTGGGGACGGCGAGGTTAGCTGGAATCATGGCGGCGAAGCAGACATCCCAATTGATTCCCCTGTGTCATCCCTTACCATTACAAAAAGTCGAAGTGCAAATAACCCCTGACCCCCAGTTACCGGGATATCAGATTCGAGCCGAAGTCAAGACTAAGGCAGAAACGGGCGTGGAAATGGAAGCGCTGACAGCGGTTTCTGTAGCGGCGCTGACACTTTACGATATGGCGAAAGCGCTAGAAAAAGGGATGATAATTGAGGGGATTCGTTTGGTGAGTAAGACGGGTGGAAAATCGGGGGATTATTTAAGTCGGGAATAAGAAATTCGGCTCTTCCGTACTTACTATGCTATGGCTCCAGAGGCAGAGGGGCAGAGGAGCAGAGGAGCAGAGGAGAAAAGAAATAAAAATGTTCTTATATCAACAAAAGCATAACAACTCCGAAAGAGCCAGTTTTTTTGGGTTATTGTTCCTGCACGTCCAACCAAGCTGCTAAGTCCGAGACTGCCGAGAAATCCAACAGTACTTCACCCAACTCTTCCAACTGGGGGACAGATAATCTCTGAAGGCGTTCTTGCACCAGGGGGTCAAGGGAACCGAAGCGACGAGTAAGCTGACGCCTAATCAACGCCAATTCTCCTTCCTTCCTTCCTTGTTGCAGTCCTTGTTGGACGATCTTTTGGTAAATTACAGATTCCTGCATAAGATCCTCTCTAAGTAGTTGGCTAATCAAATTTTCGTCAAAGCGCAGACCTGCGAGAAGCTCAACACAGGCTGAGATATTTCGTCGCTGCTCGATTTCTTCAATGCTAGCGACTTGGGTGGCGACTTGCTGTAATAGAATGTTAGGTGAATTGCTTCTGGCGAGGGCAGCTAGTGGCAAAAGCGCTGGAACGGCTAGCAAAGGGGCGGGATCTTGTTCCCAGAGGCGGATGACGCGATATCGATGCTCGGTGTTGGTATTTTGGTAGCGATCGGTATAGACAGCATCTGAGGTAATCTGTTTTAGGAAGATAACCACTTGCACTATTTCTTGACCCCAGTATTGGGCTTGCAGTCTCACCCAATATTGCAGCATACGGAATGGGAGTGGGGGTTGGGAGTAGGGTAAGGTTTGAAATTCTAGGTGCAGTATTTGGTCATCGATTTGCAGCAAAATCAGGGAATCGGCGCGAATTGGTTCGACGCTCAATTCGGTTTTGAGTACCTGGATGTTTTCGGCTTCTTTGGCAAGTAGCCAGCGGACAAATTGTGCTGGATACTGCTCGGCTAGATATTTACAAATGTTGTCGGATGCCAAAGGTAAGTGGAGTTTAGGGATTACTGGAAATAGTTTACATCTAGATTACAGCCCTTTTCAGGTGAGTGAGGGACTCCAGAAACCCGGTTTCTTAAAGAAACCGGGTTTCTAAGGGTGTAGTTCAGGCAACTGAAAACCGCTCTATGGTAAGGTAGTTAACAGAGTAAGTTGCCATCCATTTGAAGGCTAAATGATAATTATTTGAATTGGTGGGAAGTCGATCCGATCGGGCCGTTGGCCTCCACTCCGATCTTAAAATTAAGGTAAACTTTCTGTCTGTTCCACTCATTAGAGATATTCCATGCCTCCTCGTTGGCCCCGCAAACCCGATCGCAATGAACCCGCCTACCGCAAACTAGACGATCGCATGAACTTTGCCATTCATGTAGGAATTTTTGGTGCAACTAATTCCGGTTTGTGGTTTTTCCACAACTTGCAAAACGCTGAATGGCCTTGGTTAAACTGGGTAACAGGCGGCTGGGCGCTGGTTTTGGTAGCCCATGCGGTGTATATTTTTGCGATCGCAGATTACTCCGACCCGACCATTCCATCCCAGAACACACCCACAAAATCCCCCCAAGGATAGACCTAATATTCTTGCTTGGCATAGATTTACTCTGGCATTAACTTTGATTTAATTAGGATCGAAGTAGCTTTTAACCAGAGTAAGTCCTATGGCTAAGACCAACACCTCAGAAGCGATCGAAGCGCTAGCCGCAGAAATCGGCGAAAACGTTTATATCGACATCGCCAAATGGCATCTCTTCTTGCGGGAAGCCCATCTGCACACCGTAGTCGCCGAAAGGGTTTATCCAATGCTGGCGGATAATTCCTTAGCAGAAAGCAAAGTACTAAAGATTCTGGAAGATATCCCCGTCAAGTTAGGCGGACGGCGCGAGATTCCGTTGGCAGATATGATACCCACGGCAAGCCAGGTCAATTTGATGGATATCCTCGAAGAATATCAGCGGAAAATGTAGGAGTATCGGTGTAGCCCAGAAACCCGGTTTCTATTTACCTCATATCAAATCCGTCTGCGTCGGAATTGTTCGTTTTTCCCCTCTGCCCCTCTCTCCTTCTCCCCTCCCCGTGGGACGGGGAGGGGTAGGGGGTGGGGTTGCCCCTCTGCGGCCATAATGATTCAGACACAACCGGAAACGATATCACTCACCTGACAAGGACTGTACTGCTATTTAAAGAATTTCTGCCGAATACGCAAGACAAAAATATCCACTTCTGGCAACTTCAGCTTGGTAGCAAAAAAAGCGAACAAACATAAACCGACTAATCCAGCTACGCATAGTTGCAGCAACTGTACCAAAAAGCCTTCGCTACCCCAAATTTGTTGCAAGCCGTAATTGGTGACCCAGCTGACGAAACCAGCAATGACACTACCGCCAGCTAAAGCCCCCAACGGCAGCCCCCACTCCCTCAAAGGCAAGCCGTTAAGTCTTCGATCCAGTCGCCACAACAGCATCACCATCGAAGCAAAATTTACACCCATTGTGGCAAAAACCAAACCGGGTGCGCCAAAAGGTTCAATAAAAATATAATCCAGCAGGGCGTTGAGGAAGATATTTACCATGCTGATCCGAAACGGCGTGACGCCATCGCCCAAGCCGTAAAATACCCGCACCAGCACATCCCGCCCCAGGTAGAAAAACATCCCGATGCCGTAAGCAACTAGCAGAGATGCGACTAAACTGGATGCTTCGCGATTAAACGCACCGCGTTCGTATACTACTCGCACGATCGGAACTGATAATGCCACCATGATCGCACCCAGGGGCAACATGGTAAGGGCTGAGAGAATTAATCCCTGGCGAATGCGCTGTTTTAATTCCGGCCAATCTTCTGGGGCGGCGAGTCGGGAAAATATGGGCAATAGGGGTACTAAGAGAACGTTAGAGATAATTCCTAAAGGTGTTTGTACTAAAAGTCCGGCGTAGCTTAGACTGGCGGCAGCTTTTGGGATGTAGGAGGCAAAGAATAAATCGGTGTAAACGTTTATGTGCATCATGCCGGATGAAAAAGTCGCTGGGCCCATGATTTTGAGGGTTTCGCGCACGCCGGGATGCTGGAAGTCAAAGCGCAGGCGTAATGTCCCCAAACCCGATCGCCATTGGGCAACTACTTGCACTAACCACTGCAAGATCGCACCAGTAAGGGTTCCTACGGCTAATACCTGTCCTCCCAGCATGGCATATTCGGGTAGGGTAACTTTGTTGCCCAGCTGCATGGCTAAAACGGTAAGTCCGCCGATGACTGTGATGCTGGAAAATAAAGGGCTGATGGAGGGTAGCCAGTATTGATCGGCGGCGTTGAGGGTGGCGAAGCCAATGCCGATTAGCCCAGCTAGCAATGCCATCGGTGCCATAATCTGAAGTTGTTGGATGGCGATCGTTTTGGTAAGCGGACTAACCCCCGGAGTATCATTTAGCCCCGGTGCCACTATATTTATGAGTGGTTCTGCAAAAATAATCATCGCGATCGTCACCAGCAGCAGTCCTGCACCGACAAGGGTGGTGATTGTCTCTACAATAGGAGCAGTTTCTTTTTTGTCGCGCTTTGCCAGCACGCTGACAACCGCGCTGTGGAATGGCCCATTGATACCGCCCAGCAATACTAACAAAAAACCTGGGAGAATATAGGCGTAGCTATAGGCGTTGGCAGCTGCACCGACTCCGAAGGCGGCTGCGATCGCTTGCTGGCGCACCAAACCAAACACTTTACTAATCAAAGTGGCAACTGCGACAATTCCCGCAATTCCAGCCAGAGTTCGAGAGGGTTTCTTGTTTACAGACACAAATTGTTAAAAATGACTAAAGGTAATTCTATTATTCCATCGTGAATTGGCTATGCTTTAGCTGCCAAGGCAATGAAGGAAAAAATGAGTGCAGGGTTTAGCTAATGAGATCTGATTGGATTTACCGTTATTCAACTCTTTATCCTGGCATTTTGCTTAGGCGTTATAAACGCTTTTTTGCAGATATTGAATTGGCTACAGGCGAGGTAATTACGGCACATTGCGCGAATACTGGGCCAATGACCGGGGTTTGCACTCCTGGCAGCTTGGTGCAGGTTTCCCTAAGTAACAATCCTAAACGCAAACTTCCCTACACTTTGGAAATGATTCAGGTTGGCGATAACGAACCGACTTGGGTAGGAATCAATACCGCCTTACCCAATCAGGTTGTGAAGTTAGCTTTGGAAAAACATTTGTTTCCACAACTGGGCAATTATAGCCAGATTAAAGGCGAAGTGGTTTATGGTTTGGATAAAAGCAGTCGGGTGGATTTTTTACTGACGGGAAGCGATACTGAACTACCTATTTACCTGGAAGTAAAAAATACTACTTGGGCGCAAGGGAGGCTAGCGCTATTTCCCGATACGGTAACGACGCGGGGACAAAAGCACCTGCGGGAACTGATGGGGATTTTGCCTGATTCGCGGGCGGTGATGCTTTATCTGATCAATCGTGGCGACTGTACTCAGTTCGCGCCTGGAGATTGTGCCGATCCACTTTATGGCAAAATGTTGCGAGAGGCAGTTGCGATCGGCTTAGAAGTTTTGCCCTGCCGCTTTGACACCAAACCGGAGGGGATCTGCTACTTAGGCTTGGCAGATTTTATCCTTTCTATGTCACCATTAAATATTAATAAGTAGTGACAGACAAGTTTTGAAATGTGGGTATTTAATATGCTTCATACTTCAATGAAATGGTGGAAAAGCCCAGCAATCTGGCAGAAAAACCATCTGAGAGTTAAAAGTTATTTACATTCTCTCAACCAAGTGCTGCAATGGTTCGATCGATTCTGCTTCCAGAATAAGTGTAAGCTTTCCTGGTTGGCAGACGGAAGCGATCGCCTCAACCTAGCCCTCGAAGAACTTAAATTAGCCCTCGACGAAGGCTTTACCAACGCAGTTCGCCACGCCCATAAGAATTTACCACTAGAAACACCCATTGACATTGAGTTAATTCTATGGGATAGCCGTCTGGAAATTCGGATTTGGGACCGAGGCGAACCTTTCGATCCCGATACGTTAAAGGAGTATAAGCCCGGTACGGCCCAGGAAGGCGGTGTTGGCTGGTTCCTGATGCGACGCATAGCAGACGAGGTGCTTTACAATCGATCGCAGGATGGCAGGAATTGTCTCATCCTGATTAAACGTAAGGTTTAAAGGATGAAATCTAGATTTAGTCCCACTTCCCAACCGATTGAATACTTCTATACGCCGAAATGGAGGAGAAAGCATCAGGGTAAATAGTGAAGAGATGGCATATCTCAGCATTTGGATGGTAATTGAAGTTGTAAATATGAGGTTCTGGTAATGCTAGTTAGTGCAGTTTTATCAACGATTCCAGCCGAACTACAAGCAACAGAAAATCTTCCCGAAGATTTACATTCAGTAGAAAAAATACAGTCAGATTTACAGCCAGGAAATCTCATTTCTCTAGAAGATTTTATGCTCCATCCTCCTGAGAGAATGGAGTGGGTTGATGGCAAATTAGTGGAGAAAACAGGAATGACATTCAAGCATGGTGTGGCTCAAGCTGAACTAGCTTATTACTGGAGAGCTTATAAGAACTCCGGCGAACAGGGTGGAGAAGTTGTGATAGAAGCACTTTGTCGAACTAACAAACAAGCTCGCCGTCCTGATGTAGCTTATATTACTGGTGAATTATTACAGCAGTTAGGCGAGTTTACGGTATGTCCCCAAAGTTTCTCGCTAATTGCGGAAGTTGCTTCTCCTGATGACAGTGCTGAGGAGTTATTCGCTAAAGCTAAGGAATATTTGGAGTCAGGTTGTCAGGAAGTCTGGTTGCTGTTTCCAGAAGAAAAGTTAGTCTTGATTAAGACGACAGAACGTTGGTTTTTGTTGAATACAAATGACGTAGTTAACACTCAAAGTGTTCTCCAAGGTTTTGGCGTGGCGGTGAATGAATTATTAAGCTGATCGAGATTAAAATGCCACTTTTGCTGAGAAGATTAGTAACAACATAAAATGAAAAATTTGTTTATAGTTTTTGAAGGTATTGATGGTTCGGGAACTTCGACGCAATCTAGTCTGCTAAAAGATTATTTTACTGCGAAAGGTCACCAAGCAGTACTTACCTGCGAACCGTCTAATGGGCCGATCGGTAATTTAATCAGACAAGCGCTGAAAAGAAGAGTATTTTTTGTTAATGATAGTCAGAAGTTTGACGAACAGATGGCTTATTTATTTGCTGCTGACAGATACGATCATTTATTTAATGAAGTTGATGGTGTATTTAAGTTAATCAACGATGATTTTACGGTAATTAGTACGAGATACTTTTTTTCTTCCTTGGCGTATCACTGGAATACTCACGAAGATTGGGAATTGGTCAGCAGTTTAAATGATGGATTCCCCAATCCAGATCTGGTAGTTTATATTGATATACCTGTTGAGGTGGCGCTGACAAGGATCAGGGACCGATCGGTCAAAGATATCTACGAAAATCAGGATAAACTGGCTAGAGTCAGCAAGAATTATCAAGATATATTTAGCAAGTACGAAGGTTTGGCGTTGCAGGTGGATGGGAGGGAGGAAAAAGATCTTGTTCACCAGAAGATAGTAAATTTTATTGAAAATACTTTTGCTAAGTAATCTTTTATATGCTATGATATAAGCCTGTGCTAATTAGTGAATCATGGCAATAATGGATCGAGCTATTCAGTTTCAGTATACTCCACGGTACAAACCCAACCAGCTAATTTGTGGGAATGGACAAACGGCGGTGATTACAGGGTGGACAGTAAAGCAGTCGGTTGCAAAACATCTACAACCTGATGAGTATGCTGTGATTGGGCAATTGTATAGCCCTACTCGCGGGATTTCTTTTTTAATCAGAAATTTCCTATGTAATCCTCACGTTCGCTTCTTAGTTATATTAAACGCTACGAAGGAAGATCGTAATGCTGGTGGGTGCGAATGTTTGCTAGACTTTTTCCGCAACGGATGTAAGGAAGGTGTTAGCGATACTGGGCGTCCTTGCTGGGTAATTAATTCTCCTATTGCTGGCTATATTGATTTTGAAATTCCTGCTAATGCTTTAGAACAATTACGACAATCTATCGAGTGGAAAGAAGCCAAATTAATTTCAGAAACTGTATCTTTTGTCAAGTCTTTCGCGGAAAAATATCCTGTAGAAAGTTGGGGAAATTCCTTAGAATTTCCTTTGTCTGAAGTAGCACCAACGGTGTTACCTGGACACCGCTACGGACATCGGATAGAAGGTAAGACCATAGCCGAAACCTGGGTAAAAATTATTCACAGAATTAAGACAACTGGAACTATTAGACCAACTGGTTACGATGGGCAATGGCAAGAGTTAATTGATTTAATGGCGGTGGTGACTGATGAACCGCCAGAGTTTTATTTTCCCGAACCGAACTATTTGCCAATTGACCGTGCTTTTATTGAGGAATATATTGGGCAAATTTTAGATGATTCCCCTGATAGGGAAGGGGTAAAATATACTTATGGGCAAAGGTTACGTTCTTGGTTCGGGAAGGATCAGATTGAGCAAGTTATTCAGAAATTGATAGTTGATATTGATTCAGCTAGAGCAGTAATGTCCCTCTGGGATATTCGAGATAATGAAGCAAACGAAAGCCCTCCCTGCCTTAACCATATTTGGGTGCGAGTTGTTCAGAATGAATTATCTTTAACAGCAACTTTTCGCAGTAATGATATGTTCAGTGCTTGGCCTGCTAATACGATGGGGTTAAAAGCTCTACAACAGCATATTAAAAATGCGATCGCTCAACGTTCTAACCATGACTTGAGAATGGGGCCACTAATTATAATTAGCCAGAGTGCTCATATTTATGACGACTGCTGGGAAAATGCAGATAATGTAATTCAGTCGCAGTACGCTAAGATATGTCAGAGACAAGATTATGCCGATCCTTCAGGCAACTTTGCGATCTGCGTACAGAGTGGTATGATTATGGTGGAACACATGACACCTGGATCGGGAGAGGTGATTAACTGTTACTCAGGAACATCTGCAAAGCAGCTTTATCAGCAAATTGCAGCAAATTGTCCTGGAATTCAAGTTGAACACGCCTTGTACTTGGGTACAGAGTTGCAAAAAGCCGAAATCACTTTGTTAATGAAAAAAGGTTATATTTATGAACAAGACAAACCAATTAAAGAAGATTTACATTAATAATAGTAAAAAATATTTTTATAAATTAAAATCAATGAATTGTAGTATAAAAAATAATTATAAAGATAATTAACCTATTGAGAATCAACCTTATGTCTACTTTAAGTGACGATGATATCAGAAAAGAATTAGGAAAAAATATCTTAATCTACCCTTTTACAGAAGGAAACCTTAAAGGTGCAAGTTACAATTTAGCAGCAAGTAAATTGGCATGGAGTTTAAAAGACAAAAAAAGTATTTATACGGAAATCAGTAATACAATTGCTATTGAAGCAGGGGATACCGCTTTAATAGAAACCAAGGAAACAATTTGGGTGTCTAAAAAAATTTGTGGAACCTATCATTCAAGAGTAACTCAAGTATGTCATGGAACAGGGCATATAGGCACTAATCTCGATCCGAATTATATAGGGCCGTCTCTAATTGCTGTACATAATCATAGTAAAGAAACTTATTCTATTGAGGTAGGGAAACCTTTTATATCTTTAATGTTTCATTATGTCCTTAGTGACTCAACTAGAGAGCAACATGGCAACCCTCATGCTAGGACAGACGTTCGTTCTTGCTGAAGTCGGTATAAAACCCGGTGGCGACCTTGACGAAGCTTACATGAGTAATAAAGAATTGCTAAAATCAAAACTAGAGGAATGCCCAGACTATCAGACTATAAAAACAAAACGTGACGCGGAAGCGAATACAATAAAACAACAGCAAGATAATCGAGATCAAAAGCATTTTTCATATAAATTGTATGGAGTTATAATAGCTGCAATTTTAGTTTTGCTATCATCATCTTGGGTGTTACAAACTAACCAAAAATCACTTAATAACCAAAGTTGGTACCCACCACAAATATTATAAATCAGGTTATCACTATTCTATCTTCTGCGTTGACAGCCTTAATAACTGTTGATATAACACGCAGAATGTAAAATAATTATAAACAATTTATAAAGGTAGCTGAGATAAATGAAATTAAAAATAGCTAAATTGGTTGAATCCGCCATCATTCCTAAATACGAACACCCAAATGATTCTGGTTTGGATTTAATATCTACAGAAGAATCGGAAATTCCATCAGGAGAGAGCAAATTAGTACACACTGGTATTTCCATAGAATTACCTCAAGGAACTGAAGCTCAAATTCGCCCTAGAAGTGGTTTAGCTCTTAAGCACCAAATTACTGTTCTTAATACACCAGGTACAGTAGACGAAGGCTATCGTGGGGAAATTGGAGTAATTTTAATCAATCATGGCAAAAATTCTTTTAAAGTTACAAAAGGAATGAAAATTGCCCAAATGGTTATTACACCAGTAATTCGAGTTGAAGTTGAAGAAGTTGATAGTTTAAGTAAGACATCTAGAGGGAGTGGAGGTTTCGGTTCAACAGGAATTAGTGCGAAAACATCAACCTAGTTAAACACTTGAAATATTTTTTACCGCTTAGACTCTAGCTAGAGTTACAATCTCTGCTTGATCCTGATATTTACCCTGACGAGCTTCATAACTTATAGCACAAGGTTCTCCTTCCAAAAACATCAACTGTACTATCCCTTCATTGGCGTAGATTCGGCAATCAGCGCTAGAAGCGTTGGATAATTCTAAGGTTAAGTAACCCCGCCAGGCTGCTTCAGCTGGAGTGACATTTGCAATTATCCCGCAACGAGCATAAGTACTTTTACCTATGCAAATTACTGTTATATTACTTGGTATTTCTAGCCTTTCTAAAGCAACACCTAAGCCATAAGAGTGAGCAGGAAGGATAAAGTAACTGCCATTGGCATCTGTATAGAGTTTCGTTGGCTGTAAGTTTTCAGGATTAAAGTTCTTTGGATCTACTACAGTGCCTGGAATATGCCTAAAAATGCGGAAATCTACTGGAGATAGCCTTATGTCATAACCATAGCTGCTTAAACCATAAGAAATGACTGGCAATTCCTCAAAGCGACGCAGTAACTGAGGCTCAAAGGGCGAAATCATTCCCTTTTGAGCCATTTGAGCAATCCAAATATCGTTCTTAATCACAGGTTCACAAGTAATCTAAGCGGGAATACTAGGATACCGTAAAACTGAGTCAATTTTTCAGGGTCGATCGCTCCTACGCATCTCTGTAATCTGATCGGCAATATCCAAAATCGCTTCTGGCATTTCTGGCCCGGTCAAAATAATATCTACATGACTGGGGCGTCTTTTGATGACTTCCAAGACTTCTGTTTCTGGGATTAAGCCGAAGTTAATGGCTAAACTCAGTTCATCGAGAACGATGAGAGAATATTTGCCTTCAAATATAGCTTTTTGCGTGTGCTGCCACAACTGTTGTAGCGATCGCATTTCTCCATCGTCCAGATGTGGCGTGTCGATACAGCGGGGTAAGTCGCAGCGAACCCAATCTAAATACTCTCCTAAGCGCATCGGACGATCGTATCCCTGATTAATTCCCCCTTTAAGGAATTGCACCACTAAAACAGGGGTTCCTTGTCCGGCAATTCTCAGGGCTTGCGCCATGACGCTGGTAAAAAAGGTGCGGTGAGAGGAGGTGAAGACTTGCAGCAGTCCTTCAACTGTGGTGAGTTGGCGACGGTCAGTATTAAGAGTGGGAGTTTCTAGCTGGGCAACCATATATCAACCATTGATGGGTAACGAACAATTTGACAGCACGCAAAATGCCGCCTATCCGGTTCGCTTAACAATATCTAGTGCAATTTTAGATTGGTTTACATAGTAAAACACTATATATATAAGTACGTCAATAGCCAAAGGAAGTAAAAATCTCTCTGTTTAGGCCCAATTGGCGCAGATCGATCGCACGGAAAAGAGCGATCGCAGGTTTGATGGTAAGCTTGAGTCGAATCCTTGAATCGACTTGCTCTTGGGGTAGAATGCTGTGAGACTGGTAATTTTGGGAGGCGCAGGTGCAGGTAAGGGAACTCAGGCACAACGACTGTCAATCCATTTAAACGTCCCTTCCATCTCTACTGGGGATATACTGCGGGGTGCGATCGTATCTTACAGAAACTTGAGAGTCGGACTTTTCGCCGATCGTCCCCAGGTTGAGCGATCGTCAATCATTAAAAGTATCTGAGAATTGGGATGTAAAAGCTGAGTGTTCGGGCTATGCTGTAACGTGAATTTCGATTTTGAGGCAAGTGCGATGTCTTGGCAGCGTCCTGATGGCAGACAACCATACCAACTCCGTCCCATTCGTTTTGAGCAAGGCTTTACTCGCTTTGCGATCGCATCTGTCCTTACCCATTGCGGTGACACCCAAGTTCTCTGTAATGTGAGTATCCAAGAGAGCGTGCCGAAATTTCTGGAAGGTACGGGCAAGGGTTGGCTGACTGCTGAGTATCGAATGCTCCCAGGCGCAACTCCTCAACGCCACGAACGGGAATTTCTGAAATTGTCTGGACGCACTCAGGAAATTCAGCGCTTGATCGGACGCAGTTTAAGAGCATCTTTAGATTTGCAGGCGCTGGGAGAACGCACCATTATTGTCGATGCGGATGTTTTGCAGGCGGATGCGGGTACTCGCACGACGGCTATTACTGGCGGGTTTGTCGCACTCGTCGATGCTATGGAAAAGTTGGTTGAGCAGGGAAAGTTGACGCGATCGCCTATCCGTCACCAAGTCGCCGCTGTTTCCGTAGGATTATTGCAGGGTGAGCCTTTTTTAGACCTCAACTATCCTGAAGATGTCGCCGCTGAAGTAGATTTTAATGTCGTGATGGATGAAAATCTCGGCATTATCGAAATCCAAGGAACCGCTGAGGATGGCACTTTTACCCGTTCCCAACTGAACCGACTACTCGATTGTGCCGAAAAAGGTATTCGAGATCTACTGGAATTGCAGCGCGAAACTCTACGCGGTTCCACCATCTAAATCATCCCTGTCCGCCAGTCCTTGTGTAGCAAGCATTCCAGACTATGAAAATTTGATAATATAACAATATAGCTATGGAGTTATATGAGCAGACAGATTCGCATTATGACATTTACATATTAGCATAAAAATCAATTAATAGCAATAGGCAAAAAGATTAAATTTTTAAACCAAATTTTACTCTTAAAAATCGTCTCAATTTCGTTTAAATAAAGCATACTCTTCTGTCAAGACTTCCTCCCAAGAAAGAGCGGATAATTCGCACAGCTTACCCATTTCATCTTCAGCATCTTTCACCGCTCTATAAAAACATTTATCCCAGATAGATTCAATAAAATTACGATTTAAGCTGGGGACTTCTTCTTGAATATCTGCAATTTCTTGACGTGCAGAACGAATGGTGATAATCCAACTGGAACTCCGAAGTTCGGGTTGACATTTCCACTTAATAACATGAGCCATCAATCTAGTTAGCTGGCTTGTCAGTGCCAATTTTTTCGATTTTCCCATTGATTCAATTAGTTCGTACAGGCCAACGCTTGCTTCCATCCACTTTTCCTCCTGCAAGAGTTGCTGGATTGCGATCGCAGTTTGATATTCAGAACCGGCTGCTAACCATTCCCAATCTTGTTTAGTTGGCATGATTTTTTCCTTCGATCAATATGTACTCTTCCTCAAACACTTCTGACCAAGAAAGCGAAGTTAATTCGCACTGCTTACCCATTTCAATTTCAGCTTCTTTCACAGCGGCATTAAAACATTTATCCCAGACAGATTCAATAAAATTTCGGTTCAAACTGGGAACTTCCTCTTGAATATCTTCAATTTCTCGACGTGCAGAAAGAATAGTTATAGCCCAGCTAGAACCCAGGCGTTCCGGTTGGCATTTCCACTTGATAACATGAGCCATCAGTCTAATTAGCTGGCTTCTCAGTGCCAATTTTTTAGATTTTCCCATTGATTCAATTAATTCGTACAGACCAACGCTTGCTTCCATCCACTTTTCCTCCTGCAAGAGTTGCTGGATTGCGATCGCAGTTTGATATTCAGAACCGGCTGCTAACCATTCCCAATCTTGTTTAGTTGGCATGATTTTTTCCTTTTACTTGCTTTCTGGGTATGTTGTTGCGCTTTAGCGCTCTTATCCCAGTTGTAATAAGAGCGCTAAAGCGCAACAACGTACCTAATACCAACCTCAACTATATAACTAGCAACTTGCGTTATTATTGAGGCTGACGGCGAGTTTGACGATTTTGACGCATCTGTTGCATTTGTTGGCGCTGCTCTGGAGTCAAAACAGCTTCCATTCGTTGCTTGGATTCCTCCCTAACTCGTTGCATTTGTGCTTTTTGTTCGGGAGTGAGATTCAGCGAAGACCACATTTCACCGCGTTGGCCGCGTTGACCGCGTTGACCTGGTTGACCTGGTTGACCTGGTTGACCGGCTTGACCTCCTTGCTGCCGACGCGCTCTCATCTGTTCCCTGGCGGCGTTCAATTGATTTTTCTGCTCTTGTGTTAAGATACCTTCGATCTGAGTGCGAGTAGATTCGCGAATCTGTCGCATTTGTGTTTTTTGATCGGAAGTGAGATTCAGAGAAGCCATTCCTCCCTGAGCTAGAACCATTGGCTGACCTGAAGAAGTAGGAACTGGGGTAGCCTGAGTTGAAGCGACCAAACCCGTGGAGATCGCAAGTGCGGCGGTAGTCCCTATCAGCGCAAATAATTTCGATTGCATGAGCAAAACCTAAATGGTTAATAACTGTCCCTTTAGACTGGGGGAGTTGGGAGAAAGTTCAACCATAATTTTGGATTAGGTAGGAAACAACTCAGTTGATTAGCACTGATGGAGAGTAGGACAAATATCTCAGTATAGCCTTGACTTTAGACTTAAAATATGCAGTATATTTGGCGGGAGGGGAGTAACTCAAAACTCAAAACTTTCTCTAGCCCCTAGCTATAAAATGTAGCTCACCTTTAATGTATAAGTTCAGTTGAAAACGCCGTAACTCTGTTGAAGCAAGCAAAAAGCAGGAGAAACAGTATGTTTAGGAACATGAACTTACAAACGAGACTGATTAGTGCTTTTATAATGATGGGCTTGATTGTGTTAGTAGTTGCCTGGGTGGGGTATGACTCCACTTCCCCGTTGAGCGAACACATCAATAATATAGGTCAAAATAACCTAGTGAGTATTGAGGCGTTATGGAAAATCAACGAAGGAAAAACGCAAATTGAGTCCTCACAGCGAGCGATCCTTAATCTTAAGGCAACCCAAGCAGACAGGCAGGCTGAATTAAACAGAATGGATAAAGCTTGGGAACAGATCAACGATGGCTTTAAGCAATACGAACCGATTCCACGCATTCCAGAGGAAGATAAACTATACAAACAAATGCTTCAGGATTGGGATAAATGGAAGCAGAGTCACGAAGAATTTTTACAGATTAATCAAGAATTCAAGAGGCTGGGAATTTTGAATCCCTTCCAGGTACAGCTTCAGCTAATCAGTCAGGGTAAGAGTAATTCGCCAGAAATGACAGCAGCCAAAGCTGCTATGGACGTTTTTAACAAACTTAGTGAGAAAGCAAAAGCTAATCGTGTTCCGTTTGAGATATCATCAGTATCAATAGTCAAAAACGCGGATAACAACCGAGAGCAGGCAAATAATAGTATTAAGGAAGCGAATCAGGATATCAGCCAGACTAAATTTTGGGTGCTTGTGGGGATGACAATTGGCCCGCTCACAGCTATTATTTTGGGTGTCTTCTTAACCAAGCAGATCCTCCAATCGATCAGCGGTGTCGTTAATATAATTTCTACATCTGGTATCGAAATTACCGCCACTGTTGAGCAGCAGGAACGCATTGCCAACCAACAGGCAAGTTCGGTAAATCAAACCACCACGACAATGAATGAGTTGGGAGCTTCCTCATCAGCTACAGCCCAACAAGCTGAAGCGGCCGCGCTCAGTTCGCATCATCTGTTGAATTTAGCAAAAACAGGAAATCAAGCCGTAGCACGAACCATTGAAGGCATGACCCAACTAAAAGAAATGGGTGTCAGCTAGAGGGACAATTTCAGATTTCAGATTTCAGATCGATCCAATTTTTGGATTCCGCTCAGAAATGGTACGCAAAAATTAAGCTTATTCAGTAAAATCTCCATGAATTTAAATTTTTTCAAAAAACTCCAGAATAAAATTCTGGTTATGCTAATTTTAAGTACAATTATTCCAGTCTCAATTATTGGCTGGTATGGCACGTATAATTCAACTCAGGCATTGACTGATTCAGCCTTGAATCAGATTAATTATGTATTGACTTACAATGCTGAAAAAATTCAAGATTTTTTAGATAGTATCGACAAAGATGTTTTGTTTCTCAGCAAAGTGCCACCAGTTCAAAAAATTGCGATCGCTAGGGAAAATAAAATTGACAACAAAGACAATCTCGATTACCAAAATTGGACTAATCAGCTAAACGCCATATTCCTGGAGATGGCTAAGGTTAAACCCTATTATATGCAGTTACGTTATTTGGATGAAAACGGTAACGAAATGGTGCGTGTAGATTCAGATGGAGTCGAGGGTAAAGTGATTCCTACCACCGAACTACAAAACAAAGCTCAGACTGAATATTTTATCAAGACGATGCAGCTAAAAACAGGAGAAGTCTATGTTTCTCCTGTCAACCTCAATCGGGAGAAAGGTAAAATCGAGGTTCCCTACAAGCCAGTTATTCGCTACAGCACTCCGATTTATGGGACAGACGGAAAACAAAGGGGCATTGTTGTTGCTAATGTTTTTGCGAAAGCGTTTATTGAATCCATCAAAAATATTAAGCCTTTTGAGGGTAGCAAGGCATTTTTAGTCAACAGCGATGGATACTATCTTTACCATCCTGATGCCAGCAAAGAATGGGGATTTGAGTTAAATAATCAGGATAAAATAGAACAAAATTATCCAGTCAATGTAGCCAAGCAAATTCTCTCAAACGACAAAGGAAATATTTATGAAGAAATACCTGAAATCATTGGCTTTCGGAAAATATTTGCTGAAAATAAATATCACATGATTGTTATATCTGAATCGCCAAAAAGTGTAGTTTTTGCTTCCATCAATACTTTTAAAAGTATTGCTGGCATGATTATCCTATTCTGCATGGCAGCCATTTTGTCAGTAGAGTTATTGATTGTCAACAATTTAATCAATTTAATGCGGAGAATGATCAATAACATCTCCTCTTTTTCAGCGCAGATGGTTTGTACTGTTGAAGAACAGCAGCAGATTGCGGCACAGCAAGCATCAGCAGTTAATCAAACTAGCACGACAATGGGCGAATTAGGTGCTTCTTCCTCGGCAACAGCACAGCAAGCCGATGCAGCCGCTACTGCTTCCCGTCAGGTACTAAATCTCACAGAACACGGCAATCAAGCGGTACAGCGAAGTATAGAGGGTATGAAGACACTAGAAGATAAAGTAGGGGCGATCGCCAACTCAATTGTCCTATTAAATGAGCAGACTACTCAAATTGGTAACATCTCCAACGTAGTGACAGATTTAGCCAACCAGACAAATATGCTGGCCCTAAACGCTGCCGTTGAAGCAGTACGCGCTGGAGAGCAAGGTAAAGGATTTTCCATCGTAGCGGCAGAAATTCGCAAACTGGCAGATCAAAGCAAGAAATCAGCCGGAAGCATCAACATCCTCGTTACCGATATCCAGAAAGCAATCAACTCAACTATAATAGCTACAAAGGCAGGGACGCAAACCGTAAAAGATGGGGTCTACATTGCACAGGAGACAGCAGAAGCGTTTAAAGGTGTAGCATCGGCGATTGACCAGGTGGTTGTCAACAACCAACAAATCGCCCTCAACGCCAAACAGCAAGCGATCGCGATCGAACAAGTCATCTCTGCCATGAATGCTATCAACTCCGGTGCCCAACAAACTGCCACTGGCATCACTCAAACCAAAGTTGGCATCCAAAGACTCAATGAAGCGGCCCAAGCTCTGAAGGCAATGGGTGTCAGTTAGTGAAATTTATCCAAAATATATCAAAAAATTAAGAATAATTTCATAAAACAATCTCCTTGTTGTTTTAATGGCAAGCTATATGACTAGGATGGAGCATATTTCAGCGATTTGCTGCCAACTTTAAGTTTCGTAAGTCGTTACTTTCACCGACTGCATCTGGTGCGAAAATCAGAAACGGCTGCAAAAATAACGGATCACTATTACGCTTGCTTTGACTAGCGCAAGGGAGAACAGAATGAAATTAGCTTACTGGATGTATGCAGGCCCCGCTCACATTGGCACTCTTCGGATTGCCACTTCCTTTAAGAACGTCCACGCGATCATGCACGCACCGCTGGGGGATGACTATTTTAACGTAATGCGATCGATGTTAGAGCGGGAGAGGAATTTCACGCCAGTCACAACCAGTATTGTCGATCGGCACGTTCTTGCACGGGGTTCTCAAGAACGAGTGATAGATAATATCACCCGCAAGGATAAGGAAGAACATCCTGACTTAATTGTGCTGACTCCGACTTGCACTTCTAGTATTTTACAAGAAGATTTGGGAAATTTTGTTGAACGGGCGCAATTAGATGCTAAAGGCGATGTGATGTTGGCAGATGTGAATCACTATCGCGTGAATGAATTGCAAGCAGCCGATCGCACTTTACATCAAATTGTTCAATACTACATCGAAAAAGCTCGCAAACAAGGCAATCTGCCAGAAGGGAAAACAGAAAAACCTTCCGTCAACATCATCGGTATTACTACCCTTGGTTTCCACAATCAGCACGACTGCACCGAACTTAAACGCCTCATGGCTGACTTGGGAATTGAAGTTAACCAAGTAATTCCCGAAGGTGCATCTGTTCTCAACCTGAAGAATCTGCCGAAAGCTTGGTTTAACCTAGTTCCTTATCGGGAAATCGGGTTAATGACAGCTAAGTACCTCGAACAAGAATTCGGAACGCCTTGTGTGGATATCACGCCGATGGGTGTGGTGGAAACTGCGCGTTGTATCCGCAAGATTCAGCAGGTAATTAACGAACAAGGCGGTGATGTTGATTACGAAGATTTTATCAACGAGCAAACTTTGCACGTTTCTCAAGCTGCTTGGTTCTCCCGTTCGATTGACTGTCAGAACTTGACTGGTAAAAAAGCAGTTGTGTTTGGCGATAGCACCCACGCCGCCGCGATGACCAAAATTCTGGCGAGGGAAATGGGAATTCACGTAGTTTGGGCGGGAACTTATTGCAAATACGATGCTGATTGGTTCCGGGAACAAGTTGGCGAGTATTGCGATGAAGTGATTGTCAGCGAAGATCACGGTCAGATCGGAGATGCGATCGCGCGCGTCGAACCCTCTGCTATTTTCGGTACGCAAATGGAACGCCACGTCGGTAAGCGTTTGGATATTCCCTGCGGCGTTATCGCCGCACCGATTCACATCCAAAACTTCCCAATTGGTTACAAACCTTTCATGGGTTATGAAGGTACGAATCAGTGCGTCGATCTGGTCTACAATTCCTTCACCTTGGGAATGGAAGATCACCTGCTGGAAATCTTCGGCGGACACGATACCAAGGAAGTCATTACTAAGGGAATTTCTGCTGATTCCGATCTTGGTTGGACTAAGGAAGGACAAGCAGAATTGAATAAGATTCCCGGTTTCGTGCGCGGTAAAGTGAAGCGCAATACCGAGAAGTTTGCGCGGGAAAGGAATATTTCCAAAATTACAGTTGAAGTGATGTACGCCGCTAAGGAATCTGTGGGGGCTTAGGTCATAATAGTAGGGTGGGTATGATGCCCACCTTACTAAAAGCAGGTAAAGCAATGGAATTTTACACAGTGGTACTTAGGCAAAGTGCGGGTTATTGGGTGACTAGTTATTATCGATAATATAAAGAATGGAAATAGATAAAGATGAAAGCATCTGAAACCAGTTTGCGAAACTTACTAGAGGGCGGTAAGCAGTTCCAAATCCCCCTTTTTCAAAGACCCTACTCTTGGAATAAGGAGAACTGGGAGACTCTTTGGGAAGATTTGATGAGTCTTTACAACGGAGAGGTACAAGGTTTTTACTTTCTAGGCCCTATTGTAACCCAATCAGTTCCTTCACAACCGACTGGGATTTCTACGTTTATCGTTATCGACGGACAACAACGCCTCACAACGCTTACAATTCTACTAGCCGCGCTACGAAGTTATGTAAGTAAAATCGACGACTCTAAATCTACTAAATCTACAATGCCAAAGGAAATGGCACAGGAAATGGCACAGGAGTTGCACGAATGTTATTTGATCAATAAGTTTAAAAAAGGTGATGATGTTTATAAGGTACTACCTACCCAGGACGATCGAGAAGCTTACCGAAAAATTGTCGAATTAGATAAAAAATCTTTAAAAAAAGAAGACAAAGACAAAGGCAAAATTTATGAAGCTTATATTTTTTTTGATAGTAAACTTAAAAAACCTTATCAAGATGACGATAACTCATTAGACTTTGCAAAATTTAAGGATATTATACTGGAACGTCTAATATTGGTAAGCATCACATCTGATGATAGCGATAACCCATATCTCATTTTTGAAAGTTTAAACTACAAAGGGGAAGATCTAAGCCAAGCTGACTTAGTACGTAACTATATTTTTATGCAATTGCCTCCCGCTAGACGAGAAGATGTATATACCGATGTATGGTTCCCTCTCCAAAAAGAGTTTAAGGAAAGCATGGGTGAAAAGGAATATGCAGAAGAACTTACCAATGCCTTTTGGTTTTATCTACGTAAAGATGGGGAAGCAGTTAATCAGAAGGAGGTATATAAGGCGTTAAAAGAACGTTTTGAAAAAGCCGCGAAAAAATCTACAATAGGGATAGAAAATGAGTTAAAAGAGTTAGTAAAGTTTGCTAGATACTATCAGCGCCTAAATTTCCACAAAAAAGAACCACAAGAAAGGCTACGCATTTGGGTTGAAATATTAAGCCGCTTGGATTTTAAGACTTGCCATATTTTCCTACTAAATGTTTATGATAAATATGAAGAAGGAAACCTATCAATCAAGCAATTTGAGCAGATTTTGGTTTGTCTAGTATCTTATTTTGTGCGCCGTTGGTTTGCAGGAGTCTCTACAAGATCCTTGGGTAATGTTTTTAACAACTTATCACAACAAGTTAAAGACAAAAATGCTGCTGATTGGGTTGATGGGTTGCGCCAAGTTTTAATGAGCTATGACAGTAAGAGCAATCAAGTTTGGCCTGATGATGATACTTTTCGGAAGGGAATTATTAATGAAAGCGTGTACAGCAATAGTTCGATCGATCGGATAAAACTTGTACTAGAGTGCATGGAGGAATATCTCTGCAAGCAGAGCAAGGAAGTCCTGGCTATTGTTGATACTACAGATAAAAAAATTACTATCGAGCATATTATGCCCCAAAAGTTAGACAAAAAAAATCAATGGGGCTTGATGCTAGGAGCAAATCCTAATAGTGTACATAAGCAATGGTGTCACACTTTGGGTAATCTTACCCTCACTGGCTATAACCCCGATCTATCTAACAAACCCTTCGCTGATAAATTAAATATTTTTGATCAGACCAATTTAAAGCTGAATAAATATTTTAAAGAAAAAGACATAACCGTTTGGAATGAAGATGCAATTAAAGCTCGTGCTGAATATTTAGCTGAGATAGCGATTAAAGTTTGGCCTAGATAAAAGAGAGAGTTTATCTAGAGAAGGTTACTGTAAAAGGAGAGTGCGATCGCACATTTTATCCCACAAATACGATCGCACATACTAGAATTAGAATACCAGCAGATGTTGGAGTAACTCTATGCCACTGCAAGAACTCAAAGAGGAAGTTGGCAAGTTGTCTGTAAGCGATCGCCTAACCCAAACTTGCTCTGACAGATTTCAATTCTCGATCGAGATTCTCCAAGCAAGCGTTTAATGAATTTAGCTGATAACGCTTGCTACTAAGCTCTATTGGCTCGTCAGGCACTTGAAAATTAATGACTTTTGCGGCTTTTTCTTCATATTGCCGCAGCGCTAAAAGAGCTTCACTACTGAAGCGATTCAGATACTCTTTAGCAGCATCAGCATAAATTTGTGCTACCTGATTTTGATAAACTTCTTCTGAAGATTCTTGCTTGTCTTGTTTTACATTCTTATTCAAAAGATAGGCAGCACCACCAACAACTGCTGCTCCTACAGGGCCACCCAAAACCCAACCCAAACCAGTTGCTACACCTACTGAAGCAGTATCGCTTAAACTATCTGAAGCTGCTGGTTGATTTGGTAAAGTTATTTGTGGGTGGGTTGGAAAAGAAATTGATAACTCTTCAGGTTGAGGATGATTGAAAAAGTCACAAGCTTGGATAACCCATTTTACCAGGGCCTGTTGAAGTTGTACAACTTTTGGTTTAAAAAAGTCTCTTTCCCAGGTGCTAAATTGATTGTGCCCAAGTGCTGCTCCGGCTTCGGATTGATAGCGATATACAAGTGTTTGCGCGTTCAACCAGTCTCGCAATTCGGTAACGCTAGCGGCAAAGCCTTGTTTAATTAGTTTCTCGGCTTTTTGTTGGATATCAATTTTAGCTTGGCGCTTGTTTTTAGAGGCTTCTACTTCGGTGGAAATGGCTTGAGCTTTTGCTTGTAAGGATTGTTGAATTTGAGAAGCTAAAGCTACCACACGCGGAAGCCGAACATCGCCCATATTTTCCTGTTTTACTGCCAAAATACTTTGCAGTGCAGATTCAAAACTGGCAAGTCCGCTACTTTGTGCAGCCGCTACATCACCTTTTAATCTCGATCTCAAGGCAGGGAGTGCATCAACGCGGTATAGATTACTGATATTTGGTGGTAAATCTGCCCGAAAACTTTCCGCTACAAATCGCAAACGTTTGTACACTTCTTTCTGGTCTTCTGGTTCCAGTAAATTAACGAAATTAACAACAAAAAGTACTGTTTTAATCTCGCGATCGCTCAACCAATCCCGCAATTTTTCCCGTTCGCCTAAAGTCATCAACTGACGACCATCCAACACCTGAACAATTAAATCTGCGGTCAGGAGTTTGTCGCGGACTAAGTTATCCTGTTCTTCGCGATCGTTCGTTCCCGGTAAATCCAGGAGTTCTACGCCATTTTGCAGGAATGGGTGAGGACAAAAAACCTGCACGGAGGCGACATCATCTCTCATTCGGCGATCGCCATCTAGGATAGCAAACTGCTTGAGGATTTCCGTACCGCTTTCATTAATTTCTCTACCATCCAACATCACGATTTTAGTTCGTAGCTCATTGCCATATTTAACATAAATGGCAGCACCCGTCGTGGGAATAATATCAATTGGTAAGGCACGGTTTCCCAGAATAGCATTGATTAGGGTTGATTTGCCGTAATTAAAAGGGCCAAAAACAGCAATCCGAAAACCGGGATTGGCAAGATGGTTGCAGACAGATGTAACATCTTGATAAAGCTGGGATTTTGGATCGAGTTCCAGCAAACCTAATGCTGACTTGAGGCTATTTTGAAGGTTATGATGAACTTCCTGATGTTGCATAATTCTATCGGCTCCTATTCTGTGAGTTATAGCTAGGGGCTAGGGGCTAGGGAACAGGGAAGAGGGAAGAGGGAAAAGGGTTACGCAGTAAGGGATGGAAGGACCAGAGGTAAGAGTTGCAGTTGTCCTAACCGCCTTGGCGGTTGCTATAACTAATTTATAAAATTGAAAAGTCAAAATTATTGTTACATTTTTAATGTTTCTTAAAGAGGAATATGGTTGTGTAGGGGCACGGCATGATTAATGTTATCCGTCCTGACCAAAATATACTAGACGCCGTGCCCCTACAGGTCGGGGATTGATTTTCGGACGGTATTTGCAGCTACCGATCGCTCTGATTTGCAGCACCCACCGCCATCAAATGATGCCGCACTGTATGTTCAAATTCGTAAAGGTATGCGGCTGCAACTACCCGGATGAGCGTATAAACTGTGAAGAAATTTCTCAGTTCATCCCACCAGCCAAGCATTTCGTATAGTGAGTCATACGAGAAAAAGAACATGAATCGAATCATACCACTTAGGAGCATTGCGAGTGCGATCGTCATCCAGCCATACAAGCCTTCCCACCAACTCATTAAACCGGGGAGTAACCCTTCAGTTTTGCCCAGTTCTGGCGATCGCGTATTGGGAGAATAGCGATCGAGAAATACGTGCAGCCAATGGTGTGCGATCGCAACTACGGGAATAGGCGACAGTAAAAGTGCAAAATATAACAAGATTTGCATCTTGGGTGAAAGATCCATCAGGGAATAGCCCATTTCAAAAATTCTCCCGATCGCAACTGCAATCCCCCCCACGAGCAAAATTAAGAGAACTGCACTCAACCACGAACTAGGTTTAGGAATCCATCCTGGCAAATTGTTCATTTGTAAAACCTCCATTTGTTTGCTAATAGTTTTGACCCCACCCCCAACCCCTCCCCGCCTGCGGAGAGGGGCGTATTTTTCTGCCTCTTTCTCCGTCTTTCTACGCTCTTATCCCTGCTTTTTGCTATTTTTTACTCCTTCTGTCTCTTTCTGTCTCCTTCTGTCTCTTTCTCCCTCTTACTCCCCCTCCCCGTCAACGGGGAGGGGGTTGGGGGGTGGGGTTCACCCAACAGATGCCAAGAAATTCTGATACACACTCTCAATACTTTGCGATTCAGAAGAAACATCTGATTCAATTTTCTTGAGACGCTCTAATTCAGTTTTACGATCGATTTCACGGGATTCTTTTTGCTGAAGCAGATTATCTAACTCGGCTTTGCGGGATTTAATATCATCGTTGATGCGATCGCTCACTTCCCGCTCATACACATCAAAGCATTCTTTCACAGCATCGTGAATCGGTTGCCATTGCTCCTGCGCCACCTGCGGTAGATATTTCACCAACTCTTTTTTGGCAGCTTTCACCAATTCTTTGCGAGCTTGATCTGCTTGGAAAAGACCAACACCCAATCCAACCATTGCCAGAGTTATTGGGCCTAAAATAATCCCGAAAATCGCAGAAACAGTTACGCTGATTCCGATCACAGCGATTAAATTAAGCAGGATATTTTTCCAATTAAAACCTGCTCCCATCAGTGCGGCTCCGGCAATATTTCCCGAAGCCAAAGAAACCAAACCCATTGCCCAATTTGCCCAAGCAGGAGAGTTATCTTCAGGCAAAGTAGTATTGTCTGCTGATATCTTTTTTCCGGTTAGTTTCTCGGTAATCTTGTCTGTTACCTTAGTGTATGAAGCGCCATAGGTTGCCGCACTTTTGGCAAGCTGTGTAAAAGCTGCATTCATTTCTTGTTCGGCGGTAAGAGTCCAAGCTGAAAACTTGTCGTTGATGTACTGCTCAAATGCTTGTTTAAGTCCCGCTTCAAACCTTTGCCGTTTACCTTGGTCGATGAAATCCCCAAATCTTAGATCGGGTTGATAGCGCATGAAATCGGTTTCAAAGGTGTTGCCCAAGTTAAGAACGTAGGTGCGAAAAGAGTCTGCAATTCCTCTCGCCTTACTATCGCGAATCGCTTTAATTTCCTGCTTGAATTCATCCCCAATCTTAGTCAGTTTATTAAACTCTGGCTCAACCGAATTAATCCTTTCTTTCAATTCCTTGACATTTTGCTCCAGCAATGGTATGCGGCGATCGATCGCTTCGCAAACTCGGTTAGAAGCTTGGCGTGCTAGAGTTCTAGCTTGCCGCATTTCCGAAATAGCTCTTTCCTTCGTCAAAAATGTGTTGAGTGCGCCCATAAACTCTGTAAAACCCGTCCCTTCCAGAGACACAGAGGCATCTTTCATCCGCCGACGTAGCGCTTTAATTGCGGAAACTTCAAACACTCGTTCATCATAAATATCATAACCATCAACAACGCAATATTCAGCTAGGTTAGCTTTGAAAACCTGCCGCAATCTCCCCTCAGATTCTTGCAATTCTTCAGTGTCGTCGGGGTCAATCAAACTCTCGCGCACTTGATCCCAAGCATTGATCAAAAAGAAGACGCTCAACCCTCGACCTTTGATGTAATTTTCTAGATAGCGCCGCTCTCCCAAAGTGCAAGGTTGCGATGCTCTCAAGACAAACAAAATTGCATGGCAGTTATTGATATAACCCAGAGATAATTCATTTCGCGCTTCTGTATCATTCAATCCGGGACTATCAACAATTTCCACTCCTTTTTCCAGCAAAGGTAACGGATACTCGACTACAGCATAGTCAACATCAGGGAAGGCTTGCTTTTTCTCTTGTTCTAATCTCTTTGCCTCTGCGGGGTCAATTGTGTAGTCCTGCTTAAAGCTCTTAAAATCAAGCTGTTTGGGACTTTTACCATCCTTAAAGTGAACAGTTACTTTCTTTTCTGGCCCATATCGGAGAACTGTTAGCAATGCCGTGCAAGGATTTACGTCACTTGGCAATAAGTTTTCCCCAATTAAGGCGTTGAGAAACGTGCTTTTACCCCGTTTCATATCTCCTAAAACCAACAGCCGAAATACTCCCTTGCTTAAATTTTTACTGGCTACTTTGATGTCTTCTATTTCTCTTTCTAAACCGAGTCCGCCAGAGGTTTGTTTTCCTTGCGATTCGGCTTGCTCTATGGTTTGGGCCATTCTGCCAAGAGATGTGGATACTTCAGATCGCGCTTGGGCGACTTTTTCCAAATCTTTGAGAAAGCGATCGGTTTCCACTTTGTAACTCATGTTTATTTCACCTTATTAGGTACTGGGGAACTGGGGAATTGAAGAGATAAATCTTGTGGGGCAGGCGTCTCGCCTGCCCTTGAGTTTGTGGGGACGGGCGAGACGCCCATCCCACAAGAATAGTGTCCGCCCATCCCACAAGAGCAGTGTCGCCTCTGGTTAAGATTGATATGAAAGTAAATCCTCATACACAGATTCAAGATGGCGATATTCGGATAAAATTTCAGCATCCACATTTTTCAGACGCTTTAATTCCTGATCTCGATTAATTTCGCGGGATAGCTTTTGCTCAAGTAGATTATCTAACTCCGCTTGTCGAGAGTTAATGTCATCATTTATGCGCTTGGTGACTTCGCGATCGTAACTATCAAAACAATCTTTGACAGCTTGATGAATCGGTTCCCATTGTGACTGCGCTATTTCCGGAAGATACTTGACAAACTCTTTTTTTGTGGCTTTTATCAATTCTTTTCTGGCTTGATCTGCTTGCCAAGCACCTACACCCAAACCTAGTAGGAGAAGACCCACTGGCCCACTAATCAACGAAATTGAAAAAATGGATAAAAAGCTCCAGATTCCAATTACAGCTAAAGAGTTAACCAAGATATTTTTCCAATCGAATCCGGCGACAGCAAGCGCCACACCAGCAACGTTACCCAAAGCTAATGAGAAAAATCCCATCGCCCAACTCGCCCAAGCTGGAGAATTTTCTTCACCACTGATATTTTGAGAGGCGAACACTTTTTGCCCAATCAACTTTTCACTTATGGCATTGGCTACCTTTGTATAAGCGGAACCGTACTGGGAAGCACTCTGGGATAGTTGGGCGAAGGCATCTTGCATTTCTCGTTCGGCGGTAAGTTCCCAACCGGAAATTTTATCGTTGATGTATTGCTCGAACGCTTGTTTGAATGCTGCATTAAACTCTTCTCGTTTACCTTTACTCAGGGAATCAAGAAAGCCTATGTCAGGCTGATAGCGTAAAAAATCAGATTCAAAAGTATTGCCTAAATTCAAAATGTATGCTCGAAAAGAATCTGCGATCGCTCTTGCCTTCCTGTCTCGCGTGCTGATAATGTCATCTTTGAAGCGATCGCGGATCTCCGTCAGTTTCTTAAATTCTGGTTCGACCGAACTTATCCGCTGTTTTAATTCACTCACATCCTGCTCTAGCAAAGGAATACGGCGTTCGATCGCTTCGTTAACTTGGTTGTAAGTTTTACGTGCTAGAATTTTAGCTTGCCGTAATTGTGCAACTGCCCGTTCTTTCGTCAAAAACGTATTCAATGCACCCATAAACTCTGTAAATCCCGTTCCTTCTAAACTCTCATCTACATTTTTAACCCGCCGACGCAGAGCCTTGAGCGAAGAAATCTCAAATACTCGTTCATCATAAATATCGTAACCATCGACTTGACAATATTCAGCTAGATGGGTTCGGAAAACTTGACGCAGTTTCCCTTCAGCTTCTTGCAGCTCTTGAGTGTCATCGGGGTCAATCAGCGCCTTGCGTATTTCATCCCAAGCGTTGATCAGAAAGAAAACGGTTAACCCCCGCCCTTTGATGTAATTTTCCAAATAACGGCGCTCTGTCATCGTCACAGGCTGATCGGCTCTGAACACGAAGAGAATAGCATGGGAATTATTGATGTAACTTAAAGAAAGTTCGTTTCGCGCTTCTGTATCGTTTAGCCCCGGACTGTCAACAATTTCAATCCCTTTTTCCAGCAGCGGTAATGGATACTCTACCACGGCATAGTTAACATTGGGAAAAGCTATTTTTTTCTCATCTTCTAGTTTCTTAGCTTCCCCTGCTTCTATTGTGTATTGCTGCTTAAAAGTTTGAAAATCTATCTGTTCGGGAAGTTTACCTTCTTTAAAGTAGACGGTAACTTTCTTTTGTGGCCCGTAACGGAGAACCGTTAGCACTGCCGTACAGGGATTCACGTCGCTGGGCAATAAATTTTCCCCGATTAAGGCATTTAGGAATGTACTTTTGCCCCGTTTCATATCTCCTAAAATTAGGAGCCTGAATACACCGTGCTGTAAGTTTTTTCTGGCTAAATCGATGTCTTCTGTATATCTTTTTAAACCTAGTCCACCAGAGGCAGATTCTCCTTCGGATTCGGATTCATTGAGAGTAGTGGCGATTTTACCGAGACAGCGTGCGAAATCGTGACGGGCTTTGGCGACTTTATCCAAATCTTTGATGAAACTTCCAGGTTCAGTTGTGTAAGTCATAATTTATTACCTGATTAAACGATCGACTTAGCGATCGGGCCGAGTAACGGGTACAATCCGGGGTGCTAGAGCGTCATCTACGTAGGCACGTATCCCTACTCTCAGCCCAGTCTGCTACAACTCTAACTTCAGCGCCTCATCTCTGCCTAGATCTAGCCCCTATTTAATGGCATAAGTGACACTGACTTGACTCCTCACCTGCACCTCAGTTGGAGCAGAAGGATTATAAGGCGGTGTATTTTCACTTAATGCAGCAAAGGGGGAGGTTGGTACAGCAACCTTCGAGCCGCAGGCGGAAACAGATGCAGGACTGACGATCGGATAAACTGTCACCAACATAAGCTCTCCAACTTCCACACCCATTTCCGACGCAATACCTCTAACCTGATTTTGAGCATCTTTCAAAGCCGCACGACGAGCGGTACTCTCCAGTGGCTGACAGTTTTTCACCGCATACTCTGCACCGATACCCTGGATAAACAGAGCGTCACCCCCTTGAAGGGCTGAACTCGCCACCTTGACAACTTCTTGCACTCGTTCGCGAGTTGGCTTGTCGAGCTTCACCAGCAGCTTGGGATTTTCTAAAGAACTGGTTTCTATTGTGATGTTATCCTTTGGTACTTTAATGGCAACTAGGGCGTCAACTACAGGCTTGAGCAGTTCCTCTTGTGGTAGAGAAGCACTTTCCTGTGCGGGTGCTTCTGTTGCTGCTGGCGGTGGTGGCTCGGCGGGTGCGCGACTGGCGAAGCGAAATTCAATACGTGCTGTGTCTGCTGGTGCGGTGGCTTGACCTTGACCGATGACTGCGATCGCACGTCGGTTAATCAAACTTGGTGTTAAACTATCAGTAGCCTGCGATACGCTAAAGCCTGCCTCCCCACCCGAAGACGAAAGTTGATGCGTGTCAAACTTACTCAATTTTACGATAACCAAGTTCTCGGCGCTGCTGTTTTTAGGTGCGCCTATCCACAGTCCCACAATGGTTGCAGCTGTAAATAGGGTATGGTAAACTCCAGGTAAAAATTTAGACATTGGTAGATAGCACAATCAAAAGAAATGCTCAAAATCAGAGTCTGAGTTAGTGTTGAGTTGGGATTCGATCGCAGCAACACAGTACCAAACGGACAGCAAATATTAACATGATTGACCATCTTTCCATCGGCGTGTCAGACTTTGCCCGCAGTCTAGCTTTTTACGATATCGTACTGGCAGAACTTGGCTTCAAGCGCTGTATGGCTATGAACTTGGCCACTAAAAAAGTGGCAGCCTACGGCCCAAGCGATCGGCCCATTTTCTGGATCGGTCGTCAAGACCAGCTAACCACAGCCATTACACCTTCAGCAGGCTTCCACATTGCTTTCCAGGCTACGACGCGAACAGCCGTAGATACGTTTTATGCGGCGGCTATAGCAGCTGGAGCAACCGACAATGGCAAGCCAGGTTTGCGGCCCCAATACCACCCAAATTACTATGCCGCTTTTGTTCTAGACCCAGATGGCTATAACATCGAAGCAGTATGCCACCAACCGCAGCATTAGGACTTTATAAATATAAATAAGTATGGATTTTTTGACTATTTTGGGGCTAGTAGCGGGTACATTAACAACGATCGCCTTTTTGCCGCAAGTAATTAAAACCTGGAAATCCCAGTCAGCTAAAGATTTCTCCTTTGGAATGCTAATTACTTTCAGTCTAGGCGTGTTTCTGTGGTTACTCTATGGAATTGGCAAAAATGATTTGCCCGTTATTCTCGCCAACCTGTTCACCTTCGCCTTGAACTTAATAATTATTGTCCTAAAAACAAAGTACAAGTGAATTTGAGGAGACTGCTATGCCTGAAAACCAAAATGACGAACAAGCTAATACCATCACCTTGACTTCGGAGCCTGCTAAAACTCGCATCCGACACTGGGGAACAGTCACACTATTAGAAGAAGCGGAACGCTACAGGATTAACCGCATCGAGGTAAAACCGGGTCATCACATCAGTACTCAAATGCACTATCATCGCAGCGAACACTGGATTGTCGTCTCTGGGACAGCCAAAGTGATCTGCGATGGTAAGGAGACACTGCTCAAGCAAAAAGAATCTACCTACGTTCCCCTGTCTACGCCTCACCGGCTCGAAAATCCAGGGGTGATTCCCCTAGTAATGATTGAAGTGCAAAATGGAGAATATCTTGGGGAAGATGACATTATCCGTTTTTCCGACAATAACGAAACGTGATCCTTTAAAATACCCCGCTCCCCCGAATTTAGGTAGCTAAGGGGGGGGGTAACAAGCGGAGCGGATCAAATCCAGGTGACCTGCCGCAGCCAAGGCCAAATGCCTGTTTTCCTTCTCAGCGTCACCTGCTCGCTATTTTCTCTAACTACCGACTTTAACTCCTGAGTTGAAAAACTGTAGCCCAAAGCCTCAGCAATTTTTACGAATTCATCTGGATTGCCTGCTGCTTTCAATTTATCGCGTAAAATCGCGTCTTGAGTAGCAGCTTCTAAAAATAGATCGGCGCTTTCTCTGGACATTTGGTAAACTCCCTTTATTATGTACGACCTTAGATAATTTTATCTACTACTCTAAACCCGTTCTTGACTCTTAAGGCAGAATCTTAACAATCGTGGTAAATACAATTTTTCTGGCTTTAGTAAGAGGTGAGTAGGCTAAGCAGGATTAAGCTGAACTATTCATAGCCAAAAACACTCAATGGTGGCAAGATGATCGTTATCGTTATGGGGGTTAGCGGTTCCGGAAAATCTACCGTTGGAATGATGCTGGCGTCAGCACTGAATTGGGAGTTTAGCGACGCCGATTCATTCCACTCGCCAGCCAACGTTGAAAAGATGAGCAAAGGCATTCCCCTCACCGATGCGGATAGGATACCGTGGCTTTTGGCAATCCAGTCGGCTCAAGCTCAATGGCTGCGAGAAGAACGTGACACGGTACTGGCGTGTTCTGCCCTAAAATCTTCTTATCGCGAGATGCTTTACTCTGACCCAGAACGAATCCGGCTGGTTTACCTTAAGGGAAGCTTCGATCTCATCCAGAAGCGGCTGGAAATGCGTCAGCACCACTTTATGAGTAAAGAGTTGCTGCAAAGCCAGTTTGACACCCTTGAGGAACCTGAATCGGCGATTTGTGTAGATGCGTCCCAGCCGCTAGATGCGATCGTGCAACAGATTATAATATCGTTTCCGGTTGTGTCTGAATCATTATGGCCGCAGAGGGGCAGAGGGGCAGAGGGGCAGAGGGGAAAAACGAACAATTCCGACGCAGACGGATTTGATATAACAAGTCTTTAGTATTTGAAGTATAGCCATAGTCAGATATGTTAGGACAGTATTGAGCTATTCCCCGCAAGGAAGCGACTGTGTTTACACGGCATCCCTTGCACTTTGCTATATCAGTTTATAGGATGAGAGAAACCGGGTTCTTGAGATTGCTGAATCCTAGAATACCGATTCAGTATCGGGATAGGGGATGAGAAACCGGGTTTCTGGCATTACTGAATTGGTGTTCTAGGAATTCTTTAAGTGTTCTTCCCTAAGAGGGATTCAAATTCAGCCTGTAATGATTCGATATCGCCAACTCGTGCCACCAATAGATTTTCGCTACCGGCATCCTGCAATCGTTCTTTCCAATACTGGATGGTGTCGGAGTTGTTCACCCAGAAGTTAATCACGGTATCGACAACTCCATCCAAATCCCAACCTCGCATTGGAGGCAAGGGTTCGACAGATTCCAGTACAGCATCCAGGGTGCATTTATAGGTTCCTACGTATTCCACACCTGTCTGTGGTTTTTGCTGTTGGATTTGCTGTTGCTGATTAAAAAAATACAAAACTGGAGATACTCCAAGGAGATCGAAGCTGTATTTCATACCCAACTCCTAAATAAGTCTTCTCTTTTTGTAAGTAAAGCCTAGTTTTTCAAACAGTATGGTTGCTTTATTTACCAAATGGCATCTAACTCAAGTCAGTTTTCCGCCTGTTCCATCAGGATGACTAATTAGTCCCAAGTCGAGTTACACTAATACCTCTGCCTGTACCTTTGGTAATAACCAGAGTACAGAGGTACTCGACTGGGACAGCGCATTGCGCCTCTAGAACTGAACTTGGTCAACGGGGAAATTGCGATCGCTTTCCTCCTCTTGCCCCCTGACCCGTCAACGGGGAAATTGCGATCGCTTTCCTCCTCTTGCCCCCTGACCGTCAAAGGGGGAATTGCGATCGCTTTCCTCCTCTTGCCCCCTGACCGTCAAAGGGGGAATTGCGATCTCTTTTCCCCTCTTGCCCCCCTCTTGCTCCCCTCTTGCCCCCTCTTGCCCCCTCCCCGTTGACGGGGAGGGGATGGGGGTGGGGTTCATCAACAGTTGTCACTTTACTAACATTTACTCACAATCCTTCACTTTTACTCCCTTGCCTTACCACACTCGCCCAAATCCATAGTAAAATTTGGCTATGCTACTGGGATTATTAACCGAAATCAAAGTCACTTCTTCGCTGCGGCAATCTCTAGCCAAACACGCAGGCGTAGCACGTCACGCTTGGAATCAAGGTTTGGCTTTATGTCAAACTGTCTTAGAACACAACCGTTCTCATCCAGAATCCAAAATTAAATTTCCCACAGCCATTGACCTGCATAAATGGCTCGTAGCATCAATAAAATCCCAAAATCCTTGGTATTACGAAGTAAGCAAATGCGCCCCCCAATATGCCTTAAGGCATTTACCCTTAGCATTTAAACAGTTCTTCAAAGGTATAAAAGGGTTACCTAAATTCAAAAAGAAAGGTCACTGTGACTCATTTACTCTAGATGGTTCTATCCACATAGAACACCAGAGCATCAAAGTACCAATATTAGGAAAGCTAAAAACTTTTGAGAGATTACCAGTAGGGACAAAACCTAAATCAGTCACCATTAGCAGAAAAGCCGACCGATGGTTTATCTCATTTAAAATAGAAAAGCCAATTCAATCAACACCGAAAAAGCGTGATGTAGTGGGAGTAGACTTAGGAATAAAAACCCTAGCTACCCTATCGACGGGAGAGATATTTACAGGTGCGAAGTCTTACCAAAAAGCCAAACATAAATTAGCCAAACTCCAACGCATTGTAGCACGTCGTCAAAAATGTTCTGCCAACAGGTTTAAAGCAGTCAAAGCCTTAGCTCGTCTGCATCAAAAGATAGCAAATATCCGCTTGGACACATTACATAAACTAACTAACTACTTAAGCAAAAACCACGCAGTAGTAGGAATTGAGGATTTGAATGTGTCAGGCATGATGAAGAATCATTGTTTAGCTGCATCGATAGGAGATATGGGATTTTATGAATTCCGTCGGCAATTGGAATATAAATGTCCGTTGTATGGCAGTAAGCTAGTAGTGATTGGTAGATTTAAGCCAAGTAGTAAAACCTGTTCAAATTGCGGTTTCGTCAAAGAGATTTTGGCATTATCAGAACGAATTTATCGCTGTGATTGTGGCTTAGAATTGGATAGAGATTTTAATGCTGCAATCAACATTGAGAAATTAACGCGGGAAGTTCTCTCGTGTCTGCTTGTGGATGGGGTGCTGCCGACAGTCCCAGATGAAACAGGAAGTTTTTGTTAATGAATGTTAGCAAAAATCGAACGGTTCTACCGCACTTAAACTAGCAGCCTCGAAACTCAACGATTCTGATATGCTTGCCAAAGATAATACCCCACAGTGCCAAACACAACCAAGAGTATTATCAACAAAAACGCCACATTTAATCCCAACGCTTTTCCTGACGCTGCCAGAATAATTTGCCATTCTATAAAAGCAAATTCCCAGACAAGTTCCAGTTTCAGCCATCTTATTAAACCCACAGCTATCTGATATTGCCTGTAAGCATTCGCTTCTGTAATTGGCACAGGATAATTGAACGTATGGGGAAAGCGATTTAATACTGTCAGCATCGCATAAATCAATATGCCGATCGCCGGAAATAGTAATATAGTCAATTTGCTACCAGTGGAATCTGGCTTGCCTGAAATATCAAAATGGATGGGAATAACATCAGGTAAAGCAGCCCACTTAGTGATAAGGAGTATAATAGTTAAGAGAATGCCTGCTAAAGCGGCGATGTCGATGGCTGTATCTAAGGTAGAGCGGGGAATGTTTAAAACTGGTCGCGATGTCATATTTTAACTCCAATGATTAGATTCATTACATTCTCCAGATTTCCGCAGATTCTTTCCCATGCACAAACTAAGTCGTCATTCAAAGCTGCAAGCACAATGTTCATTTTTCTTAACCCTTGGTTTTAACTGCTGGAGCGAGCGTCAGTTATATACTACATATATAACCCAAAAATATAGTTAAGCAGGATTAAATCTGCTTGGTAGGGGCGGGTTTTGTGTTAACATTTTTGTTTAAAGCGGTAATTTTTAGCTAAACCCGCCCCTATAATATCCTACGCCGATTTTGTTACCGCTTAAGAGCTAGAGTCAATCCATCTCCTATGGGAACAACACTGAGGAAAACTCGTTCATCGCGATGTAATTTTTGATTGAAAGCTCGGATAACTTGGGTAATGTTATCTTGACTTTCAGGGTAGGCAACTTGTTTGTACCACAACACATTATCAACTGCAATCAAACCACCGGGACGGACAAGTTGGAGCGATCGCTCATAATACCCCTCGTAATTACCTTTATCCGCATCGATAAACGCAAAATCAAACGTAGACGCCTGTCCGTCTGCCAATAACCGATCCAACGTCTCCAGTGCTGGCGCTATTCGCAGATCGATCTTGTTTGCCACCCCAGCTTCTTGCCAATAGCGACGAGCTACAGAAGTGTATTCCTCGCTAACATCGCAAGCGATCATCTTACCATCCGCCGGAAGTGCCAGAGCCACCCAAAGCGAACTATAACCAGTAAATACGCCGACTTCCAGAGTTTTCTTTGCTCCGATCAGCTGAACCAGCAGCGCCAAGAACTGACCTTGTTCTGGCGCTAGCTGCATTACGGCGCGGGGATGAGAGGTGGTTTCGTCTCGCAGACGCCGCAGTACGTCTGCCTCCCGCAAAGACGCGGATAACAGGTAATTATAGAATTGAGTGTCAAAGCCAAGGGTATTTGCTGACATTTTTAGTTTAGAAATCGACAACGCCTACAATCTATACTAGCCTTATTCGCAGAGGCAGATCGGGATAAAAATTGATTGTGCGGTTGATTTTGATAGGAATTTTACTGCTAGTACAAGCCGTTTACCGAGCGACTGGTGCAAAGTGCGATCGCACTTTGATATCCAACACTTTTCAGGTAAGTGAGGTACAAAGAAACCCAGTTTCTGGGGTGTACTTCATAAACCTGCAATCTGCTGTAAGATAATATCGATCTGGCGAAGGCCCGATCGCTCTGCTCTTTTTCCTCATGTTAAAATAGACGCAATTCAAGAGTTAAGTTTGGGAAAAATAACCATGACAGCTACTCTACAAGTAACAGAACAGCGCTACTACACGCCAGAGGAATATTTGGCACTGGAAGAGACAGCCGAATACAAAAGTGAATATCACGATGGGGAGATAGTACCAATGACGGGTGGAACTACAAATCACAATCAAATTGCTGGAAATATTTACATCGCGTTAAGTCTTGCTCAAAAAGGAAAGAATTACCGAGTATTCATCGGTGATGTGCGCTTGTGGATACCTAGAATCAAACGCTTTACCTATCCTGATGTGATGGTAATAGCAGGTCAACCTGAATATTACAATAATCGCAAGGATACAATTACCAATCCTCAAGTAATTATTGAAGTTTTATCGAAATCGACTAAAAGTTACGATCGCAGTGATAAGTTTGGGTTTTATCGAACAATTCCAACTTTTCAAGAATATATTTTGCTCGACCAAACGCAGATGTCGATCGAACAGTATTCTAAGGAAGCGAATAAGCGGTGGTCTTATTCTGTTTACGATGAAGAAGATTCGGCGCTAGTTTTTAGTTCTTTCCAGCTTGAAGTATCTCTGGAAGATATTTACGATCGGGTTGATTTTGAGGCTGGGGAAGTAGAAGAAGAGATAGAAGATTCAGAAAAGAATGAAGGGGAATGAGTGCGATCGTATTTTCTGGGACAGGGGTGGGATCTGGGCGAACTAAGATCTGTTTCACGGCTCGCATTCTAATTAATTTGCTTTTAGGCGATCGCACTCATCATCCTGGGATATATAATTGAGAAAATCGCCCCTGTAACAGCTAAAAATGGGAGCAATAAAAATGCTAGAGATTCGTAAAAGTTATGTAATTGACGAGAATCAACAAACGGTAGCGGTGCAAATTCCTGTTGTAGATTTTCAACAAATCGAATCAGCACTGGGAAATTTACAACCAGATGATGATACACTAACTGAAATTGATGTAGAAAAAGATATTGTTGTTCGGATGCCCCCTCTTTCTAGCCGACAGGTACAGCTTCGAGTTAAACACTTGGGTCGAGGTAAGCCACAAGTAGTATATGACCCATTGCCAGAAGACTAATTTATAGGGAAGTATCTAGCATGACTGAAAATTATCCTTGGTATATAATTGTCGAAGGATCGGATCTGCGTCAAGGTGATTTACTAGACAGATGTCCTGTACTTATACCTTCTGCTAAACTTCTGGAAACTTCGGAAGGAAATGAATACGAACTGGATGGCTATATTCAGGAGTTTGATGTAATTGTGATGAGTCAATCCTGTGATTTAGAACAGGAAAAGCTCGATCTTGTCTTGGTGTGTCCCCATTGGTCGCTATCAGAATTCGCTCAGCAAAATGATTATTTTAAATCGCGTAAAGGCAAGGAAGAATTGAGGCGGGGAAATATTCCTGGCTATCATGTTTTGCGGGGGTGCGATATGGAAGGATGGAATATGGGGACTCGCGTTGTAGATTTTCGCAATGTTTATAGTTTGCCTTACCCGTTTCTAAAGAGTCTTGCTACTAAGCGGGAACAAAGATTAAGGCTTTTACCGCCTTATCGAGAACATTTGTCCCAAGCTTTTGCTCGGTTTTTCATGCGTGTGGGTTTACCAGTTCCTATTGATATGAATTGATTAGTAAATGGAGAGCGATCGCATTTCAATTCATAACTGTTCATAATCTAATTTTCCAGCCTGAATTGCCTGATTCACTTCTGCTAACGACAGTTCTAAAGATTCTGCAATTTGTTCGGCACTCAAACCTAGTTTTGCCAATTTAGGTACTGCTTCTCGCTTAGCTTTGCGTTCAGCTTCTTCTAAAAGTTTTTGATAATTTGGATATTTTTTGACATTATTATTGCTGTTATTTTCTGATTGCGATCGCTCTGACGAAAATGATTCAGATTCTTGTGCAGGATTACTACAAAAATTAATATGCCCAATTTGGACAGGATTTCCAGAATTTGAGAAGTTTACTACTTTCCATCTTTCTACTGTAGCCCGAAAGTTTGATTTGTTAACGTCTTCGCCCAGCGCACTTGATAGTATCTCCCATAGCTGATAGCTAGTATCCCTTATATGACCCTGGCTACAGTGATACTCTTCCGCGATTTGCGAGTATTTCCGATGATTCAAGACTCCCTTGAGGATTGCTAATTGCAGGTTGTCGAGGTGTTTGCCTGTCTTGGCAAACACTAGCTCATCAATAGATGTTAAAACCTCTTGCATATCCATCGGTATAGCAGAATTCGATACTCTTCTAGTATAACCCGACTTTTTCCGACCTTATCCGTTTTTTTCCGACTTGTCAAAAATGGTATTACTTGACATTATAAGTAGTATTAAGTTGGTTTAATTACTTATCAAATTGTTGGTCTGTGCTTTGGGAGCGTCAGCCATAATACAGATTTGATATAGCCAACAGGCATTAATTATTTCACTTCGTCAATATGAACAAGTTAATTCCATCTGTTTTCCTCTCGTCTGTTCTCCTTCTTGGTACAACTGAAAGCACTTTTCATCAAAGTGTTAACGCTCAGTCATTCCGACGTAATCGCCCAGATTTAAACGGTCTGTTAATTACAAATCCCGTTAATAGAACGATTTTCTGGGTCGATCGCGGTCAGCTTCGGCATATCAGAAATCCGACTATATATGGAAGATTGTTTGTACCCAACCATCAAAATTATTTAGACACCGATGCCGTTGAACCAGGACCATCTATAACCGATGATAACAGACTTGTCCGTTGTAGAGAAGACGGACATCGTTTGTTTCGCCGTGTATATCTCTTAGACCAGGGTAAAAAAAGGCACGTTACGTCTCCAGCTGCTATGAGTAAGAATAACTTTAACTGGAATGGGGTTACTAATATTGATTGTCCGGTTCTAGAGAGTATACCAGACGGAGATTCTATTGGAACTTAAACAATAGCTGACTTTGAAATAGGCTCAAACCCAGTTATCAAAATATTTTGATGTCGATTTATGCTTTTTCTTACTGTGACTCGGTTTGAGCCTCATTTATCATTCTGGACAAACACTACGATCTCGGTCAAACCAAACGATATAGTAAACTGAACCTACGCGAAAACCAAAAATACGCTTTCTTTCATCAACCCGCATTTCCGATAGTTTTACATTTTCGGCGAGAAAACCGCGTTTCCCATCCAAACTGTTGCCAAAAAAAGGCTTTCTGCGGTATACAATAAGAATATCTCCAAATCCATGCGTTCCTTTCCTCCGATGACAGAATCAACCCAGAAAGGCCAAGTTCGCCGAGGTCGTATTTTTCCCGATCGGCAGAGTAGTCCAGAAAGTCGCGCTAGACGCATCGCCCAAAGGGAAAAATTAGGTAAGCATTGTCGCCAAATTTTCGAGCATATTCGCCCACAATTAATGTCAACTCATTACAATTGGTTCATTGCTATTGATGCAGAAACGGGTAACTATTTGCTGGATGAAAAGTTTGATGGTTTGATGCAAAAAGTAAAACTTCATTATCCGTCTAATGGTACAGTCAGATTAACCGCTTTTCGCCTGAATGAAGATGGTTATTGTGGGTTAATATGATTTTGGGACGGTTTGAGGAACGGGGAAAACTGATTTTTGAGGTTGAGTTAGTGACAGCTAACGGTGAAGGAATTGCTGTTGATGCGTTACTGGATACAGGGTTTACAACAGGGTTTTTGGCAGTTCATGCGGATGATATCGAAGCTTTAGGTTGGCCTATTTTAACTTCTGAAGTTGAAATGCAAACAGCAAGAGGAACGGAATATTTTGATATTTATGAAGGTCGGGTAATTGTCGATAGCAGAGAATTTATTGTCCCCGTTCACGTTGGTTCGGACTTGCCAGAAATTCTGTTTGGTCGTCAATGGCTGAGTTTAATGAAGCTTGTCATTGATGAAAGAAATAAAATTTTGACTTTGGAATATGTGGGAGAGTAATTGGTTTTGTATTCAAAACCTATACCGCCGAACGAGCTTTAACGAAATTTTTGTGCTTTTGTATTAATTTAATAGTTTAGCAATCAGCGATCGCACTATCAATTTTATTCCTTTTCCCACTCACTCGCTTCCCCAGGATAAAAGGAATCTTCTAGAATTTGAGATAAACTGTAGGGACATTCTACTGGAAAAGTACGACGAGATATTTCTGTTTCCTTAACAGCTAATTCAACACCTTTAATATAAGCTTTCTGTAGTGCTTCTTCCAGGTAAGGTTTTAAACTGGGATTACCTTCTAGTAATTCAGAAACATCCAAACGTTGAATGCGAATTGTTGCTAACCAACTGCGACTGCGACGTTCTGATTGATATTCCCATTTTAGCAAATGTCCAATTAGCAAGCTTAAACGATTTCGCAATTCTTGGCGTTGCTGTTTCCCCAAAGATTCTATCTCCTCAATTAAATTTAGCAAGTCAATCTGACTCCATTGTTGATTGCGGAGTAAAGAAGCTTGTTCCTGCGTCCATGAGTAGAAATCTGTTTCGTAAAGATTTGGTACAGGTATTGTTGTTTCTGGGTTAGTTTTCGGGAGATACATCAATATTTTCCACCTTAATCTAACAAACTGATGTTTCTAGTATACCTTTTGAATGCTCGGCGAAAGCTGTTATCCCAAATTAGTGTCATTCTTCACTCAATAAATCTGCTTTAATATCTGCTATTGTTCCACGTTTAGCTGTTCCTGATTTTAGGGCTACTAAAGTTTGATTAGCATTTTCAGCAATCTCTGCTCGTCGCTTTTCTATGCGCCGGTTTTGGATGAGTTCAATTAATAAATCTTGGTCTTCGGAGGAGAGTTCTTCAACATATTCAATCAGTGTTTGAAAGGTGATAGAGTTACTCATTTGTGAAATATCCAAACGCCAAGGCTACAAGCTGATAACTACTACTAGAATAGCGCGATCGCAACTTACTTTAAACTCTAATTCTGAAAATCTTTCCAACTCTTACCATCCAATAACTTTGCTAATTCGTGAGAATTTTTGCAATCGATCGCCATATCCCAAAAGTATTTCTTTGACCCCAACATTCCACCTGGAGTTTTCTTTTCAAAACAGGTGGGTTCGCCATTAGCTAACAAAAATACCTGCAACTGTACAGTTTTATTTTCATTACTCCTAAATTCCGATCGGCGAATTATTTCCCTTGCGTCTTCAATTAAAACTTGTTCCGGTTCCCCACTATTATTCCACTTAACATTCCCTTCGCCTAGTTCGTGCTGAATAGAAACAACCGCTCTCACTTCAAATATTTTCGTAACTCTCTTATTTGAATATGGGCCTAAATATTTAGCCCGTCTGTGGCTATAGGAACCGCCTGTATCTGGGCAAATATAGACATTTGCTTCTATTTCCTGGTAGATAGAACCTGCACAGTTAACAACATCCAGCAGATATTTCCATTTTGGCAAAACATTCTTTGCATCCAAATATATCTCAAATTCATCTATTATTTTCTTAAATGATTCTGAAGAACGAACACCCTTTAATTGTTTCAGTAACTCTTCAAATGAAATCGGTTGTAAAATAACTCGATCCTCTGACCATGCTCTTTTAATTTGCTCCGTAAACAGTTTTTCTGGTTCATCGGATTCAAAATTAGATAGCAGGAACAGAATTTTATCTTGAGTTTCTTGTTGAAATCCTTTTATATGCTCGTAGGTTTGCTTTTCATAAAACCAGTTAGTCAGCTTTGTTTCAAAAAATACAGTAAACGACCTTTGGGTTATAGCTAAATCTGGAATACTTTTCTTTTGCTTTGTCTGTTGCAAAAAGTTTACGCCTACGGTCAAATTAGTATTTGATGGCAACAAAGATCCTAATACTTCTTCAAAGCTTTTAGGATTCTCTTCGTAGAGGATTTTAAAAATTAGTCCGCAATAATTGGTAAGTGAGTTTTCGCCACTGCGATAATCAGAAAAAAGAGATATAGATCTACTCATTGATTTGCTTCCTTATCCTATAATTAAAGCATTTTTAACTGGTTCATGGTAAGTATCTTTTGCTGGCATAATCAAAAGTATCGCCATTCACGCGCATCAATAAATTGCGACAAATGCCCCACATTTGTTGTAGCAATTACAACTTCATTTCCTTCACCCATCACTGACATTGCTTGAGCCGCTAAAATCACATCTCCATCAAGTGCTTTGGGATCGGCTGTTAGTCTTCCGGTACGTCGCGCTTGCGCCCATAATTCAGCAGCTTTGAGCATAACTGATGTGGTGATGGGAAGGTATGTAAGAATAGCTTTAAGTTCGTCAAGTCCTTGAATACCTGTTAGCTTATTTGCCAGAATTAATTCACGTCGCACTTCGTAATCGGCAATTTCAGGTAAGATGACTGTGTAACCATTTCACTCTAGAGAATTGAACCAAATTTTGCACTCCTGATATATAGGAGATGTAGCTTTAGGAGTCGTCACCATTCCTAAAGGGCCAGAATCTAACAATACTATTTTGCTCATAAAATGTTTTAGATGGATATGGTGTTTTCTTCTAATGCCTTGCGGAGAATTTCGGCTGTTTCTGTTTGTTCCTGTTCATCTCCTTCTTCTTCCCATTTCCTGAGTAGTTCGCTTAAAGCTTTTTGCCGCGCCACTTGTTTTTCTGGATCGGGATTGTTAATTTCATCCATAGCTTTTTTCCAAGCATCTGATGATGTAGGCTTTATCGTCACAGTTTCCCGAAACAGTCGAATCATCTGAAGTAAATTCGGCCAGTATTCTTCTGGTGTTTGTTGAATCTCTCGCAATAAATCTGCGATCGGTTCGCTTAGGGGATGTTTATTAATTAAATTCGGCTCTGTCATAATTACCTCTTTAACAATCATTAAATGGATTGATAAGGTGGGCAAAAGCCCACCTTACCATCATTCTACTTCAACGCACCCGCCGGAATACCCAAAATATCCTCAATTTTCGGCATATCTTCCAACGCAATCACCCGTCCTTCATCCTCAAAACCAGTAATTCGATCGAAATTCAAATACCGATACAAATCATCAGCAAAAGGATGTATTTTCTTCGCCACAATATCCAGATATTCCTGCACAGTAGGAATCCGTCCTAACAGCGCACAAACTGCTGCTAATTCCGCCGAACCTAGATAAACTCGCGCATCTTTACCCATGCGATTATTGAAGTTTCTGGTAGAAGTTGAAAACACGGTCGTAGCATCAGCAACTCGCGCTTGATTACCCATACAAAGACTGCAACCAGGCATTTCAGTTCTCGCACCAGCAGCACCGAAAATGCTGTAGTAACCTTCTTCTTTTAGTTGCTGTTCATCCATCCGAGTTGGCGGACAAATCCACAACCGAGTTTTCACCGCGCCTTCCCCTTCCAAAACTTTCGCAGTGGCGCGATAATGACCAATATTTGTCATGCAAGAACCAACAAAAACTTCCTGCACCGGGTCATTAGCAACTTCGGACAATAACTTAATATTATCCGGGTCATTGGGTGCAGCTACAATCGGTTCTTTGATATCGTTAAGATCGATTTCAATTATTTCCGCATATTCTGCATCAGCGTCAGCTTCCAATAATAGTGGATTTGCCAACCATTGCTCCATTTTAGCAACGCGGCGCATGATAGTGCGAGCATCTTCATAACCACGCGCTACCATATTTGTCAATAGGGCAATATTAGAACGTAGATACTCAGAAATTGTCTCCACACTCAGTTTAATTGTACAACCAGCACAAGAACGTTCGGCAGTTGCATCTGTCAATTCAAAAGCTTGCTCAACTTTCAAATCTGGCAAACCTTCAATCTCCATAATTCGCCCGGAGAAGACATTTTTCTTATTCTTCTTCTCCACAGTTAGCAAACCTTTTTGCATCGCTACGTAAGGAATCGCATTGACGATATCCCGCAGCGTTACACCAGGTTGCAATTCACCTTTGAATCGTACTAAAACAGATTCCGGCATATCCAAAGGCATCACGCCCAAAGCAGCAGCAAATGCTACCAAACCGGAACCTGCGGGGAAGGAAATTCCTAATGGGAAACGAGTGTGAGAATCGCCACCAGTTCCTACCGTATCTGGTAACAACATCCGGTTTAACCAAGAGTGAATAATCCCATCACCGGGACGTAATGAAACACCGCCCCGTTCTGCCATAAAATCGGGTAATTCGTGATGAGTTTTCACGTCAACTGGTTTGGGATAAGCTGCTGTATGACAGAAACTTTGCATTACTAAATCTGCGCTGAATCCCAAACAAGCGAGTTCTTTTAACTCATCTCTGGTCATCGGGCCTGTGGTATCCTGGGAACCAACAGTTGTCATAATTGGTTCGCAAGATGTACCGGGACGAACGCCTGGGAGTCCGCAAGCTTTCCCGACCATTTTCTGTGCTAAAGTGTAACCTTTGCCTGTATCTGCTGGTTGTTTTGGACGGGTGAAAACGGTACTTGGTTCTAATCCTAATGCAGCGCGAGTTTTATCAGTAAGAGTGCGTCCTATTAGTAGAGGAATGCGTCCGCCTGCTCTTACTTCGTCGAGAATTGTATCTGGTTTGAGGGTAAAATTGGAAATAATTTCGCCAGCTTCGTTGACAATTTCACCTTTGTAAGGAAAGATGGTAATTACCATCCCGGTTTCCATCTTACTGACATCGCACTCGATGGGCAATGCACCGGAATCTTCAGCGGTGTTAAAGAAGATGGGTGCGATCGCACTTCCTAAAATATATCCCCCATTTCGCTTATTGGGAACATGAGGAATATCGTCCCCAATATACCACAACACCGAATTTATCGCCGATTTGCGCGAAGAACCAGTCCCGACAACATCCCCCACATAAGCAACAGGATGCCCTTTCTGCTTCAATTCTGCAATAGTTTGCAACGCCAAGGGCATCCGCGATTCCAACATGACGGTAGCGTGCAGCGGAATATCCGGGCGAGTGGTAGCATGAGGTGCAGGCGACAAATCATCAGTATTCGTCTCGCCAGCAACCTTAAACACCGTCACCGTAATGCTTTCCGGCAGTTTGGGACGACCAATAAACCAAGCAGCATTTGACCAAGCATCAACCACCTGCTTAGCATAAGGATTGACTTCAGACAACTTCAGGACATCGTTGAAAGCATCAAACACCAACAATATCTTACTTAAGGCAGTTGCCGCCGCCCCTGCGATCATGCTGTCATGAGATTTGAGCAAATCCACCAAAGATTGCACATTGTACCCACCCAGCATCGTACCCAGCAAGTAAACCGCCGCTTGGCGAGTAATCAGGGGACAAGTAATCTCCCCCTTCGCAACACCAGTGAGAAACCCAGCTTTCACGTAAGCAGCTTGATCTACCCCAGGGGGGATGCGGTTAGTTAACAAATCCAATAAGGTTTCCGCTTCACCCGCCGGAGGATTTTTCAGCAGTTCGCATAATTCCGAAGTCTGCACTGCATTTAGAGGTAGTGGCGGGATTCCCAATTTTGCCCGTTCTTCAACCTGTTGACGGTAAGCTGACAACATCAAATGTTCTCCTCATGGATTTCTTAGTTATAATGGCTAGTCTATCGCTATTTATGGGGTGAGAGTGTTCTGGGATAACGGTTTTGTGGGTATTAGTTCATGGTTCATAGTTCATTGCTCATAGTTCATCGCTAATTTTATGAACGATGAACGATGAACTATGGACTTGAATATTACAGTTAGCGTGCTACATTGAATAGTAGGCTAATTTAAAAGCGTAACTGCCTATAAAAAATATGACTAATGAAGAACTAAAGCAACTTGTTGAAAGTAATGCCAGGACTTAAGTAAAAAATAATTGAAACCAGAGGTAAGTTAAGATGGAAAGAACAACTAATCTTAGTTTTAAGATTGGCGATCGCATTCACTTACAAAAAACAGAAGTTGCAGGTTACAATGGGGAAGTGATATTTCGCACCGCAATTGTCTATGAACACCACTGACGAGATTCGCCTACAGGTCAAACAATACGTCGATCGATTATCCCCTGAACGATTGCGTGTTGCTGCTGATTTTTTAGCTTATTTAGCAGAACGCGAAAGTAACGAAGCAACTCAGGAATTATTAGAAATTCCCAGTTTTGTCGAAGCTTTTGACCGTGGTAAACAGGATATTGCTGCTGGAAGGTTAACTGACTGGCGAAAAGTACGAGATGATGTATAGATTACAATTATCACTTGAAGCAGAGCAGTTTTATGCCTCTGCTAATCTCCCGTTAGCTAAAAAGCTTGCTAGATGCTTTGAGCGACTGCAAGAAGATCCCCGCAATCATCCGAATATTAAACCTTTGAAAGGAAATTTTGCTGGTTATTACCGCTACCGTGTGGGTGACTATCGTGTGGTTTATTATATTGAAGATAATGTTGCTACTGATGTTGATACCAATAGTGAGGAAGATGAAGGTCGGGTTATTGTGGTTGTAATTGCTCACCGCCGCGAGGTATACGAGTAATTTTTAAGCGATCGCACTTTTACCAGATAAGGTGAATTGGGTATGAATTAAACATATAATCTTGACTAATAATAGAAATATTTTCAACTATAGCTTGTGCAATTAATAATCGATCGAAAGGATCGTTTAAAAGTTGCATGATTAATCTTCAAATTCTTCTAAGGGTGCATCAAAATCATCAGAAATAGAAATGATTCCTTTATCTGTGCCAAATAAAGGAGGGCGTTGAGATTTTGACTTAAGTGAAACTAATTTTAATAATGGTTGTTGATTTTCTGTAATGATGATTTCTTCTCCATTTAAAGCTAAATGGAATAATTATGATATTTGAGAAATAGCTTGTGTGATTTCTACGGAAGACATAGTGAGCTAGTGGGATGCTATTTTTCGGTAATTATAACATATAAAATGTCGTATTCACGGGGAAGCGATCGGTCCTATTGAATCGCACCTCATCCAACTTCTATCAAAAAGTGCTATACTCAATCATAGTTTGTAGGGTGTGTCAGATAGTTTGGTTAATTATTTGAGCAATAAGTTTTTTGGTTTGATGGAAATTATGAGATAGGCGATCGCACTTTAACGACAACTATAAACTCTCTGGCGAGAGCGTGAGGCAGTAATTATTTTCTCCGCTCCAACTTTGACACCTTTAAATCCTTTACTATTCAAAACTCTCATAAAATCATTAGCTGTATTTTTGTTATAAAATGAGGCGATTACAATGGTACTGTTTGATTTATTGTAATAAGCATCACAACAAAAATTATTGCGAATATTAGTTAAATTACTTTGATTATAATTAATATAGACATAATGCCAAGTATTAGATCCTCCGGCAGAATAATCACCGCAATAGTTCATAGGAAATTTTATAGTATAAATTGCATTAGGGTTATTTTTGTCTGTTGTTTGAATAGCATTTATGTAATTAGAGTAAAAAGTAAGAATAATACACATATAACACCTATTCCTATCATTAAATTAATAAATTGGCGAAAAGACATATTTATTAGAAATTAATCAAGTTTTAGGTTTGAGCAACAAAAACAAAAATTGACCTACCCTAATTGATAGGCCAAGATAAAATCAAAATATTAACTTAACCGTGGTTGCGATCGTATTCATCCCAAGCCTCAAATTCCGATCTGAGTTTTGCGCTTTTATTACACTCATTACTCCAAACAATTTTGACTGATTCCTCAAATTTAACAATCCCACTGGTAATTTGAACAACAGGATGACTGTTGTATGTTTGTAATTGATATACACTGCTCCTTGCGAGAGCATGATTGGGATTGAAATTGTTATTTGCCATAAATTATTTCCTCCTTGAATCTCTAAATAATATTATATTAGCACAAGCTTTTGTTGCATTAGCTTTATTAATTTTTCTTTACATAGTCTCTTAACTACTTCAGCTAAACTACTATGTTCTAAACGTTTAAGCTCTGCTTCAAAAGTATCAATAACTTGTTGCTTTTTTCTTTTTTCAGCTTCAACGCGAATATGATAAACTTCTCGTTCAAACTAATCCATTATATTCACCTTATCTTTCGATAAAAAATTAACCATCCAAGCTTTTCAATCTTTCTTCCATTCTCCTTTTTAAATTATCACCATAGATTTTTTTTACCTCTTCAGGGTAGTGAAACTCTGGAGATTTACTATCAGATAATTTTGCAAGTTCCGAGCCAAAACTATGAAAAGTATTTCTCATTCTAGCTACTTCCCCCTCCTTCCGAATGGCATCATTTTGATTATTTACAGCTTCTCTAATTGCATTAATTTCATTTTGGACAAATCCGCTTGCTTTTTCGTATGTTACGCGAATGTCACGGTAAGCGCCCATAGCAACAATAGTTACTGCTGTAACTGGTGTTGCTAAAGCACGTCCTAGAAAATCTAAAACTATTTCTCTCTCAACTTCGCTAGGAACAACCATTTTTCCACTTTTATCTTCATAGTAAACAGGAACTGTCCTTCCTGCTACAGTAATCTCGCCAGTTCTTTGCCGACTCATTGTTTTTACTCCTAATAAATGATTATTTAGAATCTACAGAATCTACAAAGCTTACTAAAATTGAAATGATAACAACCCAGATAAGGATAGGAAGCCACAAAGAAAACTTTGTTATTATGGCAGCAATAATACCAGATACAATAATAGCTCCTCTAACCGCAAGCCTAGTTTCTTCTGGATTAGCATAACCCTGTTTTAACTTTAATTGAGATTTAGCAGTTTTCAGAGGTAAGTTTGGTATTAATGGAATATCTTCTGGAAGGTTCTTGTTTAGAGAGCGTGCTACCCAAATGATCATTTTTTGAGCGGGATAAATGAAAGTTATAATTAAAAGAAAAGCGATACAAAATTGAACCATTTTTAATCATCCTTATAATCTAAATTCCAGGTTAATTTTTAACATTTTCTTTTCCATTACCTCATTAAAAAATTTTAGGCCAAAAAGATTGTTTCCTCGGTTTTTGCTTAACTCTCTTCATCCGCTTACCCAGTCTACTTTGCATCTCTTCTAGCAATTTAGACTTAGATAAATCTTTGATATCTTCAGGGTAATTACTATTAACCAATTGACTAATAGCTGCTCCAAAATACTGATAAATTCTTTGGATTCTTTCTTTATCTTCCTCTGCTCTAATTTTATAGACTTGATTATTGAAAACTCTGTGCGATTCTTCTGTTGTTAAACGAATATCACGGTTCATATTCCCCACAACAATTGTTACTGCTTTAACAGAATTTTCTAAAGCATTATCTAAAAAAATTATAGTAATTTCTTTTTCTATTTGACTAGGAACTATTAATTTGCCCCCTTCATCTTCAAAATAAATTGGAACTCTTTGTCCATTTATAAAAATCTCACTAGACTTTTGTTCTTCTTCTATAGATCTTATTTTCTTTTCAACTTGGTTTTTATATCTATCAAACAAACTGTAAACATAAATTTCTGTAGCTTCCTCTGTATATTGCTCTTGAGTAGCCAACCCCTCTACAACAGCTTTACCCGTAATTTCGGCGTCTATAACAATTTTTTTTAGTTCGGTTTGAGATATTAAACCTTGACTTTGAAGTTCCTGTAACCTTTCAGAAACTTCGGATTGATAAGTATTTAATTCTCCCCTTATTCTTGTTGCTAAGTCTTCCATAATCAATCTAGTTCTCTGAGGTTATTTGATTATCAAGTATTTCAGCATACTTGCTCTACATAACTTTTGCCAAACAGTTAAGTTCACTCCTATGCTAAATCCCCTTGTCTGACTACTGCCACATGAAAATACGTGATTTCCTTCCCTCTTTTGTTAAGAAATTTTAAGAAAAACCCTTGAAAACCCTCGATCTTCTACCGCGAGACTAAGCTATAATAGCTAAAACCATCACTATATCTAGCATCTATGCCTGTAACAGAAATTTTACAATGGGTGGATCAGTTAGTCTTCACGCAAACAGGAAACCACCTCAATAACTTACAAAAGAATGTAGTTCAAGGAATTTGGCAAGGTAGAACTTACGCTGAAATGGCAAAAGAGTTTGGCTATGATAGTGAAAATCATATCGGCAATGTTAGCCGTGAATTATACAAAATTTTATCTGAACAATTGGGAGAAGAGGTTAATAAATCAAATTTTGGTTGGACAATAGAGAGATTAAAGAATTCATCCTCACCAAATTCGTCACAGTATTTTTGCATAGGAATCAATAGTAGTTTTAATTTATGCCCATTAAATCAAAAAAATGATAGTATTTCTAATAAAGACAATGAACTTAATCTTTCAGAAAAACCCTATCACGACTTAACCCTAGCCCCCAAAATCACCCATTTCTACGATCGCACTCTCGAACTCCAAACCCTATCCCACTGGTTAACCACTCAAAACCCCCGTCTCATCTCCGTTTTAGGACTCAGTGGAATTGGTAAAACCACCCTAGTTAAACAGTTCGTTGACCTAAATCTACCACAATTTGATGTAATCATCTGGAAAAGTATCAAACTATCCAATTCTTTAGATACCATTATTACTGAAATTTTAACATTTATTAATCCCGATCCTATTCAAACTGACAATAAATTAACTCAATTATTCAACCTTTTACGCCAGCAAAAATGTTTAATCATCTTTGATGATGTACAACAATTATTTATCCCTGGACAATTCACCGGACAATTCAAACCGGAATATCAAAATTATCAAAACTTCTTCACAACGATCGCAGATATAGAACATCAAAGTACTTTAATCTTAATCAGTCAAGAACAATGTCAAGAAATGCTCTGTTTAGATGAAGAATTATATCCTATTAAATGCTTAGAATTACAAGGTTTAGACAATACCCCAATCCTGAAAAGCCTGAAATTAAAAGACGAGTCAAGCTGGTCAAAGCTGATTGAAATCTATGAAGGTAATCCAGTTTATTTAAAAGATATTGCCAATTTAATTAAAAATCTATTTGGTGGCAAAGTCGCTGAATTCTTAAATGAAAATGGTATAATTGTCACCAAAGATATGAAATCTCGGTTGACTGAATTATTCAACCGACTATCACCTATAGAACAAGAGATTATTGTACAATTAAGTAAATGCGATCACCCAATATCAAGAGAAGATTTAAGACAAAGTTTATCCCTCTCGTCAATGGACTTGATGAATGGGTTACAATCTTTGAATCAACGTTATTTACTCAAAAGAATAGAAGGAGAAAAAGTATTATTTGATTTATCTCTAGTTGTGCGAGAATATGTGAGAAATTATTGTCGAGAATAAGGGGGTATTAAATTATGGCAAATATTGAGATCCCCTAAATATAGCGCTACGCGCTATATTGACAGATTGTTCTATAATAGAATATAATAACTCAAATCTGAGATAATCACTCACCATCATTCCTAGCGAGGTAACAATGACCACTTTACTCAAAACTCAGAAAATCTATGATGAATTCATTGATTTAATTGCCAAAGGCGCAACTCCCGAAAGTGTTGCTAAATTTCAATTTTCCGAAACAACGAAAGAGCAAATAGAAGATTTAGTTGAACAAGCTAAAATAGGCGATTTATCACCTGACAAAAAAAACGAACTAGATGAATTGTTGGTTGTCGAACATATCATCAGATTAGTTAAAGCTAAAGCTCATAAATACCTTCAATCAGTAGTAGCAGAATAGATAAAACTTATGTCTCGCACCTACATAACCAAAGAACTGAAACGATTAGTAACTCAACGGGCTAATTGTCTATGTGAATACTGTTTAATTTCTGAAGAAGATACCGGAGGGTGTCAAATCGATCACATTATCAGTTTAAAACATGGAGGCGAAACTACAACCGAAAACTTAGCCTACGCTTGTTTATATTGTAACCTAAATAAAGGTACAGATTTAGGGTCAATTATTTGGCGTACAGGTGACCTGGTAAGATTTTTTAATCCCAGACGAGATCGCTGGTCAGATCATTTTCGTCTAGAAGGTGCAACAATCCAAACTTTAACCGATATTGGGGAAGTAACAGAGAGAATATTTCAGTTTAATAATAGCGATCGCATTCTGGAAAGACAAATTTTAATTAATATCAATAGATACCCTTCCCCTGATGCGTCAAAACGAATCAATGATTAATTGCGTCATAGCAAATCCGCTACAAAACCCCCCTTTCCTTTCTGACTCTCCTTCTTGGCGTTCTTGGTGTCTACCCTGCGGGAAGCCTTCGGCTATGGCGGTTCGTTAAAAAACGAGGATATAGAAACAGATTCCATATAAAAAGAGCGAAATCATTTTTAGTTATCACCATATAGGGATAGCCGTTGCTAGTACCTAGTTCCTGACGGAGTAATAATACTTAGCTAATAGCGATAAAAATATACAATCTACTGGGGCAATTCCCCAGGAAAATGCAGCGAAAGCAGTTAAGATAGTGAGAACGATCGCTCCTCTTACCCATTGCTTTTTGAGCGGATGGGGTCAAAATCCTCTTGAAGATATCGCGCTAAGCGATCGCGATCTCAAAAAACCCGCCTTACGAGTCGGGTGGTACACTGAAACTGGTAACCCCCGCAGTCCTCACTTAAACATGACTGTATTCTCCCCCCAAGAGCCAAAAGTTGTCCTCCGCCCGGTGCAATACCGGGATCTGGAAGCGCTTGATGAGATGTTTGTGGAGGCGTGTGAGGCTGAAGACCACACCTGCTCCGCTGACACAAAGAAGCAGCTTAAGCAGGTTCGTAACTGGTACTGGTTGATGAAGTTTTTGAGCTTCTTCCCTAACCCGTTCCGGTACAAGTTTTGCGCCTATGTGGCCCAGCAAGACCGGGAAGTTCGGGGGATAATTCAAATATCCCCGTTTAATCGCACGCGCAGCACTTGGCGAGTAGAACAGGTGGTGGTTGACTCGGAAGCAGGTAGCCAAGGGATAGGCTCTCAACTTTTGCGCTATTGCTTCGAGACAATCTGGGAAGCACGCACTTGGTTGCTAGAAGTCAATATCCACAACAAAACGGGGCTGGCTTTGTATCGGCAAAATGGGTTTCAGCCCTTGGCCCAGATGACTTATTGGGCTCTAGCATCTTCGACCCTCCAAGAACTGCAAGAACGGGAACCCGATTTACCCAATCTACTTCCGGTAAGCAATGCCGACGCCCAACTGCTATATCAATTAGATACAGCAGCGATGCCGCCTTTGGTGCGCCAAGTATTCGATCGCCACGTCCAAGACTTCAAATCCAGCTTTTTCGCAGCTTTAATAGAAGGGATAAAACAGTGGTTCAACCAGACCGAAGTAGTAAGCGGTTATGTGTTTGAAACCCAGCGCAAAGCAGCGATCGGTTATTTTCAAATCCAACTGAGTCGCAACGGTTTGGTGCCTCACAAAGCCCAGTTGACGGTTCATCCAGCCTACACCTGGCTTTATCCTGAATTGCTGTCCCAAATGGCCCGCATAGCCCAAGATTTCCCGCCACAATCCTTACAACTAGCCTCTGCGGACTACCAACCAGAACGAGAAGAGTATTTGGAGCAACTGGGTGCTGAGCGGGTGGAACATACCCTGCTAATGTCTCGTTCGGTTTGGCATAAATTGCGGGAATCTAAGCTGGTATCCTTAGAAGGTCTGCCATTGTCTGAAGTACTTCAAGGTTTGCAGCGTTCTCGTCAACCAGTACCGGGACGGATGTCTTGGTTGCGATCGCGACAGCTAGCAACACCGGAGTCGGCGAGAACCGATTTAGCACCCAATGTCTCCGGACAACCAGGGTCAAAATCAGAATCGTCCCCGGAAACAGCTGACGGCGTCGCTTTCAAAGTATCGCGCCAAGGTTCGTCTGGCAGATCATCCCAGGTAGATAGTGCCGAGACTCAGCAGGAGGAACCTTCTTGCTAGCATCTGGCTCTAAGTAGTTAACATAAAAATGCCAGAAAGTCAAGAGTGCCCTGACCCCGCTACCCCGCTACCCCGCTCCAGAGCGCCTATTTCAGCACTGGGGTTGGATGTCGGTCGCAAGCGCGTTGGGGTAGCCGGATGCGATCGCACTGGTCTGATTGCCGCTGGTCTAACGACCATCGAGCGCAAATCCTTCGATCGGGATCTCGAGCAGCTGAGGCAACTTGTCGCCCTGCGAGAAGTGCAAGTCCTCGTCGTTGGTCTACCCTACTCTATGAACGGAACTTTAGGCTTTCAAGCCCGATCGGTCCAGAAATTTGCCCAGCGGGTCAGCAAAGCCTTGCAGCTGCCCGTGGAGTATATTGATGAACGACTGACTTCCTTTCAAGCCGAGGGACTGCTAAAAGACGCCAACAAATCGCCATCACGGCATAAAAGTTCGGTTGATCGGATTGCTGCGGCCATAATTTTGCAACAATGGTTGGACGAGCGACGCACACCGTAATAGCACTCCCCTTGGTTGGAGCCTTGCAAATGTCTAAAAAGAAAGAAAATGAAGATTTCCAGAATAAACCCGTCATCATCAAAGATGAAGCGGGACTCGAACTAGCTTGTTACATCGAGCGATCGCTGGAAGTCGAAGAGGAAGAATATGTTCTCTTGCTACCAGTTGACTCACCAGTCGAGATTTTTGCATGGAATGAAGACTCTGAGGAAGAGGAGGCGGCAACAGTCGTTGAAGATGACGAAACCCTTGACAAAATCTTTCCCGTTGCCCAAGCTGTGCTAGCAGAGCAAGACCTCATACTCAAGCGCACCGGATTCTCCTTAACGGTTGCCGGTGAACTGCCAGAAGTAGACGAAGAAGAAATACTCACTCTGGAAATCGAGGATGACATAACTCAGCTAGAGCCTGAAGAGTTACAGTTCCTGGCTAGTTTTTACCACGAAGAACAGGAATACGCGATTTACACCCCCCTCGATCCACTCCTTTTCTTTGGACGTATTAACCAAAAGGGTGAACCTGAGTTACTTTCCCCAGAAGAATTTCAAAGGGTGCAGCCTTTGCTTGAAGAACAATTGTTCGATGAACTCGAATAAGTTAAAGCTATGCAACGCCTCTCCAAGTGGTTGTTTTATATTGGCCTATTCCCAGTAACCCTGGGGCTATGTGCTTGGCAAGGCTGGTCTTGGTGGAGTTGGGCTTCTGCCCCGCCTCTAGCATCAGCAGCCACCGCAGCATCACCCGACGCGGAAAAAACGTTACAAATCCGAATTCCACCAGGAACTTCGGCTTCCCAAATTGGCCGCGATCTGGAGTCAGCTGGTTTAATTCGTTCTGCTGAAGCTTGGAATCTGTGGGCGCGTTGGTTGACGCTGCAAGACAAAGCGGGGTTCAAGGCAGGCACCTACCAGTTATCACCCACTCAGTCCCTGCCAGAAATAGCAGTCGAAATTACCAAAGGTAATGAAGTGCAGCGTAGCTTCACCATTCCCGAAGGGTGGTCGCTCAAGCAAATGGCAGCCTACTTTGAAGCACAAGGCTTTTTCAAAGCTGAAGATTTTTTGGCCACCGCTAGCCAAATTCCCCGCGACCAATTTCCCTGGCTACCCAGCGGTATACCTCACTTGGAAGGGTTTTTGTACCCGGACACCTACCAGATAGCCGCTGGTGCTGTTACACCTGAGAGCGTCATTAAACCGATGCTCAAAAGGTTTGAGGAACTAGCTCTCCCCGTATATCAAACCGATCCGCAAAAAAGCCAGATCGGCCTGGTTCAATGGGTCACTTTAGCCAGTATTGTCGAAAAAGAAGCGGTGGTTCCAGTGGAACGTCCCCGGATTGCAGGCGTCTTTGTCCGGCGCTTGCGGCTGGGAATGAAACTTGAATCTGACCCAACGGTTGAATACGGATTGAATATTCAGCAGACCCCAGATCAGCCCCTAACTTTGAACCAAGTCAGGACACCCTCTCCCTATAACACCTATCTGAATCGAGGTCTGCCGCCCACCCCCATTGCTAGTCCCGGCTTGGCTAGCTTAAAAGCAACTCTCGCTCCTGAAAACACTGAATATATCTTTTTTGTGGCTCGCTACGATGGTACTCACGTCTTCAGCCGCACGCTGGCAGAACACGAAGCAGCAGTTGTGGCAATTCGCAAACAACGATCGGCGCGACGCCAAGCTACTTCCAAGCCCATCTAAGCTGTAACGCATTTATTTGCACCGTTGCCGCAAGGAAGCCGGGGCGCCGGAAAAAATTTCAGATTGTAAATTCTAAATTTGCAATCTGAAATCTTAAATCTGAAATTCCTAAGCAGTATCACCTCAAAGAACTTCCCTACCTAGACAAATGTTAGGTAGGGATGAATGACGACCAACTAATAGACTGAGCGATTAGCGAATCAATGCTTCTTACATTTGTGCTACACTCTTACTGTAAACCTATAATCGCAGTAATGCTTAGAAAAGTAGTCAAAGTTCGCCTAATACCAACCAACGAGCAGCAACACCAATTAGCAAAAATGTTTGGGTGTTCGCGTTGGTGGTGGAACTTTGCACTCAACAAAAGCATTGAGACATACAAGGAAACAGGTAAGGGATTAGGACAGTCAGCGCTAAACGCTTTGCTACCTAAACTCAAAAAAGAGGAAGAAACTGAATGGTTAGGTGAATGTTATAGCCAAGTTTTGCAGGCGACAACACTTAATCTTACGACTGCTTATAGAAACTTCTTTGATGGACGTGCAGGGTTCCCTAAGTTCAAATCAAAGAAAGGCAAGCAGTCTATTCAATACCCCCAAAACGTTAAGATTGTAAACAGCTATGTAAAACTACCAGGTGATATTGGTGAAGTTAAAGCTAGTATCCACCGGACAATAGACGGCAGAATCAAAACCGTAACTATTAGCAGAACACCATCAGGTAAATATTTTGCTTCTATCTTGTTTGAGGTGGAAGGCGAAAATCCAAAAACCGCAGAAGGGAAGATTTACGGAATTGATTTAGAGGTTAAACATTTTGCCGTTGTCACTGATGGCGAGAAAGTTTCTAAATACGACAACCCTAAGCATTTAGCCAAACATGAGAAAAATCTAAAGCGCAAGCAAAAGAAGCTTGCACGCAAGAAAGACGGAAGTAACTCTAGATATAAGTATCGAAAATTTGTTGCTAAAGTTTACGAACGGGTAGCCAACGCGAGGCCGGATTTTCTACATAAACTTAGCCATAAGTTAACCAGCGATAGCCAAGCTGTCATCGTGGAAAATCTTCATGTCAAGAGCATGGTACGTAATCACAATTTAGCGAAAGCAATTTCTGATTGTGGATGGGGGTCGTTTGTCAATTTTCTAACTTACAAACTAAAGCGCAAGGGCGGAAAGTTAGTAGAAATTGACAGATGGTTTCCTAGCTCTAAACTCTGTTCTAATTGTTACTATCAAGTGGATGAGATGCCATTGGATGTGAGGGAATGGACTTGTCCTCATTGTGGCACTCATCACGATAGGGATGGAAATGCAGCAACAAATATTAGAGCAGAAGGAATCAGAATGCTAAAGACGGAGGGAACAGCCGTTTCTGCTGATGGAGGGGAGGTAAGACCAAGAAGTGGACGCAAGTCTGTTTTGAGGCACTCCCCTGTGAAGTCGGAAGCTCCAACTATACCGTCAGGTTAGTTGGAGTAGTTCACAATTTTGGATTGTTATTTTTATTGGTCATTAGAAAAGGACAAATGACGAAGGACAATCTAAAATCTAAAATTGCTATGTCTAAAACTATTGTCGTCAAAATTGGCACTTCCAGCCTGACCAATCCATCTACGGGTAACCTTGCCCTTTCCACGATCGCCTCTCTAATTGAAACCCTCAGCTATCTCCGCACCTTGGGACACCGCGTAGTTCTGGTGTCATCGGGAGCGGTAGGCGTTGGCTGCGCTCGCCTGGGACTGCGGGAGCGACCCCGCAGCATGGCCTTAAAGCAGGCTGTGGCAGCTGTGGGACAGGGACGCCTGATGCGGATTTACGACGATTTGTTTACGTCCCTGCAACAGCCGATCGCGCAAGTATTGCTGACCCGCAGCGATTTGATGCAGCGCAGTCGCTATGTCAACGCTTACAATACTTTCCAAGAACTGCTGCGGCTGGGTGTCATACCAGTGGTGAACGAAAATGACACGGTGGCAATAGAAGAGTTGAAGTTTGGCGATAACGATACCCTCTCTGCCAGAGTCGCCAGCTTGTTGGAGGCAGATTGGCTGTTTTTATTAACAGATGTCGATCGCCTTTACTCTGCCGATCCCCGCAGCAATCCCGATGCACAACCGATTAATCTTGTCAAGCAAATTGACCAACTGGCAGAATTACAGGTACAAACAGGCTCTAGCGGTTCTGGGTGGGGTACTGGCGGCATGGTTACCAAAATCGCCGCAGCTCGGATTGCCACCGCTGCTGGCGTGCGAACCGTGATTACCGAAGGCAAGTCTCCCCGCAACATCGAAAAAATCTTGCAAGGAGAAGCAATAGGCACCCACTTTGAAGCTCAACCGCAGCCTAGCAATGCCCGCAAACGTTGGATTGCCCACGGTTTGATTCCCGTTGGCAAGCTTTACCTAGACATGGGGGCTGTAGCTGCGATCGCTCAGGCAGGGAAATCCCTGTTAGCGGCTGGGATTGCTGAAGTGAAGGGGGACTTCCATGCCTCAGATGCCGTAGAGTTGTGCGACGCCACAGGTCGCGAAATCGCCAGGGGAATCGTGAACTATAGCAGCACTGAGCTACAGAAGATTATAGGCCGTCAATCAGCCGAAATACCCGCAATTTTAGGTTATGTCGGTGCCGAAACAGTCGTCCATCGCGATAACCTTGTCTTAAGTTTGTAGGGCGTTCGCTCGATCGTGCCGGAGGCATTAGCATTCCGGCAGAAAATCTAGGTTTTAGGGAATAACGTAAGTTGCTAGTTATATTATTAAGGCTTTTGCACCAGGTACGTTGTTGCGCTTTAGCGCTAAAGCGCAACAACGTACCTAACTAGCAACTTGAGTTAATAGATTGTTGTCGGTCAGGGCGAAGCACTTGCGTAATTATGTTATTTCTAATATCCAAAAATTTCGGCGCAAGTGCTTCGCCCCTACAGCCCCTACCCTCAGCCTGTGGAGATTATTCGTCGCTTGTGGATTTACGACGATGGCCATTGGACTCCCATTGTTTAGCCCAGCAGCGTTCTAAAAGTTGAATTCTGTAGAAATACCAGAATTGATGGGGATTCAATACGAGTTTAGTTGTAGAACTAAAGAGAGGCTGGTTGAGATACTGCCAGATCGGGAATCTAATTTTGCTGTGTTTTGGAGCCATAAACTGAAAGTTATAGAGATAAGTGGAGTAAAACGTTGGCACTCTGCATCTATCTTAAGTGCCATTTTAGGGCTTATTGCTATAACTGTGCCAAAATTCACAGCAGATTGTCTTGGTGAGGATTGCGGAATATATGGTGCAACTTTTTACATAAGTCTGTAATTTTACTTAAGTATTAGCTCGACATTGCTACCCAACAGGCTCGCGAAGCAGATTCAACTAGGCAAAATTGTGCAGGTACGTACTGCTGCTCTACAAAACTTGGCGATCGAGCTTTGGTTAAAAGCTTTATCCCAACCTTTAACACCCCAGTCAGCAGCCATAGTTCACAGTAACCTGGCAACTGCCTTCAGACAAATTGGTCAAATCGATCGCGCGATCGCCCATTGGGACGAAGCAATTGCTATAACCAAACAGCAGAAAGATCGGCTTCAACTGGGTAGCCTCTATCCACAACGAGACGATTAGCGGTAATATCCAATATCCCAGCATCCCCAAAATCGGGATTGCTCACAGCGATAAAGCCTCGATTGCGGATAGTCAACCTGTCAGTCACTATGTACAAACTGCCTGCGGCGGCGGTAGTGGTAGACCGAGAATACAAGCCGCTGGGAAAGTTGGCAGATTCCCCCACCAATTCCACCGACTCCCTGGCGCGGATAGCAATATTTCCCCCCGCACCGCTGCCCGCAGTATTTGATTCATTACCTCTAGGCGGCGTTGATTCACTGCGGTGGCATCCCAGGGCGCTGCGGTTAAAAAATGGTGTAATTTGTGGTAAGTTACTCCTACGGCGTTGTTCGCCATCTGAGTGATATTTTTTCGCTCACTTTCTCCTAATAATCCGCCAAGTGATGTATCATTATAGCCAAACCTTAAACCACAAAAAATTTCGTGTTAGAAGCCTTTGTCTTTGCCACAATCTTGTGCGGTTTTTTTGGTATCATCCTAAAAAAGAACCTGGTGATGAAGATCGTCTCTATGGACGTGATGAGCACCGGTGTAATTGCCTATTATGTCGTAATCGCATCCCTAAATGGCTTGTTCACGCCAATTATGGGAGAAGTCAAAAATAGAGCTTTCGCCGATCCAGTCCCCCAAGGGATCATCTTAACTGCGATCGTCATCGGCTTTTCGATTCAAGCCCTGATGCTGGTGGGTGTGATGAAGCTAGCACGGGATAACCCCACATTGGAAACCAGCGAGATCGAGAAAAATAACACGCCGTAAACCCATCCATGAATATTATTACGATCGCTTGGCTGACCATACCATTTTTTATCGGATTCGTCATTTATCTACTCCCCAAGCTTGACAAATATCTCGCCTTAGCAGTCACCTTTGTTTCTGCCGGCTATGCGCTACAGCTATTTCTCGAAAAGTCACCCCTCAAACTCAACTTACTAGATAATTTCGGCGTTCAAGTAGTCGCAGATCAGTTAGGCGCATACTTTATCTTGACAAATGCCATAGTAACTGCTGCCGTGATTTTCTACTGTTGGCACAGTGGTAAATCAGCCTTCTTTTACTCCCAGATGATTATTCTGCATGGTAGTATAAATGCTACCTTTATCTGTGTAGATTTTGTCAGTTTATATGTCGCCCTAGAAGTCAGCGGAATAGCAGCTTTTCTGTTAATGGCCTATCCTCGCACCGATCGCTCTTTATGGATAGCCTTGCGCTATCTATTTATCAGCAACACCGCCATGCTATTTTATCTAGTAGGCGCAGTGCTAGTCTATCAAAAACATAATTCCTTTTTGTTTGACGGCTTAAAAGGTGCGCCACCAGAAGCCTTAGCCCTGATTTTTCTCGGATTATTGCTCAAAGGCGGGATTTTTGTATCGGGATTCTGGCTGCCGCTAACTCACTCAGAATCAGAAACCCCAGTATCTGCTTTACTATCAGGAATTGTCATCAAAGCCAGTATTTTACCTTTATTGCGCTGTGCTTTGGTTTCCGATGATATTGATACTATCGTCCGAATTTTTGGCGTAGCAACAGCTTTAATGGGAGTTTCCTATGCCGTCTTTGAAAAAGACACAAAACGGATGTTAGCCTTCAGCACAATTGCCCAGTTAGGCTTTATTCTAGCATCACCCGCAGTCGGCGGTTTTTATGCGCTAGCTCACGGTTTAGTGAAATCAAGTCTCTTCTTACTCGCCGGTTCATTACCAAGTAGAAACTTCAAAGAACTGCAATCTAAGGCGATCGATCCTACTCTTTGGATTGCCCTAGTTATCGCCAGTCTCTCGATTTCCGGCTTTCCTTTGTTGGCAGGATTTGGGTCTAAAGTGTTGACATTAACAAGTGTAGCACCTTGGCAGGTAATCCCTATGAGTATCGCCGCCGCAGGCACAGCCATAGCCTTCGCCAAATTCATCTTTATCCCGCGCGGAGAAAAACAGGAAGTCAAGCCGGGTTTGTGGCCCGCCGTCATCCTCTTAATTAGCGGGCTAATTATCGCAAATGTAGTATACTTAGATGCTTATAGCATTGAGAGTATAATTAAAGCACTTGGCACGATCGCGATCGGGTGGCTGATTTATGTTTTAATTATTAAACGGTTAGCGATCGCTGTGCCGCGTGTACCTGAGCAATTCGATCATCTGGTAGGTGTGATGACTCTAACTTTGATCGTACTCTTTTGGATGGCATTAGCGACAGGAACCCACACTTAAATCGAAATTGCGATCGCTAACAGTAAGGGTATGCAAGAAACCTTTGGCAAAAGTAGAAAGTATCTTGTAATTATCTGCGTTTATCTCTGTTTATCTGCCTGACATCTGCGGTTGTTGCACATCAAAGATTTATGCAAGAAGTCTAAAAAGGAAAAAAGATGATTGGAAGTTTGATATTACGATTGACAATTTGGTTTTTGCTTACCGCCGATTTCACCGTGCCAAATATTATCATTGGTATAGCGATCGCATTTCTGTTACCTCGTGGCTATACATCCCCGGAAAGGATAAAGGATTGGCTAAGTATGCTCAAAAAAATCCTGATTGCGATTCCAGTAGCATACATTGAAGCCTTTGAAATTATCATTCGTCCCCATAACGGAGAAGACATGATTTTGGAACGGGCAAAAATGAAAAGATCGCCGATCATGATATTTCTGGATGTATTTCTAATCACCTTTACACCCAAAACAATTGTGGTGAGACACAACCAAGAAGGCTGCTACGAAGTTCACCGGGTTTTCCCGATTAAAAAACCATGAATTTGCTCTTAATTGCGATGATTGCAGCGATGCTCATCCCCATGTACGAGGCATTGAAGGATGATGATATTTGGCAAAAAATGTTAGCATTGGGTAGTATTTCCAGCAAGGCAGGAATTATGACTTTGTTCATCTCTGTCTTGCGCGACGATTGGATGATTGGGGCGGTGGGGGCGATTATCCTGACTGTCGGAAATGCGGGATTAATGCTGTTAGCACACATAATAAAACGAATGGATGATTTATGATTGATGTGTTGAGTTATCTGTTTTTTGGTGTAGGAATATTCTTCTGGTTTTGGGGAACTTCTCACCTAGTCGGCAAGCGATCGGTATTATTTAAGTTACACAGTCTTTCGGTTGCGGATACCTTGGGTTCCATCCTAATAGTGATCGGGCTGCTGATCAAAATACCTAGTAGATGGCCGCTGCTAACTTTAGCAATTATTTCCTTAGCAATTTGGAATACAATGCTGGGATATGTGTTGGCGCATTGTTCCAGTGACGAGGCAGAAAATCAGACGGAGTTTCCACCAGAAGCCTTATGAATGATGATAGCTATATCTATATCTTAACTGCGCTGTTGCCCTTGGCTGCTTGTATGGTAGTAGTTCAGGTGAATCCCTACCATGCCCTAGTCATTCGTGGCATATTAGGTGCGATCGCAGCATTGGTATATTCAGTGTTTGGGGCGGCGGATGTGGCTTTGACGGAAGCATTGATGGGTACAATGCTGGCAATAACCCTGTATGCGGTGGCGGTGCGATCGTCCTTGGTGATGCGTTTGGGCGTGTTGGAAGAGGAGAAAGTCGAGTCGGATGGCGATGTTTTGAAGGTAGAGTTGACGGTAGAGAGTCCCCGCGATTTTAACTCATTGATGAAGGATTTTCGCAGAATTTTTAACAAGTATTATCTCCGTATTGAGGTAGTACCTTTCACAACTCCCCAGGCTTTACACCGCGCCCTGATGGAGAAAGAAATTCATGCAAGTTGTGTGCCTGTGCTAGATAGTGATGCAGCAGGTGAGGCAGAAACAAAACATTATCAAACTGTGACTAGAATCCAACGGCTATATGACATCATGCAGCCTGAGATTTCATCAATAAATACCAGTCTAGACTATAAATTTGCTTCAGGTTCAGGGGAGGATTCTCAATGAAATGGGTTTACATTGCGGCGGGGATATTGCTTTACATCCAAATGCTGTTTTTTGCGAATCCAACTACAGGTTTATCTGGATTGGCAATAGTAGAATTGATTGTCAAAGATAGTGGAATTCCGAATGCAGTATCGGCGATTATTTTCCGAAATCGGCTCTATGACACGATTTTTGAAGTGGTGGTATTTACGATCGCCATTATGGGCGCTAATTTTCTCTTAGCCACAGAAAGACCATCCTGCACAATTTATCAGTTTACGGATCAACCTTCAATTGTTTTAGCCCGTTTAGGAGCAACTATTGCGGCTTTGGTGAGTATTGAATTGTCACTGCGGGGGCATTTGACTCCGGGGGGCGGTTTTGCGGCGGGTGTTGCGGGGGGAACTGCGATCGGTTTGGTGGCGATTACTTCATCATCGGAGTGGATGCAGCGGATTTATGAAAAATGGCACGCGGCGATATGGGAGAAGATTTCAGTATTGGTTTTTGTGGTGTTGTCGGCGATTACTTTGTCTGGCTACGAGTTGCCGCATGGAGAGTTTGGGGCATTAGTTAGCGGTGGTGTGGTGCCTTTGTTGAATATTTTGGTAGCGCTAAAAGTTGCCTTGGGATCATGGGCGGTGGTGTTAATTTTTATTCGTTATCGGGGATTATTGTGATAGATTTTGGAACTGAGAATATAGGTAAAATTCCTGATAATGCTATAGTTAAAAAAGCTGATAATTAGAAGAAACTTCGATATGTCGCAGTCTAGTCCATACCAACCTGTTCTACTACGAATATTGCATAGTGCTATTGCATTACTAACTATTTTGGCACTGGTTTCAGGTTTTTGGGTTTATAATACCTATGACAAACGTTGGGGTAGTATTCCTTTACCTAAGCTAGAAGATATTCAAGGTATTCATGGCACTATTGCCGTGATGTTTATATTGCTTCTCCCCTTTTTTGCTCTATACAGTTTTCATCTCGGCTATCGTCGTCTAGTACAAAAGCAATCTTTCAACCAATTGAAACAACTTGGTAAACCTGTTTGGTGGATATCATTACATCATATTGCAAATACATTGATGTTGCTTGCTGCAACGTTTGCTGTGGTGACTGGTCGAATGATGAAAGAAAAATGGTTGCCTGCTGGAGAATTTTACCACGAATGGTATATGGCTCATTTAGTATCGTGGCTATGTGTGTTTATTAGTTTTGCATTACATCTACTATTGGGAGTAAAAGTAGGTGGTGTTCCATTGTTAGTATCGATGGTTGATTGGAGAATTCGCGATCAAGATAGACCACATTTTTGGTTGCAAGAAATCAGAATTAATCACTCCAGTTTGAGCTTGAAAATTATTGAAATAATTGTGATTGGTGGGATCATTATGGCATTTATTTTACCAGCTTTGAGTTCATAAAAAGGCAACCGATCAAGGAAGGATACTGTTCTGGATGCGGTTGCCTGAATTAATCAAACGTCCTCATTAATGATTGGATTAGGTGTCCCTTTGACATACACCTTATCAAGAGCTTGTTGCAGGGCTGTGGTGCGATCGCCTAACACATGATCGGGATGAATCAGATCAAACAGACCCAACTTCTGCAAGCGGCCGTAAATTTTTTCACTGGCCCCGACAATGTAGACCTGTAGCCCCTTATCGTGGGCATCCCGAATCACGTTTTCGATCGCCAGCGAAGCCGTCACCCCCATTGAGGGCACTTGGGACAGATCCACGACCAAAGCATCGGCTTCTTTCATAGCATTGTGTTCGCGAGAGATCGCCTTGGACAAGCCAAAAATCATTGGACCGCTCAAGCAAAACAGTAAGACTCGTCCCTCCCCCTTGTCTAAAAGCTGCTTTTGTTCACTGGTCAGACGAACATCATCATCTATATCAGAAATCAACTTCACATCACCAGAGCGCACCTCGCTTAACTGTTGGATAGTTAGGATGTTGGCAATAAATACCCCCACACCGACAGCCACAATCAAGTCTACAAAAACCGTCAAGAACAACACCCCGTACATAATCAGGGCCCCCTTGGTGGAGACTTTGTGCGATCGCTTTAAGAAACTCCAGTCGAGAATATCAATCCCCACCTTGAGAGCAATTCCCGCCAACACCGCCATCGGAATCGGTTGGGTCAGTTTCGCCGCCCCCAAAACCACCACCAAAAGCACTAGCGACCGCGTTAAACCAGATAATGCCGAAGTCGCGCCAGTCTGGATATTTACCACTGTCCCCATCGTGGCACCAGCACCGGGTAAGCCACCGCACAAGCCAGATATGATGTTGCCAATTCCTTGACCAATCAACTCCTTATCAGACTTGTGTTCCGTCCGGGTCAAGCTATCTGCCACTACTGCGGTCAGTAGGGTATCAATACAGCCCAACATCCCTAGCATCAACCCATCTACAAACATCAGTGTCAGTTCACTTGGGTTAAAGGTCGGTAGTTGTAAGGGCGGCAGTCCGATGGGAATTTCCCCAATCCGGCGAATATCAACGCCCTGGAATACAGTCAGAGAAATCACCGTACCCACAATCAGGGCTACCAACTGCGGCGGTACCACTTTCTTCAACTTCTTAGGCATGAAGAAAATAATCGCCAGCGTAACTGCCCCTAAAATTGCCTCCGGCGGATTGATATTAGCAATCAACTGCGGAATCGACGTAAAAGTACCTAACACACCGCCCTTGGGCGCAGCTTGTCCTAGAAACGGTGCAATTTGCAGAATAATCAGAATCACCCCAATCCCAGACATAAAGCCAGAGATGACGCTGTAGGGCATCAGAGTGATATATTTCCCCAGCTTAAATATGCCAAAAATGATTTGAAATATCCCCGCCAACATCACAACAGTGAAGGCCATTGCCAGACCTTTTTCTGGGTTAAGGGCGGTGAGTCCAGCAACAATTGTAGTCATTACAACGGTCATCGGCCCGGTTGGTTCTGAAATCAGCGTGGGGGTGCCACCAAATAGTGCTGCAAAAAAACCGACACAAACCGCCCCATACAGTCCACCGAGGGGGCCAACTCCAGAGGCGACCCCGAAGGCCAGAGCCAGGGGTAATGAGACGACTGCCGCCGTGACACCGCCAAAGATGTCGCCCCGCAGGTTATTAAACCGAATTAGATTGGTGATTGACATAAGTTAAGTGGTGAATACATCGTGCGTAAGGTCAACTGGAAGCACATCATCTTTTAAAGATGATGTATTTGGGCATGAAATCTGAAGCTGGCTATTTACAGTCAGACTTCGGATTTTGAAATTTGAAAATAGTTAAATCATTCGATATTTTTTACTTTACGTCATTCTAAGTCACCATAACTGTTTCATGTCCACAGAAAAAAACCTATTAAGCATAGATAGTAATTTATGCTTAATAGTTCAGCTTATAAACTTGCTGAAGGGGTGAAAACTATGCTCGAAAGCTTTACAAGCCAAGGGTTTTAATCCACCCACATCCTGAAAAATTGGCAGGGATCTCTGGTGGCCGAAAACGAATCTATAAGCCTTATAGCTGCTAGTATTTGAGTTTCTGGAGCTTTGTAGGTTGGGTTTCGCTTCACTCAACCCAACCTACAAAGAAATGGCGAAGGTATTGCCCTTAGAAACCCGGTTTCTGGAGCGCCCATTACTTGCGTTCTGGATGTTCGGCCTCATACGAGGGAATATTGAACTGGTTAATAGCCGCAATCAGCTGGTATAATCGCCCAAAGTCCCGTTGATTGAAGTACAAAGCGAGGCGAGGCAAGTCAAAGCTTTCATCTCCTGCCTCTTGGGGGAAAGCAGAGGTTTTTTCAATCCGCCCTTTGACTAAGATGTCTTTGAAGTTTTCATTCAACCGCTCCACATCCTCATCTTTGAGTTCGGACTTGAGGCGAATCACGAATTGGTCTTCCACGTAGCGACTGGAATGGTAGACGCGATAAAAACTGGTAATCGTTTCGCAGGCTACATCCAAGTTGTCCGTAATCGTGTATACGCTCCGGTCTTCTGGACTAACTAAACCGCGTTGCACTAGATGCTTGTCAATGTATGCGTCCCAGTCTTTCCAATAATCTCCGCCTGGGCGATCGATCAAAATTAACGGAACTGGCCCATACCGACCCGTCTGGCAGAGCGTCAAGCACTCAAAAGCTTCGTCTTGGGTGCCGAAACCGCCGGGAAAAAGAGCCACAGCATCACTTTCCCGCAACAGAAACAGCTTGCGCGTGAAAAAGTATTTAAAGTGAATTAGTTTGGGGTCACCCATAATGAATGGGTTTGCTTCCTGCTCGAAGGGGAGTCTAATATTGAGGCCAAAGGATTTTTCGGCTCCCGCGCCTTCGTTCCCAGCCTGCATGATACCACCACCACCTCCGGTCATCAACATGAACCCCAGAGCGGTGACGCAACGGGCAAAGTCAGCGGCTATCTGGTATTCGGGACTATCCGCTGAGAGGCGAGCTGAGCCAAATATGGTGACTTTGCGAACGTGCCGATAGGAATAAAATGTCTGGAATCCCCGCTCCAAATCTTGTAAAGAGGCAGTCAGAATCTTCCAGTCCAGGCGATCGATCTCACTCCCAGCGATTCGCAGGAGCGTCCCCAGTGACTGCTCAATCCATTTTTTGTGTTTTAGTGTTGGCAGCCGCTCGATTATCTCCGCCAGGTCTGCTGGGAGAGTATCAAACGAGGGAGTAATGGTCATAATTTTTTCGCACTGGCGGGTATTCCATACTAGCAAGATTCAGGCTATTGAGCGTGAAATTGCGACAGCACGGTAGCAATTCTTTACTAATTGCAACCGATGAGTCAGTTAGGACGCAACAAAAATCAAATCAAATAAATATTGATTGCGGCATAAGCCGCAGCGCCAGCCCAACCCCTCTTATGGGTGCGCTGGCGGCGCGGTTAAATTCTGTCAACATTTTTGGACAAACAGAAATAGGGCGGCCTCACCAGTCGCCCAAATAGAATTACAACAGCCCAGCAGGCTCTAGCTCAACCAGGTCTAGAGGTGCTTCTCCAAAGTGTTTGCCAGCGTAGTCTTGGGAACCGCGCCGACCACCATATCGACCCTCTGACCTGCTTTGAAAATCATCAGGGTGGGAATGCTGCGTATCCCATACTGGCTGGCCACGTTAGGATTCTCATCCGTGTTGAGTTTGACAACCTTCACCTGGCCTTCGTACTGCTGCGCTATTTCCTCCACGACCGGCGCAACCATCCGGCAAGGACCGCACCAAGGAGCCCAAAAATCAACTAAAACCGGAACTTCACTGTCAAGTACTTCTTGCTTAAACGTAGCGTCTGTTACTTGTGCGGCTGCTGACATGCCTACAATTCCTTGCTTAAATATTGTCTTTATTTCCTTCGGAATTCTACCATAACCGAAAGAGATCTTCTTTCCACCTTAAAGCATATACATATTTTAACGATTTTGTGCCATAAGGAACCGCCCGAACGTCAGTCCGGGCGGAGTGTGGTGTGAGGAGTGAACGGAAACATGCGTCTCCGCTATTTCTATTGTATGCCACAGATTCGCTTTTTCCAGGGATTTAGCCGGGAGTCCTGAAAATTTTCCCAAGTAAATTTGTTAAGTACATCTACTTACCCATCCCCAGTTGCTGGGCTTTTTGGTAAACTTTGCCTTCGGTTAACAAAGAGGGCGCAATTACTACTTCGACTTGTTGCATTTCCTTGATGTCCTTGGCTCCCAAAGTACCCATGCTAGTTTTTAATGCGCCTAGTAAGTTATGAGTGCCATCATCCAGTCCGGCTGGCCCTCGGAGGATTTGCTCCAGAGTGCCTGTAGTGCCTACACGAATGCGAGTGCCGCGAGGCAGAACTGGGCTGGGAGTAGCCATACCCCAATGATAACCGCGTCCGGGTGCTTCTTTGGCTCTGGCAAAGGGTGAGCCAATCATCACGCCGTCTGCGCCGCAAGCAATGCACTTGCAGATATCGCCGCCGGTAATTAAACCGCCATCAGCAATTACTGGCACGTAGTTACCAGTTTCCTGAAAATAATCATCCCGTGCGGCGGCACAGTCGGCAACGGCAGTGGCTTGAGGGACACCTACACCCAAGACGCCGCGAGAGGTACAGGCTGCACCGGGGCCAATGCCTACCAATACTGCGGCTGCCCCAGCTTTCATTAAGCTTAGGGTGACTTCGTAGGTGACGCAATTGCCCAAAATTACTGGGATGGGCATTTCTCGACAGAACTGGGCCAAATCTAGTGGCGTTACCGACTCTGGCGAAAGGTAAGCGGTGGAAACTACTGTTGCTTGCACAAAAAATAGGTCTGCACCAGCTTTGGCGACAACTGAGCCGTATTTAGTCGCGCCTGCGGGGGTGGCGCTGACGGCGGCGATGCCACCTTGACTTTTGATTTCCTGTATGCGCTGTTCGATCAGTTCGGGTTTAATCGGTTCGGCATAAAGTTCTTGCATCAGGGCGACGAACTCGTCTTTACCGACTGATGCGATGCGTTCTAAAATTGGTTCGGGGTCAGCGTAGCGGGTTTGAATACCCTCTAGGTTGAGGACGCCTAAAGCTCCTAGTTGCGATAGGAGGACTGCCATGCGAACATCGACTACGCCGTCCATCGCGCTGGCAATAATAGGAATTTCTCGATCGATACCACCAATGCGCCAGCGAGTGTCTGCCAAACTGGGGTCTAGTGTCCTAGTCCCAGGGGCTAGGGCAATTTCATCAATTCCGTAAGCTCGGCGAGCGGTTTTGCCGCGCCCAATTTGAATTTCCACGCTCGTACTCGTTCCCAAGACTATTTAAGCTAGGGTATCAAATTGTAACGGTTATGTGGCCGGGGCGAGGGAAGGAGTTAGGGATTTTTGACTAGGGGTGGGCGATCGCACTCTCTTTCTAGCAGATGATGAGGTGCGATCGCACTGTGTTGATAACTCGCCTGGAGGTTTAAACCTTCAGGATCATAGCCCGCCTGGGGTTCAAACCCCAGGCTAATAGCTGAAGTCCACTTCAGTGGACTGAAATACTTTTTTTAGTCTGGATTTACGCAACTAGCACATCAAACAGAGGTACGTTGTTGCGCTTTAGCGCTAAAGTGCAACAACGTACCGAAAAATCAACCTTTGTCTTGTGAGACACTGCTGTACTCCTATTAGTCCTCTTTCAGAGGACTTTCGCTATTAGCCTGGGGTTTGAACCCCAGGCGGGATGACTCATTGTAATTCCTCTAAAATTGCGATCGCACTCTTACTCCAGCACATAAAAATCCACATCAATTTCTGTTTTCAGTTCGGCAACTTGCTGCATAATAAGTTTATCGAAATGAATCGCTGGAACGCTGCCACTCCGATAATAAATTACGCAAGCAATTTCTGCATAATACTGAGAACATACCTCAACCAAAGGTAGCCAACCTGCTTGCAATTGTTCGATAACAGACTTAATATGAGCTTCTAGTTCAGCCGATTTTTCCAGTTTAGAATCAAGTCTCCAGCCATTGTGTTTTTTGCGAATAGTACCCCTGGAAGTAATTAAGTCACCAGCCCTCCACGTTTTAGTGGGAATTATGCCAACTTTTGCCGTAATTTCTTCCGGTTCAAAATCGAGCCCAGTCAAGGCGAAATAGGCGTAAATTTCAGATTCCATGCCAATAGTCCTTTATTTAAAAAATCATTAATGTTGAGTCCTGTATCCTCACCTGGAACTTGACCCCCTTTAGGTTTAACGTATATGTTCCCATCTCTGTCTTTGTAAAGGTCTTTCTTGGAGGCATTTTCCTCATTTTTAAGGTCATGGATATCTACTCCCGCTCTTTGTAGTTTAGCAATTTCGCCAGGAGTTAGAAGCTTGTCCTGTCTCCAGTTTCGCTCCAGTTCGCCTCCCTCTGATTCTATTTCTGTCATGCACCTGCCTATTGCTGCCAAATAGTTACAAATTAGCGCGATCGCACTTTTCAATCTTCATCTGGTTCAATTCCCAACGCCCTTAATTGTGCCGCCAATCTTTCTGCACGTTCTTCCGCCTGCTGTCTTGCTTCATCTGGTGAAGGATATTTTCTCCCTTCTTCGTCATACCAGAACAACCACTCTCTCGTCCAACCTTTATAAGTTCTGGTTTCTCTGCCAATTCCTAAACCTATTTCTGGCATCCATACAGGTTCGCCAGATTGTCGGATATACTCACCATTAACTAAGCGATGAACTTCAAAAGCATCTCCTCGTCTACTATGATAACGAACCGGCTTATAAATTACATAGTACAAAACTCCCAGTTCGGCATAATCTATTTTCTTTTGTTTGTATTCTCCTCTGTAAGTTTTGGAAACTACTTCTAATACCAAGATTGGTATTACTCCGTTTTCTTGCCAAACGACATAACTTAAACGTCCCTGTTCGCCAACAAAACGATTTACACCTAAACTGAGGAAACCATCAGGAACAATCGCCGGTTCATTGGAAGTGTGGTAAATTGCCATATCAACACCAAAAAACCAATCTTGGCGATTTGACCAGATTGCTGCCAGAATTGCTAACAATAGATTGGGTATGAGGTTTTGTAGTTCATTGTCCACAGGGGTTTCGTCAGATTCAAGTAGTTCTTCAGAGGATGGAAGATATTGCTGCGGATTGTACTGTACCATAATTTCCCTCTTTGGGATTTACTGATTATATCTTAAACATTGCGACCATTTTAAATATTTTATACTGAGAGCTTGCAGCAGAAAAGGTAGAACTTCCCGGATTTCGTGACCAGGTTCAACCTGGTCACGATAAAGCTACTTTTAGGATGTCAATCCTTCTTTATCATCCTTACCAATAGATTTCGGTGGTGTGGAAGGAGTTGACATTGGCGTTACTCGTCGTGATGTAGATGAGTCAGTCATTTGCCGCTTTGCTGCTGTTGGAGTAGATTGCTCTTGCGATGTGTCTGAAACTGGTAAATTATGATTGCCATCGTTACTGACTAACTGCTTTACTTGTGCAATTAACGCTCCCAATTTACCCTCATCAAGCAATGTGTTAATCAGTGCTAAACCACTGGTAGATAACAGCAGCTTATTCACATCGGTAGCACCATTACCGTTGTTGCCATTGGCACCAGGGAAAGAGTAAATTCTGGCATCACCCAAAACACCTGGTTGCGGTGCCAAAGCTTGCATAATTTCTGGCAGCTTGTCTGACAGTTCTGGCCAAATTGTGGTAATAATCTTGGCACTTAGATTGGCGTTGCTGATGGTATTTTCGGCTGATATTTTCGCGGCAATACCTTCTGCTTCTGCCAAAGCTTTATCGCGGTTAGCTTGTGCTAAGGTGCGAATGGCTTCGGCTTCTAATTCTGCCGCTTGTTGGGCGATTTCTGCTTGCCTTCTGCGCCGGAAAACATCAATTTCCACGACGTTTTGATCGGAGATACGACGTTCTTGCGCTTCTCGTTCTGCTGCAATAACCGATAGGTTTTTTGTCCGTTCGGCTTTTTCAATTTCGGTAGCGGTTGTTACCGATCCTTCTGCTTTGGCTTTTTGTGCTTCAGCGACAAAGCTTTCGCGTTTTTTGTTGGCAACTGCAATAGCAACATCTTCTTGAGCTAGTCGCGCTTCTCGTTCGGACTCAGCTATTTTTACTTGCGCTTTTAGCTTAGCAGCTTCTACCGTTTGCTGACGGGTAATTTCCGCTGTTTCTGCTTCCTGTTTTTGCAGTGCTTGCGCCACTTTGAGTTGTTTATTGCGTTCTTCCAGAGAAATATCTGCCTCAATTTGGCTTTGTTGCACCGATAGTTTCTTGCGAATTTGTTCTTCTTCAACCGACCTGTCTTGCAATATCTTAGTCCGAAGAACTGTAGCAGCTTCGGTGTCTTTTGCACCTTGAATTTCCCGCTCTTTTTGAGCCTTCAATGCTTCTACTTGTAACTGCTGCTCTATTTTGGCAGCTTCTTTCTCTTGGGCAATTTGAAGAGAGCGTTTTTGGGCATCTAGTTCTTTCTGTTCGATCGAAACTTGGGTTGTCAGTTCAACTTCTCGTTTCTGCTGAATGGATTTTTGAATTGTTTCCGTCCGCAGGCGCACCCCTTGAGCATCGAAGAAATTATTGGTGTCGTAAGTATCGCCTTCTTCAATTTCAGAAATAGCAATGTTATTGAGGGTTAAACCCACTCGTTTCAAATCTGGCTCAACCAAGTTTAATACTTCTTGGGCAAACCCTAACTTATCCGAATCTATTTCTGCCAAATCCTTAGTTTTCGCGGCAGCACGAATGGCATCATCTGCCCGTTTTTCTAAAGCATTTTTAATGTTTTCAGGTGTGATTTTTCCTTGCAGAGAAAGTCGAGCGGCAGCAGTCAAAACATCTTCTTCTGAAGCTGTGATGCAGACATAAAAGGTAACTCTCATATCTGCTCTCAAATAGTCTTTGGTGCGAACTGCAAGTTTGCCAGTGCGCTCAACATCAATGGAAATTTCTCGCAGAGGTACGCGGGTGAGTTCGTGAAATCCCGGCAGAACAACACAACCACCGTTGAGGAAGACGGTCTTCTTTTTAATGAAAACTCCACCAGTTCTGACAAAAGCTTCGTTCGTGGGTGTAATAACATAAACCCGCGTATAAGCCCAAATGCTCAATAGCAGCAATATAACCAAACCAGCAACGAGTCCCGCGAAGAAGGTGACTCCTCCACCCAACATATCCGCTTGAGCGAGTGTAGGCTGAACGGGGGTTTGATAAAGTGTTTGAGCCGTTAGAGTTGACCTCGAATCTTTTGAATTCGCCTCTGTTGGTAATGGTGCAGGTGCGAGTTCAGCAGTTGCGACAATGGGTAAAGATTGGATGAAAGTTAGCCAAAATAGCATAGCGATTAAAACCTAATGCGAATTTTGTTTTTGGTCGAGTTGAATATGGCTGGTATTGCCCACTCTACTATCGTATATCGTAAATTTTTATTTGGGGGCGAGTTTTCTAGCCAATGGTCTTGATCGGAACTGTCTTTAGTAACAACGAGATAACTTTGAGGTTGGCGATCGATCACCAAGACTTTTTGACCTCGGCAGGGGACAACTTTTGCCCATTCCGGTAATGCGGCACTGATGGTGACAAGATTGCGAGCTGAGTCGATCACGTCCACTTGCCCAATTTTGCCTTGGTTTTCGATCGGTATTGTGGCAGAAGTAACTGTGCCGATGCAACCAATCACGCGATCGCTGCTGGCATCCTCTCCAAAAGATGCGAAAATTTTACCGATCGGTCGGGCGATCAGGCTACCTGCCAATAAACTAATTACTAGGGCTACTACCGCTACAACTCCTGCTAGAAAACCTTTGGGGATATTGCCTAAGATGCTGGCTAAGCTGACGTTGAGCATCCAGCCAATCAGGCCCAAGAGACTAAAATCTGTAGCTAGTAATAAAATCAGGGGTGCTTTACCAAAACCCAGCCATCCAAGTATTAGCAGTGGGTTAAAGTTAGCGTCGGTATCGGTGTCTGTGTCGAAGTGCAAACCGCCATCGTCTACATTTGCATCAACATCGACATCGGCGTCTAAATCGAGGTCATCGTCTCCCCCACCCGAAACAATCACTAATAGGAATAATAAAACTCCCATTATCAAGAAAATCCAGTAGGGCAGGTTGGCTGAGTTAAACAGCATAGGGTGCGTTTGCGTAGCGTGCCGGAGCCAGATTATCTGCCTTCAGTATGAAAGAAAAGAAGGCAGCAAAACTAACTCTAAAATAGCTGCCATACAATGAAATATAGGGAGAAACGTTAAGATTTTTAATCTATGAAGCTGAAACGACTGGGCCACGTGGCTATTTGCGTAGAAGATATCGATCGGGCCGCTGAGTTCTACAAAAACTTGGGGATGGAGTTAGTCTGGAAGGATGCAGACTGGGCTTATCTCAAGGCTGGCGAAGATGGATTGGCGCTGATGAGTCCCAGCTACGACCAAGCTGGGCCGCATTTTGGGTTTATTTTCAGCGATCGCGCGGAAATTGAAGCCGCCTACGAGCAGCTGAAAGCCCAAGGTGTTAAAGTCAGCCATATTCACGATCATCGAGATGGCACTGCATCTTTCTACGGTCGCGATCCCGACGGCAATGGTTTTGAGTATCTTTACGAACCTGTAGCGGTTGCTGCTGCTAGCAAGAACTAGCAAAGCTTGCGGCCAGCAAGAACATCTATCTGGGTGCGGGAGGTTCACTCAGGCGGTCTGAGGATAGTTGTAGCTTCGGCAAGAAGACTGCATTTTTCTCCATCGTTTTGCCCTTGATATCATGTCCGGTAACATCGGGACCCTAAAAAAATCTCTTTTCAGCATCTGCGTTCATCTGCGTTCATCTATCTTCATCTGCGGTAAAAATTTAACCCATGATTCCCACAGACAAAGCCGATGTAACCGGACATGATATGACTTAGCTTACGTTCAAATCATAATATTAAGCTTTGATTCAATCTGAGACTTTAGAACTACTCGAATGGCCGCGCCTGTGCCAACATTTGTCTACGTTTGCTGCCACTAAGCTGGGAGCGATCGCATCTCGTCATCTCCAAATCCCGCCAACTCAGGATGAGAGCCTGACTTTAATAGCACAAACTAAAGAAGTTTACAAACTCGAAAATCGCCTGACATCAAGCTGGACTTTTGATGGAATTTGTGATATAGGAGATGCTTTGGAGCGAGCCGGACTCCAAGGTATTTTGTCTGGGGAAGAGTTGCTGAATATAGCGACGACCCTGGCGGGGACAAGGCAGCTGCGCCGAGTCATCGACAACCAAGAAGATTTGCCCGTCCTGACAGAGCTAGTCGCAGATTTGCGGACATATCCAGAGCTAGAGCAGGAAATTCACCGCTGCATTGACGATCGCGGCCAAGTAGCAGACAGAGCTAGCACCAAACTCGCCGGAATTCGACTGCAAATGCGGCAACTGCGAGACAGGATATACCAAGTATTGCAGGGGATTTTGCAGCGACAATCTGGTGCGGTGCAGGAACAGGTGATTACCCAGCGTGGCGATCGCTTTGTGATTCCCGTCAAAGCAACTAGCAAAGATGCCATTCCCGGTATCGTTCACGATTCTTCCATGAGCGGCGTTACCCTCTATGTGGAACCCAATGCAGTAGTGTCCCTGGGGAACCAGATGCGGATGTCGATCCGCCAAGAGCAAGCTGAGGAAGAAACAATTCGCAAAGCTTTGACTGAGCAGGTCGCCGCAGTTCAACCGGATTTAGAGAGGTTGTTGGCGATCGCAACTACATTAGATCTGGCAACTGCTAGAGCGCGTTACAGTTACTGGTTGCAAGCTAATCCACCCAGATTCGTCGATCGCGCAGAAGGGGAAACCGTTACCCTACGGCAATTGCGCCATCCTCTACTGGTTTGGCAATATCAGCACGAACAAGGCGCAGCAGTAGTGCCAGTGGATTTACTGATTGGGCCGCAAATTCGAGTTGTAACTATTACCGGCCCCAACACTGGCGGTAAAACGGTTACCCTGAAAACGCTGGGTTTAGCTTCCCTGATGGCGAAAGTGGGTTTATTTGTACCCGCAAGAGAACCTGTAGAATTGCCTTGGTTTGACCAAGTTTTAGCAGATATTGGGGATGAACAATCCCTAGAACAAAGTTTATCTACGTTTTCCGGTCATATTCGCCGCATCAGTCGGATTTTAGAAGCAATTGGAGAAAAGGGAGCAGAGGAGCAGAGGAGCAGAGGAGCAGAGGAGAGTGATTCTTCTTTCTCCCCCCCTCCCCCACTCTCCCCCTCCCCCACTCTAGTTTTACTTGATGAAGTGGGAGCGGGTACTGACCCAGCGGAAGGGAGTGCTTTGGCGATCGCACTGTTAAAATATCTGGCAGATTCCGCACAACTCACCATTGCTACCACCCACTTTGGCGAACTGAAGGCGCTGAAATATCAAGACGATCGCTTTGAAAACGCTTCTGTAGAATTTGATGATGTTAGTCTTTCGCCTACTTATCGCCTACTTTGGGGAATTCCCGGTCGTTCCAACGCACTCGCAATTGCGCGACGCCTGGGACTTAATCAAGAAGTAGTTGAAAACGCCCAAACCTATGTAGGAGAAACTTCCCAAGAAGTAAACGAGGTAATTGCTGGGTTGGAAGCGCAACGCAAGCGTCAGGAAAGCAAGGCAGAAGAAGCAGCGCAAGTGTTGAAACAGGCAGAGCGTTTTTATCAGGAGGTTTCCCAGAAGGCTGCTGCTTTACAGGAAAGAGAACGACTGTTGCGACAACAACAGGAACAGGAAGTGCAGAAAGCGCTTGCTGAAGCTAGAGGTGAAATCGCACAGGTAATTCGTCGCTTGCAACAAGGGCCAATGACGGCTCAAGATGCAGTAGCTGCAACGGAAGCAATCAATCAAATTGCTCAACGTCATTTGCCAAAACCGCCAGCAAAACCCAAACCTGGGTTTATGCCTTCTGAAGGCTCGCGCATTCGGATTCCCCGATTGGGACAAACTGCTGAAGTGTTGAGTTCTCCTAACGAAAACGGTCAGCTGAGCATCCGGTTTGGGATGATGAAAATGACAGTAGCTTTAGAAGATATTGAATCCCTAGATGGTCAGAAACCAGAACTTCCAGCTAAACAAAAACCTGTGGCAGGCGAGACGCCTACCCCACGGGGGAAACAGGGGGGGTTAGTACAGCAAGAACCCAAACCGGCGATTCGTACTTCCCAGAATACTCTCGATATTCGGGGTAGTCGGGTAGCAGATGCGGAAAGCGAGATTGAACGTGCGATCGCAAAAGCATTGTCCTCTGGCGTGTTGTGGATAATTCACGGCAAAGGCACTGGCAAGCTGCGGGAAGGGGTTCACGAATTCTTAAAGCTGCATCCGCTGGTTGAGCGTTTCGAGTTATCGGGCCGATCGGAAGGTGGTGCTGGTGTTACTGTTGTTCATCTAAAGTAATGGGAATTGGAGAATTGCAAATTAGACCTCTTGCAAAAGTCCAAGGGAACCCCACCCCCTCACCCCCTCCCCGCAACGGAGAGGGGGAAATCTCTTATTCCCTCCCTGGGAACCCTTGCCCCTGCCCCCTCATATCGTGTCCGGTTGCATCGTTAGATGAGTGAGATCGTCAAATTTTCTGTTGTCATCGGTGGTTAAATTTTTACCGCAGATAAAGACAGATGAACGCAGATAAACGCAGATAAGAATAATCACACGAATTTTTTAGGTAACCGATGCGTAAGGACATGATATCACCCCCTCTCCGTTGCGGGAAGGGGAAAAAATCTCTTATCCCCTCCCTGTTAACGGGGAGGGTTAGGGTGGGGTTCTAAATATTTTGGCAACAAGTTTATTGAAAATTATGTAACCTTCTTCAATCTGCAATTTTAAATCTTAAATTTTAAATTAGCTCACCCCCAAGTGAACAGTTCGCTGGTTGAATTCTTGCAACAATCCAGCAGGTTTTGAACTTCATTTTTGAGGATCGCGTAACGCCAGCCAAGTAGTTCTCCTTTGTGGTACGAAGTCGCCTGACCGATGATGAAAGGTTCTTGCGAATAAGGGGTACGGCAGCGAATTTTGCCTTCGTCGTATCCCAGCCAAAAGTCGGTGGCTTTTTGAATCGAGTGATGAATATGCAGGCGATATTCGGAAATTAACAATTCCAGATGCAGCAAGCGTTGCTGTATGTCTTGTTCCTGCTGGTACAACCATTCACACAGCTGATATGATTGCGGCCCCCAAAGGTTTTGCTGTGCGATTTCCTGCCAGATTTTCTGCCAATTAAGTTGATAGGTTTCCTGTATGTAAGACAGAGATGCTCCAGCGGTTAAGGTTTCTGCTAATCCTGAAGTGGCTTGGTTAAACTGGGTCAAGCCTGCCTCAAGCGAAACGAGTGCTGCTTCGCAGTTTTTCAGTTGCTTATCAGCCCAACGATTTGTCATAGTTTTTTTAATTAAGCTTTTTTTTAATTATTGTAGGTTAGTATTTCCAGGTTGCCAATTGCGCTTGTTTACAATAATTTAAGGCTGTTATCCCTTATCCCTTTTTGATGTTGATATGTTAAAATCACTTTTCTGTGTATACTTCGCACGGGCCTAAATGGGCGAAGCATTCCGTAAATAATTTGTTGGTTGAACCCAAAGATCTTTGACGGAATGCTTCGCCCCTACAGACATAAAAAAGCTCGGTCTGTGACCGTGCTGAGTATAGTTGACTGTTAACCGATCGCTTTCTGCTCAATTTTATATGAATATTCCAAATTGGATCACTTTTTCCCGTCTGTTGGGGTTGCCGTTTCTCCTTTATGGTTTGCACAACCCAACAGAATCAAGCCGTTGGATTTGTTTGGCAATTTTTCTGGTAGCCGCCAGTACGGATTGGTTGGATGGCTATCTGGCAAGAAAACTTAACCAAGTTACCGATTTGGGCAAGTTTCTCGATCCGTTGGTAGATAAATTGCTGGTGTTAGCGCCCTTGCTGGCGTTGATTGAGGAAGGTCAGGTTCCTGCTTGGGGGGTGTTTCTGATTTTAGCACGGGAATTGGCGATCGCAGGTTGGCGAGTTAATCAAACTTCAATTTCTGGTGCAAATATCTGGGGTAAGCTGAAAACGGTGAGTCAGATAATTGCGATCGCACTCCTCATCGCACCCCTACCCGACTCTTGGAAAACCCCCTCTCTCGTTGCTTTTTGGGTTTCTGTTGCCTTCACTTTAATTTCTGGTGCAATCTATTTGTGGCCACAAAATCTTACCAAAGAAAATGCTTAATTTACAACCAGAAACCCGGTTTCTTGAAGAAACCGGGTTTCTCTTTCTTCAAGAAACCGGGTTTCTCTGTATCTCAAAATTATCCGTGTGATAATCCCTGTGTGCTATCCTATTGCTTTCAAAATCTCATCATCTACGGATAAATCAACTTCAGCTTTATCTCTTCCAGAGGTGATAAAATCATTTTGAAATGAATCTTTCAACCCAGAAATTAGATCGTATTCCGGTTTCCAATTCAGTTCAATCATCGCTTTATTGATTGATGCGAAGAAATGCTGCACTCTTAACGGAAAACCTTTGCGTTTGCCGAAATCAAACTTTTTAGGATCGTAATGCACAATTTTCAATTCATCGGGTGATTTTCCGGCTGCAATTGCACAGGCGCGTGCAAGTCCATCAAAAGTGACGTAGCGTTCTCCCGATATATTATATATCTGTGCGATCGCTTTCTCGTTCCCCAACACCGCCGCCATCGCGTTGGCTAAGTCTTTGCAATGACCGAGTTGGGTGATGTGTAATCCGTTACCAGGGACAGGAATGGGCCGATCGCGGACAATTCTGTCAAAAAACCATGCTTCCACATCATTATAATTTTGTGGGCCGTAAATATAAGTAGGCCGAATTGAAGTAAAAGGTGATCCTTGTTCGATTAAGTAAGATTCAGTTTCATGCTTACCTTTGTGGCGACTTTTCGGATCGATCGCATCCCCTTCAATATGCGGTAATTGGTCGGTTTTGAGATAAACTCCCGCCGAACTCATATAGACAAAATGTTTAACTTTGCCTTTAAAAATATCCGCCAAAGGTTGAGTATCGCTAAGTTCGCGTCCGTTGTTATCAAAGATAGCATCAAAGTTTTCCGAAGATAACTTTTCTTTGATTTGGGAGGCGTCAGTGCGATCGCCATGAATTTGTTGTATACCTTCAACTGGCGCAGGTTTTTTGCCGCGATTAAATAATACGACTTCGTGACCTTGTTCTAACAAGATTTTAGTTAAATAAACCCCGATAAAGCGGGTTCCACCCATGATTAAGATTCGCATTTTCTTGTATCCTATCGATTAGTTGATTTGGCTGGGATTTTCCAAGACTGGCCTTGACATTGAATTTCGTCGCCATTTGTAACAACACCAAATATTTGGCGTCCTATACTATATAATTCTTTCCTTTCTTCATCAGTTAAGTAATCATCGTGCGAGCGCAAGGAGTTTCACCTATGATTTAAGATTCGCATTTTTCCATTTCATCACTCTTTTTTGGTGGTAATTTCCAAGAACGTCCTGTTGTATGAACTTCATCACCGATGATACGAACGTTACCTAGTTCTCGCCCTAAACCAAAAAACTCTTTCTTCTCTTCATCAGTTAAGTAACTTCCGTCAGCTCCTTTCCGAGGATCGCCCCCCGCTTCTAAGTAGCGCTGACGAGCTATAGCGAAAAATTGCTTAAATCTTTCGTACTTTTGTTTCCGATCTTCAGTAAGTTCTGTCATAGTTCTGACTCCGGTTCAATAGGTGTAATATCTCCATTCTGCAACATTTTAGCAATGGGGAGGAAAGGGCTAGGGGTCTGAATGTACCAAATTCCTGTGTTTTGATCGTAGAATCGCTCCTGAAGTAAAAATAAGGTATCCAGGGCGTTGAGAATTAGATATTGTTCTTCTGTTGGTTCCACAGGTTGTTCATCAGTACGATCGCCTTAGTTATTTTACAGCCTGAGTTGAGTTATAGCAATTTTACCAGAGAAGCAGACATCGACATCGGTTCCGGGAGTGCGATCGCGTTTTGCATACTCTCCATGATAGTAATATTCATCACCTTCAACTCGGTAATTTACTGGCAAAGGTTCCGTACTGGGTTGGCAAAACACCATATCTGGATCTGGATCTCCGGGAAGGAGATGTGGTAAATTAACATTCCAGAAAGTACCGGGTGCGATCGGTCTAGTGAACAAATCATCTAATACTTTCGCAGTCCATCTAGCAGCAGTATCCCAATCAACATTTAACTTGCCTTTGCGATAGTGGGAAACTGCAATTCCGGGAATACCGTGGATTGCAGCTTCTCTCACTGCCGCCACCGTACCCGAAATGTAAACATCAACACCCATATTGCCGCCAGCATTGATGCCCGATAGAACCCATTTGACATTTTTACAAAGATGTGTAATGGCAAGGCGGGTACAATCAGCTGGAGTACCACCAACAGCATAAGCGGTTTGCGATCGACGTTCGACGTGAATAGCGCCAGTGGTGGTAACTTGATGACCGCAACCCGATAAATGGTCTTTCGGGGCGACAATGATGGCGTTACCGTTGACAGCTTTTTGTAATGCGCGAATACCTGGGGCGTCGATGCCGTCGTCGTTGGTGAGAATTAGAGTCATAGGTTTTGGGTAGATTATAAACGGACATCTTGCAGAATTATCATTACTCCCTTTCCGGTGGAAGACTATGTATAGTGGGAGGGCGAAGCATTGCGGGATTAAGCTTAACTCAAAACCGAAAAGTTAATTCCGCAATGCTTCGCCCCTACATAATCTTGTGGCGGGAACGGAGTAAGCCCAACAATCTGCAAGGGATTTTCATCCTATACAATCAGAGTGCCGACCAATTACAATTAACTAATGGAAGTACAACCAAGGGAGATTCAACGTTACATCACCCCAGATGGGAGAATTCCTTTCACTGAATGGCTTGATTCCATGCGGGATAGAAGAACCAGAACTACTATTAAATCTCGACTTGACCGCGCTAGTCAAGGTAATTTGGGAGACTACCGTTCGGTGGGAGAAGGGGTTTTTGAACTTAGAATAGATTATGGCCCTGGCTATCGAGCTTATTTCGGACAAATCGGATTAACAATTGTGCTTATCCTCTGTGGTGGAGATAAAAGCACTCAAGACCAAGATATTAGCAAAGCGAAGGAGTATTGGGCAGATTATGAAAAACGTAAAGACCCCAGCGAGTGATAGCTACTACGACTACTTAATTTCATCTCTAAAAGAACCTGACGAATCGGCAATGTATATCGAAGTGACATTGGAAGAAGGAGATCCAAAATTATTAAATTTGGCAATGGGAAATGTAGTTAAAGCACATCAGAAAATGAATAGTTTATCGGAAAAAGCTAAACTGCATTATCAGAACCTCAACCAGATGTTATTAAGCGATGAAAATTCAGAAATTTATACTTTGGTAGCGCTATTAAATGAAATGGGTTTTCGCTTGGAAGTAAAACCTAAAGAAATCGAATCTTCTTCTAGTTAACTCTAATCTAAAATCTAAAATCGACTTATATGACTGCTGCTAACAGCACCGATTTTAAAGCATATCTGGAATCGATTTGCAGTGACGAAAAATATCTCGGTTGGCAGGATTTTTATACGCCAACTGATGCTTTACCTTTACACCGTCAACGCATCGAAAAGAAGCAACCGCCGCGACGGGTGAATTTAAGCTTGAGGGTGCAGACAATACTGTCACCAGAAGAAAAAGCAGAAAAAGAAAAAGCAGAAAAAGAAAAAGCAGAAAAAGAAAAAGTCGAACGGCTGGAGGTACTGGCAGGATTACGCAAATATGCCGATAATCATCTGTTATTGGTGGGAAAACCCGGTTCGGGGAAATCGACAGCTTTAGAACGGCTATTGTGGGAAGAGGCAGAGAATGCGAGACAGAAGCAAACCCCACCCCCTAACCCCCTCCCCGTTGACGGGGAGGGGGGACAAGACGGGAAGGGGGGACAAGACGGGGAGGGGGGACAAGACGGGAAGGGGGGACAGAAAATCCCGGTTTTGGTGGAACTGCGCCTCTATAAAACTTCGGTATTGGGGATTATTGGCGATTTTTTGTTTCAGCATCGATGCAGGTTAAACGAGGCGGAAATTGAACAACTGCTGTTGGCGGGAAGATTTTTGCTGCTTGTCGATGGGTGGAATGAATTGCCAAATGAAGAAGCGAGAAAAGATGTCAAGAAATTTCGGGAGAAATACCAGCGCTTTACGCCGATGATTTTCACGACGCGGGAGTTAGCGGGGGATATTGGCATTGAAAAAAAGCTGGAAATGCTGCCGCTGACAGAATCACAAATGCGGCAGTTTGTTGTTACTTATTTGCCTGAAAAAGGGGAACGTTTATTACGGCAATTGCAGGGACGTTTGCAAGAGTTGGGAAAAACACCGCTATTGCTGTGGATGCTATGCGTAGTATTTGAACACAAAGGCAATATACCGCCGAATCTCGGTTTAGTGTTTCGCGGCTTCGCTGAAAGTTATGATAACCAAATCAAACAGGATGTCTCTACAGATGAATCTCGCAGTCGATGGTTTTTCCTATTGCCGCATTTGGCTTTCGAGATGATGTGGGGGAAAGCAGCAACGGATTTGCGAGTGACGATACCGAAAGAAGAAGCTGAAGAGATTTTGACTGATTTTTTAGCTACAAAGAAGTTTGATAAGCCTCGCGAATGTGCTTTTAACTGGCTGAACGATTTACTGAAATATCACCTGATTCAACTTACAAATAGCAATCGGGAAATAGAATTTCATCATCAGTTGCTTCAGGAATATTACGCCGCAGAAAAGCTACTGGTGCAGTTGCCTAAACTCAGTGATGATACGCTGAAACGAGATTATCTCAATTATTTGAAGTGGACAGAACCGCTGGCGCTGATGTTGGCATTGGTGGAGGATGAGGAACAGGCGTTGCGAGTGGTGAAGTTAGCCCTTGAGGTTGGATTTGCGGTTAGGGGCAAGGTTGGCGGGGGAGGTTAAGCTAGAGTTTCAGGAGAAGACTGTTGATTTAGTGGTTAAATTAGAAATTCCTCCAAGTTTGAAGGTTAAATTTTTAGATATAACCCGTTCTGAAAAAGCTGTTCCTGCTTTAATTCTGGCCTTGAATCATGAAGATTCTGATGTTCGTTGGAGTGCGGCTGACGCATTAGGAAATATCGGCAACTCCCATGCGGTTGATGCTTTAATTCAGGCTTTGAATCATGAAGACTCTAATGTTCGTGGGAGGGCGGCATACGCATTAGGGAAAATCGGCAACGCCCAGGCGGTTGATGCTTTAATTCAGGCTTTGAATGATGAAAATTCTTATGTTCGTAGGAGTGCGGCTGAAGCATTAGGAAAAATCGGCAACTCCCAGGCGGTTGATGCTTTAATTCAGGCTTTGAATGATGAAAATTCTTATGTTCGTAGGAGTGCGGCTGAAGCATTAGGAAAAATCGGCAACTCCCAGGCGGTTGATGCTTTAATTCAGGCTTTGAATGATGAAAATTCTTATGTTCGTAGGAGTGCGGCTGAAGCATTAGGAAAAATCGGCAACTCCCAGGCGGTTGATGCTTTAATTCTGGCTTTGAATGATGAAAATTCTTATGTTCGTAGGAGTGCGGCTGAAGCATTAGGAAAAATCGGCAACTCCCAGGCGGTTGATGCTTTAATTCTGGCTTTGAATGATGAAAATTCTTATGTTCGTTGGAGGGCGGCTGAAGCATTAGGAAAAATCGGCAACTCCCAGGCGGTTGATGCTTTAATTCTGGCTTTGAATGATGAAAATTCTTATGTTCGTTGGAGGGCGGCTGAAGCATTAGTAAAAATCGGTAGCCCTGAATTACTGCCCCGTCTCACTCCATATTTGAAAACAGATAATAAACTCTACGCATTAAAAGCAATTACTGGCATTCAAAACCGTTGCAAATACTATAATTATGAAATATACACATCTCTCGCACCTGAAAAACAAAAGCCCGAAAATGCTATAATAGCTACGTTAAACACGATAAAGGAAACATTCAACACCATGTCAGACACTCCCAAAGTTCAAATGAATTTCCATAAAGAAGTATATGGTGTTGCTGGAAATGTTGAAGGCGATCAAATAGTTAACGCCCAAAAACAAAATCTCGCAGAATACGCCGCCGAAATTCAGCAATTGCTAGAACAACTAGCTAAAAATAATCAAACAATCATCCAATCAGACAATCAAGCTGTTGTAGTTTCAGCGATTCACGAAGAAATCAAGCGCAATCCCACAATAAAAGCGCGGTTGTGGAATGCTTTAAAAGCTGGTGGAACTGAGGCTTTGAAGTTAGCATTAGATGCGATATTTAAAAATCCAGCCGTTAGCATTTCAGTGGAGACAATCAAAGGGTATATTGAAGCGGAGTAGGGTTTGTCGATTTGGACAATTAGCCTGTCTGGGAATCAATTTGCTTGCATCTGCGAACAAGTCCGCCTGCGAATCAATTCGTTTGCATCTGCGAACAAGCCCGCCTGCGAATCAATTCGCAGGCTAATACCGAAAGTCGTCTGAAGACGACTGGTGGAAGCAGAAATTCAGTCCACTTCAGTGGACTTCAGCTATTAGCCTGGGATTTGAATCCCAGGCGGGATGACAGCGAAGCGATTGATTTTTGTTTACATTTTACCATGATATTTGCGTTGATGATTAAAATGCGATCGGACTTTGATTAAAATCTTGCATCTGCGAACAAGCCCGCCTGCGAATCAATTCGCAGGCTAATAGCGAAAGTCGTCTGAAGACGACTGGTGGAAGCAGAAATTCAGTCCACTTAAGTGGACTTCAGCTATTAGCCTGGGATTTGAATCCCAGGCGGGATGACAACGAAGCGATTGATTTTTGTTTACATTTTACCATGATATTTGCGTTGATGATTAAAAAGCGATCGCTCTTTCTCTTCAGTCCGCGCAGGGGAACCCCACCCCCAAACCCCCTCCCCGTTCACAGGGAGGGGGCTAAGAGAGAAAGCTAAGAGAGAAAGCTAAGAGAGAAAGCTAAGTTAATTCATCCAATTTGGCGCGAACTGCTTGAATATCTTGCCACATCAACCACTTCGGACTGCCACTTTCCTTTGAGGGATTTCGCAACAAATAGGCAGGGTGTAAAATAGGCATACAAACTCGCCCTTCCCATTCTATCCAAGTGCCTCTAATTTTCGTAATTCCTCTTTTATCCCCAGTTAAACCTTTGACAGCAGTCGCGCCAGTTAAGAGAATAATTTTTGGATTGACTAGGCGAATTTGTTCTAGCAAATAAGGTTTGCAAGCCGCAATTTCATCTGGCTTAGGAATTCGGTTATTTGGTGGTCGGCAATTATTTACATTACAAATGTAAACATCTTTTTCGCTATTCAATCCAACCGCTGCGAGAATTTTTTCTAATAGTTGACCCGCTTTACCAACAAATGGCAAACCCATCTCGTCTTCATTTTGACCGGGTGCTTCGCCTACAATCATTATCGGGGCTTGTGGGTTTCCTCGTCCAATGACAGCATGAATGCGGGTGTCTCCCAAACGACAGCGATGACATTGGTTGCAATGATTGGCTAGTTGGTCTAATGTTTGGTAAGTACCAGGGGGAATGGGTATTTTTGCACTCGTGGGAATCAAATCTGACCTAAAGGCTGACAGGGTAGATGCTTCGCCATCAGGTAAAAGGTCAAAAAGGCTGAGTTGTTCTTCGTTGGACATAGATTTAAAATGGCATATCATCCTCGTCAAAATCGTCCTGGGGAGGAAAGTCATCACTCTCTTCGGGCTGTGGCTGGTTTTCTGGTTCTCTTTGCATATCAATCCAGCGTTTGGCTTGCTTGAGTGCTTCTTTCTCGTTTTTGGCGTTGTGAACTGGGATAAAGCATTTGCCACCGGAGTTCCAGACTTCTACGCAGAATACTGGTCTGGCTTCGATAATCCAACCTTTATAAATTTCTGGTGAACTCATAGTTGATACCAATTCTCTATCCTGTTGCTACATATCGCCTAACCTTACAATACTGTTAACTTAAGGATAATAGTAACTCAAGTTGCTAGTTATAAGATTAGCGCTGCTCTTTGGTACGTAGTTGCGCTTTAGCGCTCTTATTACAACTGGGATAAGAGCGCTAAAGCGCAACTACGTACCTTAATGATATAACTAGCAACTTACGTTAGTAGTAATTGGTTTTTGTTTAGAAGGGCTGAAGCATTCGGTGTCGAGTCTGAAGCAAAGTATTGCAGTGGTTCAGTTGCCGAAATTAGTCCGAGGCGATGCTTGCAGAATTTCTTTTATTTTATTCTGGGCCGATCGCATTAGCTGTTGCGCTTCTGCATAAGCGGTCGTCTCCGGTTTAACGTTCTGCAATTGATTGATAATTCGTTGGATTTGACTAATCATTTCGTTACGATCGACTGAGGAAGCATTGCGGGTGGTATTCGCAAGTAAAGATTCGATTTGACTTTTAGCCATCTCCAGATCTCTTACAGAAGCTTGTTCCATTTCCAACCTAGTTCGTACTGTTCCCACGTCACTTTGATATTTAGCTAGTAACTTTTGCGCTTCTACGTAGCCAGAGTCCTCTACTCGAACTGCTTCCAGCCGATCGATCGCCTGTGACCACAATTTTTGGATTTCCTGCCACTCACTAGCACTATGAGGCGGATTCTGCGCCTTTTGACCAGCCGCTATAGCAAATTGCTCCGCCACCTCAATCAAAGTTTCCGTTCTAGCACTCTTTGCGGCTATACTGGCAACTTCTTGAAAATCGCGCTGATAATCTGCTAATTTGGTTCTTGATGTTCTTCCGATCAGTGTTTGCTGGGGCAATTGATTTATCTGATCCAAAGCCGCTTGCCATGCTGCGATCGCTTTTGCTCGGTCTGCAACTGTTGACGCCTGTTCGTATTGCTGCTTAGCTGTGTTGAGCGCTTGTTCTCCTTGAGTTAGTAGCGTTTGGGCTTGCTTTTCTTGAAATAGCTTCGCTTCCATGCGCCCCACATTCGCTCTCGCTGCTTTAAACTCATCAAAGGTAAACCGCCAACCAAACCAAGCGGTGTATTTAGGCCAATAGTCTAAAAACCAAACTGGCAAAGCATCCAGGTGTTTTTGCGCTTCTTTTACTTTAACTGCGCCTAAGTCCAAATCGGCTGAACTGGTAGCTTGGTTTACCAACTGGTCGGCTTGTTCCACTGATGCGATCGCCCGCCTATAGTTATAATCCATACTCATATAGCTGGGTAGTAGCAAAATTGGTAATGTTCGCGCTACCGGCCAGCGAATCATCGGATAAGGTAGGTTCAGTACCCAAATTGCCCCAGCAGATCCAGCTAAAAATACAGCAGCAAATTTTATTTTGCTCCACGCACCGGGGGGACAGTTGGCTTTGGCGGCTTGTTTGAGAACTTTTTCGCTAAAGTTGGGGAAAAAATCTATAACTGTCTCGCGCAGTTCTTGGTAAGAAAGAGGTTCGCCTGTTTGCGATCGCAGTCTTTCTAACCGCTTCAGCACAATGTCTCGCTGTACATCTCCCGCCAGCACATCTTTAGAGCATCGCTTCACTTCAGTAGCAAGAATTTCAAAGGCGCGGTCATACAGGCGAGGCATATAGTATACCAAGAAACTAATTCAATTTTGCAGGCAATTCTTTGTGCTGAACCCAGCTTTCTCTATAAACTCATTGTTACACTCGATCGCAGTTTTGGGAATACTGTCTCCAGTCTAGCTGACCGAGATCACTTTAGTTTTCTGAAGCGATGAGCAATACTACGGTAGAACGCAGCCTCAACCTAAAGGCGTGGCGTGTAGTAGGCGTGTTGCTCGCGCCGGGTGTTTTTCTTGGATGAGAACCTATGGGCAGATGTCTGGAGTTAATTAAATGAAACAAGTTGGTGTAACAGTATGGTTTACTGGCCTGAGCGGTGCCGGTAAGACTACGATCAGTCGAGCTGTGGAGCTGGCGTTGCGATCGCGCGACTACTCTATAGAAATCCTCGATGGGGATGTAGTGCGCGAGAACTTGACAAAAGACTTAGGTTTTAGTAAAGAAGACCGCTACGAGAACATCCGCCGCATTGGTTTCGTGGCGCATCTGTTGAGTAGGAATGGCGTAATTGTTTTGGTTTCGGCTATTTCGCCTTACCGCGAGATGCGAGAAGAGGCAAAGAACCGAATCAAAGATTTTATCGAAGTTTACGTGAATGCACCTCTAGCAGTGTGCGAAGAACGCGATGTCAAAGGGCTTTATAAGAAAGCACGCGCTGGAAAAATTCAGCATTTTACTGGCATTGACGACCCCTATGAAGCGCCGCTACAGCCCGATGTGGAGTGTCACACCGATATGGAAAGTGTGGAAGAAAGTGTGGCTAAGGTTTTGCACAAGTTGGAAGCTGGTGGTTATATCAACTAGAACACCGATTCAGTATTCGTAGGGGCGAAGCATTCGGGCAGGAAATATAGGGCAAGAGCGATAGATTTTTTGCCCGAATGCTTCGCCCCTACAAGCTAAAAAAGCACCAATCAATAATTATTACTGAATCGGTGTTCTAGCGGCTAAAAAAGTCAAAAGTCAAAAATAAAAGGGGCTAGGGGAAGAATTGCAAATTTTAGATTTCAGATTGCAGATTGAATTTCAAATCTAAAATATAAAATTTCCCACCCCCTTACATATAGCGAGTTAATTGAACTCGGAAGCGGTCTTTTTTGGTAATAGCTACTTCGCCAACTTCGAGGCGTCCTTTGCCGCGAATGGCGATTAAGTCGCCTTGTTTAACTTGGTGACTGGCAGAAGTGATATCTTTCCAATTGACTCGGACATCACCGCCATCGATTAAATCGACCATTTTGGTGCGGGACATCCCAAAACCGGCTGATGCGATCGCATCCAGTCGCAAAGATGCTTCTACTGTTGTTAATTCTTTCTTTTTCGGTTCTTTGAACTTCAGTTCGGTTAACTCAATCGGCTGAGTTTTCACCGGGACCGATCGCACTTGCGTCAAATGCAGTCCCAGATATTCTACCATTTCTGGAACTACAATTGCCTGAGCCCCTCGCTCTCCCAGCACAATCACGTCGCCGGTTTTTTCGCGCATAATCCCGCATCCCAACATGGAACCTAGAAAGTCGCGGTGAGTGGCGGTATCGAACAGAAAATTACCGGCAATTTCCAGGGCGGCAATATCTACCTGAGATTGGTCGAGAGGAAGTTCCGATCGCGCGATCGCAACTCGTTGTCGTTCGGCTTGCGGATAACCTCCCCAAGCCAACAGATGCACTTCTGTCAAGCGTCCGAACATCTGCTGAATCTCCGCCAATTCTGGTGGCGAAAGAAAATCTGTAAAGACAATTTCCCAGGTTTTCATAGCTTGTTCGGCTAAGTCAATTACCCGACGCGCAGTGTCTCGATTTTCGATTCCTTTTAAAAGTTCTTCCCTTGGCAACATCGTTCGATTTTAGATTTTAGATTTTAGATTTTAGATTTTAGATTGAGAGTGGTATGGACGAGTTTTACCCAGAGGTAGGTGGTTTCAACAATGTAAAGCCCATTATATCATTATATCTTTAACTCCCATTTAAAGTTAATCACTTATGATATCTGTAGGTTGGGTTGAGGAACGAAACCCAACCCGAACTTAAAGCTAAAGTTGGGTTTCACTTTGTTCAACCCAACCTACGGCCATAAAATTTATTACAAGTATTCAACCGGACATGATATCATTATATCTTTAACTCCCATTTAAAGAAATTTTTATATTTCTCTATCTGTTGCATTCCTAATTTTTCCAAAATCCGAATCGATGCAGCATTGTCGTGAGGGGAATAAGCGACAATGCGCTTCAGATTCGGCTGATTAGATGCCCAATCCACCAGAGCTTTGGCTCCTTCAAAAGCATAGCCCAGATTTCTGTACTTAGGTAGCACCTCATAACCTATTTCTACGCTTCCTTCCTGATGGGGTTTGCCCCCAAATCCCAGATCGCCAATCAGAGTTTGTTCTGCCGTATGAATCATCAGCCAAACACCCCAACCTAGCTGTGACGGGTCGTTTATTAGCATTTGAGCATACGGCAAAAAATCTTGCCCCTCACAGGTGTGCCAATCATCCGGTACTTGCACTCCCAAGAGTTTCTCAACTTGGGATTTGTCTGAAATAGCTGCTTGAGCCACCGACAAAGAGCAGGGAATTAAATCCAGGCGTAAGGTTTTTAGGTGAAGCTTACTGGCAGGATTGAGTGGAAACATTTTATCGATCGGCGGCATAACCTTGGATATTTTCAGGCTCAAATTGGCGGAGTATGCTGGTAGCTTGGCCTGTCAGACTTTCAGAACCACGAACGATAATGATGTATTTGCCAGCATTGAGACGATTGCGATAGGGTAAAGCATCATCGCTGCCAAATAATAGGCCCGTGCCACCACCAATAAAAATACTACCCATTAATCCACCGATCGCACCCAGGAAGCCACCTATCAAATGATCGCCGATTTCACCTGCCCAAGCAAAAGTATTTAAATTAGTTTGCAAGCTGAATGCTAGACCAGCGACAAAGCCGAACGGCACTAGCCAAGATCCCATTAGCTTAGCTTGGTTCTTACCTTGCTCGTTGGGATCGATCGGGCCGAACTCGTCAGCACTTTTGTACCCTTTGCCCAGGATGGATACGTTATCCATAGGTAAGCCTTCTTTCTCTAGGGCAGAATAAGCTTCTTCTGCCTGAATACGGTCTGCCAATACGGCAACTAGGTAATTCATAAATTCGATCGAATGTTGCCGAATATAGATCCTCAATTAACAGAGTATTGTATTACTGCCTTTGCGCGACAAGATTATGTAGGAGCAGAGGAGCAGAGGAGCAGAGGGGAAGAGGGGAGAGTGGGAGAGTGGGAGAGTGGGGGAGTGGGGGAGAATGACCAATGACCAACGACCAATGACCAATGACCAATGACTAATGACTTTTCTTGCCCAAAGCCCAACATCCTTAATGAAAACTTCAAGGCCGTAAGGCTGCCGTTGTACCAATTTGCCGCTAGAATGACGTACTGTAGAGATTTCAGATGGTGGTAAACTGGCCTGCACTGCATTAAAACAGCCTCCAGACTAATATAAAAAACACACATCCCATCTCTACTAGCAGTGACAAAGGTTGCTGTATCTCACAAATTGTTGGCGGGACAGGTTTCCCCTCTAAACTCACTTACTCACTATGTCAAAGGTTCTCGTCTCCGATTCAATAGACCAAGCTGGCATCGACATCTTATCTCAGGTAGCCCAAGTTGATGTAAAAACGGGCTTGTCGCCAGAAGAATTAATCCGCATCATCCCAGAGTACGACGCGCTGATGATCCGCTCGGAAACTCGCGTTACGAAGGCAGTGATCGAAGCTGGCACACAGCTGAAAATTATTGGACGAGCGGGTGTTGGCGTTGATAATGTGGATATACCTGCGGCGACTAGGCAGGGTATTGTCGTCGTCAACTCTCCAGAAGGCAACACCATTGCGGCGGCGGAACACGCGATCGCAATGATGCTATCCCTCTCCCGTTATATCCCCGATGCCAACCAGTCCGTAAAAAACAACAAGTGGGATCGCAAGCGCTATATAGGGGTAGAAGTTTACAAAAAAAACCTGGGCGTTGTCGGCTTAGGTAAAATTGGCTCTCACGTAGCCACCGTAGCACGGGCAATGGGCATGAAAGTAATGGCCTTTGACCCGTATCTCTCCACCGAACGGGCCGAACAGCTGGGCTGTCGCCTGGTGGAAATGGACTTGCTATTGCGGGAAGCCGACTACATCACCCTGCATATGCCAAAAACGCCAGAAACCGCGCACCTAATCAACGCTGAAGCCCTGGCCAAAATGAAACCCACTGCCCGCATTATCAACTGCGCCAGGGGTGGAATAATTGACGAAGCGGCTTTGGCAGAGGCATTGCAACAAGGTAAAATTGCTGGTGCAGCATTGGATGTCTTCGAGACAGAACCCCTGGGCGAATCACCCCTGCGCGATCTCGGTAAAGAAGTTGTCCTTACGCCCCACCTGGGAGCCTCCACAGCCGAAGCTCAGGTTAATGTCGCCATTGACGTTGCAGAGCAAATTCGCGATGTGCTGTTAGGTTTACCGGCAAGGTCGGCAGTGAATATTCCCGGCTTGGCTCCAGACGTTGTGGAAAAGCTCAAACCATATATGGGACTGGCCGAAACTCTGGGCACCCTCGTCGGTCAGCTGGCTGGTGGAAGAGTGGAAAGTCTAAATGTTCGGATGCAGGGAGAATTGGCTACCAATGAAAGCCAGCCGTTAGTGGTGGCATCCCTCAAAGGTCTGCTCTCTCAAGCTTTGCGAGAGCGGGTAAACTATGTGAATGCGGCGATCGAAGCTAAAGAGCGTGGCATTCGCGTAATTGAAACGCGGGATGCCTCGATTCGAGACTATGCTGGTTCCCTACACCTAGAAGCAAAGGGATCTCTGGGCGAACACTCGGTGACCGGCGCATTGTTGGGCGATGGCGAAATTCGGATCACCGATATTGATGATTTCCCCATCAATGTGCCACCTTCTCAGCATATGCTGTTTACCGTGCATCGCGATATGCCAGGTATTATTGGCAAAATTGGTTCCCTTTTGGGCAGTTTTAATGTCAATATCGCCAGTATGCAGGTAGGCCGCAAAATTGTGCGGGGCGATGCCGTGATGGTGCTTAACCTCGACGATCCCTTACCGGAAGGAATCTTAACCGAGATTCTCAAAGTTCCAGGTATTCGCGATGCCTACACGGTAACTTTATGAGTGCTGAGTGCTAAGTGCTGAGTGCTGAGTAAAGGCCAGGATAGGCTTTGATAAGTGGGTTAGCAACAAGTACTATAAGTTCTGAGTGCTGAGTGCTGAGTACTGAGTCTGGTCTTTCTACTCAGCACTAAAGCCGAAGCACTCAGGACTAAAATATGGCAAACAGCTGGTGGGAACTGCAAATTCTCTGCGACCAAGACCTAGAGGATTCTGTATTCTGGCGATTAGAAAAATTTGGCTGTCGGGGAACTGCCAGTGAGATGAAGGGTCATGCTTGCTTGGTTAGAGGCTATATGCCGCAAGAACAGGCGCAGCTTTTAGATTTGGCGGCGGTGTCCCTGTGGTTGCACCAGGATGCGCTGGTTTTGGGTATGCCGGTGCCAGCAATGAAATGGCATCTCATTGACGAGGAAGATTGGGCAAGTAGCTGGAAGGCACACTGGCAACCTCAAGAGATTGGCGATCGCTTTTTGATTTACCCCGCATGGTTACCTGTACCAGCAGACTCGGAACGTATCATTTTGCGCCTCGATCCGGGTCTTGCTTTTGGCACGGGAACTCATGCCACTACCCAGCTTTGTCTGGAATCGTTGGAAATGCGGCTTGGTTTTGAGGAAACTAAGGCTGTAGTGGCGGATATTGGTTGCGGTTCGGGAATTTTATCTTTGGGGGCGGTGTTGTTGGGTGCCCAAAAGGTTTATGCGATCGATACCGATCCCCTAGCGGTGCGTTCTGCACGCAGCAATCGCACCCTCAACCGGATTCCTTCTGGGCGTCTAATTGTGGAACAGGGCAGTGTCGATCGCTTGATGCAGCGGCTTGATGGCCCTGTGGATGGCGTTGTGTGCAATATTCTGGCTGAGACGATCATCGATTTGATCCCGCAGATGAATGCGATCGTCAAACCCACCACTTGGGCGATTCTCAGCGGTATTTTGTTAGACCAAACTAAACCCGTTGCCGATGTCGTTGAGCAAAACGGTTGGGTGATTGCCACTCTTTGGCGTCGCCAAGACTGGTGTTGCTTCAATATCCGGCGTTGCTAAATAATTAATCTCTAAAGCGAAATAAAAAATAGACGTAAACAAGATCGATCGCAATCACCAAACCTTTACCAATCCAAGATTGGATCAGATTAAAAACAGGAAAAGAGGCTAGCAGCACCAACGATATTTCAACAACAGAAACAATCCCACCGTAATGCTGCCGATCCCAGTAAGAAATGGGACTGATAAACCGATAGTTGCTTAAGGGGAAAAAGTGCCGATGGGCGTCATCGTTGTGAACTGGCAAGTCGAGAAGAGAATGCAGCACCATGCTGATGCAGAGGATTTGCACATTTTTCCATCCCAACTTATAAGCGATGACGCATCCCAGCAAAGCCAAAGGTATCGAATGAAAAGTAGCGACAATATTTTGCCAGAAAGGTTCGTAGTAAGTTTCTGACCAAATTTGGCGTTCCGGCAGACGCGCAATCAGTTTCGCCCATCCGTACAAAACAAATATTGGGATGTCAGGTAGAATCGCACCGATGAAAATGGGAAGATTGGCTTGTGGCTGCGTCTGTCTGCCTAAAAAGAAAAGATTAAGAATGGCGTGGCTGGGTGTGTTCATTGCCGATCTTGAGGAGGTAAATCATTTGGCCTAATATTAATAAAAGGCAATGCGCCATTACCACCCAAAACTGTGGGAAAATGACCGTCCCATTTGTCGATCGCTTGCTTTTGCAAAATCTCCTGCGTTAAATTTTCCCGCAGCAATCTCTGTGCTTCAGCTTGTCCTTTAGCGCGGTTAATTTCTGCCTGTGCTTCTTGGGTAGCTTTTAGAGTTATGAACTCTGCCCGTTTGGCGTCCTGTTCCGCTATTTGTTTAGCTTCAACTGCCTCGCTAAACCGCTGGGAAAAGCGGATATTAACCAGAGAAATATCATCGACAGCAACGTTATAGTGCGCCAGTCGAGATTTTAATAAATCGTCAATACCTGCTTTTACTTCTCCCCGTCTGGTGATAATTTGCTCGGCAGTATATAACGCCATTACTGCTTTGAGAACTTCTTCAATTGCTGGATTAATAATCCGCTCGACGACCTCGAACTCGTCGCCAATCTGCTGAAAAACCGTATTGGCGTTTTCTGGCATTATATGCCAGTTCAGCGCCACGTCAGTGAAGACATCCTGAAGATCTTTGGAAGCGGCTTGAGCGGGAATTTGGTGTTTTTGTACCCGAACACTGAGGGTTTTTACAGTATTGACAATTGGCAAAATTGGGTGTATGCCTTCTGACAAAACTTGCTCTTGGACTTGACCAAACTGCATCACCACGCCGCGTTGTCCAGCGTTGACAATTACGAAGGGTTTGAAAGCGATCGCTACCAGCAACAGCAATATTGCTATTCCCGCTGCGATGTAAGAGGTATTGGTAGATTTCATTTATTTTGTTGAGTAGGCGAATTGGTCGGACTAACATTAATAAATGGTAGCGCACCATTGCCGCTCATCACAGTCGGAAAATGTCCATCCCATTTTTCTATGGCGTGCTTTTGCAGGATTTGAGGCGTTAAATTTTCCCGCAGCAATCTCTGCGCTTCAGCTTGACCTTTGGCGCGGTTGATTTCTCCTTGGGCTTCCTTAGATGCCTTCACAGCGATAAATTCTGCCTGCGTGACGTTCTCCCCCGTTATAGCGCTTCGCTTAACGGGGGCTTCAAAAGAATTGTGTTATCTGAAAACCAGTTAACATTTCCTTTGCTTCTTGCTTCAACGGCTCTTGTATCTCTAAGCCTCCACAAGCAGAAACGATGAGTCCCACCGCTTCTCCCGCATCTTTAGAATCTTTGATTTGCCCTGGTTGCACTAGATCGGCTTAAGATCGGTAAAACTACGGTTTATAGTCGATCTTGACAACAACCAAGTCATCATATATATGACCACGCTCAAAGGTTCTAAGCAGGGACTGGCCAAAATTAAGCAAGCCAGAGAGAAAAAAGGGTGGCCTATGGCCGATCGCAACTGGCTGGAAGCAGCGAGTCTGTTTCTGGGAGTGGATTGGGAAAAAACTGGTTATCTAGCTGAGGGGATTTCAGAAGGAACTTGGAGTCGTTTCTTGGCAGGTAAGCGTGCGATCAATGCCAATGCTTTCCAAGCTTACTGCACCGTTCTCGAACTTAACTGGCAAGAGGTAGTTAACCGCACTCAGCACTTAGATTGGAACGCCGCACCGGATTTGTCCAGTTTCTACGGACGCGCAAAAGAACTGGCTACGCTAAAGCAATGGATTGTCAAAGATAAATGCCGTTTGGTGACTATTTTGGGCATGGAGGGAATTGGCAAAACTGCTTTGGCTGTACGCACCACAGAAGAAATTCAGGATGAGTTTGAGTACGTCATATGGCGATCGCTGCGCTATACCCCATCTATTCAAGCAATTCTCGCAGATTTGCTCAAGTTCCTATCCCAAGAGAAAACCGATTTACCAGACAGCATAGATTCTCAGATATCCAAATTGATAAGTTACTTACACAAACATCGTTGTCTGGTGGTATTAGATGATTTTGAAACGGCGCTCAAAAGTGGCGAATTGGCGGGACGCTATTGTGAGGGATATGAAGCTTTTGCTGAGATAATCAAGCGAGTGGGACAAGAACGCCATCAAAGTTGCTTGGTACTAACTAGCGCTGAGAAACCCAGAGAAATTGGGTTTTGGGAAGGAGAAACCCAACCTGTACGTTCCTTATCCCTGACTGGTTTGCAGGAAGCGGAAGCGCTGAAAGTCCTAAAACTTTTAAATACAGCGGGAATCAGCGATCGTAGAAGCAAAGAAAAGATCGTAAACCTATTTCAGCAAGAAGCACAGGTATTGAGTCAGCTAAACCATCCGGGAATACCGAAAGGCGAAGGGTTTTCATTCCCCTTTTGGCCTAAAGATAGCCAAGAACCATTGCACTGCTTGGTGATGGAAAAAATTGAGGGAATAAATTTACAGTCATGGCTAGAAAATCGCGACAATGAACCAATAACGCAAGAACTAGCTCGTGAATGGTTGAAACAACTAGCAGAAATTTTACATCAAGTACATCAGCAAAATTATTTCCACCGGGATATTAAGCCGCCCAATATTATGTTAACTCCTGAAGGGCAATTGGTGCTGATTGACTTCGGAGCGGTACGAGAATTCACTCAAACTTATTTGCACCAACAAAATGTGACGGGTACGGTGATTGGTTCATCAGGCTATGCACCCCCAGAACAACTGCGTGGCCGAACTGCACAGCAGTCAGATTTCTTTGCGCTTGGGCGAACTTTTGTTCATTTGCTGACAGGCAAACATCCTCTGGATCTACAAGAAGATTCCCAAACGGGTAAATTAATTTGGCGAAATAGTATCCCGCATATCTCCAAGTTTGGGGCAAATTTTATTTGTAAATTTACGGGCCGATCGCTTGCCGATTTTATCGATGAATTGATGGAGCCGTCTTGGAAAAAACGGCCTAAAAATACGCAAGTAATTTTGAACAGCATAAAAAAAATCGATCGCCTTCCTATTCCAGAGATTGTGGGTGGCTCGACTCTTATACTTACTGGTGCAGCAGCGGTATTTTATTGGTATTTAACAGGAGTCCAAGTATGTGCAAAAAATTCGCTCAGGAGTTTTGTTAAAGGCGACAGTCTCAGTTGTGGAGAAGAAATTTTAGTTCAGTATTCTCCATTAAGGGAAAAGCAAGCGGGAGTCGATGCCTTCTTCGCCGAGAGGTATAGCGATGCTGTTTCTTTGCTAGAGAAAGCATGGCAAAAGCAACATGACCCCGAAACATTAATTTACCTGAATAATGCCAGATTAAAAGCCCAAAAAGCAGAAGCTTACACCATTGGTGTTATAGCTCCTATAAGCGACAAAAATCTAGACAGGGCGCTAGAAATTCTGCGGGGAGTTGCCCAAGCTCAAGATGAGTACAATCGTAAGCGAAAGCTTGGCGAGCCGGGACTGAAAGTTGCGATCGCCAATGACGACAATAACCCTGCCAAGGGTAAGCAAATTGCAGAGGCGCTAGTGTCCAAACGAGACATTTTAGCCGTCATCGGTCACTATGCCAGCGACGTGACTTTGGAAGCGATGCCTGTTTTTGAACAGCACCAGTTAGTATTAATTTCTCCTAGCAGCACCTCAGCAAGTCTCCCACCCCCAGGCAGTCGCTTCTTCTTCCGAACTGTACCCAGCGCACAGGTGAATGCTTATGCTTTGGCTACCTACTTGCTCTATCAAAGCCGTCAGCGAACAGCAGCAGTATATTACGATTCAAAGAGTATTTTCAGCAAATCTCTCCGCGATCAATTCGTGATTAGTTTTCCCACGATGGGCGGAAAGATAATAAAAGAGTTTGATTTGTATGATGTTTTCTTTAACCCAACTACCTCTATAAATCAAGCCCAAAAACAAGGAGGTACAGCGCTTGTCATATTTCCAGATGCGAATATCAATCCTCACACCTTTGACAATGCTTTAAAGTTAATCAAAATCAATCATGGTCGTTATTGGATGATGGGAGGAGATATTCTCTACAGTACCAGGACATTAGAATTTGCAGGACAAGAGGCGGTGAATCGCTTGGTAGTGGTTGTACCTTGGCATCACTTGAGCAGTCCCAGTCGAGAATTTTCCCTTTCTGCTGAGAAGTTGTGGGGAGGGGAAGTTAGTTACCGGACAGCTTTAGCCTATGACGCAGGTATGGTGTTGATTGCAGCTCTAAGAAAAAACTCACAGCCAAACCGTCTGAATGTGCGGCAAGTCTTGGCAAATCCTTCTTTTAAAGCTATTGGAGCAACAGGCGTAGTTAGTTTTGAACCCAATGGGAATCGCAAGGAACCAGTTTTTCAATTGGTTAAAGTTGTACCGTCTAAGTGTTCGCCTTATGGCTACATTTTTGTACCCATCAACTATTTTAAAGGTGGTAGCTTGGAGTGCGGTTTAAGATCGACTTCTCCTTAATAAATTTGCTCTCTGTTCATCTATCAAAGGGTAAATATGAAGATAAATCAACGGCATGATTGGCCTCTCACTGCTGAAGAGGCGATTCCCATTCAGCAAGAACTGGCAAAAGAGGTAATTATTTGTGACCAATTGGACACAGTGCAGTATGTTGCGGGTGTGGATATGGGGTTTGAGGAGTCGGGTAGCATCTCGCGATCGGCTGTTGCAGTTCTCAGTTTCCCGGATTTGCAGCTGGTTGAGCAGGCGATCGCATATCGTCCTACCACCTTTCCCTATGTGCCGGGATTTCTATCGTTTCGGGAAATTCCAGCTGTGCTGGATGCGCTGGCAAAACTCACTATTGCACCCGACTTGATCCTATGCGACGGTCAAGGTATCGCTCATCCCCGCCGTTTTGGGATAGCCTGTCATCTGGGATTATTGATAGATGTCCCCACAATTGGTGTTGCCAAATCCTTATTAGTTGGCAAGCATGAAGAGTTACCTTTGGAAAGAGGGGCGTGGAAACCGCTGCTGCATCGTGGCGAAACGATCGGTGCTGTCTTGCGATCGCGCACGGGAGTCAAACCTCTGTATGTTTCTAGCGGACATCGGGTGAGTCTACCGAGTGCGATCGATTATGTGATGCGTTGCACTCCCAAATATCGACTCCCAGAAACAACCCGCTGGGCTGATAAATTGGCGTCGAATCGCTGATCGATCGGCTTGCAGTCGGATCGAGTACACCCCAGAAACCCGGTTTCTTCAACAATACCTTCGCCATTTTTTTCAAACGCCCTCACCCTGAAGGGTGGGGCTACACATACCAAGCCCACGAAGGTGGGCTTCCGTTCTTATAGCCTGCGAAGGCAGGCTTTGTTTGTATAGCCCCACCCTTCAGGGTGAGGGTATTTTTTTAATTTAAATTTGCCATCTCAAATCTTAAATTTGCAATTCCCCTCAACTGGAGATCGGCTGTTTAACTGGAAGTTCGACGATCAACTCAGTTTCTTCTCCCATAACGGAATTACATCGAATTTGTCCGCTATGCTTTTCGAGAATTTGATAGGAAATGGAAAGCCCTAATCCGGTGCCTTTTCCAACTTTTTTCGTTGTAAAAAATGGATCGAAAATCTTCTTTTGCAGTTCCGGTGCAATTCCAGAACCATTATCGCGAATTCTTACCTGAACTTTATCGGGGGCGATTTGCTCTGTCTGGATCGCAATTTGCTTATTGGGTTGCTCTGCTTGTTCTAAAACGGCGTCGATCGCATTGTTGAGGATATTCATAAACACTTGATTCATCTGTGCTGGATAACACTCCACCAAAGGCAGGTTTCCATACTGCTTAATCACTTCAATGTTGTCTTTGAGCCGGTTGTTCACAATTAACAGGGTGCTGTCAATTCCTTCGTGCAGATCGACGTTTTTTACCTCTGCTTCATCGAGACGGGAGAAGTTACGCAAAGATAATACCAGTTGGCGAATGCGATCAGCTCCAATTTTCATAGAATTCAGAGTCTTCGGCAGATCTTCTGCAAGAAATTCTAGTTCAATGTCGTCAATGCGGTCTTGAATTTCCTCATCAGGTTTGGGATACTTCTGCTGATAGAGATATACTAATCCTAGCAATTCTTCAACATAATTTTTAGTGTGTTCGACGTTACCGTAGATAAAGCTGACCGGGTTATTGATTTCGTGGGCAATGCCTGCTATCATCTGACCGAGACTAGACATTTTTTCGTTCTGAATTAGCTGGGTTTGTGCTTGTTGAAGTTCTTGGGTGTATTCTGCTACTCGTTGGATTAGTTCATTGAGAGATGTCGTTAATAACCCGACTTCATCTTCTGTTGTTACTGGAGCCTGAAGGGTGAAATTGGATTCTTTAGTTACTCGCCGAGCGATTTTAGTGGTGACTTCGATGGGATAGGCAATAACCCGGCTGGTATAGATGGCTAAAGCAGCTGCGATCGCAACTGCCGATAGTAAACTAATAATCAAAACTAAGTTTCCCACCGCGCTTGCTTTATCCCAGTCTTGTAGCGTTTTTTGTGCTTCTTTTTCTTGGATTTCAGTAACGATCTTTGACATTTGTTGGGAAAGTTTATTAATCTCAATATCGACTTTGCTGCTTTTATAACTTATGTTCGCTAGCAGCAGAGCAGACTGATCTTTTTCTGTCTTAAAATTAGACGGTTGAAATTCCTTGTCAATTGTCTCTAGCCTCTGAGAGTAATCTTTTATGGAATCTATATAAGCTTGGAGCGATCGCTTTATTTCTTTACTATTATCTGCTTGTTTAGGTGAATCCCAATCTTGTAACTCTGAACTCTCTAAAAAAGAGCTTGTTTGATATAATAGTCTATTTACCGCCGCAAGATATTCGAGAAATCGAGAATATTCTAGCTCTAACCTTACAGGTTCTTTTAATAGGGGAATTAGCTTTGGCGTTTGAGTGTGGGCTTGCAAAACAGCTGCTTGCAAATTATTCAATAAGGATATTATTTTATGAGACTCAGCTAATTGTTTTTTAGCTTGGTCTTGATAATAATTTTCCAGTACTTTTCCTGTAGTAGCACCTAGAACGGCAATCCCAATGGTAAGGGCATACCCATAAGCAATTTTCTGCCGGATACCTAAGCGACTAAATAGCTGCTTAAACCAGCCTAGAGGCAAGGTTATGACTCGGTTCTTAGATGCAGGTTTCAAAGCGAATCCTTAATAATGCAAATTATACTATCTATAAATAGGATAGTCGATCGAAAGGTAAATAAATGTAAATTTTGTATAAAATTTTCTTGATTTTTCTAAATTGCAGCACAAGTAGTCTTTAACCTCAACTACCTATTGAGTAGGCCGATCGGTAACGATCGCAAAGCCGTATTTGACAAACACAGATCGGCGCGTCAGGCGCCGATCGGATATTCTCATAACATTTCTTTATCATAAATTTCCGAAGTTAGAGCCAGTTAAGCTGAAAATTGAGAAATCAAGCATTATAGCCGTTCTCAAGTAGATGAGGTATGACTGACAGCTTATATAACCACTAAATTAAGAGGGCTAAAGCCCAACTACGTACCTCACTTACTTGAGAACCGCTATATAGCCTGAAGAACTTTATTAAATATAGAATTTATTAAGAGGGGGCGATGAACGAACTAAGGTTAGAGTGGGAAGAAGCAGGTCATTTGAGAAAGCAGATGATTCGCGATCGACAGCTAAGTAAAAATGCCGGAACCGTTAGGCTGGGGCGCGATCCGCTCAGGTGCGATATTGTGCTGACGCATCCAACAGTTTCTGGGCTGCACGTCGAAATATTCTTTAATCAAGAGCAGCAACAATTTTACCTGCGAAACCTGCGAGAAAGTAATCCTCCGTGGGTGAATGGCAACAGACTCACGACTGATGAGATAACTTTAACCCAAGGTAGCACCTTTCATCTGGGAGAAACGGAAATCAAAGTCAGTGGGGTAATTCTAGCTGGTAGCAGCGTTCCCCCGACTATTTTGCTTTCGCCTTCCCCACCGTGGAAAGCAAGTCAGCCATCACCTGTCGCCGCCAATCAAACTTATGCTTTGCGGTGTCCCAATTCTAAATGCGATCGCATTTCACCTTACGAACGATTAGATTTGGGATGTCCTTGGTGTGGCACCTCCCTAGCGGCAGCAGCAAGTATTTTAATGACTCCCAGCGGGAATCAACCGTTATGAATCCGCAACCCCTGCAAATTCGGCTTAGCTGGTCAGATCCAGCAACAGGAGAACGGCGAGAACCCATCTTCGCCGTCCCTATTGCCCTGGGACGCGAGTTTGCCCAAATGCCAGATGAACTCCGGGGATTGCGCGTTTCCCGGATGCTGCTTAATAGTTCCGAAGTCTCTCGCTACCACGCCTTGATTGACGAGGAGCGAGGCAGTTTGGCAATAATTGACCAAAACAGCCAAAACGGTACTTTTGTCAACGATCAACGTCAGATGCACAGTCCACTGGCGAATGGCGACACGCTGCAAATAGGCCCTTACCAAATTACCCTTTCCTTCGCCGTCAGTCCTCCGCCAGCAACGCCCACAGGCCCCTCAACGATCGGTTTTCATCCAGACACAGATTTACCCGACCCACGTCTGGTGGCGACGCCAAGTAGCGGTAATTTTCCCCCACTGGTGTTTCAGCAATCTCAAGTAGCTGTGCAAGACCTTCACGCAACGGGTTTACCAGTTGAGGAAGTTGATTATGCTGCTATTGGAGGTGGATTAGGCAGCTTTGTTTGGGTCGATTTGCTGAGGATTTCCGGGGTAAAAATCGATCGCATTGCGGCTTTGGGAATGGAAGAAAAGCCTTATGCGCGTTACAAGCGCCTGTGCATGAATTCTCAGATTCCTTTGCACGAAAGGTTGCGATCGAATTCCGATTCCTGTCCCGATAATATTTGGGGTTGGCCCAGCTATGCTGGGCGAGAAGTTTGGCACGATTTACTCAAAGGGAAAGTCAGCGATGCTTTGGGGTATTTGTGGCAAGTATTTGCAGAACCAGATTTTGCCCAAACTTACACGCCTCGTGCTGGAAATGTGTTCGATGCGATCGATCGCGAGTCGAAACGAATTGGTTGGGAGCAAATTTTTCGTTACGGTAGCGTGCGGGCAATTCGCAAAACATCTGACGGACGGTATGCTATAGCCTATTCTCGCCGTCGTTCCAGCACAGCTAGTCCCGATCGCGCTTTCTTAATTGCGCCATATCTCCAGCTTGCCACAGGCTACCCAGCGATTCAATTTCTGCCCGATTTAAAAGCTTATCGGGAAAAAACTGGCGATTTTGAATCAGTGGTGAATGCCTACGAACAGCACGATCGCGTTTATCAACATTTAGAACAGCATGGCGGTACGGTATTGATTCGCGGTCGAGGAATTGTCGCTTCGCGGATTGTACAGCGGATTTATGAGGCACGCCAGAAGAACAAACAGATATCTTTGTTGCACTTAATGCGATCGGCCAAACCCCAAGGTAACAAATTCGGTTCCGCCCAACGCCAAGTAGAAAATCACTACGAATTTCAACCATTTAACTGGCCGAAAGCTTGTTGGGGCGGCGAACTGCGAGAAATCTTAGAAAAAGCCGACCCTGAAGAGCGCAAGCGCTTGCTGGCAGACTGGGGCGGTACAACAACAGCCGATCGACGCGATTGGAAACGAATTGTGCAGCAAGGGGTCAATGAAGGCTGGTATCAAATTACCTTTGGCGAAGTAGAAAAAGTAGAACGCGACGACACCCAAAATCGTACAGTTACTTACATTCAAGAAAAAGGATTAAAAGGGCAAATTCGACTACAAGCTGACTTTATTATTGATGCCACCGGACTCGATGCCCACGTAACCGCAAGTCCTCTACTTGGCGATATTGTAAATCACTACAACCTGCCTTTGCACGACAATGGCAGACTCGTCGTTGCCAATGATTTTGAAGTAACAGATATGCGAAATCAACGCGGTCGAATCTATGCCGCTGGAGCCATAACTTTGGGAGGCCCCTATGCAGCAGTTGATAGTTTCTTAGGATTGCAATATGCAGCACTTTGTGCAGTTGATAGTTTAGCAGCAGTAAAAGCACCAGGATTGCACCGATTAAATGCGCTGAGTTCCCTATGGCAATGGTTGAAGTGGGCGACGAATAAATCTCCCTAATCATCCGGCTTTTCCGAGCTTACTATGCTATGGCAAATAGCCATAGTTAAATATTTGGTATGTTGTTGCGCTTCAGCGCTCTTTAAGATAGCGCGGCATCGCAACAACATACCTAACAAATTTCCGCTGTAAACTGTCGTAAGATAGAGTTTATTCAGTATTTTTACCAGAGCAACTGTTTCAATTTCACATATTGCTTGGTAAATATGCGGCTAAAGCCTACTCTTGTTGAATAGCAAAAAAGTAGATATCAGTAGACACACGGGCAATTTAAGGCTGGCTTTATGAAAACTTTAAAGTTTTCTCCTTCTTCTTTACCAGTGCTTGACCCATAAGCGAAGACTTTCAGGCATTATTAATTTAACTCAGATCAAAGCAAGGTTAAAGCTGAACCAAAAAACGGATAGATGTTTTGCACTGAGAGATTGGGAGAACTTCAAATGCTTGGATTAAAAAATCTAGAAAAAGTCTTACCGGCAATTAGACGCTACAAGTGCAAAGAAGCTGAAATGGGCAACAGCTACCTTCTAGAGGATTTGACCATAAGGCGCATCGCCAGCCACTTCGGGATTGGCTGTGTTGCTGACCCAGAAGAGGCATCGATGATGTCTCAACTAATGGGATTACCAGTGGTCGCCCATTCTGTTTGGGTTAGAAGTCTTGATAAGCTGGAAGTGGGAAAAATTTACGAAGGTCACTTGCAAAGTACCCACCAGTACGAACTGCCTAATTTAAAGCTGCAACATTAACGCAGCAGAGGGATTAAAATTTTATTAATGACTCCTACACTCTTTGGTCGTTGGCAAACCCGTTTATTACTGCTTGGCACTGTGGGCGTGCTGATAACCTTGCCCTTGGCGCTGGGCATTATTGGCCTTGGTGCTGACTTTGTTTATTTTTGGGTTTTGGGATATATCGCCGTCTTTGGTTTGGGTTGGGATATTCTTTATGACTATCTCCAGAAGTTACGCTGGGATAGAGATTGGCCGGGACTTTTTCAACTACTTGCTGGTATTTGGGAAGCGATATTTTTAATTTTAATTGTCAAAGTTCTATCATTGCCTCTGCCGGGAATGCAAAACTTGGATATTGGCTGGTTTGTTCGACACTACAGTTTGGTTTGGCTGGGTGTGTATGTGGTGTCTCAAACACTGATGCGGATTTTATTTCCCCGTTGGCGTTTTCGGGGTGGGCAATGGTTGTAACGATTTTAGATTGATTATATGGGCGATCGCTAATATAATCAAATAGTTGAGGCTGGTATTAGGTACGTTGTTGCGCTTTAGCGCTCTTATCCCAGTTGTAATAAGAGCGCTAAAGCGCAACAACGTACCCAGAAAGCAAGTAACTAGCAACTTGAGTTAATAAAATTCGATCGCAGTTCGCCGGGATACCGATGAGTGCAGACTACAGCTTTAGATCTGGTGCCAGCAGGCTCGCTGTAACATACCCAATAGCCGCCTTTGAGGAAACTATGCACACAGTCATCCTAGTCCTGATTGAAGTTCTGATTGTCATTGGACTTTCCCGGCTTGTAGGTTTGGGATTTCGCTGGATCAAGCAACCGCTAGTAATCGGGGAGATTGTGGCTGGAATTATGCTCGGCCCATCTCTGTTGGGTTGGGTTGCTCCAGGTTTAGCGGCTAGCTTGTTTCCAGCAGAAGCGGTTCCCTTCCTGAATGTGCTGTCCCAGGTGGGGCTGATTTTTTTCATGTTTTTGATCGGCCTAGAGCTAGACCCAAAATATCTCAAAGGCAATTTGGATATAGCAATTTTGACTTCCCATGTCAGTATTTTAACGCCGTTTTCTTTGGGAAGCCTGCTAGCTTTGGTGCTTTATCCGCTACTTTCTAATGCCAGCGTCTCCTTTACCGCTTTTGCCTTGTTTTTGGGCGCGGCGATGTCGATTACGGCTTTTCCGGTACTGGCGAGGATTATTACAGAAAACAACTTGCAAGGGACGCGCTTGGGAACTTTGGCGCTGACTTGTGCGGCGGTGGATGATGTGACGGCTTGGTGTTTGTTGGCGCTAGCGATCGCAGTTACTCGCACCAACAGCATGATTGGCGCTATCCCCACCATTATCGAGTCTCTGGTTTATATCGCATTGATGGTAACGGTAGGGCGTTGGTTCTTGCAAAGAGTTGCCAGCCATTACGAACGCACCGGACGCCTCAGCCAGTTCCTTTTGGCTTGGATTTATATGGGCGTTGTTGCTTCCGCCCTCATCACCGAAACAATCGGCATTCACCTAATCTTTGGGGCATTTTTACTGGGAGCGGTAATGCCTAAAAATGCCGGATTGGTGAGAGAAATAGCTGAAAAAACAGAAGACTTTGTACTCATATTTCTATTACCAGTCTTTTTTGCATATAGCGGTCTGCGAACAGAAATTGGCTTGCTCAACAGTCCAGAATTGTGGTTACTTTGCTTAGCTGTTTTGGGAGTGGCAATTATTGGTAAGTACGTTGGCACTTATGTAGCGGCGAGAGTTTGCGGTATCGATAACCGAGAAGCTTCTGCACTCGGTTGGTTGATGAATACTCGCGGCTTGACTGAATTAATAGTTTTAAATATTGGGCTAGAACTGAAAGTAATCTCACCTTTGTTGTTCACCATGTTGGTGATTATGGCACTGGTGACAACTTTTATGACTTCGCCTTTGTTGGAGTGGACTTATCCGAAAAAGCTGATTCGGTTGGATATGGTAGAGTCAGAACCAGATGTGGAAACTGGTTTAGGTGCTGTTCAACCGACTTATCGAATTTTGGTGCCAGTTGCTAATCCCAGTACGCAGAAAGGGTTGCTGCAACTGGCAGTTGCGATCGCAGGCACTACGTTGCAACCCGCCGTCGTTCATCCCCTCAGCTTGATCGAACTGGAAGAAGACTATTTATTTCAAAGCACCCCAGCTGAGGCAGACAGGTTGATACAACAGCGTCGCGATCGCTTAGAAGAACTAATTCAAAGCCTGGAACCCCCAGAAACTCGCGAGTTGCTGCATCCTATTGTCCGCATTTCTAATGATGTCGCACGGGAAACGGCACAGATCGCACAACTCGATCGAGCCGATCTGATCTTGGTAGGATGGCACCGCCCAGCTTTTAGCACAAATCGGTTGGGAGGACGAGTCGGGCAAATTCTCAGTACGTCACCCGTAGATGTGGCAGTATTTGTGGATCGAGGACGAGAACGACTCGAAAATTTGTTAGTCCCATATTCTGCCAACGTCCACGATGATTTAGGGCTGGAAATCGCTTTAAGACTACTTTTCAATCGCGATCGCTGTTGCCTGACTATTCTGCGGGTTGGACAAGAGAATCCGATCAAAATCGATTTCAGTTACGAATTTCGCGCCGTGATGGAGGGATTGCCAAACCAGGTACGCGATCGCATCGATATCCAACTTATCGAAGCACCAGATCCAATCCGATCTGTCGTAGAAGCGTCGCAAAACGTCGATCTCACCATTGCTGGCACCAGTCGCGCTTGGGGAATTGAACGTCAAACCTTGGGGGGGTACACTGATGTACTCGCAACTGAGTGCCACTCGTCTCTCCTGATTACCAGGCGCTACAGTCAAGTTACCTCTCACCTCGCCTCAGTACTGGGAATAAGAGATAAACAAGCAGAAGACCAGAGTAACAAAGCCGTTGGTGAGCAAGAAATTCCTAATTCCTAAATCTAAAATCCACATGAGTCATTTTAACTTCAAGTCATTAGCATTTTATGGATCTGCGATCGCTTCAGTCGTGCTTTTGTTTAAAGTTGTCACCGACTACGGTCAAAACCTGAAAGCACCTCTTCCAATTGACGGTCGTTATCGCATAATTGCCAAAAATTTACCCGAATGTCTGCAATCTGATGACTTAGTATTAAGTATTCAGCAGTCTGGCATTTACCTCAACGGGTCTTTATTGGCTTTCAGCAAAAACGTCGAAATGCCAAATTCAGTATCTACATCCGAAACGATTGTTCAGCCAAAACCTTCCCTAGTCGGTCGATGGAAAAATCAAGAATTGACCCTATCCGGGCTAGTGACTAACTTAAGTTCTTGTAATAACAAGGTCAATCTCTCAATTCAGGCAAATGTAAATCAAGAAACCATGAACGGTCAAATGACCTTAAATTCAACGACGAAGCCAGTCAAATTTACCGCTCAACGAGAGTCTAACTACCAACAGAAGGAAAAGCAGGCAAGTCATTGATTAGTTAGTGAGTCTGGTCATCTTAGGTATGTTGTTGCGCTTCAGCGCTCTTTAAGATAGCGCCCAAGCGCAACAACATACCTAAATCTAAAATCTAAAATTAGGTTCTGATTCGCCGATTCGCTGCTTTTTGATTTCGTCTAGATAATGGCTAATCTCGCCAGCCATTTGAATATTATTACTTGGCAAACTGGTAATTTTGTTATCAATAGAATAAATTTCAATTAGCTCCTCTTTTCCTTTTACCTTACACTGTCCCAACTTGACAAAATCCCAAGATGCTGACGTACTGTTTTTTATAGGTAACGAGAAAATTAGAGAACGCGACAGCTTTCTTGTTAAAGATTCCAATCTTTGAGCGATATTAACCGCATCTCCTATAATTGTGTAGTCCATTTTCACATAAGAGCCAATATTCCCTTCAATTACCTCGCCTTGCGCCAGACCAATACCATTGTATAAAACTCGCAAAGGGCTACCCTCTGGGGCATCACTTCGTAATTTTTCAACCTCACTTAATATATCTAGACTTGCTTGGATAGCCTCATCAGCTTGTTCGGCTGAAAAATAAGCCATCACGCAATCACCAATAAATTTGTTTATCTCTCCTCCTCTAGCTACGATCGGATCTGTGCAAATGGTAAAATACTTATTCAAAATAGCTACGATCTCCTCGCAGGGTAGTTTCTCGACTAAGGTAGAGAAAGAGACAATATCGCTAAACAAAACAATCTTTTCAACTTTACGAGGCGTAACTAAAAGAGGGTTAATGCCGTTACTGATTATATTAACAATGGTTGGCTGAGTATATTTTTCCAAAATTCTATATGACTCATTTAAAGTCAGCAATAAAGCTCTGATTGGTTTAATAATAAAATCTTGATTTTCATCAAGATTTATGGTTTGCATAGACCAATCGGGAAATAACCTTTCTTTGAGGTCATGCTCTGTGTTCAAACCTAAAATATCGATATGTCTATCATCTCGTAAAATCTTTTCATATAATTTATCAATTGTTTCTTCCTCTCCTTCCATAATTTGAAAAAATATCCCTTGCGTACATAAGAGAACGCCAGTGATGTTCTGTTTTTGATTGTTTTTCCGTGAAATCGCGCCTATTGCTTCGATTTCTTGACTAGAAAGAGGGCGAGAGAATTTACTAATGTATGTCAGTCTTTTCATAAACTAAGAACTGCGAGATTTTGACGGATAATCCATCATCGAGCGGAGAAGATACCCAAAAGTAAAAGCAACCCAACAATCACTAAAAGCGCGATCGCGATCGCTGCTATAGTTCCCATAATCAGCCATCCTGCGATCGCCCACGCCCTTTGATGAGCTTTAAACTCAGAAACACTGCGCCACTGGCGACTTTTCCAAGCCCACTCATTGCCTTTGACTCCGAGAATAACTCCCATAGTCAGCCAGGGCATACCTAAAGAGAGTACCAAAGTTGGATCTACCCAAGCAAGCAGTCCAATCCAAACCCGATTGCTCAGACACCAGATGCCTGGTAGCAAAAAACCTCCCCAGTTCCAGCCTTGTCCGGTACTGAATTATGTAGCGATCGCGCAACTTTGTCCCAGACTGCAATCCAGTTTCAGATGTTGCGACGCCACCCGTGCTGGTGTTTCCGCCTTGCAGAGATACACCGCAGAAAGAACAAAACCGATATCCAGCAGGATTTTGATGCCCTTGGCTACAACTGATGACACTCATGAAGTTATTGCTCCAACCTCTGCTATCCTAACTCTTGCTACGCGATCGCTTATTAATTCAATGGTAGAAGTAATGATTACGGGTAAGACTAAATTGCTGGGTGTTATCGGTCACCCGATCGAGCATTCCCTCTCCCCAGTCATGCACAATGCAGCTATTGCGACTCTGGGATTGGATTACGTCTATCTCCCTTTACCAGTGAAGCCGGAAGATTTGGAGAGAGCGATCGCAGGTTTTGGTGCGATCGCTCTTGTCGGCTTTAATGTTACCATTCCTCACAAACAGGCGATTATGGCTCTGTTATCAGAAATATCGCCGATCGCAAAAGCAGTGGGAGCGGTAAATACCGTTTGGCGTACCGATAGCGGTTGGAGTGGCACAAATACCGATGTGGAAGGGTTTTTGGCACCACTGGTTAACCTCACCCCCCCTCTCCTCCCAGAGGAGAGGGGGAGTATTGACCTCACCCCCCAACCCCCTCTCCTCCCAGAGGAGAGGGGGAGTATTGACCTCACCCCCCAACCCCCTCTCCTCCCAGAGGAGAGGGGGAGCAAGGATTGGAGCCAGACTGTGGCGGTAATATTAGGCTGTGGTGGGGCTGCAAGGGCGGTGGTGGCAGGTTGTGCCTCCTTGGGCGTTCGGCAAGTAAAAGTGGTCGGTCGCAGTCCGCAGAGGTTAAACGATTTCTTGGATAGCTGGCTGAATTCGCATTTACCTGTGAGGGTCAGCGTCCATAATTGGCAAGAATTACCAAATTTGATATCCCAAGCAGATTTATTGGTAAATACGACGCCTGTAGGGATGTATCCTCGCGTTGACGAATCTCCCGTGAGTGCAGATGAGATGGGAAAATTGCCAAAAGGTGCGATCGCCTACGACCTCATATATACACCCAACCCAACCTTATTTCTAAAATTAGCTCAAGAGCAGGGTGCGGACGCGATCGATGGTTTAGAAATGCTGGTACAACAGGGATCTGCCGCCTTACAAATTTGGTTGCAGCAGCCTGTACCAGTTGATGTCATGCGTCAATCTTTGCGACGGCATTTAGATTTATTGGATTAAAGCATTATCTTTTGTCTGAAACGAGCTTGTTCAGCATTGAAAACATTTTCATTGCCAACCTTTTTTAAAAGATACTTGAGTTTGATTCAATGCGATCGCCTAAGATCGAGGTAAGCTGAGGTTTAAAGTGCCTGTAAGTAATTAATTTTTGGTTTAATTTATGCGATTTCGAGCCTTCCAAGTCTTCCTGATCTCCTGCCTTATCGGCATTCTCAGTTGGGTGCTGACTCCACCCGCTTGGGCATTGACGCAAATTCAACTATCCGACCTTTCCTATAAAGAGTGTCCGCCGGAACTAGCACAAGGATCGGTTACTAGCGGTACCTCAAAGGCTGCCAATTGTTTTCTCGTCATCGGCAAAGCCAACAATAGTTCTGGCAAATATGTCTACAACGCCGATATTTTCGGTCGCATCTACGATGCCAATGACAATTCTGTGATGCAAAACCGTACTCGTCTGGGTGCTATTGATGAGGTGCCACCTGGAGTCAGCGATTTTGAACTCAGAATTACTGTACCCGCTAATCAGCCAACGCCTCTGAAGCTAAAACAGTTCAAAGCTACTGGTTTTACTGGTGTGGTTCGTCGTTGACAAAAAACAAAGTTTGTAGTAAAAAATTTAGTTCTTAAGAGAGTCAGATCTAAAGTTTTTACTACAAACTTGCGATCGCATCTACGCAAAAAGCGGCGCTTACCATGAGCGTCGCTCCGCCGGATCGGGCCTAATACATATACATGGCTGACGCACGTAGGCTACCGAGTAGCTGCGCGACAAACTGGAGTAGAAAGATAGCCAAAATAGCGGAAAAGTCAATGCCGCCCAGAGGAGGTATGAAAGAGCGGAAGATATTGAGGTAAGGATCGGTCAGCTGACTCAGTATAGAAAAAGGCGGATCGTACCAGTTGATATTAGGAAACCAGCTCAACAGAATCCTAATAATCAGCAGAACAACATAGATATTTACAAACGTACTAAGAGTCTGGATAAGTAGCGCGACTGAGGAATCCATGAGTTTTGAAGCTTTTTGCGTAATTTCAAGGGCAATTTGGACTTTACTTTAATTTAACTGATATCAGCGCATTTCGGATCGCTTACCGACGCGCTTGAGGTTCGAGCATCCAGGATTAAGAGCAGGACTGGCAAGCTTTAGGCGTCTTTAGTCAAAGAGCGATCGCTGCTAAGAGTAGAAGCATTCCCATTCACATTACCAAGCTGCTGGCGCACTTCGTCAATTGTTTGGTTCAATTGAGCAATTTTATCCTCCAGACTCCGGCGAGCAATTTCAATTCTTTGCTCGGACGCGGTTTCCAGTTGACGCTTCTTGGCTTTATCAACTTTTGGTTCTGAGGCATCGGCATTGACAAGAAGTGCTTCTGCCTCCGAGGTTTCATTATTAATGCGAGAAGCTAGCAGTGCCCCCAGCACCCCGCCGACTAGGCCACCAACCAACGACCCAGCCAAAAATCCTGCTGCAAAACCGTCACGCTGACTCATATCAATTTTGGATTTTGGATTTTAGATTTTGGATTAATTCTTTGATAGGACTCTCTTCAGCTTACCTGCTGGCAGTCCCCACTGCCTATAACAAAGGATGGAGAATAGGAGCGAAGGCAGGTGTGGGAGTGTAGCAGGTATGCCCTAGCCCCTTTTGAATGAGTGACTTTTGAATGAGTGACTTTTCTAGTCTAGGTGCCAAAAGCGCGATCGCCTGCATCCCCTAACCCAGGCACAATATAACCGTGACTGTTTAAGCCTTCATCTATCGTGGCGGTGTAGACATTCAATCCCGGATAGGCAACACTCAATCTTTGCAACGCTGGGCGAGCCGCCACTACCGAAATAATTCGCACCAACTCAGGCTCGATACCGCGAGAAGTCAATTCTGCCATAGCAGCCATAATCGATCCACCAGTCGCCAGCATCGGATCGGCGATCAACACCCGCGTTTGCACTTTAAACTGTGTTGGCAATTTATTCAAATAGCAACTTGGTTCTAGCGTCTGTTCATCCCGCACCAAGCCAAGATGATAAGTAGACGCCAAAGGCAATACAGTCTGCGCCCCTTCCAACAGCGCCAGTCCCGCCCGCAGAATCGGGACTACCACCAGCGGCGCTTCGGGATCGACGAAAGTGGCCGGACACTCAGCCAAAGGCGTCTGCACTGTTGTCTCTACCGTAGGCAACCACTCTCGCACCGCTTCATAAGTCAGCCACCGTCCCAGCTCCGTCATAGCAGTCTTGAACAGCACTGATGGCGTCTGAGCGTCGCGGGAAATACCCAGCCAGTGCTGAATTAAAGGGTGAGGCGGAACATAGACGCGCAACTGGAGAGTCATACCGATTTTAGATTTAAGATTACTGTTTGGATGCTGGTTCACAAGTTCAAAAGCCATAATTCATCATACTGCCTTCTGGTTTGTTACAGAGAGGGCAAAAAACTTGTTGATAATTTTTCCTGATTGTATTGACATCAGTTTTCAATAAGGCTATATTAGCTTTTAGTGTTCTCCTCTCTCGTGTTCTCCTCTTTGAGGAACAGCAGACGGGCTCGGTCAGCAGCAGCAGATAGAGTCCGTACTTTTTTTTTAGGTATATAGCCACAGTCACATCGGTTAGGACAGTATTAAACGCTCAAAGCAAGACGAGGAATGTGTTTGTACTAAAGCCGAAGCACTTTGCTATATTGAGCTAGCACCTAGAAACAATGGGAAGCGATAAACTGTAAAACCAGGAAATTACTCTAAATTACTGACCCCATGCCTTCTGTTTCCATGAATAATCAGTTATCCTCCTTTGGTGCCAGTTCAAACGCGCCCGATTTTGACGTTATTATCATCGGATCGGGTATTGGAGGGTTGGTGACCGCCACCCAGTTAGCGGCGAAGGGGGCATCTGTGCTGGTGCTGGAGAGCTACGTTATACCTGGAGGAAGTGCTGGGTACTTCGATCGATCGGGTTATCGGTTCGATGTAGGGGCGTCGATGATATTTGGGTTTGGCACTCAAGGCACCACCAATCTCCTCACCCGCGCCCTCCAAGCAGTGAATGTCAGCTTAGAAACCATTCCCGATGCAGTGCAGATTCACTACCACCTCCCAGGCGGCTTAGATTTAAAAGTTCATCGCGATTATGAGAAATTTTTGCAAGAACTCACAGCATATTTTCCACAAGAACGAGAAGGAATCCGCCGATTTTACGACGAGTGCTGGAAAGTCTTCAACTGCCTGAACGCGATGGATTTGCTTTCCTTGGAAGAACTCCGGTATCTGACAAGAGTGTTTTTCCAGCATCCGTTAGCTTGTTTGGGTTTGGTAAAGTACTTGCCCCTCAATGTCGGCGACATCGCCCGCCGATATATCAAAGATCCTATTCTGCTGAAATTTATCGATATCGAGTGTTACTGCTGGTCAGTTGTGCCAGCAGATATGACACCGATGATTAATGCTGGGATGGTTTTTTCCGATCGACATTACGGTGGAATCAACTACCCCAAAGGCGGTGTCGGTCAAATCGCCCAAAAGCTAGTAGAAGGGCTGGAAAAAGCTGGCGGTCAAATTCAGTACAAAGCCAAAGTAACCAATATTTTGACCGAAAATGGACGAGCCGTGGGCGTCCAGCTTGCCACAGGCGAAGTTTATCGGGCTAAACGCATTGTTTCCAACGCAACTCGGTGGGATACCTTTGAAAAATTACTTCCATCTGAGGAAATGCCCGATGATGAAAAAAAATGGCAGCAACGTTATCAAAAATCGCCCAGTTTTCTGAGCTTGCATTTAGGCGTCGAAGCAGATATATTGCCCTGGGGAACCGAGTGTCACCATATTCTGCTGGAAGACTGGGAGAAGATGGAAGCACCAGAAGCCACTATCTTTGTCTCGATTCCGACGCTGCTTGACCCAGATTTGGCACCTGAAGGTTATCACATCATGCACGTCTTCACCCCAAGCTGGATTGATGATTGGCAAGGAATGTCTGCAAAGGATTACGAGGAAAAAAAGGAAAAGGCAGCTGGACGTATCATTGAGCGGTTGGAGAAAATTTTTCCCGGCTTAGATGCGGGATTGGATTATATAGAGGTGGGGACGCCTCGAACGCATCGACGTTTTTTGGGTCGCGATGATGGCAGCTATGGGCCAATTCCTCGTCGCAAGTTGCTGGGTTTGTTGGGGATGCCGTTTAACCGTACATCTATTCCCGGTTTATATTGTGTGGGGGATAGTACTTTTCCGGGTCAGGGTTTAAATGCGGTGGCGTTTTCGGGGTTTGCCTGCGCCCATCGCGTTGCTGTAGATTTAGGATTGTGAGAAAGACTAGGACTTTCTTCCTTTGAGCAAATAAGCGAGCATTTCTCCTCGACCCTTGACTTTTAGCACGCCGCGTTCTTCAAAGAGATATTTTTCTCGTAATAGTTCGTAGGTAGTAGCTGTGACTTGAATGTTACCGGCAATTCCCAGGGATTCCATGCGGCTAGCAATGTTAACGGCGTCACCCCATAAATCGTAGGAAAATTTTTTCAAGCCAATGACGCCTGCTACAACTGGCCCAGTGTGGATGCCAATGCGGATGCTGAAGGGTTGGCCGTTATCTCGCTTCCAGCGAGCTATTTCCCGTTGCATATCCAGGGCTATTTCCGCGATCGCACTGGCGTGGTCCGATCGGGGAGATGGTAGACCTCCCACTACCATGTAGGCATCGCCGATCGTTTTGATTTTCTCTAAACCGTGCAGGGAAGCTAGGCGATCGAATGCGGAGAAAATTTCATTGAGTAAACTAACCAATTCTATCGGAGGAGTACGAGCTGCCAAACTTGTAAAACCAACAATATCAGCAAACAGAATCGTGACTTCATCAAAACGTTCGGCAATACAACTTTGTTGCTGTTTCAATTGTTCTGCGATCGATGAGGGCAAAATATTGAGTAATAGGCGCTCTGATTTTTCTTGCTCAACGCGCAGGATTTCTTCTGCCAACTTGCGTTCGTTAATTTCCTGGCGGACGCGCTGATACATTTGATTAAACGCTTTCATGACTTCTCCTAACTCATCATCGCGCTTAACAGAAAGAGAATAAAATTTAGGATTGGCTTTATCCTTGGCTATTGCTTCACCCGCCGCGATCAGGTCGTCGCGCAGTCGCAAGATGGGAACTATCAGGGTTGACCCCAAGACTAGCATTGTTACGGAGGTGACGAAAGCTGAGATCAATAAAACTAAGCCAGAAATGCGTCCAATGTATGCGGATAATTCTCGGTTGACTGAGGACGCATCGTGACGAGCAATTATGATATAGTTTATCCCAAGCTTGCGGGCTGACCAAGCTATGTCGTAGCGATCGCCATCCTGGTTGCGATCGCGAACCATATCCATCCCTTTTAAGTCGAAAAATTTAATCTCTGGTGGCTCACCAAAACTGCCGATGAGTTCTCCGTTAGGTTTGTAAATTGCTACTCCTAAAATGGCAGAATCGCGAGTCAGCTTGTTAATTTTTTCTAGGAGTTTGTCGCGCTTGACTTCTTGTTGCGTTAAGCGGGCTATTGAAGGAACGATTGCGGCAGAAACATCCTCTATTTGCCACAAAAGTTCGTGTTCGCGCATATAATAAGACGGGATCAGGATAATTCCCTCAATTAAAACCAGGCTGAGGAAAACCCAAAAGATGATATGTTGAGATAAACGCGCTTTAAATGAATTGAGTACTGCTGCCAACCAAGTTGACATCTAATTTCCTCGCGTAGCTTGTGAAACAGGATTTATTGCCATTTTAGATTTTTTAGTTTAGGTTCATACATGGCCTCAACTTTTGAAGTTTGACTGATTTTACGGGTAGCTTTTGTTCGCCAAAAAAGGTTTTTGGTTTTTCAACAATAGGTAGAGCCTGGTTGTTCTGGTGACCAGGTTGAACCCGGTCACGAGAAAATGGAGGGAATGGCACGCTTGTTTAGCGCCGACACAGGAGGCTCTGTCTCGCTTAAGAGTGCGTACCATTCGGAAGGTCGGCTCTGCCTCCTGGGATTATTGAGAAGGGTTAATAACAGTGTAAAATGTTAGGTTACCTATAAGGGTCTTTGTTTTGGGGAAAAATACGATCGAACAAAGGTAGAAACACTCTTAACGACTGACCCCGTTTATTTTTCATGTCTGCATCTAAGGAACGCTCTATGGCTAGGGAACCTGCAATTCCCTGTCCGGGTTTTTTCGATTCGGAAACGATGACTAAGGCTTGTGCGAGACGGCGTGCGGCTTCGTTGCGATCGCCTTTTGCCATCGCTCGATCGGCTAATGCGATCGCCAGATTTTCATCTGCTACCAAAGAAGGTCTGGTAATCACACGAGTTGCGATCGCCCTCTCATAGTTGGCTCTGTAAGCCGTGCAAGTACTCGGAGTGCAGCTTCTGGGCCGATTGGTAGCGGCATTGACAGTTGGGGCCGCCTCCGTAATTTCTGTTAGGCTAACTCCAGCGAACGCAATAGTCAGTGGAAGCAAAGTTCCTGTCGCAAGTAATTCAAGTTTCTTTTTCATCGGCTATTATCCTTAGAGGGTTTAGCGGTTGGGAAAAATCCTTCTAAACAAAGACAGATCCCTGAGCGTTAGGCCCCATTCTTGCTTGATCTCGTTATTCAATCTCCGCTCCCAATTTAAAGCATCTCTAGTTCCATTCATTTTTTCGACTATAACCAAAGCTTGTGCAAAACGAACTGCTGCTTCATTATCTCTCCCTCTCTCCAAAGCTTCAAAGGCCAAATCAATTGCCTCTTCTTCATCGTTAACTCTGGAGGGCCTGCGGATCGTGCGCTCAGCAATAGCTCGCTCATAGTTGTCTTCGTAAGAGTTGTCAGAAAATTGCTGAGGAGGAAAAATTCTTGCCAGTAAGGTTAACCTATCCCTGAGCCTTTGACCCGTATTTTCTACCTGATCGGCGTCTAAGCTGCGCTCTATACTTATAGCTTCTCTTGTCCCATTCATGTCCTCAAACATGACTAAGGCTTGAGCGATACGACGTGCAGCTTCATTGCGATCGCCCCTTCTGAGGGCTTGTTCTGCTAAATCAAGAGCCTGGTCTGCATCTCTAACTCCACCCGGTCTACGGATAATCCCCCTACTAATGGCTCTCTCATAGTTGTTTATGTAATAGTCTTCAGAAATGCGTCGTGAGTCGCGTCTTAGCTGTTTGGTGGCGGCTACCTCAACGATTGGTGTTGCTGTCGCTGCTGATGGGAAATTGGCGATCGCACTCAGCACAGCCAAGGGTATCAAAGCTGCTGCTACAGTCGATTTAACGGTCTTTTGCATAGATCGTTGTCCTTTAAGGATGAGTGACTGGCAGATCGTCGATATCTGCTCATAATCTATTCAGCTAGAAGAGCGGTAATTTATGCGATCGTAAAAAAACGATAAATATACCGATAGGAAGCACCACTATAACCGTCAGTTAACTGTTAACTTTTCCCTGTCAAAGGTTAAAAGTCACCTGTATTGCGTAACCAAGCTTTAACTTGGTATCAAATATAGCACATAAGACTACCAGTAGCCTTTGACGTTTTCCATCCGGCTTTTCAAAGTAATTGTCCAGCCTGCTTTGCTATAAGATACTCCAAATGCTGACACTATGCCAATAGGATTCCATGTTTATAGCGGTTTGCAGGTAAGTAGGTACGCGAAACCCGGTTTTTTGAAGAAACCGGGTTTTTGGGGGACAGGATTTTTCCCCACTCCCCCACTTTCGGAGAAAACCGCTGTATGGGGTAAAAAGCGATCGCGTCGTGCCAAAATTGAATAAGTTTGGTGGGTCAGGTGCCGATCGAGGTACTAGACAACGCGATCGACAAAATCATTAACATTCACTGCTAGTCTGATGGAAATAACTTTTAGAACCGCAATCAACAACGATATTGATTTACTCTTGACATTTATGCAGGAGTTTTATGAAATAGAGCATTTGCAATTTAACCATCAGATTATCCGCAGTTGTTTACAGGAAATATTTAATAACGATAAACTGGCGATGGTATGGTTAATTTGTGCCGATGGTGAAGCAGTGGGCTATGTAGTTCTCACTTTTGGCTACAGTATAGAATTTCACGGACGAGATGCCTTAGTGGATGAACTTTATATTCGATCGGGATATCGCGCACAAGGACTAGGGACAAAAACGCTCAAATTTGTAGAAACGTTTTGCCAATCTTTAGGAATTAAAGCTCTACATTTGGTAGTAGCTTATGAAAATACCAAAGCCAAAAGTGTTTATAAAAAAGCGGGTTTCATCGAGCATGACCGCTATATAATGACTAATTGGATCGGCAAGGATGAATGAAAGTAATTTTGATATAGTGTAGCAAGTCAGAAGGCAAGTTTGGATGCGATCGCCTTGTTAAGCAAGTCCTGAGTGCTAAGTGCTGAATGCTGAGTAAGTGTAAAAGTGCCTTTGTTTGAGATCCTGCATATGTCCCCAAAACCATCTCCCAGTAAGTTTCTCTATACCGGGGGCTTTCTTGCGGTTGCAGGGAATGTCACCGTTTCTTGACAATTAAGTGTGAAAACACCTATCTGCGGAGGGAACAATAGAGAGAACATGGTTGTATTGTGTATTTTGGCAGAAGCTATGTCTGATTCTTCAAGCATCCAACCTGGGTCTGAGGGCGGGGGACTGTTCCCTATAGAAAACTGGCGTGATTTAGTTGCCTACTTCCGAAAAGCACGCCACGACGGGGAAAGAGTCGAAATATTCTTGAGATTGGCGGAAAAACAACCCGAAAAAGCGGCCCATTGGTTTGTAGGGGTATGGGCAAACCATGCAAAATCACCAGCGCGGGCTTTAGCATTTCAAGGCTTGGGTAAAATTGCTCAAAAAAATAAACGGGCTTTTTTAGGCTTGTGGGAAACAGAGGAAGAACTACAACAGGTACTTAGAGACATCGCTAGGGAAGTTAAAGGTCAAGGAGAGAACATCACTGATTTGACCCGTTGGGCGGCGGCATGGGCAATCGAGGCGATCGGATTTTCCCAAGATGCTATAGAACACCTAGAAGGCGGCGCTCTCTCAGACCCACCTTACAGGATTCGGAATGAAATCATCAACCGTAAACTTCAGGAAATTAACAGAATTCAGGAAAAGGACAGCAGAGGCAATTTGACGGCAGAATATGAAAGAAATTTAGAGTTTTGGCTGTATGGCCCGACAGAAGAGTTATTTAGAGAAAATTCTGACTCCAGAAAATATGAAGATCTAGTTATATATGTTATCGATCAGTTGCACGTCAGGGGAATAGAATTAGCAATTGATAAAGACGGAAAATTGAAAATAGATAATCCTCAAAAAACAAGCTGGCTGCAAGAAACAGCTTTGCGTACAGCAGCGAATAAATTTATATCTGCACAATTTACGGATGCTCAACAAAAAAGGGGTTATAAAAATGTAAGACACTTTTTGGCCAATAATTATAATCAAGACATTGACCTGAGAAAACTAGCAGCACAGGCAATTAGAAATGCAGGAGCTTGGTTGCCTAATTCAGTAAAAGCGAGAGCATTAATCATCTGCGAACAGTGGAAACAGGCAGCAAACATTGGCGAGGAAGCAGTTTCTCAATTGGAAGAAGTCATCGAAAAAGAGCTAAAACTTTCTCTAAATGAAAGCGACATTATAAATCAGCAAATAGAAGCTGTAAAAACTATCAACAGGATTCAGTTTTTTGATTCTGCTCAGAAGTTTAAGATACTTGCCAAAGTTCTGTTAAATCCAGAAGAAACGGTGCGAAATACGGCAACAGGGCTATTGAAGCCACACAAGTCAATATTAGATCGAGATGCCGCAGATTTGCTAGAAGCATTACTTTTTGAGTACAAGTTAGATAAACCTGAGCCAAAGGATTTGACTGTTCCAGAAATCGATGAACTTATATCATCATCAAATAGCTATTACAACCTCATTTACAATATATTTCAAACAGCTATGGCTGCTGTTGATCGGCTGAAAATAGTTTACAAAAAATCTGATTCATCTATAATACAAGTAAAAGTATTTCTTGATTCCAAGATGAAAAAATATTTGTCGGAGGTTCAAGATTGGATTAACACATTAAGCAATCAAAAATCAGAGACAGAGAGAGAACAAAGTAAAATAATTTCAAATCAGTCAATATTGAAAAATATTTTATCTTCGATTGAAGATGTAGATTATAAAATTTTTGCTCAATTGAAAGAGCATAGTAATTATGAAGCTAATGACAGTAAAGAATACCAAACTTATAATAGATGCCAAAAACTTTATGGAGAATTAGCATCATTCAGAAAAGATATATTATCCAATCTGAAAGATGTCAAAGATAACTTACTCTCTATGTTCCTAATGGCGGGTATAACCTCTTTAATAACTCTTGGTATAGGGTTAGCAATTATTTTTGTAACTTACGTTTTAAGTCCTCCTTTATCACAATGGTATCGATATAATTCACCTACACCTGATTGGTTTCAAGGTTATAATTATATTCGCCCTAATACATCCAATACAACTCCCTGGTATGCAAGTGGATTTCCAAAAAATAGCTGTGGAAGTTCTTCCAACAGTGGAAACTGCTGGTATCCAGCTTTTATTCAATATAGTGAGAGCAACTGGAATAGAGTTATATCAAATCATTGTAGAGATGTTCCTCAAGCAAGAAATCAAACAACAGCTAAAGAGAAGGGCGAAATTCAAGTAGCTTCATTTAGTACTGTTGAAGAGGCTCAGGGATTTGCCAAATACATAAAAGAGCAGTATGGTAGTGGAAGGGTAGGAGAAAGGAAGTGCTATTGAAAATCATCTGTAATCAGATATTTAGCAAAAGTAAGTTAAGGGAGGATCTTTATGAATAGCCAAAACGAAGGGTGGTTTGGTTTGTTATTGTTAATGTTAATTTGTGCTGTTGTCGCTATATATTCGATATATTGGGGGATAGGCTGGCTCTCTATTCTTATATTTAATAATCAGTATTGGGTTGCTCTAATAGGATTAACTTTCATTCTGATTAGTATTATACTGGGAATATATTCCTATAGACTGAACCAAAAAGCAGTTAAACTTAATGAAATTTATGAAATTTCAAAAGAAATAGATGATAATTGGAAGTAAAAAATGAACCACAATTTTCCCCTCTGTTTTGAAATTACTCCTAAGCGGATTACACAGGATAACACTTATCAAAGTGAGATCCGTAAAGAAATATTACAAAGCCAACAACAAGTAATGCGATCGCTCACTCGCCTTGCTTCCAATTTTACATTTTCTCTCCGCTACTATTACAATCCAGATCAAAACCCAAAAATCAAATCTTATCTTCTTCTAAATCATCCACCTGAATCCCAAACAAAGGAGATTAGCGAACAAGTTTTTAGTCTCCTCACCAAAGGGAAATTAAGCGACTTTTTCACTCTAACTCCTCAAACAGAGTTTAGCCAATACCAGAAATTAAATTGGGTTAATTTTATCGGTGAAATTCTCAAGCAAGAAGAGTTTATCGAACCCCAAAATTACTACTTACCTTACTTCTTTGAAGCAAATCAAGCCAATGATATGTCAGCAGTATATGATGTCATCAATCGCTCAGACAAAAAGCTGATTCTAGAAATTACTGTACAAACTTATCAAAACTCTGATGAAAAGCAGCTTTGGGTGAATGCGATTAACCAAATGGTTACGCAATTAGATACAGTTAATTCCAATTCTACTAGCAATAAAGATAATCTTCTATCTACCACCTTAGCTCTTTACCAAAAATACCAACAGTTGTATCCTACCGGCGATCTATTCAAGTATTCTATTAAAGCATTGGCAGAGAATCTCGGTGATGCTTCTGTTGTTCTAAACACACTCATCGAACACGCCACCAAAGAAAACCATCACGGTAAGCAATGTCAAATTGTTCTAGTGAATAAAGACAAACCCGGATTTTCAGAAAGCTTACAAGCAACTGAGAATGTAGATATTTCAACCGCTATTGAGTGGTCAGGATGGCAAAAAAAATTCAGTGAAATGGTAATCAAAGAAGTTATTAAACCAAAAAAGATAGGAGTGGATAGATTTAAGGATAATCCTTTTAGTAAATCTTCTATATTGTCACCGCCTAAAGCTTTAAATCCTGCTCAAAATCAAAATCAGCCTACAGAATATGATGCGGTATTGGGTGGTTCACCTTTGGCTAAGTTCTCATCTCCACCTCCGTCTCGAATTATAGATTTAAAACCTTTACATCGCTTGGCGACATCTCAGGAAATCAGTGGATTTTTCCGAATTGCAGTTCCAAAATTGACAGCAGACACATCTTTGGAGGAGACTACAAAGACAATATCAGAAGAATTCACAAATGGATTTAATATAGAATATGCGATCGCCAAATATAAACACCTAATTGATGAAGACAACTATTTTGTTGGAATTGACCAATATGGAAAACCTTATGTTTCTAATTGGAAAAAGATTCCTCATAGGATTATTGCCGGGGAAACTGGCTCCGGTAAAACAAACTTTATTATGTCTGTTATTTATCAATTTTTGTATGCTAACCCCCATAGGGAAATTTATATTGCTGACTTTCAGGCTGGGTTACACTACCAGTTTATTGTAGCCAAACAGCCTACTGTAAAAATAGTCACAAAGCTTGAAGACTGTGCTAATCTTATGGGTAAATTATGGCATGAACATGAAGCACGCCGACAGCAGATGCTTGACTATGGGGTAAGAAGTCTCGCCAAATTAGAAGAAAAGGCTGGTATAAAAAAGCCACGGAGCCTTTTAATTATTGATGAGGCATTCTATATCAAAAATGCCGAAAGGGAAGTTAAGAAAGTTATTGAGACACATCTCAATAGTTTAGCTGCTCAAAGTCGTGTAACTGGTATTCACATTATTTACTGTAGCCATACACCAACATCTGAAGTTATCGATACACAAACCTCAAATAATATGGGAGAGAAAGTGATTTTCCGAATCAATTCTCGCACTGATAGTATGAGATTGATAGGAGAAGATACAGCATTGAATTTACCAGTCGAACCAAAGGGAAGAGCAATGTACAAAGGGTTAGATGGAATCCCAAAAGTTGTGGCCACGCCAGAGGTTCCCGATGATATTTGGGAATGATCACTTTTTAGTTAAGAATAGTGTTAGTAGTTTTTTGGAGAAATCACAATGGCTTTACTCGATCAAATAGAAGAGTTTCAATCAACAATGAATAAAGTAGTTGAGTTGGTTGAAGAAACTAAAATATTAGCTGGACAATTGCCGGATACACCTCCTGTTGATACTCCGGCAAAAATGAAGGCGATTTTTGAGTTATGCAGTGAGAGTATTAAAAAGCTCAATAATGCGATCGGACAGGCTGAGGACATTGACCAGCTTGTAGGACGATGATGACTATCCTCGAAGAGTACAATGAGCTTCAGTCAAACCTCAGCCAAGCTGTTGATATGTTGGCTGAAGCTCAAAGTCGCGCTAAAGGTCTACATTTGGAGTGTGATTATTATGAGCTAGACAGGGAAATTTCCCAGATTATCGGAATTTGCTATGATGGACTGATTCGCCTGAACACCAGTCTAAATCAGATAGAGATGATTCAGACTATGATTGGTACTCAAAGTTCTTTTGCAACAGTAGTTCAAGCAGCTTTGGCTATTAATGCCGTTACTGCTCCTGGTGACTCTTCGATTACCAGAAATCTCATTACTAGCTTGAAAGAAGTAAAAGCAGATGCAGCTTCTTTTGATAGCAAAGCAGCACAAAAAAAGCTCAGTAACGTTTGGATTACAACTGCTCTCGGCGATCAAGGCGAACTAGAAGTATTAAAAATGCTGATAGATCCCGAAGGCGAGGAGCGAATAAGCGAACAGGAATTAGAGCAAATAGAAGTTAAACCGTCACTCCCACATCGTTTCTTAAAAGATCTGCAAAAACCAGATTTTTATATCAAATCTCGTAACTTAGTTTGCGATGCCAAAGCTTGGCGTAAAACTACGCTTGACAAAAATTTTTCTAGTTTCAAAGACACTGCTGAAAAGTATGCTAATCTAGAGTGCCTGAGCAAGGGTGGCGAAGTCAGGTTTTATTTTCCCAAAGATACATACGAACAGCAGAAAAGTAAGCTAGCAACGCTGCGATCGGAACTAGAATCAAAATACCCAACTGTTAAGTTTAGAATGGCTCCGATGTCAGTAACTTTAAATGACTTAGAACAACAGCGATCGCGTTTTTACAATTATCTCAAGTATTTACTTTTTCAGTAAAGCAAGGGAATTTTCTGCCTCTTGCTTCACACATAACAGTGCAGCCGACCCATCCATAAATTCAAGTCAAAGCCAAGTGTCACCAGAGTCTTCAAGTAATTTTCCCACAGGTGTCTTCTCCAATCTGCTACCCGATCGTTTGAAAGCAGAACTCAGGTTAGCCGATCGCTTAGGTATCAAACCTCTTAAGGTGACAGAAACAACATTTGACGATACAATTAACGAAGGAACAATCAAATGGGCGGTAACGACAGAAAACCAACTATTAGTAATACCAAAATTTGTTGGTAGCCAAGAAATACCTCACACCGCTTTAACTCGCGGTCAGCCAGTTTTGGCAGCAGGTGAAGCAGAAATTGTTGGTAGCAATGGTGAATATTATCTTCTGGAGATTAGCAATTACAGCGGTCATTTTCAACCAAGTTCAGATAGCCTGCAAATAGGAATAGAAGCTTTTAGACAACAAGGTATTGACCCAAAAAATGCCGTAGTAAAATATTATGGAGGCCGCTAAAATTTATGACTCAATCCAAATCTGCAATCCAACTAAATCAACTACTGCAAGAGGATGCCGACTCGGTGCTAGCTTGGCTAAAAAGCATAGAATCAGGACATTCTTCGCCCCCAGAAGGATTTAATTGGTTGGGTTTAGCCGAAGCAGCAAGTTTTGATGCTCGTGAGGGCGATCGCTACCACCCAAACAAACCTAACATCAAATGGGCAGAAGTCGCAACCAAAGTATACGATCGACTGGCAGAATCAGCAAATGCTGATACCAGAGATTCTTTTATGAATTCCTCGATGATGCTGCGAGCCGCTACGATCGCAAAATTAGGAGCCATTCCCGGTCATCCAGTTCTCGATAGCGACCCGATTCTGCGTTGGTTCAACGATAGCCTAAAGATGTCTTACTCGGAAGCAGCGACAAAGGCAGCTAATTGGAAAAAATGTCAGAGCGAGGAAATTCGAGAGTTAAGACAAATTAAGAATCGCTTGCGCGTCATCTCAGTATTAGCCGATAGTGACAAGCTAGTTTTGAATCCAGAAATCAAATCTTGGCTTTCCCTGCTGGATAAATTACCATAGGACATTCAGAGTGGAAAACGTGCCGCAGGCATATCGCCCTAACGCCCCATATTTCGCTTCATTCGTTCTAGCTCATCGTTTGCTTCCCAACTCTTAAATTGTTCATCCAAAGGATCAGCGCCGCTGAAGGATGTGGGAGTCCGAGCCTGGTTCCAACCCGCAGTTTGCGATTTTTGGTCAGTTTTAGCAGTGGTACGGTTTGCCTGAGCTTGAGCGGCTTTGGCGCGTACTTCCTGCCGTCGTTGCTGAATCCGACGCAGTAATTCCTGAGCTTGTCTAATCCGCTCTTTGAGTCCCTGCATATGTCCCCAAAGCTGATTTCCTTGGCGTAGCAAGGCGGCTTCTCTCTCCTGTGCGGGTTGCACTAAATCGAATCTGTTCGCCGCCTTCGCCTTCTCAATGCGGATGTGCCAGCGTTGGATTTCTTGTGCAGTGGCAAGAATCTCATTTTCCAACTTTTTTTCTTGTAACTGGAGGTCAGCAATCAGCCGCTGGGAGTCTTGCTCTTGTTCTCGCAGCTGTTCTTCTAGCGCTTGCAACTCCAGATGGGGATTGTTCCGCAGGAATTCTTCCAAGCGACTTTCTAAAAATCGGCTGAGATCTTCAAATACGCCCACTGCTAAAACTCACTAGATAGGTTATGTTGACTTAATCTTAATTTCCTTTAGAATTCCTGTCCTACATAAATAGAACGAACTTCACCATTCCGGCGGACGATCGCTTCATCGTTGCGAACTTCCACTAAAATCCAACCACTAGAAGCGATACTTTCGCCTACGTGAATTCGGCGCGAAGCACCATTGACTTCAAAGATGGCGGCGGATTTGTCGCCTAAAACTAGCACTCCCATCAAAGTATGTTTGATGGCAGGTACAGATGCGGACGCCTGTGTGGTTTGCTGCGGTATCGCTGTCGGCTGAGGCGCTGGGTTAGGTGCCACTGCTGCGGCAGGAGAGGGTGGGACTGGTGCGGGTAGAGGCGTTGTAGCGACTGTGGGAGATGAAGTTGGGCGCGTTGTTGTAGCTGCTGTAGGAGATGAAGTTGGGCGCGTTGTTGTAGCTGTAGGAGATGAAGTTGGGCGCGTTGTTGTAGCTGTGGGAGATGAAGTTGGGCGCGTTGTTGTAGCTGTGGGAGATGAAGTTGGGCGCGAACTTGCCGTGACTCTTGGAGTTGCTGTGGGAGTAGGACGTGAAGTTGCCGCTGTTGTGGGAGTAGCTTTGACTGTAGCGCGAACAGTTGCGGTGGCTCTAGGAGATGCGATCGGAATTGAACGCAAAGCTGCGGCGACTGTAGGACTAGCCTTGGCTGTTGGGCGCGAAGTTGGACGTGCTTTGGGAGTTGCTGTAGCAGTTGGACGCGAGGCGGCGACTGTGGGAGTAGCTTTAGCTGTTGGGCGAACAGTCGCCGCAACTGTGGGAGTAGATTTAGCTGTTGGGCGAACAGTCGCCGCAACTGTGGGAGTAGCTTTAGCTGTTGGGCGAACAGTCGCCGCAATTGTGGGAGCAGCTTTTACTGCGGGTGGGGCAGGGGGATTGACGTAAACTATCTGGGGTCGTGGATAGACAGGTATGTAGACTCGCTCTAGGACGGTTGATGGGCGGCTTTGAGGTAGATTTCCTGGTATGGGAACAGGTAATAGGGCGCTAGCAGGTGGTGGTGGCGGAACAGATGCAACTTGTTGGTTATTTTCGGTTTCTTGCTCAATTAAGTCGAGCGATCGCTGCATATAATCAATAAATTCGCCATCTGCCTCCGATAAGGATTTTTGTGCTGACGGTGCAGAGGCGACGTTAATCCCAAACAGCTTATTCAGTCTGCCTTGACCGGCCAGCCATAACAGCAGTGTAATTGCTAAGGAGGCTATAGCAGCCCCTAAGAGCAGTTTATTAAGCGAGTTGCCGCGATCGTGCTGCTTTTGGGCTTTGTCGGCATCGCTGATATCTGATGTTTCCACCTGATGCGCCGTCATCCCTTGTGGGATAAGGATTGGTGGAATCGACATTTGCTGCAACGAGACGTATTCTGGTTCGGCAGTTTGAGTGGGGGGTTCGCCGCCAGTCTCCAGCATTCGGTCAACGTCTGAGAATACGTCATCCATTAAGCGATCGGCAGAATTCTCCATCGCCCAAGGCTGGCTGGGGGTTTCGGCTTCCGAGGGCTTGAGGGCAATCCGGTTGGTGCTGACTTCCTGAGACATAGATGGCTCGCTTAATTGCTGCTGAAGGTAACTATAGCGCTTTACGGTACCTTTTGAGGTTACTGACTGGGCGGAAATTTAAGATCGGGACTAAAGCCCCTGTCACACTTAAATCAACTTGTAGGGTGCGTCAGACGAAGTTATACATCGATAGAATAAGGGTTTGTGCCTCTGACGCACCCTACTCTATGTGCCAGTTGCGTATCCCAGTTTTCCCAAATAATATCGGTTAAATCCCCAGATGGTAGCAATTTCCGCTCTTCCCATCCTAGAGTACTCATGCCGTCAGCTTTAAACACAATCCAAGTTTCACTCATAACGTTCGTCCTCGAAAGAAATGATGCTGTTGCCAAAGTCGGTGGTGTCGCCCACACCCGCCCTGCACTCAAGTGCAGGGCTAATAGCGAAAGTCCATTAAAATGGACTGTAAGATTAGTATTAAGTCCACTTAAGTGGACTTTCGCTATTAGCCTGGGGTTTGAACCCCAGGCGGACTTTGCCAACAGCATCAGAAATTTGCTGACCTTCAAATACGCAATCAATGTTGAGAATTGGGTCGCCTGTAGGTCTAATTGCTTTTAGTTTCCATCTATATTTTCGCGCTATCTCCCGGCATTTCTGGGGGTCGGTCGCCGAATGGATGTTTTCTGGTTGTTTTGTCATTGCTGTTTTATTCAACCCCAGCTGTACTTAGCTGACGATTTCGCAATTCTAAATAAATCAGCAAAGCATTAACATCGGCTGGATTGACGCCACCAATTCGCGTGGCTTGTCCAATTGTCAGGGGTTTCACTTTGGCTAGCTTTTCGCGAGACTCTTTGGAAAGTGTCTCAATGGAAGCATAATCTAAGTCTGGTGGGAGTTTGCGGTGTTCGTGACGGGCAATTTGGTCAATTTGATTTTGTTGACGTTGGAGATATCCAGAATATTTGATATCTATTTCTGCGGCTTCTGTTTCTGCTGGGGAAAGGTCGGGATTGCTTAATCCGTATCTGTCTAGGTCAATATAGTGGAATCCCGGACGACGTAACAGGTCGGCGAGGGTAATGGAACCTTTGATGGTTTGTTGGGTGTCGGATGCGATCGCTTTCCCAATTTCATCATGTTCTTTTACCCGCGTCGTGTACAGTCGTTCTTTTTCCGTTGCAATATTCGCTTGCTTGGCGCTAAACAACTCCCAGCGACGGTCATCAATTAAACCAATTTCCCGACCCAGAGGCGTTAGGCGTTGGTCTGCATTATCCGATCGCAATAGTAACCGATATTCCGATCGCGAAGTCAGCATCCGATAAGGTTCTCGCAAATCCTTGGTACATAAGTCATCCATCAGCGTACCGATGTAACTCTCCTCGCGCTTGAAAATAATTTGTCCACAATTGTGGACAAATCTTGCTGCATTAATCCCAGCTACAAGACCTTGCGCTGCGGCTTCTTCGTATCCAGTAGTACCATTAATTTGTCCAGCACAGAACAAACCCTCTACTTTCTTAGTCATCAGCGTCGGAAAACACTGAGTTGCGGGTAAATAATCATACTCGACCGCATAAGCCGGACGCAGCATCGCGCAATTTTCCAAACCGGGAAGACTCCGCAACATTAATAATTGCAAACTTTCTGGCAACCCAGTCGAGAAACCTTGGATATACAATTCTGGAATATCGCGACCTTCGGGTTCGATAAAAATCTGGTGACTTTCCTTATCGGCAAAACGAACAATTTTATCTTCTATGCTGGGACAATAACGCGGCCCTTTAGCATCTACCCAACCGCCGTATACTGGGGACAAGTGGAGATTTTCCCGAATGAGGCGATGAGTTTCTGTTGTAGTGCGGGTGATATGACAAGGCATTTGTTCCCGTTCTACCCAGAGTTCGGGGTCAAAACTGAACCAGCGCACATTTTCATCTCCCGGTTGTGGTTCCATTTTACTGTAATCGACCGATCGCTTATCAACTCTGGCTGGGGTTCCCGTTTTCAGGCGTCCGGTTTCAAATCCCAGCCGATTGAGAGTTTCCGTCAATTCAACAGCAGCAAATTCTCCGGCGCGTCCGGCTGCCATCGACTTGTTTCCCACCCAAATTTTACCACCCAGGAATGTGCCTGTGGTGAGAATTACGGCTTTGCACTGGAAGGCGACACCGAAGTATGTTTCAACACCGATGATTTCCTCATTTTTACCTAGCACCAAGTCTGTTACCATGCCTTCGCGGACTGTCAAATTATCCTGATTTTCGACAATCTTTTTCATCACCGCCGCGTATTCCCGCTTATCTGTCTGGGCGCGTAACGCCCAAACTGCTGGCCCTCTGGAGGAGTTTAGCACACGCTTTTGCAGATAAGTGCGATCGGCCATTTTGCCAATTTCGCCGCCGAGTGCATCTACTTCATGTGTCAATTGTGACTTGGCTGGGCCTCCAACTGCGGGGTTACAAGGTTGCCAAGCAATTTTATCCAGAGTAAGGGTTAGTAGCAGGGTGCGACAACCCAAGCGTGCGGTAGCAAGTGCGGCTTCGCAGCCGGAGTGACCTGCACCGACAACGATGATATCAAAGGCGTCTAGGAATTGTACGGGGGTTTGGGTGGTCATGTTTCAAACTGAGCAACAAGGACTCATAATTAATATTAGCGTTTAAAATTGCAGTTAATCAGGTAAGCAAATGGTCAATCAATTATTTTACGGTGATAACCTTGACGTTTTGCGTAAGCATATCAAAGATGAATCGGTAGATTTATGTTATATCGATCCGCCTTTTAACTCTAAACGCAATTATAACCAAATTTATAATAACATCGGGAAGGAAGATAGAGCGCAAGCACAGGCGTTTATCGATACTTGGACTTGGGATGATTTTGGTAATCGAGGTTTAGCGGAAATTCTGGAAAACTATCAAGGTAGATTTACATCTCAAAGCATTGATTTAATTGCAGGTTTAACTAAGGTATTGGGTAAGGGGAGTTTACTTGCATATCTAGTTACTATGACTTTGCGAGTAGCTGAAATTTATCGAGTTTTGAAACCGACAGGTAGTTTTTATCTGCATTGCGATCCTACAGCTAGTCATTATTTGAAATTAATCATAGATGGGATTTTTTGCGCTCAAGGTGGTGATTTTAAAAATGAACTTATTTGGAAGCGAACGACTGCTCATAATGATTCAAAGCGATACGGAAACAATATAGACATTATATTTTTCTATACTAAAACTTTAAATTATATTTGGAACCAGCAATACAAACCACATGATGAAGCTTATCATCAAAGGTTTAGAAATAAAGATGATGACGGGAGAGCTTGGACTGACGATAACCTAACAGCAAAAGGCTTATCAGGTGGTGGATATGAATATGAATATAAAGGGGTAAAATCGCTGTGGCGGGTTCCAATAGAAACGATGATAAAGTTAGATGATGAGGGAAAACTACATTTTACTAAAAAAGGAGGTATTCGCCTAAAGCGCTATTTGGAAGATATTAAAGGAGTTGCTTTACAATGTCTTTGGGAAGATATACCGCCGATTAATTCTCAAGCTAGAGAAAGATTGGGTTATCCCACTCAAAAACCGGAAGTGCTTTTAGAACGAATTATCAAAGCTAGTAGCAATGAAGGGGATATAGTTTTAGATGCTTACTGCGGTTGTGGTACTACAGTTGCAGTTTCTCAACGTCTTAAACGTGAATGGATAGGAATTGATATTACTTATCAAAGTATCAGTTTAATTTTAAAACGTCTTGAGGATAGTTTTGGTAAAGGTGTACTTGATGAAATTAAATTAAATGGGATTCCGAAAGATATGGAATCGGCGATCGCACTAGCAAATAAAAAAGACGATCGCACTCGTAAAGAGTTTGAAAAATGGGCAGTTTTAACTTATAGTAATAACCGTGCAATCGTTAATCAGAAAAAAGGTGCTGATCAAGGAATCGATGGAATTGCTTACTTTCAAAGTGAAAAAGATGAACCCGAAAAAATTATCCTGCAAGTGAAATCAGGAAAAGCAAAATCAGGGGATATTCGAGATTTGCAAGGTACAATGACTCTCGAACAAGCACAGCTTGGCATTTTCATCACTCTGGAAGAACCAACGAAAGATATGATAAAAACTGCAAAAACTGCTGGGATATATCAAAATAAATTTATGAGTCAAAGTTGCGATCGCATTCAAATTGTAACCATTCAGGAAATATTAGAATCAAATAAACGTCTGGATATTCGATTGAGTTTGGAGGTACTCAAATCGGCTGAAAAACAAATGGAAGTAAAGGCGATTCAGATGGAACTGGACATTTAACGATAATTACAAAAACTGGTTAAATTCCTCAATAGTTAGTCCAGCATCTCTGATAATTCCACCCATTGTATAAGCATTAATTGGATTAGCTCTGGGAATGGTGATAATGTGTTCATCATTAGTCATAATGATATGTTTACCCTGGCGTATAACGCGGAAGCCAGCTTTTTCAAATGCGTTAACGGCTCTTAAGTGATTAATACCTGGAAGTTTTGGCATAATTATCCTACTTCCACATAACGAGATTCTGCATCTTTAGTTAATTCTTCAACCGCTTCGAGGTATGCTTGAATAGCATCTTTGATATTTTCTAAAGCTTCTGACTCTGTTTCTCCCTGCGACCAACATCCAGGTAAAGCAGGACACCAGACAGCATATCCTTCATCTGATTTGTTCAAATTGACTTTATATCGCATATCTAAATTCTCACTTTCAATTTTTGCCAAAACCTATTGCTGCTTCCAATTGCTCTTTTGTTAGTTCATATTCTTGCATTACTTCCTCAACATTCATACCCCCAGCTAACGAACCGATTATAATAGATACAGGTACTCGCGTTCCCGTAATTACAACCGCACCGTGATGGATGTCGGGGTTTATAGTTATATAGGGTGCAATTTCCATGAATTTAGCTGCCTGTTTGACTTAACTTCATTATACAAGGGATCTGCTATGGATTTCCAACTATATACAGATGTTGTACTTGTAGGCGATATACCTGAAGAAAACCTTCGTGCAGCAGATGTCGGTACAACCGTTGAACGTCACGATGTTCCCGGACGAGAAACAGGTTATAGTGTGGAATTTTTTGATATGTTAGGATCTACAATTGCAGTGGTAACTTTGCCTGGGAGTATGCTACGCGCACCCACTCATGCAGATAGACCTTCTGTGCGTTCTGAAGCACTTAGCGTTTAAGCTAGCTTTTAAAATAGATTATCTAGAGAGGTAGAAGCATGACAAAAATAGATTCAAGCCAAGCTCAAGAGCGTTTTGCAGAAATTATTACCAGTGTAGGCGATCGCGGTGAGAGAGTTGTGATCGAACAGGAAGGTAAGGCGATAGCAGCAATAATTAGTTATGCCGATTTAAAACATTTTCAAGCTTTAGAAAATGATCGAGATGCTGAAATGCTGCGGCGTGCTATGGAGAAACATGATGGTGAATTTGTCACCATTGAGGAAGTCATAGAAGGTTACAATAATCTGCACGGTACTGATTTGACCATTGAGAATATTATCAATGACTGAACGTTACGCCATACGACTCACGAAATCTGCCGAGAAAGAGTTGTATGATTTACAACTTAAGCAGTTCATGCAGGTCGTAAAAAAATATTTTCTCTTCAAGAGAATCCTAAACCCCAAGACTGCAAAAAACCTGTCATATTTAAGGTATAGTAACTCAGAGTAATATCATGTTATCCACCACTACCGAATCAATGGGCAAAATTACCACAACCCTAGTCATCACGAATCGTGCAGATCAAGTTCTGACAGCACGGGGTTTTATTCCCCCAGATGAAGTAAGATCGATTACTTTAAACGATGTTCTAGTCGATACAGGCGCGACAACTTTATGCTTACCTCCAGAAGCTATAGCTCAACTTGGTTTAGAACTTTTAAAAGAAGTAGATGTTGAGACAGCAACTGGAATTGGTAAAGCTCGCATCTTTCGAGATGCAACTATTTCTTTATGCGGACGCGAAGGAACTTTTGAATGTCTGGAACTTCCAGGCGGTAGGGCATCATTATTAGGAGTTATCCCGCTGGAAGCATTAGGAATTGAACTGGATTTGCAGAATCAAAGATTAATTGTTTTGCCGATTAGTCCAACCCAAACTTATTTGACGATTCTTTGATTTGAAACGGTCGGGCGATCGCACTATCTGGAAAAATTATACTAGAGCGATCGCATTCTCCCAATCCGACAAAAAACTGTCATATTTAAGATATAGTGACTCAGCATAATATCATGTTATCCACCACTACCGAATCAATGGGCAAAATTACCACAACCCTAGTCATCACGAATCGTGCAGATCAAGTTCTGACAGCACGGGGTTTTATTCCCCCAGATGAAGTAAGATCGATTACTTTAAACGATGTTCTAGTCGATACAGGCGCGACAACTTTATGCTTACCTCCAGAAGCTATAGCTCAACTTGGTTTAGAACTTTTAAAAGAAGTAGATGTTGAGACAGCAACCGGAATTGGTAAAGCTCGCATATTTCAGGATGCAAAAATTTCTATACTCGGACGCGAAGGAACTTTTGAATGTCTGGAACTACCAGGCGGTAGGGCATCATTATTAGGAGTTATCCCGCTGGAAGCATTAGGAATTGAACTGGATTTGCAGAATCAAAGATTAATTGTTTTGCCAATTAGTCCAACCCAAACTTATTTGACGATTCTTTGAGTTGAAATAATGGTGCGATCGCACGCCCTGAGTTTGGGGAGCATATTTTGATTTTACTATGACTAAGAGCGATCGCATCCTACCCAAGGCCCGATCGTCGGCGATCGAGCCTCTGGGTTTTCAGACTGAGCATCCTGTTGTATAATCCACAATGCGGACACGCGGGGGGTGTCAAAACCACAAAAACTAACAAGGCGGCTCAATTGTTGCCCAAACAGGTCATAATTTGACAAACACAGTTGCAAAAAGAAGCCTGTGAAATATTTTTTTCTTTCTGATGGATGGACATTTGGCAGAATCTGGGCGTCTGATGGCCTATGGAACGAAACCGCATGGCGACGTCAACCGAATATTGACAAAATGAGTATTTCCCTGGTAAAGAACAATGAAAAGTTATGGCTCTATCGGGTAGAAGACGCTATCTTAACCGTAGAAGTGAAGCCACGGTCAACAGCCGAGGTCGGCCCAGCCGCCCAAGCGATCGGTCAAGTAGTGCTAAAGCGGCTCATCACAGCCGAACAAGTGCTGGAAAGAATGGCAGCGGGTCAGGCTATGTGCCAACTGAATGATATCGAAGCCATAGTTTTTTGACACGCGCCCGAATTCAATTCGGGCGATTCTTGGTTCATAGACGTACCTTAGAAAGAAAGGCGAGAGCTTTCGCCCACCCGTGCCGTTCCCTGACATCCGCCAGCAACCTCAAATATGCCGAAGGGCAACAAGGCAGTTGAGCCGATCGCTGGGATGAATTTGCCAGCTTAACCTGCTTGCAATGGGCAGCGACAAGGTTTACACTTCTTTAAACGCTCTCATTTTCCTAAAGGCATTGTTAAACTGCTCAAGTGTCTTAAATATTGGACATTAAGCGGACAGCCTCAGGATTTAGAACCTTAAGAAACGGCATAAAAGTTCGCTGAATTATACATCACTTATCGAGGAGGATCGTAGTCAATGGGACTACCCTGGTACCGAGTACACACAGTCGTTCTGAACGATCCGGGGCGATTGATTTCTGTACACCTAATGCACACTGCCCTCGTAGCAGGGTGGGCCGGTTCTATGGCCCTGTACGAACTAGCAATTTTTGACCCCAGCGATCCAGTCCTGAACCCCATGTGGCGTCAGGGGATGTTTGTGATGCCATTCATGGCACGCTTAGGCGTCACCCAATCCTGGGGTGGTTGGAGCATCACTGGCGAAGCGGCAAGCAACCCCGGCGTTTGGAGCTTTGAAGGCGTTGCAGCCGCGCACATTGTCCTTTCCGGTCTACTGTTCCTAGCTGCCGTCTGGCACTGGGTTTACTGGGATTTGGAACTCTTCAGAGACCCCCGCACTGGCGAACCGGCTCTCGACCTGCCAAAAATGTTTGGCATTCACTTGTTCTTGTCCGGTCTTCTTTGCTTTGGCTTCGGTGCCTTTCACCTATCGGGACTTTTTGGCCCCGGTATGTGGGTTTCCGACCCTTACGGTTTAACTGGCCACCTCCAAGCCGTGGCCCCAGCGTGGGGGCCGGAAGGTTTTAACCCCTACAATCCAGGTGGCATTGTTGCTCACCACATTGCTGCGGGTGTTGTCGGTATTATTGCCGGTTTGTTCCATTTAACTGTTAGACCTCCGGAGCGGCTTTATAGAGGGCTGCGGATGGGGAACATCGAAACAGTACTTTCCAGCAGTATTGCCGCTGTATTCTTCGCTGCCTTCGTCGTCGCCGGTACTATGTGGTACGGCACTGCCGCCACGCCGATCGAACTGTTTGGCCCGACCCGCTACCAGTGGGATAAAGGCTACTTCAAACAAGAGATCCAGGCGCGGGTGCAAGCAAGTTTGGCAGAAGGTGCGAGCCTGTCAGAAGCTTACTCTGCTATTCCTGAAAAGCTGGCTTTCTATGACTACATTGGCAACAGCCCTGCCAAAGGCGGTCTGTTCCGCGTCGGCCCGATGAACAAGGGAGATGGCATTGCCCAAACATGGCTGGGCCACCCGGTATTCAAAGATGCTGAAGGACGAGAATTGACAGTCCGTCGGATGCCCAACTTCTTTGAAACCTTCCCCGTGATCTTGACCGACAGCGATGGGGTAATTCGTGCTGACATCCCATTCCGTCGCGCTGAATCTAAGTACAGCTTTGAGCAAGTTGGCCTCAGCGTAACCCTCTACGGTGGCGAATTGAATGGTCAAACCTTTGATGACCCATCCAGGGTGAAGCAGTTTGCTCGTAAGGCCCAGCTGGGTGAGCCGTTTGAGTTCGATCGCGAAACCCTCAACTCTGACGGGGTGTTCCGCACCAGTACTCGTGGTTGGTTTACCTTCGGACACGCTGTATTTGCACTGCTGTTCTTCTTCGGTCACATCTGGCATGGGTCTCGTACCCTCTTCCGGGATGTGTTTGCCGGTGTAGACCCAGAACTTTCTGAAGAACAAGTCGAATGGGGCTTCTTCCAGAAAGTGGGTGACAAGAGTACCCGTCGAACGGAACCTGTGTAAACCTACTAATGATTGGGGACTCGGAGAGTTCTGAGTTAAGAATTTTGAGTTTTGAGTTAAATTTTATAATTCAAAACTCATTCTTTATTCCTCAAAACTATTTCTAGCCCCAATCCTTTGGTAGACTAATAAGCGACTGAATAGTCAGGAAGTTTTGATATGGAAAGCATTGCTTACATTTTGGTTTTCACTCTGGCGCTGGGCGTCATCTTCTTTGCGATCGCATTCCGCGAACCCCCCCGCATTGAGAAGAAGTAGTCAGCCTCAAGCATCTGACCAGCTCTAAAAGCAACTGTTTAACAACAGAAGCCGCTGCTACTCATCTGGCAATATCGCCATCAGCCAGACTAAAGTAACAGCTGGCTTTCGCTTTTTTAGCTTGCTGGAGCATCTGGCCCAGCATAACGGTCAACAAATTAAAGGAGTTGACAAAATGCGCTGTCCTTTCTGCCACTACCCAGATAATCGCGTCCTTGAGTCCCGCTCCGCAGAAGCAGGACAAAGTATCCGGCGACGAAGAGAATGTTTGAGGTGCAAACGTCGCTTCACGACTTACGAGCAAATAGAATTTGTTCCCATTACGGCGATCAAGCGGGACGGTCGCAAGGAATCTTTTGACCGTTCTAAATTGTTGCGCGGTATCGTTCGCGCTTGCCAAAAAACGGGGATTCCCCAAACCCAACTCGAAGCTCTCGTTGATGAAATTGAATCTGAACTCCAGCAGCGCGAGGTGCGAGAGGTCACAAGCAGTGAAATTGGCGAGATGGTTCTCGGTAAACTGCAATCTCTCAGTGAAGTCGCTTATGTACGCTTTGCCTCTGTCTACCGCCAATTCCAAAGCATTAAAGATTTTGTGGATACTTTAAACCATTTAAGTACAAGCAGTTCAACGGCTTCTGTAGTCAACACAGCCGATCTGGGTACACGATCGCACTTATCTGAGGCTTTGTCACCAGAAGCCTCTGTTTCTTTTGTGAGGTCTTTGTGACATTTAGAACTTTGGCTTGGAAATAGCCTTGCCAAAATTGATACAGTATGCTATAGAGATGTTGAGCGAGCTACAACAGTTTAAGGTACAGGAATCCAAACGCGATCGCTCCCCTTGTTGGTGGTCATCACAAAACCCGGCCACCCGTTCCCAGCTAACAACACAAGTAGAAACTATATCCACAGGATGTACTTAAGTTAAAATAATTAATCTAGACTCTCAATCGCCCAGCTGTCCAACGGCTGGCGATACGGTTTGCAGACTTGTAGGTGTAGGCTGCACATTACCAAAGTGCGTATACATCGACAGGAGGAGCAACTTTTACAAACATAATTAGCAGGTAACGATTCGCATGGTCAATCTGAAAACAACAGCTACAGCAGAAATTGGTTTCACTCACGAAGATTTTGCCGCTTTACTCGATAAGTATGATTATCACTTTAATCCCGGTGATATTGTAGCTGGTACGGTATTCAGTATAGAGCCGAGGGGCGCTCTGATTGACATTGGTGCTAAAACAGCGGCATACATACCAATTCAGGAAATGTCAATTAACCGGGTTGACGCTCCCGAAGAGGTGCTGCAATCAAACGAGACTCGTGAATTTTTCATCCTCACAGATGAAAATGAAGATGGACAACTGACGCTTTCCATCCGACGGATTGAGTATATGCGGGCTTGGGAGCGAGTCCGTCAGCTCCAAGCAGAAGATGCTACAGTGCGATCGGGCGTATTTGCCACCAATCGCGGCGGAGCATTAGTAAGAATTGAAGGCTTGCGCGGCTTTATTCCCGGTTCTCACATCAGCACCCGCAAACCTAAAGAAGAATTAGTGGGAGAGGAACTACCCCTGAAGTTCCTGGAAGTAGACGAAGACCGCAACCGTTTGGTGCTGAGCCACCGACGAGCGCTGGTAGAGCGCAAGATGAACCGACTAGAAGTCGGCGAAGTGGTAATTGGTTCGGTACGGGGAATCAAACCCTACGGTGCTTTCATCGATATTGGAGGCGTCAGCGGTTTGCTGCACATTTCTGAGATTTCCCACGAACATATCGATACACCCCATAGCGTGTTCAATGTCAATGATGAAATCAAGGTTATGATCATTGACTTAGACGCTGAAAGAGGTCGAATTTCACTTTCAACCAAGCAGCTAGAACCCGATCCGGGTGACATGATCAGGAACCGCGATCGCGTCTACGATATGGCGGAAGAAATGGCGGTTAAGTATCGCGAACAATTGAAAGCCAAACAGCAAGGTAACGCTCCTGCGCGGATGGAAATTCCAGTTGCCGAATCAGTTGCCGAATCAATCGCCGAATCAGTTGCCGAACCAATCGCCGAATCAGTTGCCGAACCAATTGCCGAATCAGTTGCCGAACCAATCGCCGAACCAATTGCCGAATCAGTTGCCGAATCAGTTGCCGAACCAATTGCCGAATCAGTTGCCGAACCAATCGCCGAACCAATTGCCGAATCAGTTGCCGAACCAATCGCCGAACCAATTGCCGAACCAATTGCCGAACCAATCGCCGAACCAATCGCCGAACCAATCGCCGAACCAATCGCCGAATCAGTTGCCGAACCAATCGCCGAATCAGTTGCCGAACCAATTGCCGAACCAATTGCCGAACCAATTGCCGAACTAATCGATGAAGAAGAAATCGTACCTGCGACTGAAGAGTAACTATTGAGTTACTTGATAGAAGAAAGAGGGAAGCTCCCTCTTTTTTTGTTTGCGTGTAATTAAGAGGAGTTGAAACTTTTGGTAACTATCCGTTGTCGGGAAGTAACTTTCCCAAATATCCAGGCAGTAATTTTTGACAAAGATGGCACACTAGAGAATTCGGAAGAGTATTTGCGAAACCTGGGACAAAAGCGAGTACGCACGATCGATGCCCAAATTCCAGGAGTAGGCGATCCTTTGTTGATGGCTTTTGGTATTGATGGGGATAAGCTCGATCCCACCGGGTTAATGGCTGTTGGCAGTCGCCGCGATTCGGAAATTGCCGCCGCCGCTTATATTGCCGAAACTGGACGCGGGTGGTTGGAATCGTTAAAGATCGCTCGTCGCGCCTTTGAAGAAGCAGACCAAGTATTGAAAAATGCTACTCCTTCGCCTTTATTTGTCGGTAGCCTGGAAGTACTGCAATTTCTATCAGCAGCAGGATTGAAATTGGCGATTCTCTCAGCAGCTAACACTGCACGAGTAAAAGAATTTGTCAAGCGCCATCAACTGAATGATTATATTCAGTTAGAAATGGGAGTGGATGAAGGGCTAAGCAAACCAGACCCGGCTTTATTTTGGCAAGCTTGTCAGAGATTGGGAGTAGAACCGAGTGCTACTTTGATGGTTGGCGATTCTGCTGGTGATATTGAGATGGCCCGTCGTGCTGGTGCGGCGGGTTGTATTGGCATTTGCTGGGGAAAACCAGAGGCGGTGCATTTGGAAGCAGCGGATGTAGCGATCGCACAATTAGACGAAATTAAAATTATCGCCTAATTTGAAATAGTATCTTGCACCAGATTGGCGCTCCCCCTAAATCCCCCTTCATAAGGGGGTTCATCAACAGTTGTCACTTTACTAACATTTACTGAGAATCCTTCACTTTTACTCCCTTGCCTTGCCACGCTTGCCAAACTCATAGTAAAATTTGGGTATGCTACTGGGATTATTAACCGAAATCAAGGTCAATTCTTCGCTGCGGCAATCTCTAGCCAAACACGCAGGCGTAGCACGTCACGCTTGGAATCAAGGTTTGGCTTTATGTCAAACTGTCTTAGAACACAACCGTTATCATCCAGAATCCAAAATTAAATTCCCCACAGCCATTGACCTCCATAAATGGCTAGTAGCAAGGTGGGAGTAGACTTAGGAGTAAAAACCCTAGCTACCCTATCGACAGGAGAAATATTTACTGGTGCAAAGTCTTACCAAAAAGCCAAACATAAATTAGCCAAACTCCAACGCATTGTAGCACGTCGTAAAAAAGATTCTGCCAACAGGTTTAAAGCAGTCAAAGCCTTAGCGCGTCTGCATCAAAAAATAGCAAATATCCGCTCTGACACATTACATAAACTAACTAACTACTTAAGCAAAAACCACGCGGTAGTAGGAATTGAGGATTTGAATGTGTCAGGGATGATGAAGAATCATTGTTTAGCTGCATCGATAGGAGATATGGGATTTTATGAATTCCGTCGGCAATTGGAATATAAATGTCCGTTGTATGGCAGTAAATTAATTATCATTGGTAGGTTTAAGCCAAGTAGTAAAACCTGTTCTAACTGCGGAAAAGTCAAAGAGGTTTTAGCATTATCAGAACGAGTTTATCGATGTGATTGTGGCCTAGAATTGGATAGAGATTTTAATGCGGCAATCAACATTGAGAAATTAACGCGGGAAGTTCTCTCGTGTCTGCTTGTGGATGGGGTGCTGCCGACAGTCCCAGATGAAATAAGAAGTTTTTGTTAATGAATGTTAGCAAAAATCGAACGGACTTTCAAGATTAGATTACCTGACCGTGTGCAGAGGGATAAACGGCTATGATTGCAAATCTAAACTATCAATACATATCTCCAGAAGAATACTTAGAAGCAGAGATGCTAAGTGCCATCAAGCATGAGTATCGTCAAGGACAAGTTTATGCTATGGCAGGCGCAAGTGATGCTCATGTCCTGATTACGGGAAACTTGTTAACCTTGCTGAGAAACCATGTTCGGGGTAAGGGATGCCTTGTTTATGTGACAGATATGAAAGCTCAAATTGACAAGGCAAATACCTTTTACTATCCCGATATCATGGTGACTTGTGACGAACGGGATAGAACTGAGGAATACTTCAAGCGCTACCCATGCTTGATTATAGAGGTACTCTCTCGCACAACAGAAGCCTTTGACCGAGGCGATAAATTTGCGGACTACCGAAAATTAGACACCCTGCAAGAATACGTGCTAATTAGCTCAGATCAAGTTCGCGTAGATTGCTTCCGCCGCAATTCCGAGGGACGCTGGGTACTCTACCCCTATACCGCCGGAGAAGAAGTTCACCTGGCTAGCCTAGATTTTCGCACAGCGATCGCCACACTGTATGAAGATGTGTCTCTAGGAACCGATATTTCCACCTAAAGGTAGAAATCTTGTTATGATGGCTGGTTACAGTGGCTCAACTTAGCCCAAACACCCAGTCTTCCAAAACCTTCATCTCAGGAGGAGATTCCATTGTCTCGTCGCTACCTGTTTAGTTCCGAATCGGTTACCGAAGGTCATCCAGATAAAATCTGCGATCAAATTTCCGACACTATTCTAGATGCACTACTCACCCAAGACCCCTATAGCCGCGTAGCCGCAGAAGTTGTCGTCAACACAGGCTTAGTGCTGATTACCGGCGAAATTACCACCAAAGCCCAAGTTAACTACGTTAATATAGCCAGGAACAAAATAGCTGAAATTGGCTACACCGACGCCGACAATGGCTTCTCGGCCAACAGTTGTGCCGTTCTGGTTGCCTTAGACGAACAATCTCCCGATATTGCCCAAGGGGTTAATGCTGCGGCTGAGACTCGCGAGATGTCCAGCGATGAGGCATTTGACGCCGTTGGGGCTGGCGATCAGGGTTTGATGTTTGGTTTCGCCTGCAACGAAACCCCAGAACTGATGCCATTGCCGATCAGTTTAGCTCACCGAATTTCCCGCAGATTGGCGGCGGTAAGAAAAACAGGCGATTTGCCTTACCTGCGCCCGGATGGCAAAACTCAAGTTACGATCGCCTACGAAGACGGCAAACCCGTTGGCATCGATACCATCCTCATTTCCACCCAGCATAATGCCACCATCGGCGACATCACAGACCCAGCCGCCGTTCAAGCCAAAATTAAAGAAGACCTTTGGACAGCGGTGGTAGAACCAGTTTTTGCAGACATTGATGTCAAGCCTGATGCACAAACTCGCTTTCTTGTCAACCCCACAGGCAAATTCGTAATTGGTGGCCCGCAAGGAGATTCTGGCCTGACCGGACGGAAAATCATTGTGGATACCTATGGCGGCTACTCCCGTCACGGCGGCGGAGCTTTTTCCGGCAAAGACCCCACGAAAGTAGACCGTTCGGCTGCCTATGCTTGTCGTTATGCGGCTAAAAATATTGTGGCAGCGGGTCTGGCAGAAAAGTGCGAAGTTCAGCTAAGTTATGCGATCGGCGTTGCTCGACCTGTCAGCATCATGGTAGAAACCTTTGGTACTGGCAAGGTAGACGACGATTTATTGCTGGATTTAGTCAAAGAGCATTTTGAACTGCGTCCGGCAGGTATTATCGAGGCTTTTAATTTGCGTCATCTTCCAGCCGAGCGCGGCGGTCGTTTCTATCAGAATGTCGCCGCTTACGGTCACATGGGGCGCACAGATATAGACGTGCCTTGGGAGCAAACAGATAAGGCAGCTTTGTTAAAAGAAGCAGTAGCTGCTAAAGCTGCTCCTGCCCTCTCTTAGATATAGGCACAACTTCCTTTCTTGGCGGTGTAGGGTGGCATTGCCCACCTTACACTTTGCCACTTATTAATAAAGAAAAGCTCAATAATGCAAACATGGAAACAAAAGGCTAGGCAACTTAAAAAAGAAACTTACGCTATTTATCTAGCTTGTAAAGATCCTAGAGTTCCTTGGTATGCAAGATTTTTGGCTGCTGGTGTAGTTGCCTATGCCTTCAGTCCCATTGATTTGATTCCAGATTTTATTCCCGTTATCGGTTATTTAGACGATCTCATCATAGTACCGCTGGGAATTTGGCTGGTACTCAAGATGATTCCCCCTGCTGTTTTAGCCGAGTGTCGCGAAAAAGCTCAAGAGGCTATGGGTGAGGAGAAACCTACTAATTGGATAGCTGCTGGTGCGATCGTGCTGATCTGGTTTATTTTGGGTATTTTAGCTGTTGTTTGGATAGGACAAATTTGGAAACGATGAATGCTACTCAGTCGCAATTCCTGTACAGACGATTTGGCTATTTCATCAAATATGTGTCAAGTTCCGAATATTGAGAGAAAAAGCCATCAATACTGGCTAACTTCGCTTTATACGTCAGCGCTGTAGCGATAATCAGGCGATCGAAAGGATCTCTATGGACAGAGGCTAAATTTACTGCGCGGTAGGCAATCTCAGCAGTCAGCGGAAATAATACAATCCCTGCCGGTTCCAACGCTTCTTGAAACCATTGGTCGGTAGCACAAGGTAGTTCTAATCGTCCCCGTTGTTGAGCTAGGGCAATTTCGTAGCAAGATATTGGGGAAACGCCCACCTGACTAGCAGTTTCTATGGCTTCTCGCCAGTGAGCTGGAAATCGCTCGAAATCTTGCGTGATAAACCAAAACCAGATATGGGTATCAAGGACGATTATTTCAGACATTCCCAATCCTGCTCATTAACAATGGGACTAACTAGATCGCCCAAGGTTTTGCCTTTACCTGCAATAGAAGAAGGGGCACTTCGACGTTTGACAAGTGGGGCAGTTTCTTCCAAGATGGTGACAATAACACGAGCTGACGTAACTTGGGGCTGTTCAGCCAGCCACTTCACTTCACCGTTCTCATAAATGGCTTCGTAACTTTTCAGCATAGTGATTTTCTCCCTTATGCAGCAGATTTGGCAACAAATGTTCGGTTTAGACATTCCTCAACATAGATGGCATCGAGCTTTCCTTTAAAAAGAAGGTTGCCTGATGCCTCCCTTTGGGCCAATGGTGAGGTTTCTTTTATGGTGTGACTTGACATAAAATGCTTACCCTGCATACCCGGCATTTGTCTATTCTACTCTCATGTTAGTTTCCGGCTAGTCTTTTATCGATCTCGAATGCTTAAAAATTTCTATTGCTTCAGGTGAGCCGATAAAACGCCAATGCCAAGGTTCATAACTGACTCCTTTGTGATTTAATTTATGGAGACTGTCTATCAGCTATTTTCCAAGTGCCATTTTCTAAAATTAGCGTAAATCGATAGACTTTAGAGTAATCCTTATAAGAGTTTTTTAATTTCCCATACTCATAATAGGCGAAATCTTGCGTCACTCTGATCTCAATTTGTGCTTGTCCACCAGTCACTTCAAAGTAACCTGTAGGATCGATTTGATACTTTCCATATTCATACCAAGCATTACGCTCTTTTAGCCAGTCAATTCCTCCGCCTGGTTTAATGTTCTCATCATAAGTTTTGCCTGTAGTAAGGCTAGCAAGAAGTTGGCGATCGTAGGGGGGAGCAAAAATTTTGGGTTTTGCTTCTATATATCTACTAATTACATTCACAGCTTCATCTTTTGTCAAACTATTTGAATTTCCTGTTTGTGGTACTTGAGGAGATGAAGTACTGGAAGGGGAAGATTCAGGAGATGGTGAATTATTTTGAACTGGAGAACGAGATAGGTTTTGTTGTATTCCATTCCATGCAGCTTGTCCCCCAACAATTAAAATGCTTCCTCCTATCATTATACCTAACACTATGTAATAAGTTTTCCAAAGTTGTTTTTTTTCTTCCTCTTCATTCATAGCCTAATGCTCCCGTTCTGCCTATTTTTTACCACTGCTTCCAGGTTGATTGCGGACTTCTTTAGAAACTTCTAATTCCCTCTCTCTTCTTTTTTTATCTGCCTCCCTTGATGTATCTAAATTTAGAGCATCAGAATTTATATTTTGTTGATCGTATATTTTATTCTCAGTTTCCTTTATAATTGAGAAATAAGAATCTTTTGATGTCAGTGGAGCAGCTATACTGTTGTTTATTTCTTTAATTGGCTCAACAAAATCTTCCATTCCTTTCGCAATCAATCCGCCATAAAACATTGTTGCCATCATTAAAGTTGTTTGGACATTTTTACCAGTTTTAGCCGCTTGTCGTAAACTACCTCCAACCCAACATCCCGCTTGGTCGATCAATTTGTGCAAATCTTGAATAGTTTTTTCTACCTGGCTATTTAGGAAATTTTCATTTTTACTCGCCGTTCCTGAAGAACTTTTATCGCCAAAAATTCCCTGAATCAATTCAATCTGCTCTTGACTTTTTTTCAGACAGGTCATTCCTTCAGAGCATATATCCAAAACAGAAGAAATCTGACCGTCCATCTCGGATAAACCGCAGTTTTCCAGACGGTCAGCACTGCTTTTTGCTTCAGCCATTAAGCTAATAGCTTGGCTGAGAAGTGACTGAAGCAATTCGCATTCTTCCTTAATACTCATTTATCCTCCTAAAGTTTTTTGAATATCCTCAGCTTGCGCCGTAGCATCTTGTAAAGTTTTAATTCCATCAGCACACAAGTCAAAAATTACCTTCATTTTTGCCGGAGCTTCATCAATAGACATACCCCCTATTTGTCCGGCTAGCGTTTTAGTTTCTTCCACCAACTCCATTACCTTATCCATCGTTGTCTGAAACTCCTCAATTTGATCGCGTAATGACATAGGATACCTCCATAAATTACTCAAAAACTCTCAATTAACCAAAAGGTTTATTCCAAATATCCTTCGGTACATAAGGTGTCGCCACAATTTTCAACTCTGGTTCAAAACCTCCTAAATCTCTATAAATAGCTCTACCTTTCGGATTAACAGGTAAACTTGCTGCTATGTCGTCATCCAGTAACCTAACACTAACAGTTGATTGTACTCGAAAAATTACTCTCTCATCCATATTATTTAAAATCTGTCCTTCAATAACTTCGCTAGTAGGTTGTTGAGTGCAGAAAAAGATATTGATATCAGTAGCACGAGCTTTGAGAGTTAGCGTTCGCAAAGCACTATTAATATTTTCTTTTATTTTGCGATCGGCATCTAAAATTGACGCGGCTTCATCAATTACCAGCATGATTCTATGTTCGTGACTATTACACTTTTTCCTCAATTCTTTCAAATTTTCGACATCTTCATCTCGAAGCGTTTGTAGCCTCTGCTTATATTCTTGTATGAGGTGATTGAGAAGATCCAACAACTGGTCTAATTCTGTTACTAGCTTTACATTGGGATGAGCCTTAGCGATTCGGTAAAAATCCAACCCTTCTTTAAAATCGGCAATATAAATTTGTCGATCTGCTTTAATTTTTTTGCTAGCGTACAAGAACTGATAAATGACCGAATTAATAAAGTTTGTTTTTCCCGCACCAGGTACTCCAGCAATCAAGCGATGAGCAATATTCATCAAATTAGAAACACGGGGTTTTCCATTTTGGTCGATGCCAACAATATATGTATCTTCTGTGATAAGTTCTCCATGTTCCCGGATCAAATCTTCTATAGGAACTATTTCGGGTAACTGATTTACAGATTCGTTGCTAGATACTATATTGCTGTCAGACTGAACACCGGGACAGGGTTGATTTATCGGAATCGGTAAACGAAAAAATGCCGATGCTTCATCCAAATCTATCAGGCGATGTAGTCTCCGTAAAGTTTCTAGGCCACCCTGAAAGCCATCCGGTTTGTTGCCAGTTACATCCCACATTCCCGCTACACAAACTTTGTCATTAACATTTACTTGTAAAGCTGTTTGTACTGCATATTTTCTATCGGCTACTTGGATTAATTTTGGATTGACTGTATTTGCGGTACAGCTTGCTGCTAACTGATTAGCTACACTTTGGCAGGTGTACTGAGAAGGTGAAAAAACTCGTAAGCTGGACAAAAATACTATTCCAGAGTAATATTTTTTCGTGATTTCTTCATAAAGTGACTTAACTTTTTGGGCGTTATTATCTGGGTTAATTTTTTCTTCGCGGACACCTCTAGCTGCTACTGCTAATGCTTCTATGTACCGAGAAATTGTATTTTTTTCGTAAGGTTCAACTGTGGTGGGAACGAGAGTTATATCGATACAGACATCTTCGCTATAGGCTTGTAACTGTTCGCATAAAGCTACCATGTTGTTACGGTTATTGACTTGGAAGTTACCGGGAGAATAAAAATACTTTTTGTCTGCTTCCAGCCATTGGAATACTTCTTCAGTTTTAAGAATTTCATAGCAGTATGGTGGGTGATTGTAGGTAAGCCATGCAGGTTGCCAATTAAATTGATATTGTTCGTTAAAATCAAATTTGTAGAGTTGCGATCGCAAACTACTTTCTATATATTTTGCTTGCTTCTCTTTCAGAAAAGCTATTTCTCGATCGCTATTACTCGCTACTCTTGCTAACAAATATATTTCAATACAAACCTTAGACTCTTGAGTTGGCTGTTTGTAAATTATGCGGAGACTATACCCGCATGAAACCTCACCATTTGAATCATCAAATTGCGTGTAGCTGAATAAAGCCAGATTTTTAAGTAAATCTTTTTGTAATCCGGCGACGAAAGCTAATTTTCCCGAAGAGTCTAAGTTTTCTATTTCTTTTGTAAAGTCTGGAACTGCTTTTAATTTAAAGACATTAATGCTAATGTTCCTGTAAAGAACAACCTCTTGAGGCTGTCCTTTCATTATTGCCGATCCTCTCCAGTAGCTGAGTGTAGGTGTGTTAGTTATCATCATTGGTATTTCCTAAAAAACCTTAAAGATATTTTCATCCCTAAAATTCGTCAAATAAATTTTTCTTACTTTCTGGAATGATTTCTTTATTTTTCGTTGCTTGCATAGATTCTTTAACACTCGCACCTTTGTCGATCATCTGTTCTTTGACAATTTTCTCTATTGTTTGAGTCATTACTTCAAGCATAACTCTCAAATCATCCCATTGAAAACTTCTAGACAAACGATTTCTTTTCAATTCCTCTTCTTCTAGCTTTATTTTAGCTACCCTTCTCTCCCATTCCGCTAACTCGTATTCATACTGGCGGAAGTTTTGTTGGTTTTTTGTTTGAGCATCAATTAAAGTTTTATTTGATTGAATGAGAAGTACAACCGCACCAATAGTGCCAAGTAAACCTAGTAAAGATAACAGTATGTTGTTACCAAGCATTCCCCAAAATATTAATCCTAAACCAACGATTATCATTAGGAGTATTGCTTCATTTGGAATTAATGGGATAGTATAAGTTTTGTCTATATATAAGTTTTTTAAATTAAAATACTCTAATCAGACCTGCTTCAAGATGTGGGCTTAGGGGATCTTACCCATCCCACACTACCAGCAAAGCGCGATCGGGCCAGCTACACAACACTGACGCGATCGCACATAGACCCAATTTCACCGCTCAGCCGTAAAGCTGAAATTCTACGCTCTTAGTTCCCAGAATTGCCTTTACCCAAAACGTACTCTCTAACGCTCTTAATTAGCTCAGATAGTTCCTCGCGGTTCTTAACGCCTAGTAAATAGCGGTAAACAAACCAAACCGTATATCCTAAGCCAATTAGCTGCAAACTCGGCCCTACGAACGGAATATCATCAACAGCATCCAGCAAACCCGACAGCAGTTTGACAGCGACAAAAGCTGACAGAATCAAACCAACGCTAGTTAGGGGTTGCTTGTATTTCTCAAAAAAGTCAGTCAGAAAACCAGTTGGAACATTCAGAAAGCTGTTGACTCGCTGCAATACCTGCTGCCATTGGTAGTCAGAAACTCCTACAGCTGGTTCGAGAGGTTCGGGTTCTTCTATTTTGGCCTCTACTTTTAGCTGTTCGGGAACAGGTGTTACAACTGTCTCTGTGAGATCCACTGGGGCATCGGCGACTTTAACCTCTCGTTTGGAAACTTGTGTTGGGGAAATTGTCACAGTTGGAGACTCCTGAGAGGATAAGGTAGGAGGTTCGGGAGTCACAGATGGGGCGGCAGTTGCGTTTTCCTCTGCTTTCGGCGCTTCGGCGTTTGACTCGTCACTCGGAAGTTTGTCTTGCATATAAGGTTCTGAAAATGACAATTTAGAGTAATGGCTACAGTTTACGTCTAAGCGCCTCTTTTGGTTTTCATCGGATAAAAGATTTAATTTTACAGCTAAGGAGCTACAGGCTAATCCTACGGATATAGCTTTGGGAGGATGTCAAGTTTTGATAATCACCTCAACGCGACGGTTCTTTTCCCTACCAGTGGGATTATCGGAGCCGTCAGGATTATTATTAGGAGCAATTAGTTGGCCTATGCCGATACAAACATAGCTTCGCTCCCAAGGGAAGGAGTAGTTTTTACTGGTGGCGTAATCGGCTTGGCAATCAAAAAACCTTGTACGAAGTTTGCCCCTCGTGAGCGCACCCATTCGAGTTCCTCTAGGGATTCAATCCCTTCAGCAATAGTTTTAATATCCAATTTATGAGCAATTTCCAATATCTTTTCAGTAATTAGCGCTTTGTACGGATCTTGATGTACATTCTGAATTAGCTGCCTATCCAACTTAATAAAGTCAGGACGTAGCTCGTGAATCAGATTCAAATTAGAATAACCTGTCCCAAAATCATCAAGTGCAATTAGAAACCCAGCCTCCTGGTAAAATTTCATAATCTTGATCAGATGATTGATATCTGGCGGCTGCTCAGACTCCATAACTTCAAAAACCACATTACTGTGAGGAATCCCTGCTTCGCTAATCGCACGTACCGTCATGCGTAGGCAGGTGTTTGGGTCATAAACTGCGGTGGGAGAGAAATTGATAAAAATCCGCTCTTCAATACCGTGTCTGGTTGCCTCGCGGATTGCGATCTGCCGCGCCAAGGCATCTACTTGAAATACCATACCTGCATCCTGAGCGTTCGTAAAGATACGACCAGGACTAATCAAGTTCCCCCGGTCATCAAATCCGCGCAGCAAAGCCTCTTGTCCAAAGATTCGGGAAGTATCTTCAGCATATACGATCGGCTGAAAATGACAGGTAAGACGCTCTTGTGCCAATATATCGAGCAACCACTCACATTTGCTGAGGCTGATGAAGCTGTTTAGTGAGGTGACGCGAGAGAAATCCCGGAATAGCGGTTCTGCCTCAAGAGCCATCCACAAAACTTGCGTTTCTTTCAACTCTTTACTGGTTAGTCTAGCTGTTATTATCGCGATAAAGCCTTCAATATTATTGGGATCTAGAATAATTTTCAAGCATTGGTCATCTTCGAGAAGTTGGTAATCAAGCTCAGCTTTACCCAAGGCGGAAATAAGCTTGTTCAGTGTATGTACCACCGGAAACCAGATGTAGAGTGTTCCCTTGCCCTCAATTTTGGTAGGTAGAGTTTCGCAACGAGTGCATCCTAAACCTTTATCAATCTTATTCATGAGTATCTCTATATTTAATTTGGCTGGATTCGAGTATTACCTTTTAGCGGGTAGAGTCACATCTATCTTTGGAAGTAGAAAGGTTTCTTGTATAGCAGGTAACTATGAATACTGCTAATCAATCTTATTGGCTTTAGTAACTTAGGATACAGTTTAAGATTTGGTTAAAAACTTGGCAGTTTGCGTGCAGCCTAATTCCCTCTAGCCAAGATTAAGAATTGAGGATTGCTAAGATTTCTACCGAATTCATAGTTCAACGCACACCGTCCAAAGGAGTAAGTAGTTCTGATTAATAAATCAACCAATAGGTAGAGCAAAAAATCAGTAAAAATACTATATTTGAATTATAGTATTTAGGTATTTCTTCTGAAATTAATCTAAAGTAATTGTGAAGAGATATCGGTTTTGATAAAAGATTCTTAAGGAATGCTATGATGTTTAAAACATCATGGCCATAGCCAGAATCAAGATGACTTATCTGAACTAAATGCTCCTTACTTTAGTTCAGCCTTTAATTAAGTGACTTTTATAAACTGATTTTAAAGGTATTTTAAAGCTCGTGAATTCCCATTAAACGAATTCCTTGTTCGATAAAGTACAGCCTTTTAGCGTAGACAGCCAAGCAAATCAATGACCGCTCAACAGTTGACAATTCCCAATTCTGGGTGCAATCAGACATCACAAAAACAGAAATCTTCAAAACAAGCCGCCTTGTGGCATAGTCAGAAGAAATCTCGGCATCTGTTAGCTAACATACCGGGACTCAGTTATCAATTCTTGCTTCGTAAAGACGGTTCCCTGAGTTTCCTCTTCCTGAGTCCTACTTTTCAGGAATTTTTTGAAGTGGAATCCCCAGAGATGGAAATGGATACTGAATCCCTCATTTCTATGATTCATCCAGATGACCGGGAAGACTTCTTCAACTCTATCGCCGAAGCCGCCGGGATGTTGCAATCGTGGAGGTGGGCAGGGCGCTTCATCTTACCCTCAAAACAAATAAAATGGATTCAGTGGGATGCTCAGCCTTCGTTACAGGCGAACGGAAATATTTTCTGGAATGGGTTGCTAGTAGATGTAACAAGTCATCAGCAGTTGAATGCGGAAGTGGAACGGCTTTCTTTTTTGCTTGGTTTAACTGAGCGTTTACAAAGCTCCAGTGACTTAACAGAAATTGCCGAGTTTGCGCTCAATTACCTTGTTAGTGCGACAAACTGTGCTTTTGGGGATGTCAAGGTGATAAACGGCACTGATGAAACATCTCAAGCTTCTACTCTCACCAATTACATCTCTGCCGAATTTGTGGCAGCTTATGGTGAAACTGCCGTTGCTGAAATCGAGACAGTTTTGCAAAGAGGCATACCCAAAGGTCAAGGAGTGTTATGGCAAGTGGTGGAAACTGGTCAACCGGCGTTAATTAAAGATTATGCTAATCATCCCAATGCCGTATCAGCATTGCGTCATCCGGGAATAGGTCAGATTTGTATTTTTCCGATTCCAGCCACAGATGGTACTGTGATAGGTGTAATGACTTTGGAATCGCGTAATTTTCACCGAATTGAAGACGCTCTCAAACAGGACTTACTCCTAGCCGCTTGTCGTATTCTGGGAGTTCGCATCGAACGGGCAAAGGATCGAGAGCGTCTGCAAAGAGCGAATGCAGTGTTGCAGTCAACTTCCCAACAATTGAGAGAGCAAACACACCAGTTAGAGCAAACGCTGCACGAACTACGACAAGCTCAAATCCAACTGATTCAAAGTGAAAAGATGTCTAGCTTGGGGCAGCTAGTGGCTGGTGTGGCTCATGAGATTAACAACCCGGTCAGTTTCATTCACGGCAACCTCGATTACGCCGATCGATATTTCCAAAATTTGCTAGGGCTGCTGCAACTTTACCAGCAGAATTATCCCCAGCCAGTGCCAGAAATTATGTCTGCAATTGAAGAAATAGACCTAGATTTTTTAAGTGAAGATTTGCCGAAACTAATGGCTTCTATGAAAGTAGGAGCAAAGCGGATTCGCGACATTGTTGGATCGCTGCGTAATTTCTCTCATATAGATCGGGCGGAAATGAAGCCTGTAGATATTCATGAAGGCATCGATAATACTCTGATGATTTTGAACAATCGGCTCAGGGCACAGCCAGATCGTCCAGAGATTAAGGTGGTCAAAGAGTACGGAAATCTGCCACTTGTGGAGTGTAATGCTGGACAGATAAATCAGGTGTTGATGAATATTATTGCTAATGCTATTGATGCTTTGGAAGAGGCAGAGGGGCAGAGGAGTAGGGGGGCTGGAGGGTTGGTGAGCGGGTCGGAATTATCTATTCCTAATTACGGAGCGCCGACGCTTTGGATTTGCACTGAAATAAAGGGTGAGCGTATTGAAATTCGGATTGCAGATAATGGCCCTGGCATACCAGAGTCGTTGGTTTCGCGTATTTTTGACCCTTTTTTCACAACGAAACCTGTCGGTAAGGGAACGGGGTTAGGGCTGTCGATTTCACACGGTATTGTCACCGAACAGCACGGGGGTTTATTGAAGTGTATTTCTGCTCCTGGTCAAGGGACAGAGTTTGCGATCGATATTCCGTTGGTACAGGCGAAGTAACCAGCACTGTGGGCTTCACGAGCAGGTTCGAGTTTAATTGCCCTAATCACCCCGTAGGGGGATTCACATTCAAGGCCCGATCGTAAAATATTAATCTTTAGGTGCTGTGAAGAACAAAGGCTTGGGGCTAGATTTTAATTAGCACTTGATGTGATTTTATTGGCTAGGGTGACGCGATCGCACCGATAGGGGGAGGGTAGAAGTTTATGCTGGCGCAACCTCAAGAGCTAACCGCTTCTGACGGCAGTGCGGATAGAAAAAAAAATTTAATTTCTCATCCCTCTATAGAGTTACCAACTCTAAAATTTCCTTCAACTTGGAAATCGAAAGTCGGTAGCTGGCGCATCCGTCAAAAAATTGGCTACGGCTATTTCGTGGCAATTGGCATTGCCTTTTTTGGTTCATTTACTGGACTGGTAATTGCGGACTATTACCAGGGAGAAGGCGTACAGCAATTAGCCGATGCTCACGTACAAGCGCAACTTTTGAGCGATTTCAAGGAGGCGGTAGTAACGGCGCAATTGCAGGCTTCGCGGATAGCTTATGTAATGGAAGATTCGAGACGGCTGCAAACAGAAAAAGCCCGTTTTCACGACAGTATTGCTAAGGCTAAGAAGCTGCGGCTTGAGATTGAACGCTATATAGAGAGCAAACCCGCGTGGTTAGCAGCAAATCCCACTACTCTCAAGGCTTTGTTGCAAGCTTATGCGACTAATTTAGAATCCTACGCACAAACTACTGAGTCAATTTGGCAGCAAACCGATTTATTACAATTGCGATCGGAGGCGGTTAAGTCAGCACAGCAGCAGCTACAAACGATCGTTGTTGGTAAGGAAGCGACGAGCTTGGAGCGCCTCGGTGGGGAATTGACCAACATCCTTCAAACCGCTCGCAATCAGGAGCGACAAGGGGAAGTGGCGATGGAGGATGCACAGGGACTGGAGAAACAAATTATTATTTTGAGTATGTTGCTGTCGGTGACGATCGCTTCAATTGTGGCCGTCCGTAGAAGTCGTGCGATCGCTAAGCCTGTCGTAAGTTTAACTCAGGTAGCCGAGCAGGTGGCGAGGGAGTCTAATTTCGATTTGCGGGTTCCTGTGACCACACAAGATGAAATTGGGTCATTAGCTACATCTCTCAATCATCTCATCCAGCGAGTATCGGAGCGTACCAAAGAACTGGAACAAGCCAAAGAATTAGCTGAAGCTTCTAGCAATGCTAAGAGCCAGTTTGTGGCGAATATGAGCCACGAACTGCGTACACCGTTAAATGCCATCATTGGTTTGAGTCAACTTCTCCAAGAAGACGCCCAAGATCTAAATTTAGGGGAGGAGGAATTTATCGACGACCTCCAGACAATCAACGCTTCTGGCAAACATCTGTTGGCACTGATCAATGACATCCTCGACTTATCAAAGATTGAAGCGGGTAAAATGACTCTCTACCCGGAGACGTTTGATATCGCGACACTGATTAATAACGTTGTGACTATAGCGAAGCCATTGGTGCATAAGAATGTAAACGTTTTAGAGGTGAATTGCGACGAACAGCTTGGTACCATTTATGCCGATCGAACTAAAGTGCAGCAGATACTGTTCAATCTGCTCAGCAACGCTGCCAAGTTTACGACACACGGTAAAGTGACACTGGCGATTACCCGCGAGTCAAATAATTTTGCAATGGAGAATGCAAAAGAAGACGACAAGGAGAATTCTTCTTTCTTGTTTTCCCCTACCGCCAATTCCCAATTCTCAGTTAATAATCCAAAATCTAAAAACCCAAATCCAAAATCGTCTGAGTGCATTTGCTTTCGCGTCCAAGACACAGGCATTGGCATATCCTACGAGCAACAGCAGCAGTTATTTCAACCATTTACGCAAGGGGATGTTTCGACTACTAAAAAGTATGGCGGTACGGGACTGGGGTTGGCAATTAGCCGCCACTTCTGCCAGATGATGGGCGGTGAGATTTTTCTAGAGAGTAAGGTTGGACTGGGGACGACTTTTACTGTCCGCCTACCAGTCTGAGTTTTGAGGAATGAGTTAAACAGGACTTACCATGATTGTTGGCGCTTTTCACCCTAGATGTAGGGGCAATTCATGAATTGCCCCTACAATCCGTAGTTGGTGCAAAATAAAATGCGTAACGTGATAGCCTTGCTAATAGCGCCTCTCTCCTGCACAGACGCACTCGCCTAGAACTCATCCAAACCATGACTACAGCAACCACGGACTTTCTCAGCCATCTCAACGCCAGCCAACGCCGCGCTGTCGAACATTTTTGCGGCCCTTTGCTTGTTGTTGCTGGGGCGGGTTCCGGTAAAACACGGGCGCTGACTTATCGAGTCGCCAATCTTATTCTCAAGCACAAAGTCGATCCAGAAAATATCCTAGCTGTCACTTTTACCAATAAGGCGGCGCGGGAGATGAAGGAGCGGATCGAAAAGCTATTTGCGGCTCAGATGGCGCAAAAGGAGACTGGGAAGTCGTTTGAGTCGCTGTCGGGTGAGGAGCAGATCCGGTTGCGATCGCAAGTTTACAAAACTCGCATCAAACCCTTGTGGGTTGGCACTTTTCACAGCCTTTGCGCTCGTATCCTCAGATATGATATCGAGAAATATCAAGACGAAAAAGGACGCAAGTGGAATCGTAACTTTTCCATCTTTGACGAATCCGATGTCAAAAGCCTGATTAAAGAAATTGTCACCAAACAGCTAAACCTGGACGATAAGAAATTTGACCCCAGTTCCGTCCGCTATGCCATCAGCAACGCCAAAAACCAAGGCTTATCGCCTCAAGAATTTGAGAGAGAGCAGCCCAACTTTCGCGGTAAAGTAATAGCACAAGTTTATAGCATTTACCAGGATAAACTAGCAGAAAATAACGGCCTCGATTTCGACGATCTCATCTTAGTTCCAGTACAACTTTTGGAACAAAACGAATCTGTTTTGGGCTATTGGCATCGGCGATTTCAACATATTTTAGTAGATGAATATCAGGACACCAACCGCATTCAATACGATCTAATTCGGCTCTTAGCAACTAACGGTGAAAGTCCAAAAAGATTTGATAATTGGCAAAATCGCTCTGTATTTGTCGTTGGCGATGTTGACCAAGCAATTTACTCCTTCCGCATGGCAGATTACAGGATTTTGCTGGAATTTCAGGAGGACTTTGGCGACGGTTTGGCAGATGACGACACCCGGACGATGGTGAAGCTTGAGGAAAATTATCGTTCTAGAGAAAACATTCTGCAAGCGGCAAATCACCTAATTGAACATAACACCCAACGCATTGATAAAATACTGCGTGCTACAAGGGGAGAAGGAGAACCGATTTACCTCCATCGTGCTGATAACGAACTCGATGAAGCTGACTTTGCAGTGCAGCAAATTCGCCAACTGGAACGCCAAGAAAAAGAATTTGATTTGGGTAGTTTTGCGATTCTTTACCGCACAAATGCTCAATCTCGACCGTTTGAAGACGCCTTGCTGCGCTGGGGTATTCCCTACACAATGGTTGGCGGTTTAAAGTTCTACGATCGCAAAGAAATTAAAGATTCGCTTGCATATCTGCGGTTACTTGTCAACCCATCCGATACAGTTAGTTTGGTGCGAGTAATTAATACCCCCCGACGCGGTATAGGTAAAGCTACGGTAGATTCCCTGATCAATGCGGCCCAACAATTGGGCGTCCCCTTGTGGGAAATACTGAGCGATGAGACATCAGTAAATACATTGGCAGGACGTGCAGCCAAATCAATTAACAGCTTTGTGCAGCTGATTGGTAAATGGCAGCAACAAGTCGATCCACTCCCGGCGTCTCAAATTGTTCGGGGAATTATGGAAGATTCTGGTTACATTGATGATTTTAAAAAGCAAGGAACTGATGAAGCGCAGGATCGACTGCAAAACGTATTTGAATTATTTAATGCCGTTGTGCAATTTGAAGAAGAAAATGATGAAGCAAGTTTGGGAACTTTCTTGGCAAATGCTTCTTTATCTTCAGATTTGGATAACTTGAAAGAAGGACAAAAAGCAGTTTCCTTGCTGACGTTGCACGCCGCCAAAGGACTTGAGTTTCCGGTAGTATTTTTGGTGGGGATGGAGCAGGGATTGTTACCTCACATTCGCAGTTTGTCCGATCCAGTTACATTGGAAGAGGAGCGGCGTTTGTGTTATGTTGGCATCACTCGCGCCCAGGAGAGATTGTATCTTTCTCATGCGCTGGAACGACGTTTGTGGGGTTCTCGCGAAGCGGCTATTAAATCGCAGTTTCTCGAAGAATTGCCTCAAGATTTAGTGAGTAGCAAGGTAGGCGCGACGATTCGCAGCGGTGGCGCGGGTGTAGCTGGAAAGTCGCAGCGACAGAAATCTCAAGATGAAAGTGTTGGCGTTTCTGCAAGTCAGAGCCAAGATTGGAAAATAGGCGATCGCATTCTTCACAAATCTTTCGGTATTGGCGAAATCACCCACATTTTAGGTTCCGGAGAAAAAATGACTGTAGCTGTTCATTTTCCCGGCGTTGGGCGAAAAATAATCGATCCAAAAATTGCCAAACTGCAACGAGTACAGTAATCGTGTGTGTACTCAGCACTTTGCTATATGTGCCTCAGTAGCGGCAACTCCCTAGAAAACTCGAAGCCATGCTTGACCTAACGGTTAAAGCATGGTATTCAACATAAGTGAACTACCTACACTGACCTGACGGTACAGTGTAGGCTTCCCAATTCATTGGTAAATAAGGGGCGCAAAAACAGCCATGCCCTCACAAATGAGAAGGACAAGCACAAATACTATGTTTGATTTCAAGAAGCTCCCCGTTCAGATTTCAGGGCTACTGCTTACCTTAACTACTGTTTCGGCACTTCCAACAGTATCTGCGTCGATCGGGCCTGCTTTTGCCCAATCTAGTAATAATACTAACAATTTGCCACTGCCTGAGTCAGTGCTACCAAAATCACTACCCAAGGGCAAAACACTGAAAGTTTATGGTTCCAGCAGCATGGCAGTTCCCAATCAGGCTCTCAAAAAACGCTTGCTACAAAAATATCCCGGCACTCAGGTGCAACTGGTAACAACTACCACAGATAAAGCAATGCAGGCACTCTTAAGTGGGAAAATCGATCTAGCTGCCATAGGACGACCTTTAACAAACCAAGAAAAAGCGAAGAAATTAGTTTTTGTTCCCGTTAAAAGAGATAAAATTGCCATCATTGTTGCTGCTGCCAATCCTTTCAAAAAAGATTTAACCTTTGAGCAGTTTGCTAAAATGTTTCACGGGCAGATTACTAACTGGTCGCAGGTAGGAGGCCCACCAGGGAAAATTCGCTTCATCGATCGCCCAGGTTATAGCGATACAAGACAAGCCTTAAGCACCTACGCGGTGTTTAAGAAAGCGCCATTTAAAACAGGAGCGAATGCGACTCAGCTACCGCAAGACGATACAGCCGCAGTTATCCAAAAACTAGGCAAGGATGGGATTAGTTATGCGATCGTCGATCAAGCAGTGAACTTGAAAAACGTTCGGATCGTGAGAATGCACAATACCCTGCCCACCGATCCCAGGTATCCCTACTCTCAACCGCGTGGCTATGCCTACAAACCAGGTATGTTTGCCGCGCCGCCGCCTGTTGTCGAACCCAAACCGCCCGTTCAACCTACAGCTACACCCAAACCCACTCCTGAACCAGAACCTATTGTGTATGATGAAAGATTACCTTGGTGGTTACTCCTGCTGTTATTGTTGGGCATTCCTATTTTGGGCGGATTGATCTGGTGGTTTTTTAAAGGTTCTCAAGATCTGCCTGTTCCTCCCAGCGATCCAATTGTTCCCATTCCTCCCAGCGATCCAATTGTTCCCATTCCTCCCAGCGATCCAATTGTTCCCATTCCTCCCAGCGATCCAATTGTTCCCATTCCTCCCATTATTCCCATAAAGCCACAAAGCGGCCAACTAATGGTTGATGCAACTTGGGGTAATGATGATAATGAGATGAATAATTTACCCACCTATACGAATCCATCTGACAAAACAATTGTCGTCAAAATTGAAGCTGAGGGTACTTGGAGCTATGGCGCACCCGATCCAACCCATAAGTTTGACTTGCAAGTAGATGGTGATGGCAATCAACACATGGCAGAGAAAGAACTGCAAGATAACGATTTGCGTTTCCAAGACAAATTGCCAGCCGCCTTGATAGCACTTAAAAATGGCGCAGTGGTTGCCAGTGGCAAAGGGCCTTATGAGGTGACTCTCAAGGGACATGAAAGCCTATCATTTGTGATCAACGATGAACCGGGCTTCTACAAAGACAACAACGATAAACTCATTGTTAAGTGGTCAATTGTGAAAACTCAAGGTTAGTCTACAACGCATCGCCAAGAGGGCGCTACCATACGCCGCTTCTCTGTGTGTCGGTTCTAAAATAGATACTTTCAAATGACGCCCGCGAATCTTTGTCCAAGTGGGATTTTTCGCACCACCGCCAGCAGTATAAACGCGAGTTAATGGAGTTGCACCCAATTGTTGCAATAACTGATAACCCCGTGCTTCAATGCGGGCGATACTTTCTAGCAAACCGTGCAGAAATTCCACTTGGTTTTCGGGGCGAGGTTCCAGTCCCGGCAGCAAATTGGGGTCATTGATCGGAAAGCGATCGCCTGCTTTCAATAATGGATAATAATCAAGTAAACTCTCTTTTTCTGCATCTATCTCGTAGCTGAGATTTTCTAATTCAGTATCAGTAAAAAATTCTCGCAGCACCGCACCACCAGTATTAGAAGCACCACCAACTAACCATAAATCTCCCAATCTGTGACTATAAATTCCATATCGCGCATCATCTACGCGAGTGCTACTCAAAAGTTTTATTACTAAAGTAGAACCCAACGATGTACTAGCTTCACCGGGAGAAGTTGCACCGCTAGCGAGAAAGGCAGCAATACTATCAGTTGTACCCGCACACACCACGCAATCTCGTCTTAAACCGAGATTATTAGCTATTTCAGATGTTACTTCCGAGATAGGAGTACCAGGTGCGATAACTTTCGGCAATTGCATTGAGATTCCTAGATTTTCTAGCCATTCTGGATAGCAAAGCTGCTGCACATCGTAACCGAGTTTCAAAGCATTGTGATAATCGCTGATTCCCAATTTTCCATGTAATAGAAATGCCAACCAATCTGCCTGATGCAGAAAATAAAATCTTCTCTTGTCCCCCCCTTCACAAGAGGGGCTAGGGGGGATCTTTTCTTCCCACCATAAAAGTTTAGCTAATGAAGAAGTAGCGCTAATTACAGTATGGTTTGGTGGTGCAATTTCCCTGACTTTATCCAGCACTTCCACACCCCGTGCATCGTTATATAAAATCGGTTCATCGATTGGGTTTCCAGCGATATCGCAGAGTAGCACTGTGGAGGAAGTGCCGTTAATAGAAATCGATCTGATTTCCAGTCGTAATTCTTGAGGAATTTGTTCGATGAGTGAGAATAAAGCTTGCTGCCAAATAGTTGACAAACCCCCCCCAACCCCCCCGTCAACAGGGGGGGGGAAAGATGCGGATGTTTCAAAGGAATATTGCGTTTCAGATTGGATGATAGCTTCGTTGTCTATTACTATGGCGCGTGCGCCAGATGTGCCGAAATCGATGCCAAGGTATAGAGTCATAAGGTAAATATATGTAAGTTATCTAGACAAATGCTAGTTTTTATAGTATAAAGTATATCTAACTATTCCATCAGAACTAAACGCTCTCATCGAGCGTCTAAATAATGAATTGAATCAAATTGAGCGGGAAGCGACAGAGGGAATAACCCTTGCCAGAGCTATCCTGTCTAGATTTCCTGATAATTTTGCACTAATTCAACTGTTTGCCACTCTTAATAATCATCTGATGTTCGTGCAAATATCCAGAAGACGGATAGAGTATCATGGCGTAATTTTGGTAACGGGTACTGCTACAAAGCAACAAATTCAAGATGCTGGTGAAGACTTGTCAGAACTATTAGGTCGGGTGTTGGATGCTAAAATAGTTGTTAATAGGATTAAAACTGGGTTGCAGGAAGGATTATGACACAAAAAACTTTGGATGAAAAGAAATTGCTGGAAATTCTGGAATTAGCCAAAATTGGCGAACAGCAACTTAAAGAAATAAGCGAAATGGCAACAGCAATGGCAGAAAAATACCAAGGATGGTATGAAGAGGGAATGGCTAGAAAACAGAAAGAGGAAGGAGAAAAATGACACAAAAAGAACCGGATGAAAAGGAACTTATAGAAATTCTGGAAATGGTTAAAGCTTTTGAACAGAAAGCTAGAGAAATGTGTGAGATATCAACGACTAATACAAAAAAGTGGCGACTGAGGGCGGAAGCTAAACGGGCTGCTGCTGCACAGAAGTTGGAAGTTTGATTAGTTTGGAAAAGGCCGATCGCACTTTTTACCCTAGTATAAGTGCGATCGCTCCCCAAATATTCCCTTACACTACGCTATTTGAGTTTCAATTATTGCTTCTCCAGAGCCACTTTGCTCTTTAAATAATTCCAAAATTATTTGTTTCAAAGTTGCTAAATCATCGGTAGCTGCATCAGCCTCATAAATAGATTCAGTTGCGGCAATTAGCGCATTGTCATCTAATGCAAAATACAGAGAATTAGCCGATCTTGCTTGTTGAAAAGCAGCTAGATATGTAGATATATCTGTTTCTCCTTCCTCCATCTTATCTTGCAAATTCCACTGAATCTCATCTAATTGGTTAAGCAAAGATTCGATTTTTTCCCTTAAAGAGTCGTCACTGAAATTGCCAAGTTCTATTGCTTTTAATGCTCGGTCAACAATTGGATCGCTTAAGCTAGTGCGTTCAATTGCAAAGCGACTGGCGATTATAGCAGCATTACGCTGTAGGGAAACAGAGGCTTTTTCGAGAAGTGCAGACAAATCTCGATCGAGCAATTTTAAACGATTTTCTGTCATCGGTACTTAGCTCCTTGGACTCGATTTTTTAGGACTGGCAACTATCGCGCTAGCACCTTCAATCACCTGGACACAATTTTCGCAAACAGGTCGTCCGGCTGCTACTGCAATTACCTTATAATTATTAGTTATAGCCCAAGCAATAATGTCCGCTTCAGCATGACCATTACCAGGAATAACAGTTTCTCCAGGTTTGAGTGCTGACTTTACTCCTGGTCGCAAGTAGCCTTTAGGTTCGCTAGTCCCTATAACAATTTTACGATTTCCTTGCAGGTCTTCCACTACTGCTGCTGCCATTGTCACCCGTCCTTGGGAAGGTTGTGGTAAGCTTTGTTGTAATGCGATCGCTCGTGCGTAGGCGACATTTTCAGGATTGCTGAAAAGTTCGGCTTGTGTGTATTCTTCTGACAGTTTTATTTCCTCCTCACCAGTAGGACAGGGATTTTAACAAGGATGCACGGATATTAACAGATAAATTATCGGCTACTGCTGTTACAAAATTTGTTGCGAACAACCTTCTAATCGCAGGAAATGTAATCTTCCTGATGCTTCACCTGCTAAAATTGTTACGCCATCAGGTGTAACAGCACAACACATTAACGCACTCTCGCCATTGAAAGTAGTAATCACCTCACCACTCTTCAAATCCCAGACTGCGAGAATCCTATCCTCTGAAGCTGAAATAATCTTTTTCCCATCACGAGTAATAGCAAGCGCCCTTACCCAGTTTGTATGACCCATAAGGGTAAGCAGTTCGGCACCCGTATGTAAATCCCAGACTTTGAGGATGTTAGAAGCTGAAACAGCCTGTTTTCCGTCCGGAGTGATGGCAACTGCTTCTAGCCTGGGGTTATGCCTAATAATCTTACTAACTTCGATACCCGTATGTAAATCCCAGATTTTGACAGTCTCATCCCATGAACCTGAAACAGCCAGTTTCCCATCAGGACTTATGGCGACTGTCATAACCGCATTGGTGTGTCCGTGGAGAGTACGCAGTTCTTCTCCTGTGTGCAAATTCCAAACTTTGAGAGTGCCATCACCTGAAGCTGAAACAGCTAATTTCCCATCAGGAGTGATAGCAACTGCTCTAACATCAAAAGTATGCCCGGTTAAGGTACGCAGTAATGGCCCCCCTGGTGGTGTCAGGCTAGGAGTCAAGGGACGTAGCCAAGGTACTGCTTTCCACTGCTTTGCTTGCTCTAGCATTGCCTGAATATCAGACACTTCATAAGACATCAAGCGCCCCAGCAGTTGACCTGCCAACTGGGTATTGTCCTCAGCCAGTATGTTTGCTGACAGCTGGATTGCATCTTGAATTAATCTCAGGGTATCGACTCTCTCACCAAACAGCAGAAGGTCAGGATTTTTGGTCAAATCGTAATCTTCGATCGCAGACTGTGACCCAAATACAGAAATCTTGGCATCAATGAAATCAAAATCAGTCAGCAAACGGTGAAATCGATCGGCCTGTCCTGCTGCCGCCAGCTTTTGCGGTAGGATTTGCAAAGTTAACCGCTGCCTGTCTTCCCAGAGAAGAACTTGCGTACAGTCTCACCTGTGGGTAGACTGTGATCGCTTGTGTCGCCCCAGTCAATTTGAAACTTTGCTTGTAAAATCTGCTTACCACTCCTGTACTTCTTGTTAAACTCCTCCTTTAACCTGTCCCGTAAAGCAGGAGACACTTTAACATCATAGTTTTTCCCTGTTGACTTATCTGCTTTAGATGTTCCAGCCATAGATCCTCAACCTCCACCCAGTCAGCCATACGGCAATTGTCCATTATTCTAATTGGCTTTTAATTGGCTTTTGGCTTTTAATTGGCTTTTAATACAACTTGTAATCTAACTATTCAAAATTTAAACCTGCTAAAAATTAGTTATCAACTAGAGGCTTCCAAAGTAATATTAGGAGTTAAATCATGCAACACATCAAAGAAATTATCACTCAAGGAGATGGCTTATGACAGGAAGTGAAAAAGTCAGTCTAGTTGGAACAGCAGTAGGTGTGGTACCACAAATCAGTCCCCTGTTCTTTCACCTCTGCATCTGTGTGGTAATTGGTGTTTTGGTCACGCTTATAATTATTATCCCGCAGCCACTGGCATCAATGATTAGAATTCTGAATGTCTGCGTCTTTACGCTCCAATCCTTGGCTGAAGGCATCTGGAGGCTTTTTTGTTTACTGGTACATTATCTGTCTATTGGTTTGCAAAAGCTGGACATCGCTTTGCACAAACTGAACAAATCTATCTAATTAAGAAGGCTTAGTAGACAGATGCAATAGTTGAGGCTGATAGGCGATCGCGTTTTTTTCTATGTTTAATCTAGCTACTAGCGCGATCCCTTCTTCATCATAGATGTTTATAAGCTCTTACCGATCTAGCAACTCTCTAAAATCTGGATGATTGCGAATAAAATCAAAACTCGTATCTTTATCCGCATATTCCTTAACTTTAACGCGGTCAATTTTAACCGCTTGACGCAAATTCTCAATCGCTAAATCTACATTTTTTTGTTCCGCATAACAACCAGCTTTGTTATACCAAGCTAAAAGAAATCGGGGATTAATTTTGATGGCCCGATCGCACGCAGCAATTGCTTCCTCATATTTTTTTTGATATCCTAAAGCTACTGCTTTTTCAGTCCAAGTCATCGCGTCATGAGGCTGGATTTCAATTGCTTTATTATAGGCATTTATCGCTTCTTGATAACGCTGCGAATTACTAAGTATTTTGCCAATTTTGTACCAAGATAGATGAAAATCTGGTTTGATTTCAACTGCTTTTTGATAGGATGCGATCGCATCTTCATATCGCTGCAAACATTCCAGCGCAATACCTCGATCGTGCCAAGCTTCCCAGTAGTCAGGCTTGATTTCCACGGCTTTATCGTAAGCTGCGATCGCATCTTCATACCTTTGCAAATTTAGTAATGCCAAACCGCGCATATACCAAGCTTGATGGAAATCCGACTTGACTCGAATAGCTTGGTCAAAATCTGCGATCGCATCTTCATATTTGCGCCGTTTTATGTTATTATTTCCTCGCTCGTACTGACGATCGTGCGGCTTTTGCGTCACCTGGCGAACCACGAAAGCGATCGCAATTGCTACTACTAGCAAAACTTTTGCCCATTCGTTGAATAAAAAATATCCTACTCCCACCATTCGCGATGGAATCCCAACCATTTGACTGATGGAAAAAGCTGAACCTCCCAACAGGTTATTGAACGGTTCTACGAACCAAAGCAGTGCGAACAAAACCCAAATTCCATATTGACCGAATTTTCGCGATCGCTCTTGAATTTCAGGAGGCAACCACGGGTCAATAATCCCATAACCATCAAGTCCTGGGATAGGCAGCAAATTGAGTATAACCACATATATTTCTAGGTAAGTTAGAAATGCCAAAGCAGGCCATATCCACCCATATTCACCTGATGGTAATAGCGAACCAAGCCGAAAAATTACTGTTAGGAAAAAGGCGACCAGAATACTCGCGATCGGCCCTGCTGCTGAAACGGCACTTTTCCACCAGCGGCTGCGTAAACGTCCCTGGTCGATATAAACTGCCGCACCCGGTAAGGGAATTCCACCTAAAAGCAGAAAGATCAACGGCAGAACCAAACTCAAATTAAAATCGGTATACTTGAGTGGGTTTAAAGTGAGATACCCCTTGTCTTTTACAGAAGTATCTCCTCCCCAATAGGCAACGATCGCATGACCGAATTCGTGGAGACAAACTGATAAAAGCCAGCCGACGCAAACGAAGATAGCAACTTGAATCATTATTTTTTACCTTAGTAAGAAGTTATGGCTTTTAGAAACTTGGTTTCTTTAGCTTGAGATGTTGCACAGCTGGGAGGTAGAACCTCCGGGAATTCGTGACCAGGTTGAACCTGGTCGCGAGAACAAGGTTGCAGAAACCCGGTTTCTTTGGTTTTAAATTAAACATCGTTCGATCGTTGCTACAACCGACTGTGCTAGCGCAGTCAAATCGTAACCGCCTTCCAAACCAAACAAAATTTTCCGAGTTAATTGCAAACAATAATCCGTAAACAAGCCAAAATCTTGCGGTAGCAATTCAATACTCGCTAACGGATCGGCAGCATTTGCATCGTATCCAGCGCTGACAATCAAAACATCTGGTTTAAATCTCGATAAAAACGGCATCACTTGGGATTCAAACTCTATGCGATACTCAGTCACAGTGCTACCCGGTATCATCGGAATATTAAGTACGTTTTTGTACTCTCCCCTTTCGTCAGCATATCCCGTTCCCGGATAGCAAGGCGACTGATGCAAAGAACAATATCCAATTTGGGGATGATTTTCAACAATATCTTGCGTGCCGTTACCGTGATGCACATCCCAGTCTAGGATAGCAACGCGATCGATTCCCGGTTGTTCCAAAGCGTAGTAAGCGGCGATCGCAGCATTGGAAAATAAACAAAACCCCATACCGCGATCGCGTTCGGCGTGATGTCCCGGCGGACGTGCCAGCACAAAAGCTGGGTTTGAGGTAGCTAGAACGCGATCGACCCCATCCAACCAACCACTCACCGCCAGCAATGCGATATCGTAACTACTCTTAGAAATCGGCGTATCCCCATCCAGAAGTCCGCCGCCATTTTCCGCTATTCGCTGCACTCTCTCAATATGCGATCGCGAGTGAACCTTTTGCAGGATAGGCATCACAGACCTTTTCTCTACCGGCGTCGGCACCTGCCACTCCAACTTATCAGCATACTGTGCCACCTGCAAAGCTTTTACAATTGCAGTTAAGCGTTGTGGACGTTCTGGGTGATATGAACCAGTATCGTGCAACAGGAAATCATCAGAATAAATTACGGGTAGCATAGTCCGAACCGGGTAGACAAAAACTTAGGCATTGGGGATTTTTTCCACCATAGCAATATTATTTCCTTTGGAGCAATTGGCTACCCTCGTGGTGGGGGTAAGTTTATACGATATGGAATTTTTGATGAGAACAAGAATGGAATTGAGTTTGTTAGGTTGGATGAACCGCTTCTACCATACGGGCAGTCTTATTTTCACGTCAGTGGTTGAAAATCATTAATATAGCGTTTTCAAATGAGTCGTGAACACATATTTAATAGTGAATGTTGGGTTACGACGCGGTCAAAGACGTATCTGTGAGCATTATTAAGTTAATTACCGCGTCTAACCCAACCTACCATTGTTTACATCTCAAATGGAAACACTATATCATAATCCCAATCAAGTAGGTTGGGTTTCTTTCATCAACCCAACCTACTTGATTGAGACTTTTGATTATAAATAGCAAATCTAATTGCTAGCCGATCACCGTCATCATTAAAGGTGCTAGATTGCAGACCGACTGAGACTCCTGTTTTCCACAAGCCAAGAACGACAAAATGTGATACAATTTTAATGATATTTGACAATAGTTTAAAGTCAGGGTCGCTAATTTCTCAGTTATTTGCATTATAGCGACTTAAATCTCTCATTTTTGGAGTTTTTCACTGTATGACCACTTCCCAGGAGCGGATTATCCCGACGGATTTAGGGGACGAAATGTCCCGGTCTTACCTGGAATACGCGATGAGCGTAATCGTAGGTCGGGCACTCCCAGATGCCAGGGATGGTCTGAAACCTGTGCATCGTCGGATTCTTTATGCGATGCACGAATTGGGACTGATGCCCGATCGCCCTTTTAGGAAATGCGCCCGTGTAGTAGGGGAAGTGTTGGGAAAATATCACCCCCACGGTGACACCGCAGTGTACGACGCCTTGGTGCGGATGGCGCAGGATTTTTCCATGCGATCGCCCCTGATCAACGGCCACGGTAACTTCGGTTCCGTTGACAACGACCCACCAGCGGCAATGCGTTACACCGAATGCCGCCTGCAATCCCTCACCAGCGAAGCGATGCTGCGGGATATCGAGGCAGAAACTGTTGATTTTGGCGATAACTTCGACGGTTCCCAGCAAGAACCCCTAGTATTACCAGCAAGAGTTCCCCAGCTATTGCTCAACGGCTCATCCGGTATCGCCGTAGGCATGGCAACCAACATCCCGCCCCACAATCTCGGCGAACTGATTGACGGCTTGGTAGCGCTGATCCACGACCCAGAACTTACCGATATCCAATTGATGCGGTATATACCAGGCCCGGACTTTCCCACAGGCGGGCAAATATTGGGAACATCTGGAATCAAAGAAGCCTACACCACCGGACGCGGTTCGATCACCATGAGGGGTGTAGCCAGAATTGAAACGATCGAGCATCGAGGTCGTCCAGATCGGGAAGCGATTATTATTACCGAGTTGCCTTACCAAACCAATAAGGCGGCTTTGATTGAAAAAATCGCCGAAATGGTCAACGACAAGCGGTTAGAAGGAATTGCCGATATCCGGGATGAAAGCGATCGCGACGGAATGCGAATCGTCATCGAACTCAAGCGAGATGCCTATCCCCGCGTCGTTCTCAACAACCTCTACAAACAAACGCCCTTGCAGGCAAACTTTGGGGCAAATATGCTCGCCCTAGTCAATAGCGAGCCCCAATTGCTGAGTCTCAAGAAATTCCTCAGCGTCTTCCTCGATTTCCGCATAGAATGCGTCACCCGTCGCACTCAGCACGAACTGCGGAAAGCAGAAGAGAGAGACCACCTGCTGCAAGGGTTACTGATTGCCCTATCAAACCTCGATCGCATCATCGAACTGATCCGCCACGCGGCTGACGCCCCCACAGCCCGTCTGGAAATGATCGAAACCTATGGGCTTTCCGAGGCGCAAGCAGATGCAATTCTGCAAATGCAGCTGCGGCGGTTGACAGCTTTAGAAGCTGAGAAAATCCGGCACGAACACGACGCATTACAAGTGCAAATTGTCGATTTAAAAGACATTTTGGCACGGCGCGAGCGGATTCTGGAAATCATTGAAACCGAAGCGATCGCGCTAAAAACCACCTTTGCCACCCCCAGGCGGACGGCGATCGAACACGCAGAAGGTGAAATCGAAGACACCGATTTGATCGCCAACGAAAAAGCGCTGATTTTGCTAACCGAACAAGGTTACATTAAGCGGATGCCGATCAACACCTTTGAAGCGCAAAGTCGGGGAACTCGCGGCAAATCGGCTAACCGCATGAAAGAAGATGACGGCGTAAAACACTTTTTAACTTGTTGCGATCACGACAGCGTGCTGTTTTTTAGCGATCGCGGCGTCGTCTACTGCCTGAGAGCCTATCAAATTCCCACATCATCTCGCACCGCACGCGGCGTACCGATCGTCCAAATGTTGCCAATTCCGCGAGATGAGAAAATCACCTCGATCGTACCAGTCGCAGAATTTACCAGCGATGAATACCTAGTAATGCTAACCAGCGGCGGTTATATCAAAAAGACAGAACTGGCAGCTTTTAGCAATATTAGAGCCAATGGATTAATCGCCATTTCCCTCGAAGAGGGAGATCAACTGCGATGGGTGCGACGCGCTCGTGCAGAAGATAGCATCATCATTGGGTCGCGTCTGGGTATGGCAATTCACTTTAGATCCAACCACGATCAATTGCGTTCTTTGGGTAGAGCCACGCGGGGGGTCAGATCGATGTCTCTCAGGGAAGGCGATCAACTCATTAGCATGGACGTTTTGCCGGGATCGGTGATTGCCAACATAGAAGACAATCCAGATTCTGCTCCAGATTCCGGTGAGGAATTGCAGATTGAAGATTTGGAATTGCAAATTGAAGAAGACAAAGTTGAATCTGAAATCACCAATCTCAAACCGGAAATAAATGGCCCTTGGGCGCTGGTGATTACCACAGGAGGATACGGCAAGCGGGTGCCAGTGACTCAGTTCCGCCTCCAAAATCGGGCGGGTATGGGTTTACTCGCTACCAAGTTCCGCAAAACCGCCGATCGACTCGCTGCACTGCACATTGTCAATCAAGATGATGAATTTATGATCGTCACCAGCCGAGGCATTATCATCCGTCAGGCTGTGAATGCGATTTCTCCGCAATCGCGCATGGCAACGGGAGTGCGCGTGCAACGTTTGGATGAAGATGATGCGATCGCAGCCGTCGCCCTAGTCCCCCCCACCAACGGCGAAGAAGGAGGCGAAGTAGGAGAAGAAGAAGAATAACTAATATCATGTCCGGTCGATCGCCCATGATAAAACTTTTCAGGTATGTTGTTGCGCTTTAGCGCTATCTTAAAGAGCGCTAAAGCGCAATAACATACCAAATATTTAACTAGGGCTAATTGACCGGACATGATATAAGTTCATCGTTCATTGTTAATTGTTCATTGCTATTTCAATGAACAATGGCAACAAATCAGAGCAAAATACCCAGGGAACAGTCCATTATTAAAAAAAATAACTAAAATCAAAGAACACTGGTTTTTGGGAAAGAATATAATGCTAAAAGTAATTGTTAAAGGAATGAATATTAAAATCGATTTACGCTTTAGTTTCTCTTTGCTTGGCGGCATCTTAATGGGAATCACCACCGCGCCATTAAATCTTTGGCCCCTCGCATGGATTGCCTTAATTCCCTTATGGATTGCAGTAGTTACAAATCAAAAATCAAAAAAAATCTTTCCTCCTTTCTCCTTAATACTTCATCCTTTATTATGGGGAATTGGTTATCATGGCGTAGCAGGGTTTTGGATTACCGGAATTCACCCGATGGACTGGTTGGGAGTTCCCTGGTGGCCGAGTTTATTAATTACCATCTTCTGCTGGACATTCATCACCCTTTGGGGATCTGCATTAGTCACCCTTTGGGGAATAGGCACGAAAGCAATTTTTGATTTAATCCAAAATCCCAAATCCCAAATCCCAAATAGTTTAGTTCGCGTCCTGATTGGCACAGCTTTGTGGTGCGGTTTAGAAGGTTTGTGGAGTTCCGGTTCCCTGTGGTGGACTTCCCTCTCCTACACTCAAAGTCCTCACAATCTAGCCATTTTACACCTCGGTCAAATTTCCGGCCCCAGCACCGTCACAGCTGCAATTGTAGCTGTAAATGGCATAATTGCTGAATTGGTCATTAGTCATTGGTCATTAGTCATTGGTAAAGAACAAATAATTTTTCATAACCGACTTTTGAGCAAGTTGCTTATCCCAGCTAGCATCTTAGTAGGTTTGCACCTTGTAGGTTTTGCACTGTATAACCGTCCTCTAAATCAGCCACCAGAAACAGCATTAAAAGTCGGCATAATTCAGGGCAATATTCCCAACAAAATCAAATTCAATTCAGCCGGGTGGTATCGCGCCATTGAAGGCTACACCAAAGGTTATCGCACCTTAGCTGACCAAGGAGTTGATGCAGTTTTAATACCAGAAACCGCTTTGCCTTTTGTGTGGACCGATCCAAATCAGATTCCGCGTTCCTTCTACTCAGCAGTTCTGGAAAAAGGCGTAGTCGCCTGGGTCGGAGGTTTTGGAAAGCAAGGTCGCAATCTTACAAATAGCTTGTTTACCGTCACCGGCACCGGCAAGATTTTCAGCCGCTACGATAAAGTAAAGTTAGTGCCTTTAGGCGAGTACATTCCCTTTGAGCAATATTTGGGAAGCCTGATTGACAAGCTTTCCCCTTTGGACGCCCATTTAGTTCGGGGTAAACCAACTCAAGTGTTTGAAACGCCCTTTGGTCGCGCTATTGTCGGTATATGCTACGATTCTGCCTTTTCTAAGCTTTTCCGGCGTCAAGCCGCAAAGGGCGGCGAATTTATCCTCAGCGCCTCTAATGACGCCCATTACAAGCCATCTATGGCTGCCCAGCATCACGCCCAGGATATCATGAGAGCGATCGAAACCGGACGCTGGGCCGTAAGAGCTACAAATACAGGCTATTCTGGGATTATCGATCCTCACGGCCAAACCCAGTGGTTATCCAGAATTAACACTTATGAGCTACACGCGGCAACAATTTATCGTCGGCAGAGTCAGACTTTATATGTCCGTTGGGGAGATTGGTTAACACCGCTTTTGTTACTACTCGCCGCTCTTACTCCGGCAGTAGAATATCATCTTCAAAAGATGAATAATAATTGATAATTGCTCCCCGTCTTCCCTAGCCCCTAGCCCCTTTCTTTTGACTTTTGACTTTTGACTTTTGACTTCCTTAGCCCCTAGCCCCTCTTTATGACCCTTCCTATCAACACCTTTTTCGACGAAAACTTCTATCGTCTTAACAACCTCGATGTTTACGGCGCAATTCTCAAAGGAGAAATCCGCAGTGGTTATGACCATTTCATACAGTATGGTGCTAGAGAAAACCGTGCTAGCAGTCAGGTATTCAATAGCAACTATTACCTAAACCAGTATCCCGATGTAGCAGGCGCTGTAACCAATGGCACATTTCGCAGCGCCTACGATCATTTTATACAGTTTGGTGCCAGAGAAGGACGCGACCCCATACCTCTCTTTAACAGCAGTTATTACCTCAGCCGATATCCAGATATTGTACCAGCTGTAACCAATGGCACATTTCGCAGTAGCTACGATCATTTCCTTGAGTATGGAGCCAGAGAAGGTCGCGACCCCAGTCCCCTGTTCAATACCAGCCTTTATCTGAGCCAAAATCCAGATATCGTAGGGGCTGTAGGTAGAGGAGAAATTTCTGCATTTGAACACTTTATTCTCTACGGTCAGGACGAAGACCGGCCTGGTGTACCAATTAATAGTTTCAATATCCAGTTTGACTACAGTTTTGATACCAACAGATTCTTTACTGACCCGACACGAAGATCTGTTTTAGAAGCAGCAGCTGGAGTCTGGCAATCCTACATCCAAAATGAGTTTAAAAATGTCCCAGCAGGGACTCAGTTTAGTATAGCAAACCCTCAAACGGGAGGATTTCAGGAAGTTACTTTAACTTCTGATATTGACGATTTGCGAATTTATCTTGGGGCTGCTCCTACTCCATTTGGTGATGCTACTGACGCTCTAGCAGCATCAGCAGTCGAGGGGACTGATACAGATGGAAGTATCTACAATAACAGGCTGAATGGATCTAAATTTCAACCTTTTGTTGGTACTCTCTCATTTAATTCAACAACAAATTGGTTCTTCGACCCCACACCCAATACATCTAACGATATTCCCAGCGGAAGTACTGATTTTTTCAGCGTTGCTTTGCACGAAATCGGACATATTTTGGGAATTGGCCCGTCAACCATTTTTCAAACATTAGGTGCCGGAGCTTCGTTTAATGGCCCTAATGCCAGGGCTGTGAATGGAGGCCAACCCATTCCTCTGGAGGAGGACTTAGGTCATGTAAGAAATGGCGTTTTAAGTGATGGTCAGCCAGTGCTTATGGACCCAACTTACCCCAATACTCGGATTTCACCGACACGGATCGATTTGGCACTTTTAGCAGATATTGGTTACCGAATTCCTAACTTTCAACCTCAAGGTTCAACGCTGCCTATATCAACTTCCGGTGATGATACAATTTTTGGCACGGTTGTATCTGATGTCATCAACGGTAATGCTGGCAACGACTACCTACTGGGAAATGCGGGAAACGATTTACTCAGGGGTGGTGCTAATAATGACATCCTATCTGGGGAAGATGGCAATGATATTCTTTTTGGCGATCGAAACAACGATCAGCTAACAGGAGGTTCTGGCGACGATATACTCACAGGTGGCCTCGGCGATGACGACCTTTTTGGCGGTGATGGCCGGGATAGATTTATCTTTGATGCTGGCAGAGATCGCTTTGGCGATTTTAGGGTAGCTGATGACATCGTACAAGTAGCCGCTGGACTTGGTTTTACTAGCGGTGCCGGTGTTTTCGGGGCAATTACTAGCAGCGGGACAAGCGATGGAGGCGGCTTTTTCTCTGTAGTAACCGTTAGCGCAGAGAACACGATTACCATTTTTCATAATGCTGCCCTGACAGCAGCCAATTTCACTGTGGTTTGATCGGGATTTTAGATTGAAGGTTTGTTCAAGACAAAGAAACCCGGTTTCTTTTGCTCCACCGCTACTAAAGGGCTGCAACATTTTTGTCCTCTATTGGGTGTTGACCGTAAAAAGGTAGCGCTTCCGACCAATGGGGGCGCAATCCATTTTGCCAGTCCAAATAGGCCAGTTCTAACACGCTGGAAACCGATGCACCCAATTTATCTGATGCTGGCATCAATTGATAGGAATTAGACGAAGTTTCCAGAGTTTGTTGCCATTTTTCCGGTTTCATTACTGTGTCTGGCAATAGCTGGGTTAAACCGGAACCAGTTGGCGATACTTGATATATGGCGACGAATATTTCACCGCGATGGGCAGGTAATTGAATTGCGATCGCATCTCCAGAATTTTTTGCCAACTCCTCTTGACAAACCGCTGCTAATGTGGATATAGCAAACAAGGGAATATCCAGCTGTTGGGCGAGGGTACGGGCAGTAACGACACCGATGCGAGTGCCTGTGAAGCTGCCAGGGCCTTTGGCTACGGCAATAAAGGCCAAGTCGGCCCAAGTCTGAGGCTTGATAAACTCGGCTAAGTACTGGTGTAAGTGGGTGGATAGATCGTGCCCCAAGTCCCAAGTGTGGCAGCGGGAGTCATCTGTAAAATTACTGAGGGCTATACCTAATTCTGGGGTAGTAGTATGTAGAGCAAGGCCGTATTTCCCCGGATCTAACAAGTTTGGCATCAGTTTACCCATCAAATAATGATTTTTATCTCCTAATTATCACTTAATTCTTTTAGGTATGGATATCTACTTTGAGCATCTTATGCTTAAGTAACCTACTCTGGGGTGACAAGTTCAAAGCCTAGTTTACACTTTTGATATCACAAGGCCAGCAAATTTAAAAGTTCAGTAAAGTTTGCCTATCACCACTAGACTATTGCTTTTATAAGGCTTAGGATAAAAGTGTGGTCAGCAGAAGATGACTTGACATCAGCGACCTAACTTCCCGACTCTGGTCTTAGAAGTAGAGTTAGTGTTTAACTATTCGACCACCTGCATCAGGTGTCGAGGTTAAAAAATAACGTGGCATAAATACATTCACACAATTGTTTTGATTAGTAAGGTTCTCAGGAGTAATACAATGCAATTTAAGCGTACAGCGACTTTTCTTGGCTTAGCTTGTGGAACAGTTTTAGCGATTTCGACTTCCGCTCAAGCCGCTAGTTTTACAACCAGCGTTAGCCAAAAGATCGACCCGAAAGCAGATATCTGGCTACAGTCTATCACTCAGAATGGCGTCACTGTTAACAAATTTAACCTGATTAATGAGGCAAAAGGAAATATTATCTTCAATGACTCGATCAATCTGACTGGTAAGCCAGGAGAAACTGGCAATCCAAATGCCGGTGGCTTCAACAACAATACTGGTGCAGCCAGCACAGACAGAGGCGATAATGCCAGTAAGCCGAACGGTCTGGAAGTGTCTGGAATCAAAGATCCAACGTCTGCTGAGATTGCCACGTACTTGGGCAACACCAACATGAACAATATTATCGACACTGAAGATACTGGTTCTTCGGAAGTAAATCTTTTCTTTACTTACTTACTTCAAAAAGATGATACCGGGTTGGACAATATCTTTATCTGGGAACGGGGTAAGAACAGCGACCTAGCCATTCAAGCGATCGATGAAAAAGGTAACCTCATCGGTAATCACGTGAAGCTAAATCGCGCAGCTCAGACTGACGCTGGCTATAAAATTGATACCACGGAAATTGTCGGCGCTCAAAACGTAGGGTCATGGGGAATTAACTTCACCCAACTGGGGGTTACTTCGGCGGCTGGTATCCGATTAAGAACAGAAACCGGCTTTAACGGGCCAGACTATAAGGTGATGGCGCGACTGGGTTCCGATCCTGTTGTGCGGACGAAAATACCCGAACCTGCAACCCTTGTTGGCTTGGGACTTGTAGGAGCTTCTCTGGTAGTATCTCGTCGTCGTAAACTCAGTCAAGTTTGCTAGTTCTCAAGCACTATTTTGTGCGTAAAGTAGTGGTTGCGATCGCAATTGCCATTACAAGGTGCATCTACAGTTAAGTCTTCTACAATTTCCGCTTAATCATTAATGGGGGCACGTTCAGAACGTGCCCCTCAATTTTGTCGGCACCTTTCTCAAGTTGGCACCAACTCACCAGGGCGCAATCTCGCCCACTTGCCCGTCTCTTGCTTAAAGCTATTACAGCCGACAACATCCCACTCCATCTCAATATAATCTTCACGGGTACGAATGTTGACGTTAATGCTCGGTTCGTTAGCTTCAAAATCCGGCGTTTCCGTCAGGTGAGGCACCTGATGCTGAGTTTCTACCGCATTGTAGGTGGTGCAGCGGTCTACATAATGGCAGTTAATGCAAATACACATAGCTTTTTCTCCAGAGGATTTTCTGCTAATCTAGCTTAGGCAAGATAGCAATTTGTTGGTCGCTTGGTTGATTTTTGTTGCAACTTGTGTAAAAAAATTGAATGAACCACGAAGACACAAAGGACGCGAAGGAAGAAAATAAGAAAGATTCTATCCTATCTCCCCAAAGTTGGCCGTTTGACTTGGAATTGCTGCCTGTGCCTGCTTATATGGTAGGTGGTGCGGTGCGAGATGCTCTACTCTTAAGACGGCGGGAGTATCTGGATTTGGATTTTGTGGTGCCAATTGGTGCAGTAGAGACAGCTAGTACGATCGCATATCACTACAAAGCTGGGTTTGTTGTACTCGATCCTCAACGAAAGATTGCCAGAGTGGTATTCAAAGATGCAACTGCTGATTTTGCCGAACAGGAAGGCGATAGCTTGGAAACAGACTTGCATCGACGGGATTTTACGATGAATGCGATCGCCTACAATCCCCGTACAGGCGAATTCATAGATCCCCTACAAGGCACTTCTGACCTACAGCAGGGCATCATCCGCATGGTATCGCCTGAAAATCTCGAAGACGACCCCTTGCGCCTATTACGAGCTTATCGTCAAGCAGGCCAATTGGGTTTTGCGATCGAACCGGAAACGCGATCGGCAATTCGTCAATTAGCACCTTTACTCGCTCAAATCGCCGCAGAACGAGTGCGAGTAGAAATAGGCTATCTCCTCAGCAGTCCTCAAGGCACTCCCTGGCTAAATGCAGCTTGGTCAGATGGGATACTGCGGTGGATTTTGCACGACGATGTAACAGCAGCAAATTTGGCGTTAGTGGCGGAAATCGATCGCACTGGCGCAATGCTAGCCCAAACTTGGTCGCAACTTGGGGTAGAATTGTCTTCTGCGGTTCCGGGGTTAGCGGCAGACTCAAAACGGACTTGGATTGCGATCGCTAAACTTGCCAGTTTGCTAATTCCAGAAACTTGGCTTTCGGGAATTGATGAGTTAAATGTCAGCTTGAACTACACTCGCGCTGACATTCGGGTAGAAAACTCCTCAGTTGAAGATTTTCTCAAAGAGATGAAGTACAGCGTTTCGGAAATTCGCGCTGTTAATATTATTCTCAAATTTTTACCTCAACTGCGATCGACTTCCATGTCTGTGCGAGAACAGTACTTCATGTTTCGGGAAGTCGGAGTAGTCTTTCCCGCATTAGTATTGGTAGCGGTTGCTGGTGGAACTAAAGTGGATGGAATTGCAACTTTGTGCGATCGGTATCTCACCCCCTCAGACCAAGTTGCCCACCCTACACCTCTCGTAAATGGCAAAGACTTGATGCAAGCCCTTAACATACCGTCTAGCCCACAAATCGGTCAACTCCTGACAGCTATTCAGTTAGCACGCATCGAAGGTAGAATCTCTACAGCAGCAGAAGCTCTTGAATTTGCTAAATATTGTCAATAAACTTCCCAAAGTTTTGAGTTTTGAGTGCAACAAATTGGTTGGCTTTTTAGCAAAATTCAGCTTTCCGGCATCCACAGCAAAATCTCCGCTCCAATACAATAGTCCTTAATATAGCAGCAAGCTTATAATGGAAAACCATCAATCGCTCAGCCGCAAAAAAGTTGAAATTACACCCGATATTTTTACCGTTATAGAAATTTTTTCTGCCCAAGAATGTGCTGAGTACATCGCATTGAGCGAAAGTATCGGCTACACAGATGCTACCATCACCACCAGTCGGGGATTCGAGATGCGTCCAGACATCCGAAATAACGATCGCGTCATATTAGATGACATAGAACGATCGACTTTCCTGTGGGATCGCATTGCTCTTCACGTTCCTGCTAGCTTAGAGGGGAGGCGTGCGATCGGCATCAACGAACGCCTGCGCTTCTATCGATACGATCCCGGTCAGCAGTTTGCGCCTCATTACGATGGCTCTTATCGACGACCCAACGGTGAAGAAAGCTTTTTGACGTTTATGATATACCTCAACGAAGGCTTTTTGGGAGGCGAAACTCGCTTCGATCTTCGCTATCCATACTTTGATGTAACTGTGGTTCCCAAAACAGGCATGGCTCTCTGCTTCGTCCATTATCTGCGACACGAAGGCGCTTCAGTTATCAGTGGCCGAAAGTACGTCCTGCGATCGGATGTAATGTACAGCAAAGTTGAGATTGTCCAAGGGAAAGAGGGGGATTTGACCAGACATTGCTAAAGTGGGGTTGTGTCGGGCATTATGCCCAGTACGCTCCTCTCAAGGATTTCTATGCCCTCCCAACTCTGGCCTTATATTACCCCCGGTATCCCCGACGAGTTGTTCGATCGATTGCCCGGTATTCCCCTCAGCAAGCGCGAAGTCCGACTGCTGTTGATTTCCCATTTGCGATTGTTGCCAGACACTGTGTTGTGGGATATTGGAGCAGGCACGGGCACAATCCCCGTGGAAGCCGGATTGCTTTGTCCCAAAGGCAAGATCATCGCGGTGGAACGGGATGAGGAAGTGGCAAGTCTGATTCGCCGTAATTGCGATCGCTTTGATGTCCGCAATGTGGAAATCATCGAAGGTAGCGCCCCGGAATGTCTCAAAGATTTATCCCAGACACCCGATCGCGTTTGCATCGAAGGGGGACGCCCCATCAAAGAAATTCTTAAAGAAGTCTGGCACTACTTGCAACCCTCTGGCAGAATAGTGGCCACCGCTAGCAATCTAGAGAGTCTTTACGCCATCTCCGAAAGCTTTTCCCAGTTGCAAGTTCGGAATATTGAAGTCGTACAGTCCGCCGTCAACCGCCTGGAAACGCGAGGCACTCATCAAACCTTTGCCGCTGTCAGCCCCGTTTTTATTCTCAGTGGCGAAAAGCTAAACTGAATCAAATATATAGTTAGATCTTAGATTTTCAATTCAATCTAAAATCTAAAATCCAAAATTGCCTCATGCCTTGGCCTCGTATACTTAGCGGAATTGTTGCAATTATCCTTGCTTTGGGGATGACTCTCTTGGGAGGGTGGTACTTCACCCTCTGTTTTGGCATTATTATCTATCTTGGTCAGTTGGAATATTTTCAGCTGGCGCGAGCCAAGGGAATTGAACCTGCTGGGAAAACAACTCTAGTTGTTAGCCAGGTTTTGTTAGTGGTAGCTACCGTTTCCTCCGATCTAGCTGACGCAGTATTTCCAGTCGCGGGGACGTTTATTTGTTTCTATCTCCTGTTTCAGCCGAAATTGGCCTCAATAGCAGATATTTCTACCTCAATTTTGGGGCTGTTTTATGGCGGCTATTTGCCTAGCTATTGGGTAAGATTGCGATCGCTAGAAAGTACCCAAACCAGTAACTTACCTTTAGGAGGCTACTGGCCTGAAACTTGGACAAATCTGCAAGCTCTCCCCCAAGGTCTTACAACCACGCTGCTGGCTTTCGTCTGCATCTGGGCAGCTGATATTGGAGCTTACATTATTGGAAAATTTTTCGGGAAAACTCGTCTTTCCGACATCAGCCCCAAAAAAACAGTAGAAGGAGCAGCTTTTGGAGTCACTGCCAGCGTAGCCGTAGGTGTCGCTGGGGCTTGGTATCTAAATTGGCCTGGTTGGCCTCTCACCGGCGTTGCCTTGGGTCTGCTAATTGGCATCGCCAGTCTTCTAGGCGACCTCACGGAATCGATGATGAAGCGAGATGCTGGTGTCAAAGACTCCGGGCAACTTATACCAGGTCACGGTGGCATTTTAGACCGCGCCGACAGCTACGTTTTTACCGCACCCCTCGTTTACTACTTTGTGACTTTACTCTTACCGCTGTTAATCAAGGGCTAGGGAGTGGGGGAGTGGGGGAGTGGGGGAGTGGGAGAGTGGGGGAGTGGGAGAGTGGGGGAGTGGGGGAGTGGGGGAGTGGGGGAGTGGGAGAGTGGGGGAGTGGGGGAGAATGACCAATCACCAATCACCAATCACCAATCACCAATCACCAATCACCAATCACCAATTCCCTCAGTCAGTTCTGACCAAAATGCCACCGCGACAAAAGAGTTGGCCTGGACTTAACAATAGTTCCTGAAGATCGACTTCGGGGCCTAAGTCCAGCTGGAAAGTATCTAAAGAAGGAAAATTTAAATCAAGATCGACCTCAATCTGGGGAGAGATGAAGCGCAGTTCGTGGCAGCTAGCTAGCTCTACACCAGTGTGAATCGCTATTCTAGAGATGGCATTTTGTTTGCCAGAGTCTGTGACAGTGCCACTGAGTTTGATTTCTCCAGAGTCGATCGCAATCTTGTCCCAGGTAATTTGCCGATTTTGAAGAAGTTCGGTGGGGTTTTGGCAGCCACCCGCTTTCAGCAGGGCGATCGAAAACTCAGTCAAACCATTAGGTAGCAAAGTCCCCTGGAGGGAAGCATTCAGGTCTACTTCTTCCACCAGCAGCTCCCCAGTAACCGGAACAGGTTCTAGCAAACGCAGCGGCTTACCTTTTAAAACCTGGCCGAGATTAATCCGGATAGTTTCTGCCACCAACTGAATTTGTCGGACATACAACCCTTGATAGACGGCGCGGCGAGCCGAGAGGGATACCTTGGGAATATGGCCGGTGAGGAGAAGACGATCTCCCGCCTGGATGTTTATCTGGAGGTCTTCCACTTGCTCCAAGAGCGATCGCAGCCACAGTCGCACAGCAGGAGTCAGTACCTTGGTGATAATGCGACTTTGTTTAAGCCCTTGGCGGCTTAAGCTTTCTGGATCGTGACCGTCGTTCGCGGGAGCATGAGACATAAAAATAAATCAAGAGTAATGCTTTATTCAGGTAATATTTGTACATAGTTTACCTGTAGTTCTACCAAGATTAAGCTTGAACCTAAAAGACTAACAAGTGGGTTCGCGCAGTCCCTCTATGCAAGAAAGGCTGCAAAAGATACTATCCCAGTGGGGCATTGCCTCCCGCCGTCAAGCAGAACAAATGATTCTCGCTGGGCGCGTGAGCATCAATGGCACCTCCGCTCATCTGGGGCAAAAAGCCGATCCTCAGAGCGATCGCATTGAAGTCGATGGCAAACCTCTCACAGGAGCCCATCGTCCCAAGCTGATTTATCTGCTGCTCCACAAACCCCCTGGAGTTGTTTCCACCTGTAGCGACCCGCAAGGACGCCCCACCGTTCTCGATCTGCTGCCCGCCGAACTCCGTCTCAAATCAGGAATACACCCCGTTGGTCGCTTGGATGCCGAAACTACCGGGGCATTATTGCTGACGAACGACGGAAACCTAACGTTCCGGCTGGTTCATCCCAGCCACAAAGTTGCTAAGACTTATCATGTATGGGTGCAAGGTCAGCCTCCCGAAAAGGTGCTGCAACTCTGGCGTCAGGGAATTGTTCTAGCAGGCAAAAAAACTTTACCCGCTCAGGTCAAAATAATTAAAACCCGGCCAGAAGGTGACAAAACCCTCTTGGAAATAATTTTGAAAGAGGGCAGAAACCGGCAAATTCGACGAGTGGCCGAAACTTTGGGATACCCAGTAATTCACATTCATCGCACTGCTATTGGCCCCATTCAACTGCAAACATCTAAGGAGTCACTATTGCCAGGTCACTATCGTTCACTCAAAGATGATGAAGTCGATTTTTTACAAGGTGCAGGGTCGGATTTAATAGACAAGCCAGCCGGATAACAGATAATTTGGTTAAACCCATCCCTAACACTCATCAGTAGATGTGCCAGCAGATGTCAAGGAACGCAACGTATGAAGAGGAATAAGAAGGAGAATCTACTTCCTTATCTTGAGAAACAACGAGCCGAAAAACTAGCAGAGATGGGAAGTTACCTGCGCCATTTGCGGGAGGAACAGAGTCTGTCCCTAAAGGAAGTTGCAGCTAAGACCAAAGTTCAGGCGCGTCTGCTGAATGCGATCGAGGAAGGTAATCTTGACCCACTGCCAGAACCCATATATATCCAGGGTTTTATCAAGCGATATGCAGATGCGCTAGGCTTGGACGGAGCCGAATTCGCCAGCGTCTTCCCCATAGGAGAAAACTTTCAATTCCTGAAAGCTTCCTGGCGGGGTTTGCCCGCAATAGCTCAATTGAAACAGATTCACCTTTACTTGATTTACATATTTTTGATAATCTGCGCGGTGAACGGTTTATCTCAGCTAGTGAAAAACTCCGCTATCCAAGCCAACAACCCGGAAACGGAGAAAAAAGCGATCGCACTCCCACCGAAGCCGGATAAACCCAAGCCAGACAGCTTAGCCCTCCTCAGCTCGAATTCCAGCAGCAATATCCCTAAATCCGACAAGCCGTTGCGAGTGGGCGTCACCCTCAAAGAAGAGTCTTGGATTCGCGTTGTCGCGGATGGGAAAACCCAGTTTGAAGGAACTTTACCCGAAGGCACTCAACGCACCTGGGAGGCAAAGGAAGAACTGATTATCCGAGCTGGCAATGCTGGCGGAGTGCTAGTTACTTTGAATGAGAAGCAAGCCGAGCCACTGGGAGTTTTAGGTCAGCCGGAAACAAAGCGTTTCAAAGCTAGCCCTCAATCTTAAACAGGCATGGGAGAGCGGCCATAGATTTCGGTCAAAGTCTTGAGGAATTCACGATCTTCCCACCTCAAAGCATCCCATCGATAGCGCCACTCCCAGTTGCCCTCCCCAATCCCAGGTGTATTCATCCGAGCTTCGGTGCCTAATCCCAAGATATCTTGAAGAGGAGTAATCGCCTGATTCGCCACAGAGCTTAAAACCAATCGGATTAGATCCCAATGAATTCCGTCAGCACTGGTACAACCCAAGTAACCCCGGACGCTATTTTTTTCGTCATCCGACAATTTATGGAACCATCCCACCGTCGTATCGTTATCGTGAGTGCCTGTGTAAGCTAGGCAGTTGCGATCGTAATTAAACGGCAAATAAGGGTTACCAGGGTCAGAACCAAAAGCAAACTGCAAAATCTTCATGCCTGGGAACTTAAATCTGTCTCGCAGCGCCTCTACCTCCGGCGTAATTACGCCTAAATCCTCAGCCACAATAGGTAGATTGCCCAACTTCTCCTTAACTACCTCAAACAAAGCCGTCCCAGGCGCGTCCACCCACTCACCGTTCATAGCCGTTTCTTCGCCCTGCTTAACAGCCCAGAAAGACTCGAATCCCCGGAAGTGATCGACACGAATGATATCTACATAATCCAGCATCGACTGGAAGCGCTGCACCCACCAATGAAAATTATCTTTCTGCAATTCCTCCCAGTTATAGACCGGGTTGCCCCACAATTGACCAGTTTCGCTGAAGTAATCTGGGGGAACACCTGCCATCAGTGCCGGGAGGCCCGTTTCTTCATCCAGGCAAAAGATTTGAGGATTAGCCCAAACATCAGCACTATTGTGAGCCACATAAATAGGAATATCGCCAATAATTTGGATACCCCGCATATTGGCGTAGCGCTTCAGTTCCGACCACTGGCGAAAGAACTGGAACTGAACGAATTTATGAAAAATAATCTCAGCGTTTAGCCTGCGCCCCAACTGATCCATAGTACCGGGGTCGCGCTTGGCTAGTTCCGGTGACCAAGTATGCCAGCTGGCACCTTCATGAGTATCCAGAAATGTCATAAATAAAGCATAGTCATCCAGCCAGTAAGCCTTGCTCTGACAAAAACCAGCAAATTCTTTTTGTAGGAACTCTGAAGCTCTGGTTTTGAAGTTCTCGCAGGCTTTCTGGAGCAGAGGTATTTTGATTTTGATTGCTAGCTCGTAATCTACCTTATCGGCTGGAAATTCGGGCAGATTGGCAAAATCCTCCTCATTTAACAAACCATCATCTCGCAGTTTCTCCAGGCTAATCAGCAGCGGGTTCCCAGCCATCGCCGAAAAACACATATAAGGGGAATTGCCATACCCCGTTGGCCCCAATGGCAATATTTGCCAAAATTGCTGTTTGCTTTCTGTTAAAAAATCTACAAAGCGATAGGCTTCTAAGCCCAACTCTCCAACGCCAAAGCGACTCGGAAAAGAGGTGGGGTGCAGCAAAATGCCACTCGATCTGGGAAACGGCATATATAACCTAAATCAAAATAAGAAGCAGACGTTACGACATTATCACGGTAGGGGTCGTTAAAACGCGCCTCGACAGAGGCTTTTGCTCTGACACTTTGGCGCGTGGGTGGATTTGGTAGTAACTGGGCGCTATGCTGAGAGCGTAGGGTGGGTGAAAGACCCGCCCCGATCGTAAATTTCAGATTTTTTTGGCTCGTGACTTACCGAAATCCTACTCCTACTGTCGATATCATCATTGAATTGATCGATCGATCGCATCGACCGATAGTTCTAATTGAACGTAAGAATCCCCCCCTCGGTTGGGCTATTCCTGGTGGTTTTGTGGACTACGGGGAAACTGTCGAAACGGCGGCGCGACGCGAAGCCCTGGAGGAGACGGGTTTGCAGGTGGAGTTGATTGAGCAATTCCATGTTTATTCTGACCCGAATCGCGACCCCCGTCAGCATACGATGAGCGTTGTGTTTATTGCTACGGCGACGGGTCAACCGAAGGCTGGGGATGATGCTAAGGGTATGGATGTTTTTGAGTCTTGGCGGGTTCCGACTAATCTCTGTTTCGATCACGATCGCATTTTGCAGGATTATTGGCGTTATCGGCATTATGGGATTCGTCCGCGTTTGAGTTAGATTTTTAACGAACCGCCCAGACGCCAAGGACGCAGAGAAATAAGAGAAGACGAAGAGAGTCAGTTTTTCTCTGCATTACTCTGCGTCAAAAAAAGCATTTTTGTGGTGGACTGAGTTAAGTGCGATCGCAAATTACCTCGGTTAAGCCAACTCTCGAACAGTTTTTATCTTGCCGCTTGAAAAAGTTGCCATGCTGTTAAGTTTAATTCGGCAAATGTCAGGGATTCTATGAGCGAATTTTCCCGAAACTGTTTGACAATATATTCACCCTCACTTAGTTGATATATGCTGAGGGTGGGTTGTTTTGGGTTGCCAATAAAACGTCTTCCTCCTAATCCGACATAATCTACAACCCAATATTCTGGAATTCCCAGTGCTTCGTATTCTTCTAGTTTTAAACCATAATCATCACTCCAATTGGTTGAGACAACTTCGATAATTAAGCGGACAGAAGTGCCTTTAGTGATGATAGATTCTCTTTCCCATCGCGGGTCTTCTCCAATAGTTTGTTCATCAAGGACAATCACATCTGGTTCGTAGCCGGATTCGTTGCGTTTAGATTTGATGACGCATTCTTTCGGAATGAAGTAGGGTAGGTTAAGACGTCTGATTTCAAAGTTAAGTTCAGCGCTGGTGAAACCCGCTACTTTAGAATGTTTTCCTGTTGGTTTTGGCATTTCAACGATTACTCTGTTGTGTAGTTCGTAGCGGCTTCCTGCCGTTTCTGGATACCAGGCGATGAATTCGTCGAAGGTGAGTAATTGCGTTATGGCTTGAATCATAGCGTTTACCCTTTGAGAATGGTAAAAATTATTGGATCTTAGGATAATTTTATAATAACTCAAGTTGCTAGTTACTTGCGTTCTGGGTACGTTGTTGCGCTTTAGCGCTCTTATCCCAGTTGTAATAAGAGCGCTAAAGCGCAACAACGTACCGAATACCAGCCTCAACTATATATAGCAACCGCTCTCGTCGGTTAAGCCATAAATCTGGGGTAGGGGCGAAGCATTCGGGCATATAATTTATTGGTTAAAACCGAAGATTTACTACCCGAATGCTTCGCCCCTACTGTCAAGAGTCGCCTTGGCGGTTGCTATAACTAGCAAGTTGCGTTAATATTTTTGGCTCGATTGGGTAAGTTTTTCAAGAAACTGCTAAGAGAATAAATTTTTTTTGAGTTACTTTGCGTGAAAAAAAGCACTTTGGTGGTATAGTGATTTAAGGACATCGAAAGGTAGATTATGGACGCTGAAGAACTTTTAGAAAGATATGCCAAAGGTGAAAGAAAATTTCATTCAATAAATTTGAGTGAAGAAGATCTAACAGGTGCAGAGCTTACGAATATAGATCTATACGGTGCGAATTTGAGCGGGGCAAACTTAAATGAAACAATCCTGACCAACGCGAACCTTAGCAGTGCAAACCTTAGTAGAGCATCTCTAATTGATGCAGATTTACGGGATTTACTGGGAGCTTCCTCAGCAAATCTATCTTGGGCAGATCTCAGTGACGCAGACTTGAGTTGGTCTAACCTAAGTAATGCTAACCTGACTTATGCAAACTTGGAAAATGCTAATTTAATTGGTATAAATCTAAGTAGTGCTAAGTTGAATTTTGCTAACTTAGATAACGCAAATTTGAGCGGTGCAAATCTAAGTAGTTCAGACTTAAGTGTAACCTCTTTTGCTGAGGCAAACCTAAGTAAAACAAACCTAACCAAGGCTAATCTCACTGCTGCATATTTGATTGGAGCGGATTTAAGTTTAGCTATCCTAACTGAAGCAAATCTTGAAGATGCAAAACTACAAGGATGTCAACTAGAAAAGGCTAATTTATATCAAGTGAAATTGGATAATATGAATTTGGCTAATATCGATTTTAGATCCGCAAATCTTGGAAGGACAAACCTTAGCAGAACCTGCCTTCAAGGAGCTAATTTAGAAAAAGCTAATCTGCGATGGTCAAATTTAACTAGAGCTAATCTGAATGGAGCAAATTTAACCAGAGCAGACTTAACTGGCACTAATACCTATAAAATGACGATTGAGAATGCAGACTTCACTGGTGCGATAATGCCTGATGGAGAAGTCTATAAACCAGAAGATTTTGAGGTAGAATTTACTAAGCCAAAAGTTTCGTTAGAAAAAGTGATATCTATGACTCGCAAAGTTATTCGCACAGACGCAGCACCCGCACCAGTCGGCCCATACAATCAAGCCATTGTTGCTAGCGGCGAAATGGTTTTTGTAGCAGGGCAAATCGCCATTGACCCTAGAGTTGGTCATGTTGTCTATACCGATGATATTACCAAGCAAACTGAATGCGTGATGGCTAATCTTGAAGGTATCCTAAAAGCTGCTGGTGCTAATTGGTCAGATGTGGTAAAAACCAACGTTTTCTTAACAGATATGAACGACTTCGCCGCGATGAATGCGGTGTATGCTAAATATTTTGATGAAGCAACAGCCCCGGCGCGTGCTTGCGTACAAGTATCGCGTTTGCCGAAAGATGTTTTGGTAGAAATTGACTGCATCGCTATAATTTAGGGCTTTCCCTATTTGGCTGTTTCGGAGTTGTGATGTTTTTGTTCGTAACAAGAACATTTTTATTTCTTTTTTCTTCTGCCCCTCTGCCCCTCTGCCCCTCTGCTCCTCTTCGCTAGCATAGTAAGCAAGGATGAGCTATTAATCTTGACTTTTGAGGGCAATTCTGTTTTTTTAGATAATTTTCTGGGGCGGATGGGAAACATTTTACCTGCAAAGAGATCGTGCAGCAGGGTATAGAAGCAGGGGATAATAAACAAAGTCAGCAGCGTCGCTATGGACATACCCGAAAAAACGACGATGCCCAGGGGTTGTAAAAATTCCGATCCTTCCCCAATGCCTAGAGCCAGCGGGAACAAGCCCAAAATTGTGGTGATGGTAGTCATCAAAATCGGTCGCAGGCGTTGGGGGGCAGCTTTTAAAATCGCCGTTCTCCGGTCAATCCCTTCTTTTTCCCGGATTTGGTTTGCTTGCTCGATCATGATGATGCCAATATTAACTACAATCCCCACCAGCAGGACAGCACCGACTAATACGGTGGCACCGATCGCAGTTTTGGTAATGTAAAGCCCGAAAATTCCTCCAGCCAATGCTAACGGCACGGTAAGAATAATTACCAAGGGGTCAATCAGCGAATTGTATTGCACCGCCATTACCACAAACACTAAGAAGGCTGATAATCCGCCCAATACCTTCAGGGAGTCTTGCAGTTGTTGATTCGTTTTAGCGGCAGCACTGGGCAGAATACTGACGCCTTCGGGTAGCTGCAATTGTGACACCACCTGGTTAACGTCTGCTATTGCTTGGGAAAGGCTGGCTCCCTGAGTAAGATTACCGGCAATTAGGAAAACTTGTCGCTGGTTGATGCGTTGAACTTCGCCAGGGGCTTGCCCTTCTGCGATCGTGGCGACATCGCCCAAGCGAACTAAACTATTGTTAGTGGCGAACAAAGGTAACTGTTCTAGTTGAGAAGCTCGTTGTAAGGATTCTTCATCAAGTTGCACGCGCACATCCACTAAGCGATCGCCCCGTTGCAGTTGCGTGGGAACAGAACCCTCGATCGCAGTTTGAACGGTGTCACCAATGTCTTTTGTTGTCAAGCCCAACTCGGCAACGCGCTCCCAATTAGGTCGAATCTGCACCTCTGGTTGCCTTGCGTCTGCATCTGGTCGGAAAGTTGCCGTCTTGACTTTCTCATCTAGCGCAGCCAAAACCTGCCTTCCCGCCCGTTGCAGCGTTTGCTCGTCTCTTCCCTGGAGGATAACATCAACTTCCGCCCGCACTGGCGAGTTGGTGAGGATAATCCCCCTTACTTGACCGGGATTGAGGCGCAGACGTATCCCCGCCAAGTTCAGGTTTTCCAATTCTCCAGAAACCCGTTCCACGAAAGCTTGAACATTAGTACCTTGTTTGAGGTTAATAGTGCTGGAGGCCCGCAGCGGGTTGGAAGTGGTGTTGCTGCCAAAGAGAAAACCTCCCGCAGTAGTAAACACCGAGTCGGTTTCTGGCTGTTTGAGGATAACTTCGTCAACTATAGCCATTACTTTGCGGTTAGTTTCTACAGTGGTGCCGGGAGGAAACAAGGCAATCAGGTTGGCTTGACCAGTGTTGATGCGGGGTAGAATTTCTTGGGGAATCTGACCGGCCATCCACAGGCTACCACCGCCCAAGGCTAGGACGGCGATCGCAATTACCAACAAGCGAAAACGCAGTACCAGACCTAAAGTTCGCATATAGCCGCCAGATGCGCTGTCAAACATACCGTTAAATTTCCGGATCGGCCAAAACTCCCCCACCCGACTCGACCATTGGATAGCTAGCAAGCGAGAAGTTAGCATAGGCACAACCGTCAGCGCTACCAAGAGAGAAGCGGCGACTGCAAAACAGATAGTAAGAATTAACTCATTAAATAGTAATGAAAAGAAACCGCCAATCAGCACAAACGGTGCCACAGACACCAGGTTAGCGCCAGTGGAAGCAATCATTGCAGATTCTACTTCCTGACCGCTGACGATCGATTGCTCGATCGTTTCTTCGGTAGTCATCCGTCGCTTTTTATCGCTGCCAGGAATCATCCCAGTACCTTCGGAAATGTTTTCCAAAATGACTACGCTGGTGTCGATCGCCTGACCGATTCCCAAAGTTAAACCTGCCAAACTGAAGACATTCAGGGAGAACCCAAAAAACTTCATCAAAATCAAAGCGGTTAGCGTACAAAGGGGAATTGTCAGAGTAATGATAAAGGTTTGCCTGAGCGATCCTAAAAAGAACAAGACTGCGATCGCTGCTAAGGCAGATCCAGAAATCCCCGAATTAATTACATCATTGAGAGAATTGCGGATAAACCGGGATTCGTCTGAAGTAGCCGTCAAGACCATATCTGACGGAATTACACCTGATTGCTTGAGTTCTTCTATGCGTTTTTTGACACCTTCTACGACAGTAATGGTGTTAGCATCCGGCTGTTTCTGGATGCTGATTTTAACAGCTGGTTGCCCGTTTAGTAAGACAAATACCCGCCGATCTTCGGTGCCATCAATCACTTCTGCAAACTCTCGCAGGTAGACGCGACGATTGGGGATTGGGGATTGGGAATTGGGGATTGGGGAAGAGTTAACATCAAAAGAGATATTGCGAATCTCCTGGGCATCCTGAAAGCGTCCCACTGTGCGCGTCAGGGGTTCTGAATCCTCGCCCTGTAACCGTCCGCCGGAAATATCTTGGTTGCGATCTCTAAGGGCGTTTAATACATCGGTTAAACTAACACCTTGCGCCTGCAAGCGACGAAGGTCAATTTGTACCCGCACTTCTTCCCGCAGACCACCGGAAACGTCTACAGCGGCGACTCCGGGGACGACACCGAGTTCGCGAGATAATTCTTGATCGGCAAACACTCGCAAATCTACATCTTGCAAAGAGGAAGATTGCAGTGCCATTTCGTAAACCGGCAATTGGGAAGGGTCGATTTTGAACAAGCGCGGTTCCTCGACGATATCGGGAAGCTGACTGCGTGCGCGGTTAAAGGTGGCGGTAGCATCGTTGAGCGCTTGGTCAATATCGCCCCCAGGTTCAAAGAATAAATCTAAACTTACCTGTCCCTCGCGAGTTTGGGAATAAACTTGTACGACTCCTTCTGTAGCGCTGAGGGATTCTTCCAGTGGTTTGGTGATTTCGTCCACTGCTACTTCTGGTGAGACTCCGGGAGCGCTTACTCGCACGCCAATTCGAGGATAGGTGATAGAAGGCAATAAATCTACTTGGATTTGGGTAAAGAAGAAAATGCCCAGCACTATTACAGTTAAGGTGAGCATGAGGGTGCCGATGTGGCGGCGAATGGCGATCGCACTTAAGCTAAATGCTTGATTAGTCATTAGTCAGTTGTCAGTTGTTAGTTGTCATTGGTCAGTCGTCATTGGTCAATTGTTGAAAGGGTTGTGTTTTGCCAATGACCATTGACTATTTTTCTGACAAAACGCTTAATCGTACCGTTTCGCCATCTTTTAATGGCTTTCCACTTCTGACTGCGTAGCGTTCGCCTTGGTTCAATCCTGAGAGAATTTCTACTTTGCCATTCGCGCTAGAGCCCACTTGCACTCGACGAGCTTCTACCTTAGTTTCACTCCCCTCTCCCCTCACTACAAATACAGTCATTGGGGACTGGGGACTGGGGACTTGGGACTGGGAATCTCTTCTCCCCCGCTCCCCTGCTCCCCCGCTCCCCTGCTCCCCCGCTCCCCCGCTCCTCGGCTCCCCTGCTACCGACAGCGCCGTTTGGGGTATGATTACCCTTGGTCTGCTCAGTTGCGAAAAGGTCACCCGTGCCAGCAATCCACCGCCAATCTTATCGTTGCTGTTAGCAATTGTAATTTCCGCCTGTACCTGGCGAGCGGCATCAGCAGAGGGAGAAATACGACTGACTGTACCGGGGAAGGTCTCGTTGGCAAAAGCATCTAATACCACTTGCACCGATTGCCCAACTCTAATATTTGACAGTTCTAACTCTGAAACGGGAACCACCACTTTCACGCGGCTGAAATCGCCCAGTTTGAGGACTTCGCCACCTGGTTGTACCAGATTTCCAGGTTCCGTCACCCGCTCCAAAACTACCCCTTTGATGGGTGAAATTACCCTGGCATAGGACTGGCGCTCTTTAGCTTGGGCTATTATTGCTTGTTGCACCCGGACTCTACCTTGATCTGCTGCTACCGCTTGCTGTTCTGTACGAATTTGTTCTTCTGCTGCACGCAGAACCTGTTCGCCGCTTTGGGCTGCTGTTTGTGCCAATTCTGCATCTTGTTTGGAGATGGCACCTTCCTGCTGGAGGTATTGTCGTCGTGCCGAGTTTGTCTTCGCCTGCTGAAGTTCTACTTTTGCTTGTTGGGATCTTGCTCTGGCGTTGCTAACCTGAGCTTGGGCGCGTGCTACTTCCGATTCGCGTGCTGCTAGTTCGGCTTGGGCTTGAGTCACGGCTGTCAGTAACAATGAGTCATCCAGGATTGCCAGGATCTGACCTCGCGCTACGCGATCGCCGATATTTACAGCTAAGTTTAGCAGGCGTCCTTCTACCTGGGAGCGCAGGGAAATTTCCCGCACTGGTCTGGTGGTGCCGATGTAGTTTGTGGGTTCCTGGAGAACTCCTGTGCGGGCGATCGCTGCATCTACCGCCGTTGGGCGCTGTTGGGCCTTTTGGGTTTGAGGCGGCCCAGATTGAGCTTCCGCTTCTACTTTGCCCGCCATGCCACACGCAGTCAAAACTACCAGTGAAGGCCAAAGCGTTCCCAAACAGAGCCAAGGAACGAGGTCAAAAGGCAAAAGAAAGAGATTTTTCACGTTAGCCTTTTTTCTGTCAACAGATGAATGTGTGACGGGCTTTTCCGAATACTTAGGTGCCATGCTTAGAAATGTTACAAAGCTTGACATTTTAATAGCATAGACGCGAAACTACCTTCTCTCTGTATTCCTCAAGTAATGTTCTTGCTTATTGACTAATTTTGGCAAAAGTTATTGACTTTTACTTGCAAACATATAAGACTCTATAAAGTGCTTGTTGCCATTCTTTATCTATAAAAACTGGCAGTCCTTTCGCAATGGCAATAAAAAGATGATTATGCGTTTGAGAAAGAAAAATTTACTCGGTGCGGCTGCTGTTTTGGTAGCTCTGACAAGTGCTACTGTTGCGGCTCTTGACAAAATGCCACGGGCTTGGGCGCACCACACTCGCGGTCACGGGGCGCAAGAGCCTATAGCCCAAGCAGCTCCAAGTCGTCTGGCAATAGTTCTCCCCGGTCGAGGCGACTCCACAAACTTGCAAATAAAAGCAAATGCCATCGCCCAGTTTCTGTCTCGCGAGATCGGAATGCCGGTAGATGCTACGGTAGCAGATGAGACAGCAGCTGTAGAAGCCCTGAGAGCGAACCGAGCCGATGTTGCTTTCTTGAGCAGTCGTCCGGCTTTAAAAGCTGAGCAATTGGCAAACTCTCGTTTGTACTTAGCTGAAGTGCGTCCCAATTATTCTGGCAGATATACGTATCGCTCGGTGTTTGTCGTACCCAGCAACAGTTCGCTTCCCAGCGGCTCCACGCCTCAGACACTGCAACAATTGAGAGGTAAGAGAATGGCGTTTACTTCTCCGACTTCTGGGTCTGGTTTTATTTTCCCAGTCGGCGAGTTGGTGAAATTGCAGTTGGTGCCAAACCGCGATCGCCTAAACGGATTCTTCGGTCAAGTTTCCTACGGCAATAACTACAGTGGAGCGCTGCAAGCCGTGCTGCGGGGGCAAGCTGATGTCGCCGCTGTGTCAGAGTATGCTCTGAAGCCTCCGTATATCACAGAGGAAGAAGGCAGAAAGTTGCGGGTTCTCTATGCAATCAATAACGTACCCGCCCACGGCGTTGCGATCGATGATGACGTTCCGGTTGCTATGCGGGAGAGAATTATCAACGCGATGCTCAAGTTGAATGAGCCAGCAAACAATCAACTGCTCCGCGATTTATATAATTCCACTGAATTGGTGAAAATCGACCATACGCGCCACTTACAGCCGATGCGCGAAGCCCTGCAACGTGCCGGTATAGAACTATAGCTAGGGGCTAGAAAAGTCAAAAGTCACTCATTCAAAAGTCAAAAAGGGGAGTGGGGGAGAGAATCACCAATGACCAATGACCAATGACCAATGACCAATGACCAATGACCAATGACCAATGACTAATGACCAATGACCACTGACAACTGACCACTGACCACTGACTAATGACCAATGACTAATGGCAATTGAATGTGAAAACCTAGAGACGCCATATAGCGCTTCTCTCAGGCGTCCAATTCTCAACGGTATCAGCTGCAAGATTAAGTCTGGCGAGTTTGTCGCTTTGCTGGGGCTCAATGGTGCGGGTAAGTCAACTTTGTTACGGGCAATGGTTGGCTTAGTACCGTTGCAGCAAGGAATTCTTCGCATTAATGGTGTGGCGATGACGAGGAACCGGGCTTCTAGGCGCGAGGTCGGGATGTTATTTCAGGGAGGAGGGTTAATTCGTCAGCTACCTGCAATTGAAAATGTGCTATGCGGACGCTTGGGAATGTTGCCAGCTTGGCAAACGCTGTGGGGATTTCCGAAGCGCGATCGCCGTTTGGCGATCGATTTGCTAGCACAGTTCGGGTTGAAAGACCAAGCTGATCAGAAAACGGGACAACTTAGCGGCGGTCAACAACAACGAGTTGCGATCGCACGCGCTTTGATTCAAAATCCTCAAATCCTCCTCGCAGACGAACCCATCACCGGATTAGATATAATGGCAGCTAAACAAGTGATGGACATTTTATCCGATCTGCATTCCCAAAAAGGCATGACGATTGTAGTGGTTTTGCACGATTTGAGCCTAGCGTCTGCTTATGCAGAACGTGCGATCGTCCTCGATGCGGGTCGGATCGTCTACGACGGAGCCTGCCACAACCTACAATCCCAATTTACGCGATCGAACTAATTAACTCAAGTTGCTAGTTAGTTCGATTAGCTCTTGTTCGGAATAGATAATAGGTACGTAGTTGCACTTTAGTGCTAAAAGAGCGCTAAAGCGCAACAACGTACCTGCTGCTACCAGTTAATTAATCATTCCTAGGTTGGGTTGAGCCAAGCGAAACCCAACACCACCAGACTAATACGTTGGGTTTCGTTCCTCAACCCAACCTACAATTCTAATGACCAATGAAACACTTTTCTAGCTTCTGGAAACGCTATCCCTTGATTAGTCGTCTATTCGTACTCTGCGCTGTTATTTTAGCTTATGGCTGGGCATTGCAAGGGCTGAAAGTCGATCTTAAACTCCTCAAAGACAGTTGGCCTTACGTAACTGATTTTATATTGCGGTTGTGGCCTCCCAATTTAGAAATATTAGATATAGCGATATTGAGACTAATTGAAACAATCCAAATGTCGCTGTGGGGAACTACAATCGGAGCAATTCTTTCATTACCGATCGCAGTTTTTTCCGCCCGCAATTTAGCTCCCGGCTGGCTGCAATTGTTAGCTAATTTACTCCAAAATGCAGTGCGATCGGTTCCCTCAATTGTGTTAGGATTATTATTTGTTGCCGCAACTGGACTGGGCGCACCTGCCGGAACTTTGGCTTTAGGGATATATACCATCGGATATCTGGGAAAATTTTATCAAGAAGCCATTGAATCGGTAGATCCGCGATCGATCGAATCGTTGCAAGTTTCTGGCGCATCTTGGCTGCAAATTGCCCAATACGGCATCCTCCCACAAGTATTGCCATTAGGATTGGGTTACACCTTATATATGTTTGAGTACAACATTCGCGCCGCCTCAGTACTGGGAGTAGTGGGAGCGGGCGGCATTGGCTTTGAGTTGGTCAACTATATAAGAGGTTTTGAGTACACAAAAGCAACAACTATGATGCTAGTACTCTTGGTAGTTGTCACCTTAATTGATGCTCTAAGCAGCAAACTGCGCCAACGCCTGGAAGCGATGTAAATAAAGGAAAGAGAAAGAAAAAATTAGCTTTTTTTGGCTTTTTTTATTTTTCGTGTTCCATTACTAGATTCGCCCGTATTATTAGATTTTTCATCGCCGTACACTCCTTTGGGTCGCAGCAGTTCTGAGCGGAAAGATTGTCTGATTTGAATATTTAAATATCGGATTTGGAATGGTTGCCACTGTTGCCAAGCTTGATAACGACTTTCTGCCAATTTTTCAGACAAATTGGGAGGTAATTTATCGGTTTTTAAATCCAAAGCTTTGCCAAGAAACTCCCCTAAAACAACGCTATCTTGAATTTCTCCCAATATACCTTGAATTGCTTTGATGTCTTCCAAATAAGCGTTATAAGTCGCTCCATAAAAGTTAGTAAATAACTCCATCTGGTAGCGCACGCGCTTGGTTTGTTTGCGAAGGCTGTGCAGCAGATTCCCATGCAGTGCTAATTCTTGTTCGATCGCTTCATGACTCATATTCCTGAGCGGCTGAATTTCTGCATTCTCAGCTTTGGTTCCCACCAACCAACCTGGGTGAAGTAACAGATGACTTACTTGCGGTAATAGTAAATCTGGTAGCACATCCAGAATAGGTAAATCAGCCTGCTGTTGATAAGAAGGTTGTTTCAGCCACTCTGTAAAAGCCTGCTTTAGATCCTGATAGCGGGACTTTTCTAAAGTTGTTTTGACTTCGTTAAAAGCCTGTTGACGCTGTTGCTCCAAATGTTTCAAAGCAGTATCGACAACTTTCTGTTCGGACTTCGGCAAAGCAGGTTGGTAATGACTTTTGAGTGCTTCCTCAAGAACATCTAAGTCTCGCAGCGTTCCCAGAATGCGAGCAATCTTGGCAATATGTTTTTCTTGTGCGTATTTTGGCAGATCTAAAGCGGGTGCAAAACCCGTTACGGCTGTACGCAGGCGACGCATCCCGACGCGCATTTGGTGCAACGCTTCTGGATCTTTGTCTTTGAGAACATCGGCTTCGTGCTTGATGGTTTTGTGAAAGTGTTTCTCAATTGCTAAATAAGCCCAGTCGCCCAAAGTTTGGGGTTTTGTTACGGTATCTGCTGTCATAATTACTTCTCCAAAAGCCAAGTCGGTAGTAATAATTACCCTGCGTTTAAAATCATGATGCTAAGAAACATCTATGATACCATTTCTGAATTAACTGCTGGTCAATGGCTCAAACCAAGGGGGCATAATAAAATCGTGTGGGCTAGAAACCCACAAGTCATAGCGGGTCAAAGTTTCTCCTGTTTGCAAGTTTTTGATGAATGGTCTGCCAGTCCAGATTTGGCAGCTGCATAATTTTTTTGGCAGAGCGAGTTCAAAACCTCCCTCTATGGGTTGAATCTGGAAAAATTCGATGTGCCAGTGGGCTGGTTCAATGGCAACATATTCTTGGGGGTTTTCTGTGCTTTTGCCATGTCCGTTGCCTTGGGGGTAAAGTGAGTGTGGATCGATCGCAGTCGGCAGAAAATCGATATCCAGCAAGTCGGCTTTCATTCCGCAGGCTTCCACAAACGCCAGCACCTGCTGCCAATCATAAACCGGCGACGAATCCCCATCCCAGCGAGTATTCTCTCCAAAGCAGTGTCCGCCCAGCAGCCAAACGAGTTTGGCTAAGATAGCTTCAAGCCTGGGCCGATCGCTCTTCAAAACTTCGACATCTTCAGGCAATAGTATTTTACCGGGAACGCACCACCAGTATTCCCAAGATATAAGGGGATTGAGGGGAATCAGCCGTTTAATGAGGCCCGGAATGCGATCGCGCAACTGGATTTCCCTGACTTCTTTCGTAGATACTACTTCTGTATCAAAAAGCGATCGCGTCAAATTTTCAGTCAAGGGATGTTGCTGTGCAAGCATCATCTCGTTTGGTATAAAGCCATCAAGGAGCATAGGCCATCTTCTATTGGTTAAGAGGTAGTAGCAGAACTCTAGCGCTTACCTACTACCTATCACTTTTACTCACTACCTAGCTAATTTTTCATCAAACTTTTGGAACGAGAGGGAGAAAGAGGGAGAAAATGCCCTATGCGCTATGCCCTATGCCCCATGACCCATGCCCAATTATTGCCATTTTGTCATCGAACCTTGGAAAAGTGTAGTCAAACAACCGCTTCTAGCTGGAGCAAACCACTTAAAATGGTTTGGATTTGCACACCCTTACTCCAAAGCAACCATTATGCCTCGTCGTGACGACCTCCACAAAATCCTGCTGTTGGGTTCTGGCCCAATTGTAATCGGCCAAGCCTGCGAATTCGACTATTCGGGCACTCAGGCTTGCAAAGCCCTACGCAGTGAAGGCTACGAGGTGGTTCTGGTTAACTCCAACCCAGCCACCATTATGACCGATCCAGAAACGGCAGATCGTACCTATATTGAGCCGCTGACGCCGGAAATGGTCGAAAAAGTGATTGCCAAAGAGCGACCGGACGCCTTGCTGCCGACGATGGGCGGACAAACGGCGCTAAATTTAGCTGTAGCCTTATCAAAAAACGGCGTCTTGGAACGGTACGGCGTCGAATTGATTGGAGCTAAACTGGAAGCGATCGAAAAAGCAGAAGACCGACAGCTGTTCAAACAAGCAATGGAAAAAATTGGGGTAGGTGTCTGTCCCTCTGGCATCGCCACCAATGTAAACGAAGCTAAGACGATCGGTCAGGAAATTGGCAGCTATCCTCTAATTATTCGACCGGCTTTTACGATGGGAGGGTCGGGTGGTGGTATCGCCTACAACCAAGAAGAATTTGAAGAAATGGCCCAGGTAGGCATAGATGCCAGTCCGGTTTCCCAAATTTTGATCGAACAGTCGCTGTTAGGCTGGAAAGAATATGAGTTAGAGGTGATGCGAGATCTAGCAGATAACGTAGTGATTATCTGTTCGATCGAAAACCTCGATCCGATGGGCATCCACACGGGCGACTCGATCACTGTAGCACCAGCACAAACGCTGACTGACAAGGAATACCAACGGCTGCGGGATGCCTCCATCAAGATTATCCGCGAAATTGGGGTAGAAACTGGGGGCTCTAATATCCAGTTTGCCATCAATCCGGTGAACGGCGACATGATTGTGATTGAAATGAACCCCCGTGTATCTCGTTCATCGGCATTAGCTTCCAAGGCTACTGGTTTCCCGATCGCCAAATTTGCGGCTAAATTGGCGGTGGGTTACACGCTGGACGAAATTAATAATGATATTACGAAAAAGACTCCGGCATCGTTTGAGCCGACGATTGACTATGTGGTAACGAAAATCCCCCGCTTTGCGTTTGAAAAGTTTCCGGGAACGCCAGCGATCCTGACAACGCAAATGAAATCGGTGGGAGAAGCAATGGCGATTGGACGGACGTTCTGCGAATCGTTCCAAAAAGCATTGCGAAGTTTAGAAACGGGTCGCGCCGGTTGGGGTTGCGACAAAACCGAAAAATTGCCTTCTTTGGAACAAATCCGCGCCCAATTGCGGACGCCGAATCCCGAACGGATTTTCACTGTGCGTCACGCGATGCAGATGGGAATGTCGGTAGAAGATATTTATGAACTGACGGGAATTGACCCTTGGTTTTTAGATAAGATGAAGGAATTGCTGGAAACCGAGAAATTCCTGAAACGCACTCCTTTGGAACAACTGAAAAAAGAAGAGTTGTTTGCGATTAAGCAACAGGGATTTAGCGATCGCCAAATTGCCTTTGCCACCAAAACCAAAGAAGACGATGTGCGATCGTACCGCAAGCGCTTGGGCGTTCTGCCTATTTACAAAACTGTAGATACCTGTGCGGCGGAATTTGAGGCGTTTACTCCTTATCATTATTCCGCTTATGAAATGGGTTGTGGGGAAGATGCCGAACATTCAACATCTCTCAATTACCCCTTGCAAGGGGAATCGGAAGTGCTACCATCCGATAAACAAAAAGTGATGATTTTGGGTGGTGGGCCGAATCGCATCGGGCAAGGAATTGAGTTTGACTATTGCTGCTGTCATGCTGCCTATGCTTTGCAAGCGGCTGGATTTGAGACGATCATGGTTAATTCTAATCCTGAGACGGTTTCGACGGATTACGATACAAGCGATCGCCTCTATTTTGAACCGCTGACTAAGGAAGATGTTCTCAATATCATCGAAACGGAAAAACCAGTCGGAATTATTATCCAGTTTGGCGGTCAAACGCCACTGAAATTGGCACTTCCACTGCAAGAAGCACTCCTCAATCATCCAGAACTAGGTACGAAAATCTGGGGTACTTCTCCCGATTCGATCGACATTGCGGAAGACCGAGAACGGTTTGATGAAATTGTCCAAAAACTGCATTTGCTGACAGCAGCGAATGGAATTGCTCGTTCTGAACAGGAAGCGCTGACTATTGCACGGCGAATTGGTTATCCGGTGGTGGTTCGTCCCAGCTACGTTTTGGGCGGACGCGCAATGGAAATCGTCTACTCGGATAAGGATTTGGAACGTTACATGACGATGGCGGTACAGGTTGAACCGGAAAAACCTGTGCTAATTGATAAGTTCTTGGAAAATGCCGTTGAAGTCGATGTAGATGCGATCGCCGATAGTACCGGAAATGTTGTGATTGGCGGTATCATGGAACACATCGAACAAGCGGGAATTCACTCTGGCGATTCTGCCTGCACCCTGCCAACAACTTCTCTATCTCCCGCGATTCTGCAAACCATTCGCGACCAAACAATCCGGTTAGCAAAAGCCCTCAATGTCATTGGTTTGATGAATATTCAGTATGCCGTCGTAGGGGCTTATGGCTATGCACCGCAGGTTTACATTTTAGAGGCAAATCCCAGGGCGTCGCGCACGGTGCCGTTTGTATCGAAGGCAATTGGCAAACCGTTGGCGAAGATGGCTTCTTTAATTATGTCAGGTAAAACCTTGCAGGAGTTGGGTTTGACTCAGGAAATTATACCCAATCACATTGCGGTCAAAGAAGCGGTGTTGCCGTTTGATAAATTCCCCGGTACGGATACTTTACTCGGCCCAGAAATGCGATCGACTGGGGAAGTGATGGGCATTGATACCGATTTCGGCAAGGCGTTTGCCAAGGCGGAATTAGCGGCGGGAGTGCGGTTACCGTTGTCGGGAACGGTGTTTGTATCGATGAGCGATCGCGATAAAATAGCTATAGTTCCAGCAGTAAAAGAACTGATGGAGTTAGGCTTTGATATTGTCGCAACCGATGGCACTCGTCGCGTCTTGCAAGAAAATGGCTTGAAAAAGATCGGTTTGGTGCTGAAGGTACACGAAGGGCGTCCTCATATTGTAGACGCGATTAAAAATCAGAAGATTCAGCTCGTTCTGAATACTCCTTCTGGGGAAGAAGCAGCAACTGATGCGCGGTTGTTGCGGCGTACTGCGTTAGCTTATAAAGTGCCGGTGATTACCACAATCGCCGGGGCCAAAGCTACTGCTGCTGCGATCGCACGTTTGCAATCTGCACCGCTGGATGTAAAAGCGATTCAAGACTACTTCTAGGGTAGTGGATAATGGGTAATTTCAGATTGCAAATTGAATAATTTCAGATTTATTAAATTTGCCATCTCAAATCTAAAATTTTAAATTACCCATTATATGATGTCCGGTTGAATACTTATAATAAATTTTATAGGCTGTAGGTTGGGCCCGTGCGATAGCGAAACCCAACCACTACCACTGTAGCGTTGGGTTTCGTTCCTCAACCCAACCTACAGATATTATAAGTGATTAACCGGACATGATATTACCCATTTACCATATTAAGATCTAAATGGGTAGTTTTCGTACTCGATAGCGATTATTTTCTACTGTCACAATTGCCCCATTTGCCAAATCCTCACCACACTCTGAAATAACTAACAGCAGTCTTGCACTAACAAATGCTGGGACAGTATTTTTCAATCGAAAAATCACTACACTTGGCGCAACATCAGCACTCACAGCCAATAAATCGCCAAAGTCCAAGTCAAATGTTAAAACAATCCTATCCTCTTGTCTCGCCTTTTCCAAAATTTCAGAATCGGCTAAGCGATCGAGTCCCTGTTCATTTAGGTGTACTGCATTATATCCCTGTTGACGCAGTGCTTGAACAGTTAAAGGAGAAACACCCATATCTGCCAGAAATTTCACACTGTACTCCCGCTAAATGGACGAACTTCCTCACTTGCCAAGAAAGCAGCATATTGAAGACAGGCGCTGATATCTTCCGCTTCTAGATAAGGATAAGCCTCTAGAATTTCCTCTACACTCATCCTATTTGCTACCAAACTGACTACTAAAGAAACGGTAATCCGCATTCCGCGAATGCAAGCGCGTCCTCCCATAATTTGCGGATCGAAGGTAATGCGATCGAACATGACTGCCTCCCAATAATGTCTCTAACTTTCTCAATTATATCGGCTTGCGCTTGGATGATGTACACCCCAGAAACCCGGTTTCTTCAAGAAACCGGGTTTCTCTCTACCACACTCACCTGAAAGCTGCTGTATATCGCTTGGTAATCTCCAGCTTTTGTAGGGTGTGTTAACGCAGTGTAACGCACCGAATACAGTTGAAGATGTGCCTTAGCTTTAGCGTAACGCACTTTTTTAGCTGATTCTAAATTATCTAAAAAACAAGCGCTGTTAAGCAGTAAAATATTAGCTGTAAGATATTAGAATCAACTTAGATGGCAGAGTTATCACAGGAAATAACAACTACTGTTTTAGATTTGCAGCGACAATTGTTGGCACCAGGTACGTTGTTGCGCTTTAGCGCTCTTTTAGCGCTAAAGCGCAACAACGTACCTAACTAGCAACTTGAGTTACTACTCCCGCTTTTGCACTCTTCTATTGCAGATTGCCAAATCCTACCCAAGCCCTTCATCTGCTATGCTAGAGTTACTGGCCCGATCGATTGAACAGGCACAAGCTAACGCCCCAGCCTCGGAAGCAAGTATCCAAGAAATCAAAAGGGATTGGAATTTATTATGAATCAAATACCACCACCTCCCAGCCTAGAAAAAGTCAAGGAAAGAGCAGCTAAGATGGAGGAAATTAATCAACGTTGGGATGCTCTGATTGCGATCGCAGATTATATGATTGCTGAATTAGAAGCTGATATTTCCAAACAGAAAGTTCCTCGTTACAAATTGGAGAAAGCTATGGAGTTGCTGAATATTCAGCCACAGAAGATGGAAGAAAGTAGGGGCGGGTTTTAGTGAGAGATTGTGTTTGTTGTTTTAACTTACTAACGCAAGTTGCTAGTTATTGGTATAAAGGTATGTCGTTGCGCTTTAGCGCTCTTATCCTAGCTGTAATAAGAGCGCTAAAGCGCAACAACGTACCAAAGAAAAGCCCCAATCTTATAACTAGCAACTTGAGTTACTATAGCAACCGCTAAGGCGGTTACTATAATTTACTATATTATATCGTATATCGATTTTTAACATACTTTTTTAACACAGTATTCAGACTAAAAAAAGTTGTCTTACCATTTCCTTTGGCATCCAATAATAACCTGTTTCCTAGTGATTCCATCCCATTTAATAAATTTGATGGCGATAATGGCATTGCCTGTAAAATTTGCGGTAAAGCAATAGGTTCATTTTCGTTTGCAAGCTGAATCATTATGGCAAGTTCTTGCTGCGTTAGTCGCTGAAATTGTTGGTCTAATTCTGCTTGCAAAGATTCGCTTAAAATTACTGCATCGCATTCCAAGAAATCAGAAACGCTACCTCCAAATAACTCTTGAATCATGGTAGCAGTATATTCTAACCAGAGAGGATTGCCTTGATAGGTATTTATCAAGGTGTCCCAAGTATCTTCATCGGATAATTTATGTTCTCTCAGAATTTCTTTTGCTGCAATTCCTAAACTGCCTAAGACTAATGAGCGCACAGGAGTATTTTCTCTTTCTAATTTGGCGATTTTTCTCAATTTTTTCCAACTATTTAAGATCAAATAACTATTGTGACAAACTTCGGCAATTAATTTGAAAAATAAGGGATAATCTTCATATCCCGATCTATATTGACCTGCTAATTGTCCGCTGCTGAAAAGCATCTGCACGTCATCAAGGATAATTAGACAGCGATATTGGCGTAGATAGTTGATGAGTTGGGATATCTGCGTTTCGATATTCTGGGGAATATCTGTTTTTTCGGAGAAGATTTGCAGTAGGTTGGTGAGAGTGGCGTTGAGTGTTGGGGAAAAGCGGAGACTGCGATAAATTACATAGTCAAAATTGGTTTTGATTTGGTCTAGGAGTCGCACTGCAAGGGTTGTTTTGCCTATTCCGCTGATTCCCAGCAGTGCGATGAGGCGACAGCGTTCTTGTAGTATCCAGGTTTGGAGGGTGGCGAGTGCGGGAGTGCGATCGTAGAAACTGAAGATTTCTGGTGCGTCGCCTAAGTCTATGTGGGGTTGAGTTGGGGTTTGTTGGGGTTGTGGTGTGGGGGTTTGCGATCGGACGTTTGTAACTTCTGGAGATTGGGTATCTGTACAAACATTGACGTTACCAATATGTAGAAAATCATTTCCAAAATTTGATGAAACAATGAACACTTGTCGTCTCCCCAGTGTTGAGCGTAAATTCGATTGAGTTACTTCTTCACCTAAGACATTTGATAAACACTTCCATAATTTTGAAGCTACATTCCTGACGTGACCTTCGCTACAATATGATGCTTCTGCGATTTGAGAGTATTTTTTACCTTCCCACACACCGGCTAGGATAGCTTCTTGCAGATCCTCCAAGTGTTCTCCCGTTTTGGCAAAAACCAGGTCGTCGGCAAATCTTAAAACTTCTTTAACGTCCATTAGTTGGCTAGATCTCAAGGTTTTATCTATTTTACCATACATTTTCTTACATTTTATGACCGAGATGATAAAATCTGACATTTCAAGTTATTAATCTCTGACATTATCTGACATTTTAAATATTAAAAAAACTAGAATTTTAGCTATATTGATATTTAGGATAGCTGTTGAAATTATTGTAACCTTCAATGTTTTTCACCTACTATCAGATTCGCAATCAACCATTTTATTGATGTCAGTAAATTTAGGGGTTCAATGGCAAAGCAGTATTTAAAAAATAAACCACTGCTAACTCTGCTATTTTTGTCAACCTTTTGTATGTCTTTAAATATCCATTTTGGACAAGCAATTGATCGAAAAGCAATCGCTTACGAACCACATGAATTTGTCTTTATATCCGGCTTAAGTAATTTCGCAAATATGTCTCAGGAGGCAGCAGATACAGCCTGTAAATATAACTTTCGTGATCTTCGAGAGCAAGGAATTTTCGATGAAAACGTTGAAAGTAATACTTGGCATATCTGGGCGCACCGTAATAACCAAGACTGTGTGATGAACCTTCGTATTCAGCCCCCCAGATCTCGCAATACTTATTGGACACCAAGCAATAACCGTGATAAGCGTTTTCCGATTCGGATTCCAATATTTTCCGATGCGGAACCAGATGGTATAAGGGCTTTTTGATGAAAGAGTTGAAATGAATACTGGGCACTCCCATCTTTCCCCAAATGCGATCGCACTTCTATCTTTCCCCCAAATGCGATCGCACTTCCATTTTTTCCCCAAATGCGATCGCACTGATGATAAAACTAATCTATCCAACAGGCGATCGCATCACTTCATCTGCTAACAACCTACCATCAACCCTTTCATAATCATCTTCCAATAGCCAAGAATGTGCCTCGTCGTAAGTTAAACTTAAAAACTTCAATTGATAATTAGCACCTGGGTCGTAGACACCGCACTTGCCATCGTTATCACTCACTAACATCAAAATTCGTGGCGGAAAAACTATGGAATCAACCCATAATTCTAAAAATTGCCAATTAGTTACTTGTTCGGCGAGGTCTGGTACGTGGGATAACATGGTAAAGATCCGTTCCTTTAATAATTTTTATTTCAGCGTAATAAAGCGGAATATTACTGCCATCAGCCCTAATTTGATAGCCTATCGGCTCGGAAAAGTATAATCCGTAACGCTCATAATCATCATTTTCATCTTCAAATCCTGTTTTTTCTCCCCTTTCTATAATTGATTGTATCACCATTTTCATCGTGATTCGGTCGTGAAATACATGAGCTTTTCCCTCTTTTCTTAGCAATCGTTTTACTTGGCCTGTATCTGGAAGATGTCTGTCAAATAAACTGGTTCTGGGGTCTGGTGTTAGTTCACGGTTAATACCGCTCATAAATGAATTTTTATAAATGTCAATGATTTAGATTACTACAGTGCCAAACCTATTTGGGACATTATTCCCTTACCTTTGAAGATTTTCCCAATTGCAAGGCTTCCCAACTCCCTACCCCAAACTCAGCCTCTATCTTTCTCCAAATGCGATCGCACTTCTATCTTTCCCCAAATGCGATCGCACTTCCATCTATTCCCAAATGCGATCGCACTCCCATCTTCCCCAGAATGCGATCGCACTCCCATCTTTACCCAAAATGCGATCGCACTCCCATCTTTACCCAAAATGCGATCGCACTCTCGATCTGACACCAAATGCGATCGCACTCTCGATCTGACACCAAATGCGATCGCACTCCCATCTATTTCCCAGAATGCGATCGCACTCCCATCTTCCCCAAAATGCGATCGCTCAACCTAACTAAATGGATTTAACACACTTAACCCATTAACACGCCTAAAATCATCCACATTGCGAGTGACTAAAACGCATCCCTCAATTAAAGCGCAAGCTGCAATTACAGCATCAGCTAGTTTCAATCGATAATCTCCACGAATTTGGGCTGCACGATCTAAAACTGATTCCGTCAATGATACGCAGTTAAGAAGCCTCAAAAATTCTCGCATCTCATTCGCTTGTTCTTCTGTCAACGCCGGGTAACAAAGTAACTCCACCCAACTAACCGGACAGTAGAAAACCTCTGCATCTCCACTTTCAATTTCATCAAATATAGGCTGAACTTCCGGCTCATCATTAAAGTAGTAAATCAGGATGTTCGTATCGAGAAGATATTTATTACTCATCCCATTCTTGTCTAAGTTTTAATTGGAATTCCAGAGCATCCACACCCTTAGGCAAAAAACCACGCCATCTGTCTAAATCTAGCCCAGGTGATTTTTGGCTGCTCTTTTGAGCCTGGGTTGCTACCCGTTGACGAACCAGCATTGCTAAGTCTTCTAACAGACGCTCTTGCTCATCAGGCGTTAAAGTTTGAGCTTGAGCCAGTACCTCGTTGTAAGTAGACATAGGCTCTTTGTTGGGATTTGTGGTTATTCCTGTATTATACCTTAACTTGAGATTGCAGAAAAAGCGTCAGCGAAGCCGAGGGCATCGTCTTTCTTCCCCTTCGCATCCTCATCTTCCCCAAAATGCGTTGGCGTAGCCAGCATAAGGCATATCGCACTTCCCTCTTTCCCAAATGCGATCGCACCTATCCTACTTCTCTTTATAAAAGAGCAAGTCGATGAATTACGCCAACTGAAGCATCCTCGACAATTATTTCTTGTAGTTGTTCACCCAAAACTTGCGAAGCATCAAGGATTTCTAATCCAGCTAGTTTGCCATCAGGACTGTAATCAGCAATAATATCTTCTGTCAGTTCTCGATTTTCGGCTGTCCCTGGCGCTAATGGCAGTAACTCTATATAGAGTGCATCAACTTCTCGATCGTAGTGGATCTTCATGGTTTTCTTCCTTCTAGTTAAAATAATAGACGTTTACTGTTACTACTACAATTCTTCCCGGTTCCTCGGTAAAGATTGGCTTAACAGCCTTGTAGCTGTAAAACTGTTGATTAATTGGCGATTGATTGTTAAAATCAAATTGAGCGCGAGCCGAAAATTTACCTCGCTTGGCCGATTCCCAGGAATCAGAACGAATGGCTGCAATAACCTCAATTTCTTCAGCACCGCGCAGTAGCATTCTCTCAGGCATGGGTTGAAAAGTAAATATGTTTTACCATCCAGTTTAACCTCTTATCATTATTACAATAATACGCAACTTATATTAGTATATACTGGATCGATCGCACTCCCATCTTTTCCCAAATGCGATCGCACCTTCATCTTCCCCAAAATGCGATCGCACTTCCATCTTCCCCAAAATGCGATCGCACTCCCATCTTTCCCCAAAATGCGATCGCCATTTAATCTCCACCCCTAATTCGTATTCGTGTTTCCTCAACAATCCATAATTTCTGTGCTACAGTTTCTTGAGCCATTAACGAAATAGCTCCTTGAAAAACTGAAAGTAGATAAGGCTTATCTTGCCGATTCACACGCAACACCATAATACCCGCAAAATCTTGCGGTGGATAAGCACGAATATCTGCAAAATCTAAATCCAGTGTTACTAAAATCCGCTCTTCTTGCCTGCATACCTCAATAATGATACTATCGCACTCTCCCGCAAGTTTTTGCTCCTCGACTGTGAGAGCATCATAACCTTGCGATCGCAGCAATTCGGCGACTTCTACAGGTAAATTCTCATCAATTTTGAACTTCATTTACCCACTTCCATCACTGTTGGTATGATGCGCTCGCGAGCCAACTCAGCAGCATAAGCGATCGCAGCCTGAATATCCTCAGCACTCAGAGAAGGATAACTTTGGAGAATTTCTGCTGTACTGACACCAGCAGCTAAATTATCGAGAACAACAGATACCATGATGCGCGTACCTTTGATACAAGTTTTGCCATGACATATCAAAGGGTTGGTAGATATTCGTTCTTGCCATTTCATTGTTTGCATTTCTCTGTTCATAATAATTTATATCTTATCACAGGTGATCGCACTTCCATCTTTCCCCCAAATGCGATCGCACTTCCATCTTCCCCAAAATGCGATCGCACCTATTTATAAACATCTCCACGAGAACCAATTGATGTCACAATATACAATTGATTCTCCCTATCTTCTGTAAACAGCACCCGATATTTACCCACCCGCAACCGCAACTCAGGACGACCTTTAAGTGGCTTGATGTCAAGTCCTACCGGATCGGTAATTAAAGCATCCAACGCATTAACAATACGCACTTGGTCATCTGACTGCATCCGTTCCAGATAGCGTTGCGCTGCTTTCAGGAGAATATAGTCAGTCAATTTTTTCTCCAAAAAGCTTTTGCTTTAGTTCTTTTGAAGATATCCCGCGATCGCGACCCCCCAGGTAATCTTGCCAAGCGGCTTCGCTTTCAGCTATTTCTTCTGCTGGAATTACTTCATCATCGCCTTCAACTTCTACTCCCTGATGAACTATTTTTTTCAATTCTTCTAATAACCGCAGTTGCTCAGAGATAGGGAGGCTTTGAACTTGATTGAATACCTCGTTATAAGTAAACATAGGCTCTCTGTGAATACTTGACTTTAGAATCTATTATACACCGACGTCTCTACAATGTTTAGGCCAAAAATTCTCATGGGGTAACAAACCCGGATTTGGTATAAAAACCGGGTTTCTCTGCATAGGTTCACCGAAATTCTACCTTTTTAACCTAAAGAAACCCGGTTTATGGTACTACTTGAACTGTGAAAATTACCTATTCCACAGTTACCGATTTAGCTAAATTTCTCGGTTGATCCACATCCAAACCACGACGCGCAGCAATGTGATAAGCTAATAATTGCAGCGGAATTACTGTGACAATGGGGGAAAGAATTTCATCCACTTTTGGCACAGGCAAGATATCATCAAAAATTTCACTTGCCTCCGGGTCGTTCATCGCTGTTACGCCAATCAAGCGGGAATCGCGGGCTTTTGCTTCTTGGGCATTTGAGAGAACTTTCTCATAGTTAACACCACCCGGCATTGCGATCGCAACCACGGGTACTTTAGCATCCAACAGCGCGATCGGGCCGTGCTTCATTTCCCCAGCTGGATAACCCTCAGCATGAATGTAGCTAATTTCCTTCAGCTTCAGCGCCCCTTCTAAAGCAATTGGATAATTAATCCCCCGTCCGATAAAGATGAAATCTTTAGTTTCAGCAAAACTATGGGCTAACTCTTCAATATACCGCTCCTGAACTTCTAAAATCATTTCAATTTCTGCCGGAAGCAGTCGCAAACCTTGGATAATTTGCTCCAAAGAATTAGCAGACAACGTTTGACGGCGATAAGCCAAATCGATCGCCAAACAGTAAAACGCTACTAACTGAGCGACAAATGTTTTAGTCGCCGCCACCCCAATTTCAATTCCAGCGTGAGTATCGATCATGTACGATACTAGCGAACCAAGAGAACTTTCAGGGCGGTTAGTAATACCCAACAATCGCGGTTGAAACTGCGGTGGTTGACTAATACGACGCTGTTTTTCCATTGTCAACGCCGCCAAAGTATCCGCTGTTTCCCCAGATTGGGTAACGCCAATAGTCAGAGTATTCCGTGTTAGCGGCGGCGGTGCGTAGCGAAACTCAGAAGCATACTGTACTATGGTAGGAATTCCCGCTAGTTGTTCCAGCAGGTACTTACCGACTAAACTGGCGTGCCAGCTAGTACCGCAGGCGACTATTTGAATTTGTTCTAAATCTGCATACATTTCTGCTGGTAAGTGCAGATTCACCGGCGACTTTGCGTCCGTTGGGTTCCAATCGCTGTTTATATATGCTTCCAAACAAGTCCGCACGACCCCTGGTTGCTCGTAGATTTCTTTGAGCATGAAATGTCGAAATCCCTGTTTTTCTACCAGGATGGGGTTCCAGTTGAGGGTACGGGGGGTTTTTTTGAGCCTGTCGCCCGCAAAGTTATAAACCTCAACTCCCAGGGGTGTCAGCCGTGCCATTTCCCCATTTTCCAGAGTTAGTACCGTGCGAGTATAGGGTACGATCGCCGGAGTATCCGAAGCACAGAAAAATTCTCCCGAACCAAATCCAATTGACAAAGGAGCCTGCTGTCTGGCTACGATCAATTCGTCAGGATAATCTGCACTGATGACTGCGATCGCAAATGCCCCCTTCAGTTTGTTCACCGCTTGTCGCACCGCCTCCAAGAAGCGAAAGGGTGTGACGGACGAAGTAGAAGGCAAAAGAGATAAAAATTCAGCTATTAGGTGAGGAATCACCTCTGTATCCGTATCCGAGCGGAATTTGTGCCCTCTACTTTTTAATTCCTCTCGCAACTCGCGATAGTTTTCAATAATGCCATTTTGCACCACCGCCACACGCATGGCCGTATCCATGTGTGGATGTGCATTATACTCTTCTGGCTTACCGTGGGTAGCCCAGCGAGTGTGTCCGATGCCAATTTGGGCTGGATTTTCATCACCAGCTAGTTTGTCGCGCAGGTTTTGAAGCTTACCCTTCGCCCGAACGCAATGTATTTCACCTTCCCAAACTGTGGCAATACCAGCAGAATCATAGCCCCGGTATTCCAGTTTTTCTAACCCTGCTAACAAAATTTCGCTAGCTGCTTGGGTGCCGATATAGCCAACGATTCCGCACATTTAGCCACAACTCCTTTGCTTATATCGCGATCGCCAAAGTGCTGTAAGGTTTACTCTTGGGGGCAGATATCCGCCGCCTGGAGTACTCAGCACATAAGACCTACTTGCTAAAAGCTACTGGGCTATCCGGATAACGTCAAGCGCCAAAAAAAAGGGAGCTATTTGCTCCCTTTTCGATCGTAACATTCCCGTAGGAGGGACTAACCCGCTTCAACCAGTAACGAGTGGAGATGAGAAAACAGCCAATCTCCACGCAATACCGAACCAAGCTGTTTAGTAAGCCAAGCCCATACTGCGAGTCGTTTCGGCTCCCAGGTAAACCCGGATGCTCAAAAAGTCCGTGGGACAAGCAGTTTCGCACCGCTTGCAGCCCACACAGTCTTGTGTGCGAGGAGATGAGGCAATTTGGGCTGCTTTGCAGCCATCCCAAGGAACCATCTCCAGCACGTCAGTCGGGCAAGCGCGGACGCATTGAGTGCAGCCAATGCAGGTATCGTAGATTTTTACTGAATGAGACATGAAATAAAGACTCCAAATGAACGCTCAACAACTGGAATATCTGCAAAACGCAGATTGGAACGATAAGCTTCTCAGGATCAAGGCTTAGTTTACCTCAGCGCTTTCTGCCACTCCTGCAAAAGTCCGCAAAACTTCAAAGAATGTAATACACCGGCTTGGGCCAAAGGCCATCGAAAGCCTTGCCTTCCGGTTGGTCAAATCTGCCGAACCGTTGTGGTTGCAGGTGCTATAGCCACAGATTGCATAGGTTAGGACAGTATTGAGCTATTCCCCGCAAGGAAGCGACTGTGTTTGTAGCCTTCCGTTGCACTCTCAAGCTGCACGATCGGGCCCTTAAGGCCACTGCTTTGACATTTTCACTTAAAATTTAAAATTGCCACACCCTGCGATCGCATAAACTTAATCTTTTTGAGGTTATGCTGCATCTAGCCTCGCTAACCGCTGAAAGTTAAAATTGTCAGGTTAGCCACGCTATAAAACGCCATATTTTTTCGTATCTATCTTTAGATATATATTTTATTATGGTGCAAATTATTACTGACTTACTAAGGGATATTACTGAGTAAAAATGTACTCTCAGGGATGGCTGGTATGTTTCCCACGGCGACAGTTGAAGGCATCATACAGTAATAAAAATTTATTTTTTTAGGTTGGGAACCTAGTCTTTAAAAACACCGTCTAGCTGGGTAACGTATATATTCTTCTGTACTCCACAGGAGATAAAACGTTGTCCAGAATTCTTTGCGGGAGAGAGATTGTATGTCTTTAAGTGTGAAGGACGTTTTCGACGAGAAGTACTACCAGAAAAAGTACAAGAAAGACATTGACAAGGCGGTCAAAGAAGGCAAAGCCAAAGATGCCAAAGACCACTACGAAAAAATTGGCAAGTTCGAGGATTTAAACCCCTGCGAAGCTATCAATATCACCAACTACCGCGAACAAAATAAAGACGTTGACGAGGCAGTCAAAGGTGGCAAGATCGGCGCTACGATCGATCACTTACTGAAGCAAGGCGACAAAGAGGGTCGCGGTCTCGGTACTGATTACTTCAATGTCAAAGGGTATGCGGATGTTAACGTCGATGTAAAGGATGCCGCCTCTAAAGGTGAAATCGGTTATTTTGAACACGCCCTGAAGTATGGTGCCAAGGAGAAGGGTCGCAGTCTCGGTGGTGGTGCCTTCAACAGCCAGTCTTACGGGAAGAATGACAAAGTAAAGAAGGCGATCGAGAACGGGGAAGTCTCCAGCTCTTTGCAGTACTACATTACAAAAGGCGCATCCGAAGATGACAGCCCGAACCCCTATTTCGATAAAGAGGAGTACCTAAAGCAAAATAAAGATATCGCAGTGGGCGTTGAAAATGGAACAATTACCAATGTCTTCCAGCACTGGAGTCAGAACGGAATCAAAGAAAATCGTCCGTTCAACCCCCTGATCGATGTCAATCTCTACCTGACGCAGAGCCCGGATGTCGCCGATGCAGTTAAAAGCGGCTCGATCACCATCTACGAACACTTAACTACGTATGGCTTCAAAGAGGAGCGTTCATTTAGTAAGAACTTTGACCTCAAACTTTACAAGGAACTGAATTCAGAGGTAGGAGACTCGCTCGACAAGGGTGAATATGAGAATGCGTTCGAGCAGTATCTCCAGGAAGGTAAGGCTAAAGGTTACCTTGCATCAACCGACTTCCCAGGTGCCACTGACGCAGATAGTTTGATCAAGATCGCCCTTAAGGATGGTGCCTCCGGTGGAAAAGATGGCAAACAGGTAATCATAGGCACCGATGAAGATGCAGTCATCAAAGGTGATCGGGGTGCGGGCGTCCTGATCGGTGGTGAAGGCGACAACCTGATAATTGGTGGGAAATACGATGATGTCCTCATAGGAGGAGAAAAGAAGAACTACCTATCTGGTGGTGCTGGTAACGACGTCCTCTACGGTGGATCTGGCGAATCTATCCTCTTTGGCGGTGAGGGAGATGATGTTTTGATCGGCGGTAAGAAGGATACTGTCATTTATGCCGGTAATGGTAAGGATACCCTCGTCGGCGGTAGTGGCAAAGACACATTTGTCTTTACTTACAGCCCGAAGAGTGGCAAGGGCACCGACACCATGAGCGGCGGCACTGGCTCTGACACCATGAAGGGCGGCACTGGCTCTGACACCATGAAGGGTGGCACTGGCTCTGACACCACGACTGGCGGCACTGGCTCTGACACCATGAGTGGCGGCACTGGCTCTGACACCATGAAGGGCGGCACTGGCTCTGACACCATGAAGGGTGGCACTGGCACCGACACCATCACAGGTGGCAGCGATACCATGACGGGTGGCAGCGACACCATGAAGGGTGGTATGTACTACATCTACAACTTCGACGCGAAGAGCGATGTGATACGAGCAGCTGATTTTGGTTATGGCGATTCAGACGAGTTGTTAGACTCCATCACCAAGAGCGGTCAAGCCCAGAATGGCACGTACTATTCCATACTTGAGTTGAACGATGATTACAAGGTGACCATCTTTAGCGATGCTAAGCTGACCGCAGATAATTGTCTGGTCGGTACGGGCGATCTTCCTTCCTCAAGGATGAGTTCTAAGATCGCAGAAGGAGATACTCTGTCTATCGGTAAGATTAAGGGTCTGCCTCCTGGACTCCAAATGCAGCTTGACAAGGGAATGCGTTCTCCCGGTGACCTTCCTGCCCCATTTGCTCCCGAAGAACCTGCCCCACTTTCCGGCGGCGGAATGGGCGGAATGACTCCCGGCGGAATGGGCGGAATGACTCCGATGATGTAACACTCCTCAAAGTCTTTGAGAGTGCATCCCTGAAGCCAGAAAATTTCAGGGACAATAGCCGAATTTAGGCGATCGGTCATCCGGCCCTCTATGCGATCGCACCTTTATCCAAAACTGGTGCGATCGCTTTTTGTTTTCAAGGTTAATATTTGTCAGCAACTTCTATGATGGTTGAAAAGTTGAACAAACCAAATCATTCATGCTTACCCAAATCAAAAACCTAGCCACCAAACTAGCGCCGCGCCTGATTGAAATTCGCCGCCATATCCATTCTCACCCAGAATTAAGCGGCCAAGAACACCAGACAGCCGCATTCGTCGCCGGAGTTTTGTCTTCCTGCGGTCTGCACGTCCAAGAGGCAGTCGGTAAAACCGGCGTCATTGGAGAACTTGAAGGTAAGAATAGGGATGCTGGATTGCTGGCAATTCGGACGGATATGGACGCCCTACCAATTCAGGAACGCACCAGTCTCGACTACGCTTCTCGCTCTTCTGGAATCATGCACGCCTGCGGACACGATGTCCACACAACCGTCGGTTTAGGCACAGCAATGGTTCTTGCCGAGTTGGGAGAAGAGTTTCCCGGTAATGTTCGCTTCCTATTTCAGCCAGCGGAGGAAATTGCCCAAGGAGCCAACTGGATGGTGGAAGATGGGGCAATGGACAATGTACGAGGCGTTCTAGGGGTTCACGTTTTCCCTTCTATTGTGGGGGGATCGGTGGGTATCCGTTACGGGGCTTTAACAGCCGCTGCGGACGATCTGGAGATAATAATTATCGGTGAATCGGGTCACGGTGCTAGACCTCACGAAGCGATCGATGCTATTTGGATTGCGGCGCAAGTAATTACTAATCTCCAGCAAGCAATTAGCCGCACCCAAAATCCCTTGCGTCCTGTCGTGCTAACTATTGGTAAAATATCGGGTGGACGAGCGCCCAATGTGATTGCTGACGAAGTGAAAATGCTGGGAACTGTGCGTAGTCTCCACCCAGAAACTCGTAGCGCCCTACCCAACTGGATCGAAAAAATCGTGGCATCTGTGTGTCAGACTTACGGTGCTAGCTATCAAGTGAACTACAGGCAGGGGGTGCCGGGAGTCCAAAATGACCCTGTACTGAACCAGCTGCTAGAAACGGCGGCCAGAGAAGCTTGGGGGGCCGATCGCGTTCTGATCTTACCCGAACCCTCGCTGGGAGCCGAAGACTTTTCCCGTTATCTGGAATATGCACCCGGAGCCATGTTTCGTCTCGGAGTCGGGTTTAAAGAGAAACAAAACTACCCCCTACACCATCCCCAGTTTGAAGTCGATGAATCTGCGATCGTTACTGGTGTCGTCACTCTCGCCTATGCTGCTTACAAATACTGGCAGTCTACTTATAGCAAAGTGCAAAGTGCTAAGTGCTGAGTGTTGAGTACAAACATAGTCCCCGCGTTGCTTCGATCTGTAACTATAACTCCTTAGAAGGATGTAAGTTAGCCCCTATTTTATTAAGATAGTGGTAATGAAAAAGGAGAAACATTTAAGCCTATGGCATCACCAACACCACTTCTGGGCACAGACTTAATCGACTGTGCCAAAGCCAATGCCAAGCAAGGAATTGAAACCGCCGCTCATCTGTGTGGCTATGGTAAAGATATTAGTAATTTCAAGCAACAACTAAAGCAAGCCTGCGATAATATCGGCGTAGAAATTCACGAATTTAGTGACCTGATTACAGACCAGCAGCTAGTAAAAGAAGCAGGGGGAATTGAAATTGCTCCTGATACGGCAACAGAGCTTTAAAAAAAATCAACCCAAAATCTAAAATCGGCAATCTAAAACCAAAAATTGTGACAGCAAGACAAGTTAGCTGGCTGAAGTCGAAACTCCACGCTATACCCGTGAGCGGTTGAAACGCTGGATGTTAGACTGTAGGCGCAGAATAGGCCGCTAGAAGTCTGTCTGTACTTTGGGGTTGGTTGAGATTTCCCTAAAATTAGGTTAAGTTAAGATAATTGCTGTGTGCTTTGGATCTGAATATCTAAATAAGCGAATGGAAACTACTGATTGGCAGAATTTAATTGCAGGGAGTCTAGCGATCGCGGTTATAATAGGCGCGTTTTTGATGATGTTCACCAACGTTTGGACTACCAAAAAAAAGAAATAAAGTCCGTAATCACCGCTTCAAATGTCCAATACAACTGGTTTTTATGTTTGATTTCCATACCTTATCAGAGTTTTCACGCGCCCACTGCATCGCCATTTGTGCGTTTCTGGTGCCAGCCAACTTGCTCTTGACCTTGCACACACTCATCCTTACAGTACTGGGTCGCCCGCAAGTGCAGATAGTTCGAGCCGCTGTAATTGCCTGCATCCCGGCGCTATTGATGGTATTTCACGTATTTACCTGGTTTGAGATCGGCGTGGTAATGGCTCCCACCTACATCTTGCTGTGCCTGGGTAGCGTCTGTCTAGCCATCAGCATCTGGTCTCTAGCTCATCCGACAAGTATCAGTCGATTGCTGAACGGCTTGCGGTCAAGAGCCTCGATCGCCGTCGGACTGGTTAGATAGAATAGACAAGCAAGGGGACTTTTCCCCGATCCCTTGCCTACCAGCGACCTACTGCCCTACAACTTGCTATAAGTAAATCATTGGCTTGTGATGCCTATCACTTATATTTGTAACGTCCAGTCACCTGAGTGGAAGCCAATACATCACGCATTTAGAATAATTTTGTCACCTTTGCCTTAACTTCTGCGTCACTGAATTACCCGAATCAAAGGCTCATATTATATAGAGTCCAAATGAAACGGGTGTTATGGGTTCTCTACTGAAAATTACAGGTCTAGTTACCTTAATTGTCGGCGTGCAATTTATTCAGATGGAATCTACCTTCGCCACCGTAGAGTTCCACAAATCGATCCAACTTGAGAACTACGTACCGCCCGATCAAGGTTGCCCAGACTCTAGCCAAGGTGCTGGAACGCGCTAATGGCGTTCTGCGACAGTGCCGATCGAACATTGAGGTTCAACTGAGTTCGCAGCGTTTCCAGGGGCGTTTCCCATAGAATATTCCACTGAATGCCAAATAAGGGTTTTGCCTGTTTTCCCATCAACCAGCCTTCAACCAGTGCATTCATATACTCGCCGCTGAGTTCTATATCTTCAAGTGCCGCTTTTAATAAATTTTTGGAAAGTAGTGCCATATACTATAATAAGAGAACTATGCCAACCAAAAAGCAATGAAAAATAATGTTGAACTTAACGAAGAATTGGTTAAAGAAGCATTTCGCTTAACCAATTTAAAAACAGAAAAAGAACTGATTGACTTTGCTTTGCAAGAATTAATCCGTACCCGCAAAAAGCGGAATTTATTGGATTTGAGCGGACAAATTCAATTTTCAACAGACTACGACTACAAAGCCTTGCGAGAAACCCGAAATGTTTCTGATTGATACTTCTGTTTGGATAAGTGTTTTCCGCAATCGCACAGGTGCAGTACGTCAATCCCTTGAAGCAATAATCAACAACGAAAGCATTTTTTTGAGCCGATTTACTCAGATGGAACTCTTGCAAGGTTGCCGAGATGAGCGTGAGTGGACACTATTACAAACTTATCTTCAAGATCAAGATTATATCGCTCCAACTTCCGATACTTGGGTGGCTGCTGCCCGAATTTACTACGATCTGCAACGACAGGGGTTAACTGTCAGAAGTAGTATTGACTGTTGCATTGCCGAACTTGCGATCGAACACCAATTAATTCTAATTCACAACGATCGCGATTTTGAAACAATTCAAAGGGTGCGATCGCTCAATTGTTTGCGCTTTCAACCTAACACTAATTGAAAATTAATATGAGTTTAAGTGAGTGCGGATGGGGTGAAGGCGCGATCGCGTAGCGTTGTGTAACAAATCTTAGAAAACAAGATCGGGACTGCGGCTAAAACCGCAGCGCCTATCCCAACCCCTGAAGGGGTGGGCTTGCGGCGCAGTTAAATTCTGTCATATCGCGCAGCCCGCACGTAGAGCTTATCGCCTTGGAGTACTGGTAATATGGAAAAATGAATTCAATGGCGTTTTATGTCAAACTCAGAATTATTAGCCCAATTGCGGCAGTTATCGCGTGCCGAAAAGTGGCAAAAGATACTGAACATTGAAGTGGCAAAACAGCTATGAATACTACAGATAATTCCCCAATGTCGGATAAGTCATCAACAATTACGATATCTATAACAGAGTTACAACGCCAGCTTAGTGAGTCACTCAAACAACTATCGCCAGAGCGATTACAGGTGCTTGCTGATTTTGCGGCTTACCTGGCTTATGCTGAAAGCGAAGCAGCAACCCAGGAACTCTTGGCAATTCCTGGATTGCTAGAACGAGTTAAGCAAAATCAAGCAACCCCTAAAACCGATTACACAAGCTGGAGAAACATTCGCTCTGATGTATGAAGTTCTCCTTCATCCTGATGCTCAAAAGATTTATGCCAACGCTGACAAAGCCCTAGCAAAGAAAATTGCCCGATGTTTGCAGCAGCTAGAGCAAACTCCTCGATCGCACCCCAACATTAAAGCCCTTAAGGGAGATTATGCAGGGTACTATCGCTATCGAACAGGAGATTACAGAGTCATCTATTCGGTGGAAGATGAACTGGTTCAGGTGTTTGTTATAGCGATCGCGCATCGTAGTGAGGCGTATGAACCGTGAAGCGCGATTCCATACGGGAGGGTAACGCGATCTGCAACAGTGCGATCGCATAGCGTTGTGTCAGTAGTATCGCTTTAGGATAGAGTACCGTAGGCGATCGCAGATCCCGATCGAATATCCAAGGCAAACATCAGCACACAGGCTCATCTAGCGACAAGGAGATTCAGGCTCTAGCATTGAGATATGCGAATGCCGTTCGTCAGCTACGCTAAAGCCTGGGCAGAATGCACGATAATAGAGGCAGCCTAATTAGCATTTCCAGATTTTCATGCAGTTTGAGTGGGATGAAGCGAAGAATTTAGAAAATATTCGCAAACATGAGATTGATTTCGCAGATGTCTCTGAGATGTTTGATAGTCCAATGCTAATTGAGCTAGACGATCGTTTTGATTACGGCGAAGACCGTTGGTTCGGTATCGGTTTCCTCGGTAACGGCATAGCGGTTGTTGTTTGGACAGAACGGCAGAATAACGTGATTCGGATCATTTCAGCACGAAGGGCAAATCGATATGAGCGCCAAAGACTTGAGCAATACCTCTCGTACTAATTGGACAGCACTGGAGGCGATGGAAGATGAAGGGATTGATTACTCTGACATTCCACCGTTGACGGAAGAGTTTTTTGAGAAGGCTACTTTAAGAATTCCTGCGTCTCAAGCACAGCGCCTAGTTCAGATCGATCCAGATGTTTTGAAGTGGTTCCAAGCTCAAGGCGGAGAATATAAAGCTTTAATCAACTCGGTCTTGCGTCGCTACATAGAAGGCGGTGGCGAGCAGTCAGCAGTATAACAACCCCAATACAGCGGACGGACGAAAGCCCCCAACCTTCTAAAACCGAAACCAGAAGAGTTGACAGAAAATTTATCCTGTGCTGAGATGGCAGTGCTGAACGATCGCGTAGCGTTGTGTCAGTAGTATCGCGATCGCATAGAGTACCGTAGGCGATCGCAGATTCCGATATAGTTGAAGAAGCCAATATCAGCAGGCAGGCTTTCTGCGACAAGGAAATCGGACTGCCCAAGGCGCAGGCTCTAGCTTTGAGATACTCTATAGCTTGGGGAGTGGACACGACGGCTTTCGTGCAGGATATTTGACCCCAAGTTGATTCGCTACGCCTACGACAAGCTGACAATCCTGGTAGGGTGCGTGGATACAGCAGCCGGGAGAGCGGCTATTAACCAGGCTCTTGAGTTGAACCAATGTTATAGTCGTTCTGAAATCCCCCGCGTGTGGTATTTGGATTGCGGAAATCATGCAGCAGCCGGACAAATTTTGCTGGGCAGTTCTTTGGAAACTGACCCGGAATTTTATAATTTTGGGGGGTTGGGCTGTGCTAGGCTGCCATCTCCGATGCTTCAGGCTCCTGACCTTTTGAAACCGAAGCCAGAAGAGTTGACAAATAACCTATCTTGTGCTGAGATGGCAGTGCTGAACTTGCAGAGCGAGAGCGTGAATGTTCGGGTGGCGGCTGAGGCGGCTGATTACCTGTATCGGATGGCTGCGGGTAATCTTAAGCGGTTTGCGACCTATTTTGATTTGGAGAGTGGGACGGCGCGATCGCTTTATATTACGCAGCAGTTAGTGTGCGCGGCGTTGAAGGTGACTGGTAACATGGAAAAATGAATGTAAGGTTGTTTTATGTCAAATCTTGAATTATTAGCTCAACTGCGGCAGTTATCCCATGATGAAAAAATTGAAATGATGCAGTTTTTAACTGCTGAATTGGCGAAAGAAGAAGGTTTAAAATCATTGGATAATGACGTGGTTTACCGTGCTTGGTCGCCTTATGATTATGGTGATGCTGCTCAGAAATTAATGAGCTTATTAGAACAAGAAGAAGCGAAAGAAAATGCGAAATGCTAAACGATTTCCTTTTATTGAACGAAGGAATCAAGCAGGAGAGGCTAATGTTTTTCCTGATCTACCCATTACTTTAAGTTATCGGGATTATGTTTCGGAAGTTTTTGGTTTGTTGGATACAGGCGCGAGTCTTAATGTTTTACCGTACCATGTTGGTTTAGCATTGGGAGCAGTTTGGGAGGAGCAAACCCTTTCAATTCCCTTAGCAGGTAATCTTGCGCCAGTGGAAGCAAGGGGTTTAGCTGTTGTGGGGCAAATTAGCGATTTTCCACCTGTTCGTTTAGCTTTTGCTTGGGCTAAATCTAACGATCCGCCTATTATTTTGGGTCAGTTAAACTTTTTTCTGGAGTTTGATGTCTGTTTTTATCGTTCACAGTTGGCATTTGAAGTGTGTCCTAAATCTAGGCATAGTTGAATAGCAACCTATACAGACTCATCACCTTGGCGAATCGCTCGTCCGTAAGCCAGTACCTCGTCAAAGGCGGGTTCATCTTTGAAAGACCCTGTAATTTGTTGTAGCCAATTTGTCGATTGAGGATTTGCAACTTGTTTCTGCAATTCGGTAATTGCTGCTTCTACTGCTGTCATCCGTTCTTCTAAAGAGGTGTTGATTGCCATTGGATTTTACTCCTAATGAATTGTGATCGCTTGCTCGTTTCTTTCTCCCCAGGATAAAGGGGCTAGCTAACAGTGTCCATGATTTCCGCTCTTACTCCAACGAAGCAATCAAATCTCGCATTTCATTAGCTTCCCTTGTCATCTCTAGTTCACCTTCATCAAAACTCTTTCTCGCTTGCTCTGCCCATCTGCGGATTTCCTCTGAATTCCGCTCCTGTTCTGGACGGGCAGATTCTAAGCGGGCATAGGAGCGTTGGCAAAGTGCCACACGCCGTTTGTTTTGATTACTTTTCGCTACTTCTAAAGCAGGATTCAACAGATCTTCAGCTTCCTTTAACAGGTTGTTAGCTTCCTCTAAGTTATTCACCAACTCAACTTGCTTGATTAAAACATCAGCCAACCAGTTCCAAGCATCGACAACAACTCGCTGCCATTCACTGTCCTCAGCATCGCTAATGACTTGTTTCAAAAGTTTTTTTGCATCATCATAATTTCCCTGGTAATAGTAAATCTGAGCTTTATAGTAGGGAATACGAATCCTTCGGCGAGTAAGGTCTTGTGGCTTTTCGTCAGGATTCTCTGTACAAAATTTTTGATACAGATCATTTGCTTGATCTAGCCACTCAGTTGCTTTTTCATATCGTTGTTGCTCCGCCGGTTTCAACTGCTCTTGGCGGATGCGAAGCGCGGCAATATGATTAGCTAAGTAAATTTCATCATCCAATTTTGCTTTTGCTTGTTCACGTAAACCCCATGCTTTTGTAAAAATTTCGTTTGCATCTTCCAAGTCTTGGGGACGACCTCTCAGGGTTAGTGTCCAGCCCTTTTTTGCCATTGCATAGAGGGTGGTTGCTAGGTCTTTACGAGTCGTCGATTCATCTATTAGCCAGCTTAGCCACTCGACACGATCGAGCCAATACCCATAAATGTTGGCAAATCGGTTTAGCTTTTTCCATAATTCCTTAACTGTGTTATAGCCATCAGGGCTTCCATACCGATCGGGGTCTGCACACCAGCTAAGCACTTCCAGTAAGTTTTCCCACTCTGCCTTTAAGTAGTTGTAACGGATATGCCAATTTTTCCAATCTTCACCTCCATTGTTGTTGGCGAAATCTATGTACCACGTTACCCACCTCTCCCGAGCTTTTATAGAAAAATCTCTGTCAACCTTGAATTGTGCTAGAGCATACGCACGGGTGAGAGATAGCATTTCATAGCGATTATCCTCCCGCTTATATGCAAAGGAGGGTCGAGAAAGTCGGCGGAAACCATCATTCACATTCTCGTCAAGTTCGCATTTTAATCCAGCTACCTCACGTACAGCATCTCGGCGCGGTGCTTCTGGAAAAATCGCCAGGGATATTAGCAACTTGTAAGCAACTTGATATCTTTCCTTTAGTTCTTCCACTGCTTTCTCAAATAAGCATTGAGCTAGATCGCCTGTGGATGAGCGTAATTTTTTTATTACCTCTTCTAGAGTGTCCTCTTCTTGATTGTCATCCTTTGCCAGCCTACCAATAGCATAGGCAATCGCAAGTGGAAGTCCATGAGCAGCTTCGGATAGCTTTTTTGAATCATTTTCGCTTAGTAGGGGTATCCCTTTTTCGTCTACTATCCCTTTTTCGTCTGCTAGTTGCTCAATCAGCTTCAGACAATCAGGTTCTGGCAATCTATTTAGCTGAATAGGAGTAAATGCTTCCTTTTCACGGGAGGTAAGCATCACTTTGACGCTTGGTGGAAGTTCATACAGAAAAGCTTCCACTTGTTCTTTGTTCTCAAGAGTCTCCAGATTGTCTATAATCAGCAAGGTAGACTGTTTACTAAGGCTTAGTATAACTCTTTGACTTAGTTCTTCATCCAGAAGTGCTTGGTTAATTGAACTGTCTTTTAGAGTGGAAGCGATCTCATAAACAATCTGCCTCAGAGTTCTATTTATTGCTCCCTTTCGACCTTGAATACCAGAAGGCGTGAGTATGCGCTCTTTGGCTGAGGTATAAATAATTACTTCAAATTTTAGTGCGTCAGTAAGAGTTTCGCCTCCCTCGCTAGCTTCTAAGCAACGGTAAGCTGCCTCTAGTACCAAAGCTGTTTTTCCTACACCGCCTATGCCACTCACTGTGATATTCTTATACTTATCAGGTGTAGAAAGATATCTCATTAACTTGCTCAGCTCTTCCTGGCGACCAATCAAATTAGGGCGGGATTGTATTCTCAGGTTTTCCTTGATCCGCGAGTGTTGGCGATCGCCATTGCCCCCACCACCCTCGTCATTAACCTTAAACTTCGCTAGTATCTCAAAAGCGAACGCACTGGCATGGCGGGCAGCTATCACTTTTCGATCGGGATTTCTTTCATCTGTCTGATTATGAATCAAGTCCGAAATACTACGAATAACTAATGCTTCTACTCTTTGATGGGTTCTTTCGCGATAGTCAGCTACACCACAATGAAAGCCATAGCCTTCCATTTCTACAGCTTCACATCCACTAAAAGAATCCACAAGATATCCATAAAACTCATTGTCAATGTCTGCCATCAACTTTTCACCTGATACTATAGCTTCGACATGAAGTTTAGGCTTTTCATCAGGGCAACCACACTCAATCCGGTTTTGCCAACTCTTGCGTTGAATTTGATTTCTTGCTAGTTGAATAAGATCATTACTACCTGCAAAAACTACTTGTTGTCTATTTAAAAATTTACCATTATAGAATTTACCTTGTTCATAGCAAGAAACTAGATTTGCTGCTACTACATCACCTAAGCCAACCCCTCTGAGACTACCTGCTATTCCGACAAAAAGAATAACTTTTGGTTGCCAGCAATTCAAAGCTTCCAAAGTTTCGGGCAGAGAATTTATGTTATATTGTCCAATTTCTTTTACTGCGACTAACCAGTTTTGACCATTACTACCAAAAGTATTACAAAAATAATGATTTTCATCCTGAGTTTGATCGACCCCGCCTAAATGGTGTAGGACTGCCGTAGTTTCTTCTGGAATAGCAGTAAGGATAACTGCAACAGGCAGGTTTGGATACTTTTGTTTCAACTTGCTTTCAGACATACTAACTTCCTTATCAGCTTGTTTGGTGTCTACAATTGCTTGCCAGTCCAACCCCAATTTATCGCAAATTTCGACAAAGATTCCGAAATCAACGGGCTTACCATTGACGAAATTGCTGACAGTGGAGCGGCCCAATACTGACTCCGTAGCCAAAGCCTGCTGGCTAGGGAAGCCACTCCGCTTTATAGCTAATTTGACTTTAGCAATATACTCTGGAGCAACTCTGAGCGATCGTGACATGGCTCAATCATCAGGAGAACGTTTACAATTTTACCAACTTTTTCTACTGCCCCGTGCAAGTTAATCATAAGTCAGACTTTTGCAGTCATTCTCAGATTTACACTGACAGTTGCTAGAAAAAACTGTATTTTTAACTACAAAATTTGCGAATGAACGTGAACTTTGTTCGGAATCGCGCATTCCTGAAAAGTTTTCGCTCTGCTAATTTTGAGTCAGCCTGTAGGTATAGTAACAGATCTGTTTGGTGGTTGGTTTATCGCCTCGTTCATGCCAAGTTCTAGCTCAGTCTATTTGATGCCCAGGGTTATCTTTATGCAGGGCCGATTTGAAACTTCTTAACCCCAGCTTATGAGTACGCGCCCGTCTCCATTAGTATAAATCAGACAAAAATCAGACAAACTCAATCATTACTCTGCCGAGAACTCAGTCACCCTCCGGTAAAGATAGAGTTATTGAACTCAAAGACAACCCCAGCCGAGAGGATATATCCATGAAAGCTCCAGAATTATTAGCCCCATGCCAACATCAGGCAGCTCCAAACTGGACTGACTTCTCGAAGCTGGGGCAAGAGTCAGAAATGCAAACGGTTCGTTGCCCCAACTGCGGGAGTCATGCAGAACGTCACTATCTTTTAAACAGCCAGTTGACTCGGACTCAATGCGACAACTGCGACTACTTGATGATTACCTGCACTCGTACTGGCAGAGTAATTGAAGCTTATGCTCCTGGCATTTATCCAAGTCGATTAGCAGGACGAACTGATTAGCCAAGTTCAAAAGGGTGTTTGTTGTACGGCAAACACCCTCTTCAGCCTGAATTCGCTCATCAAAATCCATATTCTCCCATTCTCCAATAATCTCCCCGGTCTGTCCATCAAATCCGCCGGAGGGCTACGAGGACGCACGAATGGGTATTTATCCTAAGCGATCGCCAACTCCACCAGTCCAGTATCCTCCTCTTCAAACAGAACCGAACTAACGATCGCATTAACCTTTAGTTTCATTTCAATCACCTCAAAAACACTACTAACGGTCAACACTTGACCGAGTTTCAACCTGTTAACGCTTAGATGGTCAAAAAATAGCAGTAGAGATAAAATCTTTTCTAGGAGCCTCAGATGTGACTGAGTTTCACCTAGCACTCTGGAAGGGGAGTAGGGGTTTAATCGCGCTGCCAAATTTGGATCGAACCGTCCGCATTGCCACTGACAAGCATTTGACCGTTGGGACTAAGCGTAACGGAGATCGCGGAACTAGCTGAATTAGCAGTCAAGGTACATATCTGTAAGCCAGTTTCCAAATGCCAAATTGCGATCGTACCGTCTGCACTACCACTGATCAGAGTTTCCCCATCGGGACTGAAGATAACAGATGTGACGGCACCTGCATGACCTGTGAGAGTGCAGAGACGATCGCGGTTGCCGAGATGCCACAATTTGATCGTTCTATCGGTACTGGCGCTGGCGAGAACCTGTCCATTTGGATGAAATGCGATCGCACCAATCGATCCTAAATCTCCGCTGAAAGTGTGCAACAGTTGCCCCGTATTCCAATGCCAAAATTTAATGTTGCCGTCCCCACCACCACTGGCTAGGAACTGTCCATCGGGACTAAAAGCGATCGCACCTACCGCCCCTAAATGCCCCGTGAGAGTATAGATCGGTTTTCCAGTCTCCAGAGACAATACTTTGATCGTCTGGTCAAAACTGCCGCTAGCAAGCGTCCGTCCATCTGGGCTAATCGCCACAGAGCGAACCGAGCCCGAATGTTCTCTGAAAGTGTCAATCAGTGCGCCAGTATCTATATCCCATAACTTCACCGAGGGAGGATCGGAACAGCCACTAGCAAGGCTTGTCTCAGAGGTGACGTAGGCTAGAGCATAAACCACACCAGCCTTTTCCGACAGCACCCGAATTAGTTCCCCAGTCTGCAAATTCCAAATTTTAATCTTCCCATCAAAACTGCCGCTGGCTATCTTTTCTCCATCCGAACTAATCGCCACGGAAGCCACCCAATCAGAATGCGCCATCACAGTTTTGACACAACTCCAAGTCTGAGTAGGAGGTTCGGGAACTCTTGACTCGGAGCTGAGTAAGGGCGAAGCATTCGGTGCAAAGTTCCTCGCTTCCACCTGTTCATTGTCGCCCGAATACTTCGCCTCTAAGGACTGGGGGGAGATGTTATCTACTCGTTCCACTGAGGAAGATCTAACTTCTTCCAAAGCTTCTCTGCTTTCTTTAATCTCTTGCACCTGCTGTTTTAGCTCATCCAACTGATTTTGTAGCTCAGCAGAATCGAACTGTGGCTGTGTGGTTGTCTCGTTTGCTGCTTCTTCCCTGGTTTGTTTTTCGAGTTGAATCGCTTCCACCTGCTCCTTTAGCTCATCCAACTGATTCTGTAGCCCAGAAGAATCGAACTGTGGCTGTGTGGTTGTCTCGTTCGCTGCTTCTTCCCTGGTTTGTTTTTCGAGTTGAATCGCTTGCATCTGCTGTTTTAACGTATCCAACTGGTTCTGTAGCCCAGCAGAATCGAACTGAGGCTCTTTTACTTTTGGGCTCTTTGTTTCGTCCCTGGTTTGTTTTTCGAGTTGAATCGCTTGCACCTGCTGTTTTAACGTATCCAACTGATTCTGTAGCCTAGCAGAATCGAACTGTGGCTCTTTTACTTTTGGGCTCTTTGTTTCGTCCCTGGTTTGTTTTTCGAGTTGAATCGCTTGCACCTGCTGCTTTAACGCATCCAGTTGGCCCTGTAGCGACACCTCCAGCTCGTTGGCAACAGTTGAGATTCCTTGAGAAAGCTTAGCGATCGTCTGCTCCAAATTGTCTATCCTTACTGATAGGGACGAACTATTCAGATATTGCACCACACTTGTGAGAGAATCCTGCAAGCTAGCACACTGCTCCTTAAGTTCAGCCACATCGTGATAGATGGGATTCAGGTTAGCCCTTATCGAGGTAGCCACAACCTCTTGTACGTCATGTGAATTGAAGCGAACCGATTCTGGGGAAGAGGGCAAAGAGCTAGCTGAGGCGTATAAAGATTGAAGCTCTCCGGATATTTGTCGCTGAAGGCGGGTAATGGCAGCATTGGTAATCTGCTTCGTCAGTATCTCGGACCGACGACGATTGATCGAGTTGAATATCACTGAAGCAGACAGGGGTATAGCCACGTAGATGACTTGCCCGCTGAGCGCCGCTACGACTGACCCAGCAACTGAGCCAACCAGGGAAACATATTCCGCAATCTCTAACCGACGGGAGTTGTTAAGCATTAAACACTTCTGAATCAGCTCCTCTCTTCTGAATCATATCAGTCTCAGCAGTGAGGTATCTTAAGGTTATGCAAGTTTTGCAAGTCCATGAGATCCAGTAATAACTATTTAATAACCATAAAAAACTAAACAATCGTTGAGAAGTTTAGATTCTCTCAGTCTTCTAAAATTGGCGCATAATGTAGGATTTCTAAGGGTTGTAGGGTGATTAATCCGTTCTTAACCATTTCTCGCACTAAGGGCAGAAATTCCGAAATCGCCTCCTCGCGGTCAATGATGCTGACTACTACAGGCAGGTTGGAGGACAAGTCCAAAAAATGGGTGGTTTGGATTGTAATGTATTTGCCATATCCAGCCATCGCTCTCATTGCCGTTCCCTGAGCCAATCCGTGTTTGCGAGCAAGTTCAATCAGGGCGATATATAGCGGTTCGTTGTGCCAGCGATCGGATTCACTAATGTAAATGGTGAGTTGTTGCCACATCATACCAGCTGTCCTACTTTCCCCATTGAGCTAAAATTATCCCCAGCTGAACGCTGATAATTCCCAGTATTGCACTGCCTGCCCAATAAAGACCTGCTGTCATATAACTGCGTGAGCCTTCTTCCGACGAGCCTTCGGCATCGCGCAGAAGATTTATTGTATCTAACCCATAGGTAGAAAAGGTAGTGTAGGCACCTAAAAATCCCGTTGCTACCAACAGTCGCACTTCTGGGGAGATGGTTGCTACCCGTTCTAATGCTAGGGTGGCAAAGAAACCCATCAACAAACTGCCGCTGAGGTTGATGAAAAAGGTGCCGTAGGGAAAGGCGGTGCCGAAGCGCTGTGCGAACCACAAAGTTATATAGTAGCGACACATAGCACCTGCGATCGCTCCCAAACTAATAGCTATTGGATTCCGAATGTTGGGATCTTGTAACACAACGATATGAAAGAGGGTCAACAACGGTCACGTCAACCTAGCCATTTTATCAACAAGCCTGGTGTGTTAAACCGTACCTCCCAGTGGGCGTTCACCGTCATCGAACTTGGGATGGGCTGGATAGAATGAAGCAAAGTATCACAAAAGGCTACCGTTTGGATAGATGAATATCTAAATCAATGTGCCTTGGAGTACGAGCGTATTAAAACAATGAATCAATTTAAGTAGGTGGGCATAATTAAACTTAAAACTCCAGGCCCTTAGAAACCCGGTTTCTTGGAGAAACCGGGTTTCTGAGAGTTCAGTTTATTTACGCCCACCTACTTAAAACAATTGCTTTATTGGATTTGTTCCCAATACAGGAGAAACAACCATGACCGAACCCACTGTTCCTAAAGAGTCCGCAATTGTGGAAGTCACTGAGACAACTGAGATTGTGGAAGTCAGCCAACAGACAACTGACTTAGTAAAAAAGGAGATGCCTGACGCTACCGAAGAGGTGAAAAAGGAAACAGCAGCGCTGATTGAAGCCATTCAAAAGCGTGCGAAATTAGAAGTGCAGGCGGCAGGAGACTTGACTCGCGAGGCTTACATGAATGCTGTTCGTCAAGCACAGGAAGCGATCGAACAAAATCAGGCGATCGCAAAGGAGCGAATCGACCAAGCAGTTGGGCTGATTGGCCAAGAAGCTGAGAAAAATTGGCTGGTGATCGATGCCATTAAAACTCGCGCTCAGGCAGAAATTCAATCTGCTGGCGAGGTTACCCGCGATAATTATCTCAAGGCGGTGCGTCAAGCGCGGGAAGCTGTTGAACAAAATCGAGTCGTCGAACGGGAGCGAATTGAAGCGGCAGTTCACGAGATTCACAAGCAAGCTGAAAAGAATTGGCTGACGATCGCTAGCGAAATTGAGTCTATTGGTGTGCGTCTGGCGGATGCGGCCAAAACTGCCTGGAATGCTCTGATGGCTTCTTTGTCAAAATCCGATCGCAAGTAAATCTTTTGTGAGGTGGGTAAGCTGTAGCGCATCTAAATTGTAGTTAGGGACGGGCAAGATGCCCATCCCACAAGAATTTTATTAAATTGACTGTAAAATTTAGGTGCGTAGCAGTTTAATACCCACTTTACAAGAGCTTGTGTAGGGGGTGTGGTATTCCGTCCCCCTAAAACTGCATTACAGGAGTGCCCCTGATGCTGCATAATGGGGAAGTTTTCCCACATAGTCTACTGAAGGTAGGACGCTCTTTACTCCAACCTCAAAGACCATCTGACTAAACTGTTCACATTCCCCATTCTCCAGCACGAACTCTGAATTAACTGCTATGCGAAGCCATTATTGCGGCCAAATCCGAAGCTCCCATGTGGGAGAGACTGTCACCCTTTATGGTTGGGTAGACCGTCGCCGCGATCACGGGGGCGTGATTTTCTTGGATTTACGCGATCGCTCCGGCATTGTCCAAATTGTCAGCGACCCAGTACGCACCCCAGGCTCCTACGAACAAGCCGAAAAGCTACGTAATGAGTATGTTGTAAAAATTACTGGTCGCGTCACGCCACGTCCAGAAGAATCCCTCAATCCCAAATTGCCTACTGGCGAGATTGAAATTTACGCAGATCGAATCGAACTGCTCAATCAGGTACACAAACAGCTGCCTTTCCAGGTGTCAGCAGGTGAAAATGAGTCGGTGCGGGAAGAGTTGCGGCTGAGATATCGGTATTTGGATTTGCGGCGCGATCGCATGACCGCCAATCTGCAACTGCGCCACAATGTTGTCAAAGCCATTCGCCGCTTCTTAGAAGATGAGCAAGACTTCATCGAAGTTGAAACACCAATTCTGACTCGCTCCACACCAGAAGGCGCACGGGATTACCTCGTACCCAGCCGCGTCAATCCCGGCGAATGGTTTGCCTTACCACAATCGCCGCAATTATTCAAGCAATTGCTGATGGTTTCTGGATTCGATCGCTACTATCAGATTGCGCGTTGTTTCCGCGATGAAGATTTACGCGCCGACAGACAACCAGAATTCACTCAATTGGACATGGAAATGAGCTTCATGTCTGTTGAAGAGATTCTCCATCTCAATGAAGAGTTAGTTTGTCATGTTTTTAAGTCAGTCAAAGGTATTGACATACCTAAACCTTTCCCCCGTCTAACTTACGCCGAAGCGATGGAACGTTACGGTTGCGATAAACCGGACACCCGCTATGGCTTAGAGTTGGTGAATGTTGCCGATTTGTTCAAAGATTCTGGCTTCAAGGTGTTCTCAGGTGCGATCGCATCTGGAGGCGTCGTCAAAGTATTACCCATTCCTGGCGGTAATGATGCTATCTCCAACGTGCGGATCAAACCAGGTGGCGACTTATTCAAAGAAGCCGCTGAAGCCGGTGCAAAAGGTTTGGCTTATATTCGCGTCCGAGAAAATGGTGAAATCGACACCATTGGCGCGATTAAAGATAACCTGAGTGAAGAACAAAAGCAGGAATTACTCAAGCGCACAGGTGCAGAACCAGGACATTTATTATTATTCGCTGCTGACACAACAGCGCTCGTAAATAAAACCCTCGATCGTCTGCGCCAAGTAGTTGCACAGCAATTAAATCTCATCGATTCTAACAAAATCAACCTGCTTTGGGTGACAGATTTCCCCATGTTTGAATGGAATGCAGATGAGAAACGATTAGAAGCATTGCACCACCCATTCACCGCACCCCATCCCGATGATTTGAGCGACCTAAAAACCGCCAGAGCGCAAGCCTATGACATAATATTTAATGGCATAGAAATTGGTGGCGGAAGTCGGCGGATTTATCAGCGCGATGTTCAAGAACAAGTGTTTGAACATATTGGTTTAACTCCCGAAGAAGCGCGGAATAAATTTGGTTTCTTGCTAGAAGCATTTGAATATGGAACACCGCCTCATGGTGGAATTGCCTACGGTTTAGACCGCTGGGTGATGCTATTAGCTGGTGAGGAGTCAATTCGCGATGTCATTGCATTTCCGAAGACACAGCAGGCGAGTTGCTTGTTAACAGGTGCGCCAGCTAGTGTCGATGTGAAACAGTTGAAGGAATTGCAGGTACAATCAACTTATAAGCCGAAGGCTTAATCCCAGAAATTATAATGGTAATTGGTGATATCTTTTAGCCAATTACCTACTACCTATTAGCAGGAGGTAAATATGACCGAAGTTATTGAAATAGTAAAACCTGTAGAATTGCCTACTTCCTTACCAGATCATACACAATTACCAGAATCGGATGGTACGTTTGTGAAAAATTTTCAGGAGCATCCACAAAGTATTTTACTAACAGATTCGATCACACCTGTATTGCAGCAGTTGCATCCAGATGGACAATATTGCATCGGTCAAGATAGCGGCATTTATTGGCGTTTGACAGAGCCACTGGAAAGAGGCGCAGAAGCACCAGATTGGTTTTACGTACCAAATGTACCACCAAATTTGGATGGTCAATTCCGGCGTTCTTACGTTCTTTGGCAAGAATATGTCGCACCTTCCATTGTATTAGAATTTGTTTCTGGCGATGGTTCGGAAGAAAGAGATTCAACTCCTATTACTGGGAAATTTTGGGTTTACGAACAAGCGATTCGCGTTCCTTTTTACGGCATTTACGAGGTGAATAGAGCTAGGGTTGAAGTATATGAATTGTTGGGAGGAAAATATCATTTAGTAACTGCTAATGAGCAAGGGAGATTTCCCATTTCTCCGGTAGGTTTAGAGCTAGGTATTTGGCGGGGAAGATATCAAAATGTGGAATTACCTTGGCTGCGTTGGTGGGATGCTGATGGTAATTTGTTGTTGGCTGGTAGCGAAAGAGCAGAATTGGAACGTCAGGAAAAAGAATTAGCTCAACAGGAGGCTAAGGATGAACGACAACGTGCTGAGGAGGAACGACAACGTGCTGAGGATGAACGACAACGTGCTGAGGAGGAACGACAACGTGCTGAGGATGAACGACAACGTGCTGAGGATGAACGACAACGTGCTGATCGATTAGCAGCACAGTTAAGAGCTTTGGGAATTGAGCCAGAAGCTTGAGTTTGAAAATTAGTGCGATCGTTCTTTGATGATGAAGTGAAAGTGCGATCGCGCTGACACTCTCTAATAAAATTAAAAGAAAGATCTCAAACAGAGTAAAAATGACCAAACAAGTAACGATTGCTCTTGATGATGAAATTTTGGGTTTTCTCGATCGGCATTCGGGAGGAAACCGGAGCGAATACATAAATAACCTGTTAATTCAACAGCGTCGATCTGCGATCGAGGCAGAATTAGCAGCAGCACACCAACAGGATGCTCAAGACCCCGAATATAGAGCCGAAATCGCGTTGTGGGATGCGGTAGTAGGAGATGGAATTGGAGACGATGCGGATGCCTAACGGAATCCTCACATATCAAAGTGGAGAAATTCGTTGGGTAAAACTTGACCCAACGCTAGGTGTTGAAATTAAAAAAACTCGCGCTTGGATGAGATACACCCCAGAAACCGGGTTTCGCGTACCTACTCGCCTGAAAGCTGCTGTAAGATAAAAGATAATATGTTAAAATAGTAAAATTAACAATTCCGTTGATATTATTAAAGATGTCTCGTAATTTCACAGCAATAGTTTATTGGGAAGAAGATGTATATGTTGCTCAATGTCCTGAAGTGGGGACTGCTAGCCAAGGAGAAACGATTGAAGAAGCGATCGCCAATCTCAAAGAAGCAACAGAACTATATCTAGAAGAATTCCCCTAATATAGAGCCGAAATCGTGTTGTGGGATGCGGTAGTAGCAGATGGAATTGGAGAGGATTGTTAAAATAATTTCATGATTGAACCAAGTCAAACACCACCTGACAATCGTCCAGAACATGATTGGCGCGATCCTTCTAAACCCTGGAACCCTGAGACGGCGTTGTGGAAGGGTGGCGAAGACGTGCAGATGGAACATGGGAGCGCGTGGATACCGAGTTAGAGCCTGATACTGATATTGAATTAAATAATAATGGAGATTAGTATGCAATCAATTTTATGTCAAGAATTAATAGAGTTTGATGCTTCATGCCGTTATCATGCTGAGGATATTCAACAGTTATTGGCTGAAGTTGAGGCAGCAACTCAATATACAGTAGTGATTTTGAAAAATGCACACTACTTAACTACTAAAGCTTTTGGAATTCTTTACGAATACCTGCAAAAACAACCCTCTAAGGATGTGGTTTTTATTCTTGTATCTAGCGATAGGACACGAATTTTTCCACCACTACTAGAATGTGTAAAGTTGGCAGGATAAGATAATTCATAATTTTTGCTTTTCAGCAAGAATGAGAGATGCTACGGCAGACCATTACAAGGCGGTGCAGGAGGTCTATATTCGCCAGGTTGTGCTAGTTGGGATTGTGCTTTATCTAACAAACAGATAGCTGCTGGACATTGATTTGCCATGTCGCTCATCCCGGTTCCACCCGTACACTTGGCATTTCTGGGTATAATAGCAACATTCCCTTGACCAGGACACGGGGCCCAAGTTCCTGATGTATAGAAACAAAAAACCTGTCCCGTGTCAGGATTTGTGTACCTTCGAGGAGAGTCAACTTGTCCCCAAGGACTACTCTGTGCCAATACCCTGAAGTCTGTATGGTAAAGAATATGTATTAGGGGAAGAACTGAATAAATCGAATTTTCGATCAACAGTGGAAAGATGGCAATTCTCCAACGTTTCATCAGCTATCGGGAAAGCATTTTTAGGTATTAATAATATCAACTTCTGTAGAGACACTTTACAATCGAAAGAAGTAGAACAAGATCGATCGCACGACGTTAGAAACCGGGTTTCTGTAGATAACGCACCTGATGTCTCCTCTTTCTACGGACGCGCTGAGGAACTGAATATACTAGAAAAATGGATAGTGGAAGAACGCTGTCGCCTCGTCGCAATTGTAGGAATCAGCGGTATTGGCAAAACCGCTCTTGCTGTAAAATTACTAGAGCGAATACAAGATAAATTTGAGTATGTAATTTGGCAAAGTCTCCGCTATTCCCCACCCCTAGAAGCAATTCTGAGAAACCTAATTCAATTTCTGTCCGATCGAAGCGAAACAGATTTACCAGTCAGCATCGCGGATCGACTATCGCTGCTGATGGAATATTTGCGAAAATCTCGCTGTCTCATAATACTAGATGACGTGCAAATGGTTCTAAGTAGCGGACAGCTAGCTGGTAACTACAAATCTGGATATGAAGATTATGGGGAATTATTCAGAACTGTAGCCGAATTTTCCCATAACAGTTGCTTGGTGATGAACAGTTGGGAACCACCAAAAGAAATTGTCCCATTAAAAGGCGACACAGCACCTATTCGGTCGTTACAACTGAATGGATTGGGTGTAGCGGCGGTGGAAATACTCAGAGAACAAGGTTTAGTTGAAGAGGATAAATGGGAATATCTGATTAACACTTATGCAGGTAATCCCTTATGGTTAAAAATAGTTGCCACAATGATACAAGAGTTATTTGGCGGCAGAGTATCTGAATTTCTCAAATATGATACTCTAGTTTTGGGTAATGATTTGACAGCTATATTACATCGACTTTTTAATCGCTTATCCGATCTGGAAAAAAAGGTGATGTATCGCGTCGCAAGTGAAGAATCGCCGGTTTCTATTTCCCAATTACTAGAAGATATAAAATTATCGCCTTCAGAGTTGTTCAATGGGATACAATCTTTGGGAAGGCGATCGCTAATCGAGAAGGCTACGCCTACGCTGATTGAAAAAAAGGAACAAAGCAATGAAACGCTGTTCGCAGTTCAACCAGTTGTGAGACAATATGTGAAAACCCAATATGCTGGCAATGATGGATGAGAAGTAGAAGCAACTTCCAAGAGTTGCCAGTTGCTTCGATTTCCCCGCCTAAATTTCACGCCGAAGTTCTAGCAAATTCCCGATTCTGAAGTTGCCAAGCTTTCTCAGTCCAGGCATTATTGGATAACAACCCGTTATACATTTTTAATTCTAACGGATGGGGGGGTTCGTCTGCAAACGGAGGTGAACCTTTATCGTGAGACTTAATTAAGCTGACTATCCAGGGTAGGAAGTCTAAAATTTCCTCTGGGAGTAAAGTTAACTCAAAATGCCAACCTTGATTAAAGCCTCGACATTCTTGGCCCCACTGAGGTATCCTGATTCTACCAGCGCCTTGGTTAATTGCCACTCGAAGAATGAAGGGACGTTCGGGAATTAAGTGATCGGGTGCTGTGTAAGCATAAATATTCACATAATTCAGTCGTTTACTGTTATCTAACCAAGACGCAGTAGGAAAATTACTACTGTATGAATTCCCTGTGATTTTCACAGGCACTTTCATCGCCGCAGCGAAGAGGGAGTAGAACTCACGCCTTAGGGAGTCAACAATGCGTATTGCTTCTGGGGTCATGATTTCTACACCTCTTGAAAAAGAAAAGATTTAGCGAGTTCTGTTAAACCGCCTCTTACGCCTTCTAGCAATAGCTTTGCGCTTGCGCTTTTCAGGAGGGGTTTCAAAGTGACGCTGGCGCTTTATATCTGAAAAAATCCCGGCTTTGGAGACTTGACGCTTAAATCGACGTAAAGCTGATTCAAGCCCTTCATTTTCCCCTACGATTATTTGGGTCATCCTGTCTACTCCTAAGCATGGGTAAATAGCTGGGTGGTTGCGATCGCGTTGCGTCCGCCTATAGCCTGACGGCGTAGCTTCGCCCAAGCGCACACGCTACGCGAATGCGTTCGTGCGATCGCTCAAGTGAATCAAACAGTTTGCATCGGGCCGAAGTAGAAGTCAGGGCGATTCCGTTCTCAAATGTAAAGGACAAAACCGATCGAGTTTCACGGCTGCTTAGATCCCTAAGTAGCGCATTCAACCAAACAAATCCAGGGCGTTTAGAGCCTGTTCTGCGCTTTAATCCAGTCATCACAGCTAAAAACTGAATGCCCGAACAGAACTTCACCCCATTAACTACTGTTAATCCCTTAGCTTAAAAGCTTAATAGCGTCTACCGCCGCCGCCGCTATTAAACCTGCCCCGGCTATCTCCACCGCGTCCGCCGCCGCTGCCGCCTCTATCTTCACGGGGTTTGGCCTTATTAACTTTCAAGTTACGACCCATCCACTCAGCACCATCGAGGGCATCAATAGCAGCAGTTTCTTCAGCTTCTGAATCCATTTCCACAAAAGCAAAGCCTCGCACGCGGCCAGTTTCGCGGTCAGTTGGCAGCTGAACCCGCTTTACCGTTCCATATTCAGCGAAGACATTGCTGATGTCCTCTTGTGTGACTTCGTAAGATAGGTTCCCTACGTAGATTGACATTGGTCTCTCCAGAATTTAGTGATGTAGAGATTTCGATCCGGAGAGGAGCTTATAAGCATCATAAACAAACACTACACCGAATTTATTTCTCAAGCAACATCTTAACACAGGATCTGTTCCGGCTAGCCTCAATCTGCTTTGCCTATATAAATTGCACAATAAAGTCAGAACCCAGAACAACAGCAGGCACGGGGAAGTGTGTTGAAGACATTGCTAGTGTACCTCGGCGCTAACCTCTGTGGTTAAAAAATAATTAAAAACAGGTAAATGGGGTTGGTCAACATCATCCCCATTTACCTGTTTAGCTAAAATGCCGGGATTAGAACTGAGCTACGTACTGCTCCTTCTCTGGCAAAACCGTGTACTCAGCCAAAATTTGCCGGAACTCTTCACCGTCAATAGTTTCTTTTTCAACCAAAAGATCTACCAGACGATCGATCGCAGTGCGATTCTCGCGCACGATCCGCTTGGCATCCTCGTAACAATGCGCCACAATCTTACGTACCTGGGCATCAACGCGGGAAGCAATTTCTTCAGAATACTCCGATCGCATCCCTAAGTCGCGCCCCAGAAACACCTCGCTGCTTTGACTTTCCAGCGACAGTGGCCCCAAATCCGACATCCCGAAGCGAGTCACCATTTGCCGCGCCATCCCCGCCACTTGCTGCAAGTCACCGCCAGCACCAGTCGTCACCTCAGCATCGCCGAAGATCACATCCTCTGCCGCCCGACCGCCTAAAGCACCAGTAATCCGCGCCTTCAATTGGGCTCTAGAGATTAATCCTTGCTCCTCGTTGGGAGCAAACCAAGTCAGACCGCGAGCTTGACCGCGAGGAATCAAGGTAACTTTTTGCATCGGGTCGTGGTCTTTGATCAGTGTACCGACGATCGCGTGACCGACTTCGTGGTAACCGATCAAACGCTTAGTCTTGCTATCCACCAAAGGCGTACCTTCCATACCAGCAACAACGCGGTCAACCGCATCGTTGATTTCCAGCATCGTAATTGCTTCTTTGCGCCGACGAGCAGTCAGAATTGCCGCTTCATTGAGCAAGTTAGCCAAATCAGCACCGCTAAATCCCGGTGTACGACGAGCTATAGCTTCCAGAGAAATATCTTCTGCTAACTTCTTATTGCGTGCGTGGACTTTGAGAATTTCCAGGCGTCCTTTAATATCGGGAGTATCAACTGTGACCTGCCGGTCAAAGCGTCCCGGACGCAATAAGGCAGAGTCCAGAACATCGGCACGGTTAGTAGCGGCGATGATAATAATACCGCTGTTACCTTCAAACCCATCCATTTCCGTCAGCAGCTGGTTGAGAGTTTGTTCCCGTTCGTCATTACCGCCGCCGATCCCCGCACCGCGCATCCGTCCGACCGCATCAATTTCATCAATGAAGATCAGACAAGGAGCATTTTCTTTTGCTTTTTTGAACAAGTCGCGCACGCGGGAAGCACCTACTCCCACGAACATCTCCACGAATTCCGAACCGGAGATACTGAAGAAAGGAACGCCAGCTTCACCAGCAATCGCTTTGGCAAGCAGAGTTTTGCCAGTTCCCGGAGGGCCAACCAGCAGCACGCCTTTGGGAATGCGAGCGCCAACAGCACTGAAGCGTTCGGGCTGTTTCAGGAAAGTGACGATTTCTTGCAGTTCCTCTTTAGCTTCTTCGATGCCAGCAACATCGTCGAATTTGGTGTCTGTTTTCGCTTCCATCATGAAGCGGGCGCGGGATTTGCCAAAGCTCATGGCTTGTCCGGGGCCACCTGGAATGTTGCTAGAGCGACGGAATAGGAAAAACAATCCACCAATTAACAGAATTGGGAAAACCAGATTGCCTAATAGCCCCCAAATTGCTCCATCGTTGCGAAGTGGGTGGATGGCAAAACTAATGTTTTGTTCTTTAAGCTGGGAAATTAGTTCAGGGGCGCTTACGGGCAAATCCACTCGCCACAGTTGGGGCTGATTGTCCAGTCCCGGTTCCGGATCTATCCCTTCGACAATAGCCGTTCGGCCTCCTTCGTATAGATCGACACTGGTAACTCGATTGCTATCTAGGTATTCCAAAAAGCGACCGTATGTCATGCGCGTACTGGCGGTGTTCCTATTCATATCGATGGCAGATGGGCTGAATGTTCCTTGCCACACGAAAACTCCAATGACTAATACAGGCAACGTCCACAGTAGTACGACTTTCCAGGAAAATTTCATAGATGGGTGGCCTCTAAATGGGAGTACAACTAACTCGGTAATGATTTACACCAATTGTGTTTTTCAACAAAGTCAGATAACTTCTTGATGTTTATCGCTAGGTGGGCGATTTGTAACACACAAAAATAATAACCGCGAACAAATCTTAATTAAATTTAACCTAATTATCATAATTAGAGCAAGCCAGGGGAAGTCAAAAGTCATTGGTCAAAAGTCATTGGTCAAAAGTCATTGGTCAAAAGTCATTGGTCAAAAGTCATTGGTCAAAAGTCATTGGTCATTAGTCATTAGTCATTGGTCATTGCTCCCCCACTCTCCCACTCCCCTTTTTGACTTTTGAATGAGTGACTTTTGACTTTTCTAGCCCCTAGCCCCTAGCCCGCTTGGGGGTAAACTCCAATCAGGTCTGAGGTTTTGGGCTTTACGTAAATAGGGATGGTAAATAGTGACGTGGGGGTATGGAAGGTTAACGTGGATGAGGAAGCGAATGCAGCGTTCTAAGTCTCCTTGAACGTGCATCTGCTGGACATCCAATAGGGCGACATTTTCCCAACCGGGACGTTTGCGTGCGATCGCAGCTGGAAAAATCGCATCCAGATCGCGGGTAGCAGAGAAAATGGCACTAATGATATCGTTGGGGTTTAAATGATTGTGCTTTTCTAGTTCATCTAGCAGTTCCGTCACAGCTTCTCCAATCGACTCAACCGAATTTTCCGAGACAGTAGTTGCCCCACGAATTGCCCTAACTCGCCACTCCACGCAGAAATCCTCCTTATTTTCAAAACAAATATTAATAACTTAGATGAAGTACCCCAACTAAACTTAGTTATAGTTGGGGCTGCCAACCAGAACAAAATTTAGAACGGTCTTATTTGTCTACGGAGTTTCCCGTATCAACCACCGTTGCCACGTTAGGTATTCCTATTACTAAGAATTTGGGGCATAACCCAATGATGGTCTTAACACAGCTTCCCTCTTTAAGGTCTGTAGAGCCACAGAGGCAGACCGCTAGTAGACAGATCAAATTCTAACCAATCAATGCCCGATGATAGTCCAGATGCCATCTTGCTGTTTCCCGACAGCAGGCGACTCAAGACGGGTTTGCGTTCTTCAAACTTGTAGCAGCGGGCTTTATCGGGGTCGAGTCCTGCCAGTTCAGCTGCCCAGCGGCGGGCGTCTTCCTCAGTACCCAAGCGATCGACTATGCCCAATTGTAAGGCTTGTTCTCCGGTAAAAATGCGCCCATCTGCAAAACTCTTCACAGTTTCTACCGTCAGGTTTCGCGCCTCCGCCACCGTTTGCACAAACTGTTGATAGCTAATATCGATCAACTCTTGCAAAATATTTTCTTCTGGTTCCGTCAGTTCTCGGTCAAAGGCCAAAATGTCTTTGTAGGGGCCGGATTTGATGGTTTTGAAAGAAACGCCAACTTTGTCTAGCAGGCGTTCCAGGTTATTGCCGCGCAGAATAACTCCGATGCTGCCGGTAATCGTGCCTGGATTGGCGATGATGTGCTGGGCTCCCATACCAATGTATACGCCCCCAGACGCTGAAATATTCCCAAAACTGGCGACAATTTTGACTTTTTCTTGCAGACGCTTCAGAGCGCTGTATATTTCTTGGGAGTCCCCCACCGTGCCGCCGGGACTATCGATTCGCAGCAGTAAGACGGGAAAACGTTTTTCCTCAACGGTTTTCAGGGCTTCGAGAACCCATTTTCGGGTAGCACCAGCGATCGCGCCGGTAACTTCAATGTGGGCAATTTGTTTGCGAAACTTAGGCTTAAAAGGCCAAATCATCGGATTTTAGATTTTAGATTTTAGATTTTAGATTGAGGAAAATCCTGTTAAAACAGAGTTTTAGTTCACTCTCACCATCTTGCCATCTCCTCAAGCTTGATGGGCAAATATTTTGACCTATGTCAACAGCTTAACAGAAATACATAATTCAATACAATTAAGATAGCTAACCCAGCCTAGAGCATCAAGGGAGCCATTTAATGCGGTTGATACAAATACCATTTAACGTGACAAGGAATTTAGAACTAATATTTTCGCGTCCGGCGGGGGCTAAACTTGAGTCCCTGAAAGGGATTGAAACAAAAGTAGCTGAATCGAGACTACCTTTTGCTTCCCTACTTCTAATCGCGCCCTTTTTCCTGTGGGGTACGGCAATGGTGGCGATGAAAGGCATCATCCCGCAGACAACGCCGCTGTTTATGGCTGGGGTACGCCTCGTGCCAGCCGGTGTTTTGGTACTGCTGTTCGCCATGCTAACAGGAAGACCCCAACCCCGCACTTGGTCGGCTTGGTTGTGGATAAGTTTGTTTGCCCTCGTCGATGGGGCGCTGTTTCAAGGCTTTTTAGCAGAGGGATTGGTTCGCACCAGTGCTGGTTTGGGTTCGGTAATGATCGACTCCCAACCTCTAGCTGTAGCGCTGCTGTCCATGTGGCTATTTCAGGAGCGGATTGGATTGTGGGGGTGGTTGGGACTTGGGATAGGCGTCCTGGGTATCAGTTTGATTGGGTTACCCGATGGATGGATAATGAATCTGCTGCCAGGTAGCGCGATCGCACCATCGATCGACATCCAGCAATTGTTTCAGAATGGAGAATGGCTGATGCTGCTGGCCGCCCTCTCAATGGCAGTAGGAACAATCCTCATTCGGATCGTATGCCGCTATGCCGACCCTGTGAGCGCCACCGGCTGGCACATGATTTTGGGCGGTTTGCCCCTGTTTGCCCTCTCAGCCGCCACAGAAACCCAGCAGTGGCAACGTCTGGATTTCTCCAGCTGGATAGCATTAAGCTACTCAACTATACTTGGCAGTGCTTTAGCCTACGGTCTATTCTTTTACTTTGCCAAAAGCGGCAGCTTAACCAGCCTCAGTTCCCTCACCTTTCTAACCCCAGTATTTGCTCTCCTATTCGGCAACCTCTTCCTCTCCGAAATGCTAGAGCCATATCAGTGGATGGGAGTCTGCCTAACTCTAATCAGTATCTACCTAGTCAATCAGCGAGATACACTGGCAAAGTTACTGCAACCGAAGATATCTGAGAGTGAAACACCTGCATCGGTAAAGCTATTAGAGCCTGACAAAGTAGAATTGGCGGAGCTTCCCATCAAAATACCTGAATCTGAATCAGAAATTTGGGGTTAAATTAGCGGCAGGGGCTGCTAATTTTTACTATATTTGCATCGACTTTCTGGGATCTGAGGCACCAGGGCTGAGTTTCTGAGCAAATCGCAGTTTAGGATTAAACTAGCTCAAAGTCATCTACCCAGTGGGTCATACTGGTCGCCCTTCTACCCCTGAGTTAGTTTATGATGCCCTCACGCTCCGCTTTACTTCTGCTCTCTTGTATGACTTGCCTGGGCTTTGCCCGCAATGCAGTTGGAGCTACAGTTAATACCTACAGCACGGATAAGCCTACGCTATTGCGAGACTTGCCGATCGCGCTAGTTGTTCCGATCGGAACTACCAGGTTGCTTGCAAGTTCAACACTCGCAGCACTCGTCGCTCAGCGTAGCTCTCCAACCCCTACTCAAAAACCCACCCCCACTGACACAATTCCAGACTTTAGCTTTGGCAAACAAAAACCTACCACCAAGCCAACTCCAGTTCCTAAAAGTTCTAAGTCCTACTGGGCGTTGTGGTGGATAGGTACGGGAACAGTCCTGATTGTTATTGCTGGGGGACTGCTCTACTTGCTCAGACATTCTGATGAACAGACAGAACCTATAGCACAACAGCAGCCCCCAGAGCCAGAATCATTTGAAACTGGCTCTAGCGAACACTCCAATCTTGACGCCTCAAACTCTCAACCCAACTCCTTTGAGCTGCAACCTGAAAAAAACGGCCACAGCAATGGCGCTTCATCGGTTCTGGAAAATAAACATCCAGACGAATCAATCTCACAGTCGCAGGTAGAACCTAACAGCTACAACAGTGGCATTTCTTGGAGTTCGGAAAACAAACATTCCGAAGAATCAACCGCAGTGCCCCAGGCAGATGTTAGTAGCTATAACAGTGGGGTTTCGCCAATTGCTGACAATAAAAATTTAGAACAATCAACGGCTGTGCCGCAGACAGAGGCGTTGGAAGTTCGAGAACCTACTCGCCTGCCGAAAATTAATATTGTTGATGAATTAATCAAAGATTTACAAAATCCCGATCCGACTAAGCGGCGCAAGGCTATTTGGGAGCTAGCACAACGGGGAGACTCTAGAGCGATGCAGCCTCTACTGGAGTTGTTGATGGATGCAGACTCCAAACAACGCAGCTTAATTTTAGAGGCTCTCTCGCAAATTGGCACCCGGACGCTCAAACCCATGAATCGTGCTTTAGCAATCTCCTTGCAAGATGAAAATGCAGAAGTGCGGAAGAACGCCATTCGGGACTTGACGCGGATTTACGATATGATGGCTCAAGTCAGCCAACTGCTGCGCCATGCAGTTGACGATCCTGATGCAGAGGTGCAAGAAACTGCCCGCTGGGCTTTAACCCAGTTGAGTCGCATCCGGGGGCTGTCAGGTGTGGACAATAGGCCGAATTTTCCTAATTCAGGAAATAAACCTGAATAATATATCGGAAAATTAGATTGAAGAGATTTTTAACCGCAGATGAACGCAGATCAATAAGGATGATAGCACAATGTTAAAATGCGATCGCACTTCTTTAATTCACCCGCCTCTTGACAAATGGTAACTGGATTATTTAACAAAAAATCAGTAGACAGCTTAATCCAAGAAGCATCGGTTGACAGCGATGAAGGATTGGCCCGATCGCTCAGTTTGGCAAATCTCCTAGCATTAGGTATTGGGGGAATTATTGGTGCTGGTATTTTTGTACTAACGGGACAGGCAGCAGCTAATTTTGCAGGGCCTGCGATCGCTTTATCATTTATACTAGCGGCTATTAGCTGCGCTATGAGCGGACTTTGTTATGCAGAATTTGCCTCTATGATTCCCATAGCTGGCAGCGCCTACACTTATGCTTATGCTACTTTGGGAGAACTGATAGCCTGGATTATCGGCTGGGATTTAATTTTAGAGTATATTTTTTGCGGTGCTACTGTTGCCGTTGGTTGGTCGGGATATTTCGTCAGCTTGTGCAAAGATTTAGGGATAATAATTCCACCCGAATTGGCAAATCCACCGCTAAATCTGCCAGCCATGTTCATACTTGCTTTGATGACGGCATTACAAGTTGTAGGTTTGCGCCAATCAACAGCAGTTAATAATTTTATCGTCCTTGTCAAAACGGCGGTAATTTTAATATTTGTATTTGCGGGAATAGCTTACATCAATCAACAAAATTGGTTGCCATTCATTCCCGAAAATACAGGAGAGTTTGGCAGTTTTGGTTGGAGTGGCGTTTGGCGGGGTGCGGGGGTAGTTTTCTTCACCTACATCGGTTTTGATGCAGTTTCTTGTGCAGCGCAAGAAGCACGCAATCCCCAGCGAGATATGCCAATTGCGATTCTCGGTTCCTTGCTAATTGCCACTGTACTTTATATCGCCGTTGCGCTGGTGCTGACGGGAATTGTGCCTTATCAACAATTGAATGTTCCCGATCCAATTGCTGTAGGAGTAAATGCGGTAGGAGAAGGATTGCGCTGGCTGAAACCGATAGTTAAAATAGGCGCGATCGCAGGTATGAGTTCGGTAATTGTTGTATTTCTTTTGGGACAATCTAGAGTTTTTTACGCAATGGCAAACGATGGATTGCTTCCCCCACAATTTGCAGCAATTCATCCCAAATTCCGCACACCTCATATTGCCATCATCGTGTCGGGAATTGTTGCTATGTTGTTGGCAGGATTGTTACCAATCGGCTTGTTAGGTGAATTAGTCTCGATCGGCACTTTACTGGCATTTTTGATTGTTTGCATTGCTGTGCCTATTTTGCGTCGCAGCAGACCGGATTTGCCAAGACCTTTTAGGACTCCGCTGGTTCCCTTAGTGCCAATTTTAGGTGCATTAATATCTGCCTTGCAAATGCTGTCACTACCCCGCGATACTTGGTTGCGATTGATTTTGTGGTTGGCAGTTGGTTTGCTGATCTACTTTACTTACGGTCGCAAACATAGTAAACTTCTGCAAAAATGAATCCAGAAACCCGGTTTTTCCAAAAAACCTGGTTTCTATATTCTCAGATAACTTGTGTTCGTATTTATGGGTAAAAGGATGAGTTGTTGATTTTGTAAATCTAATTCAATCCCCAACGCTTCTAGCGGAATTACCCCCAACAATGGATCTGATCCTTCTGGTAATTCTACACACTCAAAAGTTCCCTCTCTTCCGCGTAAAGAAATTTTGGCATCTTGAAATATTCGTGCTTTTCCTAATCCAGTCGCCGTGACAATATTAACTTCTTTTAGTAGCGATAATCCTAGCTGGGAAATTACATTTGCAGGCAAACACAAAGTAGTAGCTCCCGTATCAACTAGCACATCTTTCAGTGTAAGCGATCGCACTTCCTGTGCTGAAATCTCACCCAGTTCAGCCCGACCTTCATCCAACCGATTCGTAACCACCAGAGTTGTAGTAATTTTTCCCATTGGAGCAGCGGTAGTTGATTGCATAATCATACACCTTCCAGTATTATTTTTATTATATGAATTTCTGTCAATTACCACCACCATTACAACCGGGCGATTTACTGCGAGTAATTGCTCCCAGCGGTGCTATAAAAGAATTTGAGGCATTTGAAAAAGGCGTGCAAATTTGTCGCGATCGCGGCTATCGTGTAGAAGTCAGCACCAGCATTAGCGATCGATCGGGCTATCTCGCCGGAACAGATGAAAATCGCCGTCGCCAACTTGAAGAAGCATGGATTGACCCGGAATGCAAGGCCATTCTTTGTGCCAGAGGCGGTTACGGTAGTACCAGATTGTTGGAAAATTGGATATGGCCAGCTTCAGAAGACGAAAGTGAAATTCCCCAATCCAAAATCCAAAATCCAAAATCCAAAATCCAAAAGTGGTTAATTGGATTTTCCGATGTAACTGCTTTGCTATGGAGTCTTGGCAAAACGGGTATTGCAGGCGTACACGGCCCGTTGCTGACAACTTTAGCAGCTGAACCGGATTGGTCAATTCAACGATTGTTTGACTTGGTGGAAGGACGATCGCTAGAACCATTGAAAGGGATAGGTTGGGGCGGTGGTAGAGTCAGCGGTATCCTGCTACCCGCAAATTTTACCGTAGCGACTCATTTGCTCAACACGCACATTCAACCAGACCTGGATGGCGTTATTCTGGCATTGGAGGATGTGACGGAATTTCCTTATCGGATCGATCGGGCCTTAACCCAGTGGCGAATGTGCGGTGTATTCCAGCACGTGAGAGGAATTGCGCTGGGAAGATTTAGTCGTTGCGATGCACCAGCACCCAGTTTCAGTGTAGAGGAAGTCTTGCGCGATCGCCTCGGCGACCTTGGCATCCCCATAGTATCAGACCTCCCCTTCGGTCACGACGGCCCCAACGCCGCCTTACCAGTGGGAATCCTAGCCGAATTGGATAGCGATCGAGGTATCCTTACTTTTACGCAATCTACTGGAGTTTAGACTAAGAAAAATGGCTGCACCCCCAGTAAACTTCTCTACTAAATAGAAATCAGCGTAAAGAATGGAAACTGGCTTTGACCAGACGGTTGTACGAACAAGGTTACGAACGGGAAGATGTCATCAATTTGTTCCAGTTTATAGATTGGGTAATGAGCCTCCCACAAGAGTTAGAGCAAGAGTTTTGGCAGGAAGTCATTCATTTAGAAGAGGAAAGCCGTATGCCATACATTACGAGTGTTGAGAGAATCGGAATTCAAAAGGGGATTGAGCAAAGCCAGCAGCAGATGAGACAGATACTGCTAGAAAGCATTGAACTGGGGTTGGAGTTAAAATTTGGCAGTGAGGGATTAAGTTTATTGCCAGAAATTTCCCTTCTAGAAGATGTGGAGCAGTTGAGAGCAATTCAAGCGGGACTGAGAACGGTGAATACGGTGGAGGAGTTGCGTCGAATTTATCAGCCTACGACACAGGAGTAAACTTGGGCCAAGCGGGAAGCTGGGGTGAGATCGTATCTTCACCCTCTACATTATTTTTGAGTGTACTCAGCACTAAAGCCGAAGCACTTTGCTGTATTTGGGATGCACTAGGAACCGTAGCTGTATATAATCTGTCGAAACAGCAAGCAATCTTTTTTAACAGGTGAGGGGGCATTAGATGATCGATCGTAAGTTTTTCCGTAGAATTGCTGCAAGCGTAGCGATCGCAGGGATGATGGTAATAGCGATCGGCGACATCGCTGGTGCAGCAGAGAGACTCAATGACGGTGATAGCGTTGATGGAGTCATCCGTACTAACTCTCCCACCTTCCGCTTTAGAAACCAATCGAGAACAGGTTCTCCCATTCAGACATCAGCCGGTCAAGAATACATTTTTAACGCCCAGCAAGGCGACACCATAAATATCTCCGTCGATGTTGCAGAAGGCAACCTTGCGCCAGTATTAGTTTTAATTTCATCACAAAACGAACGACAAGTTGCCTACGACGATACGGGTAATTCACTGCGGTATCGAGTACCGGCTACTGGAGAATACAGGCTTCTAGTATTAGGTCAGAATAACACGCGGGGAAGATACACACTTTCCGTTTCAGGAATTTCCAATGATTCAGTTGCCCAAAATCCATCTTCTGGAAACACAGATCAAAGGCGACAACTTCTGGTAAAGGACTTTGGATTGCGAGTTTTGGATAACTGTCCTCCCGCAACGGGTTCTTTAGTCGTCGTATCCTTCCCCGAAGCTACTCAAACTTATCGGTATTGCGCTAATGCTAACCGCGTTTATCCAGCCGGAGAGTATACCTATGATGCTGTCAGTCGAGATCTAAAATCGGGAACGTCTTTAGCCCAAGGTTCATCTTCTCAAACCAACGATTCAAGACGACAAGTTTTACAAAATGACTTTGGATTGCGCGTGCTGGATAACTGTCCTCCCGCAACAGGTTCTTTGGTGGTCGTTTCCTTTCCTGAATCTACTCAAACTTACAGATACTGCGCCAATCCCAACCGCGTGTACCCAGCAGGAGAGTATAGCTATGATGCTGTGGGCGGCGATTTAAAACGGGGAACTTCTGTAGCCCAAGGGTCATCTTCTCAACTCAACGATCAAAGGCGACAAATGCTACAAAATGACTTTGGATTGAGGGTTTTGGATACTTGTCCAGCGGCTACAACTTCTTTAGTTGTAGTCTCTTTTAACGAATCAGGTCAAGTTTACAGGTATTGCGCCAATCCTAACCGCAATTACCAAGCAGGAGAATACAGCTATAACACCAGCACCCGCGACTTACAAGCTGCTACCCCTGGTAGAAACACTGAGCGATGCGCTGTATCATTTGGTGGAGTTTGCGTAGTTAAATAGCTAAGGGCTAGAACACCAACTCCCTAATTCCAGAAACCGGGTTTCTTTGACTGTGGTAGTAGCACGACATTAATAAAATTATTCTCCCGGCCAATAATCTTATTAATGCCGTGCTACTACGAAATATCGACTTTTATAAGCAAAGAAACCCAAAGGGTTAGTGGGTGTAGGGGAAATTATTAACTCAAAACTCAAAACTAATCCCTAGCTCTAGTTGGCATCAATAAAATTCGCGATCGCGTCTTTTACTAAAGGCCCTTCAGTGTCTCTCGTATAATAAGTGTGGCCATTCTCGATGAAGGATTCTGTAGCTATTAGCAGCGAATCGATCGAATCAGCATTATCTATGTCTTCAGGTATGTGTTTACCTGTAAATCTGTTCGTTCGTTCATTTTCGGGTACTAATTCGCGAGTGTCTCTCCAAGTCTCACCAGCCTTGGGCTTATATCGATCGTTAAGTTCAAATTGCAGGCGCAAATAACGCTTAGAATCCGATCCTCCCATCAGCTGTTCGCAAATTCGGCTGTCAATCTCAGATTTAGGCTCCATAAAAATATCAACTATCTTCTCTGCCCAATTGGCAAGTCTCCAGCGCCTTATTTCTTCGTATTTAATAGGATTGCCACTGCGACCCGTGCCAATAGAAAGGACAGAGATATCTTCAAATTTGAGATTCTCAAGGTTAAATTCCCTCTTTATTTCTGGAGAAACTTCTTGTAATTGACTGACCTTCATTACTAAACTAATCGCGGCGAGAGAGGGATTGTTTGCCGATACTCCCCCATCGATGTGCGGAAATTCCCAATCGTCTCCAAATTTATTGTTTGCTATCAATTTATGAGGCGGAAAGTAAGTCGGAGCGGCGGAGGAGGAGATACATATCTCCGACAAAGGTATATCGTCGAACCACCGAAGTCCAAGTTCGGGATGGCAATTTGTGAAAAACGTTGTATTGCGATAAAGTACGTCGTAGGCGAGAATCAATATTATTGGGCGTTTAACTTCGCCGATCGAAACCCGTCCCAATTCCCTTTCCAGAGCGTCCCGCAATCCCTCATTGGAATATTTCGGGCCTGATAGCATCTCAATCCCCTTTTGTACAATACTCAAAATTTCCAGCCTTTTATGGGGCGGAAAGATAGACTTTCCGTACTTTTGATACAAATTAATGAGTTTATCGCTGGTTTTTTCTAGGGCAACTCCTGCGGCTAAAATTGACCCCGTAGAAGTCCCTGCAACCATGTCAAAATATTCGTGTAAAGACTGGTTCTTGCGCTCCCGAAGCTGCCTTTCAACCTCTTTAAGTATTCGCGCCGAGATTACGCCACGAATACCGCCTCCATCGAAACTCAAAATCTTGAAGGGTCTGGGATTTTCCGTCATTTTCCTGAAATTATAAATTTAATGATTTAAACTATCACACTGATAAAGCTAAGTCTCATTTGCTTCATAAAATTTTATTTTTTTACCTAAGTAGGAGGAAGAAAGTAGATGGATTTTGGCAGGTAAAGTGCGATCGCTTGCCATTGCTTTAGGGAAAATAGGTAGAAATTGGGGATGTTTAGGGCGATCGCAAAATGGTAAGCTAGCAAATGCACTCAAAAACGGATTAGGAAAGAAGTTTGCATGGCTGAGTCAAGCCAGATACCATACCTATTGCGGGCAGCTCGCGGTGAAGTGTTAGACCGCCCACCCGTGTGGATGATGCGACAAGCTGGTCGCTACATGAAAGTTTATCGGGATTTACGAGATAAGTATCCCTCGTTCCGCGATCGCTCGGAAAAAGCAGAACTCGCAATTGAAATCTCTTTGCAACCCTTTCGGGCGTTTGAACCCGATGGGGTAATCTTGTTTTCGGATATCTTGACGCCCCTGCCTGGAATCGGCATCCCCTTTGACATTATCGAAAGCAAAGGGCCAGTAATCGCTCCGCCGATTCGCAGCCAAGAACAGGTGGACAAGCTGCATCCCTTGGAACCAGCGGAATCTCTGCCCTTTATCCGGGAAATATTGCAGACATTGCGGCGGGAAGTTGGCAACAAAGCAACCGTACTTGGTTTTGTCGGTGCGCCTTGGACGCTAGCAGCTTACGCAATTGAGGGCAAATCCTCTAAGGATTACGCCATTATCAAGAGTATGGCTTTCTCTGAGCCAGCCATGCTGCATCAATTCTTGGGTAAACTGGCAGATGCGATCGCCATTTACGTCCGCTACCAGATTGACTGCGGTGCCCAAGTCGTGCAAATGTTCGACTCATGGGCAGGACAGCTAAGTCCTGTGGACTACGAAGTTTTTGCCATGCCCTATCAACGGCGCGTAGTAGAACAAGTTAAGGCAACCCACCCAGATACGCCGCTGATCCTTTACATTAATGGCAGTGCCGGAATACTCGAACGGATGCCCCAATGCGGTGTGGATATTGTTAGTGTAGACTGGACAGTAGATATGGCGGATGCCAGGGCAAGGCTGGGCGCGAATGTTGGGGTGCAGGGCAATATGGACCCTTGTGCTTTGTACGGATCGAAGGATTTTATCCGCGATCGCATCCTCGACACAATTCGCAAAGCTGGCAAGCGGGGTCATATAATGAATCTGGGTCACGGCGTTCTGCCAAGTACACCAGAAGAAAATGTGGCATTTTTCTTTGAAACCGCTAAGCAGGCTGATAAGCTATTAGCTGTCCGCACCTGAATCCCGGCACAAAAATTGGGGAAGCAAAAAGGTAACAAAGTGAGAGGTGAGAGGTGATAGGAGATTCCCTTGCAGAAGAGCCCAACAGCCCACAAGCAAAGGAGAGTCCAGAATCAAACTCTCCTCAGCTTTCTGTAGAAGAATCAAACAGTCCCGAAACACAGGAGATTTTAGCATCAAACTCTCCTGTGTTTTCTAGTGAAGATCGAAACATCATAGCAGTACAGAAGATTTTAGAAGATTCTCCTGCGATCGCTCAAGCAGATCCAAATATCGCCATAGCAAAGGAAATTTTAGAATCAAATTCTCCTGCGATTCCTCAAGCAGATCCAAATATCGCCGCAGGACTGGAAACTTTGGAATTAAATTCTTTTCTCATTTCTGAAGAAGAACGGAATCAGCCACAAGCACAGCACACTTTAGAATTAAATTCACTTGTGGTTTCAGAAGAAAAGGTAAACCAGCCAGAAGCACAGGAAATTTTAGAAGATTCTCCTGTCATTTCTCAACAAGAGCCAAATATCGCCCCAGCACAGCACACTTTAGAATTAAACTCATCGATTCCTGAAGAAGAAGGAAACCAACCCGAAGCACAGGAGATTTTAGAGTCAAATTCACCAGTGCTTTTTGTGGAACAGCTAGACATTGTAGAAATAATTGTAGAAATAGAGGAGCTTTTAGAGTCAAACACAGACTCACCTTCTGAAGCCGAAGTCAACATCCCAGCAGCACAGAACACTTTAGAATCAAATTTACCGCCGGAGTCTTACCCGTCTGCCCCTCTGCTTACTCCTGACAGCTTACCTTCCCCCCGCACGCCGCAGCCGTTATCCCCTGCGAATCCCCCCAAGCGGATTTTTGTAACTGGTGCGAGTGGCTGCATAGGTCACTACATCGCAGAAAGGCTGATTCAGGATACAGAACACGAACTATACCTGCTGGTGAGAGACCCAGCCAAAGTTCGATTTGACTGCAATGCTCGTCCCGGTATCACCATCATACGAGGTGATATGCGAAACATTGCACGCTTTGGAAAGCTGCTGAAGACTATGGATTGTGCAGTGTTGGCAGCCACTTCTTGGGGAGGTCAGCAGGAAGTGCTGGATGTCAATATCTATAAAACTATGCAATTGCTGAATCTGCTCGACCAAGAACTCTGTCAGCAGGTGATTTACTTTTCCACTGCTAGCGTCCTAGATAGGAACAACAAAATTCTGAAGGAGGCATCCCAGCTGGGTACGGACTACATTCGTTCCAAGTCTGACTTTCTAACTCAAGTATCGCGCTTGCCAATATATAAGCGCATGACCATCCTATTTCCCACCTTAGTTTTGGGAGGCGATGGTCAGCACCCTTATTCCCATCTTTCATCTGGCTTACCGGGGGTGACGAAATGGATTAAACTGATTCGCTTTTTTAAAGCAGATGCTAGCTTCCACTTTATCCACGGCTTGGACATCGCCAAGGTAGTAGGATATCTGGTAGACCATCCCCCAAGCACCAAACAGCCCCAGCAGTTGGTCTTGGGAAATCCGGCGGTGACGCTGAATCAGGTGGTTGAGGAGGCTTGTGCTTATCTGAACCAACCAATTTTGTTTCGTGTGCCTCTCTATCCTTGGCTAGCCAATATCTTAATCCGTGTCTTTAACATCCAAATGGCGGCTTGGGATAGGTTCTGTGTGGAATACCGACATTTTACGTATCAAAATCCCGTTAATCCAGCGACTTTTGGTGAGCCAGTTTACTGCGCGACCTTCAGCGAGGTGCTGAAAAGTAGCGGTATTCCTCGCGGAGGCGAAACGGTTCAACTAGAGAATAATTACAGACTTGAGTTGGATGACCAAGAATCGCGATCGGAAAAGGAGACTTGAAACAATAACGCGCTAGGCTTGAGTCATTTAGACAATCTATCAATCCTACCTCGTGAGGAGCCATATTCAATGCGGGTTTTACTGCTTTATCCTCTGTTTCCGAAAACATTTTGGTCTTACGAAAAGATTTTAGAATTAGTCGATCGCAAAGTGTTGCTACCGCCTTTGGGTTTGGTGACGGTAGCGGCTATATTGCCGCAAGAATGGGAGTTTAAACTGGTCGATCGCAATATTCGACCTGTGACTGAGGCAGAGTGGGAATGGGCTGATGTGGTGATTATCTCTGCGATGATCGTCCAGAAAAAAGATTTTCTCGCTCAAATCCAGGAAGCGAACAGACGCGGTAAACGAGTCGCCGTGGGTGGCCCTTATCCGACGGCTTTACCTCATGAGGCAGAAGAAGCTGGCGCAGATTATCTGATTTTAGATGAAGGGGAAATCACTCTGCCGATGTTTGTGGAGGCGATTCAACGGGGCGATCGAAGTGGAAAATTCCACGCTAACGGTGAGAAACCATCTGTGACCGACACACCAACTCCCCGCTTCGAGTTGCTGGAATTGGACGCTTATGATTCGATGTCGGTACAATTTTCGCGGGGGTGTCCTTTCCAGTGCGAATTTTGCGACATTATTGTCCTATACGGTCGCAAACCCCGGACTAAGACACCAGCGCAACTCCTCGCTGAGTTGGATTATCTCTACAAACTGGGGTGGCGTCGCACTGTGTTTATGGTGGATGACAACTTCATTGGCAATAAGCGCAATGTCAAGTTATTCATGAAGGAGTTAAAAGTCTGGCAAGCGGAACATAAATATCCTTTTGTATTCAATACGGAAGCGTCGGTTGATCTTGCACAAGACCCAGAACTGATGCAGATGATGGTAGAGTGCAATTTTAATGCGGTGTTTCTGGGAATTGAAACGCCTGATGAAGAAAGCTTGCAACTGACTAAGAAATTCCAAAATAATCGAAATTCTCTTAGCGATGCTGTAGAGACGATCGCACGGGCTGGATTGCGGGTGATGTCTGGATTTATTATAGGCTTTGATGGGGAAAAAGCCGGAGCGGGCGATCGCATTGTCCGCTTTGTAGAGAAAACCGCTATTCCCACAGCTTTGTTCGGAATGTTGCAGGCTCTCCCAGATACAGCACTCTGGCATCGGCTAGAAAAAGAGGGACGCCTGCTTCGCAAGGATGGTAACATCAACCAAGCTACTTTGATGAACTTTATCCCGACCCGACCTTTAGAAGAAATGGCGAGGGAATACATCCAGGCATTCTGGGATTTGTACGATCCCGAACGCTATTTGGATCGCACGTATCGGCATTTCTTGATGCTGGGTGCCCCCGTATGCAAGGTTCCTTTCAAAATGCCAAGCTGGTTGGATTTGCGAGCGCTGTCGATTGTCTGCTGGCGTCAGGGCGTGAAACGCAATACTCGCTGGAAGTTCTGGCATCACCTGTTTAGTATTATCAAGCGCAATCCCGGCGTTTGGGAACATTACCTGACTGTGTGCGCTCACAACGAGCATTTTATGGAGTATCGCCAAATTGTGCGCGACCAGATTGAAGCTCAATTGGCTGAATATCTGGCAGAAGAAGAGACAAGATTGCGATCGCAACCTGCCACTGTAGGGGCTAGGGGCTAGGGGCTAGGGGAATTTTAGATTTTAGATTTAAAGAATTGAATTTCAATTTTGTTATCTGAAATCTAAAATCTTCCCTCTTCCCTAGTCCCTAGTCCCTAGTCCCTAGCCCCTAGCCCCTAGCCCCTAAATTAGCTTGACGGCTCTTAAAGTCAGGAAAAGACCGATCGCAACAGCGTAGGCACCACCCAAAAGCACGACGTAAGATAATGCTCCAGACATTTTTGTTCCTCTACTTGGTCAGGGTTTGACAATGCAATCCGTTATTCATGTTAATTTACCGCAGAATTCTTACGAAATTGCGATCGCCACTGGTAGCCTAGACAAACTTGGTGCTTGGATGAGTGGAGAGGAAAGCAAGCCGCTGAATCTGGGCAAGAAAGTCATGGTTGTCTCCAATCCCGCTATTTTTAAGCGTTATGGTGAAAGGGCGATCGCATCCCTCACTAGCGCTGGGTTTGAAGTCGCCACTTGCATCCTCCCCCCAGGCGAACGCTACAAAACCCTCACCTCCCTCCAAAAGATTTTCGACGCTGCCCTACAAAAGCGCCTGGAACGCTCATCAACAATGGTGGCGCTAGGTGGCGGCGTAATTGGCGATATGACGGGCTTTGCGGCTGCTAGCTGGCTGCGAGGCATTAACTTTGTGCAAGTGCCAACCAGCCTGCTAGCAATGGTTGATGCCTCTATTGGAGGCAAAACAGGCGTCAATCATCCCAAAGGCAAAAACCTGATTGGCGCATTCCATCAACCGCGACTGGTTTTAATTGACCCACAAGTGCTGAAAACCCTGCCGCCGCGAGAGTTTCGCGCTGGTATGGCAGAAGTGATTAAGTACGGCGTCATTTGGGATGCCGATTTGTTTAGCAAACTGGAAGGATGTACCCGCCTCGACCAACTTCGCTACCTGGATGAGGGAATGTTGCAAATTATCCTCAAACATTCTTGCCAAGCCAAGGCAATTGTGGTAGGAAAAGATGAAAAAGAAGCTGGTCTAAGGGCGCTGCTGAATTACGGTCACACGATCGGTCATGCGGTGGAAAGTTTAACTGGCTACAAGTCAGTTAATCACGGTGAAGCCGTCGCTATTGGTATGGTAGCAGCAGGTCAGTTGGCTGTTGATATTAGCTTATGGAATAAAGCAGCAGCGGAACGTCAAAATGAGCTTATTAAAAAAGCTGGATTACCGACAAAGTTACCTGTCGGTTTGGATGTTGAAGAGATTATAGATTCACTGCAAACTGATAAAAAAGTCCAGTCCGGTAAGGTGCGATTTGTTCTGCCTACTCAAATTGGTGCTGCGACTGTCACGGATCGAGTGCCGCCAGATGTGTTGCGGCAGGTACTTTGGCAGATGCAGTAGATATTGTGGGGCTGTTAGGGGCATCCTAAACTATCTCGCGTCGAGACGCCGGTAATTGGGTTGACACCATCTGCACGCTGGCACATCTGTCTCACCTGAGCGCGATCGATCAGCGCATCCGTAAAATCAGCCCCAGTGACGATCGCACCGTTGAATCTTGTGCTAATCATCAGCGCTTCTCGGAAAATGGCATTAGTCAAGTTGGCATCATCGAATATCACTTGATCTGCTAATGCACCCGTAAGGTTAACACCTGCTAAATTCGCCTCGAATAAAATTGCTTGTGTCAAAATAGAATTGGTTAGGTCTGACCCCTGTAAGTTAGCCCCCCGCATTTGGGCAGCAGCAAAAACTGTACCCTTTAAGTCAGTGTTGGAAAAATCGCGATATTCTAGATTCGTTTTGGTGTAATTAACTGTATTTGCCTGTGCAAAAGCGACAGGTGTTGCACCCAGCATTATCCACAAAAATGCCAGACTCAACATTATAATTAGAGCTAATAAACGCTGCCAAATTGTTTTTACGGTAATGGGAAACTGTGAAAGCATAGTAAGGTGGGAATAAATCGAGAACTATATATTAATGTTCGCACAGCATCGGGCTAAGATATATATTAAGTAGATGGGCGTAAATAAACTGAACAGCCAGAAACCGGGTTTCTCTAGCCCGCAGTTTTACGTTTAATTATGCCCACCTACTTAACTGTTTAAGTATAGGCGACTGTGAGGTGAGATAATGCAAGCGATCGCTCAAACACCAGTCCCACAACTGTCGATTAGCTGGCCCCTATTGCCAGATGACTTCATACTACCCGACGACCCTGTGGACGATGAAGACCACCCACTTTTGGCAGCTGCACTGCGTCAGCCTTTAATCGCATTTCCCGAACTGTGCGAAGACGCGCTGATTGTTTCTAATTTTGCTTTGTGTGCTGCTATCGACGATCGAATTATTTGCAAAGCACCCGATTGGATGTATCTGCGACCCGTGCAACCTTGGCAATCAACCCAACCTCGTCGCAGTTACACGCCACATACACAAGGAATTATTCCTCAAGTGGTAATGGAGTTTCTATCTGCTACCTATGGGGAAGAATATTCGGTCGAGTCTAGTGAGGGTGTGGGGAAGTGGTTCTTTTATGAGCGAGTAATTCAAGTTCCCCGTTATGTTATTTTCCGACCAAATACGGGGCGTGTTGAGGTTTATAGTTTAGAGTCGGAGCGTTATCAACGTCAAACGCCAGATGAGTCTGGGCGTTATTGGATTCCCGGATTAGACTTATTTCTGGGAGTCTGGGAGGGAACCCACGAAGGCAGAACAGGCTACTGGTTGCGATGGTGGGATGCACAAAGGAATCTTCTATTGTGGTCAGAAGAACGCGCCCAGGAGGAACGACAACGCGCCCAGTCGGCGGAAGCATTGCTAGAACAGGAACGATCGCGATCGCAATCCTTATTAGCTCGATTGAGAGAAATGGGAATCGAGCCAGAACAGTTGTGAAAAGTAGGTAGGCGCAAATAGATCATATCATGTCGGGTAGCATCGGTTACCTAAAAAAATAGTGTGATTATTCTTATCTGCGTTCATCTGCGTTCATCTGTCTACCCTACGGGAAGGCGAAGCGCCTACATCTGCGGTAAAAATTTAACCACCAATGACAACAGAAAATTTGACGATCTCATTCATTATTGGTACGTTGTTGCGCTTTAGCGCTAAAGCGCAACAACGTACCAAATACATAAATTTATTTCTCGTGACCAGGTTCAACCTGGTCACGAATTTTAAGAGGAGGAGCCTCTTTTTGCAGAAAAGTGCAAACTCTCAGTATAATTCAATTACCAGTCAAAGAATCAAGCCAATCTTCACCCACGCGAAGCGTCAAATCCGATTCTATATCACCAGTAGAAGCCGCCTCAACATTTCCCCAACCCAAAGCAGTTTTGAGTCTTTCGGCTGCTTTTAGATCCCCTTGTTGGACAATAATTTGAGTTCGACGTTCCTGTTCAGGCCAATCTTTTACCAAGTAGATATTGCGAAAGCCCAAACTTTTCAAATAGTCGGCAACGTGACGACTCATCTGAGGTTTACCGGAGGCATTTTGGATGGCAATGCGAATAGGTTTTTCCGAAGGTTTGGCACCTTTTGCAATATCCTTTGAAACGACGCCGAAATAGTCGTGCATGATGCGATCGCGCCCAGCTTTATCCATAACCCAGTAGCTAGCGCTGTATTCCTTTGGATTGCTGAAACGACCGGGCAACATCACCATTTTGATATCGGTTTTATCCAGCTTAAGGGCAAAATTTGCCAAGGCCAGCATTTCTTCCAAACTGATATTAGTGTCAACGTATCTTTGCACTACCCGCATCATTTGAGGCAAGCGGGGTAACATAGTTGGACTCGTCAGACGTGACTGCAAAGCCTTCAGCAAAAACTGCTGTCGCTGCACCCTACCTATATCGCCTTTATCATCGTGGCGGAACCGCGCAAACTGCTCAGCTTGTTCTCCATTTAGAGTTTGCCATCCCGGTTCCAAATCAATTTTTAGATGTTGAGTTTCGTCCGCATATTGCATTTTATAGGGAACAAATACTTCAACGCCGCCCACAAGATCTACCAATTCTCGAAAAGCATCAGCAGTGATGCGAAGGTAACGATCGACCGGCGCATCATTAAGCGTATTGCTGACAATTTTTGCGGCTAAAGCGGGGCCACCATCAGCATTGGCTTGGTTGATTTTTTTGATACTCAATTCGGGATTTTCTACGCGGGTATCCCGTGGAATCGAAAGCATTTTGACCGAATTGTCTTTGGGATCTATTCGTAATAGCAACATCGTATCGCTGCGACCGTTCATGCTGGCGGGTGAGTCTGAGGCTACATCGGGAACGCGATCGATCCCCATCACTAAAATATTGACAGGTCGTGACAGCCGATACACAAAAGCGTTGCGCCATAACTCGTGCAGCGACAAACTTCGATCCTGAAGCATTTGCTGGGATAGGGGTGCAAGCAGCGCCACAGTTGCCCCCAAGGTAGCAGAAACCGTCGTTGTGGCAACTAAAGCCAAACTCCAAAACAACCACCTGGGTATGGGAGGGTGCTTGAAGGTATGCAGCAAACGGCTTGTCAAGCCTTGTACCTGTCTAAAAACTTTCCCAGAATACTCTTGAGATTTTTGAGAAAAATTAGATGGTTGAGATTCTGACCCACTGTTAACCGATTCTACTCCGTCTAACACTCGTAACACTCCTACCACACCTGAAAATCCACAGCTTGAGTGTATCGTTCGTACACACAATTCAACGAGATTATAACTTGAGGTTTTATGCTGAAGCAGTATAAACCTTGTAGGATAGGGCGAAGTGGGATAAAAAGTGCGATAAATGAGTTCTTTGATACCTGTTATTCTGGCTGGTGGCAAAGGCGAACGCTTCTGGCCCCTCAGCCGCAAGCATCGGCCCAAGCAGTTTTTAAGTTTAGATGGAAGCGGCAAAAGCCTTCTGCAAGCCACATCTGACCGACTTTTGGCACTTGCAGGCGTCTGGGAGAAGTTGTGGGTTTGTACGTCCAGTCAGTTGGCTGATGGGGTGCGATCGCAATTACCTCTACTTCCAGCTGACAACCTGCTGGTAGAACCGGAGGGACGCGACACCGCGCCAGCAGTAGCTTGGACAACCCTGGAAATTGCCAGACGCTATGGCGAGAACGCTGTAGTGGGCTTTTTTCCGGCAGATCACTGGATTGCAGATGAGGCGGCTTTTCAAGAAACGATCGCCGCCGCCACTCAACTAGCCGCAGATAAAGATGCGATCGTAACTTTGGGGATTAAGCCTAGTTACCCCTCCACAGGTTATGGCTACATTGAACAAGGGGAACAAATCGGCACGTTTGGGGAGTTACCCGCCTACCGGGTGAATAGGTTTACGGAAAAACCCGATCGCAATACAGCAGAAGCGTTTCTAGCAACCGATCGTTTTAGTTGGAATAGCGGGATGTTCGTGTTTCGCGCTGGGGTTGTGCTAAAAGAACTCCGTACCCACGCACCGGAAATTATCAATCCCCTAGAAGAAAAAGGCGTAATTGCTTATTCCCAGTTGCCGAAAAAGAGTATCGATTACGCTTTGATGGAGAAAACGAACCTGGCGTATGTGTTACCGGCTGCTTTTGGCTGGGACGATTTGGGGGATTGGAATGCGATCGAACGTTTGCTGAAAGGGGATAAGCAGAATGTGGAATTGGCTACCCACGTGGGTTTGGACACCAAGGGGGCAATTCTCTACGCCGCCGATGAGTCGGAGGTGATTGTTACCATTGGGATGGAGGATGTCGTAATCGTGCGCGATCGCAACGTTACCCTAATTGTCAAAAAAGACCGCACCCAGGAAATTAAGCAAGTACTCAAAAAACTGCAAGACGATCCCAAATTCACCGACTTGTTGTAAAACTTAAAACTATTGGCAGATGCGCGATCGTGGCTTTTTTAGCTACAACATAACTGTGTCCGACCTTTTCGCTTGCTAGTATCCAGCAGCCAAAAATCTGTAGACCAAATAACACTTATCAATATTAGTTATTGGTCACTGGTAAATTATTAGCCTTCAGTGAACAATAACTGACAACTGACAACTGACAACTGACAACTGACAACTGACTATTACCAACTATGTTTTTAACTCAAAGCGTTTCTCGTCAGCGCGATATTATCGAAGTCTTCTTACGCAACGGCTGGGACTATATGCGACGGCTGCTGACTGGTGGCAAAGCCGATGAGCCTCAGTTACCGCCGCCAGCCGTTCTACGGAAAATATTAATAGAATTAGGCCCAGTTTATGTCAAATTGGGACAGTTGCTGAGTACTCGTCCCGACCTTTTGCCATCATCATATATTGAAGAATTATCGACTCTCCAAGATGATGTGCCGCCAGTTGCTTGGGTAGATATCGAAGTTGTGCTGCGGCAGGCATTGCGAAAGCCTTTAGAAGAAGTTTTTGCCTCTATCAATCCTAGACCAGTTGCGGCTGGTTCGATCGCACAAACTCATAAAGCGACGCTAGCAGATGGACGGGAAGTAGCATTAAAAGTTCAACGTCCTGGAATTGATATTATTGTTGACCAAGATATCAGTTTAATCCGGGGTGTAGCGGATTTAGCCGCTCGCACCGACTTCGGTCAAACCTACGATTTCAAAGGCTTAGCCGAAGAATTTACTAATGCGTTGCGGGATGAGTTGGATTTTACCAAAGAAGCCAGCTACACAGATCTACTGCGGCGGAATATGTCTACCAGTCGGTGGTTTGACCCCAAGCAATTGGTGATACCAGAAGTCTTTTGGGATGTTACCACGGAAAAGTTACTGGTTTTAGAGTGGCTGGATGGAGTGCCGCTTTTGTCAGCAACTTTCCCGATCGAAAATAATGGTAAAGGCGGTGTTTCTACGGCTCTAAACCGACGCCAGGTAACAACACTTTTATTCCGCGCTTTCATTCAGCAAATTTTTATTAATGGATTTTTTCACGCAGACCCGCATCCCGGCAATATATTTTATCTAAAAGATGGCCGAGTTGCTTTGCTTGACTGCGGTTTAGTGGGGCGTTTAGACCCGCGCACTCAGCGAATTTTGACGGAAATGATGTTAGCAATTGTCGATATTAATGCTCAACGTTGCAGTCAGTTAACTTTGCAACTATCCGAGTCTAATCAGCTTGGCAATGTGGCTAAGTTGGAAAATGATTATGACCGGATGCTAAGAAAGTATTATAACCGGAGTTTGTCGGAAATTAACTTCAGTCAGGTATTTTATGAAGTGCTGCAAATTGCCCGCGACAATAAAATTAAATTGCCCAGCAATATGGGTTTATATGCGAAGACGATTGCAAATTTGGAGGGCGCTGGACGTACATTCGACCCAGGGATTAACCTGTTAGACGAAGTTAAGCCGTTGCTGACAGATTTATTCCAGCGTCAGTTGTTCGGAGATAACCCGCTGCAAACTTTGTTAAGAACTGCTTTGGATATCAAGAGTTTATCGTTGGAATCTCCCCGTCAGGTTGAGTTGTTGTTAGAAAGGGTAACATCGGAAACTTTAAAATGGAATATAACGCTCAAAGATTTGGATTTGATGCGCCGCAGTTTGGATGATTCGGCTAATCGATTATCGTTTAGTATTTTGGTTGGTTCGCTGATTATGGGTGCGGCGATTATCACTGCTAACGCGCAGACGAATGAGTTATCTATTTTGAGTATTGCTTTGTTTGCTACTGCTAGTTTTTTGGGGTTGTGGTTGATTATTAGTATTTTGCGATCGGGGAGGTTGCGATCGTAAGAGGTATTAAGGAAATCAAGATACATAAACTTATGTTGCGGAAATATAGCTTGCGTGAGGAATAGCGATGCTTGACTTATGAGAAACCGGGTTTCTAGACTCAATAAACTCGGTTTATTGAGTCTGATTTAAAAAGGTGTAAAATGTGAGTTAAGAGATTCAAAAGATTTTAGAGGGTTAATTTATGTTAGGTCTGGATCGAATTACTTTTAATCCTCGAATTATGGCGGGTCAAGCTTGTATTCGAGGAATGCGTGTTCCTGTTTCATTGATTCTCAATTTGGTAGCTAATGGTAAAACTGTAGCCGAAATTATCGAAGATTATCCATATTTAGAACCGGAAGATGTTCAGCAATCATTAATGTATGCTGCATGGTTGACGCGGGAGCAAGTTTATCCAATAAGCTATGAAAAAGTATGATGAAATTCTTAGCAGATATGGGAATTTCTCCCCGTACTGTGAATTGGCTAAAAAATCGTGGCTATGATGCTGTACATTTAGTGGAGGAAGGTTTAGAAACGTTACCTGATGATGAAATTTTAGTCAAAGCTCGTAATGAAGGGCGTATTCTTTTAACTGTGGATTTGGATTTTGGTTATTTGTTGGCGATAAGCGGGTCACAATTACCAAGCGTGATTCTGTTTCGTTTGGGGAATGAAAGGTATGAAATCATTCACGAACGGTTAGCTGAAGTGTTGAGTTTATGTGAGAGAGATTTTGCAACAGGTGTAATTGTTTCTGTCACTGATGAAACTTACCGAGTTCGGCGATTGCCAATATGAGTTAACTGGCTAAAATATTGCGATCGCACTTTTGAAATACAGGAGTCCGATCGAATTGTATTCACCTTTATAACTAATCTATATACTGGAATGGGAAAAGCGCGATCGCACTTATCCAAAATTTTCTTTCAATCTTCTAAGGTATCTTATCTAATATGATATTACAGCTGTGTAATTAAACTGCCAAAAAACACAATGCGATCGCTTGTTAAAACTCCAGGTAGTACGGAAACGAAACTCAAGTGGTATGCTTATTTATTTCTGCTTGAAGAATTCATTGCGGAAGCAGATGCGATGATCGACGGGCCATCAGCTTTTGGTAATCCAGTTTTACGATTGTCCGAGGGTGATTGGGAAATGGTAATAGATACGATGTTAAACCCGCCTGAACCTTCAGAGAGTTTAATTGCCTTAGTTAAAGAATGTCGTGCTTTCCAAAAGTGAGCCATTGTGAGTTGGATTATCTCTCCATTAGATACTATAGGACGTACTGCTAGTAGTCTTAGAAAAGACCCTTTTAACTCTGGAAACGCAGAACTAGATCGTTATTTAAAACAATATGCGCTGAAAACCGATCTTAACGGAATTAGCAAAACTTTTGTCGCTTTTCCAATTCAAGAAAGTCAGATAATAGCTTGCTATTATTTTGAACCCCAGGCGGGCTTTCAACACTTCCCCTTATCTACGTGCGGCGAATTGACGAGGCTCGGCGATTCTATCGCTTTTACACTCCCAACGGAAGAGAAGAAGTCCTTTATCCTTTACAACCTGATTACCCAAAAAGGACTAACTGAACTGGAAGCATTTTTACATAAATTATTTTGAGAAGCGATCGGGCCGAAACTACTTTTGTGTTTTGATAGGCAGTGCGATCGCCAACTCCGTTCCCTCCCCCAGTTCCGAAATAACCTCGATTTTACCCCTGTGCTTTTCAATAATTTGATAAGAAATAGATAGTCCTAAACCAGTGCCTTTACCCATCGGCTTTGTCGTGAAAAATGGATCGAATAGCTTGTTTTTAATCTCTGGCGGAATTCCAGGGCCATTATCCGAAATTCCCACGCGAACATAGTTATAATCCACCATTTCCGTCTGAATTATAATCTGAGGTTTGGTCATTTGTCCAGCCTCCTTTACCAATGACTTTTGACCAATGACCAATGACTCTTCCAACGCATCGATCGCATTAGCGATAATATTCATAAATACCTGGTTTAGCTGAGCTGGGTAACACTCAACCAGAGGCAAATCTCCATACTTTCTAATCACCTCAATGTCTCGCTTTAAACGATTATTCAGAATCAACAGCGTATTTTCAATCCCTTCATGAATATCCACTGGTTTCATATCAGCTTCATCAAGGCGCGAAAAATTACGCAAAGATAGAACAATTTGCCGTATCCGTTCTGTCCCCATCTTCATAGAAGACAGTATTTTGGATAAATCCTCTATAATAAATTCCAGATCGATCGCTTCAATTTTGTCTTGAATAGCCGAAGTTGGATTGGGGTAATTTTGCTGATAGAGATTGACTAAATCAAGCAGATCTTTAGTATAACTTTTAGTGTATTCAATATTACCGTAGATGAAGTTTACCGGATTGTTAATTTCATGGGCAATACCAGCAACTAACTGTCCCAAACTAGACATTTTTTCACTTTGAATCAGTTGAGATTGAGTTTGTTTGAGTTCTTCGAGTGTTTGCTGTAGTTCCTGGGTACGCTCCTCTACTCGCTGCTCCAATGTCTGACGAGCTTGTTCCAGTTCGTGAGTGTATTCTCCTACCCATTTCACCAGCTGATTGAGAGAGGTAGCTAAAGACCCCACTTCATCTTCAGTTGTGACTGGAGCTATTAGTTGAAAATTTGATTGCTGGGTGACTCGCAGAGCTACTTGATTCACCCATTCTATAGGACGAGCGATCTGACGACTGGTATAAAACCCCAGCGCTGTGGCGACTGCTACTGACAGCAACATACTCCCAACAATAATTTGCAATCTCAGTAACTCTACTTGCTCAAGTTTGTTATTTGCTTGTATCTGTTGAGTCTTAGCTGCCTCTTTGATCCGGCTTAAGCTCTCCGAGAGGCGATCGAACTTAACGCTTACATCGGTGGCTGATTTCCCTCTGAGAAAAGTCAACAATTTCTGCTGTGCTGCCTCGATTTCTTGCGGTTTCAAGTTTGGTGGATCGATTTGCTGCCAGAGTAACTTCACTAGCTGTGTGTATGATTCTGTATTTGTTTCGTACCCCTTCAATAAATCCTTTAAATCTGTGGCGTCTATTACTAAGTTACGCTGGTTATTGTCTATAAAAAAATCAAATTCAGATATGGTTGTTTTAACCCGATTAACATCTCCAAAAAACTTGGCAGTTTCGTAGTCAAACCAGATTGATTCTCCCAGTACCGTAACTAGCCGTTGGGGATGCGATCGCACTTCGCCTACAGCCTCTTTTAACTCACCGAGAAGATGTTGCTGGCGATCGGCAATGATTAGCTGCTCATAAGCCTGTTTTCTGTAGTAATCTCCAATAGCCAGTCCCACAGTTGTCCCTAGAACCGCTATCCCGATAGCTAAAGAATAGCCGTACCCAATCTTCTTAGCAACACTCAAGCGTGGGATAATGCGTTTGATCCAGCTTGAGTTAAATTTTGAGGTATTTCTTTGCTTATCTGAATTAGACTTATCCAGGACAAGGCGGCTTTCTAAACTTTCTGGGTAAAGTCTAGATTTATGAAATTGCATATAAAAACCTTCCCATTGTTAAGCTTGCTACGCCCGAACTTTTCATCATCTGACCTTTTAAAAACAGAACTGTTCCTTAAAGCTTATCACCTTTTATTTCAGTAAAATTTTATACTTAAATTTCGGCACACACTAATTTTTTAGGTTTTTTTTAATGCCGCTCTAAGTACTGGTTTAACAATACTTTAATTTTAGTTTAAAAATTGATTAAGAGCAATTTAACAGTAAATAAAAATAAGCTACTGTAGGAATTAGCATTTTAGTCTCTACTGAATGAAACTGCCTTGTCCAATCGCTTTATAGACCTCCCGCACCATATTGTAATCGGAATCATTTGCGGGAACTAGCTTAGATCCTTTGTACTTTCCTTCCTCGACGGACAAAAGACTTTGAAGCAATTTGTCCTGATTTTTAACCATCAGCGAGCTAATCTCTTGAACCAAAGCAGAATCAAGTTTGCTGCTGGCAACAAAGAGATCGTCAGGGAGGAGTGGCCCTTTTGCTATTACGGGAAACGCACTTTCAGATAAGCCTTCATCTTGGAGAAATTTCTCGTACTTGACAGCAGATCCTCCCCAAGCATCAACTTCACCTTTTTTTAACGCTGATAGTCCGTCACTTCCCAACGTGAGGATTTTTAGATCCGATTTAGGATCTAATCCAGCATCAATTAAAAGTTTGGTAGGGCCAAGATAACCACTTGTTGAGCCTACTTTCCACATTGCCAATTTTTTACCTTTTAACTCTGCTACCGACGCGATTTTGCTGTTTCCAGAAACACAGATAACGGTGCGGTAGTTTGGTCGCGTAATGCCAATAATAGGAACAGCATTTGTCCTGGCACGCATGACCACGTATTCCGATGGGCCTGTGAGAACTAAGTCCAACCGATCTAACTGCAAAGCTGCTGCTGCTGCTGTGTAACTTTCGACGGGGACAAACTCAATTTTCTTCTCCAATATCTCCTCTAGTGCAGTCCGCAAAGCCCCATAATCCCCCTGTAATTCTTCCAGTTTTTGAACATCTGTTACTGTAAATCGTAGCTTTTCAGGCAAAGTTTTTGTAACTGAATTGGAAGAGTTACCATTGGGATTGCTAGTTGCTGCTGTACAACCTGCTATTAATAATAGGGAATTCCCTATAAAATGACGCCGTTTCATATTATTTTACTGAGCGTTATAAAGTTAATACAAAAATTTTATAGTATTTTTATTAAGGTAAAGTTAAGAACAGTTTACAGGAAATTTAAACTTAGTGAGCAGATAAAGAATTGGTTTCTGTATATTCAACTATACAAAAACAATGCTACCAAGCTTGATGCTTGCATTCATAACTAACGTTGCTGCTGAATCGGAATTTGAATGACAAACTCTGCACCCTGCCCTGGCGCAGAAATACACGCCAATTGACCGTTATGCTTATCTATAATCTGGTAGCTAATGGACATTCCCAAACCCGTACCCGAACCTACTGGTTTAGTTGTAAAAAATGGATCGAAAATCCGTTGCCGTACTTCTTCTGTCATACCAAGGCCATTATCGGCAATCCGAACGATCGCTCGATCGCTCTCATTAATTTCTGTAGAAATGCGAATCTCCGGATTTTGGATTTTGGATTTTAGATTTTGGATTAGAGATTTCTCTTCTGCCCCGCTGCCCCGCTGCCCCGCTGCCTCTTCCAAAGCATCGTTCGCGAAGCGTGACTCCAAAGAGTCAATCGCATTATTCAAGATATTCATAAACACCTGATTTAGCTGTCCGGCGTAGCACTCCACTAGCGGCAGGTTGCCGTATTCTTTGATGACTTGAATCTCTGGACGATTCGTTTTTGCTTTGAGACGACTTTTCAAAATCAGCAGAGTGCTATCAAGACCTTCGTGAATGTCCACCTTTTTCGTCTCTGCTTCATCGAGTCGCGAGAAGTTTCGCAAGGATAAAACAATTTCACGGATGCGATCGGCCCCTATCTTCATCGAATCAAGGATTTTTTGCAAGTCTTCCTTGATGAAATCCAAGTCAATTGCTTCAGCTTCTTCTTGAATTTCTTTGACGGGATTCGGATAGTTTTCTTGGTAGAGATAAAGCAGCTTCAGCAAGTCTTCGGCATACTCTTTGGCAGGGGTAATATTGCCATAGATAAAGTTAACAGGATTGTTAATTTCGTGAGCGACACCAGCAACCAGTTGACCCAGACTGGACATTTTTTCGCTTTGTACGAGATGGGCTTGAGTTTGTTGAAGTTCGCGCAGAGTTTGTTCTAGCTTGGTGGCTTGATCTTGGGCTTTCACAACAGCAATGCGAGTTTGTTTGTATAGTTCGGCTTGATCGATCGCGATCGCCAATTGATCTCCAACTGCTTGTAGCAGTTCCACTTCAGCATCGCGCCAAGGTCGAGAACCGCTAGAGTGACTGCAACTAACTATACCAATTTCGCCGGATTTGGTATGTATTGGCAGTGCCAATAAAGCAGTGTAGCTTAAGCTAAAAAATAATCTTCGCTCTACTGGATCGGTCAAAGTTCTAGCATTGTCCACACGAGTTATTTCCTTATTAAAAACCTTAATTGCCAATAACCCAAGCGCTGTCACAGGAACCGAGTGACCTAACAAGCTGGGGAATGCTAAATTCCTAGCTTCCTGAACAAATTCCCAGCTACCGGAAGGATGAATCAATTTTTCTTCTTCGCTTTTTCCTTCTTCCGGTCGATACCAAATGAACACGCAGCGATCGATCTGCAACATATTCCGAATCTCTTGCACAGCTGTTTCCAGAATAGTGTTGATGTCCAAAGAACTGCGAATCTGACTGGCAAGTCGGTTGAGCAGTGCTTCTCTAGTCGCCAGTTCTCGGTATTTCGCTTCACTTTGCCGTAATTCCGACTCAGCACGCTTTTGTTCGGTAATATCTTTTGTAATCGTAGCTATAGCTATCGGCTGACTTGTTTTAGAGTCTTTGATACTGAAAACATTGGAATAAATTGGTATGCTGTTGCCCGTCTTAAAGTGCCTAAAGCGGAACTCTCCTTGCCAGCGCCCCTCTGCCATCACAACTGGTAGAATTTCATCTCTAAACTCTGCTAAATCTTCTGGCATAAAATAATCAAATAGCATAATTTGCTTGAGTTCTTCCATCCCCTCAATCCCTACCAGATTTTGACCTGACTCGTTGAGAAAGATAGGATGCCCATCAAGTGTGGCCATGCCAATAAAGTCAGAGCAACTTTCTATAACGGCTATTAATTTTTGTTCTTCTTCTTCGGCTTGTTTGCGATCGGTGATATCGAAGCGAATCGCCAAGTATTGCCAAGGTTTTCCTCCCTCACCTAACAAGGGCACAATCGTGTTATCACCCCAGTAAAAACTACCATCTTTGGCTTTGTTTCTAATCTCTCCTCTCCAAATTTCCCCGTTTTTAATAGTTGTCCACAGGTATTGGAAAAATTCTTTAGAATGATAGCTCGAATTGATAATTCGATGGTCTTGTCCAACTATTTCTTCCCTGGAATATTTAGATAGTTCGCAGAATTTATCGTTGACGTAGGTGATTTTTCCTTGGCGGTTAGTGATAGCGACAATAGCGGCTTGATCCAAAGCAAATTTGAGGTCGGATGAGTCCTTGAGAGATTTTTTGAGTTCCTCCTCCGCTTGTTTGCGTTCGCTGATGTCTTGAATTCCTGCAATTTCATATTTCGGCTCTCCAGCTAGAGAACGTACAACCGACACAGTGAGATTTACCCAAACAATCCTGCCTAACGGAGTCAGGTAACGTTTCTCCATTGAGTAAGTTGGAATTTCACCCGTGATTAGCGATCGAAACTGTGTCAAGTCAAGCATCACATCATCTGGATGGGTAATATCCTCAAATGAGAGCTTAAGCAATTCCGCTTCGGTGTAACCAACAATGTCGCAAAACCTTTGATTCACTTTGATAAACTGACCGTTTAGTCCCCAATGGCAGATGCCGATCGCAGCCTGCTCAAATGTGATGCGGAATTGCTCCTCGCTTTCCCGCAATGTTTCCTCAACTCGTTTGCGATCGCCGATCTCAGCTTCCAATTGTGCGGGACTCGGTAACGCCAGTGCCTTGGGAATTATTGACACCAGTTGTATCGATGTATACCCGGATAGTATAGCGGTAAAAGCTTTCAGAAAACCGGATAGCCAGTAGTCGGGGTGCCAAAGCGTCCACACTTCCATAATGTGGGTTGTGCCGCAAGAAATTATGAAAGCGCTAAATAACAAGAATATGCCTGGATAGGGAAAATCCCGTCGCTTTTGGACAAAGTAGAAAAGCACGATCGGGATGGAGTAATATGCTAGCGCGATCGCACTATCCGACGCGATGTGCAGCCACACCAATCCTGGCTTCCAAAGGTAGCAATGGCCATGTGGTATAAATGGCCCTTGAGCAAAAAAGCTTTGTAAAAATTCCAGCATCGATTCACCTATGTATTCTTACTTAGTACGAGTCTCTGTAAGGTTTATAATAAGATGTAATACTACTTAAAAAATGCTGAGTAATTTTATACTTAAAAAAATTTAAAGCGAAAGTGTTATTAAGTTATATTAATTACTTTAACTTTATATTACATTAGTTACAATCCGGTAAAATTACAACTGTATTTATGCTGAAACTAAAAGTATTAATTTTAATAATAAAGCGGTTATAATTACATACTTATTTCATGACAATACCTTCGCCATTTCTTTGTAGGTTTAGCCCTTGTGAAGCGAAACCCAACGCATTTGTTTGGTTTCGTACCTCAACCCAACCTACAAAGCTAATGACTAATGACCAATGACTACTGACTAATGACTTCGCTTATTTTGTAACCGCGTGGAGTAATCATCCATTCGGCGTGGGTGCGAGTATTGGAATTACCAATTATAACAGTTGTCAGCATATCGATGCACTCTTCCAGCATTTTATCCAGTTTAGTGAGAGTTATCTGCTCATCTTGGCGATAGGCATCTCTGACAAGTGCAACTGGTGTATTAGGATCGCGGTATTGCAAGAAAATAGCTTGCGCGATCGCAATTTGTTCAGTTCTGGTTTTCGATTTGGGATTATACAACGCCGTCACAAAATCTGCCATCGCCGCCGCTCGTAGTCTAGGCTCAATTACTTCCCAAGGTGTGAGCAAATCGCTTAAACTAATTGCACAGAAGTCGTGCATCAAAGGCGCACCCACGCGAGATGCAGCAGATTGCAATGCAGTAATGCCAGGAAACACTTGCACCCCAGGAATTTTACCATCCCAACCTTGTGCTTGCAGTTCTTCTAATACTAAACCAGCCATTCCGTAGATGCCGCAATCTCCAGACGAGACAACCGCAACAGTTAATCCCCAATTCGCAAGTTCGATCGCACGTTTTGCTCTTTGCACTTCCTGAGTAATCGGTAAAGCTTCGACAATTTGACCGAGACGCAACAGAGGGGAAATCAAATCGATATAGAGAGAATAACCAATCACAACATCTGCTTGGTTAACCGCAGTTTGAGCCGCTGGCGTCATCTGGTTTAATTGTCCTGGCCCTGTCCCAATTAGGAATAATTTACCGCTGCGATCGGTATATTCTTTTTCCGCTACGGCAATAGCTATTGTTACTGCACCCATGCGATTTTGGATTTTAGATTTGGGATTTTGGATTGGTTTTCCTTCAGAATCAAAGCAGAAAATATGTTTGGAAATTAAAAGATTATCATTTTCTGCCGCACATAAAGCAGCAGCTTCGGCTACGCTGGGAGTACCTACTTCGGCTTCTACCACTGCTGAAGGATTGGGAACGGTAACGGAACGCAGTACTTCGGGTGGAAAAGTGCGTAAAGGCCATTTTTTTTCTTGACAAATTTCCACTAATCCCACTTCATCGGCTTTGATATCGATGGTAGCAATACCTGCGATCGCACCCAAAGCCAAATGATTTACTCTAAAAACTTCCTCAATCGCAGTTGCCATTAATTTTTTCGATGTTCCTCTTTCGCATCCTATCCCCACCCACAACACTCTGGGATGCCATTGCACTTTTGGTAAATCCGATTCTGGTGCGAATTGTCGCTGCGTAAAACTAATCCAAATTCTAGCTTTTGGCGAGATAGATTCCTCTTTAGTTGTAGCGCTATATTCGGGAAATCCAAAATCAAATGGATGTCCTTTAGGAAGATGAGATTGCCATAAGGTAGAACCGACTTCCTGAATTACTTGTACTGGTTCGCCTTTGGAAATTGCAGCAGCTACTTTCGTCCAATCTCCATCACCTTTATGCCAACCAAAGGGAACGCCTAAAATATCTACAGCAGGTAATCCCAATCCGGCAGAAGCACCTGTGATGACTGGTGTGGCGTTGAGTTGGAGTGCGATCGCATTTGCCAGTTTATCAGCGCCGCCTTGGTGTCCGCTACATAAAGCGATCGCAAATTTACCCGCTTCATCAATAACTACCACAGCGGGATCGCGAGATTTATCCTCCAGCAGAGGTGCAATTAACCGCACAACTGCGCCAGTTGCCAAACAGAAAATAAAACCCCGGTTTTCCTGCCAAATATTACTCAGGTGTTCTTTTAGGGAACCAGTATAAACCCTTGTTGTGGGGTGGGCATCTTGCCCGCCTCCCAAAGATTCTGGCACCCAGAGGGTTGCGCCTATTGCCTGAGTGAGGGGCAAAAGGCGTTTAGCTGCGGTGGGGGTGGTTGCGATCGCAGCTAGCGGCTGATAATCTTCAAAAAGTAACTTACTCAAGGTACAACTACAACTTAGCGACTTGCATAGAGTAGCTTAACCTACCGATACCAAATCCGCTTTGATGTCTGGTTTTATAACCGCACAAGTATGGCGTTGTCAAGCAAGGAGTAGAATAATATCATGTCCTTACGCATCGGTCACCTAAAAAATGCTTGTTCTTATTCTTATCTGCGTTCATCTGCGTACCCTTCGGGAAGGCTAATGCCTCCGGCACGCTGAGCGAACGCCTACATCTGTCTTCATCTGCGGTAAAAATTTAACCAACGATGACAACAGACAATTTGACGATATCACTCATGTACTAACGATGCAACCGGACTTGATATGATATATTTTTTATTGCTATTGAGGCTAGGTGTAAAATTATGAGTGCTTTAACATTAAACCTAGACACCGTTCACCTGACAGACGAACAGTTCTACGAGATCTGTCAAAATAACCGCGAGTTTAAATTTGAACGCACTGCCAAAGGAGAATTAATTATAATGTCACCCGTGGGAGGAGAAAGCGGCAATCGAGAAGCCGACTTAATTATCGATTTGGGCATCTGGAATCGGCAAACGCGACTCGGTTTTACCTTCAGTTCCTCAACTATATTTAAGTTGCCCAATAGTGCCGATCGTTCTCCAGATGCCGCTTGGATTCGCAGGGAACGTTGGGAAGCACTCACTCCCGAACAAAGGCGCAAATTTCCCCCGATCGCACCCGATTTTATCATCGAATTAAGGTCAGCAACAGATGATTTGGAAATATTGCGTGACAAAATGCGGGAATATCTAGATGCAGGAGTGCAATTGGGATGGTTGATTAACCCCCAACAGCAGCAAGTGGAAATTTATCGCCAAGGACAAGATGTGGAAGTGCGAAATCTTCCCACAGAACTATCGGGTGAAAATGTATTGCCGGGATTTAGCTTGAATCTATCTCTTTATTAAAAGTATTCACCATTAGAAATGGGGTTGCTGGGTCTAGAGGAATTATCATGGTGTGCCGCCGAGAACATTTTTGTAGGGACACGGCGTAATTAAAATTTTGGATGAGAGACATGATTTTCTGATGCCGTGTCCCTACAGCATAATTGACTCGCAAGAAACCAAATTTATGTTTTTTGGCAATATATTTCTATCAGTTTTATCTCGCTTATCCAGCAACCTTTTGAAGGTGTTTTCCTCCCCCACTTTCCTCTAACCCATTCCCATCCAAACTCTTATCTCGCTGCTTAAACTAGCTAAGTAGGTCGGCAATAAAATTTCTGGATTTGGTACGTTGTTGCGCTTTAGCGCTAAAGCGCAACAACGTACCAATAATGATTTATTTGCGCCGACCTACTTAATTTAAAATGCCTGACATATCTGTCAGGCACTTTCATAACTTTCAGTATCTTCCTTAAAGATTTACTTTTCAGGAAAACTGCTGACTGTTTCAATCTTCATGCTGACCGCTGGCGACGAACTGTGAAGTATAGCTTGTTGCAACATCGGCGTGCGGCTAACGGAACTGTTAGCCAAAGTAAACAGCGGGTTAGACAGAATCCCCGCCAAAGATGTGGCAATTACCGACAGTACCAAACCGACTTGTAAAGGTCGCATTCCAGGCAAATTCCAGCGAATTTCGGGATAATTCTTGACAGCATCTGACATTTCTTGCGGTTCTTTGACTACCATCATCTTGACTACGCGGAGATAGTAGTAAATCGAAATCACACTGGTTAGCAGTCCCAGCAACACCAAGAGGTAGAGTCCAGCTTGCCAACCAGCCCAGAATAGATACAGTTTGCCAAAGAATCCAGCCAAGGGGGGAATTCCTCCCAAGGAAAGTAGACAAATGCTGAGTCCCAATGTGAGGAGTGGATCTTTTTGATACAAACCGGAGTATTCGCTAATTTGGTCGGTTCCCGTCCGCAGCGTGAACAGGATGACGCAGGTGAAGCCGCCCAGGTTCATAAATAGGTAAACCAGGAGGTAAAAAACCATACTGGCATATCCGGCTTCCGTACCAGCAATCAAACCAAGCATGACGAAACCAGCTTGGGCGATCGAAGAATAAGCTAGCAGCCGTTTCATGCTAGTTTGGGCGAGGGCGACTACGTTACCCAAAACCATGCTGAGAATGGCGAGGGCGGTAAATACAAAGTGCCACTGTTCGCTGACTAACGGGAAAGCTGTTACCATCAGGCGGATGGCTAGGGCGAATCCGGCGGCTTTGGAACCGACGGAAAGGAAGGCGACAACTGGGGTGGGAGAACCTTCGTAAACGTCAGGCGTCCACTGGTGGAAGGGTACGGCAGAGATTTTGAAGGCGATACCGGCGATCGCAAATACTAAAGCGATTACCAAACCCAGAGATTCACCCCGAAGGGCTATGCCAGTTGCGATCGCGCTTAACTGAGTTTCCCCACCCGATAATCCGTACAGCAACGATAAGCCATACAGAAAGATGGCCGAACTGCTAGCCCCAATCAGCAGGTATTTCAAGGCTGCTTCGTTCGATCGAGGATCGCGCTTGGTGTAACCTGTCAGCAGGTAAGAGGAGATACTGAGAGTTTCCAAACTCACAAAAATCGTCACCAGCTCATCTGCCCCAGATAGGAACATCGCGCCAAGGGCTGCGGTCATTAAAATGACGATAAATTCCCCCAAAGGGGTGCCAGACTTATCTATATAGCCGATGGACATCAAAATTGTCACGGCAGCAGACAGGGCAATGATAGCGCGAAACACGACGCTGAGGGCGTCACTGTTGAAGGCACCCAGAAACGAGATGGTGTTGTCGATATCCCATTGAAAGTATAGGGCGACGATGGCGGCGAAAAGACCTGCGATCGCTACATATGGCGTCCAGCGTGCAGAAGTCCGCCCCACAATCAAATCACCCACCAATACCACAATGAGGGTGATAATGACAATACTTTCCGGCAATATTGTGCCAACATTCAGCTGGGCTACAAGTTCAGCAAAGCTCATAGATTGTATAGGTATTGGAGATTAGGCATCGAAACTGGGACAGTTAATATTATTTAATATTATGGCGTTTCAGGCTGCTTGCATCATAATGTTCTAAATAGTTCTAAGTTCGCCAGTTATCCAGCTTCAAACCGTAACCCAATCCTTGAATCCGCTGATAATGCGTTACATTGCCTGTTACTAAAATTAAATCGTGTTGTAGAGCAGTACCAGCAATTATCGCATCAGCCAGACCAATTGGTTGTCCCGTTCGTTCCAAATCTCCGTAAATCCGTCCTGCCATTTCAGCAGTGTGAGTGTCTAGTGGCAACACTTCTGCATCGGACATATCAGCTAGAAACCGCTGAATTCGGTCTTCCCGTTGCAGCTTGCGCCAACCTTTAACAACTTCCGTAATTGTGATGACGGAAATCGTGTAGCGATCGTAAATGTCCAAATAAGCGTCAGACCTTGAGACTACCCGCTGGTCGATCCGCTTAAGGCTTTCAGAAAGAATGTCTGTATCAAGTAATGCTTTTTCCAAATCTCTGATTTAACGGGTGTGCTGCCCGATCCTTCATAACTTCTGCTAGCATCTCGTCTACCGATTCTGGGTCATCGGCGAACATACCCAGTATACGGTCTTTTGGAGGTTCTGCCTCAGCTAATTTTTCAATGGCATAAGCGATTAGTTCTGAAAAAGTGCGATCGCTCTGGTTTGCCATCCGTTTAGCAAGCCAGTACGTTGGTTCTTCCAATTCTATTTCAATTTTTATTTCTTTCACGCTTTCTCTCTTTTCTCCATTCCAGCTAAGCGCCATTTTAACATTTTCTACCTGTAGCGTGCTGTCCTACTCATGTTTGTACTGAAAATTCTTCTGGATCGATTCCCCAATTCACCCATCGGATCGCCTCTCTAGCTGAATTAATATCCGGCGGTACTCGCAAAATGTGAATAAAATCCGTACTAGGACAAGTCATATTTAACAGATAAATTGGCTCTACATCTACATCATTATCGACTTTTAATAGAGTATATTCTCGCCAATTATCTATTTCAGTTGTTTGCAACTCTTGGCAAATTCGAGTGTAGCCAATTGTCCTAAATAACATCCGCTTCAGAGTAGCGTTTTCCTCTTCTAAAATCCATTTCGATTCCCACTCTTGCAGCGGAACTGCCCCGTATTTTTCAGGTAAAAATACGCCATCATAAAAGTAGAAATCGCTGAAACTGTCTCCATTGGGTAACTCAAGCACAGGTTCGCAGAAAATGTGGAGATTGTTTTTTGGATCGACCGAGCATTTAATCGGCCCTTCCACCCGATCGCCTCCTTTAATTTTAGCGCTATATATTGTTTCATCAGCGGCTCTCATCAGCGCCCTTACATTTAATCCAGGTTCGGCAAAGCCAACTGCCATTCCCACAGATATTGTTATGCCGTATTTCTGCTTTTTTTTCTTTTCTAAATCCAGTAGCTTAGCTTCTTCCCTAATTTGTTGGCCTAGTTCCTGGATTTTTTCTAAAGATGTTTCTGGCAATAAGACTACAAACTTGCCACCGCCAGTGCGGATGACAATATTTTTTTCGCCGCTACTTTTTTGCAGCAATATTGCCAATTCTTGCAAAATTTTATCGCCTTCTAAATGACCGAACCGATCGTTGTATAATATCAACCTATCGATATCTATCATTAGAATCCCAAGCAATTGCTGGCTTTTTTCCCTCACACGCAACTTTTGTTCTAGTTCTACCAGATAACGTCGATTAAATACACCTGTGAGAGGATCGCGCATTAACATTTCCCTTCCTGTGTCTTCTCTTGAGTTTAAGTTTAAGCTGGGAGAATCGACAGGTTGAGTGGAAAGCGCTCTAGCTCTCCACTTTTCCCTATACTGGGGAATCATAGCTTGTTGTGCTGGCGTCAGCTTCTCAATCCTAATCGGCGACATACCGCCATCCCGCTGGCTCGTATTCCCGCTGAATTCGCACCATCCAATCGCCTTGGGGAATAGCGATCGGCTTATGCTCTTCGTGGGTTAACAGCGCTTCAGTGGAAAATACCCGCAGATAAAGGGTGCCATCGCGATCGTATAACTCAGCCTCTCCCTTGCTAATGCGGTGAGCGTGTCCCGTCACCTCACCTTCTGCTAAAGTCAAGTGCGGTAGCTTTTTCCCACCTCTCTCCGGCGCTGGCATTAAAATCACGTCGCCTTGGCGAATCGGTTGCATAGATTTTTCTCCCAATAAAACGAGAAAGTTTAGAGTGAGTTTGCCTTAATCTCTAAGCTGAAGGCACTTCTCTGATAGATACAATTTACACGCTAGCATCTCTAACCCTCCAAAAACACCCGGTTTATTACGGAATTAAAGAGAGCGTCGAGTGTCGGAAATCCCCATACTTAAACAATACTTTCGCCAAACCGAAAAACGGACGCGCTTTGTAGGTTGGGTTTCGCTCGCGCACGGGCCCAACCTACAAAGAAATGGCGAAGGTATTGTTAAAAGCAGGGAATTTAATATTGGCACCTCATGTCTCGACTGTGAACATTTTTGTAGGGACACGGCATAATAAAAATTTTGGACGATCGACATTATGTGATGATGCCGTGTCCTTTCTCAGCATAATTGACTCAAAACAACCCATTTTTCTGACTACTAAAGTTCTCGAAGGGCTCTTTCGGAGTTGTGATGCTTTTGTTCAAAAAATCACATTTTTATGCCTCCGCCCCTCCGCCCCTCTGCCCCTCTGCCCCTCCGCTCCTCTGCTCCTCCGCCCCTCCGCCCCTTCTTGAGTATTTATGCTCAAAATATAAAATTGCCCCCTAGCCAGAGAAGTCATATATAAGTTAAAGATGGGATATCACTCGAATAAGTTTGGCTTTGAGCTACCTGCTGGGATAGGATAAAAACCCTATATCCCACGCCCTCTTTCCCTTAACTCTTGACATTTTGAGGCAATTCTCTAAATTTGACTGTCTAGCCTAGCTGCTATTCCCTATTGTTCCCATGTCAATTCTCGTTATAGTCGAATCTCCAACAAAAGCACGTACTATCCGCAACTTCCTGCCCTCCAACTACCGCGTCGAGGCATCGATGGGCCACGTGCGCGACCTCCCCTCATCTGCCGAAGAAATTCCCGAAGCAGTCAAAGGGGAAAAATGGGCGCAACTGGGGGTGAATGTGGAGGCAGATTTTCAACCCCTGTATGTCGTCCCCCAAAATAAAAAGAAAATCGTCAAGGAGTTGCAACAGGCTCTCAAAGAAGCGGACGAACTGCTACTGGCAACAGACGAAGACCGTGAAGGTGAAAGCATCAGCTGGCATTTAAAAGAGCTGTTAAAGCCGAAAATTCCCACCAAGCGGATGGTGTTTCACGAAATCACCCAAGAGGCTATCCGCGAATCCCTCAAAAACTGCCGAGAAATCGACGAACAGGTGGTACACGCCCAAGAAACGCGGCGAATTTTAGACCGACTCGTAGGCTACACCCTCTCACCGCTGTTGTGGAAGAAGATTGCTTGGGGATTGTCAGCTGGACGGGTGCAGTCGGTCGCCGTGCGGCTGCTGGTGCAGAGAGAGCGCGATCGCCGCGCTTTCCGAATCGGCAGTTACTGGGATCTCAGAGCCGACCTGGAGCAGCAGAAAACCCCCTTTGAAGCGAAGTTAATCAGCCTGAGAGGAACAAAAATAGCTACGGGGAGCGATTTCGACGAATCAACCGGTCAAATCGCCGCTGGACGAAATGTTGTTCTGCTCAACGAAGCCGATGCTGTAGCTCTCAAAGAGCGACTCACCGGCAAAACTTGGACGGTGGCGAACTTGGACGAGCGTCCCGTTACTCGCAAACCGTCTCCACCCTTTACAACTTCGACGCTGCAACAAGAGTCGAACCGCAAACTGCGATTGTCTGCTCGCGACACGATGCGGATTGCCCAAAGTTTGTACGAGCAGGGCTATATTACCTACATGAGGACGGATTCGGTGCATTTGTCGTCTCAGGCGATCGCAGCTGCCCGCAGTTGCGTCGAGCAAATGTACGGCAAACAATACCTCAGCCCTCAACCCCGGCAATACACTACCAAAAGCAAAGGCGCACAAGAAGCCCACGAAGCCATTCGCCCAGCAGGTAACACCTTCCGCACACCCCAAGAAACCGGACTTAGCGGTAGAGAATTCGACCTTTACGACCTGATCTGGAAGCGCACTGTCGCCACCCAAATGGCGGACTCGCGCCAAACCCTGATCGCTGTCGATTTACAAGTCGAAGATGCTGGTTTCCGTTCCAGTGGCAAGCGGATCGACTTTCCCGGATACTTGCGTGCTTATGTTGAGGGTTCCGACGACCCAGACGCCGCTATTGAAGACCAGGAAGTGATTTTGCCACCCCTGAAGGTAGGCGAAGGGCCCAACTGCACCGAACTAGAAGCGATCGGTCACGAAACCCAGCCACCAGCTCGTTACACCGAAGCTTCCCTCGTCAAAACGTTGGAAAGCGAAGGCATTGGCCGTCCCAGTACCTACGCCAGCATCATCAGCACGATTATCGATCGCGGCTACGCCCAGATGAATGCCAACGCCCTCATTCCCACCTTCACCGCCTTCGCCGTCACCAGTCTCCTGGAAAAACACTTCCCCGACTTGGTAAACACCAGTTTTACCTCCAAGATGGAACAGACCCTGGATGACATTGCCACCGGCGAAGCAGATTGGCTCCCCTACCTGCGGAAATTCTACCTGGGAGAAACAGGTTTGGAGACGCAAGTCAAGGAACAGGAAAACCAAATTGACCCCACCGAAGCCCGCACCGTCGAACTGGAGAACCTGGCGGCCAAAGTCCGCATTGGGAAATATGGCCCATATATTGAGGCAGACAACGGCAACGGTATTGTCACCGCCTCTATCCCCAAGGATCTGACTCCAGCCGATCTAGTCCCAGAGCAAGTTGAGGTGCTACTGCGCCAGAAAACCGAGGGGCCAGATAAATTGGGCTTGCATCCAGAAACCGGGGAACCGATTTTTGTGCTGATTGGCACTTACGGCCCTTATGTTCAACTGGGCGAAGCTACTGAGGAGAACAAAAAACCCAAACGCGCTTCCCTGCTCAAAGGTGTCAACCTTGAGGATGTGACGCTGGACATGGCGGTGGGACTGCTGTCTCTACCCCGCAATCTGGGCTCTCACCCAGAAACTGGCAGCAAAATTCAGGCGGGACTGGGACGCTTTGGCCCTTACGTAGTCCACGATCGAGGCAAGGAAGGGAAAGACTTCCGTTCCTTAAAATCTAGCGATAATATCTTGACAATTTCTCTAGAACGTGCAGTTGAGCTACTTGCTGAGCCGAAAAAGGGACGTAACGGCCAAAACAGCAAGTCCAAGGAACCGTTACGAGAACTGGGCGCTCACCCTACTGATGGGGAGCCGGTGAATATCTACGATGGCCCCTACGGTCATTACATTAAGTACGGCAAAACTAATGTTTCTGTGCCGGAAGATCAACCTGTGGAAGAGGTGACTCTGGAAAAAGCGCTGGAACTTTTAGCGACTAAGGCATCTACCAAAAAATCGACGGCAAAGTCGAGTAAATCAACTGGTTCTTCTACTACCAAAAAGGCAACATCGACAACTAAAACCGCGACGAAAACAGCTGCAAAAACGACGAAAACAACTGCGAGTAAGAAGAAAACTTCATAAGTTATTCGTCATCGATCAATTGTTAGTGGGTAGGGGAATTTCAAATTTTAGATTTTAGATTTCAAAAGTAAAGTTTTGCATTGACAATTTAAAATCTTAAATCTGAAATTCCCTGACCGCCAAAGGCATAAAGTTGATAGATCCGGATTTGGTATTAACTCAAGTTGCTAGTTATATCATTAAGGCTTTTGCAGCAGGTACGTTGTTGCGCTTTAGCGCAACAACGTACCCAATTAGCAACTTGAGTTATTAATCACGACTAACGCCGTTTCAGCACTGCACCAACACCCGCAGCACCAAACACCAGCAAAGCTAAAGCCGAAGTTGGTTCTGGAACAGGCGTTGGCTTGTGCAGACCAGCCACAAAGGTGATATCTGCGTCAAACTTAGCGGCGGTGTAATTTCCTGAGCCAAATCCACCAGTTTGGGGATCGAAGCTACCGCCAAGGAATCCCCGTCCGTCAGACCCGTTCACTTTGTCCGTCGCCAGCAGGTTGGTGATGCGGATGGCATCAATTGCCTCATAGTTGCCGATGCCGAAATCGCTTAAATCGAACCCTGTGGCAAAAACGTTAGTTTCAAATCCATCGCTGAACTCGTATTTGAACTCGCTGAAGCTACTAGAGCCTACTTTCCTAACAGAGACTGCATATGCCTCTGGAGACCCCCAGCTACCGTTCTCGTATACTACCAAGTCCTTGCCAGCTTCGTTCGTCAGAGACATCCCGTTTCCCCAGTTGAGTTCGATGACACCTCTGTTGGTATCATCGCCAAGCTCTGTGGAGGTGCTGACGCCGGGAGCGAAGCCAAGAATAGAGCCGACTGTTTTACTGGCAACTTCGGGCTTGTCTGCGAGGAAGCTGGCATTGAAACCAGAGATGTTCTGGCTTCCTGAGACGATCGATCCTCCGACTACGGAGTCGGCTGCATCCCAGGTGTAACCCGCAACGGTGAAAGAGGCGGCTGTCGCAGATTGCACCGTTGCAAATCCTACACCAGTGAGGATGGTTAGCGACAAACCGATTTGATTCCAGATTTTTGGAGTAAAAGTTTTCATAGAGGTGATGCCTCCCAACAAATGTGTTTTGATCGTGGGGAGACTCAAAGGTGCGATCGCAAGAACGCTCCGATCGAAAGTATCGGCTAACCTTTTGAAACTTTACTTTAGTTGTAAAGCTTAGGCATTTTGATGACAGTTCCATCCTTACTGGTGATGAGAATTACCTTGGAGTCACTCTGCCCCCAAGCTGCTAATCCACCATTCAAATGCTTAAAGCCTAGATACTTTCACCGATCCAGCGACCCTCAATGAGTCTTCTTCCGAATGCACCCTAACATACTATTTATAGTCTCATAACCAGTGATTTTACATACATTCGATGAAGATATTGTGAAGATTGCGATCGCCCAGCAACCTTGGGCTACCCACCCAGCTGGCAAATATCTAACGCTCAAGCCCAGTTGAGATCGTGTCTGGGGTGGGGTAATTTGATCAATGACTGTTGTTGCGTGAAAAAGTGTCATGACCAGTTTGATTGCAATTACCGATTCTGAGTTTGAAACCGAAGTCCTCAAAGCAACACAGCCTGTGTTGGTCTACTTTTGGGCCTCTTGGTGCGGGCCTTGCCGTCTGATGACGCCGTTAATTAGCTCGACAACCCAAAGCTATGGCTCTAGCCTCAAGGTCGTGAAAATGGAAGTAGATCCCAATCCAGATACCGTGGCAAAGTATAAGGTGGAGGGTGTTCCGGCACTTAGACTGTTTAAAAACGGTGAGTTGATCGGGACTGTTGAGGGAATCGAGAGCAAACAAAAAATCACCAGTTTACTGGAAACTCATCTAAGCAGCTAGGGGCTAGAAAAGTCAAAAGTCAAAAGTCAAAAGTCAAAAGGGGGCTAGAAAAGTCAAAAGTCAAAAGTCAAAAGTTAAAAGGGGGCTAGAAAAGTCAAAAGTCAAAAGTCAAAAGTCAAAAGTTAAAAAGGGGGAGAGTGGGAGAGTGGGGGAGTGGGGGAGCAATGACTAATGACCACTGACCACTGACAACTGACAACTGACCACTGACAACTGACCACTGACCACTGACAACTGACAACTGACAACTGACAACTGACAACTGACAACTGACAACTGACAACTGACAACTGACAACTGACAACTGACCAACGACCAATCAGAAAATATGCAGTTTGCCAAACGTTTAGATCCCCTGCAATTTAATGTTTTCGCGGATATGGATCGGGCGAAGGCAAAAGCGCTAGCAGCGGGTAAGCAGTTAATAGATCTGTCGCTGGGGTCTTCGGATTTGCCAGCCGCAACCCACGTTGTCGATGCGATCGCTCAATCCCTAAAAGACCCCAGCACCCACGGCTACTTACTGTTTCGCGGCACAAAAGATTTTCGAGTTGCTGCGGCTAACTGGTATACCCAAAAATTCGGGGTTCCGGTTGACCCAGAAACGGAAGTGCTGCCCCTGATTGGTTCCCAGGAAGGAACAGCCCATTTACCCCTAGCAGTTCTCAATCCGGGGGATTTTGCCTTGCTGCAAGATCCGGGTTATCCTTCCCATATGGGAGGCGTTTACTTAGCCAGCGGTCAGATCTACCCAATGCCTCTGCGGGCAGAAAATGAGTTTTTGCCTGTGTTTGAGGAAGTACCAGCCGCAGTTTTAGCGCAGGCGCGAATGATGGTGCTGAGCTATCCCCACAATCCTACTACCGCGATCGCACCTTTATCTTTTTTCCAAAAAGCAGTCGCCTTTTGTCAGAAACACAACCTGGTGCTAGTTCACGATTTTCCCTACGCCGATTTGGTGTTTGAAGACACCAAGGCACATTCAATTCTGGAAGCAGATCCCGAAAAAACTGTTTCGATCGAGTTCTTCACTCTTTCCAAGTCTTACAGCATGGGCGGTTTTCGGATCGGTTACGCTATTGGAAATGCCGAAGTTATTCAAGCGTTGCGGCTGGTGAAAGCGGCAGTTGATTTCAACCAGTACCGTGGTATTTTGAATGGTGCGATCGCAGCCCTCAATGGCCCTCAAGAAGGAGTCAAAGCCGCCGTTGCCACTTTCCGCTTGAGGCGCGATGCCTTTATCAACGCTTTACATCGCATTGGCTGGCAAGTGCCAACACCAGTCGCCACCATGTACGTCTGGGCTAAATTACCCCAACCTTGGGCTACCAATTCGATCGGATTTTGCACCCAGCTAGTAGAAACAACGGGAGTAGCCGCTTCACCCGGTGCAGGCTTTGGCAACATCGGCGAAGGCTACGTCCGCTTTGCCTTGGTACACGAACCACCAATCTTAGAAGCTGCCGTTGAAAGAATCGCTAAGTTCCTTTCTCCGTAATAACATGGGTCTTGCAAACTAATAATTTTTCGTATTCTTCAGAGAATCTTTGCCTAAAGTCGAATAGAAATTTTAGGACTTACGCATTTGATTTGACACCCACTACTGTAGGGGCAATTCATGAATTGCCCCTACATCTAGAGGTAAAAGCGCCAACAAAAGCGTAAGTCCTAAATTTATTTTTTCTACCAATTCATGAATTTTCCATAAAGGTATCGCTTAATTAGCAGTATTGCTTATGTATTGTCCTAATATTACTCTCTAGGGAATTTCCCTCGCTGGCGTGACAGCTTTTCACGCTAGTGCTATAGAACAATAAAAATAATGCTGAAAATGCAGCAAATCCCCCTTGCTCACTCAGGAGAGCAAATTTTGACTGGTCGTATTTTACTGGTTGAAGACCACGAAGTAAATCGCCGCTTGCTGAGCGACTATCTCAGCTACCTGGGATACCAGGTTCTCTGCCTTGCCGAAGGGTCTACCTTTTTTGAGGCTATGTCCCACTTCCAACCTCACTTGGTTTTGCTAGACCTGAAATTACCAGGTATTGATGGGTATACTCTACTCCAACAAATCCAACAGAAGCCAGACTGGCAGGAGGTGCCGGTGATAGTCGTTTCAGCGTATGCTTTTAAGGCTGACCAACAACGCGCCCTAAATTTGGGAGCAAAAAGGTACTTCGTCAAACCTGTGAATCTTTCTTATTTGCGGCTGGCGATTCAAGAAGAATTGCGCGATTTGAGAACATAAATAACCTTTCGTTTTTCTCTAGTTATTAGGCGTCTTTTCTTGGCGGCAAGTTTTTCTCCAATCTGCGATAGATTCTGCATAGAGTCTCTAACTTCGTCCATTTTAGCCTCAATTTGTGCCACTAACAGATTCACTGTTTGCAGGTTATTGAGGGTTTGATTCAAGGCTTCCCGATATTGAGTTTCAAGATTTTCTGAAGTCATGGATGCAACCCGGTTTGTGTGAGATCAAGCGGCAAAGGCTTCAAAAGTAATAGGCTCTTAGTTTTAATTTAAACTCTAGTTCTTGAAAAATAGTGTTTTCTAGTCATAATTTCATTTTTCCTGGTTATCTAGTTATAAAAAATTATTAATTTTTGATTAATTGCATTGCAATTGCTTTATCAAACTTATTATTTAAGTATTTACACTTAAAAATTTAATCGACTTTTTAAGTATTTTATAATTTAGATCGGTAATTTCTAATCACAAGCTTTAATCCTGTTGATGCAAACACATAAACCAATATTTGTCAATGCTATATTTAGCAGTTTTGCAATACTGAGGGAAACACTAAAGTTAGATGCAACTGATAACTTGCAGTAGTCTCAATAACAAGGAGACTCTGTCTCCCAAGCCTCATGACCAGGTTCAACCTGGTCACGAGAATATAGAGGCTCTGCCTCTTGTTGACATTGATGCAAGTTATCAAATGCAAAACTCAAGGACATAAAGAATTCTTAGAGCCTATCTAAAAAATTTTGTCAGAGAAGACAATACCTTCGCTGCTCTTTCGTTTTATAGCAACCGCCTTGGCGGTTAAGCCATAAATCTGGGGTAGGGGCTAGGGGCGAAGCATTCGGGCATATAATTTATTGGTTAAAACCGAAGATTTACTACCCGAATGCTAATGCCTCCGGCACGCTACGCGAACGCCCCTACTGTCAAGAGTCGCCTTGGCGGTTGCTATACTATGCTATTTGAGCAGAGTCGCAGAGGGACGGAGGGGCTCCAAGAGAAAAGAAATAAAAATGTTCTTATTATGAACAAAAGCATAACAACTCCTCATAGCCGAAATGGCGAAGGTATTGAGAAGAAAAACCGGGCTTCGTGGGCAACTTTGGGATGTTTCGGGTAGGCTCTGGTGTCTTTTGTCGTTATCTTCATCTAAACTTTGCACAAAAAGCACAGAAAGTTTACCTATTGCCCTTGCCGTACTCCTAGAATGGACGAAGTGAAAGAAACAAATGCCCAGTTCAAACTCCTGGGATGTTCGGTAATAAGCTGCTACGCATCTAAAATGACCGTCAGTTTTTCTGAACTTCTTGTGGGATGGGCATCCTGCCCGTCTTTGTATTGGATTTAGATGCGTAATAGCTTAAAGCATGAGGGTAGCACTACTGCTAGAGAGTCTAAGAAATTATCACTTCGGTCTTGTGCCCGGAATCACAACCAGCCTAGACTCCTCAAGAGAATAATGAAATAGACAACCTGGCGAATAGTGACAATATTTAGAGCAGACCATCAACTAAGAAACTTTGAGGAGAAATCAAAAATGCTACAAACTATTAAACGTATTGCTATCGGCGCTTCAATGGTTGCCAGTGCCAGCGTTCTAGCTACCGCCCCAGCCTTTGCCGCATCCCTCACCGGGGCCACAATTGGCGGAACGGCAGCTAGTGATTATTTGGTGTATGGTGTGTCCGGGAATAAGACCGTTGTTATTCCAAATACTCCGGCCAACGTTCAATCCGTGTTGGACGGTAACGCTGGCAGTCCCACTGGCAACGTAGAGTTACGCGCTAGTACTGAAAAGGCTACTTTTAGCGGAATTGAATTTTCCAAGAACACTACTTTGAGTGGTAATATTGGTGGCAAGGCGCTCACCCTCAGCAGTTTAACGGCTACAGACTGGTTTGGAGCTGGTATGAATACCGCATACGGCGCGACAAACCTTGCTAACAAGTGGTTTAACGCTTTCATCACCAAAGCTGGTTATGGTGGATTCGTAGGAACTGGTAATGCGGCGAATATGTATAATCTCTTTTTGGGTTCTAAGGGATTCCAAGCAAGCAGCGACCCCAACATCTCCTACGTCAACCAAAATGATAATACTGGCCTAATTAGTATTGGACTGGCAGGTCACTACGATGTAAAAGCTGCCTATGCTAGTAATCCCGTTTTTGCAAGTTTTGCAGCTTTGTTGCCAAATGGATTCCAAGCAAGTGAAGTAGTCAAATACACTTACAATGGCGTGACTGACTATCTTTACAGCTTCAATGCTACTAATTCGGGTTTGGTTGCCGCAGACGATGGAAGGTCTCACAATGGTAACTACGAAGTCACTATTGCGGTGCCAGAACCCTCTTCAGTGCTTGGTTTAATGGTTGTAGGTGGTTTGTTTGCTGCTAGCAAGCGCAAGTCTCAAAAAACTGCATAATTACCAGTTCTCCGCAAAGTCATAAGCTTAGAAACCCGGTTTTTTCCAAAAAACCGGGTTTCTCTCTACAATATCTTCGCCAAACCGAAAAATGGACGCGCATTTGTTGGGTTGAGGCACGAAACTAGGGCAAATGGGTTGGGTTTCGCTTCACAAGGACCCAACCTACAAAGAAAACAAATGGGTTGGGTTTCGCTTCACAAGGGCCTAACCTACAAAGAAAACTACAAAGAAAACAAATGGGTTGGGTTTCGCTTCACAAGGGCCCAACCTACAAAGAAATGGCTTAGAAACCCGGTTTTTTCCAAAAAACCGGGTTTCTGTGCAAGGTCGGAAATACCTACCCCACAAGCTGAAAGTCCTTTCGTATGATGGTGATAGACAAACTTTCCTGAATCTGTCGTGACCATTTCTACGATCGCACTATCTCTAATCAAAGACCCGGAACGCCTGGAAGGTCGCCTCAAGGAAATACCTCCTGCACCTGGTGTATATTTTATGAAGGATGAGAGCGATCGCATCCTCTACATCGGTAAATCGAAAAAATTGCGATCGCGTCTGCGTTCCTACTTCCGCGACTCCAAAGACCTCAGTCCCCGCATTGCCTTAATGGTAAAGCAGGTAGCCGAGATAGAATTCATCGTCACCGATACCGAAGCGGAAGCCCTAGCATTAGAAGCCAACCTTGTCAAGCAGCACCAACCTTACTTCAATGTCCTGCTTAAAGATGACAAGAAATATCCCTACGTCCTGATTACCTGGTCGGAAGACTATCCGCGCATTTTCCTCACCCGCAATCGGAGACTGGGTAAGAAACAAGACAAGTATTACGGCCCTTACACCGATGCTGGTATTTTACGTCAAACCTTACATATAATCAAACGCATATTTCCATTGCGTCAACGTCCTCAACCCCTATTTAAAGACCGTCCTTGTCTAAATTACGACCTGGGGCGCTGTCCTGGCGTATGTCAGCAGCTGATTTCGTCAGAAGAATATCGCAAAATCGTACAAAAAGTGGCAATGGTTTTCCAAGGTCGCAGTCAAGAACTGATTGACATCCTGACGGCGCAGATGGAACAGGCGGCAATTGCGCTAAACTTTGAAACGGCAGCGCGTATCCGCGACCAAATTAGTGGATTGAAGTCTCTGACAGCCGACCAAAAAGTCTCCCTGCCCGATGATACCGTGTCGCGGGATGCGATCGCACTTGCCGCCGACGATCGACACGCCTGCATTCAATTATTCCAGATTCGCAGCGGACGTTTGGTGGGGAGGTTGGGATTTGTTGCAGATGCACAATCTGCAACACCAGGAGAGATTTTGCAGCGGGTATTGGAGGAACATTATCAAAATGCCGAACCTGTGGAAATTCCTGCTGATATTCTAGTCCAACACGAATTGCCAGAAAGCGAAATATTGGCGGATTTTTTAACGGAGTTAAAAGGTCGTAAAGTTACTATTTTAGCTCCGCAGCGGCAAAGCAAAGCTGATTTAATTGAAATGGTGGAACGCAATGCTGGGTATGAATTATCTCGTATCCAGCGATTTAGCGATCGCAATTCCCAAGCAATCCAGGATTTAGCCAACATTATCGACTTACCAGACTTACCGCGACGGATAGAAGGTTACGACATTTCCCACATTCAAGGTGCAAATGCCGTAGCATCTCAAGTTGTATTTATTGATGGTTTACCCGCCAAACAACATTATCGACATTATAAGATAAAAAATCCTACCGTTACTGCCGGTCACTCGGATGACTTTGCCAGTCTTGCCGAAGTTATTCGTCGCCGCTTTCGCAAGTATGTAGAAGATCCGCAATTGGAAAGAGTGGGAAATGCAGATTTTCCAGATTTGGTAATGATTGATGGTGGTAAAGGTCAGTTGTCATCAGTTGTGGCAGTTCTGCAAGAAATGAATTTGTTAGAAGATTTGCGAGTGGTAAGTTTAGCAAAACAAAGAGAAGAAATATTTCTGCCTGGGGAATCTTTGCCACTGCAAACAGATCCAGAACAACCAGGGGTTCAACTGTTGCGGCGATTGCGGGATGAGGCGCACCGATTTGCTGTGAGTTTCCACCGACAGCAGCGCAGCGATAAGTTGCGTCGTTCTCGTCTAGATGAGATTACGGGATTGGGATTCGAGCGGCAAAAGCAACTTTTGGCGCATTTTAATTCGATCGATTATATCCGGGAGGCGTCTGTTAAACAGCTAGTGGAAGTTCCTGGAATTGGGCTTCGTTTGGCACAGGAAATATATGATTATTTCCATCCAGCTTAAGGTCGTTTGGATCTTTCGTACTGAGAACAATAAGGAAAGTGGGGAAGTGAATATTTTTTACCACAGATGAACGCAGATGAACACGGATGTAGATCTGGATTTATTGTGATGTATGTAAAATATGTTAAAAGTGAACATATCTGACAATTTTCTTAAGATATCGTGGCTACAAGGTTCTCTTGTTAGAAAATTCAGAGTAGCCAGAGTTAAGGGTTTGCTAATCTCTAGATAACACTATTTGCCACTTTTAGGCTATCAATCGATAATGAACATCAACAAACTGCCACCAAAACAGGGCCTCTACGATCCACAGTTCGAGCATGATGCGTGCGGTGTCGGGTTTATCGTGCAGATGAAGGGAAAAAAGTCGCACGATATAGTAGAGCAGGGGCTGACGATCCTTTTGAATCTAGACCATCGCGGGGCGTGCGGTTGCGAACCGAATACGGGTGATGGGGCGGGTATTTTGATGCAGGTACCGCACAAGTTTTTGAAGAAGGTGATGCAGGCGGAAGGTATCGTGCTGCCAGAACCGGGCCAGTATGGTGTGGGGGCAATTTATTCCTCGCCCGATCCTGTGACAAGGCAGAAGAGTCGGGAGATTTTTGAACGCATTGCGATCGAAGAAGGTCAGCAGGTGTTAGGCTGGCGCAACGTGCCGACAGACCATTCTTCTTTGGGGGAGACGGCGAAATCGAGCGAACCTTTCATGGAGCAGGTTTTCATCGAGCGTAACCCGGAACTCTCTGATGAGCAAGCTTTCGAGCGGAAGCTGTATATTATCCGCAAACGGGCTTACAATGCTATTCGCGTCACCCAGATAGATGAGCATTGGTATCCATCGAGTCTGTCTTGTCGGACATTGGTTTACAAAGGGATGCTGATGCCAGTGCAGGTAGGACAATATTATCCCGACTTGCACGATCCCGATATGGAAAGCGCGTTAGCGTTGGTGCATTCCCGTTTCAGCACGAATACTTTCCCTAGTTGGGAGCGATCGCATCCCTATCGCTACATCGCCCACAATGGCGAAATCAATACGCTGCGGGGCAATATTAACTGGATGCACGCTAGGGCGTCGCTATTTGAGTCAGAGTTGTTCGGCGATGACCTCAAAAAGATCCAGCCTGTGATTAATGTTAATGGCAGCGACTCTACTATCTTCGATAATGCGCTGGAATTGCTGGTGCTATCGGGCCGATCGCTTCCTCACGCCATCATGATGATGATACCGGAACCGTGGACAGCCCACGAGTCGATGAGCGATGAGAAAAAGGCATTCTACGAATATCATTCCTGTCTGATGGAACCTTGGGACGGGCCAGCTTCGATCGCGTTTACGGATGGGACGATCATGGGTGCGGTACTCGATCGCAACGGTTTGCGTCCATCTCGTTATTACGTGACGAAAGACGACCTCGTAATTGTGGCGTCTGAGGCGGGTGTATTGCCCATCGAACCCGATCGGATCGCTTCTAAGGGTCGCCTCCAACCAGGTCGGATGTTCCTCGTCGATACGGCGGAAGGGCGTATTGTCTCCGATGAAGAAATCAAACACAAGGTGGTCACGGAACATCCTTACCGCGAGTGGATCGACAAATTTATGGTCGAACTCGCGCAATTGAAGGAACCCCAGGGGCAGGAAAATCTGATATCTGAGATTCCTTTGCTTCAGCGGCAAATGGCTTTTGGATATACGTTTGAGGAACTGCGATTGTTGGTAACTCCGATGGCGCGGGATGGGGTGGAGGCTGTTGGCGCAATGGGTGCGGATACCCCGTTGGCGGTTCTTTCCGATCGTCCGAAACTGCTTTACGATTACTTCCAGCAGTTGTTCGCCCAGGTCACGAATCCACCGATCGATTCTATCCGCGAGGAGATTATCACTTCTTCGGAAACAACGATCGGTTCGGAAGGTAATTTGCTCAAACCGAAACCAGAAAGTTGTCATCTGATCGAATTGAAAACGCCAATCATTAGTAATGAGGAATTGGCAAAACTCAAATATATAAATGAGGGCAATTTCAAGTCGATTACTATCCCCATCCTATTCAATCCGAAAGAGGGGGCGAAAGGACTGGAAACGGTGATGGAGGAGGTTTGCGTCAAGGCGAATGACGCGATCGCAGATGGCGTAAACATTATCATCTTGAGCGATCGCGATACGAACAAGGATAACGCCGCCATTCCCGCACTGTTGGCTGTTTCCGGTCTCCATCATCACTTGATTCGCGAAGGTACACGGACGCGAGTTGGAATTGTACTCGAATCCGGCGAACCCCGCGAGGTGCATCATTATGCAACTCTAATTGGCTATGGCTGTGGAGCGATTAATCCGTATCTGGCATTTGAGACGATCGATGATATTATCGGTCAAGGTTTATTGGTTAATGTCGATCGCAAAACCGCCCAGAAAAACTACATCAAGGCGGCAACAAAGGGTGCGATCAAAATCGCTGCCAAAATCGGTATCTCCACACTTCAAAGCTATCGAGGGGCACAGATTTTCGAGGCAGTTGGATTGAACCAATCTGTGATTGACAAATACTTTACCTGGACAGCATCGCGGATCGAAGGCGCAGACCTGGAAGTGATTGCCAAAGAGGCGGTTTTGCGGCACGGTCATGCTTTCCCCGATCGCGAAGTTAACGGTCATACTCTGGATGTGGGTGGCGACTACCAGTGGCGCAAGGACGGCGAAGCGCATCTGTTTAGTCCGCAAACAATCCACGCATTGCAAAAGTCGGTGCGCGAAGGTAGCTACGAGCTTTTCAAGCAATATGCAGCACTGGTAAACGAACAGAACGAGAAGCATTTCACCCTGCGGGGCTTGCTCGAATTCAAACAGCGGGAATCTATCCCCATTGAAGAAGTTGAACCAGTCGAAGCGATCGTCAAACGCTTCAAGACGGGGGCGATGAGTTATGGCTCGATCTCGAAGGAGGCGCATGAAAGTTTGGCGATCGCGATGAACCGGATCGGCGGTAAATCGAATACCGGGGAAGGCGGCGAAGACCCCGATCGCTACACCTGGACGAATGAGTTGGGCGACTCCAAAAACAGCGCGATCAAACAAGTTGCATCCGGTCGTTTCGGTGTCACCAATTTGTATCTTTCCCAAGCGAAAGAACTTCAGATCAAGATGGCGCAAGGTGCGAAACCTGGAGAAGGCGGACAACTTCCTGGCAAAAAGGTATATCCGTGGATTGCCAAAGTGCGTCACTCAACTCCTGGGGTGGGTTTGATTTCACCACCGCCACACCACGATATCTATTCGATCGAGGATCTCGCGGAACTCATCCACGATTTGAAGAATGCCAATCGCGAAGCACGAATTAGCGTCAAACTTGTGTCTGAGGTCGGTGTAGGCACGATCGCAGCTGGTGTTGCCAAAGCCCATGCGGATGTGGTTTTAATTGCAGGCTACGACGGCGGTACAGGGGCTTCTCCTCAGACTTCGATCAAACACGCCGGATTGCCTTGGGAACTGGGCTTAGCGGAGACGCATCAGACGTTGGTTTTGAATAATTTGCGATCGCGCATTGCTGTAGAAGCTGACGGTCAAATGAAGACGGGACGGGATGTTGCGATCGCGGCTTTGCTGGGTGCTGAGGAGTTCGGTTTTGCGACTGCGCCTCTGGTTACCCTGGGCTGCATTATGATGCGCGTGTGCCATCTCAATACCTGTCCGGTGGGGGTCGCTACCCAAGATCCCTATCTGCGGAAGAATTTCACTGGCGATCCCGCCCACACGGTCAACTTTATGAAGTTTATCGCGGCTGAAGTCCGGGAAATCATGGCGCAACTCGGTTTCCGCACGATCAATGAAATGGTGGGACGCACGGATGTTCTGGAACCGAAGAAGGCGGTGGAACATTGGAAGGCGAAGGGACTTGACTTCTCCAAGATCCTTTACCAGCCAGAAGTCGGGCCCGAAGTCGGTCGTTATTGCCAAATGCCGCAGGATCACGGACTTGACAAATCCCTCGACATGACCGTGCTGCTGGATCTTTGTAAAGGTGCGAACGAGAATGGCGAAAAGGTAAAAGCAACTCTACCCATCAGCAATGTCAACCGCGTTGTCGGTACTATTCTGGGGAATGAAATCGCCAAACGCCACTGGTACGGACTACCGGAAGATACTATCCACCTCCACTTCCAAGGCAGTGCGGGACAGAGTTTTGGCGCATTTGTCCCCAAAGGCGTCACCCTCGAATTGGAGGGCGATGGGAATGACTATGTTGGCAAGGGACTCAGCGGTGGCAAGATTATCATCTATCCATCGGCAGCTTCCACTTTTGTGGCGGAAGAAAATGTCATTGTTGGCAATGTGGTTCTCTATGGTGCGACTTCGGGTGAAATTTATATCCGGGGAATAGCAGGCGAACGTTTTGCTGTCCGCAATTCTGGGGTCAATGCCGTTGTGGAAGGTGTGGGCGATCACGCCTGCGAATATATGACTGGCGGTAAAGTTGTTGTCCTTGGTGCAACTGGGCGGAACTTTGCGGCGGGGATGAGTGGCGGTGTTGCCTACATTCTGGATGAGACAGGCGACTTTGCCACACGCTGCAATATGTCGATGGTGGCGCTGGAAAAACTGGAAGATGCCGAGGAAATCAAGGATCTTTACGAGATGATTCAGCAGCACATCGACTACACCAAGAGTGAGAAGGGATCGAAAGTGTTGGCGAACTGGAAGGAGATGGTGCCGAAGTTCGTCAAAGTGATGCCGAAGGACTACAAGAGAGTGTTGCAGGCGATCGAAAATGCGATCGCGGCAGGCTTAAGCGGTGACGATGCACTCACCGCTGCCTTTGAAGAAAACGCTCGCGACCTGGCCCGCATCGGCGGCAGCTAGTAGGAAGAGGGGGGGAGAGAATTTTAGATTTGAGATTTTAGATCTTAGATTTTTGATTTATTTTAAATCTAAAATCTGAAATCTCAAATCTGAAATTTCCTGAAACCTAACCCCCTAGCCCCTAGCTATAGTATGGAAATCAGGAATCCTAAAAGCGGTCATTATGGAAACAAAAACAATTACAATTCGTGTCAATGCCGAGGCTGCCCGTATCTTTGAAGCAGTTCCAGAAGAACAGCGCCGTAAGTTAGAGGCATTCTTCAGCCTGAAACTCAGTGAAGTGGCTCGCCAAAAGAGAAGACTTGAAGAAGTGATGAGCGATATTAGCCACAAAGCACAAGAGCGAGGTTTGACACCAGAAATTAGATGAAGTGATGGTATTAAGTAGGTGGGCGTAAATAAACTGAACTCCAAGAAACCCGGTTTCTCCAAGAAACGCGGTTTCTAAGGGCCTGGAGTTTTACGCCTTATTGTTTGAAAAATGAACTCTTTCAAAAAAATATATCAGACTTCAAAGGAAGGAGAGGACTCATGCGTAAGGTTGATTTAAAAGAAGCAGAAAGTCTGCTGGCAGAACTCATCGAAGAAGCCGCAGAAGGTGAAGATGTTATCATTACTCGAAGTGATGGAGTTTCTTTTAAGATTGTAGTCATCCCGAAAGAAGAACCACGCCCCAAATTTGGGAGTGCGAAAGGTTTAGTTGAGATGTCGGATGATTTTGACGAGCCCTTGGAAGATTTCGAGGCTTATGCACCATGAATCTACTGCTCGACACCCATACTTTCCTTTGGTTTATTGGAGGCAGTGTCAACCTCAGTGACACTGCACGAAACCTCATTGAAACTAAAAGTAACCAACGATTTATGAGTATTGCAAGCCTTTGGGAAATGTCTATCAAAGTCAGCATAGGAAAACTAAAGTTAGCTATGCCTTTTACAGAGTTGGTGACAAGAGAAGTTAATGACAACGCCATAGAAATAATTGGGATATTACCAGAACATTTAGATGCGTTAGCAAAATTAACATTTCATCACAAAGACCCCTTTGACAGACTGATTATCGCGCAAAGTTTAGTGGAGATTATGCCTATAGTTACCATAGATACAGCATTTTTGAATTATCCTATAAATGTACTTTGGTAGTTCAATTAAGTTGTTTTATGTAGTTGCCTTAACAGTTGGCAGCACGCTACGCGATCGCAACGGACGTACTTACGAGTGGATCGGTTGGCGTTCAAATCAGATAATGTTATTGCACTTTGAGCCAGTGTCTCGCAATTCAAAAGCTAAAATGGTGACGGCATAAAATGCGGTGAGCAGTTACAATTATGAAGATTATTGAGCTAAGATTGTGAATAATAGGTAAAGACATAGTGTAAACAAATTGAAATCAAGAGAGAAGCCTAATGACAGCAGTTAAATTTAACGTTCCCTTTGAATCATTGATTGAAGCAATTACATCTTTAGATTTGGAAAAAAAGCGTCAGCTTTTGGAAATTTTAGAGGATTTGTTGTTTGAAGAAGAAGAATCAATCGAGCAAGAACTCCAAGTTATCGCGGAGATTGAAGCAGCTAGGAAGGCATACCAGATGGGAGATTATCAAACTATTCAGGGATATATTGCTAGTCAGTCTAGCAAAAATTTATGAGTTATGCTGTTCTCATCCCCAAACCTGTTCAAAAGCAACTGGATGATTTACCAGAGGATGTGCGTAGTCGAATTGTGGAGAAAATCCTGTCACTTGCGGAACAGCCGCGTCCACTAGGAGTGAAAAAGCTGAAAGGGTTTGAAAAAGAATACCGAGTACGAGTTGGTGAATACCGAATCCGTTATGAAATTAATGACGAAACATCAACTGTCGTAGTTCTCCATTGCAAGCATCGCAAGGACATTTATCGGAAATAGTTGGCGATGTTTCCTAGATTTCTCAAACACCAATAATTGTGTAAAAGTTATTTCAATGGAGAAAGACAAAGACCCAGAATGGCATTTGAACGATCGGCGTACAAGGAAGTGGATGATCCAATGCGTCATTTGCCAGACAATAGGCTACCATGCAGACGCTCCTGAAAAATTCTTCGGTCGTTACCATTTGGTTAAACATTTTAAACCAATGACCGTTGATTCCAGTGGTGTTTGTGATGATTGTAGGAAACATCAAGGATGAAGCCGATCGCAGAGGAGACAGGGATATCGCATAAACTGGCCCCTACTATACAATACCGATCGCACCGCCCATGATATAACACACCCTACAAAATCTAAAATCTAAAAATCTAGCATCGGTTGAGACACGACTATGGGAAAACCAACTGGCTTTATCGAATTTCTGCGGGAAGCGCCATCGGAACTAGCACCGCTCGATCGCATTCGCAACTGGGACGAATTCCACGTACATATGCCGGAAGACAACCTTCGCACCCAAGGCGCACGGTGTATGGACTGTGGCATTCCATTTTGCCACACAGGTACGCTGATTAGCGGCATGGCGAGCGGTTGTCCGATCAACAACCTTATCCCCGAATGGAATGACCTCGTATATCGCGGTCTGTGGCGCGAGGCACTCGATCGCCTCCACAAAACCAACAATTTCCCCGAATTCACTGGTCGCGTCTGCCCTGCCCCCTGCGAAGGCTCTTGCGTACTCGGCATCAACAACCCGCCAGTTACGATTAAAAACATAGAGTATTCGATTATCGAAAAAGGCTGGTCAGAAGGCTGGATAAACCCAGAACCGCCAACTAAGCGCACCGGGAAAAAAGTCGCCATCATCGGCTCTGGCCCTGCGGGTCTTTCAGCCGCCGCCCAACTGAACAAAGCCGGACATTGGGTGACTGTATATGAAAGGGCCGATCGGCCCGGTGGCTTGCTCATGTATGGTATCCCAAACATGAAGTTGGACAAGGAAGAGGTCGTCCTGCGCCGCCTCAACGTCCTCGAAGAAGAAGGCGTCAAGTTCGTCTGCAACACAGAAGTCGGCAAAGACCTCCCCGTTGAAAATCTGCTCAAAGAATTCGACGCCGCAGTCCTCTGTACAGGCGCTACCAAACCCCGCGACCTGACTATCGAAGGACGCGAATTGAAAGGCATTTACTTCGCGATGGACTTCCTCACTGCGAATACCCAGGCGATTCTAGACAAGACTCAGAACGGCAACTTTATCTCTGCCGAAGGTAAGGATGTCGTTATCATCGGTGGCGGCGACACGGGTACTGACTGCGTGGGCACTTCCTTGCGCCACGGCTGCAAAAGCCTCGTGCAGCTGGAAATCTTGCCTAAACCGCCTTCGGAACGGGCTGCTAACAATCCTTGGCCTGAATGGCCGAAGGTTTACAAGATGGACTACGGCCAAGAAGAAGCGGCGGCGAAGTTCGGGGAAGATCCGCGTGGCTATCTCACCACCGCAACGAAGTTCGAGGGCGACGAAAACGGCAATGTGAAAGCTGTCCACACGGTGCAGGTGGACTGGGAGAAAAACGACAAAGGCCAGTTTATTCCGAAGCACATCCCTGGCACCGAAAAAGTCCTGCCCGCACAGATCGTCCTACTAGCGATGGGCTTCCTCGGCCCCGAACAACCCCTGCTTGATGCCCTGGGTGTCGATCGCGACGCACGCAACAACGTCAAAGCTGACTACGGCAAATACTCTACCAGCATCCCTGGGGTCTTCGCTGCTGGCGATTGCCGTCGAGGTCAGAGCTTGGTTGTCTGGGCCTTCAACGAAGGTCGCGGGGCCGCTCGCGAGTGCGACCTCTACCTGATGGGCAACACCGACCTGCCTTGAGGGAAATTGTAGGCTAGGAATCCCGCACCATAATCGAATGGTTCTTTTGGGCTAAATATGCTGTAGTAGCACGGCATAATTAAAACCTTGGTATAACCGACATATTGATGATGCTGTGCTACTACAAGAATGAACAGGAGTGAACATTAGCATAATAATTCCTCTAGACCCATTTGGTGCGGGAGTATAGTGTTTCCATTTGAGATGTAAACAATGGTAGGTTGGGTTAGACGCGGTAATTAACTTAATAATGCTCACAGATACGTCTTTGACTGCGTCGTAACCCAACATTCACTATTAAATATGTGTTCGCGACTCATTTGAAAACGCTATATAGGATTGATTGTTATTCGCACCAGGCCAAAAATATCACCGGAAAAGTCAGGTTAACAACCTATGGTAGAGAAGGTAATGGTAAGTTGTCAGATTCCTCAAGACTGGCAGGAAAAGATTGCGCGTCTGGCTGCGGAAAGGAAAAAAGAGCCAAGTCTGATCATTTACGAAGCGATCGCACAATACTTGGGTGAAAATGTCGAAACCACTGACAGTCGCCTTAATGCCTTGGAAACAGATGTAGCTCAACTTGGCACCACAGTCAATACCTTACAGCAACGATTGCATACAGCGGCTTCCATCATGACCGCCTCTTATGCTGCATCAGGAAGACCACCCCAAAAGCTTCAGAAGGAAGAACCCCTAGCCGATGAAGACGAGTCAGAGGATGAACCTGATGAAATTCTCTATGGTTTTCTTCCACCAGAAGAAAGACCATTCAGCTAAGATAACTGATTAGCCTATAAAACCTGTAACTATTCTTACCAGCGTTGATGGTAGTTATCAGCGAGAGGCGATCGGTCCTTAAAACCTCCTACTCCCTTCGGGCCAGAAGATTATCTATGATTCTTTTTCCCCTCTGCCCCTCTGCCCCTCTGCCCCTCTGCTGCTTCATACAAATTCTTTGAGCGGGACAGGAGTAAACTCTTTAAGCGCCTTGAAATACTATCATCGACATCCCAACGCCTTCCCGATCGATTACCTCAACGACCTGCGAGGAGAAATTGTCGCCTGCTCTTATCTTGCCATCAACAACCTCAACCGCGACTTCATTGGCACCAAAGGGTTTTCTGTGGTGTTTCAACGTTCGGAAATTGGGGAAGTAGAACGACGTTTTCCCTTCTTCAAACCTTATCTAGATCGAGCGCTACAGCCCACCTGCAACGCTTTCTACCTCAATCCCCTGCTGCTGGTGGAAGGCTCCCGTGTCGATCCGCATATCGATCGGTCCCTGCGGTCTTACTGCAAAACAATTGAGCCTCCCCTCGTGGTCAGCGTTCTTTACGTGCAAGTCCCCCCCAATCTAGAAGGCGGAGAACTGGTGCTGCGCCGCCACAAACAGCAAGTCGGGCAGATTAAGCCACAAGTTAACACACTGCTCTATTTTCAAGGCGACCTCACCCATTCCGTCAATGCCGTTAAAACTGCTGGAACTCGTCTGAGTTTGGTCTGCGAACAATACAGCCTGACCGAAACCGAACTGCAAGATATTCCAACATTCACAGTCGAATCTAGGGCAGTAAAAGCAAAAGGTCGGTAGGCTATACTCAGCACGGTCACAGACCGAGCTTTTTTATCCCTGTAGGGGCGAAGCATTCCGTCCAAGATCTTTGGTTTCAACCAACAAATTATTCACGGAATACTTCGCCCATTTATGTCCGTGCGAAGTATAACAGTTTAAAGCGGTTATTTGTCCCTACGGTACTGCCGATCTAAAAGGTTAATACCGTTGGACAATCCTTTTACTTTTGCTCTGCATCTTCCCTTACCACCTCAGCCTTTATTTCAATAATATCCGGAGCAGGAGGTAGAGCAGCATTTTGGTGCGGTTCTAGGGGCTGACTTGCTTTAATATCGGCAATTTTATCTTGGACTTGTCCAGCCATATCTTGAGCCCTTTCTTTAACTTGTCCAGCCATATCTTGAGCCCTTTCTTTGACTTGCCCAGCCACATCTTGAGCTTTATCTTTGACTTGTCCAGCCACATCTTGAGCTTTATCTTTGGCTTGTCCAGCCATCTGTTTAGCTTTGTCTTGGAATTGTCCGGCCACATTTTGAGCGCCGCGCCTCATCGCCTCCAATTCAGTCTGAGTTTTGTTATAGTCTTCATGGATAAATTCTGCTGCTTGACTAACCTTTTGATTTAATCCCTCCGCATAATATTGAGGATTTTGAACAACTGAATCTGGCACAAGCAACCGTTTGCTACCGATACTGGAAATATCTGTAAGCGCCAGCAGATAGATCCCATCCAATACCCCACGCCAACCGCTAGAAGAAAATAAGTAATTTATCACAGCACCAGTTTGGGGAACTAATAAATAGTCCACCACCTTACCAGCCTTATCACCAGCTTTCGTCCAAACTTCATGACCGATCAGAGAAAATACTTGCTCAGATTTTTCTGGATCGGCAAATTCCTCGGCATTGAAGTTCACCATGATGCTGTCAGCACCAATTGATTCAATTCGATCCCAAATAAACGATCGTTTTTTGCCACCCAAAAATCCCGACTTACAGGTAAACCCTTCTACTCGGTGAGCTTTAGGATTTAGCCACAAATAATCTACTCGGCCCAGTTCTTCCGCCGTGCGGCGATCCAGCACCAACTGATTGAGTAAGTCACTCTGCCTGATAACGGATTGTTGCATACTCATAATTTAACTCCTACTTACTTTCAATAATAGTTGCAATGTTCTTTGAATTAGGATTATAGGTAAACTATATCTGCTATTCTAACCTACCCTTCTCGAATGGCTATACCTAGCGCCAGCTACGGCTACCCACGATAAACGCCACCACCTGCCACAGCCGCCAACCAAAATATAGCTAGGGACTAGGGGCTAGGGGAAGAAGGGTTTAGAATCAAGGGTTTCAGGGATTAAGAACGTCCTAATTGACTCATCGGTTGCTATAATACCCTAAAATGCGCTATCTCAAAAAAATCTGTCGCTATTTAGTGTTTTCCACTTTATCAATTTTGACTGTCCTCACCATCGGTTACTTCACTCCCACAAAATGGTGTAATTCTTCCCAGTCAAACTGCCACTTTACTATCTGCGTCTCTAACACGGGAATCCACACGAATATTGTGGTTCCCGTTAAGAATGATATCTTTGATTGGAAAATATATCTAAAGATAGATGACATTAAAAATAACTCAGAAACTAACTATAACTATTTAAGTTTTGGTTGGGGAGATAGAGCCTTTTATCTGACTACTCCTACCTTGGCAGATCTAAATCTTATGACTACCTTCAATGCCTTATTTCTCCCAACTCCTTCTGTCATGGACGTACAATGGTATCAAGTTATTCCCAATCATATTGAAAGAAGATGTGTAGGCGTCAGTCAGACTGATTATCTTAATTTAATGAAATTTATTAACGATTCATTCCAACTGGATGATCGGGGTAGAAAAATCCGAATTAGTCAGGGTTACTCATCTCACAGTAGCTTTTATGAAGCAAAAGGAAGTTATTCCATATTGAGAAATTGTAATTCTTGGACAGCAGAAGGTTTGCAAAAAGCTAATGTAAACACTCCTCTCTGGACTGGACTTTCATCTGGTATTATGATCCATTTAAAAAACAGTTGTGAATGCAGTCAATAAGCGATCGATCCAATTAGCCATTAGCTCTATTTCAAGAATAGATAGACTCTGACTATCGCTTTATGAGTCTTCATCTATCCTTTTTCCTTTGCGACTGGTTAGGTAAGTCTCTGACTCTTTGAATACTTCTTCTTTATTTGCATCTGGCTGGCGCTTTTCCTGTTCCTTCTTTATTACTGCATCTGGGTCTCCTTTGTCCAGCAAAATTTGAATTTTTGGCCCCGAACTCCCCAGACGAAAGATCATCCCATCTACCACCTGACGCTGAGCGATCGGTTCATTATCCACATAAGTTCCATTAGCCCCAAAATTAATTATTTCCCACTCAGTACCATTGTTCCATAGCTCAACATGATTGCGAGACACCACAGAACTGAAAATTATGATGTCATTATCTTTTGACCGACCAATCCGAATCACTGATTCAGGCCCGAAAGTCCAACTTTGAACCGGGGTAGACTGGCTAGGATGCAGCAGAGTTAGGGTAATCACATCTATTAGATCTAAAAATAGTTATGTGTATAACTGTTACGATCGCTAGTCGCTCACCTCTAGCATATCAATTAAAAAAACTACCGGCAATTCCTCTGGTTAAGTACGACATTGCGATAACTATTGGCTCCAAGCTTATTTATTTACCCGCTGGGTGGGAATTTCGATCGCAAACTCAGTTCCCTGTCCCGGTGCTGAAAAACACTTCAAGTGACCACCGTGTTTTTCAATCACAATCTGATAGCTAATAGACAAACCTAAACCAGTACCTTTACCTGGTGGCTTCGTTGTATAAAAAGGATCGAACAACTTCTTAAGTACTACCTCCGTCATTCCTGGCCCGTTGTCGGCAAACCGGATGGTCACCCAATCGCCGTTTAGCACTTCAGTGCGAATTCGGATCGTACCGACACGGTGTTCGACTTCACTCCCTGACTGCGGAATGTTTTGTGGGCCTTGAAGCCTTTCGCTCTCATCCAAAGCGTCAACAGCATTACTTAATATATTCATAAACACCTGGTTGATCTGCCCAGCATAACAGTCCACAGGTGGTAGGTCGCCGTACTCCTTAATCACCAAAATACCCGGATGTCCAGCCCTTGGCTTGAGTCGATTCTGCAAGATCAGCAGAGTGCTATCAATTCCCTCGTGAAGGTCAACCGGCTTCATCTCAGCCTGATCCAGCCGCGAAAAGTTCCGCAGGGACAGAACAATCTGGCGGATGCGTTCTACCCCCAACTGCATCGAAGCCAACAACTTAGGCAAATCTTCCAGCAAAAAATTAAGATCGATCGCGTCAGCCTGCGCTTGAATTGCCGGAATCGGCTGGGTATAGTGTTGCTGGTAGAGGTGAACCAAGTGCAGCAAATCTCGGACATATTGACTGGCATAGGGTAGATTACCGTGGATGAAGCTGACCGGATTATTAATTTCGTGAGCCACACCAGCAACCAGCTGTCCCAGACTAGACATCTTTTCAGTCTGAATCAGTTGGGTTTGAGTACGTTGTAATTCGTGCAGCGCAAGTTCCAGCTGGTTCGCTTGTTCTCTTAATTGCGCTTCCGATTGCCGCAATGCTTCTTCTACCTGCTGGCGCTTGGCGATGTCCTCTTTGAGAAGCAGATTAGCTGCTTGTAGTTCGGCAGTTCGTTTGTCAACCTGTCTTTTTAAGTCGTCGTGAGCCTTTTGCAGTTCCTCCTCCGCCTTGACACGATAAGCAATCTGCTTCTGCAATTGTTGGTTAGCGGTTCTTAATTCCGTCGTGCGATCGTCTACCGCTTGCTGTAACGCCTCAATAACGCCGTACATTTCCGTTGGATCTAGCACTTGCAGCAGACTGGTTTGGGACACAACACCCAGCAATTCCCCCTGATGACCTGCCACAACCAAGCGCCGCACGTGCCGCCGTTGCATCTCCTGGTGGGCGACCCAAAGCGATTCATTAGGCCCCAGACAAAATAACGGCGTACTCATTACCTCTTGCGCCTGCAACTTCGATAAGTTCAGCTCTAGCGCCTGAAACTTCACCACATCTCCCTCAGTGACAATCCCCACAGGTATCAGGAAATTCTGTCGTCCGAGACTTTTTCGAGAATCGCGATCGCTCAATACCGAGTCCTGAATGGCCTTTTCCTCAGTCCTGAGATCTTGTTCCTCCATCCTGGCAATCACCACGCAGCTAACCCGATACTCTGCCATCAACTGAGCTAAATTCAGCACGGAGGCAGTCATTGGCGCATGAATGACTTGAGCTGACATCACGTCTGCTACAGACCACAATCGAGTCAGCAGATTGGCGGGTTGCATCGATGCACGAATGCTTCCCGGCGTCAGCATCCCTACGATCTGACCTGACCCGTCTAAAATTGGCAGGTGGCGAATGCGATGCTGACGAAAGATTGAGAGGGCACTGAATATATCGTCAGCATCGGATTGGCTCAGAGTAATCACTGGATGGCTCATTACGTCGGCCACCTTCAGAGTTTTTAAGTCCATTCCGCCAGCGGTCAGCCTAACGATATCCCGTTCTGTAAATATGCCGACTAACTCTGACCCTTCGATCGCCAAAACACAGCTGGCTCGTTTTAACCTCTCTTGGAAAGATTCGCTAGTTTCCTCGACTTCCAGCAACGGATTTTCCTCCCGCACTGGACAACTGCTTCTCACCTGCGCCATTAGATGCAGAACCTCTATTAGAGGAGTATCGGGAGGGACGGACAGGGTGTGAGGATTGATGGCATTTTTGAGGGTAAGCGAATAGACAGGTTGGCCGTTTAGGTGCATAGCGATTAAATTGTGTGATGATTTCTACATCACAGCATTAATGCAGTCAATTGTATGCTGTTATACTGCACAGGGCTATAAACTTGGTTAAACCATTGTCCGCCTCATTGACCGCTGCCAATGTTTTACCTGTTTTAGCTAACAGAGTTTTCATGCAGTTATAGCCACAGTCAGATATGTTAGGACAGTATTGACCGCTCAAACCAACGAAAGTACTGTGTTTGTACGGCATCCGTTGCACGGCATCCGTTGCACTTTGCGATAATTTCAAATCGCGCTTCATCTCTGTGAAAATCAGGTATCGAGTTGGGTGACGTCATCTCGATCTTCGGATCTGGGATGGATCAAAGTGTCTCTTGATTTATCAGGTTTCGACTCGGCGGGGGATTGTTTGGGAGGAATTGTTTTTTGCTCATCCTTGACGCTGGATGTTCCCAGTAAAATTTGAATTTGAGGGCCAGAGCGAGCTAAACGAATCATGGCTCCATCTCGGATAGGAGCTTCATTGATGCGTTTACCTTCCACATAGGTACCATTGGCACCTAAATTCACAATTTCCCAGTTACAACCATGACGCCGCAGATCTACGTGGTGCCGCGAAACTACGGCACTATAAAGGATGACGTTGTTATCAGTAGCTCGCCCAATCCGAATCACCGATTCTTGATCGAAAGTCCAACTTTGAATCGGGATCGACTGAAGTGGATGTAGCAGGTTTAGGGTAATCACATTGGCAGCGTCAATTGATTTTGGATGTAAGTAGGCCAGGATTTTGGCATTTTACTGCCCACAAGGGGAGTATAGCTAGGGGCTAGAGGCTAGGGGCTAGGGTTTCAGGAATTGATAATGTCCTAACCGACGAAAGCGGTTGCTGTATTTACCAGCAGCTTAAGTAAAATCGACTAAGAAATCTGAAACAGGAATGTAACCAGGTCTCCTTTACCCAGGGCAATGCGATCGCCTGGACGCAATCGGTGCCGGTTGCCCTTTGGCAGGGCTGTGTGGTTAACGTAAGTGCCGTTTGAACTCCCGATATCTTCAATATAGTAGGCATCTCCCTCCACCCTAATATCGGCGTGTACGCGGGAAACCACCTCCGAATTGGGAAAACCCGAAACGTCTATATCCGGCGGAATCTGATCGTTGGGCTTACCTATATGAATAATCGATAGATTTTGAGGCAGCTCGATTTCCGTCTTGGTTTGGAGGTGCAGAAGCTTTGCCGTCTGCTGCTGCAATCGAGTTTGAGAGGCGACTCCTGCGGTTGGCGATCCTGGGGTGACGCTGGGGCTTGGAGCCTGAGCAGATACGCTGTTGACGCTTGGCGGCGGCGGTGGAGACTCAGGGGCCTCCGGTTGGACGCTGGGATTTTCTGGAACAGACGCTTGAGAACTACTGACCAAAGGTAATGGTTCAATCAAAGGCTCAGGTGGTATTAAGTCTGGCACAGATACTTGCTGTGTTGGTGCAACCGCCATAGTAGCAGGCGCTGCTGTTTGTTCTTCACCTTTAACACCGGCAGCTTCCTGCAAGTTAAAGCCACACTGGCCGCAGAAGCTGGCGTCTGTCTGGACTGACGTACCGCAGTTAGGGCAATTGGTTGTGGTCGGTAACGGTGTGTAACAGGCTTCGCACTGAACAGCTCCGTCGGGATTTTGGTGATTGCAGTTTGGGCAAACAATCATGAAGTTTTCTCTTGGGTCGAGATTGTCGTAGATGAGTTATGTTGAGACGGGGGTGCTACCCGATCGCATCTTAATAATTTTCTCTTGACTGTGAGGCCACCAGGTTGAGATTTCCAAGGGCCGACTCATCTAGTAGCCACCAAAGTTCTCCTTGGGGCCTAATGAGCCGAGATGGGTAGGTCATGTCATCACCTACAGGGGCGAAAACCTGAGCCAACGCAGATTGTTTATTGGCACCTAGAGCAATGAATATGACACAGCGGGCTTGGTTAATCAGGGGTACGGTGAGGGTAAGGCGGGGCTGGCCATATGAGTTACCGACTGCGACAAGTCGATCGCGAACTTGCAACGCTTCTGTATGTGGAAACAGTGAAGCTGTATGTCCATCATCACCCATTCCCAGCAAAACAATATCAAAAACTGGAAATTCTCCTGCCCCAGTCTTAAAAAACTCTCCCAGTTCGGCTTCGTACTTCTGGGCGTCAAGCGCTGGGTCGGCTGCATCGGTGGGCATTGGATGGATATTGCCAGCTGGAATATCCACTTTATCCAACCAAGCTCGTCGAGCCATCCCTTGATTGCTGTCGGGATGCGACCGGGGCACGTAACGTTCATCACCCCAAAATACGTGGATTTTTGACCAAGGTAGGTTTTCTTTTGCCATCGCTTCATACAGTGCTTTGGGTGTGCTACCGCCAGCGAGGACGATCGTACACTGACCCCGATCTCCTATAGCTGTATTAATTTTGTCTAGGACAAGTTGGAGCGATCGCGCGATCGAGGCCGCACCAGAGGGTAGCACTTCAACGTTTCTGCCCATTACTTGCTGCACCTAATAACTTTCCTAGTTTCACAGTAAAGCATATATCGGTTGAGAAACAGTCAGGGTTGACTCCCCCCGGCTGAAGCCGGGAGGATGCCAAAAGGATACAAAGCATCCTTTTGGCCGATCGGAGCTTAACTCTCTGGGGGGCTTTCAACTTTGATATCAAATCCGTCTGCGTCGGAATTGTTCGTTTTTCCCCTCTGCCCCTCTGCCCCTCTGCCCCTCTGCCCCTCTGCGGCCATAATAATTCAGACACAACCGGAAACGATATGACTTGGTAATCCAGCGCACCATCAAGGTAGATATCTTACTAGATTCGTGCATAAAATATCCTGAATAGTCAGCTGATAGTTTAAATTAAAGATTTAAGCAAAACTTCAGGATCGGCTATAAAGCAATTTGGCAAACCAAAATGGTAGATCCGACAGATGAAATCGCAAGACAAGCTCGCCAAGGGAGCGTTGCGGCGATTATTCAATTACTGAACGAACAGCTGGCTTCTAGCGGCGTCAGAACCAGAGCAATACGCGAAAATGGTGTATTGCAAATGCTGTGCGAAGCTGAGAGCGTCGAGCAGATCGAGCAAACAACCTTGGTGCCGCGAATTCGGGAGATTCTAGAGACAATTAGGCCAAGCAATATTCGTCGGGTCAAAATTAACTGTCGAATAGTTCGAGAACAGCAGTCGCTGTGGCTGGAGGAAATTAGTCGCGACCCAGAAAATCACCGGCTTTGGTTTGAAGAAATTACCTTGACTAGGCGCAATCCCTTCAAGCGTCTGGCAACAGACTTGAGGGAGCGTAACAGTAAAACCGTAAAGCCATCTCAACTCAAACCATCTTCTCCGTTTGCGCGCGATCGAAGGCAATTGCGGCGGGGTATGCTGGGCGGAGTTCTCCTGAGCGGGGCTCTATTGTTCGCTGGCTGGGCTGCATATAAAGCGTTAGCTCCAAAACAGGGTGACCAGACGCAAGCAACAAAGCCAGAGTCTTCAGCAAACTTATCCCCAAACCAGCAGACCGTCAGTGTCACTAACCAGACAAATAGCCCCAATGTCTCAGGAGACCCCTTTGCCGCCGCTGTGCGACTAGCTGAACAAGCTTCTGTAGATGGTAAAAAAGCGCAAACTAGGGCACAGTGGTTAGAAATAGCTAATCGTTGGCAACAGGCTTCCGATCTGATGGGCCAATTGCCAGAAACCGATCGCCGCTACCAGACAGCACTGAACCGGAAGTCAGTTTATCGTAAAAATAGCGAGTCAGCGCTGCGGCAACTGCAAAAAAGGCGCTCCTAGTACCCCCATGAGGTGAGGAACCCTCAGTACTTACGTTAAGAAGATTGTAGAAAGATCACGGATGCCACCCTGTCTTAGATAAGGATAAGCTAGTCCCATCTCTAATTAGATTGATGGCTGCTGATTAAGCTAAAGCGTTAAGCCATCTGGATTTTGGGTAACCATATTCCTAAAAATCAAAGGCGAACTGCATCATCAATCTATTTAACTGGCAACCAGAACCCTGGTTGACAGCAGAGTCGTACAGGCAGGCCATCATGCGCTCAAAAGCCCAATGTTGGAACCCATCAGAACAAGAAAGACTCCAAGCCGTGTCAGACTCAATAGCAATGGCAATCTCACAAGTGCAACTTCAGAGACAAGTACTCGCTTCATCTGGGCACCAAGCTCTGCTTAACCAGTTGACAATGGCTATCCGTAGCTGTACGGAACTAGACCAGATTCTCAAGCTGGCAATAGATGGCACGGCGCGAACCCTAATGGTCGATCGCGGCCTGATCCTGCTGTTGAAATACACAGACTCCATCCTAAAAAGGGATTCCCAAAAGCGCATTCCCAAAGCAACAGAAGTAACTGTTGTTTGCGAATGGCCCACAGCCTCCCCATCAGACGGGAATCAAAATGCTACGACTCAGTTAAACCAGTCGTTTTGTTTGTCGAAATGCGGTTTGTGCCAGGATGCTTTCACAAATGCTCCCCGCCTGATTGCGATCGCCGACAAACACAGCGTACCTAGCGGCGATACGATCGCTGAGATCGCCTCAATTTTTGATTTCAACGCCATGCCTGCCCTCCTGCTGGTGCCCCTGGAAAGCCAAGATACCGTACTTGGGTTCTTAGCACTACAGCAACGTCAGCCTCGTCCCTGGCTGAATGAGGAATTGGCACTGGTAGAATTGGTAAGCGCCCAGATGAGTACGGCCATTCTCCAGTTCCAAACATTGCGGCAAACTTCAGCCTTGGTAGAAGAGCGCACCTATCAGCTACAGTCTATTCTCAAAGTACAGGCTAAGTTGTACGAAAAAACTCGCCAACAAGTTGAGCAACTGCGCGAGTTAAATAAGATCAAGGATGAATTCATCGACACGATAAGCGATCAGCTGCGAAACCCCTTGGCTAGCATGAGAATGGCGATCCGGATGTTACGTCAACCGGGACTGTCTCCAGAACGTCAAGCTAAGTATCTGGAAATATTGGATGGGCAGTGTAACCAGGAAATCAATTTGATCGATGATATACTGGCTCTCCAAAAGCTCGAATCCAACAAATCTCCCCTACATCTCCAAAAAATAGACCTCAAGCAGATTATCTTGGGGTTGGCGGAGTTGTTTGAGAAGAAATGGGGGGCTAAGGGATTAACCCTGACAGTGGATTTACCTAAGCGGCCTTTGATGCTGCAAACCGACCTTGACAGTGTTGACCGCATCCTCCAAGAACTCTTGACTAACGCTGGCAAATACTCCGCTCCGGATACTGCTGTCCATTTGTGCGCCATTCACGAAGTCGATCCAGAAAACCCTCAAATTGTTTTAACGCTTTCTAATATTGGCCCTGGCATTTTACCTCCAGACCAAGACTATATTTTTGAGAAGTTTCATCGCGGTCAGGGTGTTAACAAACAAGTAATTCAAGGTACTGGTTTGGGACTGGCTCTGGTAAAGTGCTTGGTACAGCACTTAAATGGCACAATAACTGTTTCCAGTAACCCGATTAGCCAGGGTCAGTCGTGGTCAACTTGCTTTACCGTGACCTTGCCTCAGATGCAAGGATAATTAGGGACTAGGGGCTAGGTAAAGACAAATTGGAATGGTGGCGGTGCATAAAGTAAAAAATCATATTATGTCCATAAATGTTGCGCCTGGGCCACTACGTTGGCAACGGCCTAAATATTCCCCGCTGGCACGTCAGATAGACGTTTTTGCCGCGTCTGGAAAATTCATGTTCTATTTGTGGTGGGATGGCATCTTTGCTAATAACTCATCATTAGAGAGAAAGCGTCGGGCTCAGTGGTTAGTTCGTACTCTGCTCAATTTAGGGCCGACTTTTATTAAAATTGGACAGGCTTTGTCTACTCGTGCGGATTTGCTACCCCCAGAGTATGTGGATGCTTTGGCGCAGTTACAAGATAATGTCCCGGCATTTAGTGCTGATGTTGCGATCGCTCTAGTACAATCCGAACTGGGCGAACCTATTTATACTTTGTTTCGGGATTTCAATCATATTCCCCTTGCTGCTGCCAGTTTGGGACAGGTACACAAAGCACGTCTCCACACTGGGGAAGAAGTTGTTGTCAAAGTCCAGCGTCCCGGATTGCAAAAGTTATTTGATGTGGATGTTAAGGCTGTCTACAAAATCATGCGTTTTTGTCAGCGATATTTTGCTTGGACAAGAAAGTACGATCTAGAGCCAATCTATCATGAATTTTTTACGATTTTATATCAAGAGATAGATTACATACAAGAAGGTAAAAATGCCGAACGTTTTCGCTATAACTTTATGGATTATCCCGGCATTATTGTACCTAGAGTTTATTGGGATTATACCACTAAGAAAGTTTTGACAGTGGAATATGTTCCGGGTATTAAGGTTGACGATCTCCAAACAATAGTGGCTTGCGGCTTAGATCCTAAAAAAATTAACCAAATCGGTATTTCTTGTTACCTAAAGCAATTGTTAGTGGATGGTTTTTTTCAAGCAGATCCCCATCCGGGAAATCTGGCGGTGAATCCAGCAGACGGCAGTCTGATTTTTTATGACTTTGGCATGATGGCAGAGGTGAAGTCTCTCGCCAAAGATCAGATGGTTCGCAACTTTTTTGCCGTCTTAAGAAAGGATACGGATGAGGTACTCGATACTTTAATTAAAATGGGTTTAATTGAGCCGGTGCAGGATATGACTCCGGTGCGACGGCTGATCTCTTTTCTGTTAGAAAAGTTTACCGAAAAGCCAATAGATTTCAAAGCTTTTAGTGAAATCAAGAATGAATTGTATCTGATGTTTGAGCAGCAACCTTTTCGTTTGCCAGCACAGATGACATTCATTTTGAAATCTTTGACGACTCTGGACGGTATTGCTAGAGGGCTAGATCCTGAATACAATTTAATGGTGGCGGCTCAGCCTTTTGTGAATAGTATAGCTGTCTCTAAAGGGCGAGGAAATACGGTTGTAGAACTGGCAAGACAGACAAGGGATTTGATCAAATATAAGTTGAATCAGCCTAGTAAAACTGAAGTTTTAATTCGGCGCTTAGAAAGGCGTATTGAAGAAGGTGAACTGCAAGTGAGTGTGCGATCGATCTCTAGCGATCGTATCATCAAACGCATCAATATAGCCCTTAAAAGCCTCATTTATGCCTGTTTGACTGGTTTTACCTTGCTAGCTGGGGCGGTTTTGCTGGTCGGGGGATATCAAGGTGGTGCGATCGCCGCTTTTATGCTCTCAGGGCTAGGGTTCTTGGTTTTGCTGCGTTCTTTGATTGATTTAGGTATTAAGGAAAAACTTGACAAACTAGCTGAAAAATAAATACTCAAAAAAGTAGGGTGGGCATTGCCCACCCTACTCTTTACTTTGAAGTACCCCCAGGGGAATTCGAATCCCCGTCGCCTCCGTGAAAGGGAGGTGTCCTAGGCCTCTAGACGATGGGGGCGTTTGGTTCGCCGCAGCGCGTCGTTAGCACCTTTATTAAACTAACCGATATTTCTGAATCTGTCAATACCCAAATCTAAAAAATTTGGAAACCCCAAGCGAGTGGCTTGGGGTAGCTGGATTTTGGTGAATTCCAGCTTGCGCCTCCCTTTGCCCCTACTGGGCGGGGTCAATTTATCGCACCCTGCAATAAAGCCTGAAAGCGCTTGTTACTTCGCAATTGAGCAAAATCAGAATCGGTTTTTGCTAGGGTCTTAAATTCGCCGGGATGCAGACGGATTGCCTTTTGCAGACTTTCAATTGCCAAATCTTGATAGCCAAGTAAGGCATAGCAGCAAGCTTTGTTGTACCAGGCGTACTCGTCGTCAGGTTGAGAGGCCAAAACTTTATCGTAGCTGGCGATCGCATCATCGTAGCGTTTTAGGTAACGCAGTACATCCCCGCGCTTATACCAAGCCCAGTAGTCTGACTCTGGTTCCAGGAGGGCTCGATCGTAGCTAGCAAGGGCTTCATCGTAGCGTTTGAGGTGACGCAGGGCATCCCCGCGCCGCGACCAAGCCGAGTAATCGTGCGATCGAACGACTAGAGCTTTGTCGTAACTGGCGATCGCTTCGGAGTAGCGTTTTAGGTGACGCAGAGCCTCACCGCGCCAAAACCAACCCCAGTAGTCGGTCGGTTTGACTGCTAGGACTTTATCGAAGCTGGCAATAGCTTCTTCAAATTCATCCAAATCTTCCAGGGCTAGGCATCCCCGTTTATACCAAGTCCAGCAGTCATCCGGTCGGATGGACAGAGTTTTATCAAAACTGGCGATCGCCTCCTCGTAGCGGCCCGCATCGTGCAGTGCCTTGCTGCGTTTATACCAGGCCCAGTAGTCATCCGGTCGGAAGTAGAGCGCTTTATCAAAACAAGCGATCGCTTCTTCATAAAGCTCCCGATCCACTAGATCCTGGCCTTGAGAGAACCAGTTCCAATAGCCATCTAGATTGAGGTCTAAAATTTCGTCTTCGCCACCCATGAGCATCTGATTCATCTTTTGCAGCTTCCCAAAGCGTCATCGCTATGCCAAACTTTAGCTCAATTTTAACTTTTGGGGAGTTTGAGGGGATTTTAGTCCCGCGCCCTATCCGTAGCATGGGCGTCTGGATACACGCACCCCTCAAAGCTGTTGAGTGGAGTTCGATACCCCCTCGCACCGGCAATATCGGCCAACTTTTGATGTAGTCTCGGATTAACTCTGCCGAGGAAATGCCTTGAGTTTTTGCATTTTATTCTAACTTCTGTAACTTTTGTTCTGTGAGTCGCACTTGAAACAAGTTGTCTCTTGCCATCATCCTAGTCTATTTGTGCTAAGATGATTCGCTCAGCTAACCACTCACCAGATTGTGTGTGAAAGTCAGAGCAATCGAGACACCAAAATCAGGGGACGTTACAGAACCTTGACAATTCAGGATGTCACTTAATTAAAGCCAGAAACCGCTCATCCGATCGAATGATCTCAAAATCCAAGTCTTTTTGAGCCATTTCTCGATATACGTCGGGATTTAAATTAATAGCTTGTGACAAGCTTTCAATTGCTAGCTCAACATTGCCCTGCTGGGAATAACAGCAAGCTTTGTTATACCATGCTCTGTGTTCGTCGGGTTTAAATTCTAGGGCTTTATCGTAACTGGCGATCGCTTCTTCTAGGCGACCCACCTGGCGCAGGGCTACACCTCGGTTGTGCCAAGCTAAGTAGTCGTTGGGTTGGAATTCAAACGTTTTGTCGAAAGATGCGATCGCTTCAGAGTACCGACCTAACTTCCACAGCACAACGCCTCTGTTATACCAGGCTTGATTGTAATCCGGTTTGATTTCCAGTACTTTATTAAAACTGGCAACTGCCTTTTCATAACAGCCCCAGTCTCGGAGGGTAATGCCTCGGTTGTACCAAGCATTAAAAGCTTCTGGCTTGAACTCGATCGATCGATCGAAACTGTTGAGCGCTTCTTCGTAGCGACCGATCTTTCCCAGGGCAATGCCACGGTTGTACCATGCCCAGTAGGCATCTGGTTGCAACTGTAGGGTTCGCTCAAAGCTGATAACTGCTTTTTCATATTTACCCCAGTCGCTCAGAGTAATGCCTCGATTGTGCCAACTATTTGAAGAATCCGGGTTGAACTCGATCGCTCGATCGAAGCTGTTGAGCGCTTCTTCGTATCGACCTAATTTACCCAGCGCAATGCCCCGGTTATGCCAAACCCAGGCAGTATCCTGTCGAATCGCCAGCGCTTTGTCAAAACCGATCAGCGCTTCCTCGTGGCGGCTTAAGTTTCCTAGCGCTAAACCCCGCTGACACAAGGCATTATGATAATCTGGATCGAACTTTAGGGCGCTGTCAAAATTGGCGATCGCCTCTTGATAATTCTTTACCTCGGTTAGGCGCAATCCATGATGGAAAAAGAATTCAGCTTCAAGACTAGGAGTATGGGTCATAAAATCTGTCATCTGACTTTAGAATGATTTCTTTTTCTTTAAGATTCCCAAAAAGATAACACGATCTAACAACTAAACTGCAAATTCCTAATTGAGCAGGATTTAATGCGCGAGAAGGCTAGAGGGGGAGCGGGGAAGCAGATGGCCCAATTTTCAACCAATTAGCCCTTAAATCAAAACCCAGATGATTCTGCCTCATAGCATTCAGGTTCGGTGAAGTGGGATGATCGCATCTGAACGAGGACGCACAAAATAAGAAGATGGCTGAACAATCAAATGCGGCTTACCGTGTAGAAAAGGATTCAATGGGCTCTAGGCAAATTCCCGCCGCTGCCTACTATGGAATCCAAACTTTGCGGGCAACAGAAAATTTCCCTATCAGCGGCATCAAGCCTTTACCCACTTATGTGGATGCCTGCGTGCTAATTAAGAAAGCAGCAGCGATCGCTAACGGAGAACTCGACTGCATACCTAAAGATATTTGTCAAGCGATAATAGAGGCAGCTGATGAAGTTCTTGGCGGTAAGTTCAGGGATCAGTTTGTGGTGGACATTTACCAAGCAGGTGCCGGAACATCCCACCATATGAATATTAATGAAGTGCTGGCAAATCGGGCGCTGGAGATTTTAGGCGATCGCAAAGGCAATTATCAGCGCGTCAGCCCCAACGATCACGTTAATTATGGGCAATCTACTAATGATGTCATTCCCACAGCCATTCGCATCGGCGGTTTGTTGGCTTTGGAAAAGACACTGTTCCCAGCTTTATCGGATGCGATCGCCGCATTAGACAACAAAGCCGAAGAATTCCAAGATATCGTCAAATCCGGCAGAACCCATATGCAGGACGCCGTACCAGTGCGACTGGGCGAAAATTTCCGCGCTTGGGCCCAAATTCTCACAGAACACTCGATCAGGATAGAAACAGCCTCTGGAGATCTGACTTTACTTGGTTTAGGCGGCAGTGCGACGGGAACAGGACTCAATACTCATCCCCAGTATCGCTACAAAGTTGCCGAAATTCTCCGACGGCTAATAGAACAACCCTTGCAACCCGCACCCCACATGATGGCAGCGATGCAGAGTATGGCACCATTTGTGTATGTTTCCAGTGCTTTGCGGAACCTAGCTCAAGATTGCGTCAAAATTTCCCACGATTTGCGATTGATGGACTCTGGGCCAAAAACAGGTCTTAAGGAAATACAATTGCCGCCAGTACAACCCGGATCTTCGATTATGCCAGGAAAGTACAATCCGGTGATGGCTGAGATGACATCGATGGTCTGTTTTCAGGTGATGGGGTATGATAGTGCGATCGCACTTGCCGCTCAAGCAGGACAATTAGAACTAAATGTAATGATGCCCCTAATTGCCTATAACCTAATTCATAGCATTGAAATTCTCGGCAATGCTTTAGCCGCTTTAACTAAGCAATGTCTGGAAGGAATTACCGCCAACAGTCAACGTTGTAGAGATTATGCTGAAGGTAGTTTAGCACTCGTCACCGCCTTAAATACCCACATTGGCTATCTTAATGCAGCAGCCGTTGCTAAGGAATCTTTGGAAACTGGGAAATCTTTGCGGCAAATTGTATTAGAAAAAGGGTTGATGAACGAAGAAGAATTAGCAAAAGTGTTGGATTTGTCAAAAATGAGCGCCATGCCAACCGATAATTTAGGGATTAACAGTTAATTTTTTTTCTAGTGAGTTAAACTAGCGCTAACGCACTAGAAAAAATGGCTCTTTTGTGACTGTTATGATACTAAATTTTTTAGAATTTTTAGTCCCCTTTCAGGGGACTAAAAATTTCCGATTCTGTGTCACTATATACGTATTTCAATCCTCAATTCCCTAAAAAGAGAATTGTTAGTGTCTTGGTGGTAGTTTGTGTGTTTCTTCCAATCCTCGCCACATAGTTATCATGTCAGTCTGGAATACCAAAGCGGCCATCATAACTTAAAGCGTTCCATACTAAGATATCATTATTTTCTTTAGCTTTAGCAGCTACTTTTTCAGGCAATCGCACTGTATATTGCTGTAACTGCTGATAATCTCTTTGGTTGAGATGAGATTTATTTAAAATTCTCAGGGCTTCTTCAGTTTCCACAACAACATCAACCTTACCAGCTTCATCAATTAATTGAAATTTATTCGCTACGCTGGCAAACATCAACTTTTCTCGCATCGATTGAATTTCTTTACAATCTTTATTATTGTCCTGTAACAATTTACAAAAATAGCGATTCAAGCTGTCAGATCTTGTGAGGTCTTTTTCTTGTTGTAGTTCCTGTTTGGCAAGGTCAACTTTCTGACGGTAATCTTTTCCTGGTAAATTACCTCCAGCAAGTTGAAAAATAGTTAGAGTTGCTTGGCTATAATTACCACTGCGATTTACCCTTCCGGCTGCTTGGACAATACTATCTAAAGGCCCCAAAACGCGATAACCAGCAGCAAAATCTAGGTCAACTCCTGCTTCAATTAGTTGGGTGGCAATTAAATAAGTTGGCTGTTTAGAATCTAACCGTTGGCGAATTTCATTAATCACTCGTTTTCGATGCAAGGGATACATTCGAGTTGATAAATGAAAACAATGTTCTGGATTTAATCGCTGTTCTAATTCTATAAATCCATTGCGTGCGTCAGCAGTGGTATTAACGACTATTAAGGCAGATTGAACATTTTGAGATCGAATATCTTGTACTACATCTTCCCAGTTCCAATGACAATCATTAATATAACGATACTTAACTCGTTTCATCACATGAAAGTGCCTCTTTAGTGCTTCATCGGGAATTATTTCTTTACAGTCAATTTCAAATATTTGTTTCATCCATGCTTTAGGATTAAAACTGGCAGAACAAAATAACAAGGTGCAATCCCAATCTTTTACTAAAGCTTTGAGTATGTCCATGATTGGGTCAAGATAAGCGATGGGAAGCTTATGTGCTTCATCTAAAACAATTACGCTGTTAATAATGTGATGAAGTTTGCGACACTTGGAAGGACGGTTAGAAAATAAACTTTCAAATAATTGGTTGGGAGTTGTCACAATTATCGGATGTTCCCAGCGTAGACCCGCTAAACGATAGCGATTCAGTGCTTCGTCATCTTCTTCTAATTGATCCAAGTCAAAGTTGCTGTGATGTTCTAAAACGGCATCATTGCCAAATATATCTCGATAAATCTGGGCAGTTTGTTCGAGAATTATATTAAAAGGAGCGGTATAAATTACCATTCGTTTATTATGGGATAGGCAGTGAGTTAAGCCGAAATTCATCAAACTGCGTGTTTTTCCTCCTCCGGTGGGTGCAGTTAAACTGTAGAAACCTGGGGAAAGTTTGCCATCTAAACTGCAAAAATCATAAATTTCTTTTCTCACTTGGTTGATAGGAGTATCAACCGTTGATTTGATGAATTCTTTTTGGTTTGTTTGCAGTTGTTCGTAGAGGTCGGTAATAGTTGAAAACTGATTATCTTCCCAATTTCCAAAGTGTTTGGCTGCATCAGTATGATCGGCATCTACTAAAGCAGAAAAAATGATCCGTAGTAGTAGATCTACCTCTAGAGGAGATTTAGGGACAAGTGCAGATAAGTCTTGATCGGGTTCTAACCCATTGGGGAAATCTTGAAGGGTTTGGTTAATAGCTAAATCACAGTTATTTTGATGTTCTGCTTCTTTGACCTTTTTGAGGTCAGATAAATCGGGCATTCCGCTATGATGTCCAAAAATCGGGAAAGCGAGAATTTGACAATATCGAGCAGCCCAAACCGCACCTTGGTAGGAGTGAGGAATACCGATTCGCTGGGATCGATCGCCTGCTACTTCCTCTAAACGCTGCTGCCAAGCGGGGTTATATTTACCTAAATCATGCCATAATCCGGCATAATAAGCCAATTTATGGGCTTTTTCAGGTAATTTGTTCTGTGTTTCTTGGGCAACAGTCCGCAGATGGTCACGCAGTAATCTAGAAATGCCTGTGGGATTTTGGGAGTGCGATCGCGCTATTTTCATGTTGACGATTCCGAGTTGTTACGTATATAGTGAGGAAAGAGCTTGGTTAGAACAAATGAACTACACGGCTAAGATGAGGGTGCGAGGGGAATTCGCGCTGTTCACTCGCCCTGAATTCAAGTCAGAACGGGTGAGTTACGAGGTGATTACACCGCCAGCAGCCAAAGGCGTTTTTGAATCGATCTACTGGAAGCCGGAAATTCGCTGGGAGATTGTAGAAATTGCGATTCTCAAGTATCCTCAGCGGATGTCTTTGCTACGAAATGAAATCAAATCACGCCAAAAGCACATCGTAGCACAGCGTTGGGCGGAGTCAGGCGATCGCTTTGAGATTGAAAGCGATCGCACCCAGCGCCACAGTCTCATTTTAAAAGATGTGGATTACGTGCTGACAGCAAAAATGTATCAAATGCGTGCTGATAGTCCGTTAGCTAAACACATAGACATTTTTGAGCGGCGACTAAATCGAGGGCAGTGTTTCCAACAACCTTACTTAGGTTTACGGGAATTTGTGGCAGAGTTTGAGCCAGCAACAGGAGAGGAAAAACCGATTGATTGGACATCCGACCTTGGTTATATGCCGCTAACTTTGGGGTTTGAAACTGCTGATGATGGTAAATTTACCTTTAAACGGCACGAAGGTAATGGTGAGTGGGTGAAAGGACAAATTCGACCTCAGTTTTTTCGCGCTCATGTTGAGAGTGGCATTTTGAAAATACCAGAGGTGCAAAATGTTGCTTGAACTGGTGAAATTAGCACAAACTTTGGAAAATGAACTACCACCGCGTCTTTACAGCAAATCAAAAGTTAATTTTTTGATTGACCTCGATGCTGATGGAAATTTCATTGTTCCAATAGTTCAAATAGATCAAGATCAGCTTGTTCCCCATCTTGGTCGTAATGGTGATAAAGCTAAACTACTTGTCGATACGGCTGAATATGTTTTGGGTTTAGGCGATCGCGGATCTCGTCGTTTCCCATTGTTTGTGGAATTAGTCAAACGCTGCGCTGATGATACCCAGGAACCTAGCGTCAAAGCAGTGGTGAATTTTCTTGACAAATTACCACTTATTGAGCATGAAAACTTAACGCCTGGTAGCGTGATTGGGTTTCAGATTAAGTATAAAGATCTTAAATTTGAAAAACCGCACGATCTCCCTAGCGTCCGAGAGTTTTGGGCATCGCTATTTGAAGCGAGTAGCCAAGGAAGTCAAAAACAGCACTGCTTAGTTACGGGTAAAAACTGTATTCCTGAAACCAAAGTCCAGGCAAAAATTAAAGGGGTTCCTAATACTCAAGGTTCTGGAGCATCTTTAACTAGCGCTTTTTTGGAGTCTACTTATTCTTATGGACTTCAGCAAGCTTTGGTTGCTCCCATGTCACCTGCTACGGTCGAAGCTTACACCCAAGCACTGAACCATTTACTCAAAAGTAAAGAACACTGCTTGCGAGTTGGTGGGGTGGCTTATTTGTTGTGGCATCCTGATGGAGGAAATGAGCTAGATGTATTGAATTTTCTCGATAAACCTAGCTTAGAAGATGCTCAAAGATGGTTTGAAGCCGATCGCAAACCATCGCAGTATCGCTCTGAAATTGATGACACAGTATACGTTTTGGGATTAACTGGTGCATCGGGGCGAATTGTTGTCCGTGATTGGTTAACCCGAAAAATGCCGGAAGTACAGGAAGCAGTTAAGGAATGGCTGGCTAATCAAAGGTTGATGGATTTCCAAGGAAAATGGAGAAAACCGTTGGGGGTTTGGCAATTAGCATCTGCTGCTTATCTGAAAGGTGAAGATATCTTAGAACGGCATTTAATTGCACTTACTCGTAATGTTTTGCTGGGCAATAAATCTCCTATACCGCGTGATTTGTTGCTGCGATGTTTGGAGCGAATTAGAGCAGAACAACAACCAAGTTACCAGCAATCAGTTTTAATTCGACTTTTTCTATGTAGTGAGGGACTTTGTAAACAGATGTCTGAAATAAAAGATCCAGGTGAATATCTGGATGATTTTGCCACTGATGAACTGAAATCTGCTTATTGCTTAGGGCGGTTGTTGGCAATTTATCACGAAATTCAATCAAGTGCTCAAAGTTGGCGGACTGATACTAATGCGACTAGACGCTATGCTACGGCTTCTGTGAGTCCGATTCAGGTTTTTCCTCAACTTGACCGCATGGTTTTACACCATTTGGAATCTTTGGAGAAAAGCCAAGGCGATTTTGAGCATTTGATTAGTGAAGTACGAATTGCGATGCCAAATAAGCAATATTCTCGTAGGTTAACCCCAGAGGAACAGGCGGCTTTTGGGCAAGGTTTTTGGATTCAGCGACACCAGCCAAAACGCAATTCTAACACTGACGCAACTACTACAAAAACACAGGAAGTTTAATCATGACTGTACATCTCGATCCGAAAAAACGCCACGATTTTATTTTGTTGTTTGATGTTCAAGATGGTAATCCCAATGGCGATCCAGATGCGGGAAATGCTCCGAGAGTGGATGCTGAAACTCAAAAAGGTTTAGTTACTGATGCTTGTATTAAGCGTAAGATCCGCAACTATATTTCGATTGCTGGATCTGATATTTTCCCAGAAAATAAGCGCGATCGCGCTAAGATTTATGTGGAGGAAGGGTCTATTCTTAATAAGCAGCATGAACGCGCTTATACTGCTCTGAAACTTACTTCTAAAAATAGTAAGGGGAAGCGTCAAACAGATTCAAAAATAATCGATCCGGTTCGTGAATGGATGTGTGATAATTTCTTTGATATTCGGATGTTTGGTGCAGTAATGACTACTGAAATCAATGCCGGACAGGTAAGAGGGCCAGTTCAATTTGTATTTGGTCGTTCAATTGATCCGATCGCACCAATGGAGATAGCAGTTACTCGTTGTGCAGCAACCAACGCTTCTGAAGATAAGGAAAACAAAACAATGGGGCGTAAATGGATTGTTCCTTATGGTTTGTATCGCAGTCACGGATTTTTTAACCCAGCTTTAGCTGAACAAACTCGTGTAGATGAGGACGATCTAGCGATTTTCTGGAAGGCATTGATTAATATGTTTGAGTGCGATCGCTCTGCGGCTCGTGGTTTAATGTCTATACAGGGACTTTGGGTATTTACCCATGAGTGTAAATGGGGGAATGCCCCAGCACATAAGTTGTTTAACTTGGTAGAGTTGCACTCTCAAGTGGAAATTCCCAGAAGCTTTGATGATTATGAGGTTAAGCTTCCATCCAGAGAAGCGTTACCCCCAGGTGTGACCCTAACTCCGTTAGGATAATGCGACTATGGGTAGGTGTTTAAAAGCGACTTATGGAAAAATTGCTTGAAATGCTTATACAGCAAGAGTTCTGAGGTTTTTGGAGTGAAAATGACGGTCGCACCTTATCTGGCGGGACTTTCAGCCATTTTGGTATCTTACGCAGTGGCTGAATTGGGAAACGGGATGGCGATCGTCGCAACCAGTCCTTTAAACTCTTGTTTTATAATGGCTTTGGCATTTAGGGGTAACAATTCCCTTTTTAGGGAATTGAGGATTGAAACAACTTTGAGAAATATCCCCCAAGTTGAGGAACCGGCGGGAGTAACAATTCCCTTTTTAGGGAATTGAGGATTGAAACGTTGGGAAACATCTTGCTCGGCTTGAATCAAATCTGGTAACAATTCCCTTTTTAGGGAATTGAGGATTGAAACCGAGTGCCCAGATCGCAAGCTTTGGTAATTGATGGTAACAATTCCCTTTTTAGGGAATTGAGGATTGAAACTTTCATAAGATGCTAACTTCTCCATCAAAGATAAAGTAACAATTCCCTTTTTAGGGAATTGAGGATTGAAACCCGTGCCTTCCTCCTGCTTCCCGGGCTGTGGCGGTAACAATTCCCTTTTTAGGGAATTGAGGATTGAAACCTTCGTAAGAGAATGCAAAAGTTTTGTTTCAAAGCTGAGTAACAATTCCCTTTTTAGGGAATTGAGGATTGAAACTTCCATGATTCAAATGGGACAAGATTGCCTCGTCCGTAACAATTCCCTTTTTAGGGAATTGAGGATTGAAACACTTGCTCTACCCCGCTGCTGGAGCCAATCCATCGTAACAATTCCCTTTTTAGGGAATTGAGGATTGAAACTGAGTGGAGTGGGTTGGAGGATAAGGACCCCCACCGTAACAATTCCCTTTTTAGGGAATTGAGGATTGAAACGTCCCAAGCTATAGCCTTCGCTTGATCCAAAAACCCGGTAACAATTCCCTTTTTAGGGAATTGAGGATTGAAACCGCTATGGATTAGGAGAAGCCGATAGCCAAACTCACCGTGGTAACAATTCCCTTTTTAGGGAATTGAGGATTGAAACGAATTAATGCGGCAGCTTGCGAAGGTTACTGGGCCGTAACAATTCCCTTTTTAGGGAATTGAGGATTGAAACATCGGCCCCAACGGGAAAGGGCTACTCCAAATGAGTAACAATTCCCTTTTTAGGGAATTGAGGATTGAAACGCAGCAAGAGCCGAAAGACCTAGAACTATTGTTTGGAGTAACAATTCCCTTTTTAGGGAATTGAGGATTGAAACAGTTCTTCCTGATGAAAGAATTTTGGTGGCAGGTAACAATTCCCTTTTTAGGGAATTGAGGATTGAAACATAACGGGGGAATTGGAATAAGATTGGACGCTGGGTAACAATTCCCTTTTTAGGGAATTGAGGATTGAAACAGGACAAAAAAAGCCTGGGAAAAGACTTGGATTATGTAACAATTCCCTTTTTAGGGAATTGAGGATTGAAACAGCTATTGGCGCATCTGGCAAAGCTTCGATCTGAGTAACAATTCCCTTTTTAGGGAATTGAGGATTGAAACAAAATATCTGCGTAACCTTTAGGCGTAATGATAAGTAACAATTCCCTTTTTAGGGAATTGAGGATTGAAACTATAACAGAATTAATTTAACTTTTCGGTGCAGCCCCATTCAAATTATCTCGCAGCGTTTGTTCCTGTCGCCTCACAGCCGCCAAAAGTTCGGCATTCTGAAGAATAACGCCAACTTGATTATTAAATACCTGCATATATCTTTGATCGTTTTGATCGAAGCTGGTTTGAAAACAATCTGGTACGACACTGGTATCACCAGGATTGCAATCTGCAAAATCGCCCGACTTCTTTTTATTCACTAATTGAGTCACGCCAATCAACTCGCCATCGGGATTCCAAACTGGCATACAAAGTAAACTACAAGTCCGATAACCAGTCGTTCGATCTGTTCTCTTAGCAGTTTCAGAATCTGGGTATTCATATAGGTCAAAAGGAATATTTAAAGGCACACACATCTCGGCTACTTTGCCAGCATAACCTTCCCCTATTTGCAAACGCAGTTCCCTTTCCGAACCGTCTTTAAAGGAAATTCTTGTCCACAGTTGATTTGCTTCGCGGTCTACCAACCAAAGCGTACTGCGATCGGCATTCATAAGTTCTTTCGCTGCATCCATAACGCGCTTGAGAACTTCATTAAGTTCTAGACTGCTTTGGCTAACAGAGCGCGTTGCTGCCATCAATGCAGCCGCCACCCGTTGCCCTCTAGCTGTTTTATGATATGACCGGAAACTTTCCAGAATCATTTGAATCAAAGGTGCATTTTCTGCAAACTGTTCTTCATCTGTCTGGGTAAAACCTTGGGTGTCAATTTTTGACGATAAGGGCGATGTTGGGTCATAAAAGCGGTTTAATTTATTGATTAACTGAACAACACCGACTAAAGTTCCCTGCTCGTTCAACAGTGGCAAAGCCAACATTGTATAAGTGCGGTAGTTGTTCTTTTTGTCGTGTTCCTTGGCTGTAACCGATCGCGGATCGTCATAAAAATCAAAGGGAATATTAATAATTTTATTGGTAGCAGCTACTTCACCTACAATTCCTTTAGTGGCAGGTACGCGAATTTCTAAAGATTGTTCTCCTTCAGATTCAGCAACAATAGACCAAAATTCATTTCTCTCTTCATCTAAGAGGAAAATAGTTGTGCGGTCTGCGCTCATAGATTTACCCATTTTCAGAGTAATAGAACGCAAAGTATTATCGAGAATATCGTCAAAACCTTGACCATCCATCACCTGAGTCAGCATCGCCAGGGTTTGACTGACAACATTTTGCGGCTGACTTTCCGCCCGCTTTTTAACTTCAGCAAACTCTCTGGCGTTTTGGAGTGCCACCCCAACTTGAGAATTAAATATTTGCATATATTTTTGACTATTGGCGTCAAAGCTATCCTCGAAACATTCTGGTGCTTCCGGCCAATTAGTGGGGTCGTATTCGGGAAACTTGCCTTGTTTTCTTTTGTTGATTAATTGAGTAACACCAAGCAGATCGCCATCAGGACTCAAAACTGGCATACACAGTAAACTACAAGTGCGATAGCCAGTTTTTTGATCGGTTTGCTTTGCTGTTTGAGATTCGGGGTGTTCGTACAGGTCAAAAGCAATATTTAGAGGCTTACCTGTTGCTGCCACTTTGCCAGCGAAACCTTGTCCTACTAGCACACGCAGTGGAATCACCGCACCGTCGTCGGTAGTAATTTTTGTCCAAAGCTCATCTTTTTTATCGGCCAACAGCCAAAGCGTACTGCGATCGGCATTCATCAATTTCTTTGCCGCCTCCATCACCCGCGCGATGATTTCTTCAGAATCTAGACTGCTTAGAGATACTAATCGTGTTGCTTCGGTAAGTGCCTCTGATGCTTGTAATCTTTGGGTTAATTTGTAACAATAATGACATCCTAGTAAAACTCGTTGCAGTTCGGTGGCATATTCAGCAAATTGGATTTTATTAGCTTCTGTGAAACCGTTTTTATCAATTTTTTCTGAAAAGGGATCTGTGGGATTGTTTGGTTGCTTTAGTTTGTTGACTAATTGAATAAAAGCGAATAAATCAGACTGGGTGTTAAAAAGGGGTAAAGTTAACTCATTATAGATGCGGTAAGAAGATCTTTTGTCTTGTTCTTTTGCTACAACCGCACACCAATCTTCAGATAAATGCGCGGGGATATTGACCCCTTTCTTATAGATAGTGACTCGACCAGCGGTTTGATTGTTGGCAATAATCTGAATTTTGGTAGGGCTACCATCTGCTGTCTTGGCAATAATCGACCAAAGTTCGTTCTTTTCTTTATCTATGAAAAAGATAGTAATGCGATCGACACTTAGTAACTCTCCCATCTTTAGGGTAATTGAACCCAATATTTCATAAAGAACATCATCAAAGTCTTTGCCTTCCTTCGCCTCAAGGATGGAGAGTAGTTTTTGTTCTTGTTCGGCAACAATATGTTTAAACTCTGGTTGCAAAGCTGTCAATGCTTTGTTAAGCCAAACCCAGTTAAACACTGAAGCATAAATGCGGTTATAAACGGTTAACTTCCCGCCTCGCTTGACAACTAAGCCTGAAAGTCGCAATTCTATCTGTTCTAGACTGTCATCAGCTGAAATTTCACCGCGCTGCAAAATTTCCTCATAGAGTTTCAGCAGCGGCTTTGTGCGCTGTCCAATTCTGAGGATGCGATCGCGTACCGTCTTCAGGTGTGCTGGTTCGTCTTGTGCTTCCCAATTTTCAATTATCTTCCTCTGCACTAAGTTTTCTACCCACTCTTCGGGATTTTGGATTAATTCTGCATTCTCAAGGATGAGTTGACAAAGTTTCTGAGTGAGAAAGGGTTGTCCTCCCGTCCAATCCAATACTGCTTTTAGCATGGCTTGGGGATTGTTCACTTTTTCTGCCAAAGCCTCCGCAAGCGGTTGCGCTTCCGCTAATTTAAAGCCGTGCAATTCAATGGCGCGACCAATATTAAAAGGCGTGCAGCTTTTGTCTTGAATTAAATCCGAAGGAGTTGCCACTCCCAGCAGCGCAAACGTGAGACGTTCGTATTCGTTGCAGGAACGAATAAAAGCAAAAAAATCTTCTGTTCGGAAAGGTAAACTGAGGATGCTATCGATTTCGTCGATAAAAATAACAATTTTTTGACTGACAGATTCCAGCAATACTTCCTCGATAAATTCGCTTAAGCACTGCACGGGAGGCAGAAACTCGCGATCGCGCAACCAAGACCTCAGATTGAACTGGAGTTGAAAACTCGTTACCAGCCTTCTCATCAACCCCGCATACCACTGTTCCGGCGCGATATCCTGACTGCCAATCTTGTTGAGGTCGATCGCAGCACAGGCGAATCCTTCCGCTTGCAGCTTGTGCATCGATCGCACCCGCAAGCTCGTTTTACCCATCTGGCGGGAGTTGAGGACATAACAAAACTCCCCCGCCTTCAAGCCTTCGTAGAGATCGCGATCGGCTTGGCGCACCACATAAGTGGGCGCATCTAGTGGTAGATGTCCCCCAACTCTGAAGGTGTTGGTTGAGTTTTGCGCTTCGATCATTAGGGGTTCCGATCTTGTAGAAAACACCGCTTTTTAATTTAAAAGTAAAACTTGTTACGCCGGAGTGGCAACTTTGAGCGATCGCTAAACTACATAGAGTTGGCGATCGCTTTTAATAACTCCATTTTCGCCGAGCATCTTTCCCGTCAGCTAACTTTCGCCACTGGTATATTCTCTATTACTAGCAACTCCTCACCTTTACCGTCGGTTCACCCTACCCGCCGGATAAGTACCCATATCCCGATATCTAAAATTCGATCGCGCGATCGGGCCTAAATTCATAATTACCGCAAACCCTTGTCCTTAACCTAAAATGTTCTCAAAACCACCACCAATCTTATGTTCCAGCTTACAGCCTCTATCCAGCAGATAGACCCGCCCCTGCCCCCCAGGGAAACCCTGCCTACAATGTACGACCTGCCCAGCGAAGATCCAGAGGAACCCGGTTTGCCAGACGAATTTCACAACTTACAACCAGAACTGTTGAGTCGCACTTTCCGCTGTCGCTGCTATCCGCCGCATCAGGTATTTAGCGGCACGGACATGAATCTTTACTATGATGTTCGCCATCCCAAGTGGCACAAACGCCCGGATTGGTTCCTAGTTGTGGGAGTCCCCCGCTTGTATGAAGGCACAGACCTCAGAGCTAGCTATGTGATCTGGCAAGAAGGAGTCAGTCCCTTCGTGGTTGTCGAACTGCTCTCCCCCGGAACTGCCAAAGAAGACTTAGGGAAGAACGCCCACTCAGAAGTTGAAGTTGCCGCACTCGACTTATCTGCCGAGAATAGACAATCTCAAACCCCCTTGGATGTACAAGATACAGAGTCCAAAGAGACGCCACCCTCGAAGTGGGAGGTGTACGAACAAAAATTACGAGTGCCATACTATGTGGTACTCAGTCGCTACACCAACAAAGTCCGGTTCTTTAAACTTGTGGGGGGGCATTATCAAGAGCAGACGCTCAATCCGGAGCAGCCCAAAGTCTGGATTTCCGAACTGGAGTTGGGGTTGGGCTTGTGGCAAGGTGAGTATGAGGGCGTCACTCGCCAATGGTTGCGTTGGTATGATGCTACAGCAGATTGGATTCCTACGGATACTGAGGAGGAACGCCAACAAAAGGAACAGGCGAGAGCTTTGGCAGAGCAGGAACGCCAACAAAAGGAACAGGCGAGAGCTTTGGCAGAGCAGGAACGCCAACAAAAGGAACAGGCGAGAGCTTTGGCAGAGCAGGCAGAGTCGCGGTTGCAGCAAGTAGTGCTAAATCTGTTGCAGTCGGGAATGGACGCAGAACAGGTGGCAAGGTTGACGGGACTCTCTGCGGAGCAGGTGCAGAATTTTAATCCCTAATATCGCTCTTGATTTATTTCTGCTACAAATTAACACCCTGTAGTGTAGAGACGTTTCATGAAACGTCTCTACATCTTTCGCAAACATTTAGGTAATCCATATAATACGTGATATCAAATCCGTCTGCGTCGGAATTGTTCGTTTTTCCCCCTCTGCCCCTCTCTCCTTCTCCCCTCCCCGTGGGACGGGGAGGGGTAGGGGGTGGGGTTGCCCCTCTGCGGCCATAATGATTCAGACACAACCGGAAACGATATGACTCCACAATTGTCCCACATTTCACTCGATCGCTAAGCGATCGCCAAAATACTGCCGATACAACTCAAACCGAGGCGTCACCTCATTCCCGCGCAACTGCACCAACCCCAAACTGTGCAGCTTAAACGCCAGCACCGACTCCAACTCCACAGGCTGACTTGCTGTAACTACCTTAGCAAATGCAGCCGCCAAATCTCGGTGTTCTTGCAAATTCCACAAATGTCGCCGCAGATGATCGCCATAAATTCCCGCCTCAGTAGGCGCGATTTCCGCCAATTCTTCTAGAGTCAATTGTTGCTGAGCAATATGATATAAAGCCACCCGTACCAGATAAGGATGTCCTCCCACAATGCTCATCAATTCCTCAACCTGAGTAGCTTGCCAATTCAAACCGTGCCGAGTAGCTAAATCGCTCACTTGCTGTAGGCTAAACTCTGACAACTCAATCGGCAAACCCACATTAAACGGCGATTGATTCACATTCAGCGGAATATAAACTTCCGTTGAATGTACCACCACCAGACGCAGCTTTTCCCAGAGAACACTGTCCGTACCGCTATAGCCAGCTTCCTCATACCAAGCTCGCAGCAAACCAAAAAAATCGTAAGCAATATTTGGATATTGGAAAACGCGATCGACTTCATCCAAACCCAACACCAGAGGACTATCTATTTCCGGCAAAATACAATCTTCAAAATAAACAGTACAATTATCTTTACTACCATAAGTATCAGTCCAACTCTCGTCTACTTGATGTGGCAAACGCAGCTTGCGAGAAATCTTCGTACAAAACCACCGCAACAGTTCATTCAGATTAGTAAAAACAGCCGTATCTGCGTGTTGAAAACTCAACGGCACCGTGCGATATCCCTGTTCCTTTGCTTGATAAAGAATTCTCGCCATCAACGAAGTCTTTCCCATCTGCCTCGGCGCTTTAATTCTAATCAAAGCTCCAGGCAGTAAAATCGCTTTATAACATTGAATTTCATGGGGAACTCGCTCAACATAAAACGCAGAATCCAGACGCACTTGACCGCTTGGTAACTCTGGTTCTGCTACTGGCGAAGGTGAAGGAATTTTGGATTTTGGATTTTGGATTTTGGATTGTAGAGACGTTGCATGCAACGTCTCTACAATCTCTATTTCCGATTCCTCCGGAATCTCGACTCCCCACTTCCCATTATTTGCCAGCAAATTGAGAATTTCTTGGACAATAATTGGGGTGTCGTCTGGTGAAAACCAATCGCGCTTTCGAGTTCCACGCAGGTAGCTGCGTAAATCGTGGTTTAGCTGCAAGTTTGGCGGACAATCGATCCGAAGCTGTAGCACAATCGGCTTAGCATCTTGGCGGGAATCATGCAACTCTTTAATTCGTCGCAACTCCTCAATCACCATTTCACTAACCGCAGCTTCTGGAGATAGCAGCAGCAAAAAGTAATTGCACTGTTCCAATTCTAAATCGATTTGAGAAAGCCAGTCTGAATTGGAATTTTGATTATTAGGAGGAATGGCTGCCACATTAGCCATAAATGCTTTGTGTCCAGCAGCAGAAATAGCTTCATGAAACTTTACCGCCAGACTAAAATCTAACTCCTGACTGCGATAGCTGATAAAAACTCTCTCGCCTTGGTAAGGGGGATTGGGGGGATCTAAAGCTTTGCCAGGGTGGTTGTCCGGATTTAACGGCTGTCGCTCTAGGGCTCTTTCTAAGGCTCCCCGAAACTTTTTTTTGCTAACTTTTTCTCCCAACACATTAGAAAGTTTCTGCCATAACCTATAGCCAACGTATTTTTCTACATACTCAGGATTAAAAGGATATATCTTCTCGTAAGTCTGTCCTTGCCAAGACCCTATAAAAACTTCCCTTTCCAGATCGCTGAGGTGCTTACCCGTCTTGGTGTAAATTAAATTATCTACAAATTCTAAAGTTTCTTTAAGATCCATATTTCCCTTTTAACCAAAATTAAAAACTCTATACATAGCCCGATTATCTAAAAATGCTGGGTCTTTATGATATTTTATGAGGTTTCATGAGGTTTTTAAATTTGAATGCAAACAAACTCTTTAAAAAAATGGTGTTGGTTACGAAAACCTTACTAAATTTGTGAGCTTTTTTGGTTACTACTTCCGGAAATTTGAGTCAAACTAATGATAGTTGTGATCACCTCTGTCAGTTTGGATATAAATAAATGAGCAATGAAGAATAAAGGTAGGGTTAACCAGATTATCTGTCATACCAATAGTTCTCTCGTAAAACCACACACTACTAAACTTGACAACCTTAATTGAATACGTCTGCTGAACCTAAATTTTATCAGAGAAATAGCGATGTTCAATCTCACAGAGAGCATAATTAATACCTGCGTCGAACGCCTGCAAGCAGGTTACCGCAATACTTACGGCAACCTCAAACCAGACTATGCCGACTTCATCGGCCGGGTTGCCAGCATGGCTTTGGAAAATATTGCCCATAGCAACGCGCTTTATCACAATGTTGAACACACCATCCTTGTGACCTTAGTGGGACAGGAAATATTGCGGGGTAAGCATATTCGCTATGGTAGCGTTTCCTGTGAAGATTGGTTGCACGTCATCATCTCGTTGTTGTTTCATGACATTGGCTACGTCAAGGGAGTTTGTCTCCAAGATAAACCAAATGAAAGGTTGTATGACAAGGGAATAGACGCTGAGTTGATTTTTTTGCCCCCAGGTTCTACTGATGCCAGCTTCACTCCATACCACGTAGACCGAGGCAAAGTTTTCTTTGAGGAATTTTTTTCCGATCACTATCTGATTGACATTGAAGTAGTTAAGCAGAACATTGAAATGACTCGTTTCCCGGTGCCAGATGATGATGAACATCAAGACACTGTTAACTATCCTGGGTTAGTTCGTGCTGCTGATTTAATTGGTCAGCTAAGCGATCCTCGCTACTTGGAAAAAATGCCTGCACTGTTCTACGAGTTTGAAGAAACTGGTGCAAATAAAAACCTGGGCTATAGTAATCCTGATGACTTGCGTGCTGGCTATCCGAACTTTTTCCGGAATGTTGTCTATCCTCTTATTGAAAAAGGATTGCACCACTTGGAAGTAACGAAAGAAGGCAATAATTTTATTGCCAATCTCTATAAAAATGTATCGGTAGTAGAGCAGGAAATTATGGAAAATACTTCCCATTTACCCGCCTGGGCATCAGAGATTGCTCATTCCCAAAAAAGGGGTAAAAATATAATTTGTCAGCCAGTAGCTTGGGATCAGCCCAATCAATTATTGAGTCGTAAATTGGATAATGTGCAAATTTTTGAGTTGAACATACCACCGCTAATCTTTATGGAAAGCGAGGCCGAAATGGGTTATATATCCCATGATTAAGCTGAAAAAAGGCTCTCCCGTACTGAGGCGATCGCGAAAATGCGCTCTCGAACGCGATCGCTACCTCTGCAAGCATCTCTCCTTGGTACTTGCGGCGAAAAGCGATCGCCTTTATCATACTAAGTTTTGCCGAATTACTGACCACTTAAGTATCGAAGCTTATTTCGGAAATAACAGAAGCTTGGTGACTGGTTCTTGTCCGCATCCATATATGGAGAGATCCTTTTAGCCCAAATTGATTTTTCTTCGCCAATCGCCTGTCCTCCAAGTTTCGACAAGTTTTGACTACCACCAACGAACACTGCATCGGCTAACTTCTCCCACGTACCACAGATACTATCACTCATGTACGAATTTAGAATCGCATCTTTTGCACTTGGATAAGCTGCTTTCACTGCTGCTAAATCGCCTAAATACCAAGCTTCTCCTTCCTCAATTGCAATGCAGAACTGTGTCGCTGGACTAGGATTACATTTGTCCAGTAGATCCAGTAATTCTCGGCGAAAGATACTCAAGCATCGATCGTCAAGATCGCAAATGATTATGAGGACAGCAGAATAATCAGGAGGATAACCAGCAAATGTTTTCCCATAACCTTGAATAAGTTGAGGAAGTCGGTCAAGCAGAATTCGCTTTTTGGGATCGGAGGTAGATTTAAGCCCTTGAGGTATGCGTCCTATTCCTTTGTAAGAGTGGACATTAAAGGTATGTTGATTGCCAATAATCTTTGGAACAATAATATCAAGAGCAGTTTTACCAGAAATGTCCTCAACAAGAATTTCAAAGTGCATGGACTTACCCGTTATCCCTGTTATCCAAGTAGTCGCTGTACCAAAGCCCACCAAGAGGTAAGCCTTCATTAACAAGATTTTCGATCAGAGGGTCTTCGCTGGCTCTTCTAATCGTAGAAAAACCATCTTTGCCCTTCTCAAGCACCCAAACCTCTTCCGGTGTCAGAGCATCTACAAAATAGGGTTGATGGGTTGTGATAAAAACCTGCGAACCACCCTTGCGCCCTGTCGCGTGTTCTCTAAATTCTCGCGCCAGAGTTTCTAATAGTTTATGATACAATCCGTTTTCTGGCTCTTCGATACATAAAAATGGTGGTGGGGAGGGGTCTTCTAAGAGAAGAAGATAAGCAAAAATCTTTAATGTTCCATCTGACATCTGTTGAGCGTAAAATGGATCTTGAAACCCCCGATCGTTGAAACGAAGGAGAAGCCTGCTATCTGGACTTTTTTCAGTGCTAATACGGTTTACACCTGGAATTTTTCCAGATATTTTTTCAAGAATAGTTTTAAATTTTTTGGGATGTTCTCTCTCCATAAACTGAACTACATTGCCAAGATTATCGCCATGAATATTCAGATGCTTTTGCGGGCTAGCGAGAGGTAGACTTCTAGCTGCATCGGGTGTAAAGTAACTGAGATACCATCCTTCAATAAATCTACGAAACGCCGAAATTCTTGGGTGTTGTTTGAGCGAACCCAAAGTAGCAATTCCAAGTTTTCGTTTATCATCAAGTTCGACTAATTCAGTTTCTTTACTCTCCGCTTCTTCCTCACCTTTATGTATGCTTTCTATGAGCCTTAATAAATCTAACTCACCTTCTTCAATTTGCTTACCTTCCTCTTCCCCCTTCCATGCCACACCTTTACCTTCATTGAGAATAAGAAAGGAAAATGGTCTTCCTTTGCTTTGTCCCTTTCTGCGTTGTCTGAGTCTTTCTCTCTTTACATAAGGTCTTCCGTCTGAGTCAATATCTATTGCCAACTCATAGGTAATGGGTCGAGCGTTACCATCCTCTTTATAGTAGATTTGAAACTCAACACTTCCTTCTTGTCCTTGCGATCGAATTCTCTCAAATCCCCCACGACCGCGAGAATCGCAAGCTTCCTCAACTCCCCCTTTCAAGCAGTCGGCAAGAAAGCCAAAAGTATCAAAGAGCGTACTTTTTCCCACCCCATTTTTACCGATGACCGCTGTCATTGGTGTCAGTGGTTTTGCATCCTGGGTATTCCACAACTTTCCCAAGATAATATCGTGAAGAGACCTGTAATTCTTTACCCTAAAGCCTTCTATCTTTGCCACTTAAGCACCTTTACTAAATTCAGACGTTCATCCTATTAGTTTCAATATAATTCCTATTCTGCTTTGCGGGCTAGCAGTCGATCGCGCAAACCTTGCGGGTCAAACCTCGCCTGGTTCATTTGGCGAACTTCTTGTGCTTGTTGCTGACGCTGTTGCAAATATGCTTCCACACCTATGTAAACTGTTGCGATCGCACTTTGCTAACGCAACAGATCGGCCCAAACCCTCGCTACATCAATGTTTCATCTGTACCTATTATCTTGGCGACTAAAAAAAGGCTCAAAGTCCCTTGGGGCAAAAGTTTTAAGCTTTTAGACAGGCGGAACTTCCGCTTAGTCTGCACAAACCAGTTTCTTAAGCCTTATTGAGAAAGCTGCAAGATCTGAGTAAAGCGATGATATGGTTTGATCCTGATAACGGCTGCAATTAAAGGAGATTTTGCTATGTCCATTCCAAATGGCTATACCCAGGTAACCTTTCATTTTATCAACGGTCAGACAGAAGCGTTTAATATCCCTGTGTCACCAGAAGAATTTGAGCAACAAATTTCCAGCCTCTTAGAGAAACCTTCTTTGATTCTGCATCTGCGAGATCAAACGGTTGTTGTCAGTACCGCCCAACTTATGAAAATCGAGGTCAAGCCTCCCCTGTCTCAACTTGAAGGAGAGGGCATTTTCCCCAATTCCGAGCGAGTTACAGCATTAACTCGTAGTGGCCGATAAACTGGCTGTAATCAAATCTACTCTAGGAGCGATCGCAAAATGCCACCTGCTGTTAGTTTAATTCGGGCCAACTCCTACGACCTAACCGACCTACGGGCATCCCTGGAAACTCTGCTCTCACCGTTCGGGGGAATGGTATCCTTTGTGAAACCGGGCGATCGCGTTTTGCTCAAACCCAACTTACTCACAGGCGCACGTCCCACCAAAGAGTGCGTTACCCGCCCGGAATTGGTTTACTGCGTTGCCAAAATGGTACAAGAAGCTGGTGGCAAGCCTTTTTTAGGGGATGGCCCAGCTTTTGGCAGTGCGTTGGGAGTGGCAAAGGCGAATGGTTATTTGCCTTTGATTGAGGAACTTAATTTGCCGATAGTGGAGTTCCACGGTAAACGGTACGAGACTGTCAGCGAAAAATTCAATCACCTGCTGCTATCTAAAGAGGCGATGGATGCAGATGTGACGATCAATTTGCCGAAAGTGAAATCCCACGTACAGCTGACGATGACAATGGGCGTAAAAAACCTGTTTGGTTGCGTCCCCGGCAAAATGAAGGCGTGGTGGCACATGGAAGCTGGCAAAGATGCAAACCGCTTTGGGGAAATGCTGGTGGAAACAGCACGGGCAATTAATCCTGACTTGACTATCCTGGATGGCATTATCGGTCACGAGGGGAATGGCCCCAGCGGTGGCGAACCACGCTTCTTGGGAATTCTGGCGGCCTCTCAAGATGTGTTTGCCCTCGATCGCGCTATCCTGGAAATCCTCAACGTTGACCCCAGCTTAGTACCAACGGCGGCGGCTTCCCAGCGCCTGGGCTTTTGTCCGGAATTAGCGGCTATTGACTTTCCCCACTTACGTCCGGCGGATATCCAAATTTCTGATTGGAAACTACCGGACGCGCTAGTACCGATCGACTTCGGGTTGCCACGGGTCATCCAGTCCACCTTCAGGCATCTTTATATCCGATTTATCAAAGAACCGATGGGTGCTTATGGCGATCGCTAGTTGAGCAGTTTTTTAAGCGAAAATACCTAAAATTTTTGAGTTTCAGGCAGCGAACAGCTGCCTAATCTCTATCTTTAGATAGATTTACGTCTAGATTGTTTTCTGGGAGACAGTCTAGCTCAAACCAATAGTTACAATTATAAGTAGAGGGACAATATTGCCCCTTGCTTCATTCGTACTTTCAACTGAATTGGTTAACAATTTAGTTAACGCATCTTTTTTTATGAACTCTCCTGACCAGGCTGCCAATTCTCCTGACCATCCGCCTCAGAGGCTGGCAGATATCGTGGGAACAGTCATAGCTTTGCTAACCCTGACTTTACCCCTATGCGCGATCGCACGCTACTCTTCAAACAAAGTCCAGGTTCTGCAACAAATAACCTATCCACTACCAACCCAGAGGGAATGATCTAGAAAAATACTTTATTCCAGAGACGGCGTTAAGTCGCAAACACAGGGTGCCCAAATAATTCTAAGGCATCGCGAACCAAACCTGTCTGCCCGAAACCAGCTGCTGTACCAAGCTGGTTTTGTGCATCTACAGTCAACTTATAGTAGTCCTCTTGCAAAAGTCCTGGAAACCCCTCCCCCTAACCCCCTCCCCGTCCACAGGGAGGGGGGAAATTTTTTGTTCCCGACCCTGAACCCCAGACCTGTCCACCGGGGGGAAATTTTTTGTTCCCGACCCTGAACCCCAGACCTGTCCATCGGGGGGAAATTTCTGGTTCTCTCCCCTTTGACCCCCGACCCTTCCACAGGGAGGGGGGAAATTTTTTGTTCTCTCCCCTTTGACCCCCGACCCGTCCACAGGGCGGAAAATTCTTGTCCCCTCCCCGTGGACGGGGAGGGTTAGGGTGGGGTTCTAAATATTTTGGCAAGCGGTTTAGTACTCCACTGAAGACTTGGTAACCGCTATTCCCCTAGAATAATGCTATACGAGGGTTTAAAACAGTAGCCTAAAAATCTAGAATTCTCTAGATTTTTTCAGACTTTGACGGCCTGAGCAACAATCGTGATAAACTGGAAAAACGCTTGATTAGTGCGGGTTGCTAAAGCTTACTTGGCGTGAAAACCACAGAAACACTTGGCACAAACTAATCATCAAAAAACCAAATATTTCAAGTCCTCTGCTAATTTTAGCAGTCTCTAACTGGGAAGATCAGGCCAACCTGAGCAATCAGGAAGCTTATAGCACTTGATCTAGGCGAAACATAGATCGCTAAGTTTGATTTACAGATTTCTGTAGGTTTTTAGAAGCGGTTGCCGAGACTCTTCACGAGTTGCACTTCGCCTCACCCCGTATTTGCTGTAAACTTAGGAGTTCCACTGTGGACTTATCCCGCATTCCTGCCCAACCCAAACCGGGTCTGATTAACGTTTTGATTGAGATTACCGCCGGTAGCAAAAACAAATACGAGTACGACAAAGAACTGCAAGCCTTTGCCTTAGACCGAGTGCTATATTCTTCTGTGCAGTACCCCTATGACTATGGTTTTGTGCCAAACACTCTCGCTGATGATGGCGACCCGCTTGATGGTATGGTTCTGATGGATGAGCCAACCTTCCCAGGATGTGTGATTGCGGCACGACCGATCGGGATGCTAGAAATGATTGACGGGGGCGATCGCGATGAGAAAATTCTCTGCGTGCCCGAAAAAGACCCCCGCTACGCCGAAGTTAGATCTCTTAAAGATTTGCAACCGCACCGCTTGCACGAAATTGCGGAATTCTTCAAAAGTTACAAAAATCTAGAGAAGAAGGCTGTCGAAATTTTGGGTTGGCAAGATGTCGATCACGTAATGCCCTTGGTCGAAAAGTGCATTAAAGCTGTTAGCTAAAAAGGTCTGGTTTAGACTTTTTGTCATTAGTCATTAGTCATCAGTCATTAGTATAATTCTGCGAATAACCAATGACAAATGACTAATGACTAACCTAAAATCTAAAATCTAAAATCTAAAATCGATGCACCGATCGCTCCTTTTAGCCAAAATTCACAGCTGTACCATCACAGCATCCAACCTCAACTACATGGGGAGTATCAGTATCGACGAAACCCTGTTGGATGCTGCGGGGATATTACCCTACGAACAGGTGCAGGTTGTCAATATTGCCAATGGAGAAAGGTTTATTACTTATGCGATCGCAGCTCCGCGTCAGTCAGGCGCGATCGAACTCAATGGTGCGGCGGCGCGGTTGGGGATGAAGGGCGATCGCATCATTATCATGACTTACGGGCAATTCACCCCAGAAGAATTGAAAAACCACTCTCCCACAGTTGTCTTGGTAGACGACAAAAACAGCCTTCAAGAAGTGCATCGCTACGATCAACTGCCTAACAGATTTGACAGTTACCCGGTTATTAGCATTAGTCTGACGTAGGCGCTTATCGATCAAAAAACTTTGATGGGAATTTGAATAACGAAATGTTTTGTGCCTGGGTTAACGCTCAAACTTGTATTTTCTCAAAACTGCTTCAATTCGGTCATTTATTCTACTAATTCTTTGTTTAACGCATTCGGGGTCAATGGTAGCCCAAATGACGATTTTACTTGTATTATTTTTATCCATTTGTGTTTGGCAACACAAAATTTGCGTAACTTATATCACATTATCTTCTCATAACCTGTAGCTTTCACACCTCATACTAGAGGTATATGCCAGTTGATAATTAGCTCTATCTAAAGATAGATGTGAGGATAAGTTTTTTAACGTATTGCAACCGCCAAGGCGGTTAGGAAATTCTCAATTCCTAAAACCCTTGATTTAGACCCTTCTGACCCTAGCCCCTAGCCCCTAACTCCTAGCCCCTAGCTATAATTAATGATGCAGATCGCTAGGTGTATTGCAATTCCACAGCATATCACGACACTGTTCGCTCACTGGAATAACCTGCACAGGCACTTGTTCTAACCAAGTTTGAAACGATCGCCCACCTTGCCGAATAAAGTTCTGCAACTCTGGTAAAGCTTCCCGCCGATAAAAACCGCACAAAGGTTGCCAAAGTCGATCCTGCTTCGGTACAAAAGCTAAAACATCACTAGGTAATTGAGTTAGCTGACTTACCCAACTCTGGATAATAATTGGGTCGAGTAAAGGCAAATCGCAGGCTAAAAGTAACACCCAGTCAGCAGAGATTTGAGCCAGTCCCTCAGCCAAGCCAACCAATGGCCCCTGATCTGGGTTAGAATCCTGTAAAAATTTATACTCTGGTTTAACAATAGATAGATAGCGATCGGGCCAGGGAGTGAGAATGTAAACCTGCTGGCAACACTCATCTGCCACTTTACATACTTTTTGCAAAAGAGGTGTGCCATCCCAAGGAATAAGAGCCTTATCCTCTCCCATGCGAGAACTTTTACCGCCAGCTAGGATAACAGCAGCAACAGAAGGTTTTGAGTTTGGACTTCTCATAATTGATTGGTTGCTGAGATACTGAGTACAAGCTTATACCAGAAAAGGAATAACCATAAATTCCCGCTCAAAGTGATCTCCAAGACAGACCTTGAGGATTAGACGTGATATCTTCAAGGCAGCCAAAGCTGGAGAAAGATACTCTTAAGCACGCTACCTGTACGGGTTTTTCGGAATCATGATGCTATGTTCTTTATGAACATTTTTGTGGGACACGGCATCATAAATATGTCGATCGTACAAAAGATTTAATTATGCCGTGTCCAAAGCAGCATATTTGACATGAAAGAACCTTTTTTGTCTGGCATTGCATTCTTAAACACCAGAAGAGACATAATTTATGTATCGGTTCCAGATAAGGGCGCACACGCAAAAGGGAGAATTAATCGGACTCGTCGGTTCGACTCCTGAGTTAGGATTGTGGGACGTAACCAAGTGCGTAAATTTATGCAGTAGTGGCGAGTGCTACCCTTTATGGTGGACAGACATTGAAATTGATATTCCTTCGTCGTTGGAGTCACCCGTTCGCCAAAACATCGAATACAAGTACGTGCTACTCCGGGCAGATGGTAGCGTCAAATGGGAAGCTTTGGCAGCGAACCGTTGGATACCGATCGAATCTGACCGACCGCCATCCACCATCATTGTAGAAGATAGCTGGTTCGGTGACGCGCAGCCTTCTCCCTACGGATATTTTAAGGAGCCTACTGCCCAAAAGCCACTCACCAAAGGAGATCGGGGTCTGAAAATCGCGATCGTTGGCAGTTCTGTAGGCGTAGGATGCAATTCATGGTTGTTGAGGGGCTGGGCGTGGCATCTGGAGCAAGCATTGCATGAAAAATACGGACATATACTGGTGAATCTGTCTGAGGTGGGTGCCAATGTCAGCACCACAATTGACAGGTTTCCCCTGGTAGTCGCGCCAGAACAACCGGATATCGTGATTATTGCGCTCTCTCTTGGTAACGAGGGGCTAGCTTATTGTCCCCCTCACCAACGACGGGCGGTGCAACGGCGTTTTGAAAGCGGATTGCAGCAACTGGTGAAAATGACCAAGGAATTGGGAGCTATGCCAATTCTAGGCGCAGTATACCCGAATGGGGATTATAGGTCGGAACATAATTGGCTGTTGCGAGATACCCACAACCGGATGCTAAGTTGGGGCCCTTTTGTGCTGAATTGGCTTGACGCTGTGGATGATGGGGCGGGGCGTTGGAAACCGGGTACGTCGTCCGACCCGGCTCATCCTAACATGGCAGGACACCGTTTGATGTCCGAGGCGATCGACATCAGCCTCTTTGAGGTAGGCAAAGACAAATTGAACAAAGAAAAACAACTTCCACAACAGAAGCAGGAAGTACCAATTTACCGCGATAACTGGGGTTTCCACATTTTTGTCTGTCAAGAAGAGAAGAGTTTTCGGGTTATTAATACATCAAAACATACTTACACGATCGCTGCTTATTGGGAAGAACTGCAAGCAATTATTCAAAGCAAAGCTGGATTAATACCCGGTATTTACATTGCTAAGAATGTACAATCAAATATCCTCCCCTTCTTTTGGGTGCGAGAGGATGGCAGGATCGAAACTATGGTGAATATCCCCCCTGCTGGTGACGTGGAATATTTAGCCGCCAATCATTTCTTTTCGCCAACAGTTTCGCAAACTTTATTCTACGACGGGCATCTGGGACTTCTGAAAGAAAGCGATTGCCTCCTGCGTATCATCAACGAATCAGATCACGAATATAATATCCAGCCTATGTGGCCGGAGGTACGTAGCTCCCTCAAAGAAATGCGATCGGGTGTTTATGAAGATACGCTCGATCCCGACGCGCCATTTCGCACTATGATGATTGGCAAGGACGGACTGGAAAGCCGTGTAAAAGTGCCGCCTAAGTCCTCAATACTTTTTGAATACAAGTGTAAATTATCCGACATTAGCCGTGTGGCAATTTTACCTTTAGGCGATCGTTGTGCTGCTCGGATGCTTTTATACAAAATGGAATACGATGGGCCAGCCTTTCCTTTCGATCTAACGCGAACCACTAATCTTGGGGATGTCGCGGATATGATCGAGACTGGTTTTAATGATATGTGGAACCCCGATTTGTTGCACTACGATCCTGATGCAGGGAGGATATACCACAGCAAGTGGACGGGGCTATCTTTCGCCCATGAAGTGGAGGAGACAGACGACCCCGCCAACAATATGTTTCCCGTATATGAACGAATGCGCGTTCGTTACACGGCCCGATCGAAACGTTTCTGGTATACGCTAAGAAAGTGCGACAAGGTGCTGTTTGTTCGCACGGGACATACAAATCGTGACTATGTGAGCGATCTGCTAAACAAGCTTGAATCAAAATGCCAGGGGAAGCCATTCCACCTTCTGCTAATTTCCCCGCAATCTTCTAAGGAATTTTTAGGACTTTCCAACGTGCGACATTATAATCTGGAGTTCAATCCCGATCGGATGTACGAGGATTTGGGATATTGGATGCACTGCACAGATATCATGCGTTCTATTCTTGAAACCCTTGGAGTGTCTAGCAAAAACCTGTTTTGGTGTCCGCCTAATCCACCGAAGGATGAACCTAAAGAACGAGAGATTGGGTAGGATGGGTTAGTCGCGTAGCGGCTAAATATACGATCGGTATTAGGAATTGTTGCGCTCGGCATAAGGTGTTTTCTGAGTACGATCGCCCAAATCGCAGCAATTTTTGGGCTTATAAATGAGTGTAGAGTAATGGTAAGGGAGATCGCTAAAGGAATAGGGTAATGAAAATAAAAGTCAAAAATCTTGGTGTTTTAAAGCAAGCCGAATTTACCCTTGGCAACCTGACGATCGTGTGTGGTTGCAATAATACTGGCAAAACTTACGCCACTTACGCTCTGTTTGGTTTTTTGTATACTTGGCGGCGGATGTTTTCGATCGAAATCAACGATAACAAGATTGAGCAACTCCTTGCTGATGGCGTAATTCATCTTGATATACAAGAATATGTGGAAAAGTCTGAGCAAATTATTGCTAAAGGTTGTCAAGCATATACCAAGGAATTACCTAAAATTTTTGCAGCCCAGGCTGAACGATTTAAAGAAACAGAATTTCAGGTAAAATTGGAGATCGAAGATATTAGTTTGAAAGGCAGGTTTGAGCTAAGAATAGGATCTGCCAATGCCGAATTGTTTTCGATTACAAAAAGTGAAGATAGTAGAGAATTAGTTGTCACTCTGCTAGTTGAGAAAGAAAAAGTAAAAATACCCATTGAGATACTTAAGCGCACCATTGGTGATGCACTGAAAGAGATAATTTTTGCTAAACTGATTCCTCGCCCTTTTATCGCTAGTGCAGAGCGAACAGGTGCGGCTATTTTTCGCAAAGAATTGAATTTTGCTCGCAATCGTTTGCTGGAAGAAATGGGTCAAGCTAACAATAATATCAATCCAATGGAGCTTTTATTTAAGGTCTATCAAGATTATGCTCTGCCAATAAAAACAAATGTGGATTTTACGCGAGAACTGGAGACAATTTTCAAAAAAAGCAGTTTCATTGCTGAGAATCATCCTGATATACTGACAGATTTTGCTGATATTATCGGCGGGGAGTACACAGTTACTCGCAACGATGAGCTTTATTATGTGCCGAAAGGTAAACGGGTCAAGCTTTCTATGGATCAAAGTTCTAGTGCGGTGCGTTCTCTATTAGATATTGGCTTTTACCTCAGACATGAAGCCCAGCTTGGGGATTTACTGATGGTAGATGAACCAGAATTGAACCTACACCCCGAAAACCAGCGTCGCGTCGCTAGACTTTTCGCCCGATTGGTAAACCTCGGCATTAAAGTTTTTATCACTACCCACAGCGATTACATTGTTAAAGAATTGAATACGTTAATCATGCTCAACCATGATAAACCTCATCTCAAACGAATTGCTGAAGAAGAAGGTTATCGAGAAGAAGAACTGATCTCTGCTGAAAAAATCAAAGTTTATATTGCGGAAGAGGCACTGATAAAAATAGATGGGAAGACAAAAAAAACTAAATGCCAAACCCTGACACCAGCAGAGATCGACCCGGAATTGGGTATAGAAGCTCGCAGTTTTGATACAACTATTGAAACGATGAACCGGATTCAGGAAGCAATAGTCTGGGGTGAGGATTAATGTCCGATATTGCTATCCTCAAAGAGATGATACAGAAAACCGCTACAATACCATTGGAAGATCGCCACAACAAAAAGCAGGTCACACTCGCAGAACCTCCGCCCGCCAACTATTCCGTAACTATTTATGGGATGCCTGCTAATGATGAGGTCATAATTATCAAGGCAGATACTTTTAGCTCACCGAATACGGTTTTTAAAGGAAATCATGGTGAATGTAAACGTGCGGATTTTGTCATCATTGCTGATACTGACAATAAAAAAGTCATTCTCTGTATTGAGATGAAGGCAGGGAAAGGGGGATCGGAGACAGACATTATTCAACAACTTAAAGGAGCGCAGTGTTTTGTTGCTTATTGTCGGGAAATTGGTCAGTCATTTTGGAATCAGCAAGATTTTCTCCAACGTTATAAGTATCGTTTCGTCAGCATCAGGGACATCAGCATTTCCAAGAAAAAAACACGCACTGAACGATCTATTGGCACTCATAACCGTCCAGATCGGATGCTGAAGATTAGCTCACCGAATCGTCTTGAATTCAATCACTTGGTAGGGAAATAGGTTGGATAATTGGCGATAGTTGCCGCATAACGGGAAGGTTAAGGGTCTGTTTACCGCCACATAAGCCTTCCAGGAGAAAGTCACCTGAAGTTAGAGAAGATACCTCGAAATGCTATTATTTCAGTAACCAGATTCAATCAATCCTAAACCGCTTAGCTAACGTGAATCTCCCACTAATTGACCGAGCTAACCAAAACCCAAACAAAATCGCCATTGTCGCCACTGAAGGAGCATTTACATATCATAATTTGCTCCAAACTTCTGCTCAAATTGCTACCAAACTTCTGGATAATATAGAAGATTTACAAGAGCAGCGAGTTGCTTTTCTCATTCCTTCAGGATTTCAATATGTCGCTACACAATGGGGAATTTGGCGTGCGGGTGGGGTGGCGGTACATTTGTGTGTAGGGCATCCAAAACCTGAGTTAGACTATGTTATTGCAGACTCAGGTGCATCAATTGTCATTGCTCATCCAGATTTCGAGGCTTTATTGGGTCCGATCGCACAAGAGCGAAATTTGCGATTTATTCTCACTTCGGAAACTCTCCCTGAAGTTGGTTTACTCCCAGAAATTGATATCGCCAGACGATCGCTAATCCTTTATACTAGCGGCACAACTGGTAAACCCAAGGGTGTAGTTACCACACATCACAATATTCAAGCGCAAGTGACTAGCTTGATTTCCGCTTGGGGATGGACATCGGACGATCGCATTTTGCACGTCCTGCCGCTTCACCACATTCATGGGATTATTAACGTGCTAACTTGCGCCTTGTGGAGTGGTGCTGAGTGCCATATATTACCTAAATTTGATGCTCAAATAGTTTGCGATCGTATTAGCGACGGTGACTTAACTCTATTTATGGCTGTACCGACGATTTATGTCAAGCTGATTGCAGCTTGGGAAGCCGCAGATAGCGAACGCAAAAAAAGGATATCCGATGGCTGTGCTAAAATGCGTCTGATGGTTTCAGGATCGGCAGCTTTACCCGTCCAAGTATTAGAAAAATGGCAAAGTATCAGCGGTCATTTTCTGCTCGAACGCTACGGTATGACGGAAATTGGCATGGCTTTATCTAACTCTTTACATGGTCAAAGATTCGCGGGATATGTTGGCAAACCCTTACCTCAAGTTGAAGTTAGATTAGTGGATGAAAACGGCGATTTAGTTTCTCCGGGAACGCCGGGAGAAATACAAGTCAAAGGGCCAGGAGTTTTTCTGGAATATTGGCAAAAACCGGAAGCAACGGTAAAAGCTTTTCGCGACGGTTGGTTTTGTACAGGGGATTTCGCAGTCGTTGAAAATGATAATTACCGCATCCTTGGTCGAATTAGCGTGGATATCATCAAAACTGGAGGTTATAAAGTTTCGGCTTTGGAAATTGAGGAAGTGCTGCGAACTCATCCAGATATTCAGGACTGTGCAGTTGTTGGGGTTACCGATCTAGAATGGGGTGAGAGAGTTTGTGCAGCTTTGGTATTGAAATCGGGAACTAATTTGAGTTTGGAAACTCTCAGAAATTGGGGAAAAGAACGACTGGCTACCTACAAAGTTCCCACCCAAATTCTTGCTGTTGAAGAACTACCACGCAACGCGATGGGGAAAGTGACTAAGCCTAGCGTGGTGAAGCTATTTCATATCAAGTCCGGTGGCATCGTTGGTACATGAGTGAGATCGTCTAATTGTCTGTTGTCATCGTTGGTTACATTTTTACCGCAGATGAAGACAGATGAACGCAGATGAACGCAGATAGGAATAATCACAGGAATTTTTTAGGTAACCGATGCGTAAGGACATGATATCACTCATTCTAATGTCGATTGTGGAATATTGCAAACAAGAAAGAGGATTGCGATCGCCTATAATAAAAATTTTCAGGTATGTTGTTGCGCTTGGGCGCTATCTTAAAGAGCGCTGAAGCGCAACAACATACCAGATATAATATAACTGAATATGCCAACTAAACAGATACTATTTGGAAAGAGGCGACAGCTTTACGAATTTCCTGAAGTTTTTTAACAACCTGTCCGCTGGTGAGTAAGGCTGTTGCTTCTGCTATACCGGAGTGCATATCTGGAGAAACGCCAGAATTCCACAGGTAAAAACCTCCATTCCAGATGGCAGATTGCATCATTTCCGAGGGTTTTACTTGCAACACGGATTGCATCTGTTCAATTAATTCGGCAGTGGAATCAAGAGAGGGATTCTTGTTACTAAAACCATAATCATTGTGTGCTAAATGCAGGCGTTCAAATTCGGCGTCTGGTTTAGCAATGCCGATAATGGCGGTGCGATCGCGCGGCAAATCGCAACTGCCCTCTAACCCTTTTACTGTCGTGAAATGCTGGATTCCCCGCAAGGCGAAGGTATCTCGGAACATATTTTCGGTGGGCGGATGAACAAATCCAGACACAATATGGGCATCTCCCGCGTAGGGACACCACATTAATTCCATCGTGGCAAAGGGAGGACGCTTGCCAATTTGGTCGCGGTAGGAAACAAATTCAGCTGCTAAATGAAAATGTTGGGGCAAATAGACAAATCCCAGTCCTGTACTTTCAAAAACCTGCTGAGTTTGTGCTAGAGATAATTTAGTCCAATCAACTTCTAACCCTTGCCAGATATCAATTAGGGGAAGACCTTCTTTGGTAGGCATTCGATCGGCCCCGTGCATAATTACTGGCACTCCAGCTGCGGTTAGGATTAAAGCTGTCAGCGGACCGATCGGTGCCGTGCGCGATCGCCCATCATAAGGTATACCCAAAACTACCACTTCTGACTTAAACCGATCGCATGGTTGCAGTTTCGGTCCCAGTTCGTCATAAGCATCCAGCATTCCAGCTAATTCTTCACCAGTGGGACGCTTGATACGGTGGGCAATCATAAAAGCCCCAATTTGTGCTGGAGTTGCTTCCCCAACCAACATCATCCGGGTTGCTTCTGCTGCTTCCTTTCGACTCAAATCTTCGCCGGTATGCGTACCGCTACCAACTTTTTTCAACAATTCTCTAAAAACTTTGCTCATAGAAGAAGTTCTTGGTTGTTAATTGTTAATTGTCATTTGTTATTAGTCATCGGTTATAGATTTTCTCTGATCCAATGACCGATGACTAATGACTAATGACTATATTGCAATACTACGAGGTAAAGAAGCGGGGATACTGGTAGTGGGTGCGATCGCTAGCGGTTCGGTTTGGATGCCGATTAACTTGTGAACGAGGTTGCGAAAATGCTGAATTGGTGGAATTTGAATGCGATCGCAACTTGTTACCAATACCACCTGACGCTTTAAAGTTGGTTCGCCAGTCGATCGCACTGCTAGACTTGGATCGTAATGGGCGTCAAAAAGGGCTGTTTTGGGCAGTAAAGCGATCGCATCTCCTTGGCGCACCATACCTCTAAAGGCATCAAGCGTATTCAGTTCCAAAACTGCATTCATAGTTGCACCCAGACGCTGAAATTGGTCAGATATCAAACGTTGCATTCCATAGCCAACCTTAAACACCACTTGCGGATAACGGGTTATTTCAGACCACGGTACTCGTTCGTACTGCGTAAGCGGATGATTTACCGCCATCAAAACCTCAATCGGTTCATTGTAAAGCACATCAACGATCATTTCCGGGCTGGCGGTTAAAAAGCGATTATTCATGACAATAGCTACATCGACAAGCCCATCTTTAAGGACTTTCAAAGCGCGATCGCTACCTAGCGAAGTAACTCGCAATTGTACTGCTGGGTAGTCTTGACAGAACTTCTGCAATACTGGCGGCAAGTTATAAGCGCAGATCGAAGGAATAGCAGCCACACAAAGTTCTGGCTGTTTCCCTGCCAATAACTCTGCTAATTCCTGTGTCGCATTTTCCCACTCCTGGCAGATTTTCCGGGCACGAGGTAAAAAGCGTTCGCCTCCCAGAGTTAACTTTGCCTGGTTACTCCGGTGAAATAGCGACAGACCCACATCTGTCTCCAGCGACTGAATCTGCCGACTGATCGTGGATTGGGTGACGCCACATTTTCGCGCGGCTTGCTGAAAGCTGCCGGTTTCAGCGATCGCCAGGAATGCCTGCAACTGCTCGACGCGCATGATGATGTAGCCCGCATTACAATTAGGTCTTGCCACAACATTAGCCGATCTGCGGCTGCATTTTAGTAGAATTTGATACAACCAGAGGAATGAGGAATTGCAGATTTGAGATTTTAGAATGCAAATCTAAAATCTAAAATTCCTGTAGCGCGATCGCAATTCCTTGTTTGAGTTCCGGCATGAGATTTTTGTCCGCCGCGATATGGTGTAATTGTTCGATCGCACTGGGGAATTTTTTAAGGGCAGAGGTGGCGTGCAGCCTTACTCCCAAATCCGGATCTGCCAGCAGCTCGATCAGAGGATCTATAGCTTGAGGATTCTTAAGCTGCCCCAAACTCACTGCCAAAGCTTGTTTTACGCTGGGATGTTGAGCCGCAAGATGCTGAGATTTCAAAGCTTCGATTAAAATTTCAGCAGCTATTGGTGCTAAATCTGGCTGTTCCACTCGCCCCAAAACTGTCACGATTTCCTGATATATAGCTACCGGCTCAAAGCTAAGTGCTTGTTGCAAATATGCTAAAGCTTTTGGTGTCTCAATCCAGCCTAAAGAACGGACGCATTGCAGTTGTAACGATATGGGAGTGTTTGGCGATCGCAGCACTTGGAATAGCGCATCGGCGGCAGCATCAGTTCCCAGGCGTCCCAGCGTACTTGCAGCAGCAGCGCAAACTTCTTCTTTGAAATCCCAAAGCAGGGGTACGATTTGGTTGACGAGATCCAATTCTTCCAGTAAGTCAGATCGGACACCTAAACCGATCGCAGCTTCGCGTCTAACTGGCGCAGCGATGTCCTTCAAAGCCTCTAGCAGTACGGGGGGTATGCGGGGGTCGTGGAAACTGCTGAGCGCTTCAATAGCAGCCGCACGCACCGACTCTTGCTTGTCGTGGACGACGCCTAAGAGGGGCGTAATTATTTCCGAACGGCGGATATGGGAAAGCGATCGCACTGCCAACAACCGCGTCTCCTCTTTTGTTAACAAATCCGTCAAAGCTACAACTGCCGATTGGCCCAAATTAGCCAACGCTTCAGCTGCGATCGCGCTTAATTCTTCGCTTTGGGAGGTTTCCAGGATTTCGACTAGAGCGATAATTACTTCTGGGCGATCGAACCCTCCCAGTATACGCGCCACGAACCAGCGCAATTCCTCGTCTGCTTCTTCGTCTGACAAGATCGCAATCAGAGGATCTATAGCCCCATTTCCCAAGTTGGGAAAAACCTTTGCCACATCCCAGCGTTCTTGAAAATCCCCCGCTGACAGAATTTCCAAGGCCCAATTTAGCACCTGTTTGCGATCGATCGCTGCCAAATTTTCACCCTCTATAAGCTCGCGGAGGTATTGATTTAGCAATGACCAGTTTTCTTGTTCTGCTGCAATAGTCGCCTCTTCTACAACCTTCAACATCATCAATTTAGCTTCCCCTTCGATTTAAGCTCAACCATCTTCCGGCTATGAGGAGTTCTGATGCTTTTGTTCATAATAAGAACATTTTATTTATTTTCTCCTCTGCCCCTCTGCCCCTCTTGTCTCCCAAGGTATTCAGCTTACAAGTGGTATTTTGTAAATTTCGCTACAGAAATTTGCAATTCATGTCTTTGTCGAATATGTGCTATTCGATTTTTGAATAAAGCATTGCCCATCAATCTCCCTTAGTAGGTAGAGATGTGAAAAAAGCATAATATCTATGCAATAACTTCATAATCGTAAAGATTTTGTAATTAAAGATACGAATTGAAACATATAGTCCCATAAGCTTAATACAAAGAAACAGTCAGATTAAAAAAAATAACACTGGCTTAAGGATCGGGCTTCCTATTTAGCACCGAAGACCATTTGCAGGTTCTAGCTCCGCACAAGTAAACAAGCGGTCACCAAAAGAGGCCGTAGGCAACGAGGTATTATACATGATTAACGCAGCCACAGCAACGGCAAGTCTGAACAAATTTGAAAAATTTAAAGCCGAAAAAGATGGCTTAGCAGTCAAAGCCGAGCTAGAAGACTTTGCCAGGATGGGCTGGGAAGCAATGGATGAAACCGACAGAGAGCATCGGCTCAAGTGGTTAGGCATATTCTTCCGTCCCGTCACTCCTGGCAAATTCATGATGCGGATGAGACTGCCCAACGGCATCATTACCACAAATCAAATGCGAACCCTAGCCGAAATCGTACAACGATACGGCTGTGACGGCAATGCCGACATCACCACCAGACAAAACTTCCAACTGCGCGGTATTCGCATAGAAGACTTACCCGATATTTTCTGTAAGCTGAAATCAGCGGGCTTAACCAGCATCCAGTCTGGCATGGATAACGTCCGCAACATCACCGGCTCACCCGTAGCGGGTATTGACGCAGACGAACTCATAGATACGCGGGGACTCTGCTGTCAAGTGCAAGACAGACTCACCAACAACGGCGAAGGCAACCCCGCCTTTACCAACCTACCCCGCAAATTTAATATTGCGATCGCTGGATGTCGCGACAACTCCGTCCATGCCGAAATCAACGATATCGCCTTCGTTCCCGCATATAAAGATGGAATATTAGGATTCAACGTCTTAGTCGGCGGCTTCTTCTCCGCCAAACGCTGTGAAGCCGCCGTACCGCTAAACGCTTGGGTTGCACCCAGCGATGTTGTGGGCTTGTGCATTGCTATTTTAGAGCTTTATCGCGATCGCGGTTTGCGGGCAAATCGGCAAAAAGCACGCCTGATGTGGCTAATCGATGAATGGGGAATAGACAAATTCCGCACCGAAGTAGAAAAACAGCTAGCACATTCCCTCCAACCAGCAGCAGAAAAAGATGAAATCATCTGGGAAAAACGCGACCACATCGGCGTTTTTCCCCAAAAACAACTAGGTTTAAACTACGTCGGCTTGCACATCCCCGTCGGACGACTGTATGCTCAAGATATATTTGACCTCGCCAGGATAGCAGACGTTTACGGCAGTGGAGAAATCCGCCTCACAGTCGAACAAAATGTCATAATTCCCAACATCCCCGACTCTCGCTTAAAAGCTTTTCTAGCCGAACCAATCTTGGAGAAATTTTCCATCAATCCAGAACCTTTAAAGCGAGCATTAGTTTCCTGCACCGGGGCGCAGTTCTGCAACTTTGCCTTGATAGAAACCAAAAACCGAGCCCTAGAGACGATTCAGGAACTGCAAGCCGAATTATCTCTAACCAAACCAGTGCGGATTCACTGGACTGGTTGCCCTAATTCTTGCGCTCAACCCCAAGTAGCCGACATTGGTTTGATGGGAACCAAGGTAAGAAAAAATGGCAAAACTCTCGAAGGCGTGGACATCTACATGGGCGGCACAGTTGGCAAAGATGCTCATCTCGGCAGCTGTGTCATGAAAAGCATTCCTTGTGAAGATTTGAAGCCGATTTTACAAGACTTGTTAATCCAGCGCTTCGGGGCTCAATTAAAGGAAAAGTAGATCGCATTGGGAAATTTTAAATTTTAGATTGGAGATTGAATCTAAAATCCAAAATCCAAAATCCAAAATCCTATAACTCAGCCTCGTTCTGCTAAAAAGGATACTTTTCCATCAAGTTTCTCTGTGTATACTACAGTGTCTGGTTCCGGCATCAAGTTTTCGCCAAAGCATTACTGGTGACTAATACAAAGTCACAACCAAAGAATTAACTACCGACAGGGTGAATGAAAATGACGAGATTTACTAGAAGGCAATTCATTATTACCGCCGGAGCAACCGCAGCAGGTACTCTGCTAGTTCACGGCTGTACCTCCAACTCCTCCAATACCGCATCCACCCCGACTTCTAGCCCCACAGCTGCTTCCACCGCAATACCAGCAGTAAATGTCAGCGCTGCTGACACTCCAGAAGTTACCACTGCCAAGCTAGGATTTATCGCCCTAACCGATTCTGCACCATTAATCATTGCCAAAGAAAAAGGGTTATTTGAAAAGTACGGCATGAAGGATGTCGAAGTCCTCAAACAAGCTTCTTGGCCAGTAACTCGCGACAATTTGGAGACAGGTTCAGCAGGCGGCGGTATTGATGGAGCGCACATCTTAAGCCCCATGCCTTACTTTATGACCTTGGGCCAAACAAAAACCAATCAACCTTTGCCTATGTACATTTTGGCGCGGTTGAATACCAACGGTCAGGCAATTTCTGTTGCCAATACTTATAAAGAGGTAAAGCTCGGATTAGACAGCAAGATACTGAAAGATGCTTTTGCCAAAGCGAAAGCAACTGGCAAAAACGACCTCAAGGTAGCGATTACATTTCCCGGTGGAACTCACGATTTGTGGATGCGCTACTGGCTAGCATCTGGCGGTATCGATCCAGACAAAGATGTTTCTACTATCCCCGTTCCACCGCCTCAGATGGTGGCGAATATGAAAACAGCTAACATGGAAGCCTTTTGTGCAGGGGAACCTTGGAACGCCCAACTCGTTAACCAGCAGGCTGGATACACTGCTTTGATAACGGGAGAACTGTGGAAAGATCATCCAGAAAAAGCTTTGGGTATGCGAGCTGATTGGGTAGATAAAAATCCCAAGGCGGCGAAGGCAATATTGATGGCTGTTCAGGAAGCGCAGCAGTGGTGCGACAAGCTGGAAAACAAAGAGGAAATGTGTCAAATCCTCTCCCAGGCGAAGTGGTTTAAGGTGCCAGCGGCAGATATTATCGATCGGGCCAAAGGCAAGATTGACTACGGTAACGGTCGCGTGGAAGAAAACAGTCCGCTACTGATGAAGTACTGGGCAGATAACGCCTCCTATCCATATAAGAGTCACGACCTGTGGTTTGTGACAGAAAATATTCGTTGGGGCAACATTCCAGCCGATACAAATATTAAACAACTCGTTGACAAAGTGAACAGGGAAGATTTGTGGAAAGAAGCTGCTAAAGCTATTGGCGTTGCAGATACCCAAATTCCCACTAGCCCTTCTCGTGGTATTGAGACATTCTTCGACGGAGTTAAGTTTGACCCCGACAAACCAGAAGACTACTTGAAGAGTCTCGCAATTAAGAAAGTCTAATGATTTGAGATTTTAGATTTCAGATTTAAAATTGTCATTGAAATCTGCAATCTAAAATTTTAAATTTCTGAATGATTAATGACAACTAATAGAAGGAGGGAGCATGACAGCCCAGCTTGAAAGAAGTGGTTTGGCGCTAAAGCGCAACTACGTACCTGAAGAGCGCTGAAGCGCAACTACGTACCTGAAGAGCGCTAAAGCGCAACTACGTACCTGAAGAGCGCTAAAGCGCAACTACGTACCTGAAGAGCGCTGAAGCGCAACTACGTACCTGAAGAGCGCTAAAGCGCAACTACGTACCAATCAATAGAAGGAGAGAGAATGACAGCCCAGATTGAAAGAACGTCTAATAACAATTTGCAGAATCCGATCGTTAAATATCTGCAAAAGAATTCGCGAAAAATAATTCTGCCGTTGATTGCATTCGCCATCTTTTTGATCATCTGGCAAATCCTCTGCCCTCCCGGTTCAAAGGGATTGCCAGGGCCGATCCAAGTGCTAACTGAAACATTCGATCCTTACATCATCAATCCCTTTTTTGACAACGGCGGTACAGATAAAGGCTTAGCCTTGCAAATCATTGCTAGCTTGAAACGGGTTGGTATTGGCTTTTCCCTGTCTGCCATTGTTGGCATAAGCTTGGGTATCGTAATTGGCGCTAATAAAGCAGTTTATGAAGCTGTAGACCCGCTTTTCCAGGTTCTGCGTACCATTCCTCCCCTAGCTTGGCTACCTATTGCACTAGCAGCAATCAAACAAAACGAACCTTCAGCGATATTCGTGATTTTTATCACAGCAATCTGGCCGATAATTATCAACACTACAGTCGGGGTACAGCAAGTGCCTCAAGACTACAGAAATGTTGCCAGAGTATTGCAATTATCAAATTATCAGTATTTCTTGAATATCTTGTTTCCAGCCGCAGTTCCATACATTTTTACTGGTCTGAGGATTGGGATTGGGTTATCTTGGCTGGCAATTGTAGCCGCTGAAATGCTGGTCGGCGGTGTAGGAATTGGCTTCTTCATCTGGGATGCTTACAACAACTCTCTCACCAGCCAAATTATCATCGCACTTATTTATGTGGGTGTGGTTGGTCTTGTGTTAGACCGGATGGTCGGCTTCGTTGCCTCAATAGTTGTACCGGCTGAACAAAAAAATTAGTCAGTGGTCAGTTGTCAGTGGTCAGTTGTCAGTGGTCAGTTGTCAGTGGTCAGTGGTCAGTTGTCAGTGGTCAGTGGTCAGTTGTCAGTTGTCAGTTGTCAGTTGTCATTTATCCCCACTCCACCACTCTCCCACTCCCCCACTCTCCCACTCTCCCCTCTTCCCTAGCCCCTAGCCCCTAGCCCCTTCTTCCTATGTCTGTATTTGTTGAAATAGATCACGTCGATCGCATATTCGATCTCCCCAACGGCGACACCTATGTCGCCCTCAAGAATATCGAACTGAAAATCAAACAGGGAGAGTTTGTTTCCCTAATTGGACACTCTGGTTGCGGCAAATCCACCTTGCTAAATATGATTGCCGGTTTGGATCGGGCCACAAAAGGCGGCATTATCTTAGAAGGGCGGCAAATCACCCAGCCTGGGCCAGATCGGATGGTGGTATTCCAGAACTACTCCCTACTACCGTGGCTAAGCGTGCGTCAGAATATCGCTTTGGCGGTGAACCGAGTTTTCAAGGACAGCCCACAGGGAGAACGCCGAGGAATTATAGAACATCACATCGAGTTGGTGGGCTTGCAACACGCGGCTGACAAGCGACCGGGCGAGTTATCTGGTGGGATGAAACAGCGGGTTGCGATCGCACGCGCCTTAGCCATTCGCCCCAAATTGCTGCTGTTGGACGAACCTTTTGGGGCTTTGGACGCCTTAACGCGGGGTGGTTTGCAAGAACAATTGATGAAAATTTGTGAGGAAAGCCACGTCACCAGCGTAATGGTTACTCACGATGTAGATGAAGCGCTGCTGCTGTCTGACCGAATTGTTATGCTTACCAACGGCCCTCAATCTCACATCGGTCAGATATTGGAAGTTCCCATTCCCCGACCTCGCCAGCGTCTGGAAGTGGTAAATCATCCCAGTTACTACGACTTGCGTAATCAGATGATTAACTTCCTCAACCAGCAAAAGCGGGACAAGAAACGCAAGGCGAAGCAAACAACAACAACACGCATTGGTGCGATCGTTTCTGAAGGTTTGGAAAAAGTCAAGTTAGATATTGGCTTTCTTCCCCTCACAGATTGCGCCCCATTGGTAGTTGCTAAAGAAATGGGTTTCTTTAGCAAACATGGTTTAGAAGATGTTAATCTCTGCCGCGAACAAAGTTGGGATGCGATCGCGCAAGGTATCGCCACCGGACGCCTGGATGCCGCCCCAATGGTTGCAGGTATGCCCTTAACCATGACTTTGGGTATGGGTAACCTTACGCCTGTACATACCATTACCGCCCTCGTCCTCAGTCGCAACGGTAACGCCATTACCTTAAGTAATGAGTTATTTGAGCAAGGAGTACGCACCCTCAAAGATTTTAAAAGTGCGATCGCTCGAAGCAAAGATAAAGTTTACACTCTGGGCATCGTACACGAATCCTCCATGCACAACCTGATGCTGCGTTACTGGCTAGCTTCAGGAGGAATCGATCCAGAGAAAGACGTAAATCTGGTGGTCATTTCACCAGAAGATATGGTAAAACACCTCAAAGCTGGCAGCATTGACGGTTACTGTGTCGGCGAACCTTGGAACTGTCGCGCTGTCTACGAAGGACTAGGCTTTGTCATCGCCACCGACCTAGATATTTGGCCGGGAAATCCTGAAAAAGTGCTTGGTGTGCGTGAGGATTGGGCAAACCAGTTCCCCCAAACCCATATTGCCTTACTGAAAGCTCTTTTGGAGGCTTGCGCCTACTGCGACGATCGGCGCAATCGCGAAGAAATCCTGCAATTGCTTTCTCAGCCTCAGTATATCGGTGTTTCTGCCGAATATATCAATCCCGGTTTCTTAGGTCACTACAACCGGGGTACAGGTGCCCCAACCCAAGTCCTGCCCAAATTCAACCAGTTTCACTACGACAATAGCAACTGTCCCGGTAGAGTTGAAGGCTTATGGATTTTGACTCAGCTAGCGCGTTGGGGTATTACTTCTTTCCCCAAGAACTGGATCGAAGTTCTGGAACGGGTACGCCGGGTAGATTTGTTTGGCGAAGCATCACGGCAACTGGGATGGCCCGATATAGAACCCGATCGCGTTCCATTTAAACTCTTTGACGGCGTTGTCTTCAACCCCGACGACCCGATTGGTTATCTCAACCGCTTGGAAATCAAACGCAACTTCCAAATTGAAGAGATTGCGATCGATGATTCTCCAGCCAGAAAAGCAGCGTAACTCAATTTCAATTGGGGGAAAAGTTCATTAACTACTGATATCCTGTCCGGTTGCATCGGTAGTACATCAGCGATATCCAGAAATTGTCTGTTGTCATCTTTGGTTAATTTTTTACCGCAGATGAAGAGGGATGAACGCAGATGAACGCAGATGCTGAAAATGCGAATTTTTAGGTAACCATTAGCAAACAACAACTATGCAAGCCATCAACTCTACCAGCGTCCAAGTGAAACAGCCAATTACCAGTAACCCTTTGTTGACGATCGAAAATGTCTCTAAGGTTTATCCGACGCCGAAAGGGCCTTATACGGTTCTAGAAGGAATCAATTTGACCGTGTACGAGGGGGAGTTTGTCTGTCTGATCGGTCACTCTGGCTGCGGCAAATCAACGCTGCTGAACATGGTGGCTGGTTTCAATAAGCCGACCGAAGGCGAAGTGCGGTTGCGCGGTTCCCGCATTACCAAACCAGGGCCCGATCGCATGATGGTGTTCCAAAACTATGCCCTTTTACCTTGGAAAAGCGCTTTTGACAATGTATACCTAGCCGTCAACTCAGCTTATCCGCACAAATCCAAGGCTCAGAAAAAGGCTATTGTCGATGAACACTTAGCTATGGTGGGACTGACAGAAGCTGCAAATAAGCGCCCTAGCCAGCTGTCGGGGGGGATGAAGCAGCGAGTTGCGATCGCACGCGCCTTAGCCATCCGTCCCGAAGTCTTGATTTTGGATGAACCTTTCGGCGCATTAGACGCCATCACCAAGGAAGAACTGCAAGAAGAACTGCTGCAAATTTGGCGGGAACATCGAGTCACCGTCCTGATGATTACCCACGACATCGACGAAGCGCTGTTTTTGTGCGATCGTCTCGTGATGATGACCAATGGCCCTCACGCTACGATCGGCGAAATTATGGATATTCCTTTTCCTCGTCCGCGCGATCGAGCCGCTATCATGGAAGATCCTCAATACTACGAACTCCGCAATCACGCCTTAGACTTCCTGTTCCGTCGCTTCGCCCATTTAGATTGATCAAACTAGACGTAATGGGCAGATTTTGGAGTTTAGATTTTAGATTTTAGATTGACAGCGGCTGGCGAGTCGGTAGGTACTGGTAAATTGTAGGGGCGGGTTTTGCCATGCTGGACTTACGCAAAATCACGAAAAATCAAGCATTGTCGGGGCGGGTTTTGTATTAGGGATATCTGTGAAATGCTTAATTTATCGGCTAAACCCGTCCCTACTTTCCTACTTTCCTACTTTCCTACTTTCCTACTGACTACTGACTACTTTCCTACTTTCCTACTTTCCTACTGACTACTGACTACTGACTACTGACTACTGACTACTGACTACTGACTACTGACTACTGACCAATGTCAATCCTCTTGGGAACTACCTTTCATGTAGAAACAGCATTATCTATATGCACTGAATTCATATTTACCCCATTTTTGTAACTATCTATACGAATTTAGTCACTTTATTCTCATAGGGTAGCTATATAGACAAATCCAGAGAGCAGCTCAAGAGGCTCACTCAATAGAGATGCGAAAGCCTGCACGCGATCGAATCAAACTTGCTCAAACCAGACAAGCTTGTCATCCTCCGTTTATTATCTATCCCTCCAAAGGCAGATCTGTAAGATTAAGCTTTTGCTTTGTAGCAAAGTCTACCAATTTAATTGATTAAAATGTCTAATCTTACAGAAAAGAAATTCCAATCAATTACTCAGAAGATATGCTGCCCAAACCAGTGACTAGGGAATTTCAGATTTCAGATTTAAAATTTTAGATTTAAAAGTCAAGCTCTTCTATAAATCTAAAATCTTCCCTTTCTACTTAAATTTGAAATCAAAAATCAAAAATCTTCCCTTTCCCCAAATAAGGAGGGTTAATCAATGACCAGCACCGCCCCAGCAACAGCAACACAAAACAAATTTGAAAAATTCAAAGCCGAAAAAGACGGCCTAGCCGTAAAGGCAGAGCTAGAAGACTTTGCCAAAATAGGTTGGGAGGCGATGGATGAAACCGATCGTGATTATCGCCTGAAATGGATGGGTTTCTTCTATCGCGCAGTCACTCCTGGCAAATTTATGATGCGGCTGCGGCTGCCCAACGGCATCTTAACCAGTACTCAAATGGGCGTGCTAGCTGAAATCGTGCAACGCTACTCAAAGGCTTCTGGATTTCAGCATGAAGGTAACGCCGATATCACCACCAGGCAAAACATCCAAATCCGAGGCATCCAGATTGAAGATGTACCATATATCTTCAACCGTCTGCTAGAAGCTGGTTTAACTAGCATTCAGTCCGGCATGGACAATGTACGCAACATCACAGGTTCGCCAGTCGCCGGTATCGATGCAGATGAGTTGATCGATACGCGGGGCATAGCACGCAACCTGCAAGATATGATTACGAACAACGGGGAAGGTAATCCCGAATTCAGCAATTTACCCCGCAAGTTCAACATTGCAGTCGCTGGTTGTCGCGACAACTCAGTTCACGCCGAAATCAATGACATCGCCTTTATCCCTGCGTACAAGAATGAAAATTCTTCCTCATCTTCCCCCCGTAGCGGGGGGACGGAGGGGGGTAGGGTCATAGGTTTTAACGTCCTGGTTGGTGGCTTCTTCTCTGCCAAACGCTCCGATGCCGCCATCCCTCTTCATGCCTGGGTTCCACCCGAAGATGTTGTGCCAGTCAGCAGAGCTATTTTAGAACTATATCGCGATCGAGGACTGCGGGCAAACCGACAAAAGTCGCGTCTGATGTGGCTCATTGATGAATTGGGTATAGAAAAGTTTCGATCTGAAGTCGAAAAATATCTGGGGCATCCCCTGCAACCAGAAGCAGAAAAAGATGAAATCGAGTGGGAAAAGCGCGACCATATCGGCGTTTATCGTCAGAACCAATACGGCTTAAATTATGTTGGTTTGCACGTTCCCATCGGTCGGATGTACGCCCAGGATATGTTTGAACTGGCGAGACTGGCGGAAGTTTATGGCAGCGGAGAAATTCGTCTCACAGTCGAGCAAAATCTGATTATTCCCAATATTCCAGATACTCGCCTGAAACCTTTCTTAGCCGAACCTCTGCTGCAAAAGTTTTCCATCAATCCCGAACCTTTGCAGCGGGCTTTAGTTTCTTGCACCGGCGGTGAATTTTGCGGTTTCGCCCTGATAGAAACCAAAAATCGGGCGCTGGGGATAATTAAGGAATTGTCAGCCGAGTTATTTGTTGCCAAACCAGTGCGAATTCATTGGACTGGTTGTCCGAATTCCTGCGGTCAACCGCAAGTAGCTGACATCGGTTTAATGGGGACGAAGACGCGCAAGGATGGCAAAACCTTGGAAGGCGTTGACCTCTGGATGGGTGGCACGGTGGGTAAGGATGCCAAGCTGGGTAGCTGTGTGAAAAAGGGTATCCCTTGCGATGATTTGAAGCCGATATTGCAGGATTTGTTAATCGAACAATTTGGTGCCAGACCAAAGACGGAATCGGAAAAAGAAACTAACAATTCGGCAGCACGAATTCAGATTGAAGAGGTGTCTTTTGCTCCATCTATAAGCGGAGACGTGGCTTCTGTCAACGGCAAATCGGAAACTTATGATCCTGTGCCTGAAGCGCCAGCTAAACCACCGGAAGTTTCCCAACCAGCGGTAATTTATTTTGCTAAATCGAGTAAGGAAATTAACTGCGACGGACAGCAATTTATTCTAGATATTGCCGAACAACAAGGAGTTAATATTCCTAGCAGTTGTCGGTCGGGAACTTGCGGAACTTGCAAGCAGAAGCTGCTGGAAGGTGAGGTTAAATATGAGGGAGAACCCGACGCCCTCGAAGATATCGATCGCGAACAAGGTTTTATTTTGACCTGCATCTCTCACCCGGTTGGACGGGTGGCGATCGATGCTTGAAAAAAAATGCTAATAGGTAATGGGATTCTTTTATCTCTACCGACTGCGGACTACCGACAATTTAGTTGTGTGTTTTATTAGGAAGGTTTTTCATGCTTTTAGAAATGTGGTCTTTAAAAGGGCGATTCAAAATATTGCACTTTACTTGGTTCGCATTTTTTCTGACGTTTGTATGTTGGTTCAACTTCGCTCCTTTTGCCACAACAATTGAGAGAGATTTAAATCTAGAAGATGCCCAAATTAAGACATTGCTGATCTGCAATCTTGCCTTGACGATTCCGGCGCGGATCATTATTGGTATGTTGCTAGATAAATTTGGCCCGCGCATCACTTACTCAATTTTGCTGATGTTTGCGGTTGTGCCATGTTTGGCTACAGCGATGTCTCAGAATTTCAGCCAATTAGTTATCAGCCGTCTGCTAATGGGCATTGTTGGCGCGGGATTTGTGGTTGGCATTCGCATGGTGTCTGAATGGTTTCCACCGAAAGACATTGGCATTGCGGAAGGTGTCTATGGTGGTTGGGGTAACTTTGGTGCATTTGGAGCCGAGTTCGCCCTGCCTACAATTGCACTTTCTGCAAGTTTCCTCGCAGGAGGCTCGACTAACTGGCGCTTAACGATCGCACTTACAGGCATCGTAGCCGCAATTTACGGCTGGATTTACTACAACAACGTCGAAGATACCCCTCCTGGTGTTGCTTACAGAAAGCCGAAGAGAAGTGGCGCGATCGAAGTCACTAGCGCCCGTAGCTATTACGCGATGCTCATCTCGAATTTTGGGTTAATTTTTGCTCTGGGCTTATTAGCTTGGCGGTTGGCTCAACCTAAAATTCACTTCCTCAACAATGATGGATTGCTAATTGCCTGGTTCCTCTTAGGATGGCTATTTGTTTACCAAACTATCAAAGCTTGGCACGTAAATAAGGAAGTAGTAGAAGGTAAGAAAACTTACTCACCATCCGAACGTTATGAATTCCGTCAAGTCGCCATCCTAGAGATATGCTACATAGTCACCTTTGGCTCGGAACTTGCTGCCGTTTCCATGCTGCCCGGATTCTTTGAAAAAACCTTTTCCCTAGAGCACGTCGTGGCAGGGATGATTGCAGCCAGCTATCCATTCTTAAACTTGGTTTCTCGTCCCAGTGGCGGTTTAATTTCTGATAAGTTGGGTAGCCGCAAGTGGACGATGACGATACTCGCTGGTTGCGTAGGCGTCGGCTATCTGATGGCTCACTTTATCAATGCTAGCTGGTCTATACCGATGGCGATGGCGATTACCATGTTCTGTGCCTACTTCGCTCAAGCAGGTTGCGGCTCTACATACGCGATCGTACCTCTAATCAAAAAGGAAATTACTGGACAAGTATCTGGAAATGTGGGAGCTTATGGTAACTTCGGCGGCGTGGTATTCTTGACAATTTTCAGCCTCACCGACGCTCCAACTCTTTTTACAACAATGGGTGTGTCAGCCCTGGTCTGCGCTTTCCTGTGTGCCTTTTTCCTGAAAGAACCGAAAGGCTCCTTTGCCGCACACTATCAAGGCGAAGGCGAAGAAGTACAACTGGAAAGAGAAATTCCAACCCTTCCCAAATCAAGGCTGGCTTACGAACAAGAAAAAGAGTAGTTATTAGTCATTAGTCAGTAGTCAGCGGTCAGCAGTCAGTTGTTTAGTCATTGAATAATGAACAATGAAAAATCAACAAAGACCAATGATTAATGACCGATGACTAATGACCAATTTCCAATAACGGTGAAAATGCTATGACTGACTCAAGTAAAACACTTTGTCCATACTGTGGTGTAGGCTGTGGCTTGGAGGTATCGCCGCCAGCTGTAGCGGGTAAACCCGTGAATCGAGACTCTCAAGGGTATCCCATGTGGAAGGTGCAGGGCGATCGCGCACATCCCTCCAGTCAAGGTATGGTTTGCGTTAAAGGTGCGACGATCGCCGAATCCTTGAACAAAGACCGGCTGCTTTATCCAATGATGCGCGAATCCCTCGATCGGCCCTTCCAGCGCGTCACCTGGGATGAAGCCCTCAACGCAATAGTCAATCGCATCCAAACCGTTCGCTTCACCCAAGGGCCGGAAGCCGTATGTATATATGGTTCCGGTCAATTCCAAACAGAAGACTACTACATCGCCCAGAAACTGATGAAAGGGTGTCTGGGCATCAATAACTTTGATGCCAACTCTCGTCTGTGTATGTCGTCGGCAGTTGCAGGCTATATTCAAAGTTTTGGCTCTGATGGGCCGCCCTGTTGCTACGACGATTTGGAACTGACGGATTGTGCTTTTTTAATCGGCACCAACACTGCTGAATGTCACCCAATTATCTTTAATCGACTGCGGAAACACCACAAAAAGAATAACGGCAAAGTCAAAATGATTGTGGTCGATCCGCGTCGGACTGCCACTGCTGAGGCAGCTGACCTGCACCTGGCAATCAAACCAGGTACGGACATCGATCTAATGAATGGCATAGCCCATCTGCTGATGCGCTGGGGTTATATTAATACGGTGTTTATTGACGAATGCACCAGCGGTTTTCCCGCCTATGCCGATGTAATTCGTCACTATCCGCCAGAGTTAGTAGCCCGGAAGTGCGGCATCAGAGTTAATGACTTGGAAACAGCAGCGCGTTACTGGGGCGAGTCCCAGCGAGTTCTGTCTATGTGGTCGATGGGGGTCAATCAATCCTCGGAAGGAACAGCGAAAGTCCGCACGATTATTAACCTGCACCTGATGACAGGTCAAATTGGCACGCCGGGAGCGGGGCCATTTTCCCTCACAGGTCAGCCAAATGCAATGGGGGGAAGAGAAGCTGGGGGTTTGGCCCACCTGCTACCGGGCTACCGCAGTGTGAAAAATGCCCAACATCGGTCAGAAGTAGAAAAGTTTTGGGGACTGCCGGAAGGACGGATTTCGCCTACTGCGGGTCTTTCAGCGTGGGAGATGATTACTGGGCTAGAGGCTGGTGAGGTGGGTTTTTATTGGGTTGCAGCTACTAATCCAGCTGTGAGTATGCCGGATTTGGAACGCACGAAGAAGGCTTTGTTGCGATCGCCTTTTACAGTCTCTCAAGACGCTTACTACCCCACGGAAATGGCCGATTACTCTCACGTTCTCCTCCCAGCTGCCCAATGGGGCGAAAAAACTGGCATTATGACTAATTCCGAACGGCGGGTGACTCTGTGTTCGGCGTTTCGCAATGCACCGGGAGAAGCAAGGGCAGATTGGGAAATATTTGCTGAGGTGGGACGCCGTTTGGGCTTCGCAGAACAGTTTAAATTTGCTAATTCTGCCGAAGTTTATGCAGAATTTGTGCAACTGACTCGTGGGCGTCCCTGCGATATGACTGGGATAAGCCACGAGAGGCTAATAACGGATGGCCCTCAGCAGTGGCCTTGTCCCGATGGGTTATCGGGTAATGAGTCTAGCTCATTCGGTGAAGCTATTGAAGGGGTTGGAGTTTTAGGTGTTGGGGAAACCCACGAAATTCAACCCCAAAAAGCCAAAGCCAAAACTCAAGACACTTCATCAAGACTCTACACAGATTTACGCTTCCATACCCCCGACGGACGCGCTCGCTTTGGTGCTTATCACTCGCGAGGGTTGGCGGAACCACCCGATCCGGACTATCCCTTTGTTCTAACTAATGGGCGTCTTTACGGTCATTGGCACACCCAAAGCCGGACGGGTAGGATTGAGAAAATCCGGCAAATGCACCCGAATCCCTTTATCGAAATACATCCCCGTGACGCCGGGAAGCTGGGGATTGAGGATGAAAGCTGGGTGGAAGTTCGCAGTCGTCGCGGTATGGCCCGATTCCCAGCCAAAGTCACGCAAGCGATCGCACCTGGAACAGTCTTTGTGCCTATGCACTGGGGCGCACTCTGGGCCGATCGAGCCGAAGCAAACGCCCTCACCCATCCAGAAGCTTGTCCTGACTCCCTAGAACCCGAACTAAAAGCCTGCGCTGTACAATTAGTGCTAATTACAGCCGATCGGGCCGCAACTGACACTTTGCTGCAAACCCCAAAATCTAGTATCCTCTCAGCATCACCTTCTTTATGAAATAGAAGTAAAAAATGGGATTTTTGAGGGACGTATCCAGAAAAATCAGCCGTGCTGGCAAGGACGAGGAGTTTCTTGGCTTCATCAAAATTATAGAAACTATTGTCTCCAAACTCCTCTCCTTAGCAATGATTGTTGTCATCCTGATTGCCGTTATCGATCTGGGAGTCATTCTGGCAAAAGAATTAATATTTGACCGTTCAATTGGCAGATTTAATTATTTCTTGGTCGAACTTTTTGGGTTATTTCTAAATATATTGATTGCGCTGGAGATTTTAGAAAATATCACCGCTTACCTGCGAAAGCACGTTGTTCAAGTAGAATTAGTCATCGTTACTTCTTTAATTGCCGTTGCTCGCAAAATTATTATTTTAGACTTAGAAAAAATAGACGGCACAGAACTAATCGGTTTAGGTATCGCAATTCTTGCTCTATCCCTCAGTTACTGGATTGTTCGCCATATTAATAGTAAATCGCATCATGAATAGATGCACTTTTATATCGTTTCCGGTTGTGTCTGAATCATTATGGCCGCAGAGGGGCAACCCCACCCCCAACCCCTCCCCGTCCCACGGGGAGGGGAGAAGGAGAGAGGGGCAGAGGGGAAAAACGAACAATTCCGACGCAGACGGATTTGATATTACTCCGTTCGCGCCACAAGATTATGTAGGGGCGAAGCATTGCGGAATAAACGTTTCGGTTTTGAGTTACAGCGGTTCCCGCTGTTAAGAGGTACAGTATGCGAAGGGGAAGGGCGAAGCATGACCGTATTTTATCTTTGCTGATTACCAATAAATCATCTGCCGGAATGCTTCGCCCCTACTTAAAATGTACTTCATTACAGCGGGAACCGCTGTAAGATTAATCCCGCAATGCTTCGCCCGACCACTATACATAGTCTTCCATCGGGAAGGGAGTAATATTTCAGATTTCCGATTTAAAATTTAGAAGGTAAAATTGTCAATTCAAGCAGGAATTTGAAATCTGCAATCTGAAATTTTAAATTTCCCTCTTCACCAATCACCAATCACCAATGCCCAATAACTAATGAATGACTTCTTTCAATTCGAGGCAGATTTTGTTGATTCCTTGCGCTGCATCCCCATGCAGGTGCGCTTCAAATTAGATACCTGCGGCATCAAACTGAAATTGTCCCATTGGAATCACTTTAGTCAAGAGGAACGCCAAGAGATAGTTGAGATGCCTTGCACCACTGCTGACGAAATTCAAGCTTATAAGCAATTTCTGCACCAGCTAGTTTTAGAACAGACTGGCACACCCGCAGACGAACTTCCTGTAGAATCTCACCCAGCTTGGATGGATGGTATAAATGTACCTTCTGTCCTTGAGGAGAAAGCCCAGGAATTTGGCGTGACGGTGACGCCCCAACAATGGGCAGATCTAACTCCTCTAAAGCGTTTTGCTTTAATTAAACTCAGCCGTCCCAGTCACGAAAATCTCAACTTTTTGCCAGCACTTAAGGAATTCCACCTTGCTTAGGCGTAGAGTGTCGGATTGAGCGATCGCCAAAATAGTAAACTGAGCATAGGTGGCAAAAAATTTTGTAGCCCATGTAACAGATAGCTATGAGTTCCAAAACAGGCAAGGGTCGCCCTGCTGCCCAGCTGGGAAAAGCGCGATCGCTTGCCGAATCCCTTCAAGAATACTTGCGAGGCATAGTTGGTGGCATAATGTTCAGCCTGCCACTCATGTACACAATGGAAGTGTGGTGGGCTGGTTTTACCGAACATCCGCTGCGGATTTTCCTTTACTTCCTCGCTACCTTCACCTTGCTACTGGGTTACAACAGCTACGCAGGTTTGCGGCGGGATGCCAGTCGCCTAGAGGTCGTAATCGATTCTATCGAAGAGTTGGGACTGGGAATTTTGGTTGCCGCAGCCTTTCTCTGGCTATTGGGGCGCATCACCTTTGACATGACAGCCGACGAAATTGTTGGAAAAGTAGTCATGGAAGCAATGACGGTTGCCATTGGCGTCTCGGTGGGTACAGCGCAACTTGGCGGTGAAAATTCAGAAGCAGCCGATACCGGTATGAAGGGCGATGAACAGCAAGCGAATTCGCCCAGTCCCGATCGAGACAATGTGGATTTCTGGGCGCAGATGGTCATTTCTTTGTGTGGGGCGGTGTTATTTGCTGCCAACGTGGCACCCACAGAAGAGATTATTACGATCGCCATTGAAATCTCTTCAGAAAGATTGATTGGGCTAGTCTTGGTTTCAATGACTCTTGGTGCCCTCATCCTTTTCTATAGCAACTTCGTCGGTGCGAAACAGTTTACTCGCAGCGAAAGTCTATTTACTAATGTTTCCGGCACCATTATCACCTATGCTGTGGCACTGGTTGCCTCGGCGTCAATCCTGTGGTTTTTCGGGCGCTTTGACGGAGTTGCACCTATTACTTGGGTGGCCCAAACAGTTGTGCTGGCATTGCCTGCTACACTCGGTGCCTCTGCTGGAAGGCTTTTACTGCAAACATGAGAAATCTAGAAAAAAACTGGCTAGAGTGGGTTGTCTTTGCGGTTGGTTTGCTTCTTGTCGCTAGTACCCTGGGCTACCTGATTTACGATGCGGCAACCCTGGGTAACGCGCCGCCTGCGATCGAAGTTCGGCTTGGCGAACCGCAGCCAATCATGCAACACTTTATCGTTCCCGTTTCCGTTACCAATCACGGAGATCTAACAGCCGAAGGCGTTCAGATTGAAGTTGTCCTACAAAGCGCTGGCAAGGAACAAGAAAGCGCCGCATTTGAAATTGCGTTTCTGCCGCGTCGCGGTAAAAGGGAAGGGTGGGTGACTTTTGAAACAGACCCTCGCACCGCCCGCATGAAAGCACGCGCACTAGGCTATGAAAAACCGTAATATCAAATTCGTGCTATTGGAACAAATGATGAGATTGAATCAAAAAGCATATTACGAAACTAAACTTGGCGCTGCCTATCTTGGCGATAGCTTAGATTTGCTGCTACAAGTTCCAGATGAAAATATTGATTTAATCTGTACGTCTCCACCTTTTGCCCTCCTGAGAAAGAAAGAGTATGGCAATGTTGACGCTGAAGACTATATTGAATGGTTTGAACCATTTGCCAAACAATTTTACCGCGTTCTTAAACCCAAAGGGTCGCTTGTTATCGATATTGGCGGTAGCTGGCTCAAGGGTTATCCGGCCCGATCGCTATATCACTTCGAGCTTGTTATCAAACTCTGCAAACCTCCAGAAAAAGGCGGTCTTGGTTTCTACTTAGCACAAGAATTGTACTGGTATAATCCAGCCAAACTTCCTACTCCTGCTGAGTGGGTCACAGTCAGAAGAGAAAGAGTTAAAGATGCCGTCAATACCGTCTGGTGGCTAGCCAAAGATCCCCATCCAAAAGCTAATAACAGAAGAGTTTTGAAACCCTACAGCGAAGCCATGCAAAATCTTCTTAAAAATGGTTACACTGCAAAACTCAGACCATCAGGACACGATATTTCAAAAAAGTTTAGTAATGACAGAGGTGGTGCAATACCACCTAATCTTATAGATGCCAGAGATGAAGGAGACTCTACACAAATCGGAGATCCAGTCTTGACTTATCCAAATGGCACAAATCTAAGCGATTTGGTACAGCCAGTAAACGTAATTTCAGCATCAAACACATCATCAAATGATTACTATCAAAGAAGATGTAAAGAAAAAGGATTTAAACCCCATCCGGCCAGATTTCCGCAAGCTTTACCTGAGTTTATCATCAATTTATGTACAGAACCTGGCGATTTAGTGCTAGAACCTTTTGCAGGTTCAAATATCACGGGTCGTGTAGCAGAAACCATGCAGAGACGATGGTTAGCTTTTGAAATTGACAAAAACTATATCGAAGCTTCCCAAATCAGATTTGAAGAGAATGCTTCTCTTGTTGTTGAGCCATAAATTATAACAGCTTGCGAGTGGGTGAGGTACAGGCAACCTGTAGAGGCGGGTTTGGCAGATAATTTATAGTTTTCAGATAAGAATAATGGCAAAACCCGCCCCTACGAACGCTCTATCCAAGAACTGATTTCAGTGTACCTCACGCAGCTACAAGCCGCTGTATAACTTTGAGGAAATTGCGGATATTTTTAGATGAATTTTTATATAAGTAGGTGGGCGTAAATAAACTGAACTCCCAGAAACCGGGTAACTCCTGCCAATAGCTTCGCCATTTCTTTGCTTTGTTGGGTTTCGTGCCTCAACCCAACCTACAAATTAGGCATTTTAGGTTTTTGGCGAAGGTATTGTCGAAGAAACCGGGTTTCTAAGGGCCTGGCAAAGGCTACACCTACATCTGCATTCATCTACGGTAAAAAATCAAGAATTAGTATTTGTGCAAGAAGTTTATTATACGTAATTCGCTGTATTGGCTTTCGCTACCTTCAACCAACCGCGTTTTATGGCTACTTGGTATTAAGAAAATTTCTTCAAAAGCGATCCGGAGCAAATAGATCCACACCTGAATTAAATAGATCGAAGGAGTTCCCAAACACAAATTTTAGAGGAAATTCAAAATGCCTTTTACAGCTAGTGTTATTTCCGCTGCTAACTGGGGAGCCGTACCCCCGAAAGAGTTGCCAGAAGAAACAATACCGAAATTGATAATTATTCACCATACCGATACCCCAAATCCTCCCAATGCTCTGTCTAAAGGAACATTGGATGGAGGCAAACAGTTAGCCAGAAATATCCAAAAATTCCACATGGAGACTAAGGGCTGGAACGATTCGGGACACAACTTTTTGAATACAATTGGCGGATTTTTGCTAGAGGGAAGACAAGGTACTTTAGCAGCAATTGTCAAAGAACATTGCGTTCGATCGGCCCATGCAGGAAATAAGGCGGCAAACGAGTCACCAGGAATTGAAAATGAAGGCAATTTCATGACTCACAAGATGGGAGCAGCCCAATGGAACAGTCTGGTAGATTTGTGCGCTTCCCTTTGCTCTGTCTACAATATCGATCCGGACAATATTAAAGGTCATCGCGATTTTAAAGCGACTGATTGCCCTGGCGACTGGCTATACAGTCAGTTATCCCGTTTGCGGAAAGCTGTTCGTGAAAAATTAGCTCCGCCAACTACCCCTTTAAAGAAAGGCTCAAGGGTATTGAAAGTCAAAGATGTGCAGCTTTATCTCAAAGCTTGGGGTTTTAATCCTGGGGTTATTGATGGCATTTTTGGTGTTAATACAGAAGCTGCTGTAATAGCGTTTCAAAAATCTAAAGGTTTGACTGCGGATGGAGCGGTAGAGGCAAAAACTTGGAAATATCTGATTACTTCACCATCGCCAGAACCACTACCATCAAAAGCTTTGATTCTGATTGATGCCTGCAAGTCTTATAAAGGCTTGAGCGAACAAAATGAAGCTCTAGAATGGTTGCAAGGGCAGATTTCCAAACCCATTATGGATGAGTTTACTAAAAGATGGCGTAACCAATCATCGCCGGAAACGGTGCAACCGCAACCTTTAACCCTGGTTAATGTTTGCAAGTATTATCGTGACTTGTCTCATCAAAACGAGGCTCTAGAGTGGCTGCAAGGGCAAATTTCTAAAGCCGTTTTGGTACAGTTCGCACAAAGATGGCGGAATTAGTCATTAGTCATTAGTCATTGGTCATTAGTTATTAGTCATTAGTAAATCTCTTGCCCTCTTGCCCCTAGCCATTTCTTTGCTTTGTTGGGTTGAGTGAAGCGAAACCCAACGCATTTGCCCTAGTTTCGTGCCTCAACCCAACCTACAAAGCGCGTCCATTTTTCGGTTTGGCGAAGGTATTGGCAGGAGTTACCGGGTTTCTGGGTGTTCAGTTTATTTACGCCCACCTACTTATCTTCATGAATGTGTCTATAAACTAATGATGTCGATCCTAATCAGAGTTTTTCTGCTAGTTGCTACAACACTTTATCAAGCGATCGCGTGCTGGTTTGAAGATCGAAAATTACCGCCCCACAGGTATAGTCATGCCAATACATTTTTTATGAATGCGATCGCGCAGCGTGCCGTAGGCGATCGCTTGTGTAAACTGCCATACATATGAATATGATTGTCAATAAAGTCAACGATATTTACCCCTTGACAAAGCAAGAATCTTAATCTATAAATTAGATGACTCACCGCCGAGCGATCGCATCATTAATCAGGGAAGTAACGCAACATGATAACAACACAAATTGACCAAATGCCTCTATCCCAAGAAGAATTACGCAAAATTCATGCCTATTGGCGTGCCTGTAATTATTTAGCAGTAGGCATGATTTATCTCAAAGAAAATCCCCTCCTCAAACAATCCCTCACATCAGCACATATTAAATATCGTCTTTTAGGACACTGGGGATCATCACCAGCTTTAAGTTTCAGCTATATTCATCTCAATCGCCTGATCAACAAATACGATCTCAATGTCATCTTTTTAGCGGGGCCTGGACATGGTGCGCCAGGAGTTCTTGGCCCTGTATATTTAGAAGGAACTTACTCAGAAATTTATCCTGATAAAAGTGAAAATGAAGAGGGAATGCAGAGATTCTTTAAGCAATTCTCCTTCCCCGGCCATATTGGTAGTCACTGTACACCAGAAACCCCTGGTTCAATTCATGAAGGAGGGGAATTAGGTTACAGTCTTTCCCACGCCTACGGTGCTGCATTCGATAATCCTGACCTGATTGTGTCTGTAGTCGTGGGTGATGGCGAAGCGGAAACGGGGCCATTAGCCACCGCTTGGCACTCGAATAAATTCCTGAATCCGATTCGAGATGGTGCAGTTTTACCAATCCTTAACCTCAATGGTTATAAGATTGCCAATCCTACCATTCTTGCTCGGATTAATCATCAAGAATTAGAAAGTTTATTCCAAGGTTACGGTTACAAACCCTACTTTGTTGAAGGTGACGAGCCTGAGATTATGCACCAAAAAATGGCTGCTACAATGGAAATTTGTATTCAAGAAATACGCGCCATTCAACAGGAAGCACGCAGTAGCGGTGTGGCAAAACGTCCGTTTTGGCCAATGATTATCCTCCGAACTCCTAAAGGTTGGACAGGGCCAAAAGAAGTAGATCATCATAAAGTGGAAGGTTTCTGGCGATCGCATCAAGTACCGATGGGTGGAATGCACAGCAACCCGCAGCACGTCCAAATGTTAGAACAATGGATGAAGAGTTATAAACCAGAAGAATTGTTTGATGAAAACGGTACTTTGATCCCTGAACTTAAGGAACTAGCACCCAAAGGACATCGCCGAATGAGTGCCAATCCTCACGCTAATGGTGGTTTATTAAGGAAGAAACTTAAATTACCCGATTTTCGTAATTTGGCCGTAAAAATAGACAACCCTGGCACAATAGAAGTTGAAAATACCGCCATTCTCGGTCAATTTTTGCGGGAAGTGATGCGAAATAATATGCAGAATTTCCGTGTTTTTGGCCCTGATGAAACTGCTTCCAACCGTTTGCAAGATATCTACGAAGTAACACAGAAAGCATGGATGGCTAATATTTTGCCTGAAGATGCGGATGGTAGTTTGTTATCATGTGATGGTCGAGTGATGGAAATGTTAAGCGAACATACTCTTGAAGGTTGGTTAGAAGGGTATTTGCTCACAGGAAGACATGGTTTATTCAATACTTATGAAGCTTTTGCTCATGTGATTGACTCGATGTTTAACCAACACGCCAAATGGTTAGATATTTGTCAAAAAGAAGTACCTTGGCGAGCTTCAGTCTCTTCTTTAAATATTCTCTTGTCTTCTCTAGTTTGGCGACAAGATCACAACGGTTTTAGTCATCAAGATCCGGGTTTTATTGATGTCGTCACTAATAAGAGTCCTGATATAGTTCGGGTCTATTTTCCCCCTGATGCTAATTGTTTACTCTCTGTCGGCGATCACTGTCTGCGAAGTAGCGATTATGTCAATGTTATCGTCGCGGATAAGCAGATGCACCTGCAATATTTGAGTATGGATGAGGCAATCAAACATTGTACGAAAGGGATTAGCATTTGGGAATGGGCAAGCAACGATAATTGGGGTAAACAACCAAATATTCCTGATGTTGTGATGGCTTGTTGTGGGGATATTCTGACAATGGAATCGTTAGCAGCAACGGCGATTTTACGTGAAGAATTACCCGACCTGAAGGTACGTTTTATTAACATCGTCGATTTGTTTAAGCTGACGCCAGAGGGTGAACATCCTCACGGCTTATCAGATTGGGATTTTGATAGTTTATTCACCACCGATAAGCCTGTAATATTCAACTTTCATGGCTATCCTTGGTTAATTCACAAACTTATCTATCGTCGTAGTAATCAGGATCGCATTCATGTTCGTGGTTACAAGGAAAAGGGAAATATTAACACTCCTTTGGAATTGGCAATTGAGAATCAGGTCGATCGCTTTAATTTAGTAATTGATGTCATCGATCGTGTGCCTAAACTAGGATCTACGGCTGCATATCTTAAGGAAAAAATGAAGAATCAGATTATCGAAAATCTGCACCATTCTCACGAGCAGGGGATTGATAAGCCAGAGATTACGAATTGGAAATGGCCTTATCATTAAAATATTCAGGACTTACGCAAAATCACGAAAAATCAAGCATTGTCGGGGCGGGTTTTGGATTAGGGATATCTGTGAAATGCTTAATTTATCGGCTAAACCCGCCCCTACGCCAAAAATGGGTGCGTCAGTCCTAAAATTAACAGGATGCACAGGAACTTAATTAACTTAAAACCATGAAAATTTTAGTTCTCAACGCCGGTTCGAGTAGTCAGAAAAGTTCCTTATACGAACTACCAAAAACCGCATCACCCCTAACCCCATTGCAACCATTATGGTCAGCGCATATTGATTGGACTGTAATAGCAGAAGGAGGAGAATTAACAGTTAAAACTCCAGAACACAAGTTAAAAACGCATCTTAATACTAATAATCGTCAAACGGCGATCGCCCAGATGCTTGATACTTTAGTTGAGGGTGAAACTAAAGTTATTGATAATTTACCAGAAATTAATCTGGTTGGACATCGCGTAGTACATGGGGGTACAGACTACTCAGAAGCAACAATAATTACCCCGGCGGTTAAAGAAGCGATCGCCCGTTTATCTCTGCTTGCACCCAATCATAATCCTGCTAATTTAGAAGGAATCGAAATCATTGAACAATTATTACCAAATATACCCCAAGTAGCTGTGTTTGATACAGCTTTTCATAGTCAGCTACCCCTAAAAAATGCTGTATATCCTATTCCCTATCAATGGTTTACAAAAGGAATTCGTCGTTATGGATTTCATGGAATTAGTCATCAATATTGCAGTCAGCGTACAGCCCAAATCCTCAATAAACCCCTAGAATCTCTGAAAATTATTACCTGTCATCTAGGTAATGGTTGCTCTCTCGCGGCGATTAAAGATGGAATTAGTATTGATACGACAATGGGTTTTACTCCCCTTGAAGGTTTAATGATGGGAACTCGTAGTGGTTCAATCGATCCCGCAATTCTAATTCATTTAATCCGCGAATATGACTTTAATGCGACTCAATTAGATACTCTACTGAATAAAGAATCAGGTTTAAAAGGAATTTCAGGATTATCAGCAGATTTACGCTCAATTTTAGCAGCAATAACTGAAGGAAATCAACAAGCAGAACTGGCATTTGAAATGTATATCGATCGCCTGAAAAAAGCCATCGGTGCAATGTTAGTTAGTCTTGGCGGATTAGATGTGTTAGTTTTCACTGCTGGAGTAGGCGAAAATTCTGTTTTGGTGAGGGAAAAAACCTGTGCTGGATTGGAATTTTTGGGATTAAAATTAGATTTAGTTAAAAATGCCGATTCTCCTTTAGATCGAGATATTGCTACACCAGCATCTAAAATCAAAGTGATGGTTATTCATACAGAAGAAGATTGGGCGATCGCGTATTCATCTGTTGACAAAATTCAACAGTAAAATTTTAGTTTATGTTTTTTTAAAGCTCTGTACCGCTCCTTCTTTTTGTTTCACATCGCGCTCTAGACATAGAGGGGATGTTGACACTCCCCGCCCTACTGCTAGCCCTTAGCTTTTGCTCTGCCGGAGTGGTATTTCGATCGCAAATTCCGTACCTTCTCCCGGCTGGCTAAAGCAATGCAATTGACCGCCATGCTTTTCAACTATAATCTGATAACTTATAGATAAACCAAGACCTGTACCCTTACCAACTGGCTTGGTTGTGAAGAATGGGTCAAACAGACGCTGACGAACGGCGTCTTTCATACCCGGCCCATTGTCAACAATCTGAATGGTAATGCGGTTGTCCAAAACTTTGGTGCGAATCCAAATGGTTGGTGTATTCCCACACTTTACACCCTGTACCTGACAGCCTTCTTGCATAGCATCGATCGCATTACTTAGAATATTCATAAGCACTTGGTTGAGCTGTCCGGGGTAGCACTCCACTTTGGGCAGGTCGGCATATTCTTGGATAACCTGAATGCCGGGATAATCGCCATTAGCTTTGAGACGGTTTTGCAAAATCAACAGACTACTGTCGATGCCTTCGTGAATATCAACATCTTTCATCTCGGCTTCATCGGTGCGGGAAAAGTAGCGGAGACTACGCACTATTTCGCGAATACGATCCGATCCCACCCGCATTGATTCCAACAGTTTCGGTAAATCCTGCTTGACGAATTCCAGGTCAATATCTTCGGCTTTGTCTTCAATTTCAGAGCCTGGGAGGGGACAGTGGTGCTGGTAAAGTTCTAGGAGTTCTAACAGGTTTTGAATGTAGTTTCTAGCCGGATCGATATTGCCGTAAATAAAGTTGACGGGATTGTTAATTTCGTGAGCTACACCTGCAACTAATTGCCCCAAACTCGACATTTTTTCGCTCTGAATAAGTTGGGTTTGAGTTTTTTGTAGCTCGTGCAGGGTTTGTTCGAGTTCGCAGGCTTTTTGGCATAGCAATTCTTCCCTTTGTCGCAAGGCAACTTCGGCTTGTTCGCGATCGCTCGTTCGTACAAGTGCAATTTAGCCTCAACTGTATCGCTACGCAGGAACCTTTCAAGGGTTTTCGGCGTAGCTAGGTTGCCGTTTTTCATTTTATTGCCTAATTTTTTATTAATCCGTTTAAAGCTGTTTCTTAATCTAAAAACCATTTTTAGATTTTGGCTCTATCGGTAGGCATAAATTAATTAGGAACGAGTTGAAAAGCGGCATATTATGTCCGGTTAATCACTTATGATATCTGTAGGTTGGGTTGAGGAACGAAACCCAACCCGAACTTAAAGCTAAAGTTGGGTTTCACTCTGTTCAACCCAACCTACGGCAATAAAATTTATTACAAGTATTCAACCGGACATGATATAACGGCAAACTTGAGCGGCAGTAGGTAGCTTTCGATCCTCACCGACAACATCTGTTCCATCCGCTCCAACGATTTTAGGACTTACGCACTGAAACGGTATTCCGTCACTCTAAGCATCTCGAAAAATATGAAGAGATGCTGTAAGAGCCGATCCGAAAAGTCTGTTTGCAGACGACTATATATCTGTATTCATCTGCTGAAAAGAGATTTTTTGGCGTCCCGATGCTACAGGACATGATATAACTTGTAGAAGCAGTGCAACTTATCTGTCTTAAATAAACTTTAAATGGTACAGACCCCTGCCAAACCCCTGACTCTAGAAGAATTCCTGAAGCTGCCGGAGACAGAACCTGCTAGCGAATATATTGATGGGCGTATTATTCAAAAACCTATGCCACAAGGAGAACACAGCGCAATTCAAACTGAGTTAGCACCTGCAATCAACTCGATCGTCAAACCCAAACAGACTGCGCGGGCTTTCTCAGAGCTTCGTTGTACCTTTGGTGGACGCTCAATTGTACCTGACATTTCTGTGTTTCTGTGGGACAGAATCCCACGTAAGCAAAATGGTGGGGTTGATAACGTCTTTTCAATTGCTCCCGATTGGACAATCGAAATTTTATCTCCCGATCAAAGCCAAACTAAAGTTACCAAGAATATTTTGCATTGCCTCAAATATGGAACTCAGATGGGGTGGCTGATCGATCCAGGTGAACAATCTGTGTTTGTCTATCTGCCAGATCGATCGATCGCTTTTTACGACGAAGCTGGAACACAGTTGCCAGTGCCAGAATTTGCCAAAGATTTTAGCCTTACAGTAGAAGGTTTGTTTAGTTGGTTGCTAGAGTGAATTTAGCTCAGTCAAGAAGGATTTAAAATATGGCGGCCAAGAAAATTTTGATGCTTGTCGGTGCTGAAGGGGCGACAACTATAGCTCAAAAGTAGACTGGATAAGCATTTGTCTCACAGATCAGTACAACGTCCTTCACGCAAATGTTGCAGTGCGCGTTGAGCCAAATTATCGAGCCGACCTGCTGCGACATCTTCCTCAAACTGCCGATCCCATACTTCTGCATCAAACGCATCAAACCAGACTCGGAAATCGGCAAGCTCTTCCGCTGATAGTTGACTGATAGCACGTTCGATTTCTTGCAAATTACTCATAATACGGCTCTCTTCGTTCGCCCGCCGAATCGACGCACATGACGGGAACCAACACGAACAATCCAGATTTGAGCATCTGGGTAACGTGCTTCGAGGCGATTGCAGGCAACGACTTCACTTACATCCACCTCAAAGGCTCCAGTTTCGAGATCGATCGCCACAATCTTGCCATGATTGCCTGACTCGACTTGCGATCGCACCTGAGATTCATAGATCTCATCGCCACGTCGAGCGAACTCTTCTTTGCTGTAGCGGGGTTGTCGAACTGTCATGGGCTTGACCTCGTTTCAACTTTAGCCCCTACATTTTAACCTGAGCAATGGAGGGGGCGATTGTCGAAGCAACGGAGGTGATCAGACGGGAAGTGGTTGGGTTTCCTGGGTCAACCCAACCTACAAGATCAGCGATCGTACTGAAAGACTGGAAGCGATCGCAGTCGGAGGCATTCTGGCACCCGATCAGGTAATCTCCCTGGATACAAACCAGTTATAACTTTCTCATCCTGAGAGGACTTTTCAGGATGAGCATAACGGTGAAGTTGTGCGGCGGTAGATAATATCGAACTCTCACAGACAACCTCTTTACCGTCCGCACCAACGTATTGTTGGACTGTTAGACACACTACGCTTATGAGCCACGATGCATTATGTGAACTACTCCTCTTCAGCCCTTTGAATCGTACTATTCCTGACTTTCTCACAGAACTCCAGGAAAGACTGAAAAGTTTTAAGGTCTTGAGGCTTATCTCGTACTCTTTTTTGTAGTTCCTCAAAATAATATTTTTCTTTAGCATCATTCGGAAATTTCTTGCTGTATGTTGTATTTTTCGATCTAAAAACTTCTCTTAAGTACTCATAATGGAAGTCAGCATGATTCCTCATTTCATACTTCCCCATCTCTTCAGGATTATTCTGAGAGACATCATAGTAGCTTACGTAGTTCGACAATGGTTGCCCTAATGGTTGTCTAGAGTCAAAAATCCTCTTGTTTCCTAGCAACCAAGTTTCTATACAACGATTTTGCACAATGATTTCAACTTTAGTCTTTCCCAAGTTGATTTCTTTCGGTTGGATAAATTTATATATATACTGGGTTCTTTCCTCTACCGATTCTTCGTCCGCGTCAACACAAATCACAAGATAATCATATTTTGGTATCTCTAGAATTTTATCAACTGCATTTTCAAGCCCATCATACAAAATTCTGGGATATCCTTCTCCACTTATGAGGTAATAGTTGTTATTTTCGACTTGATCGTAATACTTGACTCTTACTAGATTGGGAATGAGATATTCAAGCCATTTGGGGTATATCTTTTTTTCTGTACTATTCCCCTCAACTAAAAAATAAATATTCATTGCTATTCTTCTAATTCTTCGTCGTTCTCTAGAACGTTGATCAAGTCAATAAAAGCTTTTTGCCTAGACTCAGATATATGAAATTCTTCTGGATCTTTGACAGTTACCAATCCAGCTTTTCGAGTTACTATTTTCCAGTAAGCAGGACTAACATTATTAATTATGTAAGGGTGATGACTAGTAATAATAAATTGCAATTTTTTATTATCTAGTACAAGTTCAGTAACATTGTCCAAGCAATTAACGCCTAAACTATTTTCAAATTCGTCGATTAGGATGATGCAGTTTTCAGGAGCTAAATATAACTCACTAATGTACATCAATGTCTTCAGCATTCCTGAAGAGATATTTTCAATCCAATCTTTTACGCCTTTTTCTCTAATACTAACGGTGGTAGCTTCCTTTAACAGCTTAGATAGTGCGATAGGAATATTGTCATCCTTTATGATCTCGACTTTTATGTCTAAGATATTTGGAAAAACTGATATAAAAGCTTCTTTAATCTTGTTGAATTCCTCAGGAAGTATTCTGTAAAGAATAGATAGTTTTATTGGTACTGGCAAACCACTTTCTTGTAAAGCTGAAAGCGAAGCCTTTTCAAACTTTTTGAAAATAGATACTGGCAAACGCCACGCTCTATCAACACTTCCAGAATCAGCCAATATGATTTTATCTAGCGATTCTTTTACAGGAGCAATTTTATCTTCTTGCTTGAGTAGTTCAACAACACTTTCAAAAGGCGATAGTTTAGGGGTTTTGTTCCCATTGAGAATGATTTCCGAGTCTTTTCGTTCGATGAGAACGTTCTCATTGTTGCAAACTAATTTTTCCATTATGAGTTTTACTTGCTCGTTTTCCTCTGAACTTTCATCAATTGAAATGGTACTTTCTCTTGTTTCAAACTCTCCACTCCAAGTATATTCAAGTTCGTTGTCTGCTATAAAACAAACATTCCATTTGACTCCATTTAAAGATGCACCATTGGCTATAGATTTTAGGCTATAAATAGCTCTGAGTATCCTTGTTTTCCCTACACCAGATACACCAACTAGAAGATTGAGGTTTGGCAGAAAATCGACTTCTGCTAGCTTCCACTTATACTCATCATCGTAGTACTCTAATTTTTTTATTTGCATACTAGTACTAATTTCCGGCAATCTGTTTAAGGGTGGTCTAGGATTTTACCTAATCTTTCGGCAGGTCTTTATGTTTTGTATGAAATGTTGACACTGCTTCTTCTTTGAGCGCGCTTAAGCGAATAACAGAGAAGTGAGAAGCTTTAGGATCTATGCCATTGGCAGTCCAACTTGTTATTAGACGGAATTTTTCCGCAGATCCATTCCAAAAAGGGGGATAGGCAGATTGTTTCGGCATATCCCTCCACAACAGGTGGATCTGAGGAAAGCTTCTTCATAATACACCGATCGGGGTAGATCAACAGAAAATTTCCACATATCTTCAGATGTGTACGGTTAGCACTACGGGTATCATCAGACACATACTTTGTTGTGACTGCATGGTTATGGAACCTCGCCCCAAAAAGCTCCTAGATCAACTGCGTGACGTGATTCGGCTCAAGCATTATGCCTACCGAACGGAAGAAACCTACGTGCAATGGGTGAAGCGCTTTATCCTCTTCCATGAAAAGCGGCATCTCCGTGAGATGGGGCGAGCAGAGATTGAGGCATTTCTGACCGATCTGGCAGTCCAACAGCAGGTCACTGCTTCCACTCAGAATCAGGCTCTCAACGCTATTCTGTTTCTGTACCGAGAGGTCTTGAATCTGGAAGTGTCTGAGGTCAATGCGATTCGGGCAAAACGCACCCAGTACCTTCCCACTGTCCTGACCAAAGCCGAGGCGCAGGCTAGAGCCAATCAAAGCCTGTGTCTACGATCGCATCTTGCGTGTAAACCTTACCATCGGAACCACAAACTGAAAGTGGAATAATCGGCTCAAAATCACGGACAACTCCAGCGATCATACGGCTCTCTTCGTTCGCCCGCCGAATCGACGCACATGACGGGAACCAACACGAACAATCCAGATTTGAGCATCTGGGTAACGTGCTTCGAGGCGATTGCAGGCAACGACTTCACTTACATCCACCTCAAAGGCTCCAGTTTCGAGATCGATCGCCACAATCTTGCCATGATTGCCTGACTCGACTTGCGATCGCACCTGAGATTCATAGATCTCATCGCCACGTCGAGCGAACTCTTCTTTGCTGTAGCGGGGTTGTCGAACTGTCATGGGCTTGACCTCGTTTCAACTTTAGCCCCTACATTTTAACCTGAGCAATGGAGGGGGCGATTGTCGAAGCAACGGAGGTGATCAGACGGGAAGTGGTTGGGTTTCCTGGGTCAACCCAACCTACAAGATCAGCGATCGTACTGAAAGACTGGAAGCGATCGCAGTCGGAGGCATTCTGGCACCCGATCAGGTAATCTCCCTGGATACAAACCAGTTATAACTTTCTCATCCTGAGAGGACTTTTCAGGATGAGCATAACGGTGAAGTTGTGCGGCAGCAGATAACCTCGGCAACTCTACCAGCGGCTTCGTCCGTCCGCTGCATTTGAATTGTTAGACCTTACAGACTCTTGATGAACTCTTCGACTGTGACTTGCGCTTGCTTAAGAATGCCGCTCAACGTACCAACCTTTAATTCGCGATGCATAGGGACAACGCAGCCAATTTCGCCCTCTTCGGTTTCTTTCTTCATCACAACATGACTGCCTGTTTGACGAACTTGCTCGAATCCTAAACGCTCAAGTGCCCGAATCGCTTCTCTGCTTGAGATCCGTGGCATCTTAGGCATAGCTGACCTCAATGCTGGTTACAAGTCTAGGAGATGTTTCAGGTAGGGGAAATTCCTCTAAGTAGAGCCGCGTTGCCTCTCTCAAACCCGCGATCGCTTGTTCGATCGTTTCCCCTTGATCAACCGTGCCAACCTCTGGACATTCAGCAATGTACATATCATCTTCTTTATGAAGAATGACTGTGAAGCTACGACTCTTCATCGTGTTCTATCCTCAAAGCCTTTTATAACAAGGATAGCATCAGCCTTTCTTGACAGGGCAAAAAGAGGGCAATGCAAGCTTCTACAAAGATTGTGCGAGATTATAAGCTTTCAGCAAAATGGTAGAAGCACCTCTGAAATATTACCAGATTACGAATGTTACGCCTGAGCCGCCATTGATTTGACCGCCAATCCCCCTCTGATTACAACGACCAGTCCATGTTTCACCTGAAGCTGCATTTACCAACGTTAAGCTAGAGGAATTGAGCCTACCACTGGCATCTATGCGTCTGTCTCCACTAGTTTGATTGACCATCGTAGTTGACCAACCGCCGTCAGAGCGAACAACATTAACGGTCATTTTTTCCCGGTTAATGGGTAGTCCATTACCGAGAATTTGTGGCTAACCGACAAGAATCATGGCAAAACCCGCCCCTACAATTTACCTTGGCAGATATAGCAACCGCCAAGGCGACTCTTGACAGTAGGGGCGAACGCGAGTGCGTGCCGGAGGCATTAGCATTCGGGTAGTAAATCTTCGGTTTTAACCAATAAATTATATGCCCGAATGCTTCGCCCCTACCCCAGATTTATGGCTTAACCGACGAAAGCGGTTGCTATAATTTGTGGCTAACCGACAAGAATCATGGCAAAACCCGCCCCTACAATTTACCTGTAACTCACCCACTCGCAAGCCGCTGTAATCTGCGATCGCGGTTTTCAGTTGCATGAAGTGGAGCAACAGTACAGCCCAAAAACCCGGTTTCTTCAAGAAACCGGGTTTTTCTATACCTCACTAACCTGAAAGAGCTATATTACTTGACTCTGGGGCAAGGGGCGGAGGTTACTAGAAAACCGCCAGCTTCGACAATGAAGTCGTCGAAGTCGCGATCTTTTCCAGGGGGACGAACACCGTCGGGTCGCAGTACTCCGGTATCATCCCAGCTGATGCGGACGCCTTTGCGATCGCCCACCTTCCCGTCCGATAAACCACCTACAGACTGGACAGAATCTGTATCTTGGCTACCACTAAGTTGCTCGAATCTTGTCGAGTAAAGTGTGGTTAGAAGCGTACCGTTGGGGCGAAAAACCTTTAGGTAAAAGGCATACTGAGTATTGGCATCAAACGTAAACCGCCTTAAGGGGTCTGGTACCGAGTTACCGGGTGTCCCCAGAAAATCCCTTGACGTGCCAACGTCATCGGTGCGCGTGGAAGGATTATTAAGTTCGGATCGATCGCTGAAGTCGTCAAAGGGTTTAACTTCGGCAATCAGATCGGTCATTTCACGGGTAGCTAAGTTGATGACGCCAAAGGTTGACCTGTAATAGCCGTGGGATTCTCTGAATTCAAATTCGATCAGGGTATCCTCGTTATATTGGATACCGCGAGACGGGATGGTCATCTGAGCTTTAACTGCTGTCGAGAAGCTCCCTACAAGTCCGGCGGCGATCGCTCCCATCAGCAAATGCACCCCGGCGGCCTGATATCTCCTAAGCTTTTTCTGCATCATAGCTGTTATCACTTCTCCTCACTCACTATGGGGGCGAAACTCTACCAACTCTTAAAAGCTGGACTTATTTGTCCTACTCGTTCCAATTCGTTCCTCAAGTTGTCTCGCTCATTCCTTAAGGCATTCAGCCGCTGACACGCAGCTGGATATTCGCCTGCAACTTCTTGAGGATTTCGTAAATACTGTCGGGGGCCGCCCGCACTTGGCGGTGCCGCTTCGACTGCCGCCAGACAAGCGTTATAGGCTTGTTGCGATTCATCGTTGAACCTTCTGACGCGATCGGCCAATTGGGGATCTAAGCGACCGCCCCGACCACCGAATCGGGGCGCTGTGTTGTTCCAATAATTGGTTCCCGTGATATCGGGAGCGTGGTCAGCCCTGACCGGCCCAACTGTTAGCGACCCGGCAACTACAGATAGACCAACGACCCAAGCAAGGGATTTAATTGTCCGCATATAGCACCTCCTACTTAAAACTGAAATGAAATCCCAGAGCCTAACACAAATCGAGGGTCGTCACCTCTACCGGCAAGGTCGCGCACGGCTGGGGTAATCACCCAAGGAAAGCCTTTAAACGGTGCGATCGAAAGTCCCAATGCTAGGTCTGTTCCTGTCCACTCTGTAATAAAACTGACTGGTCGGATAATCCGGAGGGCTATATTCCCAAAAAAGTTGGGGTCGTTATCACCAGCATCGATCGCGCCATTCGATCGAAACTGTCCATCTCCTACACCGAGAGTGACAGACACACGACTGAGAGGATCGCGAATAGATTCTCGCGTCCGAAAGATTTTGGTAATCACTCCATAGCGGGAATGTTCAAAATCGTTGCGACCGATATTTACAAAGCCGTTGTAGCCTGCTGCTATTGAGAAGCTATCTCCAAAGCGACGATGCACTTTGGCATTAAAGCCGCCCTCGCCAAAGTCATTTTCATCATTAAAATTTTTAAAGCCATAGGACAGTTCGACGCCCACTAATCTATCGGCATCGCCTAAGCCAATCCCAACTCCCACATTGCCATTATTGTCGTCGTCATCGTTTCGGGTCGTGTTTTGATAAGTGCCGCCGATAAAGACGGTGTTTCGATCGGCCCCAAAACCTACGGGGATATAAATGCTCAGACCGGGCGAAGATTCAAATTCATCTTCTACTTCTGGTATTGCCAGTGGGGTAATTCGTTCCGGACGGGGGCACTCTCTCGCCGTTCTCTGCGCTACCTGAGTAGACCCGGCAGGATCGGAATTCTGTCTGGTTTGTTGACCGCAAGCAGTAGCCCGGTTTTGTGTGGGCGGAGTTACCAGCTGGTTGACATCAGCGATGATGGATGATTGGGAAACGAAGTCGTTGGCGCGGAGTGCCTCAGCACCAGGGTTTTCTGTCAAAAGTAACTCAGTCGATCCTGGCTGGTTGGTATTTGTGGTAGATAACTGAGAAACGAGGTTATCTGTAGGTTGGGCTTTTTCTCGGAACGATCCGACTTGCCCTAAAACGTTTGCTCGATCGCTTTCTATCTCGGCAGCTAGTTGTGCTGCTAGAGTTTCCGGTGCGGTAACTGCCTCGTTCAACGCCGAGGAAAGTGCGATCGCTTGTCCTACCGGAGGAGAGTGCCTACTCTGGCTGGGGTTGGCTTCTGCACTCAGAGCCCCAACTGCCAGAGCAGCTAACGTACAAACAGCAACAGTTGATAAACGCATAAAAGTAGTCTCACAGAACTCACACCAAAAGCGATTTTGGAAATGCCGCACCCTTTGCAAGGTTTAGCGCCCAGCCAATGTCAAGGTTAGCTACCCTGATGCTTTGTCTATATATTAAAGAGCGATATGCGATCGCTCTCTATTGCTAACTATCGTAGTATCTTTTGCGACATCAAGAGAGAACGATAAAGTCAGTCTGGCATTCCTAGACGATTCAAAGTAATACTTAGTTCCCATATAGGGTGCATTGTTAACTGGAACAACACCGAAAAAAACTTGGGATTGTCCTTGTCACGGCGAACATTTCAGCCTTAAGGGTGATGTCGTAAATGAAGTGGTATGATTTAGCTCTCAAACCACTTCCCAAAACTTCTACATCTAAAGGTTGAGCGAGTATTTGGCAGATCTCAACCTACAGATCGATAAAGTGAAAAAGGATGATTGGTAACCTGTTTTATAGGTTGAGAGCGTTAAATAAGGCATCGGATGGGAATTGTGTTGCAGTGACACATTGTCGCGCATCTAAGAAGAGCGGCGTCAGATGTGCGATCGGTGCAACAAATATCAAAAAAAAAGACCATAGATATTCATATCTGTGGAAACCTTAGCAGAGTAACTTCAGCGCGATTAGTCTAATTTGTAGGTTTGGTTGAGGCACGAAAACCAACGCAATTGTTGGGTTGAGTGAAGCGAAACCCAACCTACAAACTACAAAGAAATGGCGAAGGTATTGTTAAAGAAACCCGGTTTTTCTGAACCTCACTCACCTGAAAAAGGCGTTTCCAGGTTTTACCTAGAAACGCTCTTAAGATTGCTTTTTACTACTAACTACTGACCGCTACCAGCCTCAAGGATATAGCTAGCAACTTACATTACTACTTCTTGGAAGCTGCCAGTTTGTCTTGGAACTTGCTCTTAGCTGTCTTGAAATCGGTAGCCATTTTTTCCTGCTGCTGTTCACTGAAGTTGTCGCGGATTTTCGCGAACATTTCGTTCTCTTCTTGCTGCACGTGGTGCATAACAGCATCCATCAGCTGTTTAACTTCGTTTTTGAAGGTTGGTGAAGAGGGACTGATAGACTTAATCTTTTCCAGCACCTGTTTCATTTCAGCTTGTTCTTTATACAGATCTTCGGTTTTTCCGTAGTAAGAACGTACTGCTGGGTAGACAACTTCCTCTTCAGCTTCGGAATGAGCGCTCAGATCTTTGTAAATCTGACCGAAATACTCTTGGAGCTTTTGAGGATCTTCAGTAGATTGAAACTGGGTGAACAGAAGATTCACCTTGGTGTGATCCATTTTGATCAGCTCTTGAATGTTCATATCGCTCTTGCTGCGAGTAACAACGCTACCAGCAACACCTGTAAAGGCAGCGACCGCATCTTGAACCCGTGCCCAAATTCCTTGATCTGGATCTTTGCCGGTCAGTTCGCGGGTGCCCAGAATTTCCAGGATTCCTTTGAGTTGCTCTTGGTGAGCCCGGTTCTCAAAGTTAACCGTGTTCAAAGGAGTGATAGCAGCTTCAACGTCAGCGCCAACAATTTGAGCAGCTTTGTGAATTAGCAGTCCACTCATGGTCTGCTGATGTTTGAGCAATTCATGCTGACCTACTTTCTCAAACAGAGTCAACTCTGAACCTTCCATGAGTTTCCGACTAGACTCAATCAGTTTGGTTGTTGTATGCTTCGGCTCTCCCTTGACACCATACTGAACAATCACAGTGTCTAGAACGCCCATGTTTTTATGATCGTCTTCTAGCATATCGCGCAGACGATCGCAAATTTCTTGATCTCCACACTCTTTTATAAGAGCTTCCTCATTCGAGATCAGTAGGTTTTGCACCGCTTTCATATCAGCCAGTTTCATGGCAATAGCAGTGCGCTTGGTGTCGTCAATAGTCGATACCATCGTTTGTTCTCCTCTATTAATCGTGTAGGTTTGCAATTGGAACCTTATACGAGAATCGCATAAGGTTCCAGTTTAGCCATCTTTCTTTTGACTGAATTATAAGTAAATTCATTTAAGTCTTAATTTATCTATAAACATGGCGAGTGTTTGCTATAATAGACATTTTAAAGTCTACCTTAAAATCTACGACAGTACTTGCATATAAGTTTCTACTTATAGATAGATAACTGATAAACATCTCCTCCATCCCTAGACAGATACGCTTTTGACAGCGATAGATTAGATTTACTCAATGAAAGGAAAAAAGGAGATAAAGAAGTGACGTCATAACAGTCTAAACTGCGGTGGTGTTGATAGAAGTCGGCTGAAATGGGAATCGTTATTCCCAAGAAGTTTAGTATGCCGAGAAAAAGGAACTATCGTCAAAATTTATCAACTTTAGAAACGATAAAAACAAGAGAGAGAAGTATGACACAAACTCCCAATCTTCCCCCGCTGATTGAAAGTGATGAGACAGATTATCGCGATAGCGGGGTAACCAGTACAGTAGCGATCGCAGGGCATCCCCTGCATCCGCTCATCGTTACCTTTCCAATAGCTTTTCTGGTGGGACTAGCGGCAACCGACCTAGTATATTGGTGGACAAAGGATTTCTTCTGGGCGCGAGCTTCTTTTTGGCTGCTAGCCGCTGGGTTGGCTTCTGCCTTGGTGGCAGCACTCACCGGCATTATGGATTTCCTGAAAATTGAACGAGTCCGCAAGCGCAGCGCTGGGTGGGCGCATATGCTACTCAACGTTAGTGCGATCGTCCTCACAACTATCAACCTGATACTGCGTTGGGGCAACACCGCCAGCGCAATTTTGCCCATAGGACTGACGATTTCGCTCCTCGTGGCTACACTTCTCGGCCTTTCGGGTTGGTACGGTGCCGAATTGGTTTACCGACATAAAGTTGCTGTGATTGGCTACGGCGACGCACACAGGTAGTTAAGTAGCCTTTTTAAGTACCTGTCTGAGAGATAATTTATTAGGACTTACGCATTTTATCGCCTCATCCACTACAGATGTAGAGTCAATTCATGAATTGACTCTACATCTGATGGTAAAAGAGCCTTATTGTGTAAGTCCTGTTTATCTCAGACAGGTTTTTGTTTTTGCTTTGAAACGAGAGGTAGAAACTTAATGCTTCAAAAGGCAACTATTCGCCAACTGACTATCCTCTCGCTGATCGTTGTCACGCCGCTTGGCCTTCTATCCAAAGTCTACAAAGGCCCAGGCGATTGGTGGTTCAATGATTATGCAGGCGATGTTCTTTATGAAATATTCTGGTGTTTATTCGTATTTTTACTGATTCCAAAGCGCCAAGCACTGATTAAAATACCTATATGGGTATTTATCATTACTTGTATACTCGAAGTTCTACAACTTTGGCATCCCCCACTTTTACAACTAATCCGATCCAGCATCTGGGGGAAATTGCTGCTGGGAACCACCTTTGTATGGTGGGATTTTCCCCATTATCTGATCGGCTGCTTCATCGGTTGGTTATGGTTGCGACTTATTTGGAGATTTCACGACGACTAATGTTAAGCTTGTCTGTAGTCTTAAATACCAATGACTCGTCAGTACCCGATCGCCAATGCTTTTGATAAGGGTGCCACTCTCTATATAGTGTTTCCATTTGAGATGTAAACAATGGTAGGTTGGGTTAGACGCGGTAATTAACTTAATAATGCTCACAGATAAGTCTTTGACCGCGTCGTAACCCAACATTCACTATTAAATATGTGTTCACGACTCATTTGAAAACGCTATAGTATGCGATCGCGAGAAGCAGTTACCAGCAACCCCAGTCCCATGAAAAAACAGGTAAAAGTCAAACCGAATTCAAAACAGCAAAAGATTGAAGAAGCCCCAGATGGAAGCCTCACAGTGCATTTGAAGTCGCCGCCAGTAGATGGCAAAGCAAATGAAGAGTTAATTAAACTACTGGCAGAAAAATTTGACGTACCCAAATCCAAAATCAGTATCAAGTCAGGGTTATCCTCAAAAAACAAGCTAGTTGAAATAGATACTGATTCTTAAATGAGTAGCCTTTGATTGATTCCACATAATTATTGTATGACACAACCTTCAATTATGAACACCTAAAAAGATCCCTTTCTTTAATAACTTTTACATTGCTAACTCCTGCTGTTAATGTACAAGAAGTGAAAGGTCAAGTCAACTACAATAATAATTCCCAAATAGTTAGACAACTGTTGGAAAGTAAATATTGTCCAAGCTGCGACCTGAGAAACGCTAACTTGAGATCTGCTAATCTAGTAGGCGCTAACCTCCAAGATGCCAATCTAAGCAACGTTGATTTAAGCAATGCTGACTTGAGTGGCGAATTAGTTCAATTTAGGTGCGGTAATGGCCCAGAATTAGTACCTGCAAATTTAAGTGGCGCTAACCTAAGCGGTGCCAATTTGGAGAATGCTAACCTCAAAGGTGCCAACTTGGAAAACGCCGATCTCAGAGGCGCTAATCTGAAGGGTGCTAACTTGGAAAATGCCAATCTCAAAGGTGCCAATATCGACGGTGCAATTGGAATTGAGCAAATCAAATCTTTTTCTAAGCAGATGATAGTACCTTTAGAAAAAATGTGGGCCGCTGTTAATAAATGTGGAAATAAGTAGAGATATTTGTTAAAATTAACAGATAAATACTCTATAAAGATATGTGTGGACGATTTAGCTTTACTCAGTCAGAGAAGATAGTAGCTGAGATATTTCAGCTAGCCTCCGTTCCGACTCTATCGCCACGATATAACATTGCGCCAACGCAAGCAGTACCGACAGTTTTGGTAGATTCAGATCATAAAAATCGGCACTTTAAAATGTTGCGTTGGGGTTTAATTCCATCCTGGTCTAAAGATATTAAAATCGGTGCTAAGCTGATTAACGCTAGGGCAGAAACCGTTGCCGAAAAGCCAGCTTTTCGGTCAGCTTTTAAGCGTCGGCGGTGCTTAATTTTAGCTGATGGATTTTACGAGTGGCAAGAACAACAAGGGAAGAAGCAACCGTTTTATTTCCGCTTGCAAGATGGAAAACATTTTGCATTTGCTGGATTGTGGGAACGCTGGGAAAAAGGTGAGGATGAGGCGATCGCATCTTGCACGATTCTGACAACCGAATCAAACGAGTTAATGCGCCCAATTCACCACAGAATGCCAGTAATTATTGAGCCAGAAGACTACGACAAATGGCTAGATCCAGAAGTGCAAAAACCCGAATCCCTACAATCGCTTCTGCAACCATACAAATCAGAAGAGATGACGTTTTATCCTGTCACCACAAAGGTTAATAACGCCAAAACGGATAGCCCAGATTGTATCAAGAAGGTGTGAGACGATGACCGCAATGGGTACAGAAGCGATCGCTCTCTCCCACCACCTTACCGCATTCCGTACAAAAACGCCTGGTTGCAGCAGTTTCTTCCTCTACAGAACCCATTCGCATCTCCATATTCCCCATCCGCATTTCCATATTCGGCGACATCCGCATTTCCATATCGCCGATCGGTTTCATAGGTTCCATTGGTTTCATCGGCTGCATTGGCGGCTGAGGGCTTTTTTCTACCTGCTGGAGTGGTACAACCTCCGCGTTACTGAGTGACGGAGTTTCACTCAAACTACTGATTCCATTAGCTTGCAAACGTACAAAGCGCGAACCTTCTGTCCCCTCAATTTCCAACACAAAACCAGTCGCGCTACGGAATAAAGCAGGCGGCTTCGTCCAAGTACCCGTTTGAAAGCTGCTGCTTTGGCTTTGCTGCTGTCCCGGACTGCTGCTAATCAGGGTAATTGCTGTTTGCGTACCGTTATTTTCAATGTAAACTTGTTGGCCGCTGCCCAAGTCGCCTATGTAAGCCATGATGATTTTGAAGAAAAATATTAATTAATTATCATTGTATAACTATTTTACTGAATTCGCTGTTAATTTTATTATTTACTAACAATTAAACAGCTATAAACCCGTTTTGCATTGTACGTTGTTGGGCTTCAGCCCTAAAAGATTTGTACGTTGTTGGGCTTCAGCCCTAAAAGATTTGTACGTTGTTGGGCTTCAGCCCTAAAAGATTTGTACGTTGTTGGGCTTCAGCCCTAAAGCGCTAAAGCGCAACAACGTACCTAATACTAACTATCAACTTGAATCAAGTAAAAAAATATATTAGCACTATAATAGGATAAAAGCAGGGAGTTCGTTATGCCACAACAATTGCTAAAACGACTATTCACCGTCAAAGAATATCACCTAATGGTTGATGCTGGTATTCTCAAAGAAGACGATCGCGTAGAACTTATCAAAGGAGAAATTGTTCAAATGTCACCGATTGGCAGATTTCATGCTGCTTGTGTGAAGCGTCTGGCTGAATTATTTATTTTGCGTCTGGCGCAGTTGATAACAGTGGGAGTTCAAGATCCAATTGAATTGGATGATAACTCCGAACCACAACCAGATTTAGCATTGCTGAGAAGACGCGGAGATTTTTACCAATCTGGACATCCGCAACCAGAAGATATACTATTAATTATAGAAGTAGCAGATACCACCGTTGAATCTGATCGCGAGGTAAAAATTCCCCTTTATGCGAGTAGCGGTATTGTCGAAGTTTGGCTGGTGAATATTCCGGCAGAATGTATCGAAGTTTATCGGCAACCTTCAGGGAATGGTTATCAAAATGTGCAGGTATTTGGGCGCGGACAATCTATTTTTGTAGAAGCTTTTCCCGATGTTAATTTTACAGTTGATGAAATTTTGGGATAGGCGGTTCAGCGATCCGATGTAGGGGCGAAGCATCGCTGCCAAAATTTATCATGGGTAGGGACAATTGCGATGCAGCGATGCTTCGCCCAGCCCCAACTAAAATTGATAAATAAACCAGAACTTATGCAAAGAAACCCGGTTTCTATGAAAAATCGTGGGTTTGGCAACTATAAATCTACGAAGAAACCTGGTTTCTGGTCAAGAGAGTTCATCTAACAATGGTTTCAGCCTTTCCTACTGTCGAAATCATGTTAATCAGTGATCGCTCTGATTAAAACCTCCTTCAGAGAGATTCCTTCCTTCTCTATCTCATCAATTGCAATCGTATTTACAATATCGAACCTAGCTCCTGCACTTTGGAGGTCATCATCTAGAGTCTTCAGAAATTTGGTTGCATCAGGATCGTTTCCAATTTGGATAAATGAGATGGCTAATTCCTCATTTCTATCAATTTTTTGGGTAGCATCAATAATTGTTTTGATCACAGCTTGGGGTTTATCTGGCTGACCGTCTGTTACCACAAGAATAGTTGCACCACCCAATTGTGCTTGCCCCTGTTCCTTGCGTCGAAAATAGTTTTGCAGGGCATCTTGCAAAACGTCTGCCATTTCAGTTCTTCCTACAGGCTCATTCTCACTAAATATTTGCTCAACTTTGCTAGCCGTCACATTATCATACCGCCTAAATTGAGACGAAAAAGTATAAACAGTAATGCCTTCAGGCGAAAATTCTTCACACTTGCTAGCCAAGGCGAAAGTAGTTTCTTGCATGACATCCCAACGGCTTCTACCACCCTCACAATCTTTCCTTGCCATAGTGCCACTCTTATCAATGATAAGTGTGTAGTCACGATTTTCTAGATCTATCATAATAGATTCCATCTGTTTAATTTACAACTTATGCAAAAAGTGATTTCGGGTCTTTTTGAATTATGATGCTGATGTTTATGATGAACATTTTTGTAGGGACACGGCATCATTAAAACTTTGGATGACCGACATTATTTTATGAGGCCGTGTCTCTACAGCATAATTGACTCGAAAGAAGAGAAATTTTCAAAACAATCCAAACCAACTTTTGGCCAATGTTGCTATGATACTTGTGCTAGCCTTTATCAAGTTAGCTGTGGGTTTTGGAATTTCACTTCTGTCCACAAGCCAGTCAATTGCGGCCTTAACCAAAGAGATGACTGCCGACTCCGCGTATCGTTCTCTTGCTAGAGCAACTTTTCGGCTGTTATTATCCTGTACCGCAAGCTGGTTGTTAATGTACTTATTCAAGTCATCGAAGTTGTTACTCATAGTAATCACCACCATGTTGTTTTTCGTGTATTCAACCAACGACTAAATTCAAATAGAGTCTTTTGCGTTTTTGGCTCATACACCAATAAGTTACAAAGGTTCTCTGTTTGTTCAAAAGGAATTTGATCTAGTGCATCACTAGCAATAAGCTTCTGGAACTGAATTGTGGCTTCATGTCCAAGTTTATTAAGAATGACCAACATTAACTTATTCAGGTTATACCTAAATACTGACGAACATGGGATAACCTGATAGTTATCATAAAGTCGCTCGAAAACTTTTTTGTATTGGGGATACTTCTGCTGATACTTATCCAACTTCTCAGCATTCATATATCCCTTGTAATAAATTAAACCTAAATCCTCATCACATTTGAAGCCATCTTCCTGAATATAGAAATCGCAATCATTGTAAGTTTTGGAAACAATTAGGCTACCATAAGGTTCAATAAACGTCTTTTGATAATAGAGAGATTTTTGTTCCAGAGTGCTGTTTGTTTCTGGTGCAGGCAAAAACTTCACAATGTTTCCAATTTTTGCTGCTATCCAAGAAGGTGGATGTAGAACATCTGCTTTTGTCAGAATAAAGGTGAGTTTACTCATCAAAATTGCTTTCTGTTCTTGAGTATATCCCTCCATTATTTTTTTGAGGGACTGCAAATCAAAAACAACTGAGCGGTTGTCAGCATGAATAGCCCATAAGATTACATCAGAAGATTGCAGATGCTCTCTGTACTTTTGCAAATACCCTTCGTCAGCTTCGTCTGACTCTCCGATTCCAGGAAGGTCATAAAAATACAGGGTACTTCCCTGTTTTATCTCAATCGGGATATCTTCTATCTCTTTCGTACATGGTTTAACAGGATCGGTTTTCAGTTTAGTGCCGAATAAAGCATTGATCAGAGAAGATTTGCCAACACCCGTTTGACCTACAATAGAAACACGAAATTGACGATCGTTTACGCTTTTTTTTAGGACATCTTGAACGAGCTTAAGCTGATCTGGGGTCAAATCAGGCTCTTTTATTTCCATGTCATGCTCCTCACTAAGCAAAGTTTATATTCGTTTTGATTATTCGATCGCAGTTGCCTTATAATCCTTACTGTACAAACTCAACCTCAGCTTTGTCAGTGATAAAAAGTGACAAAAAGTGATAAAAAGTAGTAACTTTCGCTAGATCGTGCTAAAATATCCTGTTAGGATGATTTGCCTAAGAGTTACGATACTCTCACAAACTATTCACACATCTCTCTCAACCCGACTTCCTTGGCCTACGACAACACTTGCAAATATCTTGCCGAAAAATTTCCAGCCGCCTTTGTCCAATGGCTGCTGCCACTCGATCGGCCCACCACCATTCAGGTTCTCAAAACTGAACTAATTCAAGAACCAATCCGCGCTGATTCTCTCGCCTTCCTGCAAGCCGATAACCAAATTCTACATCTGGAATTTGAAACCCTACCGTATTCCGACCCTCCAATCCCGTTCAGAATGCTTGACTACTACATCAGGCTCAAGCGGCAATATTCCTGTTCCATCCATCAAGTAGTAATCTTTTTACAGCAAACAGCCTCAGAACAAGCTTTTGTATCCGAGTATACAGACGAAAACACCCGACACCGCTATAGAGTTATTCGCCTGTGGGAACAAGACCCCGCTTTATTGTTATCCGTCCCCGGCTTGCTGCCATTCGCGACATTATCTCAAACCAACTCACCGCGAACTTTGCTAGAGCAAGTGGCGAATCGGATTGCTACAATTGAAGAACCTGATCGACAAGCCGATCTGAGCGCTTGTACCCAAGTCCTTGCAGGTTTGAGATTTGAAAAAAAATTAATCAGACAACTATTTAGGAAAGAAACTATGCGGGAGTCTGTCATTTACCAAGAAATTCGCGAAGATGGTCTCCTGGAAGGAAGGCAACAGGAGGCGCTGTCGTTCGTCACTCGCCTTTTGACTCGCAGAATGGGTGCGATCGCTCCTGAAATGCAAGAGCAAATTCAGAGCTTATCCGTAGAAGAATTAGAGAATTTAGGGGAGGCACTTCTGGATTTTTCAGAAGGAGCAGATTTAGCGAATTGGTTGAATGAACGCCAGATTTAACTTGCTAAAATATAGCCTCATCTGTTTAAAAGTTTACCATATATTTTAAGGAAATTTAACCTATGAATGTCGATGAAGATCTCGCGATCGCAGAAACAGTCCTCGATGGCGAATGCTTAAACGACGTTGAAGATCTCATCTTCAGGCAATGTTGGCAAGGCAGATGCTCCTATGAGGAAATCGCTAAACTCTCCAAGTATGATGATGAATATATAAAATCCGTTGCTGCTAAACTTTGGAAACAACTCTCAGATGCTTTTGAGGAAAAGGTTAAAAAAAATAATTTACAGTCTGTTTTTAAACGATACTTGCGACGAAATCAAGTTAATTTACACCACCATCAGGTAATTGAAGTCAATTTGACTGGAAAAACTTTAAGTAGAGCCAATCTAACAGGAGCAAAACTATTTACAAATTTAGGTGTAGATTCCTGTCAAAGAGATTCACACAAATCAATACTACCTGATAATAACACCAACTCCTCAGAAGAAATCATCCAATCCGAAGAAGAAGATAACCAGCAAACTCACTCTAACTCACAAGAAAAAATCTATCTTTGGAATGATTTGCATTTCTACTACGAAGAACAAATAAAAATAGCCGAAGCACTCGATCGGGCCAACATCTTCTTCTTCCCCAATGCCAAAGCACGCCTCACAACACCAGAAGGCAGACAAAATCAAGAACCCAATTTCCTAATTTTCCATCAAGGCAAATGGGGTATTCTAGAATTATCACATCCTAATAAAGCAAAAGCTGAAGACCGTGATCGCCTTTTTGAAACTCACGGTATCCGCATCATCCACTATTGCGACTGTAACAGGTGCAATGAAGAACCAGATCGCATTGTCCAAGAGTTTCTAGATATTTTGGGTCAGGAATAGATCTGGAGATGGCCCAACTTTTTTCACCACCAACAGAGATGAGTATATCGGCTTACCCAGCGGCTTTCTAGTTGCGGGTTCTCCCAGCGTCGTCAGTAGCCTATGGAGAGTGACCGATTTGTCAAGCGCATTTTTAATGATTAAATTGTATGAAAACTTACAAAATAAAATCTCCGTACCAGTCGCCCTCAACCAAGCCCAAATCTGGCTGCGGAATGTCAGCAAAAAAGAATTTATACAGTGGACTAATCGCCTCAATTTAGGTAACAATTGGATAGAGGAAATCCAAGCTAAACTGGAAGAGTTCTTGGATGATACACCTTTCGCCCATCCTGTTTATTGGGCTGCTTTCTGTGCCATTGGGCAATAAAACCGATCGCGCTTTATATCAAATTACCCACGAAAATGGATCAAACTATTCCCGCTTTACTGCAAGTATTCAAATCTACCCCTACCCTCTTTCCCGCCAAAACCATTCAAGAGTTAGATCTAAAACTAGCTGGTTTGGAAAACGAAAATATCCATATTGTCACGAAAGAAATCAAAGATTGGGTTAGCAAACAAACTCGCCCAATCAAAGATAACGTGACTCTATTCGCCCAATCTTTTAGAGAAATCAAAAGTGTGCGTAAAGTAGAAGCTTCGGAAGAGGAAATGCTGGTAAACCGCTTCCGAGAATTGCGAGATGCAGTGAAAAGTAAACTCAATCCACCGCAAAGATCGCAAACTAATTCATAGGCGTTCATTGTTCATTGTTCGTTGTTCGTTACTCCGATTCCTAATGACCAATGATCAATGACCAATAACTATATTAACATGAATCATCAAGTCTACGCCCCAAATATCCACCTTTTCGCCTACCATTTGCAGAGTGAGAAAAACCCATGTCTCCTCTACGCAAAGGTAGATGAAATCTTAGCCAAATTAAATATCACCGATTTCAATTTGCCACAGCGAATTGATTTAGATAAAGAACCGGAAGTGTTTCCATTTGAGATGTAAACAATGGTAGGTTGGGTTAGACGCGGTAATTAACTTAATAATGCTCACAGATACGCCTTTGACCGCGTCGTAACCCAACATTCACTATTAAATATGTGTCCACGACTCATTTGAAAACGCTATAACACAACCTTGGCAAACACCTTCCCTTTCTCGTCCGCTTCATCCTTTCTTAATAGCTTTGTTTCTCAGCGTTATAGTTGCTGTAGCATCTGGATGGATTGTACGCCTCTGGCAGAAAACAAAAGATAAACAAAACTAACTCTTAAATCGCAGGTATCTTGTGCCAGTTGCCAAACCGTCCCCACACAGTAAAACTTATCAATCCTTAGAAAGCTCTCCTTGTGGTTGAATGCAAAAATTTTGGAACATCCACTTAAGAAACTGTCACTTAGAATTCATCTACCATAATAAGTAAATAGAATATCATAAAAACAAGCTAACAAGCAAAAAGATTTTATCCTACGACTGAGAGTCTGTATGCCACAACAACCAACTGTCCCTCAAAAAGATACCGCCGCTTGGATTATTCAAGTCTGGCTTTCTTTTGCTCTTTCCGTCTCTGCAACTTCTCTCGGCATAATTTACCTCCCTGTAGATAACTGGGTAAAAGGTTATATGGGTATGGGTTTAGTTTTTTCAGTAGGCTCCACTTTTACGCTTGCCAAAACCACCAGGGATAATCATGAAGCTTCCAGACTAACAGCTAGGATTGATGAAGCTAGAGTCGAGAAAATACTCAGCGAACACCATCCTCTTAAATAGGGAATAGGGGATAGGGAAAAATATTAATTCTCCCACTCCCCCACTCCCCCACTCCTAATGAGATACCCGCCTCAAACCCCGCAACCAACGGTAAGGATAATAAAAAGGTACAAGCAGCGGATGTAGAATTTTGTAGCGATATTCCATATACTCGCGAGTCGGAAACAGCGTATCCCAAACAATACGCAACCGCTGACGCCAATCTTTAGCGCCCGCCACATCAGCAAACAAACGCATAGCCATAATTTCGTATTGCCAAGCATAAGTTCGCACTTCTTCCCGCGATGGTTCCAAAGCAAGAAATTTATCCAAAACATCTGCCGGAATTGGCGAATGCCATTCATCAGCTAGTTGAAGCAAAATCCGCTGTAACGACATCACCAAATTGTATTCTTTTGCCTTACTTATAACCAATTCCCAATCAATTTTTTCTTGGTAAAACCTTATAACAGCCGCTATATCGTGCAACCACATCAAACTTTTTCCGCCGTGATGCAGCATCAAATGAGCGCATAAATAAACCACTTGCGCTTCGCAACCCAGCACCAGCGCCGGTGCTAAATTAATCTTGGCAGGCAAAGAAGTTTCCCAAAACCAGTCGGTGGTAAACGTGCGCTGATAATATATAGGAGCGATTAATCGCCAGTGCAGATCGATATAAATATCTACAAGTCCGCCTTTATAAAAAATTTCTTCATTGCGGAATTCTTCAGTGAAACCAGCCTGCATTTCCACACCCACGGCTGCATACCCCAAGCCTGTCAGAATTTGTCGAGTCACCGACAAATCTTCAGGGTGGATAAGTAAGTCTAAATCGCTCATCGGTCGTGCCGCAATATCATCATAAATCATCTCAGCTAAAGCAGCACCTTTGAGGACGATAACATCTACTCCACCAGCAGCAAGTTGGTGCAGCACATCAGCTAATTCCCGCAGCAGCAAAGTGTTGCGGCAGGCATTGTGATAATAAGCTTTGCGCCATTCCTCCTCAATCAATGGCGAAACTAAGTTTTTACCGCGCACAATATGGTATAACAGAGGAGCCAAAGCTTCTGTATGTACAATCTGGCGCAAAGCATCCCAATTGAAATGATCGGTAGCCGCTATTTCTCGCGCCGCATCCAACGCTTTTGAATCCCAGCGTCCCCGAAGACACAACCGCAGAAAAAGGAGGAAGTTAGGGTCTAAATTGCTAACAGGTATGCTACATTGTGCGTTCATATAAAAAATATCGATTTTGCCAACATTCTATTCTGATTCCTGTATTTGCCTTTGCCAAGACTTAGCATAAGCGCCACCGCGAGATAATAACTCATTATGACTGCCTGATTCTACAATTTCACCATCAGCCATTACGTGAATGATGTCGGCTCGTTTGGCGATCGCAAAACGATGGGTGATAATAATAGCAGTGCTAGAACCTACCAACTGCCGAAACCTCTCTAGCCAGTCAGCTTCCGCCCAAGAATCCATCGCGCTGGTAGGTTCATCTAGTATAATCAGAGGAGCCTGACGGAGAAAAGCTCTTGCTAGGGCAATCCGCTGCCATTCGCCGCCGCTGAGTTCTGTACCACCTTCAAACAACTTCCCCAATAAAGTATCGTAACCTTTTGGCAAGCGATCGATCATCTCGTCAGCACCCGCAGCTTCAGCAGCAGCAGCAATTTCAGATAAACTGGGAGATGATATTAAATCCCCCATTGCAATGTTTTCGGCGACGGTGGTATTATAATCAACGGGTTGCTGAAACAGGATAGTGATGAATCGCCGCAAGTTTTGGATGGGTAAGTCGCGCAAATCGATGCCATCCAACTTGATACTACCATGCTGCGGATCGTACAAGCGGCAAAGCAATTTGAGCAGGGTAGTTTTACCAGCACCGTTGCTACCGACGATCGCTACAATCTTACCAGCAGGAATAGTAAGATTGAAGTTTTCCAAAGCTGCTTTGTGGCTACCTGGATAGCGGAAGGTAACTCGATCAAAGTGGATTTCCTGTTTTAAAGTTATTGGTGTCAATCTCGGTGAGGGGGAGTCTACTACTTGGGGTTGCAGTTCGAGAAACTCGAATAGGTTGCCCAAAAACAGCATATTGCTGTAAACTTGACCGAGGTTTCCCAGGAGATTTCGCATCACACCTTGACCTTGATTGAAAGCCTGATAAAATAAAGCTAAGTTTCCCAAAGTCACTCGCCCCTGAAAAACTTTCCACACCATCCAAGTTAGGGCAACTGCGGTGATTAAAAGTGCGATCGCACTAGCGCTTAGATTCGCCAAACTCTCATCCTTAGCCAACTTTACCCGTTCGGATCGTAACTTTCGCCGCAATCTCTGATAAGCAGATTTGAAATGTTCTCCTAATCCAAATAGCCGCAATTCAGCAGCATACTGGATTTCTGTAAGCAGCCAGTAGTAATACCAACTGCGACGTTCATCAGCAGTATTTCGCAACCACCAATCGTAGTTTTGACTGCTGTAGCGCAAGACGACATAAAAGGCAGGCAGAGTACTTACTAGCAGTGCAAAAGGTAACCAAATGCCAAAGCGAATCAGTACCGCTGCCATTGCCATCAGGGTAATACTATTTTGCAGCAAATTGCCGCTATTTTCTAGTAACGCCACCGGACGAAAATAAGCATCCTGGCGCACTCGGTGCAAGCGATCGTAATATTCTGGCGATTCGTAAAAACAAAAGTCAATCTCTATTGACTTTTCGTGGATAAGGCTGCTAATATAATCTTTGACTAACTCTGATTGAACGGTGCGAACCCAAGTTAGTAAACTGCCAAGTACCTGAGTTAACAGCAAAATACCGCCCATTAAAGCAACTAGGGTCAGAGTCGGTAATATCTTTTGCCAGTCAGCACCAGCACCTAAAGCTGCTACTAGACTATCTACCAGTTGCTGAGTTAAATAAACGGTGGCTACTGGCAATAGTCCCTGCACTACCAACAAGATAGCCCAGGCGATCGTCCAGTTTCTAGCAGATCTCCAGACTAAAGTGAGACTTCGGGACAAATAAGGTAGTTGACTCAAACCACTTCTTAGCTTTGTCTTTAGAATTCTCAAGTTTGTCATTGATAATTGGTAATTGGTGATTGGTGATATCGAATCACCAATTCGACTATTTACTGTATTTTTTAGAGATATCCCCGACCCGCGTCAAAGCATCTGGCGAATTCCGAAAGCAACTGGGAAATTTCTCCTTAACCCGATTGGCAATATCGCCTAACGGCATACCGCTACTCATCAATTCCAGAATTAGTCGATCGATCTCTCCATCCTCATTAAGCGTCGGCACATAGTTAGCAGCAGTTTTACGCAGTTGTGCTGGCGAAAGTGGCATTCCAAAAAAGGTTGACTGCTTGAAGTTTGCTTTGATCCCCCCTGCCCCCCTTAAAAAGGGGGGTTCTGAGTGTTGTGTTTCTTCTAGCCCCCCCCTTTTTAAGGGGGGGGTTGGGGGGGGATCTTCTAACACACAAGTATTCCAGCGCCAAATATAGTCATCTCCCACTAAATTAGCCTGTAAAGTAACGGATATGCGATCGCCTTTATTGAGGTGAACTGGCTTTAACCAAGGAAGAAAACCATTGCCGTAGACAAGTTCAGGCATTCCGGGTGCTGTAGAAAAACCCGCGCCTTCTGCTAGAATTGCATCAAACCAAATACTTATTCCGTGAGCAATTCCACTTCGCTCTACAGTCCAAGTTAATTCTGCACTAACATCAGGACTCTCTATAGTAGTATAATCTAATATTGCCCACGATTGCGGTACGGTTAAAATTTGTGCTGGTGCTATCCAACCTTTACCCCAAGTATTAGTCACAATCTGCCGCGCTGCTGTCATATCGAATCCATAGGCGTTATCATCCCAAGCAGATACGATGCGACTGTATAAGTGCGGTGCTTCTACCACTGTTGCCCACAATATATCGCGCTGGGGAATTAGGATGCCACCCTCAGCAAGCAAACGGGTTCTTGCATCAGCAATTGCCGGGATATGTTGTTGAAATAATGGCAGCATCCCACGAATATCGGAAATAATTACATCAGCTAGTTCAGGCAAATTTACCTGCGTGGATAGCTTTTGGATAAACTCAATTCGGTCAGCATAACCATTTGATTTAGCAATTTCTCTTGCTACCTGGATAGCATCGCTAGGTTCGATCGCATAAACCTTTTTAGCACCAAACTGACAGGCAAGCAAGGCAAAAATTCCTGTGCCCGTCCCCATATCAACTACCACTGAATTTGGTTTTACAGCAGCACGCAGAGCCTTTATATATGCCTCCATGCGTCCTCTGTCGGCAATCATGCTACCATAACCGGAAATACTATACATTGGTAATTGTTAATTGGTAATTGTTAATTGGTAATGGGTAATTGGTAAAATGTGATCTATTACGGCTTTTACCTATTACCTATTGCATGAAAATCTTCTAAAATCACATCACAAAGCTTTGACAAATAGGCTGCATCTGTGTTAGGAATTACCTTCCTAACCGGCACATTAGCCACCACCTTACTCAGCAACTCAAACTCTTGGCCACGCATTTCTTTATCCAACAAACTATTAGCATAAGTGTTTGTGACTAAGGCGATTAAACTTTGATGAGTAGGCACAGCTTCAATAAATGGCGCTTCGGTCGCAGTACTGCGATCGCCTAACATATAAATAGCACCTAAAGGTAGCGGTTGCTGCTGAAATTGATAGCCTTCTTGAGTTAAATCGAGATAACGTTTATCCCAGTTCGGCGTCAAGCAGGGTAAAGCATCCGAGATACCGTACAAAATTTCTACTGATTTAGGCCACAGACGTACTCGCGGATAAGCTGATTGTACTAGATAACTATTATCCTGCTCCAAAAGCGGTACTACATCATCCGATAATATGGGAAAACCAGCTTTAGCAAAAGCAGCAGCAGTTGTAGATTTACCCGCACCCGCTGGGCCAACTATCGCAATACACTTGTCCCCAATTTGGATACTGCTGGCGTGGAGACAAACTACACCCCGCAGACGCAACAGAAATCCCAATATTGGCCCCAGCAGATAGGTAGCTGTATCTTCCAGTGTCAAATTATCTGGCCAAGTCGCCCAAATTTCTGTGCCTGCCTGGTCGATAATGAATTGAGTGCGATCGCAATATAAAAGCCTTAAATAGCGATCGGCAACTTGCCACACCCTCAAGACTGACTCACCACATTCGTCTTGGTTAGGACTGACATAACAAACTCTCTGGAGTCCTTCTGGAATATCTTCCAACCAAGGCGGGACAGAAGACAACCAAACCCGAACATCTACTTCAGACGTAGTTTGCAAATGCACTAATCCCGGAATTGGCGCATTGGAATGCAGTTCTAGGCCATACACAGAATAAAAAAGCACGGGTTTCTTGTGGCACTCATAGGTTGCTGTCTTTTCCGTCACGCATTTGTCTTGTGAGCCGCGTCAGGCATGCTATAATTATCAAAGTTCATAGTTGGTCCAGATGAGTTTTTTGTAATCTCCCTGATATCACCATATACAAACAACTTGGGGCTTTTATAAGGACTCTTCATCAATTTCTCATAAAAAGAATAGCGGAATGCGTGAAACTCAGCGACTTTAGTCCTGAGAGGGAAGCGACTCGGCGGTTTCAACCGCCTTCAATCTTTCCGTCAGTTTAACGCATGATGAGGATCTTCAATGTATT